>ORJL010465849.1_pt1 | contig 134592 bp, 123 predicted proteins | sample 1779941 | NCBI WGS metagenome assembly ORJL01 (sample SAMEA104232317, study PRJEB22302) | groundwater metagenome | biome: forest; feature: aquifer; material: groundwater | place: USA | collected 2011-08-07 | depth 5.8 m | reverse complement strand
TTTAACCGAAGACTGATGAATTACCTCATCTGGTATAATACCGAGAAGCCTCACCGCGGCATTGGAAAGCTGACACCATTACGCTATTATTTAAATAACTTCGTTGCCCGGGAAAAGTCCAATATGTTATGGACGCTTACACTTGATTGACACCCCATCGGACAGAGGTTATACTTAAAATGCAACGCGGGGTAGAGCAGTGGCAGCTCGTCGGGCTCATAACCCGGAGGTCGTTGGTTCGAATCCAACCCCCGCTACCAAAATTGGAACTATAAAGCTCCCGCCTTTCGCAAGGTCTGAGGAGCTTTATTTGTTTGGGGACTATGACAGGTTTTTAACCATTTAAGAAAACAGATTGGCGTTGCCGTCAGCTTACGTTAGTTCTCCACTTGGGAGATCGTAAGAGAAGCTTATTTAATTAGACGTCAAATGGAAGCTGTAACGTATCTGGGTCTTCAGGGTGATATGAATCAAGGGTGGCAGGTTGGAAATTAGCAATAATGATTTCACGGTTTAGTACACGCTGAGTCCCACGCTTTTTTGTTGCCATGCCAGAAGAAGATTGAATCGGTATGAATACGTGATTGTTGAAAAGTTGGCGTATTTCAGGTATGTTATAAGACGAAAGAAGCCATTTGGCTTGACAAGCTTGGAGGCGAGTTGCAAGAGCACGATGGTCGTCCCAGTTGCGCATGTTATGCGCGTAATTGGCTCCATTGCCAGGATAAGGAGGATCTACATAGAATACTGTTCGATCACTATCATATCTTTCTATGCAATCTTTCCAATCAAGATTTTCGATAATCACCGTGCTTAAACGTTTGTGAATGGGCTGAATGCGTTCCTTAAGACTCTTTAGCGCCCCAGCAAGTCTATTCCCATGACCGCCATCGGAAATGCTTGTTTGGAACCGAGGATAGTTAAGCTCACCTCCCCAACCAGCCATTATGATGTAGTAGAACCTGTGAGCTCTTTGAATAGGAGATAATGTTTGGGGTTCTGTTTGCGCGAGGCGATTAAATTCTGCGCGAGACACGATGTCCCATTCAAATGAATTTAGAAGTTCTTCTGGATGGTCCTTGACCACCCGAAAAAAAGTAACTAGATCTTGGTCAATATCGTTTATGACTTCAACGTCACTAGGAGGTTTTCCAAATAGAACCCAAGCGGCGCCGGCGAAGGGTTCAACATAGCAGGTGTGAGGAGGAATAAGCGGGATTATTTGGCGTCTAAGTCGAGATTTACCACCCACCCACTTAAAGGGGCTATTAAGCATGGCAGCGTCTTTGATAATTTTGTGTTGTTCCATTGCTTTAATTAAACCAGATATACGTCATTTTGCCAAGTGTCTCTATTAGAGACAATAATAACTCAAGGAAAACAAGTTGTCAATACCCTCTCATAAAATTAATAGAACTACCAGATTCGGGGAAAAGTTAAGAGAGCTCCGTACTTCCAAGGGAATGACGCTACGGGAAATAGCTACCGCAGTAGGTCAATCTGCACATGGTTATATTAGCGAATTAGAAGCGGGCAAAAAAATGCCAACCGTTTCTCTGGTGCTCAGAATAGCAGACCTGTTTCACGTTACTACTGACGAACTATTGAGAGATGATATGAATATTAAGGAAAGCAAGAATAATGAAACTCAACCTTGAAAGCAATGGCGTTTTTACAGACCACGACCCCACTAAAACGGAGCTAGAAATCTTTAGACTATGTCTGAGCACTTTCCAAGATGGCTCGGGCCAGCTTAAGGTGAAGGCGGGAACACTTCCGGGTTGGAGGGATTACGAGCGAACTGTGGGAGAGATTACTCAAGGGATGTGCACTGAAGATAAAGGTATTTTTGACGTCCTGTGCAACCCGCCGAAGTCGACGGTGTCGGTCGGTCTATCATGCAAAATGCGCAAAGAACTTGCAAGAATAAAAAGGGACGGTAGAGTGACGATCGAACTATCAAACTCCTCCAAGAAAATGTGGCAAGCTTTAGCGACAGACGGAATAACGGCGGTTAACTATAAAGCAAACCCGGGGAAGGTGGGTAACGTATTAGTAAGTTTAGTGGAGGAGTGGCATAAAGCCGCCGCAACGTATCAAGGGCAATCCATCGACGTGTCCAAAAGCAGATACTTGGCCTTATTATGGGATCAAAAGACTGGCGAATACCAATTGTTCAAGTTTCTGCTCGAATTGCCAGACCCTTCTGAAATACATTGGTATTTTCCAGAGTCCTCAGGACAATCACGATTAGCAGGACACCTAAACGGTGATGATGCATCTGGCGGCCGGATTTTCGAGTGGTACGGCGAATCAGGTGGGCAATTGAAATATTACCCACATCGAAAGGACGCTTTGTGGGAATCTCCAGTGTTCACGCTGGAATCAATGCCGATTAATGTCGACTTTACATTATCAGGGAAAGCAGTTGCTTATTTCCCTAGTAAATGGAATCAGTTAGAGTTTGCAGAGAGTTAAGTGGATAACGGTAATATGACGTATTGATTTAGACACGAACTGAGACAAGATTCGAAAAGGGTAGGTCGCAGTCGAAAACACATGGCAAATAAAGCGGTAACAACGTCATTTCGCTAAATTCATAACCCGGAGGTCGTTGGTTCGAATCCAACCCCCGCTACCAATTTTCAGCATGTCTCGAATCCAACTCCGCTACCAATTTTCACATCGTCTCGAATCCAACGCAGGTTACCAATTCCCACATCGGTTCAAATCTAACCCAGCCTACCAACCGCTTGACTTCTACCTTGCCCGAAATTATACTATCGCCATTAAGACAGGAGGAGGTGTCAATGTCTCAACAGCAAGGTATTGTCAAAGGAGACACGCTTCAGAAACTCGCCAGTCTTGGATTCATCATCGGTGGCTTGTTGCTCATTATTTTCTACTCCATGCTGCCGCGAGTCGACTTGAAGGATTTTATGATGGCCTGGGGCAGTTCGGCAGGATTGGTTAACCTTGCCGAGTTCTTCATAGCGCTGGGTCTCTGGGGCATTATGATAGGCGCTGCCGGAGTATACCGCTCCATCGCCGCTCGCGGCGCCGCCTGGGCGCGCCTGGGCTTCTATGGAATCATCGTGGGCACTGTCATCGGGACTATTGGCAGTGGTACCATGAATGCCATGGTTAGCGCTTTTTCCTCCTGGCTTGGGCAGCCGGACGCCAGCAAGGATATGTGGTTAACAATATCGATTGCTGTTGTGACCGTGTGCGGGAGCGTGAACACGATGTTCAACCTCGCCGAATGGCTTGCTCTGGTGTTTTTAGGAATCGGCATGGCGCGCAGCCAGGTCTATCCCAAATGGATGGGGTGGGCAGCCCTGATTCTGGGCGCTGTTACTGTAGGAGTGGGGATACCCCGCTTCTTCACCGGTCTGACAAATACCATTCAGCTCGCTTTTGGTGTGATGGTAATATTAACCGGCATCTGGGCATTGGTAGTCGGCATCTGGGTCGCCCGCAAGGCCTGGTAAGAGAGGGGTCCGTAAAGGGGTGTGGCGTATCAAGTGGCGGAAAACGCCACGGTTAAGAGCCGCTCCGGGGCAGGCTGAGATTGAGTGGTGACTGCGAGTTCATGACGGAGACACTGACCGGCTCGCTCTTGCCCTTCACACTCAAATCTCGTTTCTCTAACCAGGCGACGTCGACGCCCGAAGCCGCGCAGGCAGCCTGGCTTATAAGCACCTCACCAGTCTGGGCGGCGCCGACGATACGCGCCGCGACGTTCACGGTATCGCCGAGAGCCGTGAAGTCATCAAAACTGCCGTCAGCGCCCGGGATGGTGCCGAAGAAGGCCACGCCCGTGTGCACGCCGATACCAACCGGCAGCCAGGGACCCTCTGCCTCCGAGTGACCTGTCGCCTGCAGCAGTGCGGCCGCCGCTCTCACGGCCTGCCTGGCCGGGTTGTGACCCGCGAAGAGCGGCACGTAAACTGCCATGACCTCGTCTCCCTCGAACTTGTCGATGTAAGCGTCCGTGCGGACAAGGACCTCCGTTGCCGCACCGTAAAACCGGTTCAGCAGATGGCTGAATTCACCTGATGACATGCCTTCGGCCAGCCGCGTCGAACCACGTATATCTATAAACAGGACAGTCAGCTCGATTTCGGCGCCGCCCGGGCGCCCCCGCCAGTAGTGGAATCACCAGTTACAGAACTTCGGGTTCTTGTGGTAGCGGCCGTGTTTGATGAAGCGCATGAGGACGCCTGCCGGTCCATCGAAAGGGGCGTTGCAATTCTTGCAGCGATGCTTGGAAGGGATTATCCCGAGGGTTCGGCGGTACAGGCGATAGAATGGTATCTCGCCGGTAAGCATGCCCCGCCAGGTCTCTTCAGCCGACTTCTTAGCCATGTAAAACCCCCTGCAAGCCCTGAAACCCGTAGCTCAAGCGCCCGATATATCGCTTCTTATATACGGGATATTACAGCGAGAGTTCGAGAAAGTCAACTTCACTTTGCCCGAGGGAATACCTCAGACAGATACGAGAGAAACAAGCTCCACCCGGCAGTCGCCTATTTCGACAATGCCTTACTCAGGCTTTCCTCAAATGCGGCTTCGTCGGCCCAACCGCCCACTCTTCTTTCCTTGATGATACCATCTTTGCCAATCAGGTAATTGGTGGGGGTACCGGTAAGACCATAAAGTTTAATCATCTCCCTAGTCGGACCAAGAAGGACGGGAAAAGTATAGTTATTTGTTTTCATAAAATCAGCCAGATTCTCCGCCGTTTCAACCGGTTTGGAGCCGATTAAGTCAATGGTAAGAACAATCAGACCTTTACTCTGTTCACCTTCATAAAGTTTCTGCAGAAAGGACCTTTCTGCGCGACAGTACGGTCACCAGGTTGCCCAAAAGTTGAGCAGTACCACCTTACCCCGGAAATCACTGAGAGAGACGGCTTTCCCATTCATGTCGTTAAGCTGGAAGCCGGGCGCCAGATTACCTGCCAGGATACCCACAGAAGGGGTCGTCACAGCATCCGGAAGAGGTGTGGAACCAACCGAGGTCGGAACAGGAGTGGAAGCAGCCGCAGGCGGAGGGGGGGGAGTAGCCGGAGCAACTTCACCCTTACTTCCGGAACATGAGGATAGCAGTAGCAGCGCCAATGCTGCGACCATTCCCAGAATTAGCGGTTTCTTCATAAATACGCCCTCCTTCATGACATTAAACAACTATAACACAAACTCTGAAGTCATAAATACCTGGATAGATTATGAAATAGCCTTAACAAAGTATGTCTCAGTCTGCTCTGCGGGAGGCGAAGGGATATCCAGATTTCCCACTTTTGCAGCGTCTTCGGTGCGAATGTTTTTCAATCCGAAAGCGATTCCCGCGACAACTGCCGCGACCAGCAATACAGCCACGACCTCGGTCAAATCGAACCAAAGCAGGTTTTTATCGCGCCAGTGCGGTTTGATTCTGTCAAACACCTGTCCCAGGGTCAGAAATTCCTTCCCTTTCTGCGTAACCAGCACCAGTGACACAAAGAGCATAATAATATCGATAGTAAGGGATTGAGCATGAGTGAGCGGGATGAGTGAACCAAAACAGCCGCATCTTATTCCGCCGCCAACCACGATGGCATAGATACCAGCGGCTCCGAATATAACTGCCATAGGTGGGATAGCCGCCGACATGAGACGCACGAAAACCCCGAGTATCAGGGCGCTGCCGATAAAAAGTTCTGCAAAGGGTATCACCCAGCCAACGAGCGGAACAAGACCGGCAGGTAAGAGTCCGTATCCACCAACCTCGTCGATAAAGTAGGGGATGTCGGTTATCTTGGCGATGCCGGTAAGCAGGAATAATCCCCCCAGGAGCAACCTTGCAGCGAACCATGCCCAGCGGTTTTGAATAAAGTTCTTCATGTTGGTCCCTCCTCAATCTTTATAGCAGTCGCAGCGCTTCTTCCGCTTCGTGCTGGCCAATGATATTGACGGCATAACCCGTAGCGCAACCACCCATTTTAGCCTCGGGAGTCGACAAGAGGAACAAAATACTCAAGGTCTTATTCTGAGAATCTATCAGAATTATGTCTGGTTGTCAAATTTCGGCTACCAGTACCTCTGATTGCCGGACACCGGCTGAGGGATTTAGCGCAATTACGCTAGAAACTACCGGTAAAGTTATGGTAAAATCCCACCATTCAAAAAAAGATTGAAAAGGGAGGGCTATATGACTAGTGACAGGCTTCTTGGAGTATTAAGGGTTCTGGATGATGAAAACCACCTCCTCGAACGTGCCGACCAGAAGGCGGTATCGCTACTGTCGATTCTCGGCGTCTTTATGGTTTTTTTTATAGTCTATTACAGTGTAATTCCAGTCATTCCGTTTACGGTCGCATTGGTTAGCATTTATTTCTTACTCGCGCTTTTGGCTATTCTGAACTTGATTATGGCCGTAAGACCGCAGATTCGGGTGACTAAAGAAGAGAAGTCCAAGGCTGGTGCTGAAGCGCCGCTATATGACGTGGCATTCTTCGCGGGGATTTGCAAGTTCCCCAGCCTTTCCGCTTATAAAAAGTCCCTTGAAAACATGATAAAAGATGAAGAGAGTCTAATTGACGAATACACTCGACAGATTTTTAGCCTAGCTAAGATCAATAGTGTGAAGTACAAATATCTCCAGCGGTCGGTTTTTCTGACTATCATCGCGCTGGCGACAGAACTGGCTATAATTGTCTACCTGTTTGTTAACTACCTGGGAGAGGGAGCGATACCGGGAATCCCGGTGCCCTGAGACATTTCAGTTCGCTGCCCGCCCGGTTTGGCTCTAAACGATAATTTCGTCGCCTTCGGCAGCGAGACTGATGGAAAGCTGTAATTCTTCACTGATTACTTTTATGTTTTCCTTTATCTCCGGCTCATACCGGGGGGTCATATGTACAGCAATGACCCGAGGCAAATACTCCTTGATTTGCCGGAATTCAACCAACTCGTCCTTCAGCATTTCGGGGCAGAGATGCCCGGCCTTCAAAGCAACGTCTCTAAGGCGATTTGGTAATGTTAAATCAGCAATAATTAGCTGCGGGGAAACGTATTTCCAGATACCGGCAAAGCCTGAACCGGTGTCACCTGTATAAAAAATACGCTTGCTGCCGTTAGCGATCTCAAACCCCACTGCATCGATAGTATGATGCATAGCGATCGGCAAGACCTGATAGCTATTAATACTAAAAGCCTGATGAGGCTCTACCGGACAAAGATTAAGAACTGTTTCTCCTATAAACGAGTTATCATTGGAGAATTCAGGGTAAATCAAGCCGTCGGCCAGGTGGGATGAGAAGATTTGCAGAGTCTCCCGGGTGCCGAAAACATCTGTCTTGCGCGATGAATTGCCGAAGGCAAAGGCGGGCAAGTCCTTGATATGGTCGTAATGACCGTGAGAAAGTAATATCGCTCTAATTTTCTCCTGTTCCGCACAGGTTAGCCCGGAAGTGAGACCCCCCGCTTCTACTGCCAGCACGTTGTCAATAAGAAAAGTTACCAGCTTTGACTCTTTCGATTCTGTATTGTGAGTACCTAAAAATCTAATCTTCAAAGAACCCCCTGGTAATCCGGGATACGAGAACCGCCGTAAACGGGAGCACGCTCGGCTAACCTGTTTGGATATCTTTACCAGAATAACCCTCCCAATTCTGATAGTCAAGAGCCTGCTCGTTTATTGACAATTCATTCAAACTATATTTTACTATGAGTACTATTCTCAGTACCGGAAGTTAACCTGTTAGCTTGATTTGGAATCTAACAAACGTCGCACTGGTATTCTAAGGAGGTAGGGATGGAGAATAATGATGGCACTTTTGGCTCTGTTAAAGTATTCCGAAAATCCCAGATTATTTTTGAGGAGAACACTCCGGGAAACACAATGTACCTCTTGCGTCAGGGGAAGGTGAAGATTCTATTGGGTGGCAAAGAAGGGGTTGAAGTCGGTACTTTGGAAACGCCTGGTGAGTTTTTCGGCGAAATGTCTCTGATAGACGGCTCTTTACGTTCAGCGACCATCTTGGCTGATGACGATAATGTCGAACTAGAAGTGCTGGACCGCGAAAGTTTTATAGAAATGATAAAAGCGACCCCTGAGTTCGCGCTGGAAGTGATGCATGAACTTAGCGAAAGAGTGCGGCTGGGTAATGTACTATATTTCGAAGTAATCAAAGGGGCAATGTCACCGCTTTGCCGCCAGAACTGTCTTTCCAAGACTATGGATGCTTTTGCTAGAAATGCAGTATCCGCGCCAGGCCAGAAGCCCGGCGGCGAAATCAAGAATATGCCTAAGTGGAGATGTCCCACCTGTGATTATGTGTACGTTCCGGAATATGGTGACCCGGAGCATGGTATTCCACCCGGGACTGCCTTCGAGGAATTGCCCGATGATTGGAAATGCCCGGAATGCGGTATACCAAAGAGTGCCTTCCAGAAAGTGGGCTAACTGATAATACATCCAATGTAAGGATGACCGCTCCTGATGTTAGAAGGCTGGGTTCTAACTTAAAGAGCTGCAAGCTTGTAAAAACTCGCTACGGTTTATCGAGGGCTTGGACCAGCAACCCGTATCATCCAGTTCACCTTAGTTTTATCGGTCCACCAATTACCTTGCTGGAATGTCCACCCGGCACGAATTAGATAAGTGCCCCCGGGATCGATAATCGTCAAATCAGAGTGCCTGTTTATGACACTGTTATCAGCGCCAATCGCGATGCCCTCTTCCTTGAAATTACCGGTATAGAGATGGATGAAAAAATCAGACCCGATTTCGATATCAGGTACTTCCAGTTCTACCCATTTAGCATCCGCCGCCGTACCTAAGGGAAATACTGTAAAGGGATGAGTGGAACTGAATATTGCCTTCTGGGCTTTGTCCCATATTTGAATCTGAAACTCTGTCCTCTGCGAGGCGCGTCTCATCCCGTACATTCTAATCTTTTTGACAACGAACGGGACTGACGGCGGTGAAAAGCTGACCAGGTAGCCACCCTGGCTTGGACTAAGCACAACCTCTGCTATCCCGTCATCGTGACTTAGCTCGATTTCTTTCGGAACTGTTGGAACTGCTATCCCGCCGTCATTCTTCGGCTCAGCTTCCGCTGAAACCACTATTTGAGCTTCACTTGGTATCTCAGCCGGCTGATTTAGCCATACTATCACTCCTGCAACTACAATAGCGACTGCGACTGCCGAAGCCCCGATAAACCACTTGTATTTTCCCCAGAGTTTCACCTGCCCTTTACGCGCTTCAGTTGGCTCTAGTTTCGTAATAAAGTTCTTCGATGCTGGGTCTTCATTCGACAGCCATTCCTTGGCAGGGTCAAGTGTCATCTTGTAGACCAGCATCCGCATCCCGTGTTTGGCCTGGACGTCATAAGGCCCCTCGAATATTGCTTTGCAGCCGGGAGAATACGGAGGGCCGGAATAGGAGGGAGTATTCGAGCCGATGTACTGTCTGAAGGCAACATCGGAAAACAGTACCTGTTTCGGGTTGGCGGCATCCATCACTCTTTGCGCGTAGTTGATGGTATCGCCAACGATGTTGGTTTTATTGTTGATGTCAGTAATAAACTCGACTTCACCTGCGTGAACGCCGATTCTTAAGTTAACCGACCTGTCTTTTGCCCATCCTTCAACACGGTATATCAGACTCATTATCGTCGATATGTCCCAAGGTTGATTGGGCTGATGCAGAAAAGCTAAAGCCATGCCGTCGCCCGTGGGCATTGCTACGACATGGGGAGTTTCCAGAGGCGGGTTTATCAGCGAGCTAAGACCGGACGTGACCTCAGAGGTGAGAGAATCCACCAATTCTCTCTGCCGGCTGTTTGGATTCCTGGAAAAGCCGACTATGTCCAGGAACATGATTGTTGCGGCTGGCATATGTTTACCTCACCATCCGCTGCCGCTCTTCAGCCTCAATGATATTAAGCAGCTTGCCTGTATATTCCGGTGTAATTCCCTGGGCTAAAGCCTCGCGCAGCAGCGGCGCCAGCAGTTTGCCTTCATCGACAAAGGTGCGGATGAAGCCTTCGGGCTGCCCCATCTTTAGAGCATCGGCCAGGAAGGTCAGCGCTTCAACAGGCTTTTCTGACGCGAGGGCCTGGTAAATACGAATCTCGATCATCGGACCCTTTGCCTCAACCCTGGCCACCTTTTGGTAACAATCCTGTAACTCTACCGCCGCGTCCGCTTTTTCACCCCGGGCAATCTTTAGACGTGCTGGAAAGTGACGAATGGGGAAAGGCAAGACCCCAGCGTATTGTGAAAGGCGCTCTCCCCACTTCAATGCCGCGACGAGATCATCCTGCCGGAGAGCCATTAATGCTTCATAGGCAACACTCTGTGCTCGGATACCAGGCCTGATGGCACTATGGTCTATCAGTCCGTGCGCTTTAGCTAACGCCGCATGTGTTGCAATAGAGTTCCCCTGGGCCAGTCTTGTGCGTCCTAAAAATATATACCAGCTCACATGATATTCCGGATTCCCCCTGAGTTCACCCAATTCGGCATAATTCTCCTGGTCGTAAGCAGCGGCCTCTAGGTCGTTCCATTCATATAGGATCAGATCCAGCACATGCCGCGGACTTAAAGCTGCCGGTGACTGTCCGGCCATGTCTATCGCCTGCTGGCTCAGTTCCAGAGCCTTCTGTAGCCTACCTCTGTTCCTGAGGATGCGGGCCATGTAAGCTTGTGCCTCGACGGCACCCACCCGGTCTTCCATCTGACTTCCCATTTCAAACGCATTGGTGAACATCAACCATGCTTCATCATAAAGACCTATCTCGTACAGGTTTAGCCCCAAGATGTGGCTGGCCCTGCCGCGAAGAGCGAGACTGCCCGGCGGCAGGAGGGCTAGAGCCTTCCTCGCCAGTTCAGTGGTTCGATGGATATCTCCACGGCGCCTCGCAAGGTCAGCCTGTTCAGCGGCAACTTCACCCTGCATATTGGCGTCCACCGAAGCTGTTTTTTCCAGATAGCTTAGAGCAGTTTCCGCTGCTTCGATCTGACCGGTTTGAACAAGGGTGTGACTGTATTGGCGGTAGAGATGGAGGTCGGTGCGCAATACTTCTTCAGGCATCGACTGAAGCCAGCCAAGCAGAGTTATCATCTCGCCATGTTGTATCCGTACCTCAGCAACGCCGCTGATGAGTCTCACCGCCCTCTCCCAATCTTTGGCGACTAAGGCAAGATGAATAGCATCATCAGGGAATTGGTTGTCTTCATACCATTGGCTTGCCCTCTGGTGCAGCGCCGTTACTTCCTCCGACCCAGACTTTAGTTCTAACTGGTGGCGTAGCAGCTCAGCAAAGAGATGATGGTAACGGTACCATTCCCGCGATTCATCCAGCGGGACAAGAAATCCTTCGAGGAAGGACTCAAGCTTTTCCAGCATTTCCTGGCCGTTGCCGTGACCGGTAAGAACATCGCATAATGGAGCCGAAAGCCGTTCTAACACAGAGGTCTTCAGTAAAAAGCCCCGTATCTCGTCAGACTGATTTTTCAGCACCTCTTCTACCAGGTAATCGGTAACATAACGCTGGCTGCCGGTAAAGCGGTCGATGAAGCTCTTCACATCCTTCCGTTGCCCGAGGGAAAGGGCAGCCATTCTAAGCCCCGTCACCCAGCCTTCCGTACGCTCATTCAGGGCGCCGATATCTTCGGCAGCCAGTCCCTTAAACAGCCCGGCCGCTTCCTGCTCCGTGAAGCGCAAATCATCCGCCTCTATCTCCAACATTGTCCCGCGCCCGCGGAAGTGCGCCAGCGGCAGCGGCGGGGCGGTGCGAGTGGCAATGACCAGGTGCATCCTGGGCGGCAGGTGGTCGAGCAGAAAAGTCAGTCCCTGCTGGATGGCTTCAGCCTTAATCAGGTGGTAGTCATCCAGGATAACGGCAAAATCATCCGGGATGGCTGTCACGTCGTTGATGAGAGCCGTCAGCACGGATTCGGTGGGGTAGGGTTGGGGCGAATGGAGTAAAGATAAGGCGGTCTCACCGGCAGTAGGCTTGATTGTTCTTAGAGCGGCGATGAAATAGTCCCAAAAACGTACCGGGTCGTTATCTCCTTCATCCAGGGAAACCCAGGCAATGCCTGTTTTGTCTTTGTTGCGCCGGACCCATTCGCTTACCAGCGTCGTTTTACCAAATCCGGCCGGGGCGGAGACAAGAATCAGCCCACAACTGAGGGCTGACTGCAAGCATTCCATCAGGCGTGGGCGGGCTACCAGACCGGGGCGGGCGGGAGGGATGAAGAGCTTGGTCGTCAATAAGGTGGGTTCCACGGTAGCTATTTTCCTTGTTACCGGGTCGTCATTTGACAGCCACTCCTGGGGAGGGTCAAGGGTCATCTTATAGATTAGCATCCTCATCCCGTGCTTGGCCTGGACTTCAAAAGGCCCCTCGAATACAGCTTTGCATTCAGGTGAATATGGAGGGGCAGAATATGAGGGAGTATTCGAGCCGATGTACTGTCTGAAGGCAGTATCGGAAAACAGTACCTGTTTCGGGTTGGCGGCATCCATCACTCTTTGCGCGTAGTTGATTGTATCGCCGACGATGTTGGTCTTATTGTTGATGTCGGCGATAAACTCGACCTCGCCGGAATGAACACCCGTCCTCAAAGCTATAGCTTTTGATTTTGCCCATCCTTCAACACGGTATATCAGACTCATTATCGTCGATATGTCCCAGGGTTGATTGGGCTGATGCAGAAAAGCTAAAGCCATGCCGTCGCCTGTGGGCATGGCTACGACATGGGGAGTTTCCAAAGGCGGGTTTATCAGTGAGCTAAGACCGGACGTGACCTCAGAGGTGAGAGAATCCACCAATTCTCTCTGCCGGCTGTTGGGATTCCTGGAAAAGCCGACTATGTCCAGGAACATGATTGTTGCGGCTGGCATATGTTTACCTCAATTACCGGGGGCCACGTCATGTAACACACATTATAACATAACCTGTTTCTTTCGCCAGAAATGAGTATTAATCTTGGAAATTGCCACCCTTCGACCGTCCTCAGGTAAAACCTCCTGTAATGACAGTGAAAACAATAAACTTGCCCTGTAAGGCAACTATCAGTATAATAGTGGCAAAATCTCCGGATAGGCAGGTGAAGAGATGGAACAGTTCGCGCTGGAAAACATCCGAAACCTCGTCTTGCTGTCTCATAACGGCGCCGGCAAGACATCACTATCGGAAGCCGTCCTGTTTAACACAGGGGCAATCACCAGGTTGGGCAAAACGGCCGATGGCACCACCACCTCAGACTACGACCCGATTGAGGTCAAACACAAAATCAGCATTAACCTCTCTGTGTTGCCTTGCCAGTGGAAGGGCAAGAAGCTTAACATAATAGATACTCCCGGCTATTCCGATTTTGTCGCCGAGGTTAAGGCAGCCATCAGGGTGAGCGAAGGGGCGGTAATTACAGTCTGTGCTGCCTCCGGTGTTGAAGTCGGCACCGAACAGGTTTGGGCTTATAGCGAAGAAGCTGGGCTGGCGCGCCTTATCTTCGTCAATAAGATGGACAGGGAGAATGCGGATTTCTTTCGTACGGTAGCGGCGGTTCAGGCTAAGTTCGGCTCAAAGTGCGTGCCGCTGCAACTGCCTATCGGCTCTCAGCATGAGTTTGAGGGAATAGTCGACCTGCTGACTCAAAAAAGTTACATCGGTACCGAAGCCAAAGCGGGCGAAGTGCCCTCATCGTTACAGAACCAGGTTAAGACTTTCCGGGAGAAGCTGATAGAAGCGGCTGTTGAGGTGGATGACAGCCTGCTGGAGAAATATCTGGCAGGGACTGCCCTCAGCATGGAAGAACTCACAGGCGCCTTAAGGCGGGGAGTAATCTCAGGTAAGATTGTTCCGGTGCTGGTTGGTTCGGCTCTGAAAAACATTGGTATTGGTTTCCTCTTGGATGCTGTGAATAGTTATCTGCCATCGCCAAAAGAGCGTGAGGTGTCTATCCTCCCTGACTCAGGCAAGCCTGAGACGATACCCCCCACCCCGGACGGCCCTCTGGCTGCTATGGTCTTCAAAACCACTGCTGACCCATATGTCGGTAAGCTGACTTATTTCCGGGTCTACAGCGGCGTTTTCCATAGTAACTCACAGGTGTGGAATGCCGCCCGTAACGAGTCCGAGCGCATCGGTCAGCTATTTACGGTTAAGGGTAAAACCCAGGAGCCTGCCTCTCAAATCAGCGCCGGAGACATCGGCGGGGTTGCCAAGCTGAATGTAACTGCTACGGGAGACACCCTTTGCAAGCAGGACCATTTGGTGAAACTTTCGCCCATCGTTTTCCCGTCGCCCGTTTTTAGCGCCGCCGTCTATCCCAAGACCAAGACTGATTTGGACAAGCTGGGTACCGCCTTGTCCCGCCTCACTGAGGAAGAGCCGACCCTTCAGGTGCATCGTGACAGGGGGACAGGTGAAACCGTCCTCTCCGGTCTGGGTGAAACTCAGTTGGCTGTTGCTGCTGAAAAGATGCATCAGAAGTTCGGAGTCGGCGTTGATTTGCAGACCCCGAAAGTTCCCTTCAGAGAGACGATTACCACGGCGACCAAGGCTGAATACAAGCATAAGAAACAGAGCGGCGGACACGGTCAATACGGGCATGTCATGCTGGAAGTAGAGCCTTCCCCCAAAACAGGGCTTTGTGAGTTTGTTGATAAAGTGGTGGGTGGGAAGATACCCAGAAACTTTATCCCGGCAGTAGAGAAGGGAGTTCACGAGGCAGTTCTGGAAGGGGTGCTGGCGGGCTTCCCGGTCACCGATATCAGGGTCACCGTTTATGACGGCAGCTTCCATCCCGTTGATTCCTCAGAAATCTGCTTTAAAATCGCCGGCGCCGGGGCCTTGAAGAAAGGTCTGGCTGAAGCCCAGCCGATTTTACTTGAACCGATAATGAGTATTACGGTGACCGTGCCTGATAGTTACACGGGAGACATCATCGGCGATCTCAATACCAAGCGTGCTCATCTTGAGGGGATGAATCCGGGTGGCGGCATCAATATTATCCAGGCTCAAGCGCCGCTGGCTGAAATTCAGCGCTATGCTATCGACCTGAAGTCAATCACTCAGGGCAGAGGCAGTTTCACCACTCAGTTCAGCCACTATCAGGCGATGCCTCATCTGAACACCCAGAAAGTCATTGCTCAGAGACAGGCCGAGAAAACCTGAGCCGGGATTTTGCAGAAAAACAAGAGAGGGGGCGCTCTGCCCCCTCTCTTGTTTTGTCGCCAGATACGGATCTTTCCTTAATTATCTTGTGAAATTATCGAATTGACTGAAGGCGCTGGACAGCCTGTCCCGTTGCACTGCCATTTGAGTCATCATATCCACAAGTTGTTTAACAATGTCACTGCTCCTGTAAGTACGGCGCAGCTTCAGATGAAGAGTGCGGAATTGCAGGGCTTCATTCTCATCGGCTGCCCGTATCAGGCATTCGGCAAAGGCGGTGGTCTCCTCACCCCACAAGTCGACTGTTCCGGCTCCCTCACCCGTTCCAGCTTCGCGTTTGAGAGCGTAATCACGTTCCACAGGGTCATGCAGGGATTTACCAAGAAACCATCTTATTGAGTCGGAATAAATTGCTGAGATGAATTCCCAACCCCCCTTCTCTAGAAAGTCAGCAGGGATTTCGGCTGCCGCCTCACTATGAATCTGCTGAAGTAACAGTGTGGATTCAGCAGCGCAGCGGTTAACAGCATCGACAAACGCGTTCAGGTCCTGTAAAATCGGCTGCCCCTCTAACAGAGTTGCCAGGTCCTGGAATATCGGATGACGCATCCAGGCCGGCTCATAGCGTATCTGGAGTTCATTATCCAGCAACTGTTTATAAACCACAGTGGAGGCTTCAACGCCCAGACTGGTCTGCGCCAGGTCTAATAACCATTTCGATGTATAGCCCGGCTCTGCCAGGGGCAAAGACTGCGCAAAATCTACAATGACCTTCAGGCGTGCCATGTCTTCGGTCGAAAGCACCTTCTCCCCCTTGGCCGGCTGGGGTAAAGCCAGTCTATAAGGCAACGGGCGTTCGCCCGCCGTTTCTCCGGGTTCAATCAACCGCCACTGGGCAGGAATAGGTTTGGGCGCCTCGGCTTCCGGGGAAGGGACGCCTTCCCAGCCTCTTCTCGGCCGTCTGCGGAGCATAAAGTAATATACTCCTCCCCCCGCCATCCCGGCAATCAGCACGATGATTATGACCAGAGTCGAGGCTGACAGAAGGCCGGACTTGAGCAGCCAGACCTGTGACCAGGGGCTTTCATTAGAAGCGCTATCTATTGCTCGTACTCTCCAGTAATAGCTGCCCTTCGGCAAAGATTCTGAAGATGTCAGAATATAACTCTTGCCCGGAATATCCTTCTTATCCAGGATAGGGTGAGAGAAATCCGGGTCTGTATCCACCTGAAGAGCATAAGTGACGCCACTGGGGTCAGTCACGCCGGACCATTTCAGCGTAGGCGTGATATCTCCCAGGATTCCGAGCCGTGCGCCGTCTCCCGGAGACAGCAGGTTAGGCGTCGGAGGAGGCGTGCTTTCCATGCTGAAAGAAGCGCTCTTGTTATTATTTTGCTCATCGCTTGCCTTGATAGTATGGTCGCCGCGTATTGAAAGGGGAATCGTGATTGCCTTGCTGAAACTGCCGGACGCGTCGGTGATTGCGCCGCCGGACGGAATATCCTTGTTATCATAGGTGAATTTAATAAGGCTGTTGGCAGCAAAGCCGGATCCGCTGACTTCGACACTCGCCCCGACATAGCTGGAGGCCGGGTTTAGTAGGATACCGGCTTCGATGGTAACGCCCCCACCTGTATCATTTAATCCGGTTAACGCTGTGATGGTGCCCTTGGCGCTGATGCTGTGAGAACCGGAGGCAGAGGGAGGCACAGTAAAGGTAGCGCTCCAACCTCCCGCAGGATTAGCTGTTATACCCTGGGCTACTGTTTTGTCATCATAAGTGACTGAAATGCCTGTTTCACCGGCGTTAAAGCCAGCCCCGGTAACAGTAACCGAGCTTCCCGGGGCGGCATTGGGACGGTTAATGGCAATGCTTGAGGTTACTGTGAACGTCAAATCGGTGACGCTGGCGGCCGCGTTGGTAGCCCCGCCGGCATCGAGCGTATGAGCGCCGGCGGGTGAGGCAGGGATGACTAAAGTAGCCTTCCAGCCCCCATTTGCGTCGGCTGAAATGCCGGAAGTTGTCGTAGCTCCATCGTAAGTAATCGTAATGCCCGTTTCTCCGATTCCGAAACCGGAGCCGGTAACTGTTATGGAGCTTCCCGGAGCGGCGCTTGCCCGGTTGGTTGAGATGCCTGCGGTGACGGTGAACGCGATGTCAGCTATCGTAGTTGCCGGTGTTGAAGAACTGCCTGCGTCTATTGCGTGAGAGCCTGATGGTGAGGCTGGGACAACAAAGTTCGCTTTCCAGCTTCCATTTGCGTCGGCTGCTGTCACCGAGGCTATCGGATTACCATTATAGGTTACCGTAATCCCTGTTTCTCCGGCGCTAAAACCGGAGCCGGTGATAGTTATCGAGCTTCCCGGGGGGGCGCTTGTGCGGCTGGCGGAGATGCCTGCGCTCGTCGTGAAGGTTATATCCGATACGTTGCTTAATGAGGTGGAGGAACCGGATGCATCGATGGTATGGGAGCCGGCCGGTGAGGCCGGGACAACGAATGAAGCGCTCCAGCCTCCCTTAAGATTAGCAGAGATTGAGGGTGGAGTCGTGACTACGGCCACGCCGTCATAGCTGACTGAAATACCTGTTTCACTGGTGCCAAAACCGGTGCCGGTAATTGTTACCGAAGACCCGGGAGCGGCGCTGGCATGGTTGGATGATATTTTTGGGGTTATGCTGAAAGTCGTCGTTGCTGTGTTAGACGGTCCGGTTGCCGTGACGGTACGGGCACCGTAGGCTGATGCCGGGATAACAAAGCTGGAGCTCCAGCTGCCTTTAGAATCTGCCGTGCTGGAAAACGCCGCGGAGCCATCGTAAGTTACGGAGATGCCTGCCTCGCTGGCGCCAAAACCAAGTCCGCTGATAGTAATGGAACTCCCTACGACTCCGACTCCCGGGTTAGCGGAGACGCTCGGGGTTACAGTGAAGGTCGTGTTTCCTGTGTTGGAAAGGTTAGCACTGGTTGCGGTTATATAATGAGAACCTGCAATTGAGGCTGGGATAGTGATAGTAGCAGTTAATCCTCCTGAGGGATTAGCTGTGGTAGTCCATGTTTGCGTGGTAGTATCGTAGGTTACCGTAACTATCTCGCCGGCGCCAAAACTACCGTTAGGGGCGATGACAGTTACACTGCTGCCCGGAGTCCCGGTTGTCGTACTGAGTGAGATAGCGATGGTGGCGGCCTGAACAAGATATGTGCCAATGCCGAATATAACAAACCACAAGGACAATATTATGATAACTAGGCGATTCAAAGTCTTTTGCATCCTATCTCCGCACCTCCATAATACCTGCCATGTTTATGGCAGATAAAGGACTGTAATGTAATTGTAATATTATAGCAGATATTTCACACACTTGCGGTTAGATTATCTGTTTGCTCGGAACGCCGGGCAATGGGATAGGACTGCTTATGTACTAGCCTGACACCAGCTCTTTCACCTTCTTGGTGAAAGCAGGCAAAAGCACTTTCCAATCGCCGACCACCCCGTAATGTGCAATCTTAAAAATGTTCGCCTCGGGGTCCTTGTTGAAGGCGACTATAGTTTTGGCTCCGGAGCAACCCGCCATATGCTGGCTGGCGCCCGATATGCCGATTGCGATATACAGGTCTGGAGCTACCAGCTTGCCTGTAAGCCCTACCTGGGCGGTGTCCGGTATCCAGCCGCTGTCGCAGGCGGGCCGGCTGGCACCGACTGCTCCCTTGAGCGCCTGAGCCAGTTCAGCCAATTGTTTGAAGCCTTCCGCCCCGCCGATGCCCCTCCCCCCGCTCACCACCACGGCAGCCTCTTCCAGCTTGATGCCGGCTACCTGCTCCTTCTTCTTCTCCAGGACGTTCGTCCTGATTGCCGCGGCGTCCAGACCGGCGGCAATGGTTATCACCTCACCTTTTCTCGCGGCATCCCTGGGCAGGGCAGCCATCGCTTTGGCTCTGACCGTAGCTATCTGAGGGTCGGAGTCGGTGGTAAATATAGCCTGGGCATTGCCGCCATAGACGGGCTTGGTTTGTAAGAGCCGCTTTGAGGCGGGGTCGATAGCCAGAGTCACGCAATCCAGGGTGGCGGCTGTATTCAGTCTGAAAGCGAGACGGGGCGCCATGTCGCGACCGATAGAGGTCTGCCCCAGCAGAATAATCTGGGGCGTCAACTGCTTGGCCACCTTGTCCATAACCGAGACATAAGCATCTGTCCGGTAGTCTGCCAGCAGAGGGTCGTCTACAACATAAACCTTGTCAGCGCCGAAGGCAATCGCTTCCTGGGCGAGGTTGCTTACGTTGCTGCCTACCAGCACGGCGCTTAGCTCATGGCCCAGCTCGGCAGCCAGCTTCCTGCCGCTCCCCAGCGCCTCCGTAGCGATGGCGCTTAGCTTTCCTTCAACAATCTCCGCATAAACCAGAACCCCTTTATTATCCGGCATCTGATTCTCCTCCGTTATTTATCTTATTACTATTGTCATTGCGAGGAGTCCCGATACAATCGGGACGATGTGGCAATCTCTAAGAATTTCCTATCTGTTCCCTATCTCCATTTTGGGGTGCTAGAGGGGCGAAGCCCCTCTAGGAAACTCTCTTCCCCCTCTCCTTAAAAGGAGAGGGGGATACAGTGGGTGAGGTTACAGTACCTTAATCTCTCTCAGTTTCAGCGCTAAATTAGCTCCTGCCTCTTCCGGAGTCTGACCGGCGATAATCTCGACCTTGCCTTCTTTAACAGGCTGGAAGAGTTTGACCAGTTTGGTGCGTCTGGTGAGGCGGGTTGGGTCGGCTCCGATATCGGCTGGTTTCCAGATGACCGGCTCCTTCTTCTTGGCGGCCATAATGCCCTTCATGGTGGGGTAGCGGGGCGCCCCGATTTCGTTACTGACTGTAATCAGGGCGGGCAGGGTTACCTCGATGACCTCGTAGCCGTCGGTTGTTACCCGTTCCACTCGCGCTTTGTTGTCCGTGACATCTACTTTCTTGGCGATAGTTACGCTGGGCAGTCCCAGTAACTCGGCGATGCCAGAGCCTGTCTGGCCGCTGTCCCAGTCGGCTGCCTGCCGTCCGCAGAAAATCAGGTCGAACTGGCCTATTTTCTTGATTGCCATCGAGAGGGCATAAGCTATCGAGTAGCTATCGACGTCGGTAAATGCGGCGTCCTCGAGCAACACAAGCTCATCGGCGCCCATAGAGAGTGGTTTCTTGACCACATCCCGCAGCAGGTTGGTGCCCAGGCTGAGCACGGTCACTTTACCACCCTTGGCGTCTTTCACTCTTAAAGCTGCCTCGACAGCTCCCTCATCGAAGGGGCTGATTACAGGCGGTACTCCCGCCGGGGGCAACACTTTATTCGCGGCGGCATCCACCTTAAAACTGGCTGGCGGCGCCTCGGGGTCGATTACCTGCTTGCAGCAAACGATTATGTTCATCCTGTCTTTTCCTCCTGATGTTCCGGGTTTTCAATCTTTGTTGGGAAGAATAACCTTGAATAATTTAGCATCAAATGGGGTTGGAGTCAAACCCTTTGACAAAAGGTGTCACTGATGATACCATATTACTAGCCGTTGGGATACAGCGGAATATGACCTGACAAAGGAGGAAGCGAATATGAGGAGGGCTGTGTATTATGCCACAAAAAGAAAAATTATTAGCCAAGATTCGCAAAAACTCCAGGAATGTCTCACTTAAAGATTATGAGTCCTTGATAAATACCTACGGCCATATCGAAGAAGGCTCAAAGCATCCTAAAGCGATTATCGGCACTTATACATTACCCTATAAGAGAGAAAAGACGGTCAAGTCCTGTTACGTAAGAGAATTGTTAGAAATTATCGACAACCTTTAACAATACGGCAAAGTAAAATTGTGAGGAAATAAAATGGTGGTAAAGGGTAGTATGGAGAAAGGCCTTGAATATTATGCGAGTTTGCCTTACACAATTCTGGTTGAACAGTGGGATGATGGTAAAGGCCCATATTGGGTTGCCAGAGTCGCGGAATTGCCTCACTGTATGATACATGGAGATACTCCTGAAGAGGCTATTAAGGAAATTCAGGAAGTCAAAATCGATTGGATAAAGTCTAATTTGGAAAGAGGACTTCCTATTCCTGAACCAAGACCGCGTAATTATAGCGGGCAAATTCGGCTCAGAATTTCGCCATCACTTCACAGGACACTTACATACAGGGCTGAAACGGAAGGAATGAGTCTGAATCAATATATGGCTACTTCCTTGGCAAGGGCAGCCGGTATCGAAGAGCTAACTCACACGAGAAAGGCAAGAAAACAAAGTCAGACAAAAGTGTAGTTATGAGAAGACCATTTTTAGCTTCGTTACCATTCTTTCAACCTCCTACATTTCCCTAAACAGATTAACACATTTTCATCCCCACCACTCTCCCCACCCCCGCCAGGTCCGTGAAGGCTTCTATCCTGGCTTGGGGAAACAATTCGCGTAGGAAGGCGGTCACTGCCTGTCTCTGACCCTGCCCGATTTCAAGGAGCAGGCTGCCTCCCGGCAGGAGCTTCTCAGGCACTTGGGTGCAGAGCCGGAGGATTTTATCCAGGCCGTCCTTACCTCCATCCAGCGCCATGGCAGGCTCGAAGCCGAGCGTGTTTACTTTAGCCAAATCAGCCTCAGTGACATAAGGTAGGTTGGCGATTATCAGGTCGACGGGCTCAGGCAGAGGTTCGAGCAAATCGCCTTCTAAAAGGCAGATTTTATCGGCCACTCTGTGCTTCCGGCAGTTAGCGGCAGCGACTTTCAGGGCGGCATCTGATATATCGGTGGCGTAGAATTTGGCTTCCGGGAGCTTCAGCGCCAGGCTAATGGCGATGGCCCCGCTGCCGGTGCCGATATCGGCGATACTTGATACTGCGCCGGACATGGCAATTTCCAGTGCTTTTTCTACGAGCAGCTCGGTCTCGGGGCGGGGAATCAGGACGTTGGTATCGACATAAAAATCAAGACCGTAGAACTCGCGGCGTCCCAGGATATAGGCCGCCGGTTCACCCTTAAGCCGGCGCTCAATCAAGTTGGAGAACTGCTCTGACTGCTCTGGGCTTAGGGCATTATCAAAGTCCAGATACATCTGTACCAGGTCTGTTTTCAGGGTGTGCGTTAAGAGTAAAACAGATTCCAGATCCGGGTCTTCTATTCTGTTTTCCGACAGCATTCCCCTGGCCCGGCTCAGAGCCTGCCTGATGCTCACGCCAACTGCCCCGCCAGTTGCTTTGCCCTGTCCTCATTCGCCAGAGCGTCGATGAGCTGGTCGAACTCTCCTGCCATTACCTTGGGCAGGTTGTGCAGGCTCATCCCGATGCGGTGGTCGGTCAGCCTGTCCTGGGGGAAATTGTAAGTGCGGATTTTTTCCGAGCGGTCGCCGCTGCCCACCTGGGAACGGCGCTGCTTGACCATTTCCTCTTCCTGCCTGGTTCTCTCTATGTCCAGCAACCGGGCGCGCAAGACTGCCATCGCCTTGTTCTTGTTTCTTAGCTGGGAGCGCTCATCCTGGCAGATGACTACCATATTCGTCGGTAGGTGAGTGATGCGCACGGCGGTGGCTACTTTGTTCACATTCTGCCCCCCCGCCCCGCCGGCATGGAAAATATCGATTCTCAGGTCGTCGGACTTAATTGCCACCTCTACTTCATCAGCCTCAGGCAGCACGGCCACTGTCGCCGTCGATGTGTGAATTCTGCCGGAAGCCTCGGTGACCGGTACTCGCTGCACCCGGTGGACGCCCCGTTCATATTTCAGCCGGCTGAATGCCCCTTTGCCCTTGACTTCAAAAACAACTTCTTTGAAGCCGCCCCCGCCCGCTTCGCTCGTATTTATGATATCTACACCCCAGCCTTTTATCTGGGCGTAACGGCTGTACATCCTGAAAAGGTCGGCTGCGAACAAAGCGGCTTCATCGCCCCCCACCCCGCCCCTTATTTCCATGATGATGTCTCTGTCATCCGCAACGTCTTTCGGCAGCAGGGACACTTTCAGCTCTTCGAGCTGCTTTTCCAGCCTGGCTTCCAGGCTTTCTATCTCCTGCTTGACCATAGCCTTCATATCTTCGTCCAGCGTCTCGCTCTGCATCGCCTTTGTTTCTTCCAGCGATTTAGAGGCTGCCTTATACTCTCTATATTTATAGACCACATGTTCCAGGCCGGCTCTCTCCTTGGCCAGTTTCTGCAACTGCTTCGGGTCGGTAGCCACTTCAGGCCTGGAAATTTGCTCTTCGAGCTCCTGGAATTGTTTATCTATTTGTTCGAGGCGGTTTATCATTGTTTATTGCCTGTTCCAATCATTTTATCGCTTGTTTTTCTATTTGTTCCAGTCATTATGCAATCTTCTCTGAAGCCTTTTTAAGGCTTTCGTAGGCACGTTTCGCCTCATCTACCGAGGCTTCGTCTTCCAGGGTAGTCAGGTCGCCCAGGCTCTGTCCCGAGGCTACCGCTTTCAGTACCCGGCGCATAATCTTGCCGCTCCGCGTCTTGGGCATTGAATCCACAAAATAAATTGCATCCGGCGCAGCTATCGCCCCGATAGTCTTGCGAAGCTGTTCGGCAATCTCTTTTTTCAGAGCGTCTGAAGGCTGCTGACCTTTTTTCAGAGTGACGAAAAGAACGATGGCGTCTCCTTTTATCTCGTCCGGTCTGGAGACTACGGCAACCTCGGCTACGGCTGTGTGTGAGATAACGGCGTCCTCTAACTCCGCGGTGCCGATGCGGTGCCCGGATATTTTGAGCACCTCGTCAGCCCTGCCTAACAGCCAGAAATAGCCGTCGGCATCGCGCATGGCGAAGTCTCCTGTATAAAATGAGCCTGGGAAGCGCGACCAGAATGCCTCTTTGTAGCGCTCCGGGTTGCCGTAAATGTCCATCAGCATGCCGGGCCAGGGTTTCTTGATGATGAGGTAGCCTTTGTGACCGGGCGGCACTTCTTTACCGTCAGTATCGACTACCGCAGCATCGACGCCGGGCAGGGGTAGGGTTGCCGAGCCTGGTTTCAGAGGTATCGGCTCGATACCGGGGGTTGCTGAAATCATAAAGCCGCCGGTCTCGGTTTGCCACCAGGTATCGACGATGGGGCATCTCTCTTTGCCGACATTCTTGTAATACCACTGCCATGCTTCTGGGTTTATCGGTTCGCCGACGCTGCCGAGCAGTTCCAGGCTGGAGAGGTCGTGCCTTTCCAGCCATTCCTTGCCATATTTCATAAACATGCGGATAGCCGTCGGGGAGGTGTAAAGTACATTAACTCCGTACTTCTCGACAATGTCCCACCAGCGGTCGATGGCCGGATAATCCGGGGCGCCTTCATACATGACGATGGCGGCGCCGTGGGAGAGTGGGGCATATACGATGGCGCTGTGGCCGGTCACCCAACCGACATCGGCAGTGCACCAGAAAACGGAATCTTCTCTCAGATTGAACACCCACTGGTATGCCGAGTGATTAAAGACGAGGTAGCCGCCGGTGCTGTGAACGATACCCTTGGGCTTGCCGGTTGTCCCTGAAGTGTAGAGAATATACAGGGGGTGAGTGGAATCAACTGATTCGGGTTTGACATAATACTCAGTATCTTTATCCAGCAAGTCGGAAAGCCAGACGTCTCTTCCCTCATTCCAGGCAATTTTCTGTCCCGTCCTTTTCACCACGATTACCTTCTCTATAGACGCGCAGCGCGGGGCTGCCTGGTCGGCTATCTCTTTAAGGGGGATTATCTTGCCCCGGCGGTAGCCGCCGTCGGCGGTGATAAGTATCTTAGCCTGGGTATCATTAACCCTGTCGCAGACTGCCTGGGAGCTGAATCCGGAAAAAATTACTGTGTGCACGGCGCCGATTCTGGCGCAGGCCAGCATAAAAGTGGGCAGCTCCGGAATCATCGGCATGTAGAGGGCTACTTTGTCTCCCTTTTTAACGCCGAGCTTCTGGAGCACTGAGGCAAAACGGTTGACATCCCTGTAGAGGGTAGAATAGCTCAGCGCTCTGGTCTCGCCGTTCTCGCCCTCCCAGTAAATAGCCACCTTGCTTTTCCGCCAGGTCTTGATGTGCCTGTCGACACACTGGACTGAGGCGTTCAGCTTGCCTCCGGTAAACCAGCGGGCATAGGGTGGCTGCCAGTCCAGCACCTTGTCCCAGGCCTTATCCCAGTCCAGCTTTTTGGCTTCCTCCGCCCAGAATCCCTCCGGGTCAGCCATGGAGCGGGCATGCATCTCCGCATACCGCCTCAGCGGCCACACGCGGGTCTCGGTCGGCAAATAGCCGGCTGTGCTGATTTCGTTATTCTCAGACATAAAATCTCTCCAGTAGCTAATTATATCACAGGCACGGATGAAGGCTCAAAGGTTGTAGGGTGGGGTAGCCCGCTAGGGCGGAACCCATCCGTCGTCGGCCCACGAATGATGGGTTTCTATCAAGCCTCAAAAGTGGTAGAATAGGGGCATGGGAAAATCCATCCGAGAGTACGTTACAGCTTTGGGGCATTGGGGGTGGGCGGTGGGAGTAGACGTGCTTTCAGGAATAACCGGAGCATATCTTGATATTTCAAGCAAGGCTGGATTCCCAATGTGGTTATGGATACTTCTATTAGCTTTGGGCATGGCGATTGCCCCCTTTGTAGCCTACCACAAATTACGTATTAAGCGAGATGAAATTCAACGTCAACTCGATGAAATTCGAGACACCCAACCAAGATTGGAGTTCATAAAGGCGGGAGACTGGCAGTTCTATCAAGACGGAAAGGCGATTTACGGCGCATTACAGATTTGGTTCGTAAACAAACCAAGACTGTCGTCTGATGATTGTGTTGCAAGAGACGTGACTTCTATGGTCGCATTTTATGATGAGGGAGGACGAGAGGTTCTTAGCATACATGGTTGTTTTATTGAGGCAGAAGCATATGATTGGGCCGGTAATATTAAACGTCTCCAGAAGATTGACAGTTGGGAACCCAATGACGAACCACGAAAGCTGCAAATCGCATTGAGATGGCCAAGTGAAGAGAGTGCCTACGGATTTGAGTACACTACTAAAGGCGACGGAAAGGTAAAGGAGAAAGAAATTCCAGAGGTCAGATATTATGTAGAAATATCTTTCAGAGGAACAAGGGTAAATCAACCGCCATTTTGGTTCATTGTTGATAATCCGGGACAAGGCGGTGCATTCTTTTCATGTTCTGAACCGGTTCCGAAACCTGTTTGGAGTACTGGATATCAGGTTCTGAACAACTCGCGAGATGCGCTTGAGAAATTAAGAAAACGGCTTGGAGAATAGGTAGTCTCTCAGAATTCCTCTATATTAAGAGAGTTAGATACAAATCAGCTCCCTTTTAGTCTCTTTATCAGCCACGAGCTGGATTGCACTTTATCTCCTCCGACGTTATAGACAATCTTGATACCCATTTCTTTGCAAACCTTCAATTCAATTTCCGGCATCGATCCTTCAACTCTGTCTCCGCCTTTGGCAAGTATATCGGGTTTGACCAGTTTCAATGCCTCTTCACAGGTGACATCTTTTCCGGGGTCGATTATCACCTTATCGACATACCTTATGCTTTCGAGTATTTCTTTTCTTTCATCTTGTGACGGATAGAACGGTTGACCCTTCTTCTTTTTCAATTGCTCGTCGCTATTTAACGTTACTACCAAAACATCGCCCAGCTTTTTAGCTTCCTTAAGCAACCTGATATGCCCTTCATGAATGGGATCGAAGCCGCCGCCGGTTGCTACCACAATCTTCTTTCTTAATCCAAGGAAACGCAAAATACTTTTCATGGCTTGTATTTTACCACACTCTACACAAGTCCAAATACGAAAATCTAAATTACAAATGAAATCCGAAATCAAAATGCCAAATATCTCTGTTCTCTCATTGGAGCTTTGAGCTTTGAAATTTGACCTTGTCTTGCTACCCGGCTGCCCCTCTTCTCAGGGTGAGGGCGGCCAGCACGGAGACGATGGCCGCAAACGCAATCAGCACCAGTAAATCAAAACCTACATCGATCAGGCTCTTGCCATTGAGCATAATTTCCCGTAGCCCATCTACGGCATATTTCAGAGGCAGTACTGCTGCCAGCCACTGTAAGTAATTCGGCATCTGCTCCACAGGCCAGAGAACCCCGGAGAGGAAAATCTGGGGAACAATGATTAAAGGGATGAATTGGACCATCTGGAATTCATTACGGGCGAAGGTTGAGATAAATATACCCAGGTTAACGGCCCCGGTGATTATCACGATTTGAAATATGAAAATCTGCCAGAGGTCTCCGTGGTAATTTACTCCCAGCACATAAATGGTGAAAAGGACGATAATCAGGGTCTGGGTCAAAGCGAAGATAAAGAAACCGAGCAGGTAGCCGATTACAATATCCGGGCGGGATACCGGTGATGCCATCAGGCGTTCCATCGTGCCCTGAGAGCGTTCTCTCAGGAAGCTGATGCCGGTAAGCAGAAAGCTGAAAAATAATGCCAGTGTTGCCAGCAGTGCCGGGGCGATATAGTCCAGAACTTTACTCTGGGGAAAACTCAAGCCGATGAGCGTCATCACCACCAGCGGCACCATTAAAATCAATGCCATAGTCCTGTGGTCCCGGGTTACTTGTTTGAAGACCCTGCCGGCAATAGTAAGAGCCTGGCTAGGCATGTTCGCCCTCCTTCCTGTGGATGAAATAGAGAAAGGCGTCTTCAAGTGTGGCCAGCGGCTTGCCTACAGCTTCCTGGAGTTCGCCGGGAGAGCCTTGGGCAATAACCTTGCCATCGCGCATAAAAGCAAGCCGGTTGCAATGAGCGGCGTCATCCATAGTATGGCTGGAAATGATAATTGTGACACCCAGCCTGGTCAGCCCGGTAAAGTGTTCCCAGAAGCTGACCCTTAGCTCGGGGTCGAGTCCCACAGTCGGCTCGTCAAGCAGGAGTATTGGTGGGTTATGGACTATGGCGCAAGCCAGGCTGACCCTCTGCTTCATGCCGCCGCTTAGTTTTAGTACCGCATCATCGCGGCGCTCCCACAAATCCACCAGTTTGATAGTCTCTTCCACCCGCCTGGCTCGTTCTTGCCTGTCGCTTATTAGGTACACCTTGGCGAAGAAATCCACATTTTGCCTGACTGTCAGCTCGGCATAGATGGATTGAAGCTGGGGCATGTAGCCGATGAGGTGGGCGCTTTTCCGGGATGGTTTTAGCCCCAGTATTTGAATGCTGCCGGATTTGGGGCTTAACAGACCTACTATCAGCCGGATAAGGGTGGTTTTGCCGGCGCCGTTGGGGCCGAGCAGTCCGAAGCTGATACCGGCCGGCACCTCCAGCGAGAGGTCGTCAAGCGTCTTTAACTTATCGTAATTGAAAGATACTTTATTGACTGCGACTGCCGGGCCGGTAAATTTCTTTTCTGCCATAATTCTCAACAAGAATACAACGAACAGCCTGTGAAATCAAGTTAAACCTGGCTCCATTATGGCATCATCACTACGCCCTTGATGTAACCGGGCGTTCTGCCCAGGTTGTCCTCGAAGGCTCTGCCGATGTCCTCCAGCTTGTATTTGTGGGTGACCAGCTTCTGCATGGGGTAGATTCCCTTTTGTATTGCCCAGAGGGCGCGGGGCAGCTCGCTGGGCGGGTCGGTTGACATACCGATTCCCTGGGGGCTGTAGATGATGGGCGATTTTATCCAGGCCTGAAGTTCGTACATATCGGGAGCTTGATGCCAGCCGACGACGACTATCTTGCCCCTGTTGCCCTTGACCGCGGCGCTGGCCAGTTTCAAACCTATCGGATGGCCGACCACCTCTATCGCGATATCGGCCCCTTTGCCGCCGGTTATCTTTCTTACTTCCTCTTCGACATTTACTTTGCTTGAGTTCAGTGTGATTGTGGCGCCGAGTTGTTTGGCTAAATCCAGCCGCCAGTCCTCCAGGTCGCAGACGATGTATTCTTTTAGTTTTGGGCTGGACAGGCCGGCGATGACCCCCAACCCCATAAACCCGGCCCCCACCTGGAAAACGGTATCACCCAACTCCGGGTTGGTGCACCGGGCTATGGACATCAGGCACATCATAGGCTCGCCGATGGCATGCTCGAAGGGGATGCCATCCGGTATTTTCCCGACCATCGGCTGGCGCCCGGCGCCGGGGCCGCCCGCGGGGTTAAAAGAGACGTATTCGGCGAAATCGCCGCCGCCGTAAATACCCGTTATCCTGTCGCCTGCTTTGAAGTCCTTGATATTTTTGCCAACCTCCACCACCGTGCCGGCCGGCTCATGGCCTATCCTCCTGGGAAACGGCCTGCGCGCGCTAACCTCCGGGCTGAACGAATCAAGGTAGGTCGACATATCGCTGGTGCAGACCCCGCAGGCAGCGACTTTTACAAGAATTTCATCATCGGTTATCCTGGGCATCTCGATGTCCCGGACTTCCATTTTCCGTGGCGCCACCACAAAAGCTGCTTTCATATTGAACCTCCTATTATTTGTCAGCGGATTCAGGTGTAATCAGTATACAACTTGTTGCCAAATAATCAAGGGGATGAGGGATTGTATCAAACCCTGTCCCGCAGTGGCGACCGGCCGGCCGCCACTGGCAATGGTTTGGCAAGCTAACAAAAGCGGCGGATGGATTCGTTTTAGGGTTCTTAAAAAAAAATTCACGTAGAGAGAGCCGGTTTTCGTGCGCAGGTCTTACATAAAGTTGGGAACAATGTTTTGGTTACGCTCGATTCGTTTTGACAACCCTCGTAAAAAACAATGTTAATCAAATAAAGGTCAAACCATCAGGCTCTATTCAGAATAAGTACAATAGTAGCGCGGATGGTGCGGATTGGTCAATGGGATTTTGTCGGGGGTGGGGCAACCCTCCGTGGTTGCCCAACGTGGGTTCGTGGGTTAATCTCCCTCCGCAAACGCCTCTCTTAACACCGCCTGCATCAGCTTCTCGGACAAATCTTTGCGCTCGGATAACTGTTTTTCTAAATCATCAATCATCGACATGAGTTTATTCATCCGTTCAACAATAGCTTGTTGTTCGGCGATAGGCGGAAGGGGGAAGGCACTGGCTATCACGTCCCTAACGTTAATATGCGGTGATGCAGACCCTGATGAAATCTGTAACGCCTTTTTGTATACCATCGGTGAATTGATATAGTAAGCAGAAAATAACGCGGAATCTCGTTCAAAAAAGCGCATTAACATCAATCTTTGTCCAAGACAGCAAAATTCATCTGTGTCAATTAGCCCAGCAATGCCTAGACGTCCACCTTCCCGAATATACACCAAGTCATATTTTTCTGGACGAAGTCTCTCAGTTCGAATTGTATATTCTTCTAGTGATACAAATCTTTTTTCAGCAAATCTGAGACCCTGAGGTGTAATATTTGAAGCTCTAAGGCACGTTTTACCATGGTCCAAATAAGTAGGGGTCGCATGCGGGCAATCAACAACGTGCCTTGCGATCTCTCCAAACCGGCACCAAACCCACCCTTCAGGTAAAGCAAATGGTTTTTCATTATTGGCGACCGGAGTAAGAGGTTTTTCTTTCTTGATTTTGCCTTCTTTGATTAAGCGTACTTTTTCGATTCTTATTTTTTCAAGGAGCTTTGAGGCATGATTTTCGCCGCTGACAAGCTCCGGATGTTCGTCGCGCCATTTAGCGGTCAGCTTTCCTTCGATGGCTTCCTTGAGAAAGGCTTGCCGCATATTCTCAAGATAACTAATCTGGTCCGAATAAGCATTAGTTGAATTGTCAATTAAGTTAAACTTCAAGTGAATGGACTCTGCGACTCTTTTTTGTTGCGTAACATCTTTATGGATCGATAAGTTTATCCCAAGCAGGGCTTCTTCTTTGATCCTAACTCTGCCCATTCCTTTAGTTAATTGATATAAAATATTTAAGAATTTTCTTTGGTGTAAAAGGTGTTGGAAGTAATGAGGTAAAATAATATTGTAATTTATCTTAAATACAGGCATCTCACCTGATACAACTGCACCATCTAGTTCTGGAGGAACTAAACCAAAACTCCCTGTATGAGCAGCTAAGCGCGAATAAATGAAAGAACCAGTCTTGATGCGGTACACCTTATCTGATTTGATATCACGGCCTTGTACGATTTGGCGTAGGCTAATGATACCAGTGTTCGAGATTGTCACAAGTTTATAAGACTCATCCGTTTTTATCGAAACGACATCTTTATATTGAGAAAGGAATGAGCGAAGTGCGGTCTCTGCCATTTCACCCATTTTGAAGCTCTTTCTTTAATTGAGTGAGTAGTTGATCGCTTTTTCGGAATGAATCGTGCAGCATGGATACTAACTCTGTACTTGAATAGCTTTGTTCTTCTTCCGCGGTGTGCGGGTTTTTTATATCAAGGTTAGAACCATTTGCCGCCAGTGTTTCTATTGGGACTTTCCAGGCTTGTTCATTCTCTTGACGATTTCCCCACCATTCTCTGAGACTATCAAACTCCGTTTTCCGTATCGGCTTGGTCTTGCTGTAAGCCTTAACCCCTTCAGGTAGTCTATGTTCCCAATACGATACCTCTTTGGTCGGTTTGCCTTTCTCAAAGAAAAGCATGTTGGTAGCAATGGCGGCGTAAGGCTGAAAGACAGAATTGGGCAAACGCACGATTGTATGCAGGTTGCAGGTTTCCAGAAGATGTTGGCGGATGCGCTGCTTGACGCCGTCACCTGTAAGAGAACCGTCAGGCAAAATAATGCCGGCTCTGCCGCCGTCTTTCAGATAGCGTATCATAAGCATCAGGAAAAGGTCGGCGCTCTCCGTGGTACGGTAGTTAACAGGATAATTGGTTTCTACACGGTCTGTAACGGAAGCCCCGAAAGGCGGATTCGCCAAGATAACATCCACCCTGTCTTTTTGCCCGATAGACGTATATTCCCTGTTAAGGCTATCCGTATAATCGATATATGGAACTTCGATGTCATGTAATATCAAATTAGTGACGCTTAGCATAAAAGGGAGCGGTTTGAACTCCATCCCGTGAACGTTTCCTTCAAGTATTTTAAGGCCATCAACACTTTTTATATCTTGTTTTCTGATATTTTCTATAGCGCTGGTCAAGAACCCGCCCGTGCCGCAGGCAGGGTCCAGGACCTTTTCTCCGAGCCTGGGATTAATCATTTCCGTAATGAACTCGGTCAACGCGCGTGGAGTATAAAATTCGCCATAATGCCCTGCGCTTTGCAGATCTCTCAGGATCGTCTCGTAAATATCACCGAAAAGATGACGGTCTTCTGAGCTATTAAAGTCTATCTGGTTTAACACATTAAGCACCTGCCGAATGATGGTGCCGTTTTTCATATAGTTGTTGGTGCCGGCAAATATATCGCGGATAATCACAGCCCGTCTATTGCCAGAGCTTATATCAAGGTTCTTAAGTTGAGGTATAAGTTGGCCATCGACGAAGCTCCTCAGTTCCTCCCCGGTCATCCCTTCGTCATCTGCTGCCCAATTACGCCATTGCAGCTTATTGGGTATAACTGAGACATATTTTTCATTAAAAAGCGCTATCTCTTTATCTTTATCATCCAATATCTTGAGGCTAATCATCCAACCTAACTGCTCAATACGCTGGGCGTCTCCGGATACTCCCGGATCCTTGCGCATGATGTTCTGAAGTGTCTTAATGATATTGCCAATATTTTTCATCAGTGTCCTTTATACCACCGCATACAGTTCCCGCTCCAATTCTTCAATAGTATGGAGATACTTATCTCGGCTACCGAACATCTGCACAATTTCAGTAGGTGTGCCAATCTTATTAAACGGTTCTACACGCAAGACTTCTAAGTCTTCGATATTCTCAATGCCCTCTTCGGCATATTTTTCCAGCAGAGCTTCAATAACCCTTCGTGCCTTATCACCATATTTTTCAAAGTAATTCTGTTTCTTAACTTTGTCAGCGCGCTCCCGGCGGGTAAGTGCCGGCCTATCCCAGGCTATATAACAGATAAGGTCAAAAACATCCAGGTCCTTCTTTACTTCCGACCGTAGATTTTCAAGAATGACTCCGTGGGATTCTAATTCATCTATAATGGCCTTTTTCTTTTGAGTTCCGTTCCAGCGAGCAAGGAAATCATCGAGAGAGCGGAACTCCTGCAAGATACCCTTTTTTGTGTAGTCTCTGAGACTTTCGGTAATAAGTTTTCCAGTGGCGTCCAAGTGCTGAATTCTCTCGTTTAGTACTGAAACGTAAACACCAGCCACATAGATTTTCGGTAAGGGCGGAGACTTAATGAGCCCACCCTGGATAATCTGCGGTTTAACGTTATATTCAGTAAACTGCTCTTTACCGAAGTCCACAGGCTGACCAGTTTCAGGGTCTATAATCTCTTGATTTTCCTCAGGGTGAATATCCTGGTCAGTGAGTTCATGGCCGCTATCTATTTCCTTAATCATAATCGGAGGGCCATCAAAAGCAGGGTCTGCAAAAAGGTTGGTGACGTTACGGAAATCCATGATGGTAAAGAACATCTTCCCGTATTCTTCATTAACGCGGGTTCCCCTGCCGATGATTTGCTTGAATTCAGTCATGGATTTAATATTGGAATCTAGGACTATCAATTTGCAGGTCTGGGCATCGATTCCTGTGGTCATTAATTTCGACGTGGTCGCAATAACCGGATACCGCTCCTCCGGATTGATAAAATTATCTACTTCACGTTTGCCCTGCTCATCATCCCCCGTGATACACATCACATATTTGTAGTTCTCCAGAGCCAGGTCGACATTCTCTATGGCGAGAGCCTGCCTCATTCGCCTGGCATGTTCAATGTCTACACAGAAGACTATAGTTTTATCGAATCTGTCAGTCTTGCGTAAATACTCCGATATTTTGTTAGCTACAATTTTTGTGCGCTCATCAATCACGAGGTTTTTGTCAAAGTCCTTCAGATTATATATCCGGTCTTCAACTACATATCCAGCCTTATCTTTCTTGCCGGAATCCGGACGCCAGCCTTCAAGATCTACATTTATTCCCACACGGATGACCTTATAGGGGGCTAAGAAACCATCTTCGATGCCTTGCTTGAGAGAATAGGTGTAGATTGGTTCTCCAAAATACTCAATGTTAGAAATTCCTTTGGTTTCCTTCGGCGTCGCAGTCAAACCAATCTGAGTGGCGCCGCTAAAATATTCCAGAATCTCCCGCCAGGCGCTATCTGCATCAGCGCTGCCACGGTGACATTCATCGACAACGACTAAATCAAAGAAATCACGACTAAACTCTCTGTAGGCGTCTTTGTCCTCATCATAGTCAGTCAATCCCTGATACAGAGCCAGATAGATCTCGAAAGCCTTATCTATCTTCTTCTTCTTGATAATTGTCATGCGGTCTTTGAAGTATTTGAAATCACCACGCTTGGTCTGATCAATAAGGACATTCCTGTCTGCTAAAAAGAGAATTCTTTTCTTGCGGCCATTTTTCCAGAGTCGATAAATAATCTGGAAGGCTGCGTAGGTTTTCCCTGTACCCGTCGCCATGACGAGGAGTATGCGGTTCTGACCTCTGGCAATAGCTTCTACAGCACGGTTTATTGCTATCTGCTGGTAATAGCGCGGTGCACGTCCTGAACCATCGAAGAAGTAATCAACGGTAGCGATACTTTCCTGTTCCGGTGTTTCGATGTGTTTGTATTTCTTGTATATTTCCCAAAGCTCGGCTGGAGCGGGGAATGATTCCAGTGTTAATTCCTTTTCAACGGGTTGAGAAAGGCCGGAGGAGTCATGTTGAATAAAACCGTCGCCATTGGAACTGAACGCGACCGGAAGATCGAGCGTCTGCGCATATCCCAATGCTTGCTGAACGCCCGCATCAATAGTGTGGTTATTGTCCTTGGCTTCAATGACGGCAATAGGAATATTGGGCTTCAGGTAGAGAATGAAATCGGCCCGTTTTCTTTCGCCTCTAACTGTCTTATTGCCTTTAACAAAAATACGGCCGTCCGTAAAAAAGACCTCTTCACGGATTTGCTTTTCAACGTCCCACCCAGCCTTAACCAGAGCAGGCAAAATGAACTTGGTACATATATCACGTTCAGATAAGTCTTTCTTTGATGTCATTTGAATATCTTGTCTCGAGAAATAATTGATCAAAACCTAGTCTTATGGATTACGGCAATTATACACCGAATGACAGTAGTCAACAAAACCTCCCCGCCCCCAGATTCTTCGCTCCTCTGCGGAGGGGCTCAGAATGACAAAGAGGAGACGGATTGCTTCGCCCCGATAAACCGGGGCTCGCAACGCCAAACCCCCATTGCTAATTCAGAACACATGTGCTATATTATTCATCGGGTATCGGCCACGCCGTAAGGGCACGGTCCTTCCGCTGAAGGATGCCCCTACAAAACCCGCTTGTCCTGAGTTTCCCTGTGTCGTTGATTTACATAACTAATGAAACAATTCCCAACCTCGTTTAGCCTCGGCATTGTTTCCTTTGATTTACTTTTAAACCCCATTTTCGCCAAAATGAATTCCTCGTGATTCTCCGTCCATCCATGATTGATTAAAAACCACATTGACGCTGGGTGAATGGAAGCTTATCATATTAACAATAATTCAATACTCAAAGATGAAAGTTAAAAGCAGTGCGCTGGAGGGTTCCTGAGCCATGATTCAAGAAGAAGCGTTAGAAATTCTTAAAAACGGGCATAATGTATTTCTCACCGGCGCCGCGGGCAGCGGGAAAACCTATCTTTTAAACAAGTATATAGCCTACCTGAAAGCTAAGGGAGTTAATGTGGGGGTTACTGCCTCAACCGGCATTGCGGCGACTCACATGGAGGGCATTACCATCCATTCATGGGCCGGGATTGGATTATTGAGCACCGCCTCCGATAAGGAAATTCAGGCAATTGTAGCCAACAAGCGAATTGCCAAACGATTTCAAAAAACGCACACTCTGATTATAGATGAAGTTTCTATGTTAGATGCGGACCGTTTTGATTTATTAGAAAAGGTAGCCAGGCTGGCACGCGGCAGTTGGGAACCTTTTGGGGGCATGCAAATAGTGCTTTGCGGTGATTTTTTCCAGCTTCCGCCTGTTGCCAGGTCAGATGAAGAGTCACCGGATTTTATCTATAAATCTCAAAACTGGCAGAACATGAACCTGAAAGTGTGCTATCTGCATGAGCAGTACCGGCAGGGAGATGACGAACTGCTCAGGATGCTAAGCTCAATTCGCGGCGCTTCGGTCGATGAAACGGTGGTGAACCGTTTATACCAATGCCGGACTACTGTTTTCCCTTCAGCCCCTGCGAACCGCGTGGTAAAGCTATATTCTCATAACACAAATGTAGATTCGGAAAACGAGCGGGAGCTTGCCAGGCTTCCCGGGGAAGAATACGAGTACCTTATGGACATGAGCGGTGTCCCGGCAATTGCCGAAGCTTTGAAAAGAGGCTGTCTGGCACCTGAGAAGCTTGTCTTGAAGAAAGGCGCCGCGGTAATGTTTGTAAAAAATAATTTTGAAAAAGGTTACGTGAACGGAACTCTGGGAACGGTCAGCGGATTCAACGATAGCGGTTTACCGGTAATTACTTTATTGAACAAGAAAGAGATAGTAGCTGAACCAGTAATCTGGAGCGTCGAAGAAAATGGCAAAACGCTGGCACAAATCAAGCAGATTCCTCTCCGCCTGGCTTGGGCAATAACTGTACATAAGAGCCAGGGTATGACGCTCGACGCCGCTCAGGTAGACCTCTCAAGGTGTTTTGAAAAGGGGATGGGGTATGTAGCCCTTTCACGGGTGCGGTCTCTTGAAGGACTCCGGGTGCTGGCGTTCAATGATTTAGCGCTCAAAGTCGACGAAGAAACACTGACTTTCGACCAGGAACTTAAGAAGAGTTCGATGGAAGCCTTGCTTGAGCTGAACTCATCGCCGAAACGCATCATCGAGGAAATTGAAAACCTGGAAAAATCTTCTATAGAAAAAATCAGGGAAGAACACCCGGCAGCTTACAAGAAATGGACTCCTGGGGAGGAAGCGAATCTTATCACAGGTTTCCAGTCCGGTAAGTCTGTGGATGCCCTGGCGGAGATGCTTGGGCGGAAGGCCGGCGGAATCCAGTCCCGATTGAAAAAATTACGACTGATTCAATGGGATAGTGAAACGCAGACTTACAAAACATCGAAAACCGAGGGATGAGGGAAGCAGATTGAAGTGGCTCCCCGACTAGGATTCGAACCTAGAACCTAGCGGTTAACAGCCGCGCGCTCTACCGTTGAGCTATCGGGGAACAGCATATTATAGCATCTGAGGACTATACTGATAAAGTCCCTGGAACCTAGCGGGTAATCCTTCCGCCGAAGGACGCTCTCTACCGTTGATCTATCGGGGAGCGCCAATACAAGACATTATATCAGCAGATCTGGCAAGGGACAACACATCAACCGAGACCGAATAATGCTTAAGAATGTGCAATACAAAAGTCCCACGTCCGTCCGGATTACCGGATGAACGTGGGAGCTTCTGAACGCACTCTAGCGCCTGGCTAACTAGCCGGTCTTGCTCATCAGGGGAGCTATCCAGTAGAACAATCTGCCAAAAGCTCTATGTCGCCTACTTCTCAAAAAAAGGCGATTCTTTGAGGTGCTTCTCTCTGGAGGCAACAAATGCCTGGTCGAGAATCATGGCTTCCCGGTTTACCTTATCCTTGAAGATGTTCACATCGGCTTCGAAGGTCGAGATTCTTTTATTGATAGTATCGATGGCTTTAGCAGCTTCTTCCCTTACTTTGGATACTGCTGCTTCGGCGGCTTTTCTGGCTGCTTCAGCGGCCCGTTCCCCGCTTTCCTTGGCCTGTGCGGCGGCTTCCCGTGCTTCTCTAACAGCATTCTGGGTTATTGCATCAGCTTCCTCTAGCCGTTTAATGTAGTTATCCAAGTCATCCAGAATCTCGGGTAGGGGTTTGGTCATAATCTTGGGTCTGTTTTCCATGCCTCCGGTCTCCTTCTTATGTGCTGTCGTCATTATTTATTTTCCTCCTTCACACCATCTCATTTTAATTTGCGAGAAGGCTTTTAAGCCTGCTCGTTTTTCTTTAACAAATACAGTTTCTGTTCCAGGCGATTACTGGCCGGTGAGGCTTAAACCAACGCTGAAAAGTACTGCTGCCCCGATGGAACCGAGCAGCGTGATTATTACGAAAAGCTTGAATTCCCATGAACCCAGCACTTGCCTGACCAAGGCTGCAGGTAGGGCAGCCTCAGCCTTGGCAGCTGCCTCGGCGGCTGCTCTAGTTGCAGCCTCAGCCCGGCGTCCTGCTTCTTCAGCAGCTCGCTTGGCCTCTTCAGCAGCAGCCTTGGTTACCTTTTCAGCTTCGGCCGCTGCTGCCATAGCGCCTCTGGCTACCGATTCAGCTCTGGAAGCAGCGTCTCCGGCTGCTCTGGCGGCGGCTTCAGCTCTGCGTCCGGCTTCTTCAGCCGCCCGCTTGGCTTCTTCGGCGGCCCGCTTGGCCTCTTCAGCTTTTCTGGCAGCCTCTTCGCCGACACTTTTCATTGTTGCTTCAGCCGCTTTGGCGGCAGCTTCAGCCCGGCGTCCGGCTTCTTCGGCAGCCTTCTTAGCTTCTTCAGCCTTCTTGGTAGCCTCTGCCATAGCCACCCTCATTGCTTCTTCAGCGGCTTTGGCGGCAGCTTCGGCTCTGCGTCCAGCTTCTTCAGCAGCTTTTTTAGCCTCTTCAGCCTTCTTGGTAGCCTCTGCCATAGCCACCCTCATCGCTTCTTCAGCGGCTTTGGCGGCGGCTTCAGCCCGTCGCCCAGCTTCTTCGGCAGCCTTTTTAGCCTCTTCAGCCTTCTTGGCTGCTGCTTCAGTAGCAGCTTTTATGGCTGCTTCAGCAGCCTCTCTAGCCTGTCTGGCAGCCTCTACAGCTTTTTGTCCGGCTTCCTGGGCAGCCTTTATAGCCTCCGCGGCTTTTCTGGCTGCTTCTTCGCTGGCTATCTTTATGGCTGCTTCAGCAGCTTCTCTAGCTTCTCTGGCGGCTTCAACGGCTTTGCGGGCGGCTTCCTGCGCAGCTTTTATAGCCTCTTCAGCTTTCTTGGCTGCCTCTTCGGCCATAGCCTTCATTGCTTTCTGGGCAGCGTCTGTGGCTGCTTTGGCGGCTGCCTCAGCTCTGCGTCCGGCTTCTTCAGCGGCCTTGGCAGCGGCCTCCGCGGCTTCCCGGGAAGCCCTCTGGGCGGCTCCGGCAGCGGCTTCAGCTGCTCTGGCTAATTCTTCTGCCTTGGTAACCAATTGATGCAATGCGTGAGAGGCTGCTTCAATTGCTTCATCACCGGCGATGTCAGCCTGTTCAGCTTTCTTGAGAGTCTTTTCTGCTACATCCAACCCTTTGGCTGCCGAAGCTTTAGCATCTATCCCGGCCTCTTCAGTCAGCTCGGCGATTTTCCCTGTGGTCATGGCGGCAGCGGCGATTGCGTTATCGCCGGCACCAACGGCTGCCTGGGCTTTGATCCTGGTATCTTCGACTGTCAGATGAGCTGACATAGCAACTCTCTTAGCTTTTCTGCCGGCTTCTTCGGTCTTGGTGGCTGTTTCCGCCGTTAATTTTTTCGCCAAGGCAGCCTGGGCTGCTTTGGCGCCTTTGGCGGCCTCATCGGCCTGTTTACCGGCGGCGCTTGCCGCTTCAGTGGCGTCCTGGACTGCTTGAGTGGCGGCTCTGGCTATCTGCTCGGCGCGCTCCGCGGCTTCTGCGGCCGCTTTGGCGGCTATCAAAGCCGCTTCTTTGGCGGCTAAATCAACATCTTCAGATCTTCTCGTGGCTTCTTCTGCAGCCCGTCTGGCTCTCTCGGCTGTCTCCTCAGCCCTGGCGGCGGCTTCCTCGGCTCTTTCTGCAGCTTCTCTGGCCAGCCGGCTGGCTTCGTCAGCGATTTCCTCGGCCTTTCTGGCAGCTTCCGAAGCGGCTTCTTCGGCGGCCTTGGCAGCCTGTTCAGCAGCTAGTCTGGCAGCAGCGCTCGCCTCTTCGGCTCTGCGCGCAGCATCTTGAGCCGCTTTGGTGGCTGCCGCTCCGGCTGCTTCGGCTCTCTTAGCGGCTGCTTCAGCTTTCTTGGCCGCATCAGCAGCGGCAGCTTCGGCTGCTTTGGTGGCTGTATCGGCAGCTAATCTGGCAGCAGCGCTGGCTGCTTCGGCTCTTTTGGCGGCCTCTTCAGCCGCTTTGGTAGCTGCCGCTCCAGCCTCTCTGGCCAGCCTGGCTGCTTCTTCAGCCCTTCTAGCGGCATCAGCGGCGGCTTTCTCAGCTGCCTTGGCGGCCGCTTCACTGGCTGCCCGGGCGGCGGCGCCGGCTGCCTCAGCCCTCCTGGCAGCATCTTCAGCAGCTTTCTTAAATTCTTCAACAGCCCTTTTGGCTGCCTTCTCAGCTTCTTCAGCCTTTCGGCCGGCTTCCTCAGCGGCAAGCCGGGCTAATTTCGCCACTTCTTCGGCTTTAGCGGCAGCGGCGGCGGCTGAGCGTGTCGCTGTTTCAGCAGCCTTCTCACCGGCACGGCGAGCTTCCTCGGCTCTCTTTTCTGCCTCGAGCGAGGCTTTGGATGCCGCGTCAGCAGCCAGTTTTGCAACTCTGGCAGCTTCCTCAGCTTTTCTTGCCGCTTCGGCTGCTGCGCTGATATTCCCATCCATCTCATCAAGAATCTGAGGGAGTGGTTTCTGCATTATTTTTGAGACTTCAGGTTCATCAGGGGTTCGAACGTTTCTGCGTACCATCGGCATTCTCCTTACAAAATCACAAAGATATTAACTTACTCTAAGATTAGGGTAGAAAATAAGACGCAATCACTCATTCATGGTATTTCCCATGAATTATACTGCTATAGATAGTAACACTGCCTTTATGGAATGTCAATATATTTTACAGGTGATTTCTATTAACTTTGGAGAGGAATTTAGGGGTTTCCTTCTTAAGGGAAACGCAAAACGCTGATAACCTGGCTGGCCACTCAGGACACATATCGAACTTTTTACGTCCGGATTTGATTCCAAAACTTCGTGAATTGCTTAAGAAACAGGGACTTTCTCCGACCTGGTGCCATTATATAAATACAACCATAATAATGGGACAGCAATTTGGTTGTAAGAGATTGACCCGTTATAACAATGTCGGGATTCGTGTATGACATTGAAGTCAACGCGGGGTAACCGATAAAACATTTTTAAATACTTGACTCTAACACAACGTCATAGTTTATATTTATATTATGACGGTCTACACGGTAAACAAATTAGCATCGCTAGCTGGAATCAGTGTCCGAACCCTGCATTACTACGATAAATTGGGACTTCTCAAGCCTAGATACCGGCAAGAGAACGGTTATCGGTATTACGATGATGACTCTATTATCCGGCTTCAGCAAATCATGTTCTTTCGAGAACTTGGATTCGGCCTCGATAAGATTGGGGAAATAATATCAATTCCGGACTTTGATGTACTTGAAGCCTTGAAGTCACAACGCGACTTGCTTGTCAAGAAGTCGGAGCGTCTGGAGGAGCTGATTTCGACTGTCGATAAAACTATCAAACGATTAAAAGGAGAAGATAAGATGCAGTTGACAACAGATTTACCCCTGCCCTTATTCGTACGCGGCAAGGTACGTGATACCTATGAACTCGGCAAGTACCTGCTGATTATCGCCACCGATCGCCTCTCCGCTTTCGACGTAGTCCTGCCGTGCGGCATTCCGGATAAAGGCAAGATATTAAATCAGATTTCCGCCTACTGGTTCGAGCAGACGAAGCAGATAATCCCCAATCACGTTGTCGCGATGGTCGATGATGTGAAAATTCTCGATAAATATCTGCCTGCCGGTAAGCGCTTCAAGTATCCGGAGTATCTGGCGGGGCGCAGTATGGTTGTCAGGAAACTGGAACGGTTGCCGATTGAGTGCGTTGTCCGCGGCTACATGGCTGGCTCGGCGTGGTCGGAATATCAGAAGAACGGCAAAGTGCTCTGGACTAATCTCCCGAAAGGTCTGAAGGAGAGCCAGGAACTCCCTGAACCCCTCTTCACCCCGACTTCCAAGGCAGATATCGGGCACGACGAACCGATGACGATGGCTATGGTGAAGAAGATGGTAGGCAAAGACATTGCGGAGCAGGTACAGGAAAAGAGCATCGCGGTCTATAATTTCGCCCGTAAACAGGCGCTGGCGAAGGGTATTATTATTGCCGATACTAAGATGGAGTTCGGGCTGGATAACGGCAAGCTCATCCTCATCGATGAACTGCTGACACCGGACTCATCACGATTCTGGGACTTGAAGCTGTACAAGGTGGGGCAGTCCCAACCGAGCTATGACAAGGAACCGGTGCGCGACTGGCTGACGAAATCCGGCTGGAATAAAGCTCCGCCGGCACCGATGTTACCGGATGAAGTGATTGCATCTACCAGCCGTATATATCGCACGGCATACGAAAGGCTGACGGGGAAAAGACTTGGTTAACTCGCTTCAGTGTACTTTATTTATTTTAAAGTAGCACAAAAATATCATTTAAATGGAGCAAACGGGATTCGAACAAGCTTAATATCAAAGAGGAGGCATCATCGGAAGTTCTAACCCTTGACTTACATGGCGGGCTGGTCGCTAAACGAAATCAATGCAAGTGATTTGCTAACTTTTGCTACACTTCAGCGAGCACCTGACTGGCCACTCAGGACACATATCGAACTTTTTACGTCCTGATTTGATTCCCAGATTGCGTAAACTGCTCAAAAAGCTAAACACTTAAGATTCCCTGACAGTTATTATTGTGAAAGGTAGAACCTCTTCAATACGTCTTCAGCAGGTTTACCGTAGGGGTTGAAACTAATATCATTTGGACCCCCTAGCCCAGGTTCAGCCCGCCACTGCCACCAGAACATTCCTGCAAGCCATGGTTTCCCCCACAATGCCTCTAAAGCTGCCTGGTAGCAGTCGGCTTGCTCTTGCAGGTCTATGGGGGGTACATAATTGTTGTTAGCAGGTACTTTATTAGTTCCGTCCATGCTTACGTAACCTATTTCCGTGAAGATGATTGGCTTGTTAAACTTGCTGGAGAGACCTTCCAGAAGGGCGATGTGACCATTTGTTGTCCAAGCTGCCTTCAACTCTTCCACGGTTGGGTCGTTCTTTGTGGTCAACTTGTAGTAAGCCTGTATTCCAATGTAATCCACCGCATCCCACCACGTTATGCGCTTCTCCTCCCCATGGGGGAAGCTAGCGGTGCTAGCCAGGCTGGAATAGGTGATGGGACCTTGAAATTGCTGACGGACTTCCTGAACAATTCGACGCCAGTCGGTCTCCCGGCTGGTGGTGGCGCCCAGTTCATGTCCGATAACAAACATATCCACCCCTGAGTTTTGGGCAAAAGCGGCATAGTAGTTTATGGTCTCGCGATATGAGGCAAACCAGTCTTGCCATTGAGCTTCATTGTTAAAGGCCGTCCCAATGTAACCGGCAAAGTGAGATGGGTCGTTGTATAAAACTATCATTGGCATAAGCATAACTCTTAGCCCAAGACTGTGGGCAAGGTCAACCATACCCTTGAGTTCGGCGTCTGTAGCCGTAACAGGAGGTTTGCGAGACATCGTCGTTGAAGAAATATTTTCCTGGCTTATTACAACAACTAGGTCAATCCAATTAGCTCCTGTGGCAGCCAGGTTTTTCAAAGACTGGTCTGCTCCAGGACGTGTGTACAGCCCGGGGAACGAAGTGATGCCTTTCCAGGCCGCGAATGTGATTCCTTTCTTGAAAGCATCAATAGGAGCAAGGGTAGGTGGAGGTGGAGGCGTATAGGTAGGTGTTGGTATCGGCGGACTACTTGTTGTAATTGGAGGTACAGTTGATTTCGTTGGACTGGAAGTAACTGGTTCTGTTGCGTTCGAAGATGTGGAGTCAGATGTTGGTGTGGGTGATAAAGGAGATGTTGGAGCAGTGGGCGCTATCGGCATAGCGGTCTTCGTAGTTTCGGGCTTGGTTTTCGGTGTCGCCACGGGTGCATTCTGAGCGCAGGAACTCAACACAAGGACTGCGGTTAGCAGCCAGACCAAAGCAAGGTAAAGGTTTCTTCTTACTTTCATAACCTGCTTTCTATTGCGCAGGACTTGCAGAGCTTGGCTGGCCCGCCAGGATTCGAACCTGGGCAAAAGGATTCAAAGTCCTCTGTGCTACCGTTACACAACGGGCCAATTCTATTTGCGCCGTACCGTCCTGTCACTTTCTTTTTGACATGGTGCCGAGGGTCGGGCTCGAACCGACACGGAAGTTTCCCCCCAACAGTTTTTGAGACTGTCGCGTCTACCAGTTCCGCCACCCCGGCCCGGTCATTCTTTATCATAGCCTGTGTAATTGGTTAATGGTGCCGGGGAAGGGATTTGAACCCTTACAAGCTTTCGCTCACCACCCCCTCAAGATGGCGCGTCTACCAGGTTCCGCCACCCCGGCATGCTGGCAGGAGTGGCAGGAATCGAACCCGCGACAAGCGGTTTTGGAGACCGCTGCTCTACCAACTGAGCTACACTCCTATTTCCTTTAGTATATTATCACAATTTGTAAAAAAAAAGTAACTGGAGGTTTAGTAACCTATCCCCTTGCCCCTTCCCTTAGAAGGGAAGGGGTATTAGAATTCTCGAAGGGGCGTAAGCCCCTTCGAGCTTACCCATATTTCATACCTTGATATCAGGCGGAATCAGTGGTAAAAGCCATTACATCATCGATGCTGCCAGCATCGCAGAGCAGCATTACCAGCCTGTCCATACCCAGGGCGATACCGCCGCAATCGGGAAGGTGGCGTAACGCCTCAAGAAACCGGTGGGGCATCTCTGCTTGCCGTCCCTGTTCTTTCTGGATATGCTCTATTTCAGCCTGGAAGCGTTTCTCCTGCTCCTGAGGGTCTTTCAGTTCGCTGAAGGCATTGGCGATTTCCAGCCCGGCAATGAATATTTCACCCCGCTCCGCCACACCAGGCGAGCCGGATTTAAGGCGGGATAGGGAAGCCAAAGCTGACGGATATTCCAGAAGCAGGGTGGGTCGGCCGGCAAAAGAGGGGACTACTTTATTTACCAGGTCGGTGTCAAAGCGCCGGGAGTCGGTCTCAGTTACCGGGTCCCAGCCGGCAGAATTACGGAAGGCTTCACAGACAGTAACCCGGCTCCAGGGTAAAGTGAGGTCGATATCCTGACTCTGGTATTTGATTCTGCTGCCCGGACCAAGCCGCCCGGCTAGATGAGTGACCAGTCTTTCCGTATCGTTGAGCACTTTGAGATAATCTGCGCCGGTGCGGTACCACTCAAGGAGGGTGAATTCCGGGTTGTGAAATTGACCGCGCTCGCCTTTGCGAAAGCAGTGGCTGAACTGAAACAGCTTGTCATATCCGGCGGCAAGCAGCCGTTTCATATATAGTTCCGGTGAAGTCGAGAGAAACCAGCCCTCGCTGTCGAAAGGGACTATGTACTGTTCTGGAGCCACTTCGGACATCCGGACAGGAGTTTCCACTTCCAGGAAGCCCTGTTCTCTGAAGAAAGCCCGCGTATATTCGTAGATGAGCGCCCTGCGCTCCAGGTTAGCCCGGATGCGGACAAGTCGTTCCCGCTCGTCAGCCATTAGCTACTTTTTACCGGTGACCCTTTCCACGTAGCTTCCGGTGCGGGTGTCTACTTTAATCAGGTCGCCTTCGTTGATGAAAGCAGGGACATCGATGTTAGCGCCCGTTTCCAGCTCAGCAGGTTTGTATTGGGCGGTAATTGTGGAACTTCTGGAAGTGATGGTGCTCCTGACCACTTTAAGCTCGACGAAAGTAGGGATTTCAATCTCAAGCGGCCTCTCGCCATACATTGTCACGGTTACCGGGTCGCCTTCCTTCATGAAAAACCGTTTATCCCCAAGCGCCTCCTCATTGACATAATGCTGTTCAAAACTAGCATTATCCATAATGACGAACTGGTCGCCTTCTTTATAAAGGTACTGTCCTTTATAGGTTTCGGTGCGGATATCATCTATCTTGTCTCCGGAGCGGTATGTTCGGTTGAGGATGCTATTATCAAAAAGGTTGCGCAGCTTGAGTTTGTACAGCGCCTGGCCCTTCCCGGGTTTGACGAATTCCGTATCTTCTATTCGATAGGGGATAGCATTAATCAGGAATTTGGTGCCCTTGCGTACGTCTTCAATCTCCATTGCTTTTTAAACTCGCTCCTCACACTGATTTAGGTTATCTTTACTTAATATAATAAACTTTATGGGAGAAATGGGCAAGCCGCGTCTAACTTGTTGGGGTATCTTAGCTCTTAGATTGTACCGATTTCGAAGCATAAAGTGTAAAATGGGTCATCAAATTTGTCAATCAAACTTAACCTTACGGTTTTATCTTGAGATTCGATTATGTTTGGTGCTTGTTCAAAACATCCCCCGTAAACTTCAAAAGAAACCTCATTATCTTCAATATAGAATTTTCCGATTTCACCAAATTCTGTTTGGGCTAAATCAAGGACCCTTAAGCAAACTTCTTCGCTCAAGCGTGTAAAAGCAGTAATTTCGTACCCGTCAACTATCATAGAAATGTTTTACTAATTGCTAGTTTGTAGTCATTTTCAACTTGCTCATAAGAAGCAAATTCACATCTATGTAGTAGTGGTGTAAAAGCATTTTTATTCAACTCCCTATTGAACTTTTCCTCTCTATCCTCAATCGCAACACAACAAAACGTAGCTCTAATGTCTTGAAGTTCCATAAACTTAACAAACGCGTCTCTGAAATCAGTGGAATGCTCTACTTCAAATATTTTTAGGGGGAATCTTCTTTTGTTGAACCAGATGACATCAAAAAATCTGACAGTTTCGTTTATTATATTCTGATAGGTAAAAGGTGGGATTTCAGAAAGAGTCGCCAAACTTCCGAGTGGCTTATTATCAAAAAGCCATTTCTTGTCATTAGTATAAGTATCCTCGACTTCATTCCTATTATTTCCAATCTCAATTAGCATACCTTGAATCCTTGCGTGCAATCGGTCTTTCTTTTCAGACTCTGTTCTTGGTGCAGTTATTTTCGGTAGTTTTTCAAGATATTCTGTTAAAGCATAAACCCCTAGTCCAATTCTAGTAAATCTGGGGTCTCGCTGTACTCGTTCTTGCATCGTTTTGAACGGTGTCTTGCCGGTTAAGGTTCGATATTTTGGGAATTCCTTATAGATGTGCTTGAGCGAAGCTAAATATCCATTATCTAGCATAATTTGCTCAATAGCGCTACTAAATGTTACTTGTTGATTGGACATTTTTATCCCAATTTTGATTTATCGACGGAATTGCTAGTATCATTTCGTATTTGCACTTTTGAAGACCTCTTTTGCTTCTATCCACCATTTCGAAGACAATCCTTCTGATGAAGCAAAGGGTGTCTCCAATTCTCTTTCCCCATTGTTATTGTAAACTTCTAAATTGAATATCCCGTCTCCGATGAAATCATTAATATCAAAGGTAAGCTTCAATAAGTGCTTTTCCCCATTTATTATGATAGCTTTCTCGAGTTTTGGCATATTCCCTCAAAGTTTTTCACAAATTGATATTTTTTACCGCTACAGTTTTGATGCATCGACTGGAATTGCTTCTGTTAATTTGTAGTTCACGATTTCAAATTGATCACTATCACCGTCGCTCATTTTCTGCCCGGTTTCTATATCAAAAAGTGCTGCAACTAGCTTTGTTTCTAAATCCCTTCTTGATAAAGACGAGATTACTTCAGCGACAATTATGATTTGATAAGCTGCCATATCCCGACGACTCCAGTGTTGAATGAACGGTCTTTATATTGTTTTGTTCTTATTCTACACCCCACACCTCTAAATTTCTACATGTTATTTTGGGGAGGTTATTATCAACCAAGAAATGACTGAACTCACGCCTCATTCCTATTGACACTCAAAACTAACGGTGTAACAATGAATATCAGATATAAATAGACCTGCTTGATAGCTCACAAACAGGCTTAAAGCAAGGTCTATTAAATTTTGGATTGTGAAAGAAGGGAAGGGTAGTTATATGACTGAAGACGACAAGCCGCTTGGCTTTTCTTACGAGGAGCTTCTAGGCATTCATAAAAAGAAGCAGCGCTCTGCTAAGAAACCACCCGGTGTTTCCAATGAGGAACATCCTGACTCTCTGGATGAGAAGGAACAAGGCGTCTCCGAGGAGCAAGCACCCCTTTTTAGCGAAAAACAGCAGCAACGCTCTTCGGAAAAGAAAACACCGACCGCGTCAGATTTGGTATTGTCACGCTATCGGGACCCCTGGACACCCTGGTCTGAGACGCATATTCAGAAGGCAAAGTGGGTGGCCGGCTACTTTGAACGGCTGGGGCGGCAGATTCATGAAAGAGGTTTTCATTACTGGCTGGTATCCCTGGGGGATGTGGTCAAGCCTGATGGCACTCCATACTCGAACACCGAGAAAGACTGGAATATTCTGCTTCAGTGGGTCAAGTGGGCTAAGTATCTCCAGATTGGGGATTGGAAAAACCTGATAGACAGGAAGCACCCCGACCCGATAGACCATCTGGAGCTTTATGCCGACCCCGGCTCTCTGCACGACCAGTGGGACAGCCCTGACAAACTGGTGGATACCAAGCTGAAGGGCCTGGTGGACACCATCATCGAGGAGATAATGTGGGCGATTCCCCGCTATGAAAATAGCGGCTATCAGAACTATTTCCTGGCTCTTTTTTGTGAGAAAAGCTCTATGAACAGCTATATTGCCCCTGTGGTTGAGGAGTTCAGCGGCGTTTTCCAGCCTCTGGTGGGGGAATCGAGCCTGGAGAGAGTGGAAGCTATCGCCCGCCGTGCCGCCGAGCTGAAGAAGCCGGTGCGTATCTTCTACATTTCAGACTTCGACCCCAGCGGCGAGCAGATGCCTGTGAGTGTGGCCAGAAAGGTGGAGTGGTTCGCGAGGGAGAAGTATAAATTTGCTTTTGATGTCAAACTTAAGCCAATAGTTTTAACCTATGACCAGGTGCTGAGGTACAGGCTACCCGGTATTCCGACCAAAGAGGGCGACAGCCGTGCGAAAGCTTTTATCGAGCGCAATGGTGACAGGGCAACCGAGCTTGACGCTCTGGAAGCTTTATACCCCGGGGAACTGGCCCGGATAATCAGGGAAGCTTTAGAGCCGTATTATGACCGCGAGAATCCCAAGGCAATTATGAATGAAAATGACAGGATAGCCAAAGTATCCCGCGAGATGCTGGAAACAATAAGACCGAAGCTGGAGCAAGCCCTCTCCGGCTTGAAAGTAGACGGACTGGAGAACCTTGATTTACGTGAGAGCATCAACCGGGACTTTAGACCTCCCACGGCCAACCACTTTATAGATGACAGCAACGGCGGCTGGCTGTTGGATACCAGCAAAGATTATGAAGAACAGTTGGTACTTTACCGTCGCTGGAAAGATGCGATAAAACTGAAATCACCGGATGAATAAAAGGCGAGGCCTTGTTCATCAAGGCCTCGCCTTAGGATTCCGCGAAGGTTATTGTTATCGGCTCTGATACAGTGGGTGTCCAGGAGAGCATTCAATGGACGAAGGAACGAGGCAGACAATGGATAGCGCTCAGGCAGCCGAGGCTATTGATTTGGCTTTGAATAGTGCAATTCAAACGATTGCCGATGCCGCCTCGCAAGCAGAAGAAGTGACCAGATTAGCGACGAAGGCGGCTGAAGAGGCAGCTAAAAAAGCCGAAGAAGCCAGTCGCGAAGCACATCTGATGGCTCGAGAAGCGATAAAATTAATGCGGCAAATAATGGCTGAAGTGGCGAAACAATCAGAGGAAGCGAATGCTTCAGCTAAAGAAACCACAGGTGCAGACGGGGAAGCGGCCAAGGACAAGACTGAGTGAGAAGGTTAGTAGTACTTGAGATTATCTCTTGACCTTCGGTACTTCGTGATGAGGAAGCCAACCAGAGAGCCAAATAGCGTGCCCGTAATACCACCGGCGATAAGACAGCCCATCAGCCAAAAGTAACTACCGTGCCATGTCTTCACGCCGATGACGATGCCGGAGATAACGCCGATAACAGCGCCCCAGAAGGTAGACATGTCACCCGGTTTGTGTTCCCGCAGTTCCTTTGCTTTTTCCTTTCCGTACTCAACCTGACCCTGCATCCGGATTTCATCTTCTGGAGTAGGGAACATCTTCCCCTCCTACGCCGTATATCCTTTGCTGAAGAATCTCAGGGCGGCAACCTGATTGATAGCCTGGTTAAGCAGTTTTTTATCCAGGGTGGCTGCCGGGTCTATACTTCTGGCCAGGAATACCTGCGCCATCCTCTGGCGGTCTTTGGTTACGGCACGGGTGCCCAGACCGCGGGAGGTCTCGATGTCCTGGTAGTATCTGAACTTGTACATTTCTTCAGCATTTAAGGGGTCGGGGACGCCTTTGGGGGGTGGGGGAACGGACAGGTGAACATCCAGTCTTGCCGGGTGAGTCTGCAAGAGGCCGGCGACATAAGCCCAGGCTGATAAAACCGATGGCACCAGGGCTTTCATGCGGTAGACTTTAAAATTACTCTTACTTTTCTTGATGGCGTCATATTGCGCCTTGTTCAGTCTGGAGAAGGCCTTGCCGGCGGCGATGGCTCCCTTGTCCGTCCAGAGAACCTCTCCCATCGTCTCAGTCAGCCTCAAATACTCCTCATCGAGGAATATACCGGTGCGGCAGAGATACGGTTCATAAACATTTCTGTCCAGTTGGCTGTCTTCCAGTTGCGCCCCGGCCTCTTTCCCCTTGAAATAATTGACCAGGAAGGTGCGGGCGGACTGAGTAGTGATTCTTTCAGAGTGGGAGCCGACATCCGGGAAGTCTTCCCCTTTCTTGAGCAATCCGACTGCCGTGCTCCACTTTCTGAGGTGGGGACCCATATAGGTTTCTTCCAGCTGCCTGTCGAACAAATCATTTGAGGCGGCGATGCTGGTATTCGATATCAGAGCAAGCTCGTTTCTTTGCTCTTTAGCTAAGCCGAAGTACACCCGGAAACCGTGGTATCTGGAGACCTTCTTATCCAGAAAGGCGTCAACCGCGGCTTTCGACCTGTGCTGACCTCCCCATATTTTTAGTGGTTTTTCCGGTTGATAGGATGTGATGTACTCGGCGATGATGTCATTGAACTCCCGGGCATTCTCAGCATCCAGTTTCATGCGCAGAAAAGTGTTGTTGGTCACCTGCACTTCACGGTTATCCCGGAATGTTTCATCGGCTTCCGGGTCAAGCCTGGCATCCAGACTGACAGTCTTGCTCATCGTTGCCCCGGATATGGCGCACCTGATGTAATAGCTTTTCTTGACGCCGTCCTGGTAAACTACGACGGGGATATTTTTAGCCCTCTCGGCAGTATCCACCTCGTCTAAGAATTTCTTAACGATTGATTCTATTTCTTTGCTACTGACAGCCTTGTCATCGAACTTGATTTCCATCTTCTACCCTCAACTCCGGGCAATTCAGCTTGCCCGAACTCACTAATTCTACTCCCTGATGTCAAGATGGGTCAAGAATTCCAAAGGCTTGCGAAGTTTCAGCAGTTGATTGTACAGTAATTCTGAGGTGAGAAGAATGAAAGCTATGATAGTCTATGACTCCGTTTACGGGAATACTGAGGAGATTGCCAGAGCCATCGGTAACGGCGCAGGGGGTGATTGTAAGGTTCTCCGTGCCGGCGACGCAAATCCTGCCGAGTTAATAACAGTCGAGCTTCTCATCGTCGGTTCTCCAACCCAGGGTGGCAGACCAACACCAGCGGTTCGAGATTTCCTCGGCAAAATCCCCATGTCTTCTCTCAAAGATGTTAAAGTGGCTGCGTTCGATACCAGGTTCTCGACCAAATTTGTCGGTGTCTTTGGTTATGCCGCCGGGCGCATCGCCAGCGATTTGAAAGCCAGGGGCGGTAATCTCGTCGTGCCTCCCGAAGGCTTCTTTGTAAAAGGCACAAAAGGCCCGGTTAAAGAGGGAGAACTGGAGCGGGCTGCCGGCTGGGTGAAAGCGATTGTTAAGGGCATGTAGGGGCGTAGGAGCACTGCATGCCGTGCCTTTACATAGTATTAGGACCGCATTTCGGCGCACGTACCACCAGAACGGGAATGGAAACGGAGCGGAGTACGTGGTCGGCAACGCTGCCCCAGACCCGGCGGCTTATTCCCGAACGCCCGTGGGTAGCCATTATCACCAGGTCCACTCCATTCTTCAGAGCGAAGGCAGTGAGGGCCTCGCTGGCTTTACCATAGACTATCTCAGCTTTAGCAGTTACACCGGACCCGGACAGGCGGGCGATAATCTGCTTAACGTATTTCTCAGCAGCTACTTTTTGATGGGTCTGAAATTCTTGAACCTGTTCCAGAGAAGCGAATTTTGTTACCTCTAAACCATAGGGAATCGAGATAGGCTCAACCGCCTGCACTATCACCACTTCCGCTGACTGATTCCCCTTGAATACAGCTTCCAGATGGGACAGGGCGCATTCAGCCAGTTCAGAACCATCCAGCGGCACCATTATTTTTTTATACATTTCCTTGTCTCCTTGCTTGTCTCGATATCAGCTTGCCGTTATACTCCGGGAGCTTCTGCTTCTTTCTTCTTCGGTAATAATACAGAAAGAATCACGGAGCCCGCAAGGATGGCCAGCACAACTCCCAGAGTGATTAGCACCGGTATAGGGAGCCAATCAGCTATCAGCATTTTAACACCTACAAAGCCAAGCACCAGGCAGATGCCTATCGAGAGATACCGGAAGAGGTAGAATATTCCGGCCATGGCAAAGAATAGCGCCCTCAGCCCCAGTATAGCAAACATATTCGACGAATAGACGATAAGCGGGTCAAGGGTAACCGCCAGTACTGCCGGGACTGAGTCAACAGCGAACATAGTGTCTATCACATCTATGGCTATCAGGACGATGATGAGGGGGGTGGCAAATCTGATGCCATCTTTTACGGTAAAGAAATCAGAGCCATGATACTCCGGTGTGACACGGATGATTTTTTTGGAGAACCTGACTATCGGGTTTCTGTCAGGCTCAACATCCTTCTCTTTCTGGGTTATCATCTTGACTGCTGTATAGATAAGGAAAGCGCCCAGCACCCAGGTAAGGAAATGGAATCTCTCGATAATTTCGATACCGGCAAAAATGAATATTGCGCGGAGGAAGACGACTCCGAGAATCCCCCAGAGTAAGACCTTCCGCTGGGCTTCCCGGGGCACGGCAAAATAGGTGAAAATAGCCAGGAAGACAAAGAGGTTGTCCACGCTCAGCGAATACTCCATCAGATAGGCAGTGGTGAACAGAAACGCTGTGTCCCGGCCCATATAGAAATAGAGAATGATATTAAAGATGGCGGCCAGTAAGACCCAGAATCCGACCAATTTGAGAGCTTCTTTGACGGGAATGACATGAGCCTTACGGTGGAAGACGAATAAATCCAGAATAAGTGCCACTATGAAAACAACTGCAAACAATATCCAGAGCCATGTTTCGCTCAATATCTCATACGTCCTTTCTCGAATGGTGTTTCCCAGCCGGACGTCCCCTCTATGCTGGGGAAGGGGAAATTGAACCGGTGTCCGGATGTAGCGCCGCCGATTATCTTAGCAGTAATCCGTCCTGTTGGCAACCTGCCTTGGTGAAATAATACCTACTTGTTTACTTTACGGAGATAGTTCGCATAAAATAACAGGTAATTAAAACAGTTAATTATTTAAAGGAGGCGGGTATGGAGTTCTTGGAACTGGTTAAGAACAGGTACAGTATCAGGGCTTATAAATCTATTCCCATCGAGGACGAAAAACTACAGCAGGTGCTTGAAGCGGCGCGGATGGCTCCAACCGGAGCAAACCGGCAAGCCTTCCAACTGATTGTCGTTCATACAAAAGGCAGGGCAGAAGAGTTGCGCAAAATCTACGACAAGGATTGGTTTGTCCAGGCGCCGATGATAATCTGTGCCTGCGCCATCGTAGCTCCCGGTCAGCCATACAACGAGGGCGGCAGCTCCCTCAATATTGGTATAGTCATGGACCACCTGATACTGGCCGCAACCAGCCTGGGACTGGGCACGTGCTGGATCGGAGCCTTTAATCGCGATGAGGCCAAGAGAATTTTGGGCTTGCCTGAAGAAGCAAAGCCTGTAATCTGCGCCGCTATGGGTTATTTGAACGAAAATGAGCAACCAAGACCTAAAACGCGCAAACCTATTGGTGAGCTGGTGCGATTCGAGCATTGGTAAGTTCCCGCGTAACCAATGATTCCTACGCTATGAATATAAATGGCGTGGGGGTGATCACCCTGGAGCGCAGCTTACGCGCCAGGCGCATAGTTATCTCTGTAAAACCTTTCAAAGGCGTGACGGTGGCTGTTCCAGCGCGGGAGTCTTTTAAGAGCGCCGAGAAATTCGTCTTTTCAAAGACGGAGTGGATAAAAAAACACTTAGAGAAGATGCAGCAGTATGAGAGGGAGTGGGAGGCCAGGCGGGATAGTTTTAATGATATCGATGCGGCCGCAGCGAGGAAAATTTTAACCGACAGGCTTAAACAACTGGCAGGGAAACACGGGTTCAGATACGGCAAGCTCTCGATACGTGCTCAGAGAACAAGGTGGGGCAGTTGCTCCACTAAAAATAATATCAGCCTGAACGTTAAGCTGGTGAAGCTGCACGGTGAGCTGATGGACTATGTGATTCTGCACGAGCTGGTTCATACTCATGTGCATAATCACAGCAGGAAGTTCTGGCTGGAACTCGACCGGTATGTGGGGAATGCCCGGCTTATGGCTAAGAAACTCAGGACAAATGGTTTGGAATTGATTTAGTCCGTTTTCACATGCAAAATCAGCAGCTCACCACCGAGCTTGATGGAAAGATATTGAAAGGAATACAATGGGCTAACCAGGCGCAGAGAAACTTAATAGCCTACCTGTCTCAATCGTCTGTGCCGGGTAAATTGAAGGTAAACTTTAGAGGATGAGTAGATGCCAACTGATTTGTTAATGGTTAAATCAGCTACAGGTGGACCTGAAGCCTTCTTTTCAAGCACTGAAATCTGTGGTTACAATTTGACCAGGGATGTCCCCCTTCCTTCGATACCTGTCCTTGATTCCTGGGTGAAAAGCAAGGGATATTCGACCGGTTTTTTTGACCTTGATAAAAACAGCATAGAGGCTTTACTGGAGAAAGCGGGTGAAGCCGATGTTATCGGCTTCTATTTGAGCTTTTCAAACCACTTCGTCGTAATGGAAGCTGTGCAACGAGTAAAAAAGAAATATCCCGAAAAGTTTGTTATCGTGGGCGGCCCCAGCATTACGAGCCTCAAAGCAGACTTTTATCATCTGTCAAAATCCAGGTTTATGGGCTTGCTCAGGGAAAAAACAGGCAGCTATGCAGATGCCGTAGTCTATGGTGAAGGCGAATTGGCGCTCGAAACGATCCTGAAACACAAAGATAAACCCGACGAAATCGGAAGGTTGATTGATAATAACGATGAGAGTAGCTGGGGCATCATCTACAAGGATAGCAGGGGAGACCTCCACGTATCGGGAAATCCGGGGTTTATCTCCGATTTAACGGTTCTCCCTGTGCCGAGTTTTGAACTGAATAAAGGGCTTATTCCCGTTGCGTTTATCGAAACATCGAGGGGCTGCGCATTCCGGTGTCCTTTCTGTGAAATGCCGGAGCTATGCAATGAAAAGAGAGCCAAGAGCCAGGCGCAAGTCGAAGCAGAAATCAACTATCTTCAAAAACTCGGAATCAAGCACGTAATTATAACTGACCCTGCAATTTATCCTTCCAAGAGAATGGATATGCTTAGTGAGATATTTGCCGGAAGGGGCATTGTCTGGACGGGATACGCAAAACCGGGATGGTGGAGAAGCCCGGGCCCATTATACTCAAAAGAAACGTTGCAGAAGGCTCACGATAGCGGTTGTGTCAGTCTGTTCTTCGGAGGAGAGAGCGCCTCTGAGAAAACCCAGCAAATGTATGGTAAGCCTAAGATAGAGGTCTTGCGGCAAACGGAAAGACTCTGCAAGGAGGTGGGATTGCTGTCTTGCTGGAGTTTCATGGTCCTTAACCCCGGGGAAACAAGTGAAGACGTTGATAAGCTGATTGATTTAATGATAGAAATGTCCCCTGAAATGGCTGTTTTCTCACCATTTGCAGTGCTGCCTGATTCGGAAATCGGCAGTAATCCGCAGGGGTTCGGTCTTAAAATCACCGACCCGAATTATAAGATGAAGAGCGCAGACTTATATGCCCGGTTTTCAAAAAGCGCCGGCGCAGACAAGAAGAAGATGATCAGGGAACTTATAGAGAAGAATCCGCGCTTGATGCGGTTTCTTGTGAAGGCCCAGCTCAGAAATAGTAATTATTTCAGATGCACCGAAACGGGATTCGGATTGGCTGATGAAGTTTTTGAAATGCTCCGGCTGGATTCTGCTCTAAACCGAAGGACAAAAATAAAAGTTGGCAAAACAAATTATCATTTGCTGTTCGAAATGGCGGCGGCAGGGCAATGTACGATGCCTGAGCGCAGGTAAAAATACCACTTGCAAAATCAGCACTATCACCGCTGTGTTTATTTAACTTTCTGCTCTTTAGCGCTGGAGACAATCGATGTCCCTTGATTCAAGAAATACTGAACTGAATGGCATTCGAGAGAGCCGTCAGGAATTCCTGATGGGCAGTCTTTACGCCCTGGCGGGCTCATTCCTGCAGCAGTGGCGGGATGCCAAGCGCACCGCCAGCTACGCCAGCTTTGTCATCGCCGGGATACCCAACGTGATAATCCTGGCCTGGATGGCACGCAGGAGCGACAATCCAGTCGCAATTACTTATATCGCCCTTGGGTCAAGCCTGATGCTGGTGTGGACAAACGCCGTTTTCCGTATGGGGTGGTCTTTAAGCAACGAGCGATGGGGTGGGCTTCTCGACGTGAGCCTGGTCTCCCGCTCCCCATTAATCGTTACCATGCTGGGTAAAGCGCTGGCTCTTTCTTTCTTCAGCCTGTTAACAGGCGCCGGAGCATTCGCGTTTATTCTGATTGCTGCGCCAGGTATGGTGGCCATTACCAATCTCCCTTTAGCCATAATCTCGCTCGCAATTACGTTGTTTGTCATGATATGCGCCGGGTTTATTTTTTCTCCTATCACGGTTCTGGTTGGCGAACCATCGGGACTATTTGCAGCAGTCATGCCTTTCGGAGTAGTCTGCAGCGGGTTCCTGTACCCGATTCATCTCCTCCCCGCGGCTCTACAGGTCATCGCCAGGGGGCTCCCGACATCATGGGCGATGGAAGGCCTAATTATGGCGACTACCGGCAGCGGGTCGACCTGGGAGATTGCCGCCAGATGGGGGATTGCTCTGGCGCTGGCGGCGGTCTATCTCTTTTTGACACAACTGTTATTCCGCCTGGTCGAGTGGCGGGTGAGAGTCTCCGCAGTTCTTACTACGTATTGAGGACAATATGCGTAATTTTGTAACCCAAGCTTACTATTCCTACAGGGGATTGTTCTCATGGCTGCCCTGGCCCTCGTACATCTCGACCGTGGTGCTTGGCCCGGTGTTCTCGATTGTCATGTTCGCTCTGGTGGGCAGGTTTGCGCTAGGTCCCAGTGTGGTACAGCCGTATGTACTGGGGCTGGTGGCGCAATCTATACCGTTCATACTTTCGGGAGGTATCATGAATTGCTTCGGTAACGAGAGATATGGCGCCAATCTCACTACTGTCTACGCCTCAAGGGGGAACAGGACAGCGGTATTTTTCAGCAGGCAGCTTTTTCACATACCGAATGGGTTCGCAATCGTAGCGGCGGGTTTGTTTTTTAGCTGGCTCCTCCTGGATATGGATTTTAGCCAGGTAAACTGGCCGGCGCTCACTCTGACGGTACTGGCAATCACTCTTTCTTCCTGCGCTGCCGCGGCCCTCGTGGGTAATCTTACCATCGTAATGACTGACTGGGTTTTGATGTACCGCATATTCGCAGGTGTGATAATAGTCTTAACGGGTGTGATTATACCTGTATCGAGCCTTCCGGCGCCGCTGGCAGTTCTGAGCCAGATTTTGCCGCTTACTCACGGAATAGTTGCTTTCCGCCGCGCGTTCGACGGCGCTGGGCTACCGGACGTTTTTCCCTACATTCTGTTGGAGTTAGCGGTTGGGTTGGGGTATGCAATTCTGGGTGTCATCGGGTACTATGCCGCCGAGGTTTTTGCCAAGCGGCGGGGAATAGTAGAGACGGTGGCATAAGATTAAGGTGGGTGTTATATGACTGGTTCTCAACAATGGGCTGTCGAATGTGAAAACCTGGGGCGGGTCTATTCCTCGCGCAATGCCCTGGGTAAGAAAAGGAAAACGGTGGCTCTGGAAGGGCTGTCCCTCACTATCCCTAAAGGCATCGTCTTCGGAGTTCTCGGCCCGAATGGCGCCGGCAAGACCACGCTTGTCCGTATACTATCGACTTTATTAACCCCTACCAGCGGCTCTGCCAGAGTCGCCGGGTTCGATGTTGTCCGGCAAGCCGGGGAAGTCCGCAGGCACATCGGCCAGGTGCTGGGTGGGGAACGGGGTTACTACGGGCGATTGTCAGGAAGAGAAAACCTGCTCTATTTTGCTGCTCTGAACCATTTGAGTCCCAGCAAGGCAGCCGGGCGTGTCGATGAGATGTTGGAGAAGGTCGGCATGACCGAAAGCCAGGATACTCAGATGGAGAGGTATTCCCGGGGTATGAAGCAGAGGATACACATCGCTCGCGGCCTCCTGATGGACCCCGACATAATTTTCCTGGATGAGCCGACAATGGGGCTTGATCCCTTCGGGGCACAGGAACTGCGGCAGCTTATTCCGGAGATGGCCCGCCAGGGGAAGACGGTTCTGCTGACGACTCACTATATGTTCGAGGCGGATACGCTGTGCCAGACTCTGGCCATGATAAACAAGGGCAAGCTGGTGGCCATGGGCAGCCCGACGGACATAAAACGGCGGTTCAGCAAGATTAACGTTATCGAGGTGACTGTCAAAGACGCCTGGAAGGGGCTGACCGAGGAACTGGCGGGGTTGGACGGCGTCCAGCGCGTGGACATGGGAGCCGATGGTGTGCTGCACAAGCTCATCATTCACACGTCGGTTGGCATCGACCTTCAGGTGCAAATCAGTGAAATCGTAGGCCGGGCCGGTATTGAGAACATGGTCAGCCGCGAGCCGACGCTGGAAGAGGCGTACCTCAACATCCTGAAGTAGGGATTATGGGTGCGCAGTATTTTGTTACCCTACGTCTCTTTTCAATTATATCCGGAAGTTGACATCAAGCACATCAAGCTGATATGCTGATTAGCATATAATCAAGCTTTGAAACGGGGAGAGCAGCACATGACTTTTGGCCAGGCTATTTCGGAGGCGCGTAAGTTAAAACAATTGAGTCAGAAACAGCTCGCCTCTAGGGTAATGAAGGACGATGGGAACCCCATTTCCCCTCAGTATCTGAATGACATTGAACGAGACCGCCGTAATCCACCGGGCGAGTATCTCATGAGTCAATTTGCCAGGATACTGGAAATACCGGAAGAATATCTCTACTTTCTGGCGCATGAAATCCCGCCAAAATACAGACAGGTTTCTCCCAGCAGTCCCCAACAGGTTCAAGAGGCATTTCAAGCATTCGCCAGGAGTTACAGTCGTGGAAAAGGCGGTAGCATAAAATGAGGTGGATGCCCGACTCGACAGGCCGTTTTGGCTGGCGGCCATATTATGACCAGGAAGAACTGGACTACGAATGCGAGCGGCTGGTCATAAGCTTTCTCAAACTGAGATACGGGGAGATTCGTTTTCCGGTTTCGACCGACGATCTTTCCGTGATGATTGAACAGGAAACCTCCGACCTCGACTTATATGCCGACCTTTCAGCCGAGGGTGCCGATGTAGAAGGCTTAACTGAGTTCTACCCAAACAAAAAACCATCAGTAAAAATAGCGCGAGAGCTATCTACGGGCGTATCGAGATACGCCGGGTTACGCACAACTTTAGCCCACGAGTATGGCCACGTGAAGTTTCATACTTTTTTATGGAATCTCACCCCGGGTAAGAAATCTCCGGGAGTCTTGAGTAAGATACCCGTCCAGCGCCGGACGTATGAGCAGTTTCGTAAACGCATCGCATCTCGAAATGCTCTTCAGGATTCATCTCGCTTGTCATCGGATAGTCACGCACCGGCATTACCGACCGGCCGCGAACCGTACGGCGCCTTAAAATGTAAGCGAAGCCGCATAGCTGACGCGCCATTCTCGGACTGGATGGAATGGCAAGCCAGCTATGTTAGCGGGGCTGTCCTGATGCCTTTGTCTCCACTAAGGAACGTCATAAATAATGAGAGCGGAAAAGGGGATTCACTCAATTGGCTTTCCAGCCACTCGGAGGCTGCCGGGGAACTAATCTCTAGCGTCGCAACAGCCTTTGAGGTCTCAATTGATGCTGCCAGGGTTCGCCTGGAAAAACTGGGCTTCCTGCAGAATATACAATCTGCATATTCCGTGACAAGACTTCCATTACCCGTTCCCCTTAGATAGCCCCTATGAAGTCCCACTTTACAACAGATTGACTTTTCTGGTATCTCGTGATACGCTAATATGCTTATTGGCGTATAATGCTTGTTTAGGAGAGTAACCGTGCCTCAGATTATAGTCGAAAACCTGTGTAAGTCCTTTCAAGTCTCTGAACGGCAGGGCGGATTCCTGAATTCAGTCAAGAGCGTTTTCAGGCGTGAACATGTGACGATTAAGGCATTGAGGGGGGTATCCTTCGGGCTTGCCGAGGGGGAATTAGTGGGATACATAGGCCCTAATGGGGCTGGAAAATCGACCACGGTCAAGATTATGAGCGGTATTATGGTTCCGGATTCCGGCAGATGTGAGGTTCTTGGACGGACGCCGTGGAAACTGAGGCAAGAGCACGTCCGGCACATCGGCGTAGTCTTCGGACAGAGGACTCAGCTTTGGTGGGATGTCCCGGTAATAGATTCTTTTGACCTCCTCAGGGATATTTACCGTATCCCTCAGCATTCCTATACTCGGGCGAAGGATGAACTGATTGAAGTGCTATCCCTGCAATCGTTGCTGGGAATTCCGGTGAGACAGTTAAGCCTTGGACAGAAGATGCGGTGTGAATTGGCTGCTTCTCTGTTACACCAGCCCCCGATATTATTCCTCGATGAGCCGACCATCGGCCTGGATGCGATTTCCAAGATTGCGGTACGTGACTTCATAAGAAAAATGAACTCTGAAAGAAGAGTCACTGTCATCCTCACCACACACGATATGGATGATATTGAAGCGCTTTGTTCAAGAATAATGGTTATCGGCAAGGGAACCATCCTGTTCGATGGAGGTATCAGCCAGCTCAGGAACATGGTAATTCCGGAAAGGATTGTGAAAATAGACTTCCTCGATAGACCTCAAAGACTGGATTATCCGGCTGCACGGCTGACGGCACAGTATGACAATCATGCCGAATTCCGTTTTAATCCTTTGAAAACGTCCGCCGTGGACCTGGTCAGAATGCTGTCTCAGGAAAATCAAATTAAGGATTTCATCATCGAGAACCCGCCCATCGAGGAAATCGTGGCAAAAATGTATGACGGATTCGAGATTTGAAAGCCTATCTTTCTATTGTTAAGCTCAGATTTGCCGTTCAGCTACAGTACCGGGCTGCTGCCGCGGCATCGCTCGCTACGAACTTCTTCTTCGGCTTTGTCAGAGTAATGGTACTTATGGCTTTTTACGCTTCGAGTACGCAAACTCAACCCATGTCTCTGGCTCAGGCGATCACATATAGCTGGCTTGTCCAGTCGACCTTCAGAATGCAGCCAGCTATAGCGGACAGAGAGATGACGAGCATGGTTCGTTCGGGCGGCATCGCCTACGAGCTCTGCCGCCCAGTAAATCTTTACGCTGCCTGGTTTTCAAGGTTGGTGGCGTTGAGGGTCGTGCCTTCATTGCTAACCGGTTTGCCAGTTTTTATCATCACTCTATTGCTTCCGAGACCCTACGGCATGGCGCTCCCTGCATCTCCGGCTGCTGGAATAGCTTTCGGGATTTCACTTTGCGGTTCATTGCTACTCGGATGCGCCATCACCAATATTGTGACTATTTCAGCGCTTTGGACGGGAATCGGAGAGGGCGCCGAGCTATTGCTCGGCGCGTCAGTCATGCTCCTTTCAGGTATGACAGTGCCCCTCCCTTTCTTTCCGGATTGGTCTCAGCCCATATTAAGGCTGCTCCCCTTCAGCGGATTAGCGGACATTCCATTCAGGCTTTACAACGGGACTGCAACCCCTTCTCAGCTCCTTCCGTTATTGGGACTGCAATTGGGCTGGACATTCGTTATGGTCCTGACAGGGCTATGGCTCTTGCGGCTGGCCACTGAACGCGTGGTTGTACAAGGGGGATAGCGTGAATTCCATTAGGCTGTATTTCAGGTACATCGGTATGACTGTCCGAAGCCAACTCCAGTACAGGGCGTCATTCGTCATGATGGCAGTTGGCAACTTTTTCATGCAGTTCATCGAGTTCGTCGGAATCTGGGCACTCTTTTCCCGCTTTGGAACTCTGAAGGGCTGGACAATCGCGGAAATCGCCATATTCTACGGCGCCATCAATATTTCTTTCGCCGTCGCGTTGGGGCTAGGCAGGGGCTTTGATTCATTCGCTACACAGGTAATCAGCGGAGATTTCGATAGAATCCTGCTGCGTCCCAGGACCACTTTTTTTCAAGTGCTCGCTCAGGATTTTCGCCTGATCAGGATAGGTAGGTTGACTCAGGGGCTCATAGTCCTCATTTGGGGAGCCAAGAATCTTGCTATCATCTGGAGTCTCGCTAAAGTCACATTGTTAGTCATGTCGATCCTGAGCGGCGTGTTGCTTTTCACCGGCCTGCTTGTGCTTCAAGCTACTATGTGCTTCTGGTCTACACAAAGCCTTGAAGTCATGAATACATTCACCGATGGTGGCGTTGAAACCGCCCGTTGGCCGATTTCAATTTACAGCCAGTGGTTTGTAAAGGTCTTCATCTTCGTGATTCCCCTGGCTTGCGTCAACTACTTTCCGTTGATCGCGATTCTTGGCAGGACAGATGTCCTGAATTCTCCGATATGGTTGCAATGGATTTCTCCGGTTGCCGGAGCTCTGTTTCTGATGATATCTCTAGTGTTTTGGCACTTTGGCGTACAACATTATCGCTCGACAGGAAGCTAACGCCCGCTTCTTCCAGGGCATCTGGATATTAAGAAATAAGACGATAATACCGTTAAAAAGGGGTAATTCTGAGGAGCAAATGATGCGAAGTCTCAGGAATTGGGCTTAATAGCCGTCCGTGAGTTAATGCGGGTACGGGCGATTAGTGGGAACCAGGAGCGTACTTTCCGGTCAGTTGGGGAGTTGTTCCTTCCAAGCGCTTTTGCTGACGCTCCAGCCGGGTCTCGCGGGCCCAGGTGCGTTTCAGGTCGTCTCTCACCCGGAATCGCAACCTGCCCAATCCTTCTGTTTCCATCTCTATTTGGTCTCCGTCCTGGAAAGGGTTCAACCCACGGTGATTTGTACCGGTTGCGATAATATCACCTGGCTCCAGCGTATGGATGGATGTAATCCACTCGATGCACTTCGGTATCTTGTTTGCCATATCCCGGGTGTTGTAATCCTGCATGAGTACTCCGTTATTCCACAGTTTCACCTGGAGGTTATGCGGGTCGCGTACTTCGTCAGCTGTCACCAGGTACGGCCCGACAGGGGCAAAGGTATCCCGCGACTTCATCTGGTAGAACACGTTGCCCGCCGGCGGCAGCCCGCGTGCAGACCCATCTATGAAGTTCATATATCCAAAGATGTAGTTCATCGCCTCTTCCGCTCTAACGTTCGATGCCCTTTTCCCGATGACCACAGCCAGTTCTGCTTCCCCTTCAAAGATGGTGGCGGGAACATCAGGAAGTACCATTGTGTCACCATCGCCAATGATTGAATTTGGTGACTTTTGAAAGGCATTGATGGGCGCCGGTTCCGAGCGGGTTCCATCCTCCATGTAGTTGACGGCCATACAGTCGATGTTAACCGGCTTCGGCAGCGGAGCTCTTATTCTCACCTGGCTAACAGGTATTCCTGTTGTCCGTTCGGAGGCCTGCTGAAGTTGTCTTTTGTGTTCGTCATAGCGCTCAATCAGTCCATTGATGAGGTTGTTCGGCCCCGTGTGCGGGATGTTATGCACAACATCAGATACGTCGATTACGGCGTTTCCCTTGAGAACACCCAGCTTGAAGTTGTCAAAGAAAAGCAGTTTCATATTCCCTCCTGTAAATAGTAAACAATAACTGATTACAAATCCATAAATAAGAGAGCATACTAGCTCATATTATTACGCGCAAGAGTGAGACGCCTTTTAAAGTCCTCCCTCAGGGCTTTCTTATCTGCTTTACCAATGTTTGTCTGGGGAATCTCCTGAATAAGCTCGATTCTTTCCGGTAGTTGAAGGACAGATGCCCCCTGCGCCTTCAGGAAAGAAACGATATCTTCAAGAGCTGGATTAGCGTTCTTTCTGGGTTTGATATAGGCGCAAACCTTCTCCCCAAGTTCTTCATCCGGTATACCGATTACGGCAACATCTTCAACAAACGGGTGCTTCAGCACCAGTGTCTCAATTTCGACAGGACTTATGTTCTCACCACCCCTGATGATAATATCTTTCTTCCTGCCGGTTATCCTGACAATCCCGTCGTCATCAATGACCACCAGGTCTCCGGTAATAAAGAATCCGTCATTAGTAAAGGCAAGCTTATTCTCTTCAGGAGATTTTAAGTAACCGAAAAATACTCCCGGACCTTTAGCCATTAGCTCTCCCTCTGAATTCCGAGGTAGAGCCCGACCGTCCGCATCAACGACTCTGAATTCATCGTACGGGCAGCACGGTCTGCCGACAGCGTTAAGTATCGTCTCTTCATCATCATCCAGGCGTGTTGTACAGGTTGCGCCTTCGGACATGCCAAAAGCGTTAATATAGATATTACCGAATTTCTTGTGGACAGCCCGTATAACATCGGGTGGAGTTTTAGCGCCGCCGACATACAGCGCCCTCAAGGAAGACAGGTCATACTTGTTCAGACGGTTAAACTTGACCAGCCGGGTCAACATAGTTGGCACCAGGGGAGCGCGGGTCACTCTTTCCCCCTGCACAGCGGCGCAGAAATCTTCCGGTAGTGTCGAATCAAGAAGCACTAGCTTACCGTAGCTAAAGATAGTGCTATTCATCGTTGCCAGACCCAGGTTGTGTTCCAGCGGCACGGAAATAAGGCAAACATCATTATCGCCCTGCTCACGGGCTACAGCCTTATATTCTGCCTCACAAACAGCATTGTTATGGGTTCGGGGCACGGCTTTAGGCAGACCGGTCGTTCCGCCGGTAGGTAAGATAAAAGCTATTTGTGCTGCTTCCGGTTTCTTCCCGGATAACTCATTGAGGTTATCTCCGCTCAGGTTCGTACCCTGAATCAAGTCTTCAAGCCTGACGAATGACTTGCTCTCCCCACTCCTGACTGAGATAACGTGCTTCAGGTGCGGATTAGCTTTCCTGACATTATCTATGATGGGGCGATAGTCGGTCTTTCGGTATTTCTCCGGCAGTATCCAGGCTTTTGCATCGGTCAAACTGCAAAAGTGGTTGATTTCTATCTGCATATGGCGGGGCAAGAGAAGAACAGCCGGCGCCCCGATTTTTTGAAGCGCCAGAAAAGTATAGACAAACTCAGCCCAGTCCGGCAGCTGCACCAGGACACAATCGCCGTTGCCAAGTCCGAGGCGGGACAAACCGATAGCCAGCCTATCTACAGTCTCCTTGAGCTGGGTGTAGGTCAGCCGGCTTTTGCCCTCGACTAAAGCTTCTTTGTCGGAGTGTAGAGATGCCGCTCTATCCAGAATATCGCCGAGGGTGATGCCCCGCCACCAGCCCATTCGCAGGTATTTGTCGGCATCTTCCTGCCTCGGCGGCACAAATCCTTCCACAACTCCCAAGTTTTACCTCCGAGCTTTCATACGGATATTTTCGCATCGAGATGAAGGAGTCTTCTGGCGTTACCCTGGAATATCATCTCTCTTTGCTCTGAGGTGATATCCATTGACTCAACAGCCCTTATTACCTCTCTGGTGAATCTTTCCCCATTCTCATTATCATAGGGAAAGTCCGTGGCAAAAACCATGTGTTCTGCTCCAAAAAATTCATAGCCGCAGTTTAGAGCAGCAACATTTCCATTAAGGGCGGTATCCGCATAGAACATCCGGAAATAATCGATAGGCGGTTTGTTCAGCGCCCGTTTCCATTTTGCTTTGAGATTAGCTTCAGCATAATCCTGCCCGACAACCAGCCTCTCAGAAAAGTATGGAATCATCGCCCCGCAGTGATGAGTTATAAACTTGATGCCCGGAAACTTATCCATCACACCTGAGAAAACCAGCCGAACCATAGCCGTAGTAGTCTCATAAGGCCAGCCGAACATCTGATACATGTAATACCTGGAGTGGTCCTCTGAGCGGTAGTCGGGAACGCTGCGGCCTCTGGCCGGATGAATCCATACAGGCAGGTCATACCTGGACATTTCTTCATATAGAGGCAAGAATTCCGGCGCGTCAAGAGCCTTACCGCCGGCCGGCGTGTATAATTGAACACCTTTGAATTTCAGGTCTCTTATGGCTCTTTCAGCTTCCAGCAAAGCAGCGTCAATATCATTTACCGGTAAACAGGCTACGGCTGCTATAAATTTATCAGGATACTTGATAGTAAGTTCCGCCATCTCTTCATTGGCAAGCTTCGCCAGGTATATTGCATTTTCGGGAGTCGCCGATTCCTCAACCGCCGGTGAGGCTAAAGTCAGCACCTGGGATAATCCTTCGTATTTCTCCAATACCCGGAACCTGTTATCAAGGTCTGATAAAGCCGGAGTAGCCTCAATTACTTTATCCCAGTTTTCGTTATAATAACGCTTGTCAGTCCTTTCGCTGAGGGCCTTTTTATATTTTGGGGGTATGATGTGAGTGAACATGTCAATCTTCATCACTGATACCTCTTTGTTTACGTAGTGTTTTGTATTGCCGGACACCCAATTCTTTCAATCAGCTCTTGCGCGCCGTAATAAACCTGAATAGTGCCGTCGACAGTTTTGCCTGGTTCGGCCCGGTGGCCCTCCTTCGAGCTTCGGTTAAACGTTAAAGAGCAAGGCCGCCTTCCTACTCTTTGACGGTGACAAAATCCAGTACCGCCGCCTGTCCGCCTTTGATTGCTGCCAGCGCTCTCTGTAAAGCCGGCTCCACCTGGTCAGGACGGGTGACCTTTTCTCCATAGGCGCCCACAGCTCTGGCGATGCCCGCGAAATCCGGGGATGGTGCGATGGCCGACCCGTTGTAGCCTCTCATGGCAGCATAGCCTTCGGCTCCATACCTCACCAGACCACCCTGTACCGCACCGTGGCGGTTGTTGTTACTGACGCAGTAAAGTATCGGCGCGTTGTACATCCGTGCCAGTTGTAAGCAGGCTATCGGCTCCGAGTATAGCGCGCAGCCATCTCCGCCACTGGCGATTACAGTCTTATCAGGCGCGGCCAGTTTGATTCCGATGCCTCTGGCCCAAGATGTGCCGAGACTGGCGCCCCACATCTGGAAGACGTGTCCGGGCTGCGTCCGCATGCCCTGACTCCCAATGCCGCCGATGTCCCACAGCAAAACCGTGTTCTCATCAGCCACCTGTCTGATACACTCGGATACCCACTCTCTGTTCAACGGAAACTCTGTCCTGCCCTTCTCGATGCTTGCTCTCAGCGCCTCGTCGGCAGTCTTCCTGGCAGCTTCGAGACCCTTTCTTCGCTCTGAAAAAGCGGAGCGGCGCTCGGCGGTGATAAACTCGTCACACATTCTGTTAAGGACGGGCAAGGCTTTAGCTGAATTGCAGGTGATGGGAACGTGTACCGGAGTGCCGTTCATCGGACACCTTGACTGGAGGGGGTCGGCATCCATGCTGATAATTCTGGAGGTCCTGGGAGGGTCGGCCATTGTCCAGGGGACATCGTTATCGATGAGGAGGATAACATCACGCGTGTTGAGTGCGGGGCTGGAATGAGCCCAGTGCATTCTGGGGAAGTTCATGTATTTGTCACTGGACGAAACGGGAAGAGCCAGCTTGTCTGCCAGCGCTACCAGGTGCTGCACTGCCTCGGGGTGGCGTCCCATGCCTTTGACAAGAACCACCGGATTTTTAGCCTGCACCAATAGCCTGGCAGCTTCACGAAGCGCTGTGCTATCGCCCTCGCCGAGCGGGGCTGTAGCGAAATCGGCCGCATCATACACCAGCCCCCCGTTCATCGGCGCGAGCGCCACCTCCATGGGATAGGTGAGATAGCTAACTCCACACGGTTCGGAAGCAGCCATCTGGAATGCCCTGTTCATGACGAGAGCGGCGTTCTCAATTCGCTCTATTTTGTAATCCCACTTGGCATAAGAACCCAGCATTGCTTCCTGATTGTAGATTTCCTGCGTGAACTGGATACCATTCCTCGTAGTATATCCCAGCTCATTCTTGGTGGTCTGTCCCGGTGTGCCGGCCAGGACTACTACCCCGGCTTTGGCCTTCCAGGCTTCTTCCCAGGCGCCGCCCGGCTGCATGGTGCCGAGGGCAACGTGGACGATGAGCATTTGCGGTTTGCGCGTCCACTGGAAGTAACCCATGGCGGCGCAGAGTCCGGTGTGCTCATGTGTTGTCATCACCAGGTCTGGCGTGGGCCGCCCGAGGGCTTTAAACTTCGCCGTATGCTCCATGAAATGGAAGTTATCTGTACCGCCGTTGAAAAATATCTTCTCAACTCCGTTGGCGGCGGCAGCCGCAAGCAGCACCTCGGTGCCTTCAACAGCCTCGACTACCCGGGCAAAGCCGGGAACAGCCGGGGCCGAAGAAGCGTCCGGCTGGCCTGCCACAGCGACCCGTCCTGCACCCGGTAAAGGGGCGCCACAGTTGCTACAGAATTTATTCCCGTCGGCATTGGAATGTGAGCATCGATTACACAGCATTTCTTTCCCCCTTTTAATCACATAAATACCCGGGCAATACAGACACTATCCCGGTTTCACTAGCTAATCATTCTCGGTTTCTGGTTGCACCAAGCATATCAGCCGCCAAGGCAAAAGGCAAGCTACGCACCTGCCGAATCATTATCATACGGGCCACGATTTTACAGGTCGTCTCCTTTCATATATCCAGTTTGCCACGTGGCTAGTAACGAATTTCCATTTTGTTAATACACTATCTGACGAGAAGTGATCCAACTTTCTGACAAATGTGCAATCCGGCTTCATGTCTTAGGAAGGCTTAAGGTATAATCTTAAGAACCACGCATCAAAGTATCAACATCGCATCACCGAAGCTATAGAAGCGGTACTTCTCGGAGATGGCTTCACGGTAGGCTTTATCGATGAGTTCTTTTCCGGCAAAGGCGGCGACCAGCATTAAAAGGGTTGACCTGGGCAGGTGGAAATTGGTGATAAGTGCATCTATTGCACGGAAGCGGTGCCCGGGCAGAATAAAGAGGTCTACCCACCCTGCAAATGGCTGTATATCATTCGGTAGGATGGCAAATGGTTCTATCTCGTTCGGACGGCTGGCTTGGGCGGCCGCCTCGACCAGCCTGACCGAGGTGGTGCCGACGCAGATGACTCGCCTTCCTTCACGCCTGGCCAGGGTTAATTCACGGGCTGCCGTCTGGTCCAGCAAGCCGTATTCCCTGTGTATTTTGTGTTCCAAGGGGTTTTCTTCATGCACCGACCGGAAGGTATCCAGCCCGATGTGCAGGGTAGTGAAAAGGCAGGTGACTCCCATTGCCTTTATCTGCTCGATAAGCTCCGGAGTGAAGTGGAGACCCGCAGTGGGCGCGGCGACGCTGCCGGCTGTCTCGGCATAGACTGTTTGATAGCGTTGCGGGTTTGTTAGCGGAGTGCGGATGTAGGGCGGCAGGGGAATCTCTCCTAGCCCGGACAGCCTTGTTTCATCCGAGAATTTGACCACCCGTTTACCCTCATCCCCCTCGGCCATGATTTCAGCCGTCACAGGTGAGCCGGATTGGTTTTCAGAAATACCTTCTATCCGAATAACCGCGCCCGTTCTGAGGCGCCTGGCTGGTTTGACCAGCGTTTCCCAGGAACCGTCACCGAGCGGCCGTAAAAGCAGGATTTCCGCCTCTCTGCCGTTCTCACCCCGTTTTCCTTTCAGCCGGGCGGGGATGACCAGGCTGTTGTTAAAGACGAGGACATCACCCTGCCGCAGATAGTCAATCATTTCAAAGAATCTGTGGTGCGTCAGTGAGTTGTCACTGCGGTTAACCACCATCAGCCGTGACTGGCTCCTGGGCTCGATGGGGGTCTGGGCAATCAGTTCCGGGGGTAGAGAGTAGTCAAAATCACTGGTTTTCATAGCACAATAAGCATAGCATAAGGAGAATAGGCATAAAAAGAGCCCCGATATGATCGGGGCTCTTTTGTGTTGTCTCTTCAGTTTTAAGAAGCGTGCTGGGGCTGTTCGGCTTCGATATGCCTCTTGGAGCCTTTCGCTCCGGCGCTAACCGGTTCCTTGATTGCCGGAAGCGGCTTTAGCTCCATTCGACAGGAACACTGCAGGCATTGTTCATACCAGGAATCCAGGTCTCTATCGACAAACATATCGCCGCCGCAGCGGGGGCAAGCCTTTGATTTCCATCTGCTCATATACATTACCTTCCTTATCAGGATAATATCAATTAAGCCTATTTTATATGCCTCAGAAGTTAATGAATATGATTTAAGTCACATTTTGGGATGAGCCGATTTATCGAGTCGATGGGAGATTACCTGATGGGGAGGGAGCACTTGGGAAACGAGCGGACAGTGCGCAACTGGCTAAATGTCTTAAAATAAGTGGACGGATGCTTTTCTACTCGCTAATGACTATTTCGTAGGGGCAGACAATGGCTCCGGTCGGGCAGACTATTTCACATTTTAGACACCAGCCGCAGGCTTTCGTCTCGATGACGGTAACCACATTATCAATCATAACTATAGCTTTACAGGCGCAAGCTTGAACGCACAGCCCGCACCCGTTGCATTTTTCCAAGTCTATAACCGGCATTTCTATCATGGCAGTATTATTCCCTACTAGTTTAGTTTAGGATTCAAATCATCTGTATGTATGTGACCTTTGTCTCAAACGGGTGAATCCACCATTTCCCTCAGAGCATCTTTATTCGCAATTACTATGCGGTGGCGTTCCAATCTGATGACCCCGTCTTCCTCAAGGGACTTGAGCGACCTGCCGACTACCTCGCGGGCGCTGCCGGCCAGGGCGGCCATTTCCTGCTGGGTCAGCTTGAGCCCCGGGTTAGCGCTATCAGCAGCGTTTTCGAGTAGTATCTTGGCCACCCGTCCGATGACATGTTTGAAGGACAGGTCTTCGACCAGCGAAACTAACTGGTGCGCCTGGCCGGCCAGCACTTTAATCGCATTCAAAGCTATCTGCGGGTGATTCTTAAGGATAGAGCCAAGCTCTGTCTTTCTTAGCTCGTAAAGGACGGTGGGCACTATGGCCTGGGCGCTGGCCTGGTTGGGCAAGCCGTTAAAAATAGGGGCATCATTGAAGGATTCTCCGTGGCGGACGATGTTCAGAATCTGGTCTTTTCCATCCATAGATGTTTTGAAGACCTTGACTGCCCCGGAAATGACAAAGAATAGAGCCTCGGCCGGCTCACCGTCATAGAGGATTATCTCACCCCGCTCCGCCCTTCTCTCCAGGATATGCGGGCGGATAGAGTCAAGCTCGCTTGAGCTTAACCCGGCAAAATAGGGGATAGATTTAAGAAGCCCGGTGTCTACAGCCATCCACCCTATCCTGATTAAAGTGATGTTATTCTATCACGGCTGTGGTTAGTATTCTAGCTCTTATTCTTGACAACCTTTTTGTTTCGTTTTATTATATTGTCTACTATGTTGGTCATAATTGTCGGCTTGGAGGTGGGGTAATGAAGCTTTCTACAAAAGGGCAGTACGGAACCAGGGCGCTTTTAGACCTGGCGCTGCATAGCTCGGATGAGCCTGTCCCGCTGAAAGACATTGCCCAGAGGCAACAGATTCCCCTCCAGTACCTGGAGCATTTAATCACTCCGCTTATCACCGCAGGCATCGTACGGAGCGTCCGGGGCGCTAAGGGCGGAATCATGCTGGCGAAAAATCCCGAAGATATAAGATTAAATGAAGTTATTCAAGCCCTTGAAGGCCCGATTGGCCCAACCGAATGCCTGAATAATCCCGGCGTCTGCGGCCGTTCCGCTTCCTGCGTGACCCGCGATGTCTGGGATGAGCTGAAGAAGGCGATGGAGGGAGTCCTGGAGGGGACGACACTTCAGAACCTGGCGGACAGGCACCGCAGGAAGGAACAGGCGGAGCCACTGACGTATTATGTCTAACCATCACCCGTTTCTCTCTCCCCTTTGTGGGAGAGACGTAAGTGAGGGGTAAATTCCACCCTCACCTTAATCCTCTCCCATCAAGGGAGAGGAAAATTAGAAAATAGCCATTCGGTAAAATTTATAGTGGATTAGTAACTAGCTTGGAAACAAAGAACTATGATAGACAGATACTCAAGGCAGATTCTTTTCTCTGAAATCGGCGAGGCCGGGCAGACGAAGCTGGGCAAGAGCAGCGTGGCAATCATTGGCTGCGGCGCCCTGGGGACTGTCATCGCCACCGGGCTGGTGCGCGCCGGCGTGGGTAAGGTCAGAATTATCGACAGGGATTTCATCGAATATCATAACCTGCCGCGGCAGGTACTGTTTACTGAAGAAGATGTAGAAGCGGAACTGCCGAAAGCAATCGCCGCCGAGCGTTACCTGAAAAAAGTGAACTCTTCGATTGAGATAGAGGGCATAGTCGCCGATGTGAACTACGCTAACATCGAGAGGCTGGTCAGCGGGGCTGATCTGATTATGGACGGGCTGGATAATCTGGAAACGCGCCTCCTCATCAATGATGTGGCTATGAAGCACAAAATTCCCTGGGTCTACGGCGGGGCAATCTCTTCTTCAGGGATGACAATGAGCATCATCCCCGGCGAAACGCCATGCTTCCGGTGCTTCTGGACCAGTTCAGTGGCACGGGGCGCAGCCCTGACTTGCGATACCGCCGGGGTGATCGGGCCGGCCCCGTTTATTGTCGGCTCTCTGCAAGTCGTGGAAGCGTTAAAAATTCTGGTTGGGTCTGACGAGGTCAACCGTGACCTGATAGTCATGGATGTGTGGCGGGAAGATTTCAGCCATTTGAATCTGAGCAAGCGTGCCGATTGCCCGGCCTGTAACGGAGAATACGAGTACCTGGCAGCAAAATTCGGGACTAAGACGACGGCTCTGTGCGGGCAGAATTCGGTTCAGGTCTTAAATCCTGAGGCGAGTGAGGTCTCTCTGTCCAGGCTGGCGAAGCGCCTTACCTCAGTGGGGGAAGTAAGTTATAATGAGTTCATGCTCCGGCTTAAGGTTGACAACCACGAAATGGTGGTCTTTCCTGACGGCCGGGCGATTGTCAAAGACACCAATGACGAGGCTCTTGCGAAGGGTTTGTATTCTAAATATATCGGGATGTAGGGTAGTAAACGGAAGATGATTTATCTGGACAATGCGGCGACATCATGGCCTAAACCGGAGAGTGTTTACCTGGCTATGGACGAGTCTTTGAGAAAGAGCGGGGGTAATCCCGGCCGGGGCGGGCACAGTATGGTACTGGCGGCAAGCCGGATTATCGATGATGTCCGGCTGAGTATGGCGCGGTTAATCAACGCCCCGGACAAGAACAGGATTATTTTCACTCTGAACTGCACGGATTCTCTGAATATGGGGTTGAAGGGGTTGCTCAAACCGGGCGACCACGTCATCACAAGCAGTCTGGAGCACAACTCGGTAGTCCGCCCATTGAGGAAGCTGGAGAAACAGGGCGTCAGGGTTACCTGGCTGTCACCCCGTTCTGAAGGTTTTATATCCGCTGATGATATTGAAAAAGCCATAACCGGGCAGACCAGGCTGGTGTTAATGACTCACGCTTCTAATGTCAGCGGGGTTATTCAGCCCGTCAAGGAATATGGGCTGATAGCGCGGCGGCATAATCTGATTTTTATGGTTGACGCCGCTCAAACGGCGGGTAAATATCCTCTTGACGTTCAGTCACAAAATATCGACCTGCTTGCCTGCTCCGGGCATAAAGGGCTTCTGGGACCGCCAGGCGTCGGGGTGCTTTATATCAGTGAGCGGGTTGAGCTTGATACGCTGCGGGAAGGCGGCACCGGTTCACAATCGGAACTGGAGGAGCAGCCAAGCGACCTTCCCTATAAGTTTGAGAGCGGTACGCCCAACACTGTCGGTATTGCCGGACTGGGGGCCGGGCTAAACTTTATCGCCCGGGAAGGGATGGAAAAAATATTGGCGCATGAGCAGGCCCTGACGGCTCGTCTGCTCGATGGTCTCTCAAAGATTACAGGCGTGACTGTATTTGGTACTAAGGAAATGGTGAACCAGGCTCCGATTGTTTCCTTCACTACGGACAGGTCAGGACCGGGAGAAGCGGGAGCTATCCTGGACCAGGCCTTTGATATAAAAGTGAGAGCCGGGCTTCATTGCGCTCCGGTAGCCCATCGGACTATGGGCACTTTCCCGCAAGGAACAATACGTTTGAGCCCGGGGTATTTCAATACTACGGCAGAAATTGATTTTACGATTCAATCCATTGGTAAAATTGCCCGGATGGGCAGTTTGGAAGAGCAATATACAGGCTCAAATCAAAAAAAATAAGGAGAGGAGAACAAATGGCAGCAAAAGTGGAGAAACTGAAATACAAGACAGTCGAGATACCCATCTTAACCAGAGGTATCGCCAAGGATTCTACCGAGCTAATCGGTAATACTCCCCTGGTCAGACTGAACCGGGTCACTGCCGGAGTCAAAGCTGAGGTTGTGGCCAAGCTTGAATCATTCAATCCCCTGTCCAGCGTTAAGGACAGGCTTGGTGTGGCTATGATTGCCACGGCTGAGGAAAAGGGTCTCATCAACAAGAACACGGTCATTGTCGAGCCGACCAGCGGCAATACGGGAATTGCGCTAGCTTTCGTCTGCGCTGCCAGGGGTTACAAGCTGGTTCTGACCATGCCTGATACCATGTCTGTAGAGAGGAGGCAGCTTCTCTCCATCTTCGGCGCCGAGATGGTGCTGACTCCGGGTGCGGAAGGCATGCCTGGGGCAATAAGAAGAGCCGAGGCGCTGGTGGCTGAAAACAAGAACTATTTTATGCCCCAGCAGTTCAAGAATCTGGCAAATCCGGAAATCCACAGGCTGACCACCGCTGAAGAGATTTGGCGGGATACAGACGGCATGGTGGATATTCTGGTAGCCGGGGTGGGTACCGGCGGCACGATTACGGGGGTCGCCGAGAATCTTAAGAAGAAGAAACCATCCTTTAAAGCCATTGCCGTTGAACCGGTTAATTCTCCTGTGCTTTCAGGCGGCAAGCCTGGCCCGCACAAGATTCAGGGCATCGGCGCCGGCTTTGTGCCGGATGTTCTGAAAAAAGAGCTTATCGATGAAATCGTTCAGGTTGCCAATGAAGACGCCGGAGCTATGGCGAGGCGTTTAGCCAAAGAGGAAGGCATCCTGGCCGGTATCTCATCCGGGGCGGCCACCTGGGCTGCAATAGAGGTGGCCAAGAGACCGGAAAATGCCGGTAAGCTTATCGTGGTAGTCTTGCCTGATACCGGTGAACGCTACCTCTCCACCTGGCTTTTCCAGGACCTCTATCAGCCTCCGGCCGCTATATAACAAGTAAGGGGTAACGTAGTATGTTCAGGACATTGAGAGAGGACATCCGGACGGTATTTGCCAAAGACCCCGCAGCCCGGAGTGTGGCAGAGGTAATCTTCTGCTATCCAGGACTGCATGCGTTGTGGTTTTACCGTGTGGCTAACTTTTTCTGGAGGCACAAAATGCTGTTCCTGGGTCGCCTCGTTTCCCAAACCGGGAGGTTCATGACGGCTATTGAAATCCATCCCGGGGCAAAGATAGGCCGGCGGTTTTTCATCGACCACGGCGCCGGAGTAGTTATCGGAGAGACGGCTGAAATCGGGGATGATGTACTGATGTACAACGGGGTTGCTCTGGCCGGGACATCTCTGAACAAAGGTAAGCGCCATCCGACTATCGGAAACGATGTGATGCTAGGCACCGGAGCAACAGTTCTGGGGGCTATCACTATCGGAGACAGGGCTAAGGTTGGTGCGGGTTCGGTAGTAGTAAAATCGGTCCCGGCTGATGCAACCGTGGTTGGCATCCCCGGTAGAATTGTGGAAGAGCATCACGAATCGCAACTAGATTTAGAGCACGGTAAATTACCTGACCCCGTTGCCGAAGCGGTGAGGTTTGTTTTGAAAGAGCAAAGCGAAGTTGAGAAGCGATTGAAGGCGCTTGAGGATGTGAGCGGGTTGACTGCTCCGGAAGAAAAAGAATTGGTGGAGATGAGGCGGGTAGTAGTCAGGGAATTTGAGTTTAGCGGGGGAGATGGAATATGAAGTTTGAGACCATAGCAATTCATACCGGGGATAAGCCGGATAAGGCCTTCGGCGCCATCACGATGCCGATTTACATGACATCCACCTTTGTCTTTGAAGACGTGGGCAAGACGAAAGCCGGCTATGATTACTCACGCACGGCTAATCCGACCAGGCATGCTCTGGAGGAGACGATTGCCAAACTGGAAGGCGGCAAGGCCGGCTTTGCCTTCGCAACAGGTATGGCGGCGGAAGCTACGGCTATCCATCTGCTTAAAGCAGGCGACCATGTTATCTCAGGCGATGATGTTTATGGGGGCACCTACCGCTTATTTCATGACGTGATGCAGAATCTGGGAGTGGATTTTACATTCTTACGGCTGGATAACAAGCGAAAAATAGAAGAGGCAATCAAGCCGAATACCAAGATGATATGGCTGGAAACTCCGTCTAACCCGCTCTTGAATATCGTCGACCTTGAAATGGTTGTCGATATTGCCCGGAAGCATAAGCTGATGACGGTGATTGATAATACCTTTGCCACGCCTTATCTGCTGAGGCCTATTGAGTACGGTATCGACCTGGTTGTCCATTCAACCACCAAGTACCTGAACGGGCATTGTGATGTCGTCGGGGGAGCTATCGTGACCACGACAGATGAACTGACTGAGAGGGTGCAGTTCATTTCTAATGCGATGGGCACCTGCCAGTCTCCATTCGATGCCTGGCTGGTGTTGAGAGGTATAGAGACCCTGGCAGTGAGAATGAGGCAGCATGTGGCAAATGCAACCGCCGTGGCCGGTTTTCTGAGCAAGCATTCGGCGGTGCAGAAGGTCTATTATCCCGGCCTGGTGTCTCACCCCGGTCACAAGATTGCTAAAAAGCAGATGAAAGGGTTTGGCGGGATGGTCTCGTTTGAAATTAAAGGCGGCACCAGGTCAGTGAAAAAATTTTTAAGAGGAACCAAGGTTTTTGCCCTGGCGGAGTCATTGGGCGGGGCAGCCTCCCTTGCCGAACAGCCGGCGACGATGAGCCATGCCTCGATGCCCAAAGAGTTTAGAGAGCAAATCGGCATCAAGGACGAGCTGATACGGCTGTCAATCGGTCTTGAAGATATCGATGATTTAATCGGTGATTTGAGTCTTGCCTTGGAGTCGAGGTAAGCGATCTGATATGGCCCTCGTTGGCTTGAAAATAGCCACAGTTCGGTCGGTGATTTAAGTCAGGCGTTGGAGTAGGAAGAAGATGTCATATACCAGAGCTTTACGCTGCCGGAAGTGCGGGCAGGAATATCCGATAAAGCCCATGAATCTGTGCGAACTATGCTTCAGCCCTCTGGAGGTAGTCTATGACTATGATGCAATGCGCGGAGCGGTGAGCCGGGAGAAGTTTGCTACCGGCCCCATCAGCATGTGGCGCTATAAGGACTTGCTGCCTGTCGAAGGTGACGTGATTGACCTCGGCACCGGCTATACTCCGCTGATTAAAGCTGATAACTTGGGACATGAACTCGGCCTGACACAGCTTTACATAAAGAATGACACAGTCAATCCGACCTTCTCGTTTAAGGATAGGCCTGTCTCGGTTGCTGTCACCAAAGCACACGAATTCGGCTTCAAGTCCGTCGCCTGCGCTTCGACAGGTAACCTGGCGGCCAGCGTTGCCGCTCATGCTGCCAAGGCCAGGATGAAGGCTTATGTTTTTGTTCCCTCGGACACAGAGTCCGGTAAGCTGGTAGGGGCGGCTATCTACGGCCCGGTTCTGGTGGTTGTTAACGGGAGCTATGATGATGTTAACCGCCTTTGTGCTACGCTAGCGCAGAAATATAAGTGGGGATTTATTAATATTAACCTCAGGCCCTATTATGCCGAGGGCAGTAAGACCCTGGCCTATGAGGTGGTCGAGCAACTGGGCTGGCGCGCCCCTGACTGTGTCTTGCATCCGGCAGGTTCCGGACTCAGTTTTACCCGGATATGGAAAGGGCTTAATGAATTCGCTACTCTTGGCTTAATCAAGCCGGTTAAAACTCATATGTACGTTGTCCAGGCGGCGGGCAGTTCGCCGATTGTTAATGCCTATCAGTCCGGCGCGGCTCACGTTAACCCGGTGGTGGCCAATACGATTGCCAAGTCTATCGCCATCGGCAATCCGGCTGACGGCATCTATGCCTTGAAGATAGCCAGAGAGTCCGGCGGCGGGGCGTGCGCCGTGACAGATGAGGAAATCATAGCCGGGATAAAATTGCTGGCACAGACCGAAGGCATCTTTGCTGAAGCCACAGGCGGGGCGGTGATTGCCTCGCTGAAGAAACTAGCCGCGGCTGGGACAATTAAGAAGAATGAGCTTACCGTTGCTTATATTACAGGGGCGGGACCGAGGACCCAGGAGGTCGTCTCGGATGTCGTCAAGCCTTTTGTTGTTCAGCCCAATTTGGAATCCTTCCAGGAAGTGCTAGCCGGACAGATTTGAGACCGGTATTCTTTGAGTAGGGGGCATGAAAATGAAGAAACAAGTTATGTTCACCTTTCCCGGGAAGCTGATTAAGGAACCGATTATTTTCGACCTCGGCCGCCAGTTTAAAATAGTGCCTAACATCCGCCGCGCTGATGTAACGGAGAGCAAGGGTTGGGTAGTATTGGAGCTGGAGGGCGAAGAAAAAGACATCGACCAGGGTATCAAATGGGTCATCAGCAAGGGCGTCAGGGTTGACCCTGTCGTCGGGGACATAATAGAAGGTTAAACGGAGATATTATAAAGGGTTAAGAAAGGTATGAGAGATGAAACGAGTCTATCTTGATTATGCGGCCACCACTCCGACCCGCCCTGAGGTAGTGCAGGCAATGCTGCCCTATTTCACGGATGCCTTTGGCAATCCATCGAGCATCTATTCTTATGGGCAGGAGGCTAAGGGGACTGTCGAACAGGCACGGAAAAGGGTGGCTAAACTTATCGGCGCACGCGATGAAGAAGTAGTCTTTACCAGCGGTGGGACCGAGGCGGACAATACCGCTCTACAGGGCGTTATTTTCGGCAACGAGTCCAAGGGAAACCATATTATCACCAGCGCTATCGAACATCACGCCGTTCTTGAGACCTGCCAGTTCTTGGAGAAGAGGGGGGCTAAAATAACCTACCTGAAAGTGGATAAGTATGGTATGGTCGACCCCGATGATGTCAGGAAGGCTATTACCAATAAGACTATCCTGATTTCTGTGATGCACGCCAATAATGAAGTGGGCACGATACAGCCTATCGCTGAGATTGGTAAGGTGGCCAGAGAAGCCGGCGTCTATTTTCATACCGATGCCGTGCAGACGACAGGCCATGTACCCGTCGATGTCAATACTCTTGGCGTGGACTTGCTTTCTATCTCCGCCCACAAGCTTTACGGCCCGAAGGGGGTCGGGGCGCTATATATCAGAAAGGGAACCCGGCTGACGCCTTTTCAACATGGCGGCGGGCAGGAGATGAGGCGGCGAGCCGGCACCGAGAATGTCCCCGGCATCGTTGGTTTCAGCCATGCTGCGGAACTTGCCGGGCAGGAGTTGGAAGCAGAAACAGGGCGGCTGACCAGGCTGCGCACCCGTCTTATCAAGGGTCTTCTTGAGCGTATCGACCACACCCGCCTGAACGGTCATCCGGCGAAGAGATTACCTAACAATGTTAATATCAGCGTTGATTATATCGAGGGAGAATCGATGCTCCTGAATCTTGACCTTGAGGGCATCTGCGCTTCTACAGGTTCAGCTTGCAGCTCAGGCAGTCTGGAGCCGTCTCACGTGCTCCTGGCCTGCGGGCTTCTCCACGAACAGGCGCACGGTTCCCTGAGACTCACATTGGGCAAATGGACGGAAGAAGGGGATATAGACCGGGTTCTGGAAGCTCTGCCCGGGATTGTCGCCAAGTTGAGAGCCATGTCACCCCTTTTGAAAAGCAAGCGATAGGAGATGTTAGGAAAAATGAGTGATGTAAGCGCACTATATAGTGATAAGGTGATGGACCACTTCAAAAACCCAAGGAATGTCGGTGATATTGAGAATCCCGATGGTGTCGGGCACGTCGGCAATCCGGTCTGCGGCGATATCATGGAGCTTTATATCAGTGTAAAGGAAAATATCATTACCGAGGCAAGGTTTAAGACTTTTGGCTGCGGCGCCGCCATAGCTACCAGTTCCATGGTCACAGAACTGGTAATAGGTAAGACTATTGAAGAAGCATTGGAAATCTCCAACAAGGCAGTGGTTGAAGCTCTGGACGGGTTGCCGGCGATTAAGATGCATTGCTCGGTCCTGGCTGAAGAAGCTCTTAAATCAGCTATAGAGGACTACCAGAGCAAGTCCAAAAAGAAATAGGGCAAAATATACAAGTATGAGTTACGGGCATGAGAATCACGGAAGCGCCAGCGGCAGCCGGCTAAAGATGGTACTCGCCATCGTAGTCGTCGTTATGGTGGCCGAGGTGATAGGCGGCATCCTGAGCAACAGTTTGGCTTTACTCGGTGATGCCGGGCACATGCTTATCGATGGTTTGGCTTTAGGGCTGACCCTGTTTGCAATTACAATGGCAGTGCGGCCGGCCACGCCGAGTAAGACCTACGGCTATCACCGCGTGGAAATCATGGCGGCGCTGGCCAACGGGGTGACCTTGGTGCTGGTAGCCGGTTATATCTTTTATGAATCCTACCAGAGATTTCTGGAGCCGCCGGTCGTTCGCGCTCCGTTGATGCTGATGATAGCCAGCATCGGTCTGGCGGCTAATCTTGCCGGGATGCTTTTATTAAGAGGGGTCAACAGCCACAGCCTGAATGTTAGGGCTGCTTTCTGGCACATTGTCGGCGATACCATATCGTCAGTCGGTGTCATTGCCGGCGGTATCATCATCTGGTTGAAGCCCGGTTGGGGTATAGTCGATCCCATCATTGCCGTTCTTATCGGCTGCATTATACTCGTGGGAGCGGTAATCCTGGTCAGGGAATCTGTGGATATCCTTCTCGAGGCGGTGCCCAAGCACCTGGCCGTCGATGACGTCATCAGCATGCTTACGACGGTTCCCGGTGTGGATGAAGTGCATGATGTCCATATTTGGACTCTGACTTCAGATATTCACGCTCTGAGTGCCCATCTGATTATCCAAGACCAGAGTGTCAGCGGCAGCGCAGAAATCGTGGAGCGAGTTAACCATGATTTGAGCGAGCAGTTCAATATTACTCACACAACACTGCAACTCGAGTGTGAAAGATGCTCCAACTGTCCGGAAGGAAATGTTTGCAACATAACCAGACCTGAGGAACAAGCCGTTCACGCTGAACGAATCTAACCCACGCTCTTGCCATTCCGTGCTTGACACTGAATCCAGTGCTTTCATGCAAGAGACGCGCCTGATATTCTGGATACCGATTTTCGTCGGTATGGCGTAGTATGCTGAAGCAACCTTTACAGCAAGATTTGACTTAATCCCTCTAAACTAGTTTACTTAAGCTACTTGTGAATTTCCTGGTTAGAGGAGTTATCTCATGAAAGCTGCCGTCTGTTATGAATTCGGTAAACCTCTGGTGGTGGAAGAGGTGGATTTAGATCCGCCGCAGAAGAGCGAGGTCAAGGTGCGTATCGGCGCTACCGCTATCTGCCACAGTGACATCCACTCGATTAAAGGCGAACTGGGCGGGGGCGTGCCCCAGGTGCCTGGCCATGAATCAGCCGGTTATGTGGACGTGGTGGGGGAGGGCGTCACTTCTCTCAAGCCCGGTGACGAGGTGGTAGTATCTCTCTTGAAATCATGCGGGCGTTGTCTCTTTTGCCGTACCGGGCGGCCTTACCTCTGTGAAGCCGACTGGCCTCATAACAGGGAGAGGCGTCTCCACAACAAGAAGGGGGAAGGACTGCGAGCCATGACCGGAGTCGGCGGCTTCGCCGAGTATGTCATTGTAGACCAGTCCCAGTGTGTTGTCGTCCCCAACGGGTTGCCTGTCGACCGCGCAGCTCTGCTGGCTTGCGGAGTGATTACGGGCTTCGGGGCGGTGGTTAACCGGGCGAAGGTAGAGCCTCTCAGCAGCGTTGTAGTCATCGGTGCGGGTGGAGTTGGTCTTAATTCGGTGCAGGGCGCCGCTTTTTCCGGAGCATATCCTATTATCGCTGTAGACCTGCTGGACAGTAAGCTTGAAGCGGCCAGAACTTTTGGAGCCACTCACACCGTCAAGGCCGGTGATAAAGACGCTGTGAAACAGGTGCAGCAGTTGACCTCGGGCAGAGGAGCAGATTATGTCCTTGTCACCGTAGGCAGTACCGCCGCTATTCAGCAGGGCTATTCTATGGCAGGCCCGCGCGGCTTGATTGTGGTGGTGGGCTTGGCGCCGCGCGGCGAGACACTCACCCTGCCGACGTTTTTCGGGGGCGAGAGAATGGTCACCAGCAGCACTATGGGCACGACCAGGCTGGCAATCGATGTGCCTAAACTGGTGACGCTCTACCAGGCCGGGCGTCTCAAACTGGATGAGCTTATTACTAAGCATTACCCCTTAGAGCAGATTAATCAGGCGATAGCCTCTGTGGAAAAAGGAGAAGCGCTCCGCAACGTGATTATGTTTTAAATGGCGCTTACGCTGTAAGGATAAAGAAGAAGCCCCCCGGTATTATCGGGGGGCTTCTTCTACTTATGATGATTTTTCAGTATTATTCTGCTTCCCGCGGGTAGGGCGGTTTGTAGGGGTTGGATATATTGTGTACCTTGTCAGGCGAGAATTCCTTACCCGCGCCATGGCAGGTCTTGCAGGTTTCTACCCTGTTAACATTCCATGGGTCTGCCGGAGTCGGGTTGGAAGTCATCAGGATAGCATGACCGTTAGCAGAGGCGCTGTCATGGCAGGACATGCAGGCCAGACGTGACGGTTCTGTCTTCCAGGTTCCGGTGGTGTCAGCGCTGTGGCACTTGGTACAGTTCCTTATATCCTGCGGGAAGATAACCTCGGCAAAGGCATCCGGGTTGCCTGCGTAAATGTACTCAGAATGTTCAAGGTAAACGCCCCGGTGCACTCCATGCAGTCTGGCTGAGAGGGGTTTGGCGCCATATCCCATAAAGCCGCTGGTTGAGGTGCCGCCCAGCGTTGGACCAAGCTCACCTGTGCCGGAACGGTTGTAGTCATGGCAGGCTTTGCAGTAGTCCGTATCGAATGGCTGCTGATGAATCGGGCCTTCATCAAGGTGCCAGATGTTGTTGCCGTGGCAGTTGGTGCAGTTGGTGGCAATCTTCTTGTCCGGCGTCTCGGTGCCCACCTGGAAAGTCGTGAAGCCCATACCGGCGCGGCTGACATTAAGCGCTTTGGCGGCGGCGTTCGGTGTGCCTTTGGGTCCGGGATTAGCCAATGTGCCTGCCGTGACGCCGTTCGGGACAGTATATGAATAAACCATGTAGGTACCCGGCTTCAGGCCAGCGACATCATCAAGCTGGTAGGAGATGTTACCGTAGTTACGGATAACCAGCGGGTCGGTAAAGAGTAGTTGGTCGCTGCGCGGCCGCATGTCGATGGCAGCGGTAGAGACGTTGGCGATAACCACGTATGGCTCCATTGTCACGCCGGCCGTCTTGCCGACCACTTTGCCTTCCCTGGTGATGTCCCGTCCCGCCGTCTTCCAGCCCATCTTGGTGGTCACGGGGCTGTTGTAAATCTCGAATCTTGACTTGTCGCCATAAATCCTGCTCAGGAGATTGATGTTGCCAAGTGCGTTGGAGGTAACTGTAACATCCTTAAGGTTAGCGTTCAGGAAAGCAGCTACCTGAGCGGCAGTTTGTAAGCCTGCCGGGAATGAAAGCTCCTGTACGGGGCCTGAATTAGCGGAAATCTTGAAGGTATCGCCGGCAACGAAGACCCACCCTTTGGTGGTATCTGTGGCGGTCTGCTGGCTGGCCGGAATGGTGCTGCTCACTGATGCTCGTGCCTTCGAATTACCGTTCCTGGCCGTATTGGTCAGCACCGGCACCGAGTTCAGGCGCGGCCCGTAGACATAGAAATTGGCGGACGAGAAAGTGGCTTCGCTCACCATGGTATGGTCTATGGGTTTGTCATTATCGTTCCTGATGATGAGTGTGACAACAGGTTTCTCACCGGCAACAAAGTACTTACCGTTGCGGGGAGCTGTTACCGAGATATCGATTTTATCCATAGGCTGCGAGACCTTGTGTGCCTCGGCAACTGCCTTCAGGCCGCCGGTATCAGCGGGATGGCAGGTGGAGCAGATGGAATCATCTTTCTGAGGTCCGCCGTCATGAGCCACATTGCCTTTAGGCATCTTGGCTAACTCACCAAACCAGACATTGTCATGGCAGGCACCGCAAGCCAACTGGGAAGGCTTGGTCTTCCAGGCATCATCCACATGACAGGCCGTGCAGTTCTTCACATTTGCCGGGAAGAGGACGCCTGTATAATCTCTGAAGACACCGTTAGTCGGGTCTATATTCAGAGGGTTCTTCAGGTGTTCGCCCATGTGAACGCCGTGAACCCGTTTCACCAACTGGTCAACTATCCTGTTACTGGCATTAGTCGGGTCTACGTAAGCAGAATAGCCATCATTGTTATGGCAGGTTACGCAGTTATCCGGGGCGTTCTGGTCAAGCGAGGGATTACCTACCGGACTGAAACCGACGTCTATGTGTGCGAAATAGAACTTCTTGCTGTCAGCCCCAAGGTGACAGGCGGCGCATTTCGATTTATCAACAGTTAGCTTTTCAACCGTGGCCGTGCCGAGTTGGAAGCTGGCGGTTACCATATCTTGTTGAAGAGGAGCGGCTTTCTCGACCGCCCAGACACTTGCGATATATGTACCGGGTTTCTCATCGGATACCGCTGCCAGTTTGTAGGTCAGCGTGTTGCCGCTCACCTGGACATCGGGGTTTTTAATAAGGTCAACATAGTGGTGGACCGGCTGCGAGCGGTCGGCGGTTGTCTTGAGCAATTTCACAGCGGTAATGGTTTGGGTCACGGCCTGTGGGCCGGCCAGCATTAATCGCAACTGTGAAAAATCATTAGCGCGCTCGAAGGCGGCTCCTGCCTGGTCTTTTAATGTGACTGTAAGCACTGCCTGTTCACCGGCGACGAAGTGGGTGCCGTTGGCCGGTTTGGACACTGTAATGCTGGCATTAAGCTGGCGCTCAGTTCCGGCCGGTAGTGGTGCGGCAGTTCCCTGAGGTCCGGCAGGTCCGGCAGGTCCGGCTGGCCCGGCAGGTCCGGCTGTTCCCTGAGGGCCGGCGCAGGCTGTCAGGAGCAAGATTGCCCCGGAAATCACGCCCAGCGCCACAAGACCGAATAAGCTTCTCTTCCCTAATAACCGCTTCTCCAAGTTACCCTCCGTTATCTCACGCATTTTTGTGGGTATAGTTACCTAAACTGGAATTATAGGAGTATTAAGACATTTTGTCTGTAAGGTTATACCCTTATATAAGTAGGGGATTTCCCCGACTTAGCTGGCACTGATAATAACGAAGCCCCCGATATTATCGGGGGCTTCGTTTACTAAGCCAAACCAGCTAGAGGTGCTTGGGATTAATGTACTTTTGCGACATCGAGTTCTTTGCCGCGTCCGTGGCAGTTAGCGCAGGCTTCGCCGATATCCGTTGTCATTGTCTTGGCGTGGATTCCTGCCGGCTTTGAGTCATGGCAACCCAGACAGGCAGCGGCTGCCGGCCCAAGCGGCGAATAGAATTCGCGAGGCGCCAATGTGTTGGCAGCAGTTTCGGGCAGAGGCAACAGATAGGAGTCTTTGACATGGCACTTGGCGCAGTTGGTGCGGTCGCCGGGGAAGCCAATCTCATTGAAATTGAATACCCCTCGTGTTCTGTAAATCGTAAAGTCACGTGTCAGTTCTTCTCCGCTATGAATTCGATGAATCATAAGCTTGAAGTTAATGGATTGCGGAGCTACTTTAAACGGACCGCCAAGCGTGGGCGGGACCAGCTGGGGGACATCCACGGTGGCCGGATTATGGCAGAGTTCGCAGTATCCGGCGGTGTTCAACCGTCCGCCGCCATGGAAGGCTATTTTCTTGTGGCAGACGTTGCAGTTTTCAGTAGAGACTATTTGCCGCCTGGGGACAGCTACCTTATCTGTGACCGGGACATAAACTATAGGGTTATAAGAAGCTCCGGACACGTTTGTTGTTGCCCCATTATTTCCGATGATTGCCTCAGTCCGGCGGGCCTCTATACCTATGGCGTAGGTGCCGGTGGCGTTGATTGAGATAGCTCGAGTGAGAGTATAACCATAGTTGCCGTCCGTACCGACCGCTACTTTACTGAGAGTGGCGGCCTCCGTTGTCGGCGGATTCACATAATCAGTGGTGGGTCCGTTAATGTTGAAAGTCAGCGATGTGATGTCCGAGAGTGAAAGTGTCTTTCCTGCGTTATCCTTGGCGGTGAAGATTACGTTCGGGTATTGCCCCGGAGCCGTATTGGTGATACGGACTATATCAATGTTGATACCTTTAAGCTGCTTCGACAGGTCCGGGATAGTATGAGCGCCGACAACCGAGGCGTCAAACTCTTTTCCTGAGTCGGCTGCATGGCAGACCTTGCAGGCGCTGTCATCAGCCTGGGGGCCTCCCGGGTGGTCGCGCTTGCCGGTGATGGTTGATTTTCCGGTAGTCCAGTTAATATTGTCATGGCAGGCGCCGCAGGCAGCCCGGCTGGGGTTATTCTTATAGTTATCGGCATTGGGCGCCAGCTTGGCATAGTCCTCTGCCTTCATTCCTGCCGGGGGAGCGCCGTGGCAAGTAGTGCAGGTGCGGACATCACCGATGCCGGAGCCGAATTGCGGCCAGACGACTTTCCAATCGAAGACGGTCTGGTTAAAGCCCACGACTGTGTAGTCCCCACCGGCAACGACGCTGGGCAGACGGGCGCTCCTGTGAATCTTATGTACCATCACCTTGAACTCGACGGGGTTTCCGGTTTCAGGGTCAATATTTTGAGATGTATGGCAGGTAACGCAATACCCGGTTTCCACGCGTGAACCACCATGCAGCGCCAGCGGATCATGGCACTGGTTGCAGGATTCGGTAGCCACAACCTTGCGGGTCAGTTGCACAGGGCCGCCGGCGGGAACAAAGTCTAAAATCGGGTTAGAGGCAAAAGTGCGGGTGGCGCGTGTGATTTGTCCACCCACCCGGTGGGTAGCATTCTTATCATAGTTCTCCGGAAGGACGGTAGAGAAAGTGTAAGTAAAGGTGCCATTTCCCAGGTCAGTGAAAGCGGGATGGGCAGCGGGGAAAGCAGGGGTACTAGCTCGCGGGTCTGCTGCCGGTCTGCCTTTCACTTCGGCAAGGACGGGCTGTTTGGTGGCGCCTTTGAATGTATAGGGAGCGCCTTTAACATCTGATGTGGTGTATGTTACGTACTGGGTTATTTTACTGGTGGGGTCTTCCTTGATGTAGGAAAGGACGAAGCTGGGATAGCCGTCCAGGTCGGATATTTTCAGAGGCACATTCTTTCCATCGTGGATGACGAAGGTAACCACCGGCTTACGGTCAGCCCCAATCACTATCTTGGTGATTTCTGAGTGTAGCCCTGTTCCGGGTATTACCGGGGCAGCGGCGCCTTGAGGTCCTGGTGACCCGCCTGGTCCTGCGGGCCCGGCAGGACCCTGGGGTCCTGTGCAGGCGGCTAAAAGCAGAATCGCTCCTGATATGACACCGAACGCAATAATAGTTAGTAGCTTCCTTTTCAAGTTCCCCTCCCATTTGTCGTTATTAGATGATGAATATCAAAAAACATAGCTGATACCCAAAGTTAGTGGGCACAACTACCTAAATTGAAATTATATGGGTATTCAGATGCCTTGTCTATAGGGGTTTTCCCTGACATGATTCTCTGGGGGAATTGGGAAGTTTGAATAATGATATGAATAAACTCTAGATTATGTTTACTCCCAAGTGGTTGCTTCGGTAAAATCGAAGGTGGGCTGAGACGCGCGTCTCAGCCCACCTTTTTATAATTGTTATTACAGGTTCAGGCTTAAAAGCCCATTTTTTTCTTCAGGTCCCGGTCAATCCAGGTCCAGGCTGCCCAGTTGCCGTATTGTCCGTAGCCAATACCGACCTCACCGCTGTAGTTCTTCAGCCATGGCCACCAGAGATTGTGGTATGTGCCGATGACGTTCGGGATGGCATATGCTTTGCTCAGACCGACCTTGGCTACCTCTTCCCGGAATATTTTCATAGCCTCGGTCTGGTCGTTCAGGGCAACTGTGCGTATCTTCACCATTGCTGCGTTGATTGCCGGGTCGTCAATCATGCTGAGGTTAGAGAACTGCACGCCGGCGACAGGGTTGCCCACGGTAAAGACGGCTACAGGCCCGCTTGTGGCTGTCGCCAGGGCTTCATGTGTTCGGGTGTTGCGGATTTGGGTGGCGGCGGCAGTCTCTTTCAGGTCGAGGGCAAGCTCGATGCCAACCCTAGACCACATATCTTTGACTATGGAATAGTAGTCTATTTCCTCGGTAGCTGTCGAGGTTAGCAGTATCGAAGTCTTGAAGCCGTTGGGATATCCGGCTTCTGCCAGGAGCTGTTTGGCTTTGGTGGGATTATAAGTGAAATTCTCTCTGGCGTCCGCCGGGAAGTCAGCATCCTCCAGCCCGACATGAATGGCTTCATAGCCCTTTACTTTGCTGAACGGCCAGGTGATTATCTGCCCCTGACCGCCGTAGAGGCTATTGAGTATGGCATTGAAATCGATAGCCATTGTCATAGCCTTGCGCACGCGGATATCGCTAAAGGGCGCCTTGTCGATTCTCATCATAAGAGGCGTGCCCCGGCCATGCTGCGAGGTATCGAACTTCTCCATGAGTAGAGGCGTCGTCTTCTTGATTTGGAGAGCATCGTTGCGGAGAAGTGAGGAGAAATCCAGTTTGCCTGTCCGCAGAGCGGCCAGACGGGTCGAGGCATCCGGGACGATAAGCACGTTAATGGCGTCCATATAAGGCAACTGGTCGCCCTTGCCCGGGCCAACCTGGTTCTTCATCCAGTAGTTGGGGTTTTTAACCTGTTTTATCAGACTGCCTGGAACGAATTCCTGAATCATATAAGGGCCGGTGCCGACTGCATTCTTCCAGTCCTGCAGGTTGCCGTAAGTGGTAATCAGCTCAGGCGGGTAGTAATAGAGAGCGCCGCCGAAACGTGTGATTGCATTATAGAGGGCCGAGGTCGGTACCTTGGCGGTGACTTCTTTCGGACCGGTCTTGGTAATATTGGTGCTTCTCAGCTCGATATTAGCCCGCCAGAGGAATCCATCGATGCCGACGGTGGTCGCCCTCCTGATGACCGCGACTACGTCATCAGCGGTTACCGCTCTGCCGGCGACCTGACGGCCGGCGGCCGTATCTTTGACGTGATAGCGTACGCCGTCACGTATCTGGTAAACGAGGGTACCTTGATTAGTGGCGGCATCGACAGACCACTTCCAGCTTTGGAAGATACGCCCAGCCTTCAGGGCGAAAAGGTCGTTATCTCCGAAGCCCCAGTCTGATTCACCGGTGCCGTAACCGCCAGCCGGGCCTTTCTCCCAGGTGCCTTGCCAGCCCATCTCGTAGGCGGTAACAAAGGGCTGCCCCGTGATGATTCTGACCGGGTCGAAGTTAAGCGGGTCGGAATTTAGAACGATACTCATCGTGCCGCCGTATTTGGGTGTCTCGGTGGCTGGTGGTACCGGTTCCTTTTGAGGCGGTTCCGGCGTCGGAGTGACGGGTGTAGGCGGGGTAACCGGAGTGACCGGGGGCGGTGGAGCAACTGGAGGTGTTGGAGGTGTTGGGGTTGCGGCCGGGCCGCAAGCTGCCAATACCAGTGATAGCGCCATCAAGCCGCTTACCACTGCCCATAGAATTTTCTTACTCATTTACTCTCCCTTCGAACTATTTTTAAATCCAGGCGAACTATTACCACAATTATATCACTTAAGATTGTATCATACATGATACAATCTATATTGAGGGACTGTCAATAGTTTTAGTGTGTATTTTGCCGGGGCAGCTATGTCCCTCAACGGAAAAGCCAGGTGGATAAACAGCCTGATTCAGTCCGTTTCTTTGAGGAAGGCGTCTATAGATGCAACGGCTCGCTTGCCGGCGCCCATAGCGCTGATTACAGTAGCCGCTCCGGTGACGATGTCCCCGCCGGCCCAGACCTTGTCTTTGTTGGTCTTACCTGTGTGCGGGTCGGCCACTACTGTCCCGCCGCGGCCGGTGTCAAGACCTTTGGTGGTCTGTGAAATCAGTGGATTGGGACTGTTGCCCAGGGCGACGATTACAGTATCGATAGGTATGCTGAACTCGCTGCCCGCTTTGGGGGCTGGGCTGCGGCGGCCGCTGGCATCAGGTTCGCCCAGTTCCATTTGGATACAGTCCATCGTCGTTACCCAGCCTTTGTCATTGCCCTTGAAGCCGGTGTTGCCGGTGAGGAATTTAAATGTGATGCCTTCTTCTTTAGCGTGTTCCACTTCTTCGTGGCGGGCTGGCATTTCGGCTTCAGACCGCCTGTAAATAATAGAAACTTCTTCCGCTCCAATCCTGAGGGCGCAGCGGGCGGCGTCCATGGCCACGTTACCGGCTCCAATAACGGCGACCTTCTTGCCCACCCTGATCGGAGTATCGTATTCGGGGAAAAGATAAGCCTTCATCAGATTGATGCGGGTGAGGAATTCATTGGCGGAATAGATGCCGCCCAGATTCTCACCGGGCACATTCAGAAAGAGAGGCAGGCCGGCGCCGGTGCCCAGGAAAACGGCGTCATAGCCGTTAGCCAGCAGCTCATCCACCGTATCGATTTTACCTATCACGGAATCAAGAATAATCTCGACTCCCAGCGAGGTTACAAACTCAATTTCAGCCCGGACGATATCCTTGGGCAGTCTGAATTCCGGTATGCCGTACATTAAAACTCCGCCGGCGACATGGAGCGCCTCAAAAATGGTGACTTTATGCCCCAGCTTGGCTAATTCGGCCGCCGCAGTCAGTCCGGAAGGCCCTGAGCCGACCACGGCCACCTTTTTGCCGGTTGGCTTGGGCAGCGTCACGGGCGTGTTTTTCTTATTTGACCGTTCCCAATCGGCCAGATAGCGTTCCAGCCGGCCGATGGCTATCGGGGACTTCCTGGCCGCCAGGGTGCACACTTTTTCACATTGAGATTCCTGGGGGCAGACCCGTCCGCAGACGGCGGGCAGGGCGTTAGAGTTTTTCAGCACTGTAACAGCCTCAGGCAGGTTATTCTCGCTGATAGCCTTGATGAAATCAGGAATATGAATGCCCACCGGGCAGCCTCCCACGCAAGGGCGCTTGGGGCACTGGATACAACGGCTGGCTTCTTCTTTGAATTGTTCCGGAGTGTAGCCCAGAGACACTTCTTTGAAGTTTTTCGCCCGTATCTTGGGGTCTTGAGCCGGCATCGGCACTCTGTTTAGATTTACTTTCGGCATAAACTCTTAACCTTTAGTCTTTCACTTTTATCGTTAACTTTTGAATTTTTACTTTTTAACTTTGATATTATTTAACCGGGTGCTTGGCTTTCCATTCATCGAAAGACAGCTTTTCTTCAGGTAAGTAAACGCGCTGTCGGGACATCAGCAAGTCCCAGTCCACCTGGTGGCCGTCAAAATCAGGCCCATCGACACAGGCGAATTTGGTGACGCCATTAACGGAGACCCGGCAGCAGCCGCACATACCCGTGCCCTCTACCATTATGGGGTTCAGGCTGACGATGGTTTTAACATTGAAAGGTTTGGTGGTCAGGGCGCCGAACTTCATCATAATGCCGGGGCCGATGATGACGGCCAGGTCTATCTTCTGGCTTTCCAGCAGTTCTTTTAAAGGTTCGGTTACCAGCCCTTTGCGTCCGGCGGTGCCATCATCGGTGGTGACAATAAGCTTGTGGCTGGCAAGCATCAGCTTGTCTTCCCAGAAGAGCAGGTCTTTGTTCCTTGCCCCCAGAATGGTAATTACTTTATTCCCGGCTTGCTTGAGCGCCCGGGCAATCGGCGCGATCGGCGCCGCCCCGACTCCTCCCGCCACGCAGACTACGTTGCCGTAATTCTGAATGTGGGTGGGTAGACCGAGGGGTCCCACGAAATTTAGAATCGAATCTCCGGCTTGCAGGCGGGCTAATTTGGATGAGGTGGTGCCTACTGCGGCGAAGACTATGGTGATGCTGCCTTCCTGCCTGTCCCAGTCGGCGATGGTCAGAGGGATGCGCTCCCCCTTCTCATCCACCCTGAGGACGATGAACTGTCCGGCTTGAGCCTTTTTAGCTACCGCCGGCGCCTGAACCTTGAACAGGTAGGTGTTGGGCACCAGGTCTTCTCTTTCTAATATCTTGTACAATTTGTGTTGCTTTCTGAGGCTCCCATGCCGGCCACCGGCACAAGTTAGCCCTTATTTATTTTTATGGGGTTGGGTTCCACCAGAAGCTAGTGTTGATTTTTTGTTACGTTTCTAATTATAAATAGACTTGCTGGCGGTGTCAATATCAATCAGGCGAGGTTTGAAGCAAATATGTTTTTTCAAATATTCCTGCCACGTCAATCATTCTCGTATGGTCACTTTAGTGGAATTGGACGAAACCGGATTATTGTTTGGCTTAGGACTTAACCTTACTTCTTATCCATTCCCAATCCGGGTCACCGTGGTTAAAGAATGACTTGAAGTTGTCCTTCAGCCACTCGTAATAATCATCTTCTGTGTACTGGCAGAAAGTTTCAACCAAGTCATTCTTCGAGATGTCATCTGGTATTTCCAACTCTAAGTCCTCAAATTCTTCATCAAGTAGCTCTTGGACTACTGCTCGGTCAAGCATAAAAACCCCCTTTAACATTTCATCCGACCAAGCAATGTGTTGAGCCTAACTTGTAGTGCTTTTGCCCTGAGTGCTATCATATATATTAATAACAAGTTGGAATTGGCGAAGGAGGAATGCCTGATGCAATATCGGAAATTCGGCAAGCTGGACTGGAATGTATCCGCGCTGGGTTTCGGCGCCATGCGGCTGCCTACCATCGGGGGGAACATGTCTGCTATTGATGAACCCCAGGCTATCCAGATGATTCGCTATGCCATCGACCATGGTGTTAACTATCTGGATACTGCTTACCGCTACCACAACGGGATGAGCGAACGGGTGGTTGGTAAGGCGCTGAAAGATGGCTACCGTGAGAAAATAAGGCTGGCAACGAAAATGCCGGTTAGTGCAGTCGAAAAAGCCGAGGATTTTGACCGCATTTTTAACGAACAGTTGGAGAAGTTGCAGGTAAAGAACTTGGATTTTTACCTGTTTCACGGGTTGAGGAAAGACAACTGGTCTAAAGTAAAGAAGATGGGCATCCTCGACTGGGCGGAGAAAAAGATGTCCCAGGGGTACTTTAACCATCTTGGCTACTCCTTCCACGATGAATTCGATGTCTTTAAGGGCATTGTCGATGATTATGATAACTGGACCTTCTGCCAGCTTCAATATAACTTTATGGATGTTAACTTTCAGGCAGGCCGCCGCGGTGTGGAATACGCTGCCGGTAAGGGCATGGGCATAGTCGTCATGGAGCCATTGAGGGGAGGCCGTCTGGCCAAGACACCGCCTGACGTAGTGCAAAAAGTATGGGACAGCGCTCAGAATAAACGCAGCCCAATTGAGTGGGCGTTTCAATGGGTCTGGAACCAGCCGGAAATTTCCGTCGCTCTGAGCGGCATGAGCGCTACTGCTCATGTAGTGGATAATATCGCTATCGCCGAGCGCTCAGGGCTGGTAAAACTGACCGCTGATGAGTTGGCCATTATTGAGAGGGCACGGCAAGCTTACCAGGGACTAAATCCGATTCCGTGCACCGGCTGTAATTATTGCATGCCCTGTCCGAATGGCGTGGATATTCCGCGCAATTTTGCCATATATAACGAAGCTCATATGTGGAATGACATCCGCTCCGGAATGGGCCGTTATGCTGGCCAGGGTCCGCAAGGCGGGCTGACAGAATCACAGCGCGCCGATAAGTGCCTTGAGTGCGGTGAGTGTCTGGAGGCCTGTCCGCAATCGATAGAGATACCTGACTGGATGAAGAAAGTGAATGCCGAACTTGGAGCACAGCAGAAACCGTAATTCATGGAGCAGAGGTAGCGCGGTTTGATGAATATTAAGATGAAGGTGCTTGACCGTCCAGCGTTGCTAAAACTGAATGAGAGCAGTCTTCAGTCAGGTAGAAAGCAACACATAAAGCTGGAACAACTAACGGACGAGCGCCGCAATCAGTACATCGTGAACTTCCACGTAGACCACAAGTGGGACGACAAGCAAGATGTCCGGTTATCCGTTATTTTGAAGCCGGGAGCGCTCTCAGCCTGGCTAGACGTCTCCCCTGAGGAATACGCGGCTATTCCCGAGCAAGAACTGACCGAACTGGAGTGGGAAGCTGCCGTCTGCGTGGGGATGCCTCGCTGGGAACAGTGAAAATTCATTAGTAAGTGCGCGGAAGCTTACTCTGACTAATACCGTTCGCCCTGAGCTTGGCGAATGGTTTCAAAAATCTTACAGATTGCCCTTTCGTCAAGCTCAAGGATAAACACGTCTTGAAAAAATCGGGACTCGCAATGGCACCCTTTAGGACAAGTGGCGGCCGAAGAACTCAAAAATCCGCTAAGCCATCAACTACACTAAGTGACGGCCAAAGAAATCGAAAATCCGCTGCCAGCCATCCACAGCGGGTCCCTGCCTGTAGCTGGGGCGGTAGTCAGAGAAGAAGCCGTGACCGGCGTCCGCGGGGTACGTTTTGAACTCGTATTCCTTCTTATGTTTCTTTAGTTCTGCTTCCAGCCGGGCAACGTGCTCCGGTGACGGGTTCTGGTCTGATTCTCCGAATAGACCAAGCAAGGGGCAACTCAGATTGGCTACCATATCGATGACGGCTTTGGGCTGGGTCGGCCTTAGCTCGTCAGTAATAACCCGCCCGCCGTAACAGTCGACCGCCGCCGCCAGACTTTTTGTGTTGCAGGCGAATAGCAGGGTGTGGCGTCCGCCTGAGCAATGGCCGATGCAGCCGGCTTTACCATTAAAATTAACCACAGACCTGATGGCTCTGATAGCGCCTTCAAGGTCGCCGATGGCCTGCACATCGGGCACGCCGCCCTTCTGCCTGACTGCGGCGACTATTTCTTCAAGAACGCCGGGGCCATCGCGGAAATATAGGTCGGGGGCGATGGCTATATAGCCGTGAGCGGCGAATTTACGTGCCAGCTCTTTGGTGTGTTCCACCAGGCCGAATACCTCATGGATGACGATTACTCCCGGGTACTTACCCGAGCCGAGTGGCCTGGCCATATAACCGCCGACGGTATCGCCGTTATGACCGGCATAGTAAACAGTTTCTGCCAGCATGCCTTCGTAAGTCAATTGCGGTTGCAGCGCCATAAGTGCCTCCTCATCATTCCATGAATGTGATATGGCGGGGAATTATCAATCTTTTTCAAAGGTGGCCGTTTCCCACTTCTTGAAACCCATCTTGGTAAGGAATTTGCTCAGCCTTTCATCACTTTCCTTGATGTGTGCCCTCACCGCTGCGTTGTTGTGCTTGCACTCTTCGGTAAAGGCGTTTACCAGAACTCTGCCTACGTTCTTGTTCTGGAATTCAGTCGAAATGCCAATCATATCGATGTAGCCAATCTTGGGGTAGCGGGAGGAGCGGGTAGCACTGTGCATCATATCGATAATCGATTGGCTGCGTTCCTGCTGGACAATGGTTCCGGCCAGAAAGCCGACCACCTCACCGTTTATTTCAGCGACAAAACTTATCCCGGGGCCGTAGATATTCCAATAAGTTTCAAAAGAAAATGGCCAGGTAGGCACCCGATGCTCACCGAATAACTGACGGTCAATCTGATTTACCCTCGTCTGATCATCATGAGTCATCCTTCTAACCGTGACTGCGCTATTATCTTTAGCCATTATTACCTCCTTATACCTTCTAGTGTTAGCTATTCTACAATACTGGGGCGTATATGTAAACCGCAGCGATAACCATGACAATAACGGCAATAAGACCAGCCAGGAGGTGTTTACGGAAAGCTAATAACTAATAAGGCTGGGGGATTTATATCCCCCAGCCTTATCCTGTATAACTGTATTTACTCCGTCAGATTATTGGCCCATCGATTTCTTCAGGTCCTGGTCTATCCAGTGATATTTCGTGACGAGGAAACCATAGTAGTTCTTGAACCAGGGCTGCCACACATTGTAATAGTATGGGGTCGGCCGCGGTATTACGTGGGCTTGTTCCATCAGGTATACTCTTAGTTCTCTCATTAACTGGTATACCTTGGGCATGTCTGCCATCATGGCGCTATTGATTGCCTGGAATGAGTCTTCGACTACCTTGTCGGAGCCTATAGGGTCATTGATATAACTGAGGTTATTCGTGCTCGGACCCCTGTCAGAAGAAAAGTAGTACATCATCGGCCAGGTGGTCCACATCATGCGATAGAGCATTTCTTCATGAGCACGTCGAGTCTGAATACTGAGGAAGACGGTTGCATCCTTGACATCGAGCACCAAGTCAACTCCCACCTTAGCCCACATGTCTTTAAAGATGGAAAGTTCATCAACATCACTTCCCTGAGCGGTAACAACTACTGAGGTCTTGAAGCCATTGGGGTAACCGGCTTCTTTGAGGAGTTGTTTTGCCTTATCGGGGTTATAGACATAAAGGTCTTGCACTGTTTTAGGCATCTCATTTAAAGGCACATAGCCGCTTGCTTTGAAGTTCTTGTTCAATGGCCAGACATCTATCTCAGCCTCGCCTCCATAGTAGCCATTCTTGATTGCGTTGAAGTCAGTCGCCATCATCAACGCCTGGCGGACTCTGACATCGGAGAAAGGCTTATCCTTCTTATCCGTTCTCATTGCGATGAACCTTGTGAGCGTAGTAGTCTGGAGATATTTAGCAGACTGTAGCTTTGGACTGAAGCCCATCTCAGTTTTCTGTTCATCACGGGTGAGACCTGTGATGTAGGCAATCTTGCCTGTTCGCATTGCCGCTAACTGAGTCGATTTATCGGGTAATGATAGTTCCACTACGGTGTCTATATAGGGCAACTGATTTCCCTTACCGGCACCTAGAATGTCTTTTGCCCAGTAGTCTGGGTTCTTTACATATTTGATTAAGGTTCCGGCGACTGCCTCACTCACCATATATGGTCCAGTCCCTACGGCTTCGGCATAAGGCCATCCCTCTCCCTGGTATACTAACTGGTGGGCGTATTTCTTTTCCACTTCGGCGGGGTAGACCACGTGGTAGCCAGCGCCCTGGATTATCCAGGTCCAGGAGGTCAGGTAGTCAACGGGGGTCTTGATGGTTACTTCCCAGGGGCCGGTTTTTTCGATGGTGCTGGCATCCGCCACTGGCTTCTGCCCGACGTGTATCCAGGATCTATTTCCCTCTTTAATCTGCCAGTTGAAGCTGTTGACGACATCGTCGGCCGTCATTTCCCTGCCATTCATCAGGTTTCCGGCCGGAGTACCTGTTTTTTGCCAGTGTACCCCGCGGCGGATATTGAGTATCCAGATGCCTGGCTGAGGCATCTTCCAGCTTTCGGCCAGTATTGGGCCCATATTGTCTTCCAGTGCGGTCATGCCGGCATTAAAATCTGTGACCCCTGAGCCGGCGGAGCCCCTGGTCCAGTCCAGTCCCATGAACTGCTCGTATACTTGAGCAGATGGGCTGGTCCAAAAGCCTTTAGTGTTAATGGCCGTGGTCACGGCGATGGTTAACGTGCCGCCGTATTTGGGTACATCAGTGCTGGGTGGTACCGGTTTTGTCTGTGGTGGTTCCACTACCGGCGGGGGCGTAGTAGGTGGGGTCGTAGTGGGTGGAGTCGTAACAGGTGGGGTCGTTGTCGGGGGTGTAGTTGTGGGTGGGGTTGCTGCCGGGGCACAGGCGGCCATCACAAGGGACAACGCCATCAAGGTGCTTACCACCAGCCAGAGAATCCTTTTCCTCATTTCTTCCTCCTTTTTTTATTTGCTTGACTAATGCTTCCTGTTCCAGCTATTGTATCAGTTATGTTGCTCAGAGACAAGCGTAACCTTATTTTGCCCTTCTTACTTCCCTTATCTTATCATGGAATTATTACCTAAGTTTGTATCAGGGAATCCCTGAGCGGTCTTAAAGGGCTTTCCCTGTCAAAAGTTATTGTTAGCAGTCTAGCTTACCTCACAATGTTTGTCAATGCGCACGTCGCCCAATCTTGTTTTTTCGTCTATATATAAACAAGTAATAAGGCTCTTCTTTAAGTAATAAGGCTCTTCTTTAATGTGGATGTTGACAAACTGCCCTTAGTTAACTATATTTTAGGAACATCTAAGTGTTGTTTAGAAATTCGCCAGGTTTGCGTTTTCAAAAGGCTCATTTGCCTCATCCAGTTAACAGGTATCTTTGTTTTACGTTTTGGGAGGGGGTAATGTATGGCAAAGAAATCAGAAGGCATGCTCAGTCCCTATCGAGTTTTAGACCTGACCGGTGAGAGAGGGCTGCTCTGCGGCAAGATACTGGGGGACCTGGGTGCGGATGTTATCAAGGTAGAAAGACCAGGCGGCGACGCTGCCCGGAGTATCGGCCCCTTTTACCATGACGAACCGGACCCGGAAAAAAGCCTGTTCTGGTTTGCATTGAATACCAGCAAGAGGGGCATTACAATTAATATAGAGACAGCCGACGGCCAGGAAATCTTCAAGCGACTGGTCAAGAGCGCTGATTTTGTCATCGAGTCATTCCAGCCGGGTTATATGGACAAGCTCGGCCTGGGTTATAAAGACCTGGAGAAGATTAATCCTGGAGTCATCCTGGTATCGATCACTCCCTTCGGGCAGACGGGTCCTTACAAAGATTATAAGACAGCTGATATTGTCGCCTGGGCAACAGGGGGTAACATGGCGCCCTGGGGCGAGTCTGACCGCCCGCCTCTCCATTTCAGTCACCATTCCCAGGCATATCTCCACGCCGGAGCCGATGGAGCAACAGGAGCGTTAACCGCCCTTTACCACAGGTACGCTACAGGCGAGGGACAGCAGGTCGATGTCTCCATTCAGGAATCGGTAGTTCATTGCCTGGAGCACATCACCTCTAACTGGGATTTCAGGCAGGCCTACGCAAAACGGGGAGAAGCGAGGAACCAGAACGTCGGCCATGAGACAATATTGATTTGGCCCTGCAAGGATGGCTGGGTATCCTGGTCTCACGGCGGGAATTCCGTGCTTGCCCCCAGCCTCCCCCTTATAAAATGGATGGAGCTGGAAGGCTTCACAAATGATTTCCTGAAAGGCTTCGATTGGAACAGGCCTGATTTTGTCCGCATATCTCAGGAGGAGATGAGCAAGATAGATGAGCCTACGGCCCGCTTTTTCATGGCTCATACTAAAGCTGAGCTTCTTGAGGGAGCGGTGAAGTATAGTGTTATGATGTATCCTGTGGCGACTACCGATGATATGCTTGAAAATCGTCAGCTTAAAGCGAGGAATTTCTGGGTTGAGCTGGAGCATCCTGAGTTGGGGGTCAGCCTGACCTATCCCGGCGCTTTTGCCAAGACCACCGAGATCCCTCCCGGCTTAACACGCCGCGCGCCTCTCATCGGCGAGCACAATCAGGAGATTTTCGAGCAAGAACTTGGTATCTCAAGAGAGAAGCTTATCATATTGAAGCAAGCCGGGGTTATTTAATGTTCCTCTTTGTTGTTCCACGCAGGCTAGAATGATTAAAGAATCTGAGGAGAGGAGACGGGATGGTTACAAAACTGTTTGAAGGTATCAGGGTTGTTGATTTTACCTGGCATCTTACCGGCCCTTTCACCACCAAGCATCTCTCAGACCTTGGTGCTGAGGTGATTATAGTCGAAAGCCGGAAGAGACCCGGTTGGCGGCGGGGCCCTCCACGCTCCGGCAGCAACGACCAGAACGCAACCAGCAAGCTCAGTGTAACCGTCAACACCCGTGACCCCAGGGGAACCGAACTGGTAAAAAAGCTGGTTGCGAAATCCGATATCGTCGTGGAGAACTTTGCCGGAGGCTCTATGCAGAGGATGGGCTTCGGTTATGAAGCGCTTAAAGCGATAAAGCCTGACATTATCATGCTCAGCACCTCGATGCAGGGACAGACAGGGCCTTATGCCAGCCACCCCGGCTCAGGTCACAAGCTGACCGCTCTGGCCGGCTTCAGCAATATTCTCGGCTGGCCTGACAGAAAGCCGGCCTGGATAGCCGCTTATACTGATTTCATCGCTCCCCGCTATGCCGTACTGGCTATTATGGCAGCACTTGATTACAAACGCCGGACGGGTAAGGGACAGTACCTTGACCTGTCCCAATATGAAAACGGAATACAATTTATGGCTCCGCTTGTCCTCGACTATGTGGTCAACAAACGGGTCGCTATCCGGATGGGTAATCAGAACGCTTATGCCGCTCCCCATAACGCTTACCGCTGTCTTGGTGAAGACAGGTGGTGCGCCATCGCCGTTTTCACTGATGAAGAATGGCAGAGCTTCTGCGAGGTCATCGACAAGCCGGCCATGGCGAAAAACCCAAAGTTCAGCACTTTGCTGGCCAGGAAGGGAAATGAGGAGGAACTTGACAGGCTGGTCAACGAATGGACTATGAAGCATTCGGCGGAAGAGGTGATGGCAAAAATGCAGGCGGCTGGGGTGGCGGCGGGCGTGGTGGAAACAGGGGAAGACCTGATGGAAAACGACCCTCAATTGAAACACCGCCACACCTTTACCGAGCTTGAATATCCAACCGGGGAAGGCAAATACCGCACTCAAGCCGGGCCTCACTTTCTGTTGTCTAAATACAACTGTGAGTTGAAAGCCGCCCCCTTATTAGGTGAACATAACGAAAGCGTCTTCAAAGGTCTCCTCGGTATGGCTGACGAAGAGTTTGCCACGCTGGTGAAGGAAGGAGTCATCGACTAGAGCCTATGCCCAGTTGCAATATTGATTTTGAACCGATAGGCCGGCGGGGTCAGTGCCAGGATGGGGAATCCATCTTGGATTGCGCCCGCCGCCTGCGCGTCGGCATCAGCAGTGTTTGCGGGGGAGTCGGCACCTGCGGTAAGTGCCGGGTGAAGATTATTGACGGCTCTGTTTCCGAGCCTACTTCCAGTGAGACTGATGAGCTTTCACAACTGGAGATAAATAGTGGCTGGCGTCTCGCTTGTCAGGTCTATCCTTCCAGCGATATCAGGCTTCATGTCCCGCCTGAATCAATGACCGCACCGCAGCGGATGCAGGTGGAAGGTCTGGAGACGGAGGGAGTCTTTGAACCGCCGGTCAAATCCTATCAGGTGACGCTATCGACCCCATCTTTAATCAATCAGGAGGCCGATGCCGAGCGTCTGCTGGCGGCATTAAGCCGGCAGCACCAGGTGAAGTGTGATGAACTGGATTTCAATTTACTGAAAACCCTCTCTCCTCAAATACGGGACTGGGACTCTCAATTCAAGGCTAGTGTTCGCGGTAGAGAAGTGGTAGCTATTTCTCATAATTCAGACCCCCACCTTGGGTTTGCTGCCGACCTGGGTTCAACCAAGATTGCGGGGTACATTGTTGACATGACTGATGGGCGGACGCTGGCGGCTAAAGGAATTATGAACCCTCAGATAAGCTATGGTGAAGATATCATCAGCCGGATTGCCGTCGCCTCCAGTTCACCGCAGAAAGCTCTGGAAATGCAGTCTCTGGTTACTGAAGGGCTTGACAGGCTGGCCGGTGAACTTTGTAATGAAATCGGGGCGAAAAAAGAGGGCATAGTCGAGGCGGTGGTGGTGGCTAATACAGCCATGCATCACCTTATGCTCGGTCTGCCGGTGAGACAACTGGCTATGTATCCGTTCGTGCCGGCAGTCAGCCGCGCTCTAGATGTTAAAGCACGCGAACTGGGCTTGCATTTTGCCCAGGGCGCTTATGTCCATGTGCTGCCGAACATTGCCATGTTCGTCGGCGCCGACCATGTTGCCATGCTTCTGGCTACGGAAGCCTGGAAGGAAGAAGGGCCGGTGATTGCCATAGACATCGGCACCAACACCGAGGTCTCCCTGGTGTATAATGGCAAAATAACCGCCGCCTCGTGCGCTTCCGGACCCGCCCTGGAAGGGGGGCATATTAAAGACGGCATGCGGGCGGGTAGCGGAGCCATCGAACGAGTGAAAATAACAAAAGATACGGCTGAGTATCAGACTATCGATGATGCTCCGCCGGTAGGTATCTGCGGCTCAGGCATTCTGGATACTCTGGCGCAGTTGTTTTTGGCCGGTGTCGTCGACGGCTCGGGCAGGATGAAGGACGGTCATAGCCGGGTACGCAGTGGTGATAAAGGGCGTGAGTTCGTTCTGGTAGAAGCAGGGCAAAAAGACGGCAATCCGGCAATCGTTTTTACCCAGCATGATGTCAGGCAGCTTCAGCTTGGCAAATCGGCTATTCGAGCCGGTATCCAGGTGCTTTTGGAATCTAATGATTGCCCTGAATCGGCAATCAAGCAGGTGATTATCGCCGGGGCTTTCGGCAGTTATATCGATGTCTCTAGCGCCGTGGCGATAGGCATGCTGCCGGCGCTGCCCCTGGAGCGGTTCCACCAGGTTGGCAATGCGGCCGGCATGGGGGCCAAGATTGCTCTTGTTTCTTTAAGCCAGCGGGCTACAGCCCAATCAGTCGCTGCCAGCGTCCGCCACATCGAATTAAGCTCGGCGCCTAATTTTAACAAGACTTTCACAGAGGCGATGTATCTCGGAAAATACAAAATGAAAGAGGGAAAGAGGGAGGAGTTATCTTAATGGAAACCAAGGTATCCAGCGCTACGAAAGAGGTAATAATCAGCGGAAACTTGCCGACCCGGTTAATCGGTGAGCGTATCAACCCATCGGGCAGGAAGAGATTAACCCAGGCTTTGCAGTCCGGCAACCTTGACATGGTGCGCACCGAAGCCATAGCCCAGGTTAAGGCGGGGGCGGACATCATCGATGTTAATGTCGGGGCTACAGGTATCGATGAGGTGGATTTGCTGCCTAAAGTGGTGAAGATAGTCATGGAGGCGGTCGATGTGCCTATCTGCATTGACGCTGAGAGCCCGAAGGCTCTGGAAGCCGCCCTCAAGGTATATAAGGGCAGGCCGATTGTGAACTCGGTAAAGGGCGAGAAGAAATCTCTGGAGACGGTCTTACCGCTGATTAAAGAATATGGCGCCGTAGTGGTAGGCCTGACCATAGATGATGACGGCTTGCCCAAGACTGCCGATAAGCGCGTGGCAATCGCCGGCAAGATTATCGAGCGTGCTGAGAAGCTGGGCATCCCGCGAAGTGACGTGATTATCGATACCTTGGCTATGGCCATCGCCGCCGATAGCAAAGCCGGACTGCCCGTGATTGAGGCCATCCGACGCATTAACGCTGAATTCGGGGTGAACCAGACTCTCGGCGCCAGCAATATCTCATTTAATCTGCCCGACCGTGCCCTGCTTAATGTCGCCTTCCTGGATGCGGTTATTAACGCGGGGGTCACCTGCCCGATTGTCGACGCGGCTAAAGTTCGTCCCGCTATTCTTTCGATTGACCTGGTGCTGGGCAGGGATAACTACGCGCAGCGTTATATTAAGGCCTTCCGGCAGCGCCAGGCGGCTAGTCAAGCGTAATGCCCCGATTTCAGTCGGGGCATCCAGATGGGGATGTTATCGTCCCCCGAATTGGACTGATTTGAATAACCGAATGATATTGTTATATGATAATTATTCATAGCCCGGCGCCGTTTAACTGGAGTGAAGGAGGGATTGGCGATGGCGATTCGCACTGGCCCTGATGTATCCCATGTCACCACTCAAGAGGCTTACCAGGAGCACCTTAAAAAGCTGAAGGGGCAAATCGAGAAGAAAAATAAAAAGACCGTAGAACAGCTTTTTAAGGAAAAGCAAAAGAGGCTCTGGGATGCTATGACGATGAAGGAACCCGACCGGGTGCCTATCATTCTCGGCAGCACCTTCTTCCCGGCTAAATATGTCGGACTGCCTTACTCCAGCGCTTACTATGACCCTATCCGCTGGAAAGCGGCCTATGCCCAGATGATAGCTGATTATGACCCTGACACCTGGGGCTCAGGCGGGGCACAGTCTGGAGCGGCCCTCGATGTCCTGGAAGCCAAGAACATATTATGGCCAGGCGGCACGCTCCCGCCCGATGTTCCCCAGCAGAATGTAGATGATGAGTATATGAAGGAAGATGAGTACGATTACTTTCTGGAGGACTTTACCGATTTTAATATTCGGCGTTACCTGCCGCGGGTGTACGGAGCTTTAGCTCCCCTCACCAGGCTGCCTCCGCTTGGGGATAGAGGCGGTATGGGCTTTATGGGCAGTCTTAATACATTCGCCTCGCCCGAGTTCGCTAAGGTCGGCGAGGCTATGCGGCAGGCCGGTATGGAACAGGCAAAGTTCCGCCAGGCAATGGGTAATTTGACCGCGGATATGGCGGTTCTCGGTCTGCCTCCCCTGTCAGATGGTCTTGGCGGTGGACCCGGAGGCCCGGCTTTCGACCAGATGGCTAACACGTTCCGGGGTTGGAAGGGTATTATCACCGATATGTACCGCCGTCCTGATAAACTTGTCGCGGCTATGGAGAAAATTAACAAGTCGGCGATGGCCAGGATAACTCCGGCTGACCCCACCAGAAAAGGCCCTCAATTCAGCGGTGGCGGGCCTATTCACCGCGGTTCTGACCGCTTCCTCTCCAAGAAGCAGTGGGAGACCTTCTACTGGCCCACCTGGAAAAAATCCATGTTGAAATCCATTGAGATGGGATATATGGTAAATATCTTCGCCGAAGGGTTCTGTGAAGGCCGCTTTGAATATTTCCTCGAACTACCTAAGGGTAAAGTGATGATTCGCTTTACCGATACCGATATGTTCAAAGCGAAAGAAGTCCTCGGCGACCATTGCGCCCTAATGGGTAGCGTGCCTCTCACACTGCTCCAGATAGGCTCGCCTTCAGAGGTGGATGAGTACTGCAAGAAGCTCATCCAGGTATGCGGCAAGGGAGGCGGCTACATCCTGAGAAGTGACACTGACTTCATCCAGGAAGCCAAGCCGGAGAATGTTAAAGTAATGGTGGACTCGGTCAAGAAGTATCGCCCGTAATTGGAAGTTAGTGATTTATCACTTAACATAAAAATAAAAATAAATAAAGGAGACACAATGGGTAAAGAACTGGTTAAGGCCATCTCGGAAATACAGGAAGACGAGGCTCTGCGTTTGGTTGAGGAGGCGGTCAAGAAGGGCACGGACCTGGAGGGCGTCCTGAAGGATTGTCAGGAAGCCATGAACATCGTAGGGTCCCGCTATGAGAAAGGTGATTATTTCCTGCCTGAGCTAATCATGTCCGGTGAGGTGCTGAAGAAGATTTCTGACATCGTCAAGCCGAAGCTGAGCGCTGGGGCCGTAGCCAAGAGCGCCGGTGCCAAAAAAGCCGTTGTCGTCCTAGGCACTGTCAAGGGAGACATCCATGACATCGGCAAAGACATCGTCGGATTTATGCTCGATGTCAACGGTTTTGATGTGAAAGACCTTGGTGTAGACGTGCCTGAAGAAAAGTTCGTCGAAGCGGTGAAGAAAGAGAAACCCCAGGTGGTGGCTTTGAGCGGCTTCCTGACGCTGGCTTATGACTCCATGAAGTCGACTGTCGAAGCCCTGGATAAAGCCGGAGTGAGAAAAGGTGTGAAAATCATGATTGGCGGCGGCCAGATTACCGATATGGTCAAGGACTATGTCAAAGCCGATGCTTTCGGTATGGACGCTGTGGCGGCAGTCCGCCTTGCCAAGCAGTGGACGGCGAAATAGTTCTTCTCGGTTAATTTATCAATAACGCCCCCCGACCCTTTAAGTCGGGGGGCGTTTGGTTTTATCGGGGTTTTATCGTGCTGGCGTCCCTGCGGGGATGCGGATAACTTGAAGTCTATTAGCTCCTCTATTATTCGAAGCCAATAAAGTATGCAATTAAAGAAATAAGGAGAGTGACAGCGCCTAAAGCCATGCTTATTATAGTGAACAGATTGCCTCTTGTTTCGTAGCTGCCGCTGACAGAGGTATCCTGATATTTGCCCAGGCCTTCATCCTCCCAGAACTTTTCAAGACGCTCCGTAATCTTCACCCTTCTTTTCTTTCCCGATGATAAGGCGTACCCAACGCTTACATTGAGGATTATGACGAAAGCGGTAAGCACAAAGAAGACGAGTTTTATAGCTAGACCTGCCTTCTCCTCGTGCGCTGCCACCCCAACACCCGTGTTGGACATCAGCAGTATTACATTCAGAACCATTCCTACTATGATGACCGTCTTGTCAGTCTGCACAACTTGTTCAAGGTCGGCATTCATCTGGTCTAACATCACTTCTTTCATACGTACCTCCTCACTTAACGCGGCTGTCTTGGTCAACTGCTGCGCTCTTGATAGTTTGGGCTTAGACTTGTTTCTATTAACAAACCAAAGGACGACCATAGCGATAATAAGTATATCGATTAACCCGCCGATTCCACTAAACAACCAGTTACTCATGGTTCCACTCCTTTGAATTTCTTTATACTCCTAAGGAATGTATATGTCAAGCAACTATGGATTGGTGAAAATGGCTGAAGTTTCAGAGTGGATAGATTACGGAAGATTATGAATGTAATAATGCGAATTGCAGTTGGCCTTAGAGGTACAAGAAAGCATTTTTTCAGCGCAGCTAAAGCTGCATAATGCGCACATCCGGTGTCTCTGCATCAGTATCGAGTATTCCATAGGTGCCCAGCCCATGTTGGTAGTGCAGGAAAGTCGGGCTGCCCGGGTTAACAAAGAGAACGCCATTTACAGTCTGCTTTACGGTTCTGTGTTCGTGTCCGAAGATGATAATGTTGGGCTTACCAAACTCATTTTGATCGAGGTTAGTCCTGCTTTGCCACCAGTCCTGGGACATAATCGGCACGTAGGGTCTCTGGTGGACTAGCCAGACTATATTCTCGCCTAGCTTGAGAATATGCATCTCCTGGACCCTCACATCTCTGGCCGTCTCTCCGTAATCATCATCACCCCTGGCAGCCAGCACAGGGGCTATGCGCTCCAGGTCGTCAAGTACCGTGAGAGAATAAATGTCACCCCCGTGCAGAATAAGGTCGACCCCGCGGAAGGCTTCGGTTAGCTCAGCAATCGGCAATTCCTTAACCGGCGCGGGCACATGAGTGTCTGACAGTAATCCAATTCGCATTGTTGACTAATTGTAGACAATCAGCGTAACTTAGTCAAGAAAATTAACCATGGCACATTGACATTCATTCCTTGAGTTCCTACAATTGGCGGTAATGGAAGATTGTTTGCTTGTTAGATAAGGAGGTAGTGAAACATGGCGAAATTGATTACCGGCGGCAGCGGGCAGATAGGCGCTGAGCTAGCCCACATTCTGGTTAACCGCGGGGAAGATGTGGTGATATTCGATATATTTAAGAGCGCCCGTATCAAGGATATTGAGGGCAAGCTAAAGTTCGTGCGCGGAAATGTGGGTATCGGGTCTGAAGTTATGGATGTGGTCAAGCAAAACAAGATTACCCACATTTACCACATGGGCGCTATGCTGACCTTCGAATCGGAAGCTAGTCCCTGGGCCTCTTTCCAGAGTAATGTGGTGGGCACATATAACGTATTGGAAGCCGCCCGCTTGTTCAGTGTCGAAAGGGTAATGTTCACCAGCAGCATCGGCACATTCGGCAGCACTATCGGCGCCTTCGGCGCGCCAGTGGAAGACAATCTTACCGATACTACGCTCCAGCGTCCGGGCAGTTTCTACGGCATCGGCAAACTCTATGGTGAGGGATTGGGGCGGTGGTACAATAGAAAATTCGGTCTTGACTTCCGGGGCGTTCGTTATCCTTCCGTGGTAGGTCCGGGGATAGCTACGCCCGGTCACTGGGATGCCCCGATGATGATAAGCGCTATCGCAGGGAAGCTCTATAAATGCGGTGTGCCGGAGGATATCACGACGGCAATGTTATACTACAAAGACGCCGCCCTGGCTGCCGATATGTTACTGAAGGCGCCAAGAGAGTCTATCAAGATGGTGGTTTACAACATCGGCGGCGTCCCGGCGGTGACTCCCAGGGAAGTGGAAAAGGAAATCAAGAAACAAATTCCTAAGGCGGTAGTAACTTACGCCAGTGGAGCGGATGCGCCCGGCCGTATGAGCCTCAGAGCCTGGGATGACTCATACGCCCGCAAAGAGTGGGGCTGGAGGCCGGTATATTCCACTACCAGCCAGATAGTATCCAGTTTTATCGAGGAGACGAGAGCAAATCCCGAACTTTACGGATTAAAATAATTGCCATAGGAGGCGACTGATGGGACAATTAGATGGTAAGGTGGCGCTGGTAACAGGTTCGGCTCACACTATCGGTAAGGCCATTGCTATAGGTCTGGCTCGTCAGGGAGCCAATATGGTGCTGGCTGACAGGGATGTGCCTGCCATGCAGGTAACTGAAAAGACTATAAAAGACCTTGGTGTACAGGTGGAGGCTGTGCCGACCGATGTAACGGATGAAAAACAAATCGAAGCCCTCTTCTCCAGGCTTATGGAACGATTCGGAAGGCTGGATATTCTAGTCAATAATGCGGGGTTGTTCTACGCCGCCCCGATTGAAGAAATGACCACTGAAGGTTGGGATAGATTGATTGCCACCAGCCTCCGAGCGCCTTTTTTGTGCACCCGGGCCGCCTTCCGCATTATGAAGAAACAGCAAGACGGGCGGATAATCAATATCGGCAGTATTTCCGCCCAGCGTGTCCGCCTTAATAACGCAGCCTACAGTGCCGCCAAATTCGGGCTGGTGGGCTTGACTCATACTACTGCCCTGGAGGGTCGCAAGTACGGCATCAATTGCGGTATCCTGCACCCGGGTAATGTGCGCCGGGATAGTATGCCGCCCGGCGGTATGCCCCCTCCCCGGGCAGCTAACGAACCTGCCGGGGAGGCAATGACACCGGATGCGATGATGACGCCGGATGAAATCGCAGCGACGGCAGTATATATGGCTTCAATGCCGCGGCATATAAATATCCTGGAGCTTGTCCAGCTGCCGCGGGAACAGACCTTTCTCGGTCGCGGTTAGGGAAACCACCTTCTTGACTGACCCGTGAAACAGGTTATGTCTGACCTTGCTCTGCTCATAAACATACTAAATCTGGTTTGACAAGGTTTGGATTATTGGTGTACTTTATGGACATGAGAGCCAAGCTGGAAATGGAAACCAAAAAAACAGAAATTCAGCCAATCGGCAAGCTTATCGATACTTCGATGTTGAAGCGATACCACCGTCTTGAAGTATTAGAGCGCATTGCGAGTACGGCTAACGGGCAGCAAGACCTGGATACTATTCTAAACATTGCTTTGGACAATGTTCTGGAAGTCGTTAATTGCACTATCGGTGGGATATTACTCATCGACAGGGATTCCGGCAAGCTGTACTTTCGTGCCCATCGAGGAATGCCGGCTCAAAATATAGGTGAGATACGGATACCCCTCGGTCAGGGCATAGCGGGAAGAGTCGCCCAAACCGGTTCGCCTGTGCTTACTGAAAATATTTCCAGGGACCCTTGCGTGTTTCAGATGGAATCGGGGAGCGCCGAGCATCTCAGGGCATTCGTCAGTGTGCCTTTAAAGAGAAGAGACGAGATTGTCGGTGTTATGGTTGTCGCAGACCGTCAAGCCGGTAAGTTCGGCGCAGATGACCTTTCTCTCCTCATTTCTATCGGTGACTATCTCGCCACTGCTGTCGTAAGGTCAACGGTAGAGATAAAAATAGCTAAGGGAATGGCCAGATATCAGGCGCTTCTCAGCTATGCTTTAGGAGCTCAGGAGGACGAACGGAAAAGAGTTGCCCGCGAACTGCATGACGAAACCAGCCAGGCGCTAACCAGTCTAACCTTCCGTCTGCAAGCGGCCATACAGATGGCGGAAACCAAGGGCTTTGGCGATGACAAGTTCAAAGAAAGTCTTCGTAAAGCCCACTCCTATGCGGTTCAGACCGGTAATGAAATTGTGAAACTGATGATGGACCTTCGCCCCACCCTCCTGGACGACCTCGGTATGCCGGCGGCAATCCAGCGCTATGCTAAAGATACCCTTGAAGCCAGAGGCATCAATGTCTCTATGGAATTCGTGGGCGGGGAACACCGACTGCCGACGGAAGTCGAAGTAGCGTGTTTCCGTGTCGCTCAGGGACTGATAAGCAATATCCTCAGGCATGCGGAAGCTGAGAATGTCTTTATCAAGGTAGAATACGAAGCCAGTAAGGCCGTGCTGTATATCGAAGACGATGGCATCGGCTTTGATATCAATAAGATTAAAGAGATAGAGCCTAATGGACGCGGAGCTGGTCTCTTCACGATGAGGGAGAGGTTAAGATTAGTGGGGGGCACGGGTGTTATTGAATCCAGACTTGGGCAGGGGACCAGAATCACGGTGACGGTTCCAATAATTAGAGAGCTAAAGGACTTGGCAGATGAGCAAAATAACAGTGATGATAGTCGATGACCACACTCTGGTGAGGGATGGCATCCGCGCTCTCCTGGAACTCGTTGACGACTTTGAGGTGGTCGGCGAGGCGGCAAATGGGAAGGAATCCCTTGAGAAAATCAGGGAACTAGCGCCTAATGTTGTCTTGATGGACCTGGCGATGCCCGTTATGACCGGACTGGAAGCAACCCGAAAAATACATAAGGAATTCCCGCGTACCAAAGTGATTGCAGTAACCCAGCATGACGATACTGAATATGTAGTCCCGATAATCCGGGCAGGAGCCCGCGGATTTGTTACCAAGATGGCGGCATCCTCAGAGATTATTTCAGCTATCCGGGCTGTTCACAAGGGAGAATCCTTTCTGTCCGCTTCAGCAACGGCTGCCCTGATTCATGATTATCAGATGGGCACCGCCGGAGAGGGTGAAGCCGACCCGTACGACCAGCTTACGGAGAGAGAAAAGGAAGTATTCAAGTTAGTTGCCGAAGGAAAGACAACCCGCGAAATAGCGAGCGCAATGGTCATCGGTCCGAAATCCGTTGAGACTTATAAGACCAGCTTGAGGAACAAATTAAACATCCACAATCAAACCGACCTTATCAAATACGCCATACGCAAGCATATTACGACCCTCTAAAGTCGGTCCCGTTCCCCATCTCTTTTCTAAGGGGAGTTATCCCAGCCCTTCTATCAGGGATTCCCTTATCCGAAAACAAGGGCAATTCAACCCGATATTACTGGGGATTATCCACTCATCCAATGGGATTATCCTATTGTCCGTCAACCTAGTCACTGATACAATTCCTCTAATCATTGGCGGTCTGGCGAGCAACCGACCGTATTAATGTCGTGCAAACTCTCTTACGGTCAGTGGGATTCAACTCTGACGCAGTGGCTTTCCGGCAGCTATCATTGTGCATAGACAGCGGTAAGAAGGTTGATCCTGCCATGCGAATCTGGGTATTTTCAGGTTATCTTCATCACTTGGCAGCTTAAATAGTCTCCTTTACCTCGCTTTACCGGGGCCTCGGAGTAAAATCAATTCTGCTGGCAAGGTGGCTGACAGTGGTCTCTTGAAAAAAGAACAATAGATAATATGTCTATCGAATGTAAGGAGATAAAAAGATGAGGAAAAAAAATCTATGGCTGGTGGTGAGTGGCTTGATGGCATTATCTCTGGTGATGTCAGCCTGCGCTCCTGCAGTCACCCCAACTACCCCGGCCGCCCCAGTTACTCCGCCTGTCCCAGCTATACCGGCTGCTCCAGCTACCCCAGCCGCTCCAACGGTGGAAAAACCCCAGCAAGAGGCAGTGGCGCCGACGTCTACCACCCCTCAATATGGCGGCACACTCAGACTCGCCTTAACCGCCGACATAACCAACTTTGATGATGTAGTTACACGGGGTTTCACACAGGGTATTACATTTCTGCAAACAAACGAATCTCTATGGAGAGGCGATTGGGCAAAGGGACCCGCCGGCGGCTTCGGCACAAATGAATCCGACTGGGTCGGAGCATATGATGTTTTTGGCCACAAAGCCGGCTTTGCTGCTGAAAGCTGGAAGTGGTCAGCCGATGCAGCCAAGAACGAGGGCTCCCTCGTCTACCAAATTCGCAAGGGAATACGCTATGCGCTTAATCCGAACAGTGAAGCCAGCCGTCTGGTCGCCGGGCGGGAAATGACGCCTGAAGACGTAGTCTTCTCCTTCCGGCAGGTTATGACGACCCCCACGGCTTACATGTACCGGGCTTATCCGACGATGAGGACAGCTAATATAAGTAAAACCGGCCCCAGTGAGGTTACTATCAAGGTGCCGATGGCTGATTTAATAACGGCCATAGCTAAATTCGGCAATTATGTCGGTGTGGCGCCGCCGGAGGTGGTGACGAAATACGGCAGCATGGCGAATTGGAAAAACTCAGTAGGCACTGGACCATTCATGCTTACTGACTATATACCTGGCAGCCAGGCGGTTTTGACGAAAAACGCCAATTACTGGGGGAAGGACCCGGTGGGTCCCGGCAAGGGTAACCGGTTGCCTTACCTGGATACTTTCCAATACCTCGTCATACCTGACGCATCTACACGACTGGCCGCTATACGCACAGGCAAGATTGACCAGATGAGCGGCATTGCCTTTGAAGACGCCGCCAGCATGAGGAAGACGACTCCGAAGTTGAAGGAAGCAGAAGGCGGGCTTGGCGGTCCCGCTCAGTACGTATATATGAACACACAAAGAAAGCCTTTTAATGATATCAAAGTGCGCAGAGCAATGCTCATGTCCATTGACCTTGAAAGCATAAAGAGTTCTCTAAACCACGGTCTGGGGCAACTTCTGACCTGGCCGGTTGAACTGGTCAAAGGATATGAGGATGTCTACCTCGGCCTTGACGACCCGGAAATGCCGGCCTCAGTTAAGGAACTATATACCTATAATCCTGAAAAAGCAAAGCAACTCCTGAAAGAAGCCGGTTATCCCACCGGTTTCAAGACCAGTGTGCTCATTGCCTCAAGTGAGGTGGACTACTTCTCGATAATCAAGGATATGTGGTCCAAGGTGGGCATCGATATGTCTCTTAATGTTCAGGAGACCGGCACGCGGACTTCCATCTATAACACCGCCAACTACGATATGGTAGGCGCCGTCGGCGGCAGGGGTCCCATCAGCGTCTTCTATCACATGGTGACAATGCGCGGGGATGGGCCGGTAGGAGGGAATGCCTCCCAGATTACTGACCCAGTCATTGTTGCGGCCTCGGATAAGATGAAAGCAACTTACATCACTGATGAGAAAGCAGCAATGAAACAGTTCAAGGATCTGATGAAATACGTCCTCGACCAGGCATATGCGGTCTCGCGCCCGATATATCCCCAGGCTACCTTCTGGTGGCCTTGGCTGAAGAACTATTCGGGTGAAATTCAGATTGGCTACTTCGATACCAACTATTGGGTATCCTATATCTGGATTGACCAGGCTTTGAAGAAATCAATGGGATATTAGACCGGGTGTCTTCAGGAGAGTAACGCCTGAATAAAAAACCAGAAGAAAGAAGAGGAGAGTCGAATGGCTGAAGCTACAATTTACGAAAAGAAAGGGAACCTGGCGATTTTGACCATGAACCGTCCCGATGCAATGAACGCCATGAATGCGGCGATGCGGCAAGAGATGAGTGACGCCCTGATAGATTTCAGGGATGATAATAATGCCTGGGTACTCATCCTGACCGGCGCTGGAGACCGGGCGTTCTCGGCTGGTATGGACCTGAGAGAGATGGCCGCCCGTTTGGCCGGCGGGCCTGGTGGACCAGGCGGGCCTGGTGGTCCAGGCGGGCCGGGTGGCCCCCGTCCGGGAGGAGCACCGGGACAAGGTCCCAGCCCTGCCGGCGGCCCACCTCCGGGCGGCGGACCGCCTCCGGGCATGGCGCAGCAGGTCAGCCTGATGACAGGTAATACTAATATATGGAAACCGATAATCGCTGCTATCAATGGCGTCGCTGTCGGTGGCGGTCTGGAGACAGCCCTTGGCTGCGATATCAGAATTGCGGCTGACACGGCTCGAATAGGACTTTCCGAGGCAAAGCGAGGTATTATTCCCGGCGGTGGTGGCATGGCCCGCTTGCCACGCCTGGTGCCGATGGGTGCCGCCCTGGAGATAATGCTCTCAGGAGACCTCATAACAGCTCAGGAAGCCTACCGTATCGGGCTGGTCAACCAGGTCGTCTCGGCTGCCGAGTTAATGGCGGCGGCCACCAAGATGGCGGAAAGATTCATGGATTCGGCTCCGCTAGCGGTGCGCGCCATAAAAGAAACTGTAATGAAAGCGCGTGATTTACCGTCCTTGGAGGAAGCTTTGAGACTCCGGGCCGGAGGTAATATCAATGCCACTGAAGATGCCCGGGAAGGAACCAGGGCTTTTAACGAGAAGAGAAAACCGGTCTGGAAGGGTCAATAGCTCAGGGCGATAGTCCTTACAGAAGGATAATCTCCAGCGCAAGTTACGAATCGGAGGAAACCTGGAAAGATGACTGATGTTTTTTCATCGGCGTTGGGCGGTGTCAAGGTACTCGATCTGACCGAGGAGCGTGGTCTTTATGCGGGCAAAATGCTTGCCGACCTCGGCGCTGACGTTATCAAGATTGAAAAGCCTGAAGGCAGCCGGGCAAGACGAACCGGCCCCTTTAAGGGCGATGTGCCCGGCCTTGAGAACAGCCTGTATTTTCTGCATTACAACACCAATAAGAGAGGCATTACCCTTGATATAGCCAGCGCAGCCGGGCGGGATATTTTCAAGCAGCTTGCACAGAAGTCCGATATCCTGATAGAGGATTTTGAGGTTGGGGTGATGCAATCACTGGGGCTTGATTTCCCGGTTCTACGGGAGTTGAACCACGGTCTCATCATGGCGTCGATTACCGGGTTTGGGCAGACAGGACCCTACCGGATGCATAAAGCTCCTGACATAGTAAGCTTTGCCATGGGGGGGATGATGAATCTTAATGGCCCCCGGAGCGCGGCGCCGGTGGTTGCCCCGTGCGAGCAGTCCTACTATGGCGCCTCGGTAGCCTCAGTCTTCGGTATCCTGACTGCTTTATTCTTAAGAATGAGCACAGGCGAAGGCCAGCTTGTAGATGCCTCAGCCCACGAAGTCGTGGCGACTTTCGCCAGTGAAATCATGTCGTATAGTAATACATCCCGAATCGGCCAGCGGGCCGGGAGTCAATTCGGGGCGGTACCCGGGCGGATTTACCCCTGCATGGACGGACATGTTCATATTTTGACCATCCGCCCCAATCACTGGAAAGGATTCTTCGAGGTGTTGGGGAATCCGGAGGCGCTGGCTGGCAAAGAATGGGACAATGGCATGTTCCGCAACAGGAATGTTGAAATCATCGATGCGCACGTCACTGAGTTCACGATGACACGTACTAAAATGGAGATTAGCGAGCTTTGCCAGGCAAAGGGGATTCCCTGCACTCCTGTCAACACTCCGGCTGAGTTTTCTCAGGACCCTCACATGAAAGAGAGGGGGTTCTTTGTACAGCTCGAGCACCCGGTCATAGGTGGGTATTCGTATCCCAGCCCTCCTTACAGATTGAACCACACCCCGTGCATTATCAAACGTCCGGCGCCACTTTTAGGGCAGCACAACCGGGAAGTTTATTGCGAAGAGCTTGGCCTGACGGATAAAGAACTGGCCGGGTTAAAGTCCGGGGGAATTATCTAGCCGGATGTTATTCGTAACTGGAGATTGAATAGCTGATGAGCGCATCTCTACAGGGAATCAGAGTCCTGGACCTTACCGATGCGGTTGCCGGGCCGTTCGCAACCATGTTACTGGCAAGCATCGGGGCAGAGGTCATCCGGGTTGAATCGCGGCGTCATCTCGGCTTTCGCGGGGGGCCTCAAGCGCCTGCCGAGGGAGACATGGACTTCTCAAAGGTCGATATGAGCACGTTGGTGAGCACCAACTTCGCCCGGTTTAATCTTAATAAACTCAGTGTGGCATTAAACCTTACCAAACCCGAAGCCAGAGAGATATTTAAGAAACTGGTACCCTTGTGCGATGTTATCGTTGATAACCTCAGCTTCGGTATCGTCCACAAATGGGGGTTCGATTATGATAACCTTAAGAAGCTGAGAAACAATATCATAGTCGTTAGTATGCCTTCTCTCGGAAGTGGTCCTCATGAACAATGGACTACCTGGGGGATGAACTTACTCAGCTTTACTGGCTTCGCCTATAAGTGGGGACACCCGGATACGCCGATGGAAGAAAGAGCCGCCAGCAACTATTATGGAGATTATATGGCTGGAATGAAGACTTCTTCCGCTATTCTGGCCGCTCTGTATCACCGGGCTAAAACTGGTGAAGGACAGTATATCGAGGTAGCCCAGGCAGAGGCAACAGCATCTTTGCTCGGTTTATCGTATGTTGACTATTTTGTGAATAACCGCGTTACGCCGGCCAGAGGTAACCGTAGTTCACAATTTGCCCCTTACAACTCTTACCGCTGCAAGGGTGATGACCGCTGGTGTGTTATCGCTGTTTTCAATGAAGCTGAATGGCAGCAGTTCCGTCGCGCTCTTGACTCTCCCAAATGGACAGAGGACCCCAAATTCCAGGATATGGAAGTCAGGCTAAAAAATGTTGATGAGCTTGACAGGAATATTGAGGCGTGGACGAGGCAATATACCCCTCTTCAAGTAATGAAGATGCTGCAATCGGCCGGCATAGCAGCGGGCGCTGTCCAGAATGGTGAGGAACTTTACTTTGACCTCCAATTGAGAGAGAGAGGCCACATGCTGGATATAGACACACACAAACAGGGGCGCGTCACTTTTGACGGCCCGCCGCTGCACCTGTCCGCAGGACAGAGAACACATACTAAGGGCGCTCCGATATTAGGAGAGCAAGATGACTATGTTTATAAGCAGCTACTGGGTTTAAGTTCGGCAGAGATAGACAGGCTAACCAAGGATAAAATAATCTTTTAGAGAAATCCTCGAATTGAAGGAGGCAAACATATGAACAAGAAGATTATATTGCTCCTGGTCAGTGGTTTGATGGCGCTATCTCTGATTATTGGGGCTTGTGCCCCGGCAACGACTCCTGCTGCCCCAACTACCCCTGCTACCACCGCTAATCCGGTAACTCCTGCAACGCCAGCTACCCCGACTGCTCCGGTACAGGAAACCCCCAAAAAAGAGGTGATGACGCCGGCCGCTGAGGTACCTAAATACGGAGGGACACTTACTTTAGCTCTGACGACCGACATTGTGAACTACGATGAAGGGGTAAACAGGTTCATGTCTGCCTCCGGCTACACTTACGAGGAACTGTCAATGTGGGACTGGACAAGGGGACCGGCGGGCACCGGAGAGCTCGATATGACAGTCAACAGCTTTCATAAGCAGGAGTTTTATGCTGGCACCATGGCTGAAAGCTGGGAATTTACGCCGCCGGGTGGCATGGTCCTCCATATACGCCGGGGGGTTCACTTTGGGCTAAATCCCGCCAATGAGGCTAGCCGGCTGGTGAACGGCCGGGAGATGACGGCTGATGATGTTGTCTTTACCCTGAAGCGCCTTTTTACCGAACCAAATGCGTACCTGCGCGTATCCTACCCCAATTTGGCCAAGGTAATAAAAATAAATGCCCCCGATAAGTACACCGTTGATATCAAGGTCCCCTCTGATGAGTTCATGGAGATGTTCCACACAATTTTGACGTTTGATCATATCGTAGCGCCAGAAGTGGTACAGAAATACAGTAACGCGAACAGCTTTAAGCTTCAAGTCGGCACAGGACCATTCATGCCTGTCGACTATATTCCTGGTAGCTTGATAACCTATATCAGGAACCCCAACTACTGGATGAAGGACCCGATTGGCCCGGGCAAGGGCAACCAGCTACCATATATTGATGGTGTCAGGACGATTATCTTACCGGACGTATCCACGCGTCAGGCCGCCTTCAGAACTGGCAAGCTCGATGAACTTTCGGCTTACGCCATCGAAGATAAGAATGCTTTGCTGAAGGTTGTTCCGGCGCTAAAAACTCAGAACTATCCTGGAGGCGGTGGTTCTGACATAGCTATGCATATTTATGACCCAAAATTACCCTTCAAAGACGTTAGGGTACGCCAGGCTATGATGATGGCAATTGACTACAAGACAATCGCTAAGGACTATTACCAGGGTGCAGCGACCTATGAGAACTGGCCACACCGATATCAGAAAGGTTACGACAGTATCATGGTGCCCTTAGTGGAAATGCCTGCATCAGTCCAGGAGTTGTATTCATATAATCCGGACAAAGCCAGGCAGCTTTTGAAAGGAGCCGGCTATCCCACTGGCTTCAAGACCAGTGTAGTTCTCGCAAATACGGCTGCAAATATAGATTACATGTCAGTCATCAAAGATTACTGGGCAAAGGTTGGCATTGACCTGACAATCGACCCAAGAGAGACGGCCGTATATAATAATATATGGCAGAACTTTACCTATTCAGAGATGGTTGCCGCTGGAACCGGTGGAATTGGCAGCTACTACCGGCTGATTGGCATCTCCGGGCCGGACTATTGGAACCCAAGCCAGATTAACGAGCCTTATATTGAAGAGGTGAGAGAGAAAATGGCGGATATCGTTCTCACCACGCTGGATTGGAAGGAGATTGACCGTTTATACCGGGAGTTGATGCCACGAGTGCTCGAGCAGGCTTATATGATACCAGGCTTTACCAGTTCTATTTACAACATCTGGTGGCCCTGGTTAAAGAACTACCACGGTGAAATGAATACGAGCTTTGCTGGAGGGGGTAACTGGGAAAAATTCGTCTGGATCGACCGGGACTTGAAAAAAACAATGGGATATTAATTCTTGGATATTTAGAAACAGTTGAATCGAATGAAAGGAAGGAGAAAAGTGAAACGAAAAGGAATATGATGCCCTATAAAAATGGGAACATGTCAAGGCTATTAATACAGGGAAATAAGATTCACAGGAGGTTAATGGTATGGAGCTAAGTGATATGAAAGACAAGGCAGCCATTGTAGGAGTTGGGTACACGGCAGAACAGGGAACTGTGCCGGGGAGAAGTGCTTTGAGCTTCGCTATGGAAGCAACCAAGAACGCTATCGAGGATGCCGGCTTGAAAAAGTCAGACATCGATGGTCTTCTTATTCAGCCGACTATCGGGCAACAGTCTTATACCGTAGCATCATATCTGGGATTCGATAACCTCAGGCTGTTAGCCAATGAGGATGTTATGGGGGCAAGCGGCGCCTGTCTCACTAACCACGCGGCTTTGGCAGTTGCTTCCGGGCAGGCAAACTATGTACTCTGCCTTTACGGGACGAACGGAAAGTCAGGCAGAGGTGGACCGATGGGCGGCGCTGCCGGTGGCGCTCCGCCGCGGATTGTCGGCACTAATCCGGCCTACGGGTTGTTCGGAGCTTCTGCCGAATATGCTCTCGCCGCCAGCCGGGGTATGTACGAGCTAGGCACGGGACCCGATACCTGGGCTGATATTGCAGTGAGCCAGCGCAAGTGGGCCAACCTTAATCCCCGGGCTACTTTCTACAAGAAAACGATGACCAAAGAAGAGTATTATGCTGAGCCTTGGATTGCCGAACCTCTCCGCCGCGCTGATTGCTGTCTGGTTAGCGATGGCGGACGTGCTTTCATAGTAACTACTGCTGAACGTGCCAAAGACCTCAAGCAGCCTCCGGTATACATTAGCGGTATGGGGCAGAGTCACCATACATCGGATATAGCGCAAAATATCCACACTGCCGGTCCCACGGGAGCGCAGAAATCAGGAGAGGCCGCCCTTAAGATGGCAGGTATTACCCTTAAGGAAATAGATGCCTGTCAGATATATGATTGCTTCACATACACGGTAGAAGTAACTCTCCAGAGCTACGGCTTCTTCAAACCCGGTGAGGGCAAGGACTTTTTCAAGAACGGCCGCACCGGGCCGGGAGGCGAGTTCCCGGTGAACACATCCGGCGGATTGCTTTCCGAGGTCTACTACATGGGCTTCACCCCGGTTACTGAAGGCGTGATGCAGCTCAGAGGACAGTGCGGCGAGCGGCAAATAAATGACCCTCACTACATTCTGTGCAGCAGCAACGGCGGCATCCTTCAGACTCACGGAACGCTTATTTTAAGCAATGATGACCTGGCGATACATGCTGCTAAAGAGTAATTAAGGAATCTTTAAGCCCGTTGCAAGATTATTTTAAGGAGGTAAATAGATGACTCAAGGAAGTGGTCCGATGAATAGAGAAGGTGGTCCGCCGAATCGAGGCGGTGGTTCTATGCCCCCGGGAGGCGGTCCGCCCCGTGGTGGTCCGATGGGGCCTGGCGGTGGCCCGGCGGCACCGGGAGGCGGCGTGGCGACTCAAGGGTATGCCAAGCCTTTACCCGGAGTTGATGAGGAAACCAAGCCCTTTTGGGATTATGCCAAGCAGCACGAGCTGCGCATGCAAAAATGCACTAAGTGCGGAGACTTTTATTACCCGCCGAGTTCGATGTGCCCCCACTGCCACAATTGGGGAGCAGAGTGGGTAAAGCTCAGCGGTAAGGGAGAGGTGTATAGCTTCATAGTAGTGCGTCGTGCTACCAATCCCGCCTTTGCCAAGGAGATACCCTATGTCGTGGCTATTATCAAAACCAGCGAGGGAACCCGGCTGATTTCCAATGTCGTCGGATGCAAGCCGGAAGATGTGAAGATAGGCATGCCTGTAGAGGTAGTCTTTGAAGATATTAATGAAGACTTCTCGTTACCCAAATTCAAACCTGTATAGCCTAGTCTTTATTGACGGGTAAGGCCATGAGAGATGATACAGGGACAGTGGAATATCAACTGATGTCCGCTGTCCCTGTATCTCTGTGAGGGACTTTATGGGAAGGAGGGGAAATGGATTTTTCTTTATCACCAAAAGAGGAGGCTTTTCGCAAGGAACTTTGCAATTGGCTGGATGTCAACACCCCGGAACTACGCCAGCGGATGCGCAGGCAAGGCCCTCCGGGTCTTCAAATGATGGAGGGGCCGGGCGGTGAAGCCTCGGAAACCACCCGTTGGTGGCATAAGAAACTGCATGATGCTGGCTATGTCGGCATCGCCTGGCCGAAGGAATACGGAGGCCGCGGCTCCACTTTAATGGAGCAAGTTATCTTCAATGAAGAAATGGCCCAACGTCGAGTGCCGGCCGGTGTCGGTGGTCTCGGCGTCGGCTGGGCCGGACCAACTATTATGGCTGCTGGTACCGAGGAACAGAAGAAGCGCTTTCTTCCCAAGATACTCAGCGGTGAAGAAGTCTGGTGCCAGGCTTTTTCCGAGCCTGAAGCAGGTTCTGACCTGGCTAACAGCCAAACCCGGGCGGTCGAAGACGGTGATTATTATGTGGTGAACGGACAGAAGGTCTGGACGACCGGAGGAATGAGGGCCGACTGGGCGATTCTCCTGGCAAAAACGAATTTCGACCCTGAGGCTCCCAGACACAGGACATTCAGCTACTTCTTGATGGATATGCACTCTCCCGGAGTAACGGTTCGCCCGTTGCGCGAGATTACCGGCAATGCCGCCTTCGGTGAGACCTTTATCGATAACGTGCGTATTCCCAAGAACCTGATGGTCGGCCAGAAAAATGGCGGTTGGTATATCTCGATGAGTACCCTTGAGTTCGAAAGGTCGAATTCAAGTTCGGCCATTCAAAACCTGAACACCATAACGAACCTCATCGAGTTAGCTAAAAACACGGGACGGAACGGCGAGCAGATGACCAGGCAGAAGATAGCCCAGTTCTACATTGAGTCTAGTGTCGGCAAATATATCGGCCTGCGTGCTTTGACGCGCCAGCTTCGGGGACAGACTCCCGGGCCTGAAAGTGCCGTCGGCAGCCTCTTGAATATGGAATTAGGGCAACGCATCGAGGACTTCGCCATGTACCTGCAAGGACCCTACAGTCAGCTAATGAGCGGAAAACACTCTATCAACAATGGCCAGTGGGTAAGAGGTTTCCTGTCTTCACGCGGTAGAACCCTCGCCACGGGGACATCTGAGATAAAGAGAAATGTTATTGCTCAGCGAACGTTGGGATTGCCCCGCTATACCGAATAGAGGAGAATAAAGCTATGAATTTCGAACTCGATGAAGAGCAAGTTATGCTCAAGACGGCAGCCCGCGATTTCCTCGATAAAGAATGCCCCAAGAAGCTGGTAAGAGCTATGATGGATGATAAGTTGGGCTATTCTTCGGAACTCTGGAAGAAGATGGCTGACTTAGGCTGGCTGGGGCTAACATTCCCGGAAGAATACGGCGGCACCGGTTGCACTTTTCTTGAGATGGTCGTGTTGCTGGAAGAGTGCGGCCGTGCTCTCTTACCGGGCCCTTTCATACCGACAACTGTGCTGACCGGACGGGCTATCCTGGCTGACGGCAGCAGCGAGCAAAAGAAACAGTTCTTGCCTAGGATAGCCAGTGGTGAGTTGATTTCAACGATGGCATTTCAAGAAGCTAGCGGCGGGATAGAGGCATCGGATGTTGCTGTCACGGCAACTCCGTCGGGCGATAATTTCATAATCAACGGGACGAAGCTTTTTGTCCCGTATGCTCACGTATCCGATTACTTCCTCTGCGTGACCCGAACCAAAGACGGCTCCAGTAAGGAAGAAGGAATTACCCTCTTTTTAGTAGATACCAAGACAGCCGGCATCCAGATAGAGGTATTGAAAACAGTGACCGGTGAGAAGCTGTGTGAGGTTGTCTTCAGCAATGTTGCCGTGCCCAAACAGAACATATTGGGAAAACTTGACCAGGGCTGGTCGGTAATGAAGAAAGTCTTGATAGAAGCTCAAGTAGCTGAATCTGCCTGGATGACAGGAGGCGCCCGCTGGGCCATGGAAGATTCTATCGACTATGCCAAGATGAGAATAGCCTTCGGACGTCCCATCGGCAGTTTTCAGGCTATCCAGCACAAGCTGTCCAATATGGCCGTAGAAGTGGAGGGAGCAACGTCCATCGTGTACTACGCAGCCTGGACAATAATGCAAAATGACCCTGAGATGACTCTGGCTGCCTCAATGGCCAAGTCCTGGTGCGGTGAAACCTACAAGCACGCCACTTTTGATGGCGTTCAGATACATGGGGGCATCGGTTACACCTGGGACCATGATATGCACCTCTATCTCAAGCGGGCTAAGGCGTGCGAAGTCACCTTTGGTGATAGCGATTATCACCGTGAGAAGGTAGCCCGGATACTTAAGGTATAACCGTTCGGTTGACATCCTCAGATGATGGTCGTAGACTGGAGGCATTCATCGTACTCAAGCGTACCATGAGTGCCTTTAGTGTTTGCGCTATCAGGAGGGAAGATATGCCGTACGCGGATAATCAAGGCGTTCGTATCTATTACGAGGTGGAGGGACAGGGGCCGCCCCTGGTGCTGGCACACGGCATGGGGGGCGGAGGCGACCTGAATGCGTGGCGCAGTACGGGTTACACGCGGGAACTGAAGGATGATTTCCGGCTGATTTTATTTGATATAAGGGGGCACGGGCGCAGCGACAGGCCGCATGATGTAGCCGCCTCTATATCCAACCCGGTAAATGATGTAGTGGCGGTGCTGGACGACTTGGGCATAGAGAAGGCTCATTATTTAGGTTACTCGATGGGGGCTTCGGCAGGCTTTAAACAGGCGGTTAGCCATGCCGAAAGGTTCTACAGTTTCATACTTGGTGGGATGACTCCGGGACCGTGGCCGGAAGAAATGGTTAAGGCGATGAAAATATCTGCGGAACTGGTTAAGCTGCGCCGGACTGACCCGGAGGCTTACTTCGTGCGAATGGAAAGCCTGCTCGGGCATTCCTTGACGTCTGAGGAAAGAAGTGAGCTCCTGGCCAGGGATGCTGATGCGGGGAGCGCGCAAACGCCGCACCAAAATGAATCAGCGTTGACCGAACAGCAATTGACTGGCATATTGGTGCCCTGTCTCCTGTATTGCGGAGACCTCGACCCTTTCCACGATGGCGCTCAAGAGAGTGTGCAGCACATGCCGCGGGCAGTTTTTGTATCTATGCACGGTCTCAACCACATTACAGCTTTTTACCGTAGTGACGTGGTTGTTCGGTTTGTCAGGCAGTTCCTGTCCTTGGTGAGTCCTTCGGCTGAAGGATAGAGGCCAGTCACCGGTTCTACCAATGCTCATATCTTACTAGTTCATTAACAGGTTTGCGTATTTTCGGTCTGGGCTGGTCTTTTGAGTACCCGATAGTTGCGAATACGATGGGTTTCGCTTCTTCCGGAAGCCCCAGAATATCGCGGGCGGCATGAGGGTCGAATGCCCCTATCCAGCACGTGCCCAGACCGAGGCTCGTTGCCGCCAATATCAAATGGTCCATTACTATGGCGACATCCCTGTAGTTGCCCCCTTCTCTAAACGCTTGACCCTGGATTGTAGTAGCACAAGCGCAAATTATCACCGGCGCTTGCACAAACCAGGGCTTATCGTAGATAAGTCTTAACTCCTCCTCTCTTCCGGCTGTGTGGATAACAATCAACTGGAATGACTGCCGGTTAGCTCCGGTAGGGGCCAGCCGTGCCGCCTCGAGAATCTGTTTTAACTTGTCCTCCTCGATAGGAGTTGTTTCGTAAGCCCTGACACTGTAGCGGTTTTTGACAAGCTCTGAAAACTCCATATCAATCCTCCTTGAAAGGGCCGTCCTGAACGTGGTCTCAATCCTGATTAGGCAGGTAGTCGGGGAAAAGGAGAAATCGCCCGAATGGATGGTTTCAACCGGAAAACTGAAGATATGGCGTCTCCTTTGATTTCATTCGGCGGTCGGCAGCCAAGTGCCGAGTGAAGCTTCTTATGATTATAGACCTCCTCGGCAAAAATAGGGGAGCCTGTTTACCAAATCATCAACGCTATACTCATATAGGTTTACTTCCCATGGGAGCATAGCGCTCGTCAAGTAAGGCCGCTTATCTTGTTATTGGCTTAAGCACCTCGTGGTCAGTTCGGTTGTCTTACTGTAGTTGGTAATTACAGGCATTTGCGGAGATGCTTTCTTAAATAGGAACGGAGACGGTAACACAAGTACCATTGCCTGGACTTGACTGGACTTCGACCTTACCTTTGAGCAGGTTGGCACGCTCCTGCATGCTGATGAGTCCAAGGTGCCCACTGGCGGTAAAGTCAACCGGGACAAGCGGTACTGTAAAGCCCATTCCGTCATCTTGCACATCTAGGCGAACTTTATGCTCAGTAAAGGTTATGGTTACCGCCAGATGAGTTGCCTTGGCATGGCGTTCCACATTCCGTAACGCTTCTTGAGTAATACGGAACATACCTAGTTCGGTATCTGGTGGTAACCGCCGGTCTTTACCTACTACTTTCATCTGGCCATTTGACGCGGTTCGTTGTGCTAAGTCCGAAAGCAGTCTGCGGACGGAGACCACTAGACCCAGATCATCTAGAATCGGGGGTCGAAGAGCTTTAGTAAAGTCCCGCAGTTCTTTAACAACCTCCTCGGCGGTTTCTCTAGCTTCTCGTAGCACACCAGCTAGCGAGGATGGCAGAGAGTTATTCGGGTCTTGAAGACTGCTCAGTTGGCGATAAAGTAAGACCAGTTGTTGAACTATCCCGTCGTGTAACTCCCGGGCGATGCGTTGACGTTCTTCTTCCTGGACATGTATTACATGTGCAGCATATGCCCTTAGTCCCGCTTGTCGCAGCCGCTCCTCCGTAACATCCCTGAATAGAACCTGTGTAGTGAAGTTTCCTTGACCATCATCGGCTTCAGTAAGCGTTAGGTCCAGGTAGAGTTCCAAACCATCCGTCTGCTTAAGAACTAGAGAACCCGGTGGACTGCTATTACCAGAGGACACGCGTAGCTGTTGCAAGTCTACCGTCCCGATTAAGTCAGCTATAGCCATACTTTTCAATGCCTCTGGTACACGGTTAAAGAGAGTGCCGGCAGCCGGGTTGGCGTCCAGGATAGTGCCACTGCCATCAAGAACAAGGATTGCGATGGGGCTAGATTCAAACAGTCCACGGTATTTTACCTCAGAAGCTCTGAGGGCTGCATCGGTGGTTTTAGCTTGCTGTTGCGCACTCTTTACCCTTTCTACTTGCTGCCCAATAAAGAATGCCATAGTGTTAACAACGAGCATCTGCGATATACAGGCGAATCTTTCTACTCCTTCGTGCCACAAGACCCAGTTGGGGACAGTGAGGACTGTAGCCCACAGAGCTGTGGCAATGGCGCCATTGAATCCAAAGTTAATGGCAGCATACACGACCGGCACAAGATACAGAGTGGTCGGTATGAACTGAGGTACTCCTAAGTCATGGAGTAAGCCTGGGTGTTCGACGATACTATGCGTAACTGCAATAAAAACGACAAAGCCCTGAACTACCCAAAAGTACCGCTGATGTATCGGGGGGCGATATGCGTTTAAACGCTGCTTGACAAATTTGAGACCGCCTGAAAAGTATGGAAAGCTAGGCAGATAGTCTGCCTCGCTCTCATCCAGTCGTATCTTACTCATGGCTGTTTATCCTCTTCAAGACTGACCATATGCTGGGACATTGCCTGGAGTATAGCCTGTGTTCGAGAGGAAACATGGAGCTTGTCGTAGATACTACTCAAATGTCTTTCCACAGTGCGGACGCTGATATACAAGCTGGCAGCAATATCCCTGTTCCGTAGACCCTTGGCGGCATGCTCCAGCACCTCCCGTTCACGGAGGCTGAGTTGCGTAGAGAAATCGTCTCCGGACATAATCCGGTGTTGTGCCCAGAGATGAGCCACCTTAACCGCAATAGCCCGGCCAAGAACCGGCTCGCCACGGTGGATTAGCCGAACTGCCTCTATCAGTTCATCGGCCTGGGTAGTCTTGAGGAGATAACCCCAAGCGCCAATCTCCATCAAAGCTATAATATAATCGTCATCATCATAGGCAGTTAGGATTAGCGCTTTAGTGTTAGGGGAAGATTCTTTAATACGTCGAACGAGGGCAATCCCGTTAAGTTTCGGCATGCGGATGTCCAGGATGGCTACGTCAGGGTTGAGACGGGTAATCAAGTCTAACGCCTGCTGACCATCATCGGCCTCACCCACAACCGTCAAGTCAGAGCACTGTTCAAGGATGCGGCGTGTTCCTACGCGCATTAGTGAATGGTCTTCCGCCAAAACAATCCTGACCGGCTCCACGTTACACTCTCTATCTTTATCCCTTCGGTGTAATAGGTTCCGATAAAACGGGATGAAAGATTAACTACCATTACTAAGTAATTTTACTCACTCTATAATGGGTATATTCCCTAAATAACAATGGGCGGTCTTTCTAGTGATTAAATCTGATATACCAGATATACTTTTGATTAACTAATAGTATATTCAAAAAACACCAGTTTTGCAAGCATGCGTAAGAATAGCGATGACTTTACTGGGCTCGCATAAGGCAATCTTCATTGGCGAACACCGTGGTAAGGAGGTAAGTTATGAGAGTAGTCCTTGCTTCAGAACGGCCTCAGGTACAGAATCTGCTTATGGACGTAGTTGAAGAAGAACCGGGGGCTGTTGTCGTCGGACAAGCGGAGAACGCCATCAAGACGTTAGTCCAAGTGGAGAGCTTGAGGCCCGATGTCGTCATCATAGATAGTAATCTCCCCTATTCGATTGGCATAGATAGGCTGCCACTGTCGCGGATGAGCGGTCTGGACATAGGCCAGATGATTTGCCAGAGAATACCAAGTACACGTGTAGTAATAGTAAACAACCTGGATACTCAGGAACTACCGGGCGTTGGTTTAAACAGGGATAGCCAGGCCTTCTTTTCTAGAGAAAGGGCGGGGGGTAATGCAGCGTTTAAACTACAGGAACTATGCCACGAGGCAATGCTATCAGAAACTCCCGTGTTCGCTAACGTTGACGTGGAACCGTGGTCAGTTCGCGGACAGGAAAAAGCCCAAGTAACAAACACGATAGCTCTTGGTACCGTAAATATGGCGGGTGGACTATTCCTTATCGGCACTTTATGGCTTGCCCCATTTGGGGTCTTACTGTTGTTGGCAGGGGCAGCGAAACTAGTCTTCGGCCTGCTAAGAAAAATAACAGCTCAATTATGGCACAAAAAGGTAAACTGAAATGAGCGCTAAACAAGTACTTAAAGATTGTGTGCTTTTTTTCAGACTGAGTGACAGCGAATTGGAGAAAATCGCCAGCTTGGCAGTTGAAAAACAGTTTGAGGCTGGCACGACCATGTTCACTGCAGGTGATAATGCTGAAGAGTTGTTTGTGCTCCGGGAAGGGCGGGTAGCCGTACAAATGACGTTACCCAAAACCAGTGAACTGGCTAGTCGTAGGATAACAGTTGATGTTGTGACCAGGAATGAGATGGCTGGGTGGTCAGCGATTCTCGAACCATATAAATATACTTTTACAGCCATTTGTATGCAGCACACTGAAGTCCTATCGATTAGCGGCAATAAGTTAAGGTCGTTACTTCGAGACAATACTAAAATTGGCTACGAGGTAATGGAAGGATTGGCCAAGGTGATAGCGGCAGGGTTAAATGATACCAGGCAAGTCTTGATAAGTGAGCGTTTGTTGCCAGCAAAGATGACCTAGGGATGGGTGGAAAGTAGGCGAACCTGCAATAAACTTGCTCCACTAGGTCACGTCGAATCTCGACCAGTTACATATGCTGAACGTGTAGGAAACCAAATGGTGAAGGTTTACCGTTACTGCCTGCCTCAGCCCTGGTTAAGTTGAGAGAGGTATGGCAGAATATAGCTCGGGTTTGAGATACAGTTATGACTAACCAAAGATATCGAGTTGAAACTGTTGACATTGATTACCACAGAAGGGCGGTTAGCTGCCAGAATGCTTGTCCGGCCCACACCAATGCTCAGGGCTATGTGAATGCTATCGCCAGCGGGAATTATGGAGAGGGATATATCATCGCCAGGCAGCCCAATCCTTTTGCCTCTATTTGTGGTCGTGTCTGCGCCTCTCCATGCGAGAGGGCTTGCCGCCGGGGAAAAATTGACGCTCCGGTTACCATTCGCACCTTGAAACGCTTTCTGTGCGAGCGCTATGGTACAGAAACGAAGAGCCATCTGTCCATTCTCTATCGTGGCGACAGGAAAGCCGGAATTGCTCATTTAAGCGGTAAGCCGCCATATAATGCTCAAACCGTAGAGAGCTTCAGCCAACTATCAGGAAGCTTGGAGAAAGAGATTGGCGGGGGGAACCCGCAAGGCGCTCCGGTAGCAATTATCGGCGCTGGCCCGACGGGGCTCACTGCAGCTCATGATTTAGCTCTCCTCGGTCACAAAGTGACTGTTTTTGAAGCCGCCTCCGATGCCGGTGGTATGGCGCTGCTGGGGATTCCGGAATACCGCCTCCCTCGCGCCGTTCTGAAATTAGAGATTGGTGAAATCCTGGACCTGGGCGTAGAGCTTAAGTTGAATACGCGTCTGGGGGTAGACTTCACTCTGGCCAGCTTGCAGGAGCAAGGGTTTGGGGCTACCCTCATCGCTATTGGCGCCTATAAAGATAGATGGCTAAATATTGAAGGCATTGACCTCAATGGCGTCATAGCGGCTGTGGATTTTCTCACCCATGTCAAACAGGGCCATCGAATTAATCTCGGCGCAAAGGTAGTGGTGGTCGCTGGTGGTGGAGGGACGGACACCGCTCGCCGAGGTGCCGGACAGAAGGAAACAGATGAGGTGCCGGCGGATGCTACATTGATGACTGTCATGGATGCCACCCGGCAGGCTCTTCGCTCTGGAGTGAGTGAGGTGCACGTGTTCTACAGGGGTAATCTGGTGGAGATGCGAGCTTCGCAGTCACAAGAGGAATTAGACGAGGCTCTAGAAGAGGGCGTTATCTTCCATACCAGCGCCCTGCCCAAACGTATTGTTGGCAGTGATGGCAAGGTGACTGGTTTTGAGACTCTCGCTGCCCGTCTGCAACCTGATGAAAAAGGACAACGGACTTTGGTGCCCGTTCCGGGGTCAGAGTCTATATTCGAGTGTAACTCGGTAATTCTAGCCTTAGGGCAAGAAAGCGACCTCAGCTTTATTCGTCCGAAAGATGGCGTTACCTTCTCAAATCTGGGAGCTATCATTGCTGACACTGATACTCTGGCGACTACGGCTCCTGGTATCTTTGCTGGTGGCGATGCTGTCCGTGGCCCGCGGACGGTTATTGATGCCGTCGCCGGTGGCCACCGCGCCGCCAGAGCCATAGATAACTATTTGAGAAGTGGACCGCTCAAGACAGTGCGCCGAGGGTGGCTGACGCCGGCTCGACTTGAGGATTTACCCAGCCAATATAATCTGAATATACCTCGCATTAACCCGCCCAGGATACCTCTGGATAGAAGAACAGGGGCTGCCGAAGTGGAGGGGGTCTTTGACGAAACTTCGGCCAAGACGCAAGCTGAACGCTGTCTCAAGTGCCACATCCAGACTGTTTTCAATGCCGATCTCTGCATCCTCTGTGGAGGGTGTGTGGATGTCTGCCCTCAGGATTGCTATAAAATGGTGAGGTTGGACAAGATAGAAGGCGACTCAAGACTTGAGGCGATGATTAATGATAAATATGGCATACCTTTAGACACTTTTCAAAAGGGAGGAGAGGTTCTGGGCCGTGGGACAGCTATGCTAAAAGATGAAACCCGCTGTGTGCGCTGTGGTCTTTGTGCTAAACGTTGCCCTACCGGAGCTATCACCATGCAAGCCTTCCACTTTGAAGAGGAGTTAGTCTATGAAGAAAGCGCTGGCGATTTGCCGGAAGAAGCAGGCGTGCGAAAATAATGACTAGCAAAGACTCGATTGCCAGATTTATCACCCAGAATCGGATATGGCAGTCTATCTTTCGTCAGGGCTACCCCAATACTGAAGAAAACCGAGCTAAGGTTATCGTTAATACCTTATTCTTTCATATCCACCCGGTCAAGGTTAAAAGGCACTCCCTAAAGATAAGCTACACCTGGGGTCTGGGGGTTATCTCGGCTTTCCTCTTCTTGGTTCTGGTGGTCACCGGAGTCTGGCTGATGTTCTTCTACGCCCCTTCAGTTGAGCGTGCTTATGATGATATTCAAAACCTGGAGACTGCGGTTACTTTTGGCATGTTGCTGAGGAACATGCACCGCTGGGCGGCTCATCTCATGGTGTTGGTGGTTTTCCTGCATATGTGCCGGGTCTTCTTCACCGGCGGCCACAAACATCCCAGAGAGTTTAACTGGGTGGTCGGGGTCGTGCTCTGGGTAGTGACCATACTGCTGAGCTATACCGGCTACCTTCTCCCCTGGGACCAGCTTGCCTACTGGGCAGTCACAGTGGGCACTAACATTGCGGGTGTAACTCCCCTCATCGGTGAGCAGCTTCGGCTCTTGATGTTAGGTGGCAATGAGGTGGGTCCGGAAGCTCTGGTCAGATTTTATGCATTACACATGTGGCTCTTACCTCTTGTGATGTTCATTTTTATCGGTGTCCACTTCTGGAGAATCAGGAAGGATGGTGGGCTATCCAGCCCGCCGGAGAACACCGAGATTCGGCAAGGAGAGAAACAAGGTGAGTGAACAAACTCAAGGGGTATTTCCCAAAGGCCCCGGAAAAACCTATGGCCTCATGGAATTAGTGAATGGTACCAGCCCGATGGTAGATAAGGGGCCTGAAAATACGGTGACGTCCTGGCCTCATCTGCTGTTACTGGAGGTATTAGCCGTCCTGGGCACCACGGTTCTTTTGCTGTTTATGTCTCTGCTCAATGCCCCGCTGAGAGAATTCGCCAACCCGGATGTAACTGAAAACCCGGCTAAAGCAGCCTGGTACTTTATGAACCTTCAGGAGATGCTCCTTCATATGGACCCGGCGCTGGCTGGTATCATCATACCAGGGCTAATGATAATAGTCTTGATGGCAATTCCTTATTTTGACCGCAGTAAGCCAGATGTCGGAGTATGGTTCGCTTCTAAGAAAGGACGCGCCATCGCTCTCTGGTCTGCCATCTATACCACTTTCTGTCTTATCGCTCTTATCCTGTTCGACGAGTATATTCGGGTCAGATCACTGGTTAGTGAACCTGAAGTATTACCGGGATGGATTATTCCCATTGCCGTGATAGTTGGGTTTTCAGGTCTGCTCTATCTTCTTATCCGCAGATGGCGACCCTCCACCAGAGAGGTGCTTATTGGTTTTTTCACCGCCTTTGTGGTGACTTACTTCCTGCTGATAATTAGCGGGCTCTTTTTCCGGGGGCTGGGCATGCACCTGGTCGTACCCTGGGATTTACCGCCCGGAGCGCTAAGTTTCTAAAATTCTAACCGGGTACATGAAAGTGGAGATTTGATATGGTAACCTCGGGAGATAATCCGGCAGAGAACAAAGCCATAACCAGGAGGCAGTTCCTGAGCCGAGCCTGGTGGGTGGCGGCTGGCTTGCTAGTCGTAGAGACCACTGGGGGATCAGTAGCTTCTCTGTGGCCTAAATTGAAAGCGGGAAGCTTCGGCACCAAGGTTAAGGTCGCCAGCGTGGAAGAGGTCAAAGCTATGCCCGTGGGTACGGTAGCTTACTTCCCTGAACAACGTCTGTACCTCTCTCGTGTCGAGTCTGGATTTCTCGCCCTCTATCGCAGGTGCACCCATCTTGGCTGTGTGCTTCCCTGGCGAGCCGATGACCCCAGTGAAGATGCCCTTGCCTCAAATGGCAGGTTTAATTGCCCCTGCCACGGCGGTATATTTGACCGTTACGGGGTAGTTCATTCCGGACCACCTCCCAGACCGCTAGACCTGTTCCCCATTACCATCGATAAAGGAGAGGTAATCGTGGATACCGGCACCATTATCTCACGTTCCGGCTTCGATAAGTCTCAGGTGACAAAGATTTAGATGCAACACAAGATATTGATTGGTTTGATTCTGACCTTAATCGTAGTAATTTTTATCCCCGTTTACTGGGCAATGGAGCCTGGGCGACAGGAGGCAGCGCTTCTTCGTCAGCAGACTGAAGCAGCCGAAAGAGGGGCCAAGCTGTATAGCGAATTTTGCTCTACCTGTCATGGAGTTCAAGGTGAAGGTAAGGTCGGTCCGGCTCTAAAAGGTACTCAGCTTGATGTTAAAACTTTACAGAAATTCATCGTTAGGGGTGTTCCAGGAACGGCTATGCCTGCTTGGGGAAAAGAAGACGGTGGTCCATTACATCAGCAGCAAATAACGGATTTAGTTGCCTTTATCAAGAACTGGGAGAGCGTTCCTTCGGCAACCCCGGTGCCTTCAAATCAGACAGCACCGTCTGCTACAGAGCCAACAGCCATAGACGCCAGCAAAGTTTTCGCCGATAGATGCTCCGGCTGTCACGGCAAGAACCGGGAGGGTATCTCAGGATTGGGTCCAGCTTTAACCCTGGAAAGGCTGTCATCGCTGAGCGATGCTAAAATAAAAGAGACGATATTGAGTGGGCGTTCCGGCACGGTAATGCCCGCATTTAAGGATACCCTCGGCCCCGAACAAATAGATGCCCTACTCCAGTTTATTAAGAACACTCCGCCTTAGTTTAAAAGGGAAGGGTTGTAGTCATCCCCACAAATCTGACTACAAGAAGAAGGAAGGCCAAGAAATCGATTATATTGTATTAGTCAAGCAGGTGCCCGATATCAAGAATATCCCCAATGAAGCCTGGGACAGGGAGAAGGGCACCTTAAAACGGGGACTGCTGGATAACGTCTGCAATGACCTTGATAAGCAGGCGTTAGCCTTTGCCC
>ORJL011162599.1_pt1 | contig 134706 bp, 113 predicted proteins | sample 1779941 | NCBI WGS metagenome assembly ORJL01 (sample SAMEA104232317, study PRJEB22302) | groundwater metagenome | biome: forest; feature: aquifer; material: groundwater | place: USA | collected 2011-08-07 | depth 5.8 m | reverse complement strand
TTATTTGCTACCTACAATAATTTCTATATCTGCAGAATCAGTCGCAGTAATATTGCTATCACCCTCACTGACAGAATAATCGCCGGAAAGGTCTTCAAAAAGTAGATCCTTATATTTCTTGAAACTTTCCTTAAACCTTACAACTGTTGTTGCGAAATCATAATCCGGGGCATTCCCGACAGAATCAACCTTATAACCATTTTCTTCTAAAACATCCTGCATCGAAGAAGCTGCCCCTGCCTTCCCGCTTCCGTTTAATACTCTAATCTTTGGTTCGCTCTTGGTGAGTTCGGCCGCAGAACTTGCTTCCGGAGAAGAACTTGGAAAAAAGCTGGAAGACGTAGACGGGCTCGGCTCTGCCTTTGAAAATTGCTGCTTCAGGGCACTGAAAGGCCCAAACCCTTTAACATAGGCAAATACCAGTGCGCCAATTACAATCAGAAAGATCAAAAGCCACAACCACTTGGCATTCTTCTCCTGCGATTGTTGATAAATTGGTGTTCCCACTTGCGCGTGTTGTTCGTCCATTTTTGCTAAATCACCCTAATCTTCTTAAATAAGATCCTGATAATATTTATTGTTGGGGCAAGTCTACTTGGCAAATTTTAGCAGAAACTGTCAAGGCCGTCTAATTTTGTAGGCCGAAGACCCCGCAAAACCGCCCTTCGAGCCGTGTAAGTTTACCCTGAGCGAGGTCGAATGGAACAGTACGAAAAAGACGAAAATTAAGATTAGTGGGGTCAAGAGATGTAAACGAAATAGGTATACGGAGCCGACGATGGGGATCGAACCCATGACCTCCTCATTACCAATGAGGTGCTCTACCACTGAGCCACGTCGGCACGTCAAAATGGACTCCACTTAAAATTTTTTCTTAAGAAAAAATTTTAAGCGTTCCATCATTTCTCCTCTTCAAAAATGTTGTTCATTTTTGACCCAAAATTCCAAATGAATTTTGGAGAGGAAAAACAAGCATGCCACAAACTCAAATAGCTTTTTAGCTTTCTAAGTGAAAAGCAATGCTTTGTTCTGGCGAGAGCTGGGAGCGAGATCTAACTTCTCGATTTCCCCGCTTTACTCGAAAGCGAACCTGGAAGTTCGACCCGAATCCCACTACAAAAATTTGATACCAATTTGGTAGCAAATTTTTGTGCTGCGGGAAGGATTCGAACCTTCGTAGCCCTTTCGAGCGACGGTTTTACAGACCGTTCCGATTGTCCACTCCGGCACCGCAGCCCTTCACACCAGCTCAGGGTAAACTCTATCACTAATGGTTTACACTGAGCAAAGCGAAGTGAGCCGCCTCTCGGACTCGAACCGAGGACCTGCTGTTTCTAATTTAATTGCTGAGCCGAGGGCGGGATTCGAACCCGCGACCTATCGTTTACAAAACGATTGCTCTACCACTGAGCCACCTCGGCAATATTAAAATTTGTCTTACAATTTTACCTCAAGCTCAGTATGCTTTCAATTGTAGTTTAAATAAAAAATCCACTCTGCTAAAATTAATTTAATGCGGCTTAAGGTTACGTTTCCCAAAAAAATTATGAAGCTTGCAAAAGGGGGCGCGGACTTAATCGATATCGTCATGTCCACTTTCCTTATTCTGGGGATACTTGCTGCAGTATTCGCAGCAGCAGGAACTTACAGGCACATCCGCAATTCCCGCCTGGATAGCATTGCAACAAAAGTTGCCTCATCCGACATCGAAAATATCCGCAAACTTTTATTCGCCGAAATTCCCGGCTCCGCAACCCTATCACCAAACGATTACCCGGATATTACAAAGCTCCCAAACGGTTCCGTTGCACGCACTGTTATCCCCTACACCCCCCCCCGGATGTACTGCATGCAACAGTACAGATGGCAAGAAAGTCTCACTGCTTGTAAGCTGGACTGAAAAAGGTGCAGCGCGACAAATATCGCTGGATACTGTGATTTATAAATACGGGATCATTAAAAAGTAGTTATTGAAATCTAAATAACGGAAAGCGCTGTGAAAGTAGCGAATTATGAATGTAAACCAAATAGAATAAAATGAAAGGCTTAAGTTTGCTGGAATTATTATTAGCAATGGGAATTACTTCAATTTTAATTCTAATTATCGGATCAGCTTACGCAATCAACCTTAAGATCGTTTCCAACCAAAATGCCTCTATTTCCGTTGCGACTCAAAACCAACTGGGTCTTGATACAATTGTAAATGATATCCGTGAAAGCACGGGCGTTTCTGATACCTGCTGTACAGTTCCGGGACCGGAACAATCTAGCAACGCAAGCAAAATTGTGCTTAAAATCTGGCCACTGGATATAATAACCGGAGAATCAGTAGAACCACCTAATACAACGGAAACACTATATGACCATATAGTTTACGAGCAGGATATAATAAACAAAACACTCGTTAAAAAAATAATTCCATGCAGCATAGGTTGCACAAGTAAAAGGGTATTAAGTACAAAAATAATGGCATCCCATTTAAGTCTCACAAGCCCCCTTGCGTTTACTTACAGCCCTGGCACACCTTATTCGGCAGCTACCCAAGTTACAGTCACCTTAACAACAACCAAGAATAACCTCGGCAAAGATTTCACGGTTGCACAAAGCGCAAAAGCATTAATAAGAAACAAATGAGAGATCTAAACTTACTTACGAAATATAAAGCCAAACGCGGATATATTATGGTTCTGGCGCTTGTTTTCCTAGTCGTATTAATGGTCTTTACAGGCGCCCTATTTTCTCAAACTACCAACTTTCTTCGCTTTAGTGCAAGAAGCACCACCGACGAACAAGCCATCAATCTGGCAGAGGCAGGTATCGACACGGCCATTTGGAATATTAATTTATCTCCGTCTACATATTCCGGAGAAACAAATACCCAACTTGGCCCGGGTACTTTCACTATTACCGTGACACCTAAAACTAGTACTTCAAAAACTATCTCCGCAACAGGTTACGTCCCAAATGCTGCTGCGCCGAGATCAAAAAGGTCGGTAAAAATTGATGTCTTCTTCGACAATAACACTCCCATTCCTTTGAATTATGCTATCCAAACCGGAAACGCTGTCCAAATGGGAGCAGGTTCAACAATTAACGGTTCTGTTTACAGTAACGGGCCGATTAATGCTTCGTCCCCTGCAACTATAACCGGTGAAGCATGGTCCGCGAGCAACATTAGTAGTTATATTACTGTTGGTATTCCGCCAAAACATGAATTTCAGGCTCCGCTAGCTTTACCTCAACCAATACCGAATTACGCATCCGCAATTAATGCATGGAAAGACCTCTCCTGCAATGCAAGCCCAACCCATGTATGCGACCCAAGCTATGTAACGTCTTGTTCGCCATGCACTATAAACACAAGCCAGACAATCGGACCCAGGAAATATTCTGGCGATTTAACAATTACCGGAAGCAGTACTGTCGTGATAGTTAATGGACCAATCTGGGTTTCTGGCAAGCTAACAGTGAGCAATGGCGCGGAGATGAAACCGGATAATTCGCTCGGGACAAGCGGAGTATCTGTAATTCTCGGTCAGGAAGGCTTGCAAACGGGGACCAGTACCTTCAGCATATCTACAAAACTTCAGCCTAATAACAGTAATCCTCCCGGCTATCTCGGGTTTTTCCCGATAGGAGGAACAAGCCAGGCAGAACCGAATCAAATAATCATAAACACCTACACGCCCGCCGGCGGAGTTGCAAGAGCAATCTTTTACGGAAACGGGACTTCCGGAATTTTGAGTTACCCCCCATCCGGCAACATTAAAATCGCAGATAATACCACAATAACAGTAGGGTCAATTGTTTCAAATGTATTGGAGCTTGGATCTAATTCAACACTAACTTACGAAACCGGCCTCGCTGGTGCAACATTCGTAGGCGGATCGGGTGCCACCTGGCAAATTAAAAAAGGTACCTACCACGCAGTTAAACCCCCGGAAAATAAGGATTTTATTGCTGAATATAATTCAACCTACAAAGCACCGACATGTACATCCGTCGGCATCAGCTGTGATTCGGGCACTCTGTTAAACGGAAGGGACAATGTTTCCGGCATGGTCGAAGCAAATGCACCGAATACCACCGATGCTAATTGCTATGACGATACCCTATCAGGTCAAAACAGCATAGAGAGTGTTCGGGTATATACGCAGAATGGTACTTCGACCTTTAAAGCCGGAGCAACACCGACAACTGTCTTAATTAAAGCCAAGGGCAACTTTAATGGAAGTTTACAAGGTATAGTTGACTTTTATTACAAGAATGCAACAAGTACTCCCCCTTACTGGACACCTGTGGGAACCATTGGTCTATTCGAAATGAACTCGCCAGAAGATGTAGGCCCTTTCGAAATCACTTCTCAAGCCTTCTCACTAACCGGTTCTGCAGGTTTCCATGTGGCAAGAGCACAATTTAGAGACCATGTAGGCCAAGCTGCAAGCTGCACCTGGAGTGGACCCGGAACAGATACCGACGAAAGTGACGATCTGGTTTTTTCGGTCGGAAACTGATAACTTCGGCCCCGATTCCTAAATATTGAAATTTGCCAGACCATTCTTAGTTGCTACAATGTAACTAATGCCCAAATTAGTTCACGGTTCACGGCCGCCAAAGGCGAACCTCGCCAGAGACGGGCACGCGGTTCACAGAAAAAAAACTGTCAACCGTCTCCCCGGCTTTTCCCTTGTCGAAGTCCTTCTTTCGATGTTCCTGATTCTGGCTATAGTTTCCATTTTTCTGGCTTCTGCCGCCACATATAGACATAGTAGAATTACTGCCCTTCAGTCTTTGGCAACAAATATTGCAAGCCGCGACCTGGAAAACCAAAAGAAGCTGGCATTTTCGGCCGTATCAACCAATGCAATAACGGATTCGGACTCAGGTAAACTTCCTGCGTACACCGGCCAAAGGACAGTTGCGCTGTATGAAGCTAACACTAAAATAAAACAGGTAACGGATGTGATTACCTGGGTCGAAAAAGGCGTAACAAGACAAATTATACTGGAAACCTTAATTTCGGAAAATGGGCTTTAAAAAGGGTTTGAGCATGCCGGAACTGTTAATTGCCATGGGTATTATGGCCGCAATCGGCATGCTGCTTGGTTCGGTCTACATTGCCCACTCAAAGCTATTCAGCAAGCAAACTTCTTTAATAGATGTCGCAACCCAAAACAAATTGGCACTGGACGAAATGGTAAATGTGATCCGCGAAAGCCAGTCACTGGTTACTTCCTGCTGTACGCCAACGGAAACTACTTCAAGCGAAGTATTGGTTCTCCAAATCTGGCCACTGAATGCATCGGGAGAACCAACCGATACTATTTCCGGCTACGATTACATTATTTATAAAAGGGATCCAAACAATAATACAAAACTCCTAAAAAAAGTTGTGCCGATTACGGGAAGCACCCGTCCGGCGCTTTCTAAAATAATCGCAACATATATCGGAACAGGTGCAAACGATTTAAACTTTAGTTATGGGGCAGACCCGCAAACGGCAACGGAGGTGGACATTACGCTAACAACAAGCCAGACAATCATAAAACAAACACAAACCAGTACTCACACAGTAAAAGCAGGGCTAAGGAATAAATGAAAAAACACTATTCACTTAAAAATGGCCAGGTAATGATTATGGGAATCGTAGTCCTTGTCGTAGTACTTATTTTAGCCGCATCGCTCTTCGGCAGGACTTCCACCTTTATTGGCTTTGGCGCAAAATCCGTTTTGAACGAACAGGCCACCCAAGTTGCAGAAGCCGGCATTGATTACGCGGTCCAAAAGCTGAATGATACCGCAGGATCGTATCCCGGAAGCAACCAAACACTATCTGTTGGAACAGCAGCCATACAAGTAGCAACAAAGTCCCAGAATTTGAAATCCGTAACCGTAACGGGTTATATCCCAAACGCAGCAGCTCCCCGCGCAAAAAGAACCATAAAAACAGATGTTTTAATTGACACAACAATCATGTCCTTCAACTACGCTGTCCAAGTGGGGACAGGTGGGATCACTATGGGGCAGAGTTCAAGAATCAACGGTAGTGTATATTCAAACAAACCTGGAAATCAGAGTATAAATGGGAGTCAAGGCTCTGTGGTAACCGGTAATACCTGGACCGTTGGAACTTTCGGAAATAATCCAGCCGTTTGGGGTTCAAAAAATGAAGACCAGCCACCCTCGGATATTCCTACCTTCGATTACCAGAAATGGAAAGACGAAGCCACTGACGGAGGTGTGATCGATTGTGCAGTGACACCCTCCCTATGCTCCCTTACTGGCGGAGGAACAGCAACTATTGGAAATAAAAAGTACCTAGGAAAACTAACTTTCGGACAAAGCAAGCAGGTTATTATGAACGGGCCCGTTTACACGACTTTAGGCTTAGATATGGGCCAATCATCTAGTCTTACCCTCGACAACAGCTTCGGATCTCTAAGCACAGTTTTTATTTCAGACGGGACAATTGACGTAGGTCAAGGAGGAACAATTAATCCTACAAATGCTAATCCGAAAGGTTACATAATGGTCGTTACAACTAGCACTGACACAAATGCAATAGAAATCGGCCAGGGTGCATCAAACGCGATATTCTATGCCCTGGAAGGCGGCGTAAGACTAGGACAATCTGGAAGAGCAACGGCAATTATTACCAAAACCCTTACTCTAGGCCAAAGTGCCGAGTTAACATATGACCAGGGACTAGCAACTACACAATTATCCGACGGCCCAGGCGGTTCCTGGCAAATCAAAAAAGGTACTTACAGACAAACAAGTTCTCCGTGATCAAACTTTTACTAGCTGGCTTTTCTCTAATTCTATTTTTTGGAATTTATACTAAGAATGCTTCTGCCCAACAACCGGAATATGGAAAAGTCATTGCCCATGTATATGAAGACTCAAATAAAAACGGGGTCAAAGACAACGGCGAAATAGGAATAGATTCTTTTAACGTTAGGCTTCATGTGGGTCAAAATTGCACAGGACAAATACACTGGTATATCAATACTTATCCAAGCGGAGACGCGCCAATGGGTTCTTTTAGCCCCTTTATTCCCGTTGGTGAATACTCTATCGACGCTTCTCCGCACGTTGGATGGATAGCAACTACTCCAGCCTGCACAAATGTACAAATAAACTCATCAGAAATAAATACATATGATTTTGGTATGTTCAAAACGCCTATTCCCGACCATTACACACAAATTGACCCTATTTGGAGTAATCAAACTTATGACCATGCTGATTCAATAAGGTCATTCTTTTGCGGCTCAACAATTGGCCAATGCGGTTGTGCAATAACCGCAGCTACAGCTCTACTTACTTCATATAGCGTGTATTCAAGTCCAGAAGGTACTGATACTACACCTGAGACCCTAAACTCTTGGTTGAAAAATCGGCCACATGGTTACATTAACGGAGGAATAAATTGGACAGAAGTTGCGAAATATGCCTATGAAGCAAATAGAATTTATGATAGTCCGAAAATAGATTATAAGGGCAGAATCAATTTTACCGATTTTACAACTTTAAAAACAGATTTAGATTCTCAAAAGCCTGTAATTCTAGAAGTTAATAATCAAGGAAGTATGCATTTCGTTTTGGCTGGCAGTTATTTAAACAATCAATTCAATATCCACGACCCTCTAGTCGAAGAATATTACACGACTCTGGATAAATACAATAACACTTTCGTAGGCATGCGTAGATATGAGCTGACAAATACAGACCTATCAGCAATACTCCTCGCCATCCCCGCTCCTGCAAAAATAATGATTACCGATTCACAAGGTAGAAAATTAGGGCAAGACCCAAACAATGGTGCAATTTTTAATGAAATATCTGGAGGTAATTATTATTTAGAAGCCCCAATTGGAAATTTTAACGATCCAAACCTTCCTCAAGTCCCAGAAGGACAAGGAACATATTTCATTGAAATATTGGATCCTAAACAGGATGCTTATTCAATTCAAATCTATGGTGAAAACAAAAAAGCAACTATTATTGCATACGATAAAGAAGCAAATGATAAAAATGCGACATTCGATATCAATGGCTTACTTAAAGTAAATTTGCAATACAATCCTACTAATATTAATGACATCACTATTACAAAACCCGAACAAGTAATAAAAATCGATGCCAAAGTTTCAAACAGTAAAGTCGAGATTAATGTTACGAACCAGCAAGGTTTTGACGTCGAAGACGTTGTCCTCTCATCACTTACAATTGGCCAAAACCACTACCCGCCCGCAAAGACAAAGCTTAAGGACAAAGAAGGCAAACCTAAGAAAAATACGAAGCTGGAGATAATTTTAAAAACCAAAAATATTGGTCCGTTTACCGAAAACCCGGTCTGCCTTTATGGACAGACCAAAAACGGCGGACTATTCAAAGGCTGCGACCATATTAGGGTGCATAGATGACCAAGTAAGGTTGGTCCTTGTTCAAGGACGGTCCTTGCATAGCTTGCCCTTTGATATTTTCTTAGGCTAAAATACGCAAATGGCGAAGAAGAAAAAAAGACAACATATCCATCTGCAGTGTAGTGTTTGCAAAAACAAAAATTACACTACCCAAAGAAACCCGGACAATACTCCGGAAAAATTAAATTTTAAGAAATATTGCAGGTTCTGCCGAAAAGTAACCGAACACAAAGAAATTAAGATTTAGATTTTCTTTTACCTTTAGAAGCGTTTTTAGCCTGAACTTTACTCCCTTTACTTTTTGCCGCCCTATTTGCCCAATATTTCTTTTTGGCTTCCGGAGTATCGTTCGACCCTCTTCTACCTGCTTCTGTGGGATTCATTGATCCGCTATTAGATAAACCTTCAAGTAGTTGATTTGTTTTATATTCGGAAAACCTTAGTTCACTTGACCGCTCCTGTCTGCGGCTTGGCTTTTCTTCGGGCCTATCATTTCTTCCTCGATTCCTTCGCGAAACCGAACCCGCCCCCATCGCTAAACCACTTGATTGCCACAACAAACTTGCCGGCATTTTTAATTCCGATATTATTCTTGGAATTAGGGCTTGTTCATCTTTCAGTACTTCCCTGAGATCCTCCGAACTTCTTACGGAATAAGGAAGACGTTGCCAGGATTCCAGGAGCCGGCGGCTTACTAAATCCCACAATACAGGATGTGAATCAATACGGATATCCCCTCCCCATAATTCAATTTCCATATATAGCCTTTGCCGTGAGCTGTCTTCCGTTTTTTTGAAACACTCCAACAAAGTCCCTGCTGTAACCCTTCCCCGTTCGCAAAGTTCCTCTAGCCTCTTTGGATCCAAATTATTAAACGTAACAATTAACCTGTTATCAAACTCATCTTCCATTTCAACAGGCGTACCTTCATTTCCCAAATCCGCAACTCTCACTTTTTCTTTTCCTAAAACAGGCCCCGAATACCTTGGAAACTTGGAAATGAAGCTTCTGATCTTGCCAAAAGCCCTCACCCCCGCACCGTCTTTAATCAATTCAGAAATTTCCTGCGCTTCGGGCGAAAGCACTGGTTCAGGTTTAGCAGCAAGCACTGCATCTTCCTCAAAAAGCCTTTCCGTGACCATATCAAAAGCATACCCGGCAACCCGCTGTTCCTTTCTTTTCCAAGCTTCGGTCATGCTGATGATTTTAGATAATTTGCCGAAAAAAAAGCAAGTAGCCCCGGCGCGATTGACAACTGGCAGTCAACAATCAACAATAAGAATGTGAAACTTTCAAGATTATTTCTCAGTTCACCCCATTCCGCAAAAGCTTCGAGGGGCAGGCAGTTCACAGTTCACAGAAAAAAATCTGACAACAGACAACCGACAACCGACAACTTTAAACCCAAAGCCTTCACTTTAATTGAACTGATGATAGTAATAACCATCATCGCCATACTTGGCTCGATTGGTTTTTTTGCCTTTGATAACGCTTTAAACAGAGGAAGGGACAACCGGAGGAAGCAGGAACTTAAAGCAGTCCAGGGAGCACTCAGTAGCTACTACCAAGACAAGGGGTACTTTCCCCCTGATTGCATCGCCGGTCAGCCTCCTTGCACCCCAACCGAAATCAAACCAATCGTCTCAGATGGTAGTCCTGACTGGCTTCCCCAAATTAAGCCGTACTTGAAAGACCAAAAACTTCCTAACGACCCCAAACAAGCTTCTACTTTTAATAATCTTCTTGCGCTTGTTCTGCAAAAGCCAAAATCAATTGCAAGTAATTTGCTGGCAAAACTCCCCGGATTCTCAAGCAAAGATAATCCACAAAAAAACAACCTCGCGCAATCAGAATCAAAAGGCCAGGTTCTTGCCGCCACTACAGCAAACCCGCCGGGAACAACAGCTAACGACACCTCGGGGGGGACTATTGCCTGGTCCAGTCCGGCAAATACTGTTAGTAGTAACAATATTTACGCAACCGTTACCGCCGGCGCTAATCAGACTACAAATTATTTATACCTGTCTAACTTTGGCTTCGCTGTTCCTACGGGTTCAACTATCAATGGAATTGAGGTAAGGGTGGAAAGTAAAGCAAGCAATTCCAACGGCTATTCTATTCCGGCAATATTAAGAAAAGGGGCATCCTTTACCGGCAACATAGACAATACAGGAGGAAACACCACAACAGATCAAACCTTTCTCAAGGGCTCTACAACGTCTCTTTGGGGATCCACCTGGACCCCAGCAGATATCAATTCCACTAGCTTTGGTGTCGGTTTATACGTTACTTTCGGTGGTAGCGCAGTTTCAACGACTTTTTCCGTTGATTATGTAACCATAACAGTTCATTACACGCCACCCATACCAAATCTTTTGATTCAACAAGTTAGCCTCAATAAACCGACTTTTACTCCAGGGGAAGCAATGACCATAACTAATACTGTCCAAAATTCTGGTTCGGCAAACATTTCAACAGCTTTCTTCGTCGGATACAACACTCAGGGGCCCGTTTCCGCCCCCGCCTGCAGCAGTATTACCTGGAGCGGTTACGACATCTTTTCACTAAATGCAGGCGCGTCCGACGTACACAATACCAACACGACTGCACCAATTACCCCTGGAACGTACCAAGTAGGAATTTATGCTGATGAAAACCCTTGTCAAATAACCGAATCAAATGAAACCGATAACTATGCCTACGTAACTTATACTGTCGCGGCTGCTCCGTCTCCAACTCCAACGCCTTTGCCGACTCCAGTTCCTTCTCCGACTCCGACGCCGGTTCCGACCCCTGCTCCATCTCCAACACCAACGCCGGCAGCTACTCCAAGCCCTTCGGCAACCCCGATCGGCAATCCAGATCCGACACCTGGGGAATTTGCCGGAAATCCCCCGCCGCCCAACCCCCCAGCTACCCTGACCCCCATTGGAGCAAGCGGAAGTACAGGCGGCACTCCTGAGCAAAATCCAGCATATAACTGCAGCGGAAAAGGCGAAGCGGTCTACTGCTATATTGTCAGTGCCGACAGAAGTTACTTCCTATTGTGGACAAGGCTCGATAACTTGAAAGACAACCAATCCGTTTGGAATGCCGGTACTCAATGCCGGTATCTGCCTCCCTCAGGGACCAACTTCAACTTCTGCGTAGAAGCCCAGAAATAGTGCACGGGCGGAAGGAATCGAACCCTCATTGGCGGTTTTGGAGACCGCCGTCCTACCATTGAACGACGCCCGTATGGATAACAATTATATCAATTCCCAAAATAATTCTCTTTCGGCACCTTAGTTATCCTTGACAAACTGTACATTTAAATGTATATTTGAAAATACTATATATGCAGATTATAACGACTACAGAACTTAGAACAAAATCTAAAGATCTTATAAAAGAATTGCAAGAAGGTCGTTCTGTAGACCTAATTCATAGATCAAAGGTAGTCGGCGAAATTAGGCCTAAAATTTACGACCCTAAACCTTTCGATTCATGTAAATTTGCAAAAATAGTCAAGAGTCTTAACTTCCCAAGTCTCACACCACAACAAATAGAGGGAAAATACAGGGCAGCAATGGAAAAGAAACATGGGAAGAGTCTTTCTTGATACCAATTTCTATATCGATATAGCAAAAAGAGCAAAAGAAAAATGGAGTTCTTTAGAAGGAGCTCTGCTTTTTATCTCACCTCTCTCGACCCATATCTTATTCTACACTCGTAAACTACAGGTCCCAGACCAATCGGTAAATAAACTTCAGGAGCAGTTTGGCATCGTTCCTTTCACAAAGCATATTCTCGATAAAGCGCTGGAAGGTCCAACAAACGACTTGGAAGATAATATTCAGCTGCACAGCGCAGCAGAAGCAGAATGCAATATATTCTTGACTAATGACAAAAAACTGTTAAGCATGAAATTTTTCGGTAAAACCAGAATTATCCAGGAACTTATTAATTGACATAGCTTCTTTTTTCCCTCTACACTCTTATTAATGGACTCAAAAAAAGAAGAAGAGAAGTCACCCGAAAATATCCAGTCAGAGCCGGAAAAAGTAATCCCTGTCCCAAAGGACTTTTTAAAAGACCAGGTCCCGCAAAATCAGCAAACACCAATACCGCCCCCTCAATCCTTAACAGATGCAGCTTCGTATGCCCAGTCAACGATGGGAGCCATCAATAAAAACTCCCTTCCCCAATTTGGCCAAAAAACCCCGGAACCGGATGCAAAGGAGCAGAAACCAACAATGGAAGTACACCCGGTTGGTTTTTTTTCAGGAAGAAAAATAGCCTTAATCCTGCTTATCATATTTCTTCTTTTGGTAAGCAGTGCGGCAGCGGCTCTCGCTTATAATAATTACGAATTAGTAAAGGTTCCGAAAATTGTTACAAAAACAATTGATTCTTTAATTATTGCCACCCCCCTTCCCAAAAACCCGCGGCTGATCCTCGAAAAAACTCAGGCAGAAATGTTAAATGTTAAAACGGCAACTGTTTCAACAGAAATCACCGTTTCCACAAAAAGCCCCGACTTCCCCGTTAAAGAAGCAAAATTAATGGTAAAAGGACCATTCGAATTTACAGATAAAAAAACAACTAAAAGCCAGTTCGATCTGTCAGGGTCTGTAAAAACGGAAGGACTTTCAGTATCTGCCGGCGGTTCGGTTAGAATAATTGATAAATATATATATTTCCGCCTCAGCGAATTTCCCGGTGGTTCTTTCCTGCCTATGGATAGTGTCAAGGACAAATGGTTTTACATAGAAGTAGATGAGCCACAGAACAAGACAGAACAGGAAGCGTTAAATGAAAAAATAACAAAAGTCACCGAAATTCTTAAGAATTTTGCTACAAAATCTTACAAATGGACAACCAAAGAAGAAACAAAAGACAGTTTTAACCTGACGATTAAGCCTCCAAAAGAAGACATAGACCAACTGATCCTCGATATCTTTGATGTTATGGAGACAAAGAAACAAACCAACATAGAAAAAACCTTAGAAAAAAAGAATCTGGAGGAATTTTCCGACAAATTAAAAAACATCGAACTGGGAATGAAAGTGCGAAAATCGGATTATCTGTTAACAGAGGCACGCTTCAAAGTTTCATTTGAAGTGGAAGCACCAAACTTGGCTGCCCAAAGCGGTATTTCCCTTTCACCAAATTCCGTCCTTCCCGTCGATGTGCAAACAACTTTCGCTTTTTCTGATTACGACAAAGCAGTAATCGTTGAAATCCCCGAAGGCGCGCAAAATGCCAAAGACTATGCCGACGAATGGATGGAAGATCTGCAAAAGTCGTACGGGGCATTCCAGGAGCAAAATAATACGGAGCAGAAAAATGAAAAACCTCAAAACAATATCCGCGACCTGCAAGACGAACAATCACCCGTTTTAGGAGACCAAAACAATATATTTGAACTACTCTTCGGCACCCCCGGCAAGTCCCGAAGCCTTTAAGTTTTCCCACGCAACTTCCCAGGCAATAATTCTTGTCACGTAAATATCCGTCCTATCCAAATTCAAAAGGGAATCCGGTGGCAAACTCTTATCGTAACCCGGTACATACTTTTTTTTAATTTCTTCGCTTTGAAAGATTCTGTAAAAATTTATTCCGTGTTTTTTAATCTCATTTTGTAAACTGCCAAAATCGGCAACAGGCAGATAATATTCAAATTCCAAAAACGAAGTAATTGCCTCATTAACTTGCGGTTCACCTGCGTGCCATGCCCAAAGCGCAAGGGTCCAGTCTCCGTATTTTTCATAATATTCACGGATTTCCGCAGCAGAAGCCGGAAGAATTTTTTCTGGAATATACCTCTCGTCACTTACATCTTCAACTTCCTCCGTAACATATAAACCGTACTTTTCGGCAATCAGTGTGCTCATTTGAGTTAACCCACGGCAGTCTGCTGCAGAAACTGCAAACCTGTTTCCCTTGCTTTCGGTAATAATTAACCCCAAAAACAATTCCTCCGGTATTTCTGCGCTTCTTGCGTATTCCCTTATTTTTTGCTCATAATCCCGGATATTTATTATTTGTTCGTTGGAAAGTTCCAGTTTCTCAATTTCCGACATAACTTCACCAAAGGCAACTTCTTTTTCCCCCGGAATATCCAGACCCACGCGTGACCCGCTTGCTTCTTGTCCGTAGGCAGCTTCAAATGCTCTTGGAAAATACGTTGTCAGGACTTCTCCGCCGCTCGAAGCAGGGGCAGGCTCGCCCATGCTCAAGACATTTTGGGGTCCTTCCGCGTTTACATTGGCAAAAGGGATTTTTTCATCATTCATCACATACATAACTCCGGAAATCCCCACGGCTCCAAGCGCGGCAAGCATTATGGGATTTTTAAAAACTGAGAGAGGTTTCTCTTTTCTTTGGGAAACCGAAATTAAAGCCTTTGACCGGTCATCTGCCTCTTCGCGTTCACCTCCAGAAACAAGTATGTTCACTCCCTTTTTTTTAATAAACTTTATATTTTCCGCACCCAGGTCCACAATTCCATTGTAAATGAATTATTCATTTGACATCCTCTAAAAACCCCTGCTACGCTTAAAAGTAGATGACTCCGGTCGACAATAACCTCGATCCCTTTGGCCTTCGAAGAGCTGCAGAAGCTGCACGGAACCGGATTTACCACCCCACCTGCAGCTAGTTGATATATAATTCCTCCACAATGATCAAATTGCCAAAAGGCCTTTCGGCTTTTATCATCACCAACCCCGTAAATATTTTTTACCTCACTGGCTTTAAAGGCCTTTCGCCAGCTGAACGTGAATCAATACTTGTCCTAACTCCCCAAAAACATCTAATCGTTCCCAGACTTTATCAGGCAGAAGCAAAACTACTAGGATCGCCAAATCTCAAAATCCATATTGCCTCCGAACGCGATCAGATGTTCAATATCATCAAAAAACTTCTTTCCGGCAAGAAAAAGGTTGGTTTTGAACAAGATAACCTCAAATTTTCAGAATACGATGAACTAAAAAAACTCCTGACAAGGTCTCTCCTTATTCCGGTTCAAAACCTTGTCGAAAATCTGCGAATTAAAAAAACAGATGAAGAGATCACGAACATTGAACACGCCCAGGTTATTTCCCAAAATGCTTTTAGAAAACTCCTGCCAATACTGAAAGTCGGCCAGACCGAAGCAGAAATCGCCGAAAAATTGGCAAAAATAATTAAGGATTTGGGAGCAGACGGTTTGGCTTTCGAAACAATTGTGGCAACAGGGCAAAATGCGGCTTTACCACACTATTTAACGGGAAAAGAGAAAGTTAAAAAAGGTGAAGTTCTTCTTTTTGATTTTGGTGCCAAAGTTAATAACTATATGGCGGACCTTTCCAGAACCATTTTCATAGGCACGCCAAAGGACGAGCAGGCTAACATTTATCATCTGGTCAAAAAAGCCCAAAACCGGGCTATCAATACGATCAGGCACAACACCAAGCCATCAATAGCTTATCACTCGGCTCACGACGTTTTTAAAGCCAAAAATCTTCATGACAACTTCATTCATGGGCTTGGTCATGGCATAGGATTAGAGGTCCATGAAGCGCCTTACTTACGCGCTACTATAAATGATGAACTGCAGGAAGGAATGGTCTTTTCCGTTGAGCCCGGCCTATATTTTCCTTCCTGGGGCGGCGTGCGTATCGAAGACTTGGTAACAATCAAAAACGGCAAAGCAAAAGTCTTGGGCAAGCTCCAGGAAGAAATAATCATCCTGTAAACTAAAACAAGGAGAGACCTTGTCATCCTCTTCCTGCAAGGTCTCTCCTTGTTGGTCGTTTTTTTGACACAACTACCGGAGACAATCTACGATTAACTTACATGCGCCCTGCCCACGCGATACGCCCTGAGCTCCGTCGAAGGGGTTTTGTAATTTCTACTATCCTTTACATCGTCATCATGGTCATTGCCACCGCCCTCTTCGTTTCTTTCGGCTACAAATTAATCTTTAAAGAAGAATCCAATCCCGGATCTTCAACCCAACTACCCCCCGATGTCCAGGACCAAAAAGCAGATACTATTGACGAAACTGCAGAATGGAAAACGTATCAGAACAAGGAATGGGGGTTCCAGCTTTCTTATCCGCCTAACTTCAATATTCAAGAAGATTCTTCATTTTTAGTGCCGACTCTTGTAATAACTGCTCCGGAACGCGAAGTCTCTGCCATGTATTCCACGCTGACTGTTTCGTTCCTCTCTACAAATTATCTCAAAGAATTTGAAGAGATAAAGAAACAAAAATTTGTAGATAGTATGTTCCAGAGTGTGGGCGAAACAAGTCCTTCAACATTAAATGGTGAACCCGCAAAAAAATTCATTCGTGACCGTAGTACTGCTGACGAATTTAGCTTGATAAGCGGACTCTATGCCGACCATAATGGGAATGGGTACGCAATCTCGACAGAAGTTGTTTTCGGTGATGAGTTAAATGTGCTTGACCAAATCCTCTCCACGTTCAAATTCACTAATTAGCCAAGAACAAGTGGCTCAACAAGGTCTCTCCTTGTTCAGACTGTTGTAAAATTAAAAGGTGAAGAAAATTCTATTGATTCTTCCGGCTTTAGGATTAATCGGACTCTCAGTCTTTCTAATAAGCAAATATCAACAATTGGGACAACTAAAACCCGTCTCATCCCCTCAACCCCAAGTGACAAGCGAGACCAACATAAGCGACGAGGCATTAAAAAACGCCCTCAATGCTTACGCTCAGGCCAAACAAAAAGGTACTGATCTTACCAGCGGGCCTTGTCTTGGAATAGTTGCACCCGACTGGGTTTTGGATATCGCCCACAATCCACGGCAAAAAATTGATGATAAAGAAGAAAACCAATGCCCGGAAGCAAGAAGCGGCCAGGCCAGGCATTTTATCGAACTGGACCCCGACGGAAAACTAATTAAGGCACTTTAGTCTACACAAGGTTGGACCTTGTAGTTACTGTCACTTGATACTTCATACTTTCTTTTCGGAAACAACTTGAAAATCTGCCCCCTTATACTTGATACTTAAATTATGCTCCCTAAACTAAAAAAAGGTTCTGTTCTCAGTTTTGTCACTATTATGGTTATCCTTTTTTCCGCCCTGGCTTTCGGGGCATATTTTGCACTTAATAAATTAAACCTTCTACCCAGCGATTCGGCAGCAAACACAAGTGGTAATAGATTTCAGAAAGAAGTTGTTATGCGATCTTTTGACTTTAAAAATTCGGACGGTCAAAAGAAAAAGTTTATAGTCCTAAAAAAATCCGAAGAAGGAGGAATCCCAATTGCCGATTCTTATATTACTGATAGCAAATTATCGCTTCCCACAGCCGTAAAAATCGACCATTTAAGCGGGGACTCCAATTTGGGTTATGCCGCATCCGGTGTAAACGCCCTAGGATCCAGTTTGGTTATCTCAGCTTCCCCTGGAAACGGAAAAAAAGTATTGATGGTCGCAATTAGCGTCGGGGATGCAAGCACAATTACCTTACTCGATGAAAACGGAAAAATTGTTTCGGAAAGCGTCGTCGACAATATCCTATTAAGTGTAAAAAATAACTGCAAATGTTCATTTACTTTCGATTCCTGGGATGGGAACGACAAATTCCGTGTCAAGGTCCCAACGGCAAAAGAAGGAACATTCCGCGTTACGATAAATGCTAAAAACGGAGAATTATTAAACGGAATAGAAAAAATTTAGACCGGTGGAGCACTGCTTTCAAGCGTAGAATTAACTCTTGTCAGTATTTGGTCCGGAGTGACCTCGGATTTTAACAGATACCCTTCCGCCCCATATTCCAACCCTTTTTCGATAGCCGATTCATCAGCAACATTTGTTAATAGCAAAACGGGAATATTAGATACCTCTGCATCATTTTTGACCTCGCGTAATATATCAAGGCCGCTAATTGTCATCATTATGTCCAAAAGGACCAGATCCGGCTTTTCCTTCTTTATCCTATCAACCGATTCAACGTCAGCAACAATTTCCGCTTTGTGGCCACCGCTTTCCAGTTCCTTTTTATAAATGGACGCCAAATTCGCGTCATCTTCGACTATAAATATACGTGCCATATCTATATAATACCAATGAATAGTTACTAGATACTAGTTTCTAGTGATTAGTCATGCCTGAGCAATTTTATTAACAATTATGTGCGGACTATCGCCATTGTCCTCTTTTTCAAAAGTACCCGTATCTTGGTGCAAAACTGGTATCGTAAAATAGAATGTACTACCCATCCCTGCTCCATCCGATTTATACCAAATCCTCCCATCCCAAGCCTCCACAATCCCTTTTGCGATATAAAGACCCAATCCTGAACCCTTCAAAGCTGCGGTCCTTCTACTTCTAACCAGTTGGCCAAACCTGGAAAAAAGTTTCCTTCCCTCCTCGGGATCTATACCGATTCCGGAATCGGATACACTAACAACTATATTTCGCCCACTGTCCTCTTCCAATTCCGCCTTAACTTTAATTTCTCCGACCTGGGTAAATTTGATGGCATTCGAAATCAGGTTATTTAAAACCTGCTTGATTCTCACCTTATCAAAATTTCCTTTGGGCAGATCTTTAGCTACTTCTGAGGTAATCTTTAAGTTTTTAGCTTCTGCCATTGCGGCAAAACCTTCGACCCGGTCTTGTATTTCCCAACCGACTTCTGCCGTTTCGCAAACAACATCAAATTTTTGCGATTCCATCTTTGAAACATCAAGAAGGTCGTTAACAACTTCGAGAACTGATTGTGAAGTTACTTCGACCGTTCTCAGGTATTTTTCGCTCTCTTCCCTGCTCAAGTTGGCAAAATCGTTTTTCATAAGCTCGACTGTTGATTTAATGCTACTTAAAGGCGCCCTAAGTTCATGGACCATCATAGAAGTAAAATCAGCGCGCAATTTTTCTAGGGATTTTACGTCGGTTACATCGTGAAATAACACAACAACCCCCAGCACTTTGTCATCGTCCTTATCCATAACCCGCGAAGCAAGGACCTGAAGTACCTTTTCCTTAACAACGATTTCTCTCATATTTACCTCTCCACTGGTCGAAAGCGCCTCTTCCATAAGCGACCTAAGATCCAAATTACCGGAAAGTGCATTGACAATATCAAATAATCGGGGTGTAGAAACTGTTCCTAAAAGCTGGTTCAGTTTGCGGTTAACTAAAACAAGATGGTAATCAGTATCTACCATCAAAACACCGTCAGAAAGCGACTGGACAGCCTGCAACAGCCGGCTTTTCTCGTTTTCCAATAGCTCCGAAAGTTTAGTTGCAGCAACCGACGCATGTTTTGCAATCCTAAACAGAACAGAAGTGTTTTCCTCACTGTAAAGGTTTTCCGCTTTTGAAGAAACATTAATCATTCCAACAAGCTTATCGGAAATCATAATCGGTAAATTGAAAAAAGACTTAACTCCTTCTTCGCTCTCATCGTCCAAAACTTCGCCCGAAATACTTTCGTCGATATCGCTGTTAACAATTGCCCGGTTCATAACTTCACCCGCCTGCGTTAGCATTTTGCTTTTGATTTCGCGGATAAACTTATTCCCTATCGGTTCACTCACCCGGCAGGCAAAATTTATTTTGTCACCCTTGTCAAAAATCATGTAACAAATAGCTGAATAAGGAAGAAGTTCACCTAACGATCCGCTGATAATTTCTACAACTTTGGCTCCGTCCAGGGAATACCCGATCCGCTCACCGATTTCCCTAAGAACCTCTGTTTCATAAACTTTTCTTTTTAATTCATCTTCGCGTTTTTTACTCTCTTTTAGCTGAAATATTACTTTTCTGTTAGCAATAAGTGTCGAAATTAGGGCACTAACTGCAATGATACTGACTACGCTATTTACTGCAACGGGCAGGTTAATGTTCATATAGAGGTCTAAATTCAGTTTAACAAGAAATTCTTTAACTTTCGAGTAGAACTTCGGTAAAGTGTGCACAAACTAAGCGGCTAACGATATCTAAAGCCAATCCGCTGTAGTTATGGTCGGCACCTGTAATAATTTCCATTTTCTTTTTAGAAGACTCAACATGTTTTAAATAGTTAGTTGCATGCGACTGACTTACACTTTCGTCATCACTACCCGAGATTATAAGCACCGGACAGTGAATGTTGTTTGCAAAATCGCCTGCCGTTCTAAAAAGAGCGTCCTCATAAAAACTTTTTCTTATTAACAGCTCGCGGTTTTCGCTTCTACTCCAAACGCTTGTCCAGCCCTTTTTGTAAAAGTCCGCTTTTGCAGCCTCATGGGGTTTACTAAAAATTCTGTCTTCAATAGATTTGAAGTCATAAACTGCAGAAAGAGTAGCAAGCGATTTGATATTGGAATACTTTGACGCCAACTCAGCAGCCAGCATTCCGCCCAGACTGTGCCCGGCTACTCCCACCCTTTCAAAATCAACCCCATCAATCTGCGCAAGAGCACTATAAATATCCTCAAGATCCGAAAGCTCTTGCTTGTATGTCATGTCGGAAAATTCAAGGTACGAATTCCCGGGGTTTTTGGTTAAATCCGGCCTGAGCACAGCAAAACCGGCGCGGTTCAAAGACCCGGCTATTTTTGTGATATGCCTTTGGGTCGAATCACCCTTAAAACCGTGCACCACCAAAATAGCAGGGAATGATTTTTTATCACCATCCGGCCTATCAAGCCGACAAAATATCTTCTTTCCCTGCTGATTTATTATGGAAATATCCATAAACTTCCGAGGACCGAAAGTCCTCGGTATTTGTTCTTTAAGTTTACATGAGCGAGCACACAAAAGTCCTCGAAAGTATGTATTCTCTCGCATTCACCCTCGCCCAAATATTCAATTTTTGGCGGGTGTTCTGCGAGCGAATATAAAATATTAAGTTTTAGTCGCGCGGGGCTTGCGGTTTTGCTTCACTGACGAAAATTTTTCTTCCATCAATTTCCGAACCGTTTAGTGTTTCAAGCGCCTTTTTAGCATCTTCTTCGCTTCCCATTTCAACAAAGCCAAATCCGCGCGAACGACCTGTCATTTTATCCATTACGACGTTAGCGTCTGCTACCTTTCCGGCCTTAGAAAAAGCCTCACGAAGCTCATCGCTTGTGGTTGCATAAGGCAAACCGCCAACAAAAAGTTTAGTTGCCATAAATAATCACTCTCCTTTCTAAAAATTTCATCAAAAATATATGGAAAATTTCAATAGGCGCAAAGCGAGGTTCAAATAACTCTGGTTAAATTGTAAGCAAAATTATAAGCCAAAGTCAATCCCACACCAAACCGGGCTGGATTGATCTACTTTTGACCTATTGTAAAAAACTTTTTTTAGATGTAAAAAATGACTGAAAGATCATAGCGTGGAAAATGTAAAAAACTTAAATAAAATCCTGTCTTTAAATCCTCATTTACTTAAGATAGCTCCTCATATATCCTTTGGCAAAATAATAAAAAGAATAAACAAATCCAAAAAACTGGAATTCGTCTATATAAACAAACCATGTGTCGGTCAAATGACTGCAGTCCTTCTGTCAAGGTTATTTGGCAAAAAATTCTTCTGGATACAGAATTTTGAAAACCCTCCGGTCCCTAACTTCTTTGCTAAACTATTAATTTCCGAGGCAGATTTAATTTTGGTAAGAAACCGCAAAACTGCCAACAAACTAAAAAGCTTCGGAATAAACCCCAAAAAAATTAAAATCAGCTAGCCCCTCATTTAAAAAAATCGACAATCGCACGTTTTATGCTTTATAATCCCCCGTTATGGTCCAGGAATTATTGCGCAAAATAGATCAAATCGAAAATGCCGACCCTGCATACCAAGACGGTGCTTCCCAAGTCAGAGACCTTGTTACTGACTTATATAGAGATAACAAGCTACCCCTAAACCTGGAACAAAACCTAGTAGTGGGGGATGTTTCATTGAACCTTTTATCAAAAGCGGCGTGCTACCATGGTGAAAAATTACCTCTTTTACCTCAGGAATTTTCATTGCTGGCAAGATTAATCGCTACTCCAGAAGAAGCCGTAACATACCAAGAACTTATACAACTACTCTGGCAGGATGAGGAGAATCACGGGCGGGAAATAAATTTGAGAATTTGTGCCAGTATAACAAGAAGAAAAATAAAAAGAGCAAGACTTGAAATAATAAATATCAAACAAACAGGTTATTTACTGAAAATTTTGGAGCCCAGCCCTAATCCAGTACCACCCACGACCTAAGGTCACGCTTAGCAATAACCGGCGGGACTAAAAACTTATTCACCGATTTTATAAACATCAAAGTTACATAATTTACTTTTTCCCTTGCAAGCCAAAAAGTATCGGAAAGAGCGAGCTGTTTTGAATATTTTTTCTTTAAATCAAAAAGCTCTTCCAGCCTCGGATGGTCCAAATAGACTATCCTGTCAACTAAAAACTGTCCCACGATTTTTTCTCCGGGAATCTTTATTAAAACTTCATCTCCGGCGCTCACAGCACCATATGGTGGAATTTTTATTTTGCTAAACCTTCCTTCAATCTTCTTTTCGCCGGAAAAAATCTTATTCGCATACTCCGCCTTAAAAATCGCCAAATGTTTCACAGCACAAATAGTAATGCTTAAGTTTACGCTTAGTCAATCGGAAGATTATTTCGTCTAAAAGAAGTCAAGTATTGAACCGACGAATGATTTAATAAATTCAAACGGCGCAAAACTCCTGCTTCCTTGGACAGGAGGAGAACTTTCCTGAGGCGACGGTTGAGTCTGGGGCTGGCTTTCAGACTGAGGCTGGGTCGTTTGCGTGGTTGTCGGAGATGCGTAATTTGTAAGAGGTGTGTAATTTGCAGGCGGTGTATAGTTTTCTGTTGGTCTCGGTGAATCGGGGTTAAAGCCTCCGCAGCTTCCGGGATTTGCCTTGCACCAATCGTAACAGGATCCCGCGCTACTGCATCCGCCCATATCCGGTCTCGGTGCCATCGTGTTATTACCAGGAGGAGTATAACTCGGCTGTGAATAACTTCTGGACGGTGTGTAGCTGTCAGGCCTAGCCGAATTAGGATTAAACCCACTGCACTTGCCCGGGTTTGCCCTGCACCAGTCATAACAGGAACCTGGAGTAGAACAGTTACCCATGTCGGGGCGCGTCTGGAAATAGGCAGTATTTGCTATATGTACTCCTTCTGGAGGTTTATTCTGGCAGCTGTTTCCGTTCCAGTATTTACTTTCCTTAAAACAATTTTCCGCATCCTGCGATCTTTCCTTCGGAGTACACGCACCTCCGGGCCCGAAATACTGACCCTCGGGACAATTAATTGGAACGTATCTTCCGCTTGCTCCCGGTGCATAACTTCGGCATGAATCCGGATTTTTTTCGCAATAGCTCCTGCACGACTCCGGTGAATCACAACCCCCCGGACCCTTAAACCTTCCAACTTCCGGCGGAGCAAACTTTGAGCATTCGCTAAAGTTGTTCGGGTCACTGCAATAAGACCGGCAGGTTCCTTCAGTTGCACATCCGCCAGGCCCCCTAACTTGTTGTCCTCCACGAATACCGGCCTCTTTTGCAAATTCACTGCATTTCTGGCGGTTCGCTTCCTGGGAACAAAAATCAACGCAAGTTCCATACGATTCACACCCCAGAGCTTCTTTAGCTTTTTCGATTATTTCCGCTTTTCCCGGATCCTCGGTATAACCCCCCGAAAGCGACAATTTCTTTGCGAACCTATCACACTTTTCATAATTACTTGAATCATCACAAAAAGTCATACACGAAGCTGCCGAATCACAGCCCAGTTCTGCCTTTGCCGCATTTATATACTTTTCTTCAGTCGGAACTTCTTCCTTATAGAATCCTTTCTCCTTGGCAAATCCAATGCAGGAAGTCGAATTAACGGGGTCTTCGCAATATGTCCTGCAGGAAGAGTAATCGCCACAGTTATTAAGATCGGCAATTGGAAACGTGATTCCGAATTTTTTGACTGTCTCGTCACTTACCTGAGCAGAAACCATTCTTGTTGCAACAAGAAAAAGTGTTAGCAAAAACAAGGGAATCAATAATATCTTGAAATTAATTTTCATTTCAGCTTATCAAAAGGATTTTTATACTGGTTGAAAGGATTTACATACTGGGAACTTTTATCAAATGGGTTATCGTATTCGCTCTTAAGCGTTACCTTCCCCTCATTTTTAGAAAGTACAGGGATTGATGAAGTACTAACCTTGCCCTTTACTACAAGAAAATAAAGAAGAATGCCAATGGATAGAACTAAAACAGCTAAAAGCGGAAGAATAACAACAAACCCCGGTTTCGGTCTCACAACTAATTATTCGCTTATCTTTTGAACTCTTGTCAAGTAATTAAATGCTTATTGATTTTTTGACACTTTGAATCTCGCAGTATTAGACTTAAATTAATGCCCTACCAAAAATTCAAACGCGGGATAATTCCTCTTTTTATCCTTATTGCCGTCGGTATCGTCTTTGCCGCTGCCGGAGGAGCCTACATTGTCCGTAAGGAATTTGTAAAAACCGGAAAAAGCGGAAAAACTGCGCTGGATGTTGAAAAAGTAAAGCAGCAAATCGCAAACCCCACTCCTTTGCCAAGCCCTTCGCCGAATTCACCAAAGGAATATGCCACAGGACCTTTCACATATACTCCCGCATCCCCGTCACCCGGTTCAAAAACATCCTCTGTGCCTGCTTTTACCATCTCGCCGCCCTCCGGGTGGCTTAAAGGCCAAACTTCTGTGGCAATCGTTGTGTCTTTCGATGCACCCGAGGAAGATGAAGAAAATGGTGAAGAAGGCCTAAAAGTTACAAGCAGAGCAACCGTTTCAGTTCAGCTACAGGACCTGAAGGAAAACGTAAGCACAGAAACTTTGGTCTCTGCTCTTAAAGAACGTGCTCAAGGAGAATATGAGAAGGTAGAATTTCTTTCCGAAACTAAGATAACCCTGAGTGGCCAGAAAGCCTATATCCTTGAAAGTAAATTCTTTCGCAAAGGGTTTTGGACCCATTCCTTCGATTACATAATGGTTAAGGACACATATGCCGTTGTCATTAGCGGTGTCAGCTCAGACTCTGCCTCGTCTAAGTGGTCAGGCGCAATGAAAGGCTCAATTGAAACCTTCGCATTAAAAAATTAAGAAATGATAGCCAAGCCATGGCTGGTAATTCTTCCCGTCATTCTTCTTCTTTCCCCGCTCGTTCTAACAGTTGCCTCGAAACAAGACAAGTCAACTAAATTAAAACTTCGCCTGTCATTTGTCCTTCTTCTATCTTTACAATTGCTTTTTTCTCTATTTAACTGGGAAACGATGAAGGGTACGGGTAAATCCGGCTTGGAACTTGCTTTTGCTTTTCCCGGTTCATTTTTAAGTCTCTTCTTTTTTATTACGCTTGCGCAAATTGCCTTAGTTACTTTCCGTAAATCCCAAACCGATTTAATTGCAGTTATCCTTAACTTTATAAATTCTATCCTTATCTTTACCTCACTAATAATTATCTCCAAATTACTAGGCAGACAAATTGTAAGCCTGGCAAGTATCGCAGAAGTGTTTCTGGTTCTTACCGGCAATATTGTCGGTCTTGCACTTATAAATAAAGATAAAAATCTGCTTTCAAAATACCGCTGGAATCAAAAAAAATGAAAAAAACAGAAAATCGACTGCAAAAACTTCTTCCCCGATACCTTCTCGCTGCTCTAGCCGCTTTTGTCCTTTTATTGGCAGTCCTTAAAATTTCGTTAAGGTCTCCCGTTCAAAATCCCGCAATAGACACGCCTGCTTCCGAAATTAAAAGTGAAAACGGTGCAATTGACGAAGCAACAGCAATCGAAAAAGTCAGAAACCTCCCCCAAGTCAAAGAATATTTAAAGGACGTTCCAACTGCCCGGATACTTGCAGACCATATCGAACCTGAAACAGATTCGCTTGTAATCCAGGTTTTTGAAATCAAAAACGGACACACGGCAACCTTCAACTGGTACACCGTGAATAAAACGACAGGCAAAGTTAGGGCGGAATTTGACAATACAGATGTTCAGGGAGAATAATTTGTATAGATAATAGATAAGTGAATTTACCTGCCCAAAACGTTTTTCGCCACAAAAAAGGTTTCGCCCCTATCGTTCTGATTATTGTTGTAGTCGTAATAGGCGTCGTCGCAGTTGGTATAGCCTCCGGGGCACTCAAAGGATCTTTCAAAATTTCGAAAAATGGACAGCAGGCGCAACAAGCGGCAAACACCGATCAAACCACAAAAAAAGCGCCGGAAGAAAAAGCCTCTCCCTTACCCGAAATTCAACTTGGAGAAATATATACAAGCCCTCAAAAAGACTTCTCCCTTAAACCTCCAAAGGACTGGAAAGTTGACGAAGGGCAAAGCATCGCTTTTTACGAAGGTTCAACTTTCAAAGGTTCTCCGGCAGTATTGGTCGTAACCACAGTTCCCTTGGGTGAACTTAAAGGCGCACAGTTTTCCACCATAGTAGATACCGTAAGAATTTCTCTAAAAAAACAGTACGCCGGCTCCGTCATTGAGACAGACCAAGCCACGAAAGTTAACGGATATGACGCCCACCTGCTTGTCTTTGACACTACCCAAGACGGTATTACCTACCAGGTAAAAGCATATTTGGTTGTAAGCGGGGATAATCTCTACAACGTACTAACAGTAGCCAATAAAGAATCGCTGGCAAAATTCAAACAAGCGCTTGAAGAATCCATAAACACCTTTAAACTCCTGAATAATTAATCGAAAATATAAAACCGGGAACAGCAAATTTTTAGTCGGAAAAGTTATAACTCAAGTGATTTAAGATATTCTTTAAATTCCCCATTAATGTCCGGATGTTTCAACCCATGATCTACAACTGTTTTTAAATATCCGACCTTACTGCCGCAGTCATAATATTTACCGTTTTTGATTTCAACAGCATGCACTTTTTTCCCTTCCTCCATCATTATGTTAACCCCGTCGACATAGTAAAGCTCCTTACCTTTTTCGATCGTATCCGGTATTGCACGCTCAAGGGCATCAAAAATATCCGGCGTAAACAAAAACCCCGAAACTACAGCCAAATTTGAAGGCGCATTATCCGGACCGGGTTTCTCCACAAATTTTTCAACATCAATCACACCCGGTTCAACCTCGCGGCCCCCAACATAACCGTACTTTTTTGTGTCTGCCGGGTCGGTAGTCCTTATTCCGGAAAGTATCGACGTCCCGTATTTTTCGTAGGCGGAAATCATTTGCTTTGTCCTGCTGGGCTCAGCTGAAATAAAATCGTCTCCCCAAAGCATGACAACCGGTTCATCCCCTACAATTTCTTTGGCAACCAAAAGCGCATGACCATTGCCGAGCGCTTCCTTTTGCCTAACATACACAAAATTTGCCAAATTGGATATTTTTCTGATTTCTTCAAGTAATTCTTTTTTCCCGTCCGCCTCCAGCCTTGCCTCAAGCTCAAAATGTTTGTCGAAGTGATCTTCAATCGCCCTCTTATGCCACCCGGTTACAATAATTATCTGTTCTATTCCTGCTTCAACTACTTCTTCCACCACATACTGGATAATCGGCTTATCTACGATTGGTAGCATTTCTTTAGGTTGTGCTTTAGTAGCCGGTAAGAAGCGGGTTCCGAACCCCGCCGCAGGAATTACTGCTTTTCGTACTTTTTTGATCATAAAGAGATTCCAGTCTTAATTCTAATGCTTGATAATGTAAGTTTCAATGAACCGCACCTAAAACATATTTAATTATTTTGTTATCATTAACGATATGAAGATTGCGTGGAATAAAGTCACCTGGTATTCAAAGCTATTAGCAATTATCCTTTTTGTCGCAACAGCATTAATATTTTTCTATCTGGGAAAAATCTACGGTCAAATCCCAAGATAACCAATAATCCCCAGATGCTTGCTACCTCATATAAGTATTTGTTACTATACCCCGTAACCTTTGACAAAAAGGGGAAGGTTTTTAGTGGAATTAAACCCGTTTAAATACGTTCGCCAGTCGTACTTGGAACTTAAAAAAGTTATCTGGCCAACCCGGGCAGAAACTTTCAGGCTGACGATTATGGTTATTGCGGTTTCTATCGTGGTTGGTGCATATATTGCCGGCCTGGATGCCCTTTTTGCAAAAGTAACGGAATTATTAATCAAATAATGAACGACGACGATAAAAAAAGTTCTCAGTTAATAGTTGACAGTTCACAAGACGAGCCTGAAAGCCCGGATACAACTCAAGAACAAGCTGTCGAAGAGCCGGACGTTGCAAATGTGACAGAAGAGTCAAAGAAGCCAGAGACTGAGGCGCAAGTCAAAGAAGACGATGCGGGTCAAGAGGATTTAAAAAGCGGAGAAGGTAACCCTTCCGAACCCTCCCTGCCTTCTGAACCACCTGAACCTTCTCAGCCGGAATCAGTTCAGGCGGCAGATCCCGAAGTTGAATCACCCGCAAGCGAACAGGAAGAAACTAAGGCAGGAGAGCTCGACAAAAACCCTGAAGTCATAAAAGCAGAAGAAAAAACTCCAACCGAAGAAACCCGGGAAGAAGTAACGGAAGGCGAAACAGATATTATTACTTCTGCAAAGAAAGATCCCAAAGGCGCTCACTGGTATGTAGTCCACACATATTCCGGCCATGAAGCAAAAGTCGCAGCAACCTTAAAGCAAAGGATCGAATCTCAAAGACTTGCCGACAGAATTCTGGAAATTCTTGTCCCGACCCAGGAAAAAATAGAAATAAAAGAAGGCAAAAAAAATACCATACGCGAAAAACTTTTCCCCGGATATATTCTTATTAAGATGATCTTGGATGACGCTAGTTGGCTTGCCGTAAGGACGACTCCGGGTATAACTAGCTTTGTCGGCAACACTAATAAACCAACTCCCCTTCCCGAAGCAGAAGTTGCAAGTATTCAAAGATTTATGACAATGGAGGCACCAAAGTTCAAGACAACATTTTCACCGGGTGAAGCCGTTAAAATTGTCGATGGGCCATTTTCCGATTTTTTGGGTTCCGTCTCCGAAATAGATGAAGAAAAAGGGAAAGTTAAAGTATTAGTATCAATCTTCGGCCGCGAAACTCCGGTGGAGCTCGACTTCCTCCAGATTGCAAAATTGTAGACGCACAAGATTGGGGCGTGCATGATAAACTAACTCCGTGCCCAAAATTCACCCTCTACCAATCCTAATTCTCGTAATTTCTTCAATAGCATTAATTTCTATCGCTACACTTTTTAAAAAAGAAACAACTACAGAAAATTTTTTCCTTGGGGCAAAAAACGGTATTCAGGAAATTATTGAAAAAGACAACCCTTTCGAAAAATTTTTTGCTGAGAAAACTTCTGCACTCGGATCCCGGTACGCAATTTACATTAAAAACTTAAAAAACCAAAAAATTTATCAATTAAATTCTGAGGAAATTTTTCCGGCGGCAAGCTTATATAAGCTGGCTGTTTTATACTCTGCATACGATAAACTGGAAAAGGGAGAACTTAAAAAAACGGATATTCTTTCCGCCAATAAATCTTATCTCGACAAAAAACTTTCAGAAGAAGAACCGGATCCAGAGGCTACCCTCATCCCTCCTGAGGACAACGCGGATGTTTCTATGTCCGTATCAGTTGCCCTCCGTCTTATGATAACAATCTCCGACAATTATGCTGCCATTCTTCTTTCCGAAAAATTAGGTTGGAAAAAAATGGATGACTTCCTAAATGACCTGGGACTTACAGAAATTGATTTGGTTTCGGAAGGCTCCCCTTATACAAATGCACAAATCGTCGGTAAAATTCTGGAAAAAATTTACGCGGGCGAAGCGATATCCGCTCAGGCTTCCGAAGAAATGAAAAACCTTCTATTAGATCAAAAAATAAACGATAGAATCCCAAAGTATTTACCCGAAACAGTTAAAGTTGCGCACAAAACAGGCGAGCTTGGAAAAATCAGAAACGACGCCGGAATAATTTACGGAAAAAAAAACGACTACATTTTTGTTTTCCTTTCCGAAACCGCCCAACCTATTGACGCCGCCGAAACTATAGCTAACCTTTCCCAAAAATTTTACGAAGAATTAGAATCTAATTAAGAATTAACTTGGATAAATCTGTCTAAAGTTTCAAAGGCAGACTTTATAAGCACTTCTTCCTTCTCAATTTCTTCCTTTATCCAAGAATCCATTGTTGTATCACCCTTCATAACTCGCCTTATATCAGCCCTCGACTTGCTTGGCCAATAGGAGGTTGTATGCGGACTTCGAAGAAATTCACTGGTTACATGTTCTTCATACTTTGCCAGGCCTCCAGAAGTCATATAATAATCTTTTGAGAGTTTAACCTGCTTCCCACTGTCCGAAACAATTAGCGAATGTCCGATTAAAATTGTTTCTACGCCTAAGACCTCTGACTTCTTGACCGCCAAAACTTCATTCCCAATTGTTCCTTCAATAACTTCCCCACTTTCAACTAATTTCTTCAATCTTTCAAATTTAGATTGATAATCCGGTAAATTGATTCTCGGTTCAGTTTCTTGCATTAAAATCTTTCGGCTATTTCAAATGCCAGATTTTCAAATTCAAGTTTCCTGTTTTCATCTTCGGTAGAATAATCGTCGGTAACTCCATCTTTATTAAAAGACCTCACCTGATCCGTCATTAGTTTCAGGAATCTAGAATGAACTGTTTCTCCGTAGCGCAGTAGTCCCTCCGGGCCAAGCAAAAATTGCCTGTAGAGGTCTACTGTCCTTAACCCGTTAGTTATACTCACCCTTTCTTCCAGCTGAATAGCCTCGCCCAAGTAATTACCTTTTTCGATTTGAACTAATTGAAGACTCGCTTTGGTCCCGTGGGCAAGCATTTCGGAGTTATCGGCAGCATGGACTTTAAGGGATTCGTATTTTTCTCGGTAGCCGGGAATCGATTTTAGCTCAGCTCTTTCCATCGTTGAGAATAATAATCCTCTAAAAGATTTATTTCAACTCAAGCTCCATCTTAATCTCATCATAATATTCAAGGCCCCTTGCAACTTTAACTGACTTTACTTCCTGAAATCCTACAGATTCATACAATTTTCGGGCCGGAGTTTGTGTTGAAACTACGGATAACCACACCCGCTCCAATCTTTCTCTTTTCTTAAGTTCATCAATTATTGACAAAAGCAATTTTTTCCCGACTCTCTTGAGGCCCGTGACTGCGCAACGGCTATTTGCCGAAAAACGCAACACCATGCTTTCGCCCTAACATTTGCTTTTAGTGCTACAAAATTCTAAAATTTCCTCCATGCCTGAACACGAAAAAATAATTGACGCCGAGTATCTGGCACAGGAAGCACCTTACAACTACCAGATTATTCTAATCGGAGAACATGGAACAAAAATGCTTTTGGTTGATAGAGAAGGAAGTTGGGTTGAAGGCCTCCTGGAAACTCAAAAAATAATGGCTCTTTTTGATTTGAGATCTAAACCGGAATTGCCAGACAAACCTTGAAAAGACAAGCAAATTGACTTATACTCTCCCAACGGGCATTTACGCTCTTTTTTACTAAAATGGCGAAAAAAATTAAATCATTGATAAAACTAAACGCGCCCGGTGGAGCAGCAACAGCTGCACCTCCGATCGGTCCTATTCTGGGCCAGCACGGCCTTCCCATAATGGATTTCGTTAAAGCCTTCAACGCAAGGACAGCAGAGATGAAAGGCACAACGCTACCCGTCGTAATTACTGTTTATGAAGACAAAACATTCTCATTCATAGTAAAAAAGCCTCCCGTTGCCGAACTCATCAAAAAAGCTGCAGGGATTCAAAAGGGAGCAGCAACCAGCGGAAAACAAATTGTCGCAAAATTATCCCGCGAGCAAGTACAAAAAATTGCCGAAGAAAAAATGCCAGACCTTAACGCCCAAAACATCGAAGCTGCAATGCAGATCGTAAAGGGTACCGCAAGAAGCATGGGTGTGGAGGTAGCGGAGTAATGGGCACAACAAGAGTTAAAGTAATAGATCTTTCCAGCGATAAAAAGGAAATTAAAACTTCCGGGAAACACGCTCACCTCGCGAAGCGGGCCGAAAAGATCGCGCCTTCCCGGAAAACAAAAGACGAATCGAAAAAACCGGTTGGAGAAAAAGTCCAAGACGTGGACCAGAACATCCTACAAACACCCCAAAAACAAGCAGACATCCCAAAAACCGAAACCGCCCCGCTGAATAAACAAGCCGAAACAAAAGCTAAGGTAAAGGAAACAAATAAAACACTGTCGAAAAGCAACAGGCACATGGGAGCCAATTACCTAAAGGCCCAGGCAAGAATTGAGAATGGCAAAATTTATCCGGCACAGGAAGCGATCGAGCTTCTCATAAATACCTCCTATGTAAAGTTTGATCCTACTGTTGAACTGCATTTGACCGTAACAGACAAAAACGTCAAAGGAAGCGTCAATCTTCCCCACGCTGCAAAGGCAAGCAAGGAAAAAACTTATCTTATTTTTTCGGATAAAAAAGAAGATATAGAAAATAAGAAAATCATTTGGGCAAATGATGCTGCAATCGGCCAAATCGAATCAGGCAGTATAAAACCGAAGCGCGATTTCGATGTTGTACTTGCTACGGCAAAATACATGCCGCGCTTAGCAAGAGTTGCAAAAATCTTAGGTCCCGCCGGGATGATGCCAAACCCAAAAAATGGAACAGTAGTAGAAGACGTAAAAGAATCCCTTAATAAAGAAAAAGCCGGGGGATACGAATACAGGACCGAACCGAACGCTCCCGTCATCCATACCACGCTGGGAAAACTGTCGCTCAAATCGGAAAAAATTTCAGAAAACGCAAAAGTTCTTATTTCCGCAATTGGCCCTGCAAAGATCATAAGCGCCACGATAACTTCCACCATGGGTCCGGGCATTAAGGTGGATCCTGTTTCGTTTATCGGAAAAATTACCCCTTAAAAAAGTCACGTCTTGCCCCGTAGAGTATCTTTCAGTCTCTTTGAGATTACAGTGTAACTGCTGAAAGTTCTTCTACGGGGTTGACCCGGCAATACAACTTTTGGCTGCTTCGCAATTTAAGTAATAAATCCATAAGATGATATACGGGGTTGACAAGCCTAAGCCCCGTTTGTTACTTTTCCCCTGGTCTGCTTATGCCTGTACTTCTTGTAAAAGCTTTGCAGACTAATCCTGGATGGTTCTAGGATTTCTTTACCCAAAACCCTGAGAATTTTGGAAAGGAAAAATGCGATTGAGATTTAAAATTCTGCAACACGGAATGAAAATCCAAAGAGCCATTTTGACGAGGATGTGAAATGAATGATTGATGATACAAACGTTATCGAAGATGACGAAGAGGAAGAAGACAAAGAAGAGGAAACGGTGGTATAAATTATTTTCAGCATCGAGTTTAAAAAGCCTCAGGTACGCAATCAATGCGCATTTGAGGCTTTTTTGTTTGACAAAACTCTAAGACTGCTACTAGAATCCACAGCAATGGCTGAAAGAAAAGGTTCCAGTGCTGGCTGGATAGCAGCAACAACCGCTTCCCTGGCAGCACTTGCTGCGGCCGGCGGAGCCATATTCACTTACGAATCAATTGTATTTACTCCGGATCCTGTAAAAACAGAACGGATCATTAATTTGCGTTCTGCTTCAGAGGAACTGGACCTTGTATCATTTAATCCACAATTTGCTTTAGGGACAATAGAAACTGCGCGGCAACTCATGGGTGACGAACAAGATTTTGACAATAGATTGCTGTTAGAATAACAAGCTATAGAAACCGGTATTAATGAACCGCTAACCCCTGAACAGAAGGAGGAAATTCTCCTAATTTCACAAGAAATTTTAACCGCTTCTCGGATCCTTTCTTCAGAAAATTCCAATCAAGATGATAAAAACGCTGGTACCATGCTATTCTTTGTTGCATTCACAATCGCACTTGTTGGAACCGTTGCGGCAGTATTTGAAAATGATCAACAAAAAAGAGGGTGGGTCTAACTCTTAGTTCTTGACTTAAGGCTCTTTTCTCTTGTAAACTCCACAAATCCAAAGACCGCGGCGGTCAGAGATGACTTAAAAAGGCTGCGCAGGGAATTCGCAAGAATTCGGTTCGGCTAATTGTTCGATAATTAGAGGACCTTCCGGTAAGCACTCTTTGGAGTGCTTTTTTTAAAGCAAATATGAAAAATATACAAAAAAGCAGTTTAGATATTAAAAAAGAAAAGATAACAAGTGTTACCGAAAAACTCGGCCGGACAAAATCCGTATTCCTTACAGAATATCATGGCTTAACCAGCGAACAGTTAAACGAATTAAGGTCAAAAATAAAAGAAGCAGGCGGCGAACTTTTGGTCATAAAAAACACGCTGCTTAAGCTGGCCCTTGCAAAACAAGGCAAAGAATTATCAATTGAACAACTGGCCGGCCCAACAGCTACTCTTCTTGCGTATAACGATGAACTCGCCCCTCTAAAAGAAGTTGCCGAATCCAATAAAATATTCGGCCTGCCTTCATATAAAATCGGGTTTTTGGGCCACGATATTTTAGATGCTGCAGCAATTGAAACTTTGGCTAAATTGCCGGGTAAACAGGTTTTACAGGGAAAAGTTGTAGGTGCGCTTATTTCCCCGATTTACGGAATAGCTGGAGTTTTGAACGCAAATTTACGCAATTTAGTTTTTGCACTGGATCAAATAAGAGAACAAAAAGAAGGAGTAAATTAGTTAATAATCTCAAAATACGGAGTATTTTGAAGAGGAGAAATGCGATTGCGATAAATAATTTTTTACTAAAATTATGACAAGCAAGAGCCATTTCAACGAAAAAGGGAGGTGAATAAATAATGGCAAATGATGATCAAAAATCAGACTCGACTTCCGATGTTTCAGCAAAGGAGGAAGAGATCGTAGAAAAGGTTGAGGCAGCAGCTGAGGTTGCGCAAGAAGCAGCCGAAGAGGCAAAAGAAGTAGCAGAGGCAGTTAAGGAAACGGCAGCAGAAGTTAAGGAGGCGGTCAAAGAAGAAATATCCTCCGCCGCAAAAGCTCCTGAAGACAAGAAAGCCGACGTTAAAGTCAGCAAGAAACTGGAAGCCATCATTTCCGATATCGAAAAAATCTCCGTCCTGGAACTTTCGGAACTTGTAAAAGCACTGGAGACAAAATTTGGCGTAACAGCAGCACCAATGGCAGCACCGGCAGCAGCCGGCGCAGCAGCAGGAGCAGATGAAGGCACAAGTGAACAAACAACATTCAATGTCATTTTGACTGAAAGCGGGGCAAATAAGATTTCGGTAATTAAAGCAGTTAGAGAAATCGTTCCGACTTTAGGTTTGAAAGAAGCAAAAGATTTAGTAGACGCGGCACCAAAACCTGTAGTTGAGGGAGTCAACAAAGAAAACGCACAAGAAGCTAAGACGAAACTAGAAGCTGCGGGAGCAAAAGTTGAATTGAAATAATCAAGGACGGCTAAGTTCGGTAATCCCCTTAGTCGTTTTTGCTGTTTCCTTGCGGGAACTTTGCAATGAATGAGCTCTTTAACCAATAACCCTATTTCATTGGCCAGAAGACAATAAAGCGTCCGCCATATTGCGCACCAACCGGTACTGCACCCATTTTGTAGATATTAAACAACCCCTCCATAGGGTTGCTTTTTTGAAAACCTGCTCTAGACTTCAAAAATGGATCATCCACACCATGTACAACAATGCTTGATGCTGCGTATTTTGCCAATATACTGGCATTGGCAGCTGCGCTCCGCGCTGCACCCCAAGCTCTACCGCTTATATCTCTGGTTTTTTCCCAACCTGTATGAATTGCCGCATTAACACAACCTTCGGCAGCATCCATTGCCACACCCGCCGCCTGCCACCTTCCATGTTCCTGCAATGCACTAAATACAGGCACTTTCCTAGAATCCAGCTTTTCATCTACCATTTCATTAATCCCCCTAATATGCATTCGCTCCCAATCGCCCAATATTATATATACGGGATGCTGACTTAAGTTGGTATCTCTTGAAAATTGATCTATGTTTTGCTGCAACAGAGTTCGATCCGAAGGACCCTTTGGAGAAAACCAGGGAATATTATTAAGATCAACAATAAAACGTGCTAGCTCCGGACCATTCGGGAAATTACCCCCTTTAGGGCCAAAAAAATCCTGTGCCGCCTGTTCCTGAACATCCCGGGGATATTTCCGAAGAGCTTCTGCAATTTTGCTCCATCTACCCTGCCGAAACACATTATCGAGCTGTGCAGGGTCTAATTCCCCAGAACTCCTTCTTAATATTTCTGTTCCAACAGCTTTAAGAGCTTTATTAGAAAAATCCCGATTTCCCGGTCCAAAATCTCTTTCTGTCATATATTTTCTCCAAGGATAGGTTTAAAGACCCGAAAAGTCGCAGATAGGGGCACATTGTCAACTGTACGCTGCCGAACTGCTCCCAGCGGGACTGCTCCCATTTCGTAGATATCAAATGCCGCCTCAACCGGATTGCTTTTTTGAAAAACCGGTGATTGTTTTGCTTCTCCTGCTAAAACATCATGCGACACGATGCTTGCTGCTGCAAAACGAGCATAACTGCGGGCATTATATGCCATTTCGCTGAGCCCCCAGTGGATATGGCCAAATCCCCTCTCAATAACTATGTCCCCGTTTTTAAGACTGCCTTTTATGCTTCCTCTTATAATAAAATTAATATTGTGCCAAATTGCGTCATTTACAGACCCGTCAAGGGCTGCTGTAGCAATTTCTGCAAACTCCTCCCTCGCCGATATCCTCAATGCATTCCGAATTGGTTTCATATACATTCCCATCCGATCATGTATTATCCCGTTCATGTCTGAAGTAGGTAAATCTTCCCAATCATCAATTCCCCAAAGCGGATATTTCTCTTCCAAGCCTAAATCACCAGTCAATTGATCTACTTTTTTCTGCATTCTTCTTTCACTCACGGAACCGCTCTCCCTAGCCGCCCCCAACCAGTTAATATTGTTGAGTCTGACAAAAAACCTCGCCAGTTCTTCTCCGTTTGGAAAATCTACACCCTCCTTGCCAAAAAATTTCAAAGCGGCTTGTTCCTGCAGGGGGTAAGGGTAATTTCTCGTCATTGCCGCAATATTCGCCCAGTTACCATGATCTATAGTCCGGACAACGTCCGATACTCCAAAAAAATCTTCGAATGCTCCCATTGCTTCTTTACCTAGCGTGTTAAGCCTATGTCTGGAAAAATCAGGTTTTTGTGGTAAGTCCCTTTCTTGCATATATTTTTCTAAGCAGCTACGGGTATTGGTTTTTCCCTTCTTCCAAACATAGGGTGTAATAACCAAGGTGGCAATAATATTCTATCAGCATTCCTCAGCCGTTCTATGGCATAATCCCTCATTCTTTGAATAAATATTTCTTCGTTTTCATTGAAAATATTTAAAACTGTCTGTTCTAATAGTACGGGAGATGCACCAACTATGTCTGGAATATCGCCTTTTTTTAAATGCCACTCTCGTCTAAGTATTGCCTCAATTTCTTGCTCGCTAAGTGGTTTTGTCGTGTATGAGGAACCTGCAGTAATATCAAAATCTACCTCTTCATAAATATATCCTTCCCATCTTTTGTCAAACCATAATCTTCCATGTATGTCCCATTTAGGCACATTAGCTAAAAAGTCATCAAGAGTATATGTTAGGTATTGTTCGTGTTTTGCGTAGTTTCTAGCCTCAGCATAAATTTCATTATCAATTCTATTCAATTGAACACCTTTAAATATTTGGCGTAGTACTGGAATTTTACCTGGTACATTTATCCATTCTGATGTTGGCCCATCGGCAATCATACTCCAGTGTCTTCTACCTAGATACCGCCTGTGATGTTCAGTATCTGGAGGAAATTCTCCTGTAGTAACTTTTTGTGTATAACCTAGAAATTTATCAAAAGTTGTCTGGGTAAAAGTTATTCGGTGATTTGTAAATGAATCCTGACCATAGGGAATAAATGTAGTTTTCCAAGCATTATCGTTCAGCAATATAGTTTGTATTTTTTGCCAATGTTCAGGGGTTAATCCCCCTTGTTCATGTAATGGAGATGTTTCGGGGACAGAAGAATTGTTGTCTAAATACTCTTGCTCTTTCATACTTAATCAACCCTGTTGAAAATAACTACATCAAGTTCCATACCATCCCATCTGATAAATTCCACCAACACGTTATGATCCCCGTTAGACAAATCAACCGTCCCGATAATCCCGGTTTCTTTGAAAACATTCCAACCTGTCCCGGGCGAAGCTCCCGATTCCCGGGTATCTACTGTCGCGAACTGACCCAAAAAAACTCCATCCACGGTAACATCGACAAAATCTCCTCCACCATCATTGCTGTAACGCGCTTGTACATCGTAACTTGCTGCAAGCGGAAGATTAAAGTCTAAATTGCAATATTCCCCCACCTGACGAAGCCAAACGGTTCCCATATTAGAAGCATTGCTCCGCGGCCTATAATCACCCGGGCAATCATGCGGACCATATATATAATTTTCTGCTTCCAAGCGAATTTCCAAAGGTGGCGTAGCCACAGGCGTGGGTGTCGGTATCTCTGTTGGTATTGGGGTAGGCGTCCTCGTCGGTGTTGGAGTTGGGGTCGGAGTTCTAGTCGGTGTGGGGGGAGGTGTTTTCGTTGGAGTAGGTGTGGGTGGTTCTGTGGGAGTAATAGTTGGTGACCTGGTCGGCATTTCTGTCGGCGTTGTCGTTGGAGTTGGTGATTCCACGGATGTCGGGGTTGGGGTTTGTGTAACCTCCGAAGTAGATGTAGGTGTAGGCGTAGACTCTGCAGGAAAATGGTCAATTATGCCGGCAGTAAAACGCAGAATGTGAAGCGCATCGACTGAGTTAATCGATTTGTTCCCATCAACATCGGCTGCTTCCTCACAGGGTAAACTATCAACAATTCCGGCAACTTTACGCAAAACTTGCAGGGCATCGACGCTATCAATATCTCCGTCGCAGTCAACATCTCCAAGTTTTATTTCGTTACCTACACTCTGACGGGTAAAATTCCGGTCTTGACCTGCATCCACATTACCCCTGGAACTTAAGGCTGCAGCAATTGTTAAAACCAAACCAGCCGCGGGTAATGCGAATCTTTTGAGCTTTTCCGGAACAGAGGAATTAATGACTGAGTACTCTCGTTCGTTCATATGGTTGAACCTTCGTGCCAAATTATACGCCTTCAGACAAATTTCAACCATTTTCGCCTTTTGGGGGGTTGACCACCTTTTTTCCCTTGTGATATACATAAGTTCGAAAGTTAGTTGTTTAGTTTGTAAAAAGATCGACTCTGTACCCTCAAAGCTGCGAACTATCGACTAATTACTACCCACAAATTTATATGTCACTTGGAGACGATTGGCCCGATTTATTAACAGTAAGAGAAGTAGCAAAAATACTTCGCGTTGCCCCATTAACAGTCAAACGCTGGGGCAAACGCGGAAAACTGCCCGCAATCCGCATTAATTCCCGCGGAGACAGACGCTATAAGAAAGAAGCAGTATTGTGGCTTCTTGGAGCAACCCAAAGTATACCTTCGCAAGAACCAGCTTAAATAGAATTCGCTTCTTTCTTGCGGTTCTCACTTTCGCTGCGAACATATCATCTTCTTTGTAATTTTGTTTCACATGTCCTATAATCCTTTTCCATGGCTATAAGTGAAAGGCTAAAAATCGGAACTCCAACCCAGGAAGCATTGCTGCGCGAAGCGGATAATCTGGCAAATAATCCCCCGACAGTCATCATGATTCCAACCAGCTACTTCGGTGAAGGACACAAAAAAATGCACGAGGGCTGGAGCAGAATGTTGGTGCGCTGCGCCATCGGCAGTTACATTTATCACAGTACCCTTTATCCCGAAGAAGAAAAGCCGCATTTCGCTTCATACGGTAGACCGCCCAAGAGAGAAAGGCCCGCCAATTACGAACAGGTTTCAAAATTCCTGAAAGAAACATTTGGAGTCGACCCCGACTTTATCTACGGATTCCCAAAGTCAAAAGGTGTCGGCGAAGAAGTTCGTTCGCTCTATCAATTAACACGCGACCTGTCAGCGAGGGGTATCAATTCACCGGTTGCAATTCCGGCAGCCGATTTTGAAGTTAGAAGGATAGCACAGGAATGGCTCAATCTCTTGAGAGACAATCATCTGACTGCACCCGAAAACCGGATTTATTTTGTCACGCCAAAATCATTAGTATCGGCAAAACTCAGAATTTCAAGCGCATGCCCAAAAGCGGTGCACGACTCCATGGTCCACTATATCGAATTGGGAGCCGGCCGCCGTTTAGCCGGAGGCTTAAGAGAAGACGCCGAGTTTATTCTTTCAATGTCTCCTAAACCGGTACGCGACTTTACAGTCGGAAGATTCGGCACAAAATACCCTTAACTCTTGATTGCACCAATCCACAAGGAGTATATTTTGACGAAATGAAGAATATAGCAATTGAGGCCGCAAAAGCTGCCGGCAACCTGGCTAATAATTTTTTTACTACCCAATTAAAAGTCAGCTACAAAAGAAAAGGTCACACTTCCCCCGTAACCAAGGCAGATAAACAGGCAGAACTTCTGGCAAGAAAAATAATTTCCAAAAAATATCCCGATCACGGTTTTATCGGTGAAGAATTCGGTAAAACCAAACCTCACGCTAAATACCATTGGGTAATCGACTCAATAGACGGCACCCGCGATTTTATAAGAGGTGTTCCCTTTTGGAGCACGCTTATTGCAGTAATGGAAAACGGAAAACCGATAATCGGCATTTCGTTCTACCCTACTTCAAACGAACTTTACAGCGCCCAAAAAGGCAAGGGTGCGTATTTAAAAGGCAAAAAATTTACACTTTCCAAAATCTCCAAACTGAATCTTAGCTACCTGACCATTTCCGCCGCCCACCATTTCGCAAGCCACAATTTAGTTTCGCAAATGGTCGCATTGAGTGAACAAGCAGGAACAGCACGCTATTCCGGCAACTTCGGCTATTCTCTTCTTTGGAAAGGAAAAAGTGAAGGATACGTCGGCGCACGCGGACAAGTTTGGGATTGGGTAGCACCGGCATTAATCACCGAAGAAGCAGGCGGAAAATTTACGGATTTTGAAGGGAATTATTCTTTCGATTCCGACAGCGGCCTTTTCACCAACGGTCTGATCCACAACCAGGTACTTAAAATATTAAATTCATAAAAATGAGGTGCGACCTTGTCTCGCGGGAAGTTTACCCTGAGCGCTTGCACTGAGGCTTTTCGAAGTGAAGTCGAAGGGTTCCTCGTTTTAATCTCTGACCACTTCAACTTCGGATCTAAAAAATACTCAATCCTTTTTTTGTCTTTTCCCGTACATCTCTTCGAAAATCCTGTTGCTCATCCCTAAACTTGCTAAAACTCCCCCGGCAACTCCTTCACCTTCGCGCACTATTCCGTAAAGAATATGCTCAGGGCTCACTCTATCCTTGCCCTCTTGTCTTGCCTCATCTACCGCAAGCTCCAGCACTATTTTGCTTCCTCCTGTTATTTCTTCAACCTGCCCAATAAATTCTTCGCCTTTTCCAATAATGAAGTCTATAGCCTTCCGAATTTTATCTAAATCTTCGACGCCAATGCTCTTTATTACATCCGAAACAATACTGTCTTCATTTTTTATCAAAGCCAGCATAAGGTGCTCAGTCCCGATATATTTTTGATTTCTTGCCAATGCCTCTGCTTCAGCCTGTTTTAAAACACCAACCGCTTCTTCGGAAAACGTTTCAGCATGTTCTTCAATAAACTCGTCAACCGGGAATTTTTCCCTTGGCATAAGACCTAAAGCATAAACTTGTTCCAAAAATTTATTTACCCTTTTTGGTCCCCAAAAATCTGCCTTCTCGATCTCTTCCGGAGTATGGGAAAGAAAATCAGCGATATTTGGTAGATGATGACCAAATTTCTGTTGAAAACCCTCAGTCATGTCAGATCGGACACCTTTAATTGCATTTATGGGTTTGCGAAGCCTATCGTCAAATTCCGGATCACCTGTCATAAACACATTAAAATTTCCCATTTGCTCTCTAATTCTTTCAATTCCCCTTCTTTTCTTTTCTTCCCGCTCTTCGGAGCGAGGCTCGCTCGCCTCGCGAAGCGGGCCTCTGGCGGCTTCGTCTTCTTCCTGCAGCTCAGCTGGTTGCGCTTCGGATTCTTTTATCTCCTCTTTTGGTTCAATAATCCCAGTAAGATCCACTCCCGCATGTTCCAATTCAGCAACAAGGGCATCAATTCTCTCGTCAATAACTCCAAGCATTCCGTTTATATTCCTGGCTTTTCTGACTAATGCCTCTCCCTGCGCTAATAACAGACCTGAATCTGCCTCCATATCATTTCTAACCTGGGAAAAAATGTCTTTAACGCCTTGGAGGGCTGTGTCCCTTTGATCAACAACAGCTGCTTTTAATCTTTCAATATCCATCAAGCTGGAATAATACCACCGCGAAGAGATCAAAACAAGGTCTCTCCTTGTCAAAGATTCAGCAAGGAGAGACCTTGTTTACTCAATTCGTAGTTTTGCAAAAAGCGGAAAATGGTCCGAAGCATCGGTATCTATCACTTTAATTTCTTCCACTTTTACTTCCCTCGTCAGAATATAATCAATCTGTACTTTCCCTACAGGTTCAGTCACAAATTTTTTTCCCATACTGGGATCATCCAATAATTTCCTAAGTACCGTAAGCTCTTCACTTTGGGGTTCGCTGTTTAAATCCCCCATTAAAATAAGCGGCCCCTTAACTTCCATAACTGCCTCCTCCAGCTTCTTAACCTGCCTCATTCTCTCATCACTGCTATGGAAAGAAAGATGAGTAATAATAGTCCACAAATACTTTCCTTCGCCTAGATCCACTTTCGCCTGAATAAATGACCTGGGTTCCGTTTCCCTTGTACCATCGTATTTAATTTTTTGGTCATCTCCCATATACATTCTATGTACATAGCTTTCCACTATTGGAAATCGGCTCAGAATCCCGTTTCCGTACCAAACACTTTCGTCATTTTCATCTGGAATAATACAGGGGCCACCAATCTTATTCATCGAAAGAGCCTTTGCCATTATTTCCAGCTGATCTTCGAAATTACTTCTTTCGTGGTATTTATTATCAAGCTCCTGTAAACCGCAAATATCAGCTCCCGATGTTCTAACTACATCAATGATACGGTTGAGGTCATACTTGTCGTTAACATTTGCACCCCGGTGAATATTGTAGGTAAGGACTTTCATATTTAGGACAAGGTCTCTCCTTGCCAGAGACTCAGCAAGGAGAGACCTTGTCACCTGAACTACTCTAGCGCGTCGGTATTAACACCGTCTTTGAAGTCAATTTCACTGTATTTACGGAGGATTGCAGAAATAACTTTTTTCAATTTTTCGTATCCCGCCTGGTCTCTCGCTTCATATTTAACTGTTAAATACGGCCCGTTTTGCGAAGCCCGAACTACTCCCATTTCATCTTTTGTATCAAACCGAATCCCGTCGATATCGACATACGCAGCAGACGGGAATTCCTTTTTAATATCGGCAGTAATCGGCCCCGAAATAAGTTCGAATTTAACATTATCCGCACACCCTAATTTGATTTCCGGCGAACTGTGATACTTCGGAAGTTCGTCAACAACCTGAGCTAAATTTTTACCCATTCTTGTTAAATAGGCTAAAAGCCGCAAACTGGCATATGCTTCATCGTCGTGTCCGTAAAAATTATCGGTAAAAAACATGTGTCCGGAAAGTTCCCCTCCAAACGGTGCCCTTTCTTCCTTAATTTTTGCTTTGATGAATGAATGCCCCGTCAGCCACATCAGAGGCACGCCGCCTTCTGCTTCGATTACATCTTTAACCTGCTTTGAACAAAGCACATTGAAGACGATTTTGGCACCCGGCATAGAAGAAAGCACGTCCTTGGCAAAAAGTGCAACCAGCGTATCGTTCCAGATAATCCTGCCTGCTCCATCGACTATACCCATCCTGTCGCCGTCCGTATCATAGCTTAGGCCCAAGTCTGCTTTTTCCTTTACCACCCGCTCGGCCAGCCTCTCCTGCACCTCGCGCTCGGTCGGGTCCGCAGTTCCCAGAGGAAAAGTACCGTCAAGTTCGGTGTGCTGTTCGACTACTTCGCATCCCGCTTCTCGAAGAATTGAAGGTAAAAACATCCCTGCCGTGCCGTAAACGGTGTCTATGACTACCTTAAATTTTCCCGCTTCGCCGCGAGGCGAGCCGATTTTGCCGACTCTCCTCAAAATATCCGCTTTATATTCACCGAAAACATCCTGCTTACGCAATGAACCTTTTCTTTCGAACTTAACAAATTCGCCGCTCTGGGCAATTTTTTTGAACTCCTGAATTTCCGGAGTGGTCATTGTGTCCGAAAATCCGACAGCCAGCTTCAGACCGTTGTACTGGGCCGGGTTGTGCGAAGCAGTTACCATCGCCGCGCCTTTAAAACGCAAAAGATACTGGGAAAAGTACACGATTTGCGCCAGGCTAAGGCCAATGTCCACCACGTCTATTCCTGATTCAACCAAGGCCTTGATAAAAGCATCCGAATACTCCTCACTCGTAATACGGTTGTCCCGGCCCACCACGACCTCCCAAATACGCCTTTGATGCAAAAAAGTGGCATATGCCCTGCCCAAAGCGTCCATACGCTCAACATCCAGATCTTCTCCTGCCACGCCGCGCAAATCATAGCCGCGGAATAGGTGGTCGTTAAAAGTTAGTTTTGGCATAAATTATGAATTAAGTATTAAGAATAAAGAATTATGGCACCGGAATCAAGAAGCCCGATTCATAATTCAACATCCGTAATTCATAATTCACTCTGCGTTGTCGCTACGTCTTCCATAAGCATTGCAGCAGCATCCGCAGGGTCAACTACGTTAACAGAAAGCCCTGTCCCAAGCTCGAATCCGGCCCTATGAACCAGCCTCGGAATAATCCTAAGATACCAATCCAGCCCGTGATAAATATAGAAATTGTAAGCAGGTCCGTCCTTAAAGGTAACCATCGGCATACCCGGATGATAATGCTCCTCACTGCTTCCGAGATGTGTAATAAGCCTGTTAAGTGTCATCTGCAGCATCGAAGCTAACTCTTTTATCTTATCTTCGCCTAACTGCCCAAAAAACTCCCCACCTTTTTTGGGCGCAATCCAGACCTCAAACGGCCATTGGGAAAATTCCGGACAGAATGCGGTAAAGCCGTCATTCTCAAAAACCGTGTTAATAATCGGCTCAAGCTTTAAGGAATCAATATTTATTTGCTTTGGGACAACCACCACCTGGGAATGCGTATGCCCAATCGAAGCACCTGCAACTTCCCCAACATTATTAAAAATAATCACATGGCCGTGCTCCAAGTTAGCATTAAACCTGTTCTTGTATGCCCTCAGGACAAGTTCTACTTGCGCAAGAGGCAATTTATCCAAATCAATACTATGCCCGGGCGAATGAATGATTACTTCATGGAAATCCGTAATGGGATATTTATTCGCAATTACCCTAACCTGCCATCCGTGCTCATAAGGTTCACCGCTGCCTATCCTGTAAAGCTCTTTTCCGGGAATTTTTTCAAAACCGGGACAAAAAACGCATATCTTATTGACGTTTGCCGCTTTTGCCTCTCTTGGACGCTTTGAGCGGCCTTCAGCCACAATTACCCATCTATTTGTAGTTATATCCGGAACGTACTTTGCCATTTGCGATGTACTACCTATTTTATAGACTTCCAGGGACAAAAAGCCACCGGTATTATCTTTAAGTTTAGAGAGTGCAAACTGAAAGGAATTCGCAATAAGTAATTTACTATATGTCTTAAAAATAAGATAGGTCAAAATCTAAAAAATCAATAATGAACATTTTTTTTATCCTAGTATTTAAAGCTTATAACAAACAACATAGCCTCATGTTTGTATAAAGTACCTATAATACGTCAGGGTCTAAAATATGTATTTTTGAGATTTGGCAAAATTATTTAGTCTTTATTGATTATAATATTATCTACCCTGTAGTAAAAATGGTAATTTTCCGTAAATTTTTCTATTTTGCAAAAATCACTTTTTTTCTAAAATTCCCAATTTTTTGAAAAAACAGTTAAAAAGTGAGAAAAAGAAAAAATATGGCAAAACCCTCATTCTCCACATCCGGGATGGTTCGCAAATAAGCCTCCATAGCCATTCGAAACCACTTTCCATTAAAAATCGAGGTGCTCGTCTCTTTTTTCCGGAAATATAGTCAAAGGCACCGCCTACACCAATAAATACACCTACATTTAGTTTTTCACGGTTCCGCTGAATCCAATATTCCTGCTTTCCCATGCCGTATGCTACGAACAATATGTCAATTCTTCCCGATCGCAATATCTGACGTCTTATTCTTTTATCATATCCTATAGAAGGGTTTCCAGCCTCAGAAAACACAACTTTCAGTCCAGGGTACGCCTTCATTTGGCGCTTACTAACTGTCTTTGCTACCCCACCAAAACCTCCAAGAAAGCCTATTCCAACAGTCTTTTTTGCACCCTGACTGCACACCATTTCTATTAGATCGCTTCCTGTGATCCTGTTTTGGAATTTACCTCCCAAAATCCGCTTCAAAAACACTACCCAAGCACCGTCCGCAAGGCTAAGTTGGGCACTTTTTAGTATTTTAAGGAATTCTTCACTTCTCCTTGCAAGCATTATGAATTCGCTATTGACAGTTACAACCAAATTACCGGTTTTTGCACTTTTTGCCAGTGAAAATATCAAATTTATTGCATTTTGGGCCGAAACGTCGTCAACCGGTACCCCGCAAATATCTATTTTATTAATCATATTCATCATTCAGGTTTCTTTGTTGCCGTTAAAATGGCTATTATCGGCAACTAGCTTTAAATACTTACATTAATTCTACTCTAACTAATTTATTTTATCGAAAAATACAAATTCCTTCTTTTTCTCTAAATCCTCTGAGAAATTTGAACCTAAAATGCCCGATCTTCCCTTCGAAACACTTTATTTTGATATATTACTTTACTTTTTAATATATTACGATACATCCTGATATAAGATCTTAAATCACCCTTCTAAGTCAGAAGGTTTATCAATACGATAGCCTCATCGATTTTTCACAGCTTCAATTTTATCTCCTTTGCTAACCTATGTCACTGCAATAACTTTTGTGCCGCAAGATAAATCCAAAAGGATCGGAAAGCATCAGCTGGCACTCGCCCTTCTTACTTTGCAAAGAAATTGTTCCGGAAGTTTTTTTTGTCTCAATAGGCAAATCTTTTTTACCAACCCCATAAACTTTGAAGAGTCCCACCCTCGACTCTTCTTCCAAGTTTAGAAGAGCTCAGAAAAAGCCTCTATCAACCCCTTCGTGAATAATTACCGCTTTTTTGGCATCTACACCGTATCTTTTTTTTATCAAATCCCTTTTTGTTGCCGCGAAAAACGCTATTATGCCGTCGACGTGCCTGACAGCATACTTAGATGCCAAATCCAGGTAATATTATTGCGGAAACTTATGATAATTCGGTAAATATTCCACACCCAAATCATAGATAGTGACACTGTTTCAATCACTTTTGGCCTCGCAAGGCGAGGCCTTGCGAGCGCAGGAGGTGTCAAAACCGATTAACATGCGCTAACTGTGAACTGTCAACCAAGAAACTATCTCACCTGCACTAACTTTCTCCAGCGGTCGATATTTTCCAGGGCTACACCGGTACCGTAAACAGCGCACCTTGCGGGATCCTCGGCAATATAGGTAGAAAGTCCTGTCTGGTTGCTTATTAACTTATCAAGGTTACGCAACTGCGAGGTTCCACCGGTAAGGACTATCCCCCTGTCAATAATATCGGCAGCAAGCTCCGGTGGCGTTTGTTCCAGAACGTTTTTAATCGTCTGGATTATGGAATTCAGACTCGGGATCAAGGCTTCTGTCACTTCTGTCGAATCAACGGTTACAACTTTAGGAAGGCCGCTAATCGTATCTCTGCCTTTAGCTTCCAGTGTTTTCTTTGGGTTCATAGTCGTCGCACTTCCGATTTTCTCTTTCACTTCTTCTGCCATCCTTTCGCCGATTACCAGATTGTGATTGCGTCTAATATAGGTTGCAATTGCTTCATCAAGCTTGGCACCGCCGACTTTTGCGGTTGCCGAAGCCACAATTCCGCCAAGTGAAACAACTGCGGTACCCATTTGACCTCCCCCGATATCTACAATCATCGATCCGACAGCAGTTTCGACCGGCAATTTGGCACCAATGGCAGCAGCCAGAGTTCCTTCTATAAGATAAGCCGTTTTTGCTCCGGCCGAAAGCGTCGCCTCCAGTACTGCCCTTCTTTCTACCTGGCTAATACCCGCAGGCACGCAAACCATTACTTCCGGTCGTAAAAACCGGGAACTCCCAAGTACCTTGTCCAGAAAATACTTGAGCATTGCTTCCGTGACCAGATAATCTGCAACTACACCTTCTTTAAGAGGCTTTTGTGCAATCAAATTAGCCTCAGGAGTTTTTCCAAGCATCAAATATGCACCTTCACCCACAGCCACCACTTTCCCGCTTACCGCATCAACTGCAACCACCGAAGGCTCCGAAAGAACAACTCCCTCTCCGCTCGACCATACCAGACAATTTGAGGTTCCCAAATCTATACCTAATCTTTTGGTGGAAAATAACGGAAATTTCATACAATTCGAAAGCTGAAAAAGCCGGAGTTTAATTTCCGTGGACAGCCCTTCTGGCGCATTGTAATCTGCTAAAAGCAAGGAGGCAAGTATCAACAAATATTTGCTGACCTAAATGCTGACTAAATAGATCAATGACCAAAAACGAGTCAAAAAATCACAAAATTTAGCAAAATTTCGGAATTAGCTGACGAAACGGGATCGTCAAAGTTTATGCCTGATTAATAATTTTGTGAAAAAAGCAGAGCAAGCTAACCATATACAAAGTAGATCAGAAGAGAATAAAGTTAGTCTTGCTTAAAAAAAGAACTTTGGGAATTTGAAGTTTCTAGAACAGCGGCCCACCTAGCTTACTCTCCAAATCAGCCCTGATGTCGGCCACGAAGTTAAGAAATTCCGGGTCGTTCCTGTTAACAGCCGGATTGTTAAGAAACATGTAGAAAGATCTGGCATATTTTATTTTTTCCGAATCTTCGGCTGCGCTAGAATATTTTATATAATCGTCTGCCGCTCTATCCGGAAGGTTGTTGAGAAAATCCTCCCTAAAATTCTTAGGTGAAGCGGATTTAAAATAAGTCCTTAGCGTTTCCTTCTTTGTATCCACTACCGGGGGCGGAACCGGCGGACTTATTTCTGGATTTACCGAGCTTAGAGGTATAGGGCTGGGGCTTACACCCGCCTCCTCTGCCTTCTTCGAGGCTTTCTGGTTATAAATAATAATCCCGCCAATGATCGTTAGCAAAATCAAAATAGTGACTGCTACCCCGATTTTAGGCTTTTTCCCTTTCGGCATCATGCTTTCATCAGGCTGCGCAGGCTGACGTTTCCAGTCCGTAGCGCTGCTAGTAGCTGCAGCCGGATTGGCACTGTTCTTACTCTGCTGATTATTTTGGTCGTTTTGAATTGCCATATTAATACTTTAGGCGAGAATTACCTAAGGCGCAACCTCCTCCCAGCTTATTGTCGGTGTGCCCAAGATTTTAGGCAGCTTAACCAGATATTTCGGGTCGAAGATAAGAATTTCGGCCGGTTCGGTTGCGTTGTCATTGGTATCCCGCACTCTACCTAAGGAAACCTTTGGAGCAAAAACGCCTCCGTTTACGGTTAGTGCTTTTCCTAAAATAGCACTGGAATCGGTAATACTGCTAAACTCCGTGCCGGAAATTAATATGGCATCGACCCTATCCACCCCTGTTTCCACAGTAATTTTGCCTTTAACAATAAATGTGAGGCTATCGCTCGAATTCAAAATAAGGTTACTGCTAATCCTTAAATCACCATTGACAAACCAAACGATATCCCCAGTCGGAGGAGTTGATGTCGCATCGTAATAGGCACCGGACAAGCAATATAGCATATGATTGAGCGGATCACTGCCCGTGCCATCAATAAGACTGTCGGGAGCAATCTTACATTGGACCGGAGGACTTGCGCTTCCTCTTGGTGCGTGTATCTTCACTTCTCCCTGGAATCTTTCGACAAAATAGCTATATAGCTTCGAAACCAGTTGTGGTTGCCTGTATCCCGAAAGCTTCCACTTATCGGTTTTAACAAGGGTGAGAGTATCGCCTGCCAAAAGATAACTTGACTGCGCCCTTAGCGGGTCTACTTTCAGGCTAATAGTTCCACCTAGTGATAAGGCCGAATCATACTGGCTCCCGACATCGCCATATTTGGTTTCAAACCAGGCATTGACGGAAACCGTATACGGGAAATCACCGGGCGGAGCATCCCCATCCTCAACTTCGTCATCTCCTGTCCCCGGAATCCCATCAGCACCCACAGAACCGTTTCCGCTCGTTTTGTTGTTTGGCCAGAAAATATCGCTCTGGTCACACTGTGGAATAACATAGCCGACAGCCACGAACGGACCAGGGTTAGAGCCGACATCAAAAATTACGTTGATATCTGCGGAGTCATTGGGCGCTCCCGCTACACCTAGCGCCGGAACATCGTACATTTGTACCCTTCCCTCACCATCATTCGGCGCAATCTTTGCAGTTGTCGGACAATCAGCCGGTGACTGATTTCCAAACCAAAGTCCCAGTTTTGTCGACGCGGAAGCCGTAGTTCCAATGTTGCTTACCCTAATTTTTGCCACAGCCTCTTGCCCAGGCTCAAAAGTTTGGTCGGTAAACGGCTTTACAAACCTTGCCTTAAGATCCAAAACCAAAAGTGTGTAAGTATCGGTTCTTGTGTTGTCTAGTTCGTTTGTTTCGATTATTTGGCAATCGGAATCCACCATTACAACCGCAGTTTTATTGAACGGGCCGACAGTAGGCATTGTGACACCGACAATGGTCAGGTTAATCGAAGTCCTCGCCCCTATTCCGGTATTTATAACCGTTGTCCCGTTTTCAACTGAATTACAATCCATTGTGGCAGAATCCGAATTAACCGCCACTTCAAACGGCACACCGGCACTTACACCGTTATCGCTTTCGTTCCTAACAGTAACTGTTGCTGTAACCGTACCTCCCGCAGGGGCAGTTAGCGGCATATCGAAGGCAGTAACAATTAAATTAGGCGCGCAGTCGGGCACAACAACCGGAACGCCGGGAAAGTTTGGAGAACTTGCCGGATATACATGAGAACCCAAAACACTATTCGTAGTGTTAAACGCCCTCAGTCTCCACCAGTAAGTCTTACCGGCGGCAGGCACACGTTGATCGCCGGCAAGCGCCGGGTCAACATCGCTGTTTAATGTGTTGTCGACCGTACTGGTTGCACTCCAGGTAAACGATCCGTCGGCAGCAGGCGGAATGTTTAATGTTTTTACTCCCCACGGCGAAGGGCCGTCCGGGCCATTCCAGGCCGCCCCGTTTATATCCAGCCAGTAACCATTGTGGTTTGTTGCAGCTGCCCATGTGAACCGAACTTCAACAACACTATTTAGACAACTCGCCGTTGCGCCAAGGCCCGAAGGACCGCTAATTGGCGGGCACGACGGTACATTGAAACTTGCAGGTGTCGGGTATGCCCAGGATCCGGCTACGTTGTAGTAGATTCTCCAGTAGTAGCTCGTGCCCGGGGAAAAGGTAAGGCCGTTGTTGAAACCGGCAGGCCCGTCCGTAGTCGTACCGTTGATGCCGGTTTTGGTTGCAAGCCAGCCGTTGCCCCAGTTGTTGTCGTTGTCAATGTCAATTGCCCAGTTGGCTGCAGTACCAGTCCAGTTAAAGGTTGCCGTGTAGGTACTGTTTATACAAGCAGGTAAAGCGGAAACTGCGAGGTTTGTTGGCGAAGTTGGTGGAGGCGTTGGCGTTGGTGTCGGAGTCGGCACCGCACAGCCAAAAACCTTAATGGAAGAAATCGTATATTCTAAGTCAGTAACACTGCCGTCATATTTGTAACCAGCTAGATAAGGCAGGCTTGTCAATATGCTTTTACTGGGCGCACCATAGTTGTTGTTGTTATAGGCTGTAGCCGAAATACCCGGAGCAAGCGCTATTGAACGAGTAAGGTTGTCTATTGAACCCGGTAGAACAGCGGTATCTGCACCAATATCTACCCTTGTCCCTGTATACGCTTCACCGCTAAATAAGGATACACAGCTGACATTAGAAACCGCCGGAACCCGCCTGTAATAAAACCAAACGCTAATTTCCCTGCTTCCTGCATCATGAGTGACCGACATAGAAGCACCTTCCCCTTCAGGGAGTACGGGCGTACAAACGTTTTCACTTGCGTTAGCAGAGACACCTACGCATGCTTGCAGTAACCATCCAGCCTGGCCGCGCCCTTCTACCCTGTAGCCCCCCGAATTAAGGTTCGTCTTGAAAAATTCCCCTGTTTCCGGACCGTCTGTAAGAATTTGCGTGCTTCCGGAAAAGATGAAGACAGTAGAACCCGGTGGTATTTCTCCTGCGGCTGTACCGAAATCCGTCCAATCCGGCATGACAACTTTACGCCCGTATATGTTTCTTCTGGGTGGAGCCGCTCCGCATCCCGAAATTTTTACTGAAGAAATACTGTCATTAAAGGTCGTCATATCCCCCCAGTCCGAAGTTTTTGTAGTTGAAGACCCTGCAAAGAATGGATCCTTATAAACGATTACGGTAACCCCAGGGGTAATTTTGATTGAGGAAACCGTATCATTTAAAGCTCGTGTTGGAACAATATCGTCATAAACCTCCCGCAAATCGTCGGAATCTGCATAAAGTGTCCTTTGGGCGCCCGTAAAATTAGCTCCATCATAAAACGTAGCGCACGACCCAGGAGGAACAACCGGAGGCGGCGGAGTTGCGCAACCGGTAATATTCACAACCTGTGTAGTCCCAAAGCCTTGATAAACATTATTTACGTAAGCCTCCGCACTCCAAGAATAAGTTCCTGGCAATAGCCAGTCGAATACCTTGGAGGTTGCTGTACCAGCGTTGACATAACTCGTGTTGCCGTCTTTAACCACTTTAACTCTGTACTGCGTGGCCCCCGAAACCGCTGACCAATTCGCAGTAAAACCCTTACAGGTTACATCCGTCGTCGATGAACTACCGCTTGGAGGTGATGGTGTAGGCGTCGGAATCGGTGTAGGCGAAGCAGGCGCGGCAACATACTTAAACCAAATATCAGTAGTCTGTCCGGCGCTTAAAACTAAACCGGAAACTATGTTCCCGGAATTAAAAGTAGAACTTGCACTGCATGTCGAGTTGACACAGGTGGCTGCAGAAATCGTATAACCGCTTATTTGAGCAGCAGTTATCGTATAAGTTCCGGGTGGAATTGTATTAAAACTCCAGGGATTAGCAGTACTCGAGGTGAATGTCGGGCCGAAAATCGTTACGTCTTTTCCGGCAGGACTAAAAAGGTTACCGGCAGTATCCACATGCCGTCCGGTAATATTGACTGTAGTCGGGCTGGGCGTCGGTGTCGGTGTCGGCATTGGTGTCGGGGTTGCGCCTCCGGCAGGCGGAGTCGGGGGTGGCAAAGGAACCGGTACATTATCGTGCCACGTTAAGGTAAGCCAAACTGTCGCCCCATTGGTCATCGAAAACCCCGTATCCCAACCACCAACATTTCCTGTCCAGTAACCGGTCCTGCCCGAAGGCGAAGATACGCTCGTAAGGCTAAAGGACTCAAAAGGCCCGCTTAGATTTCCGTTAACAATACAGCTTAGGGAATAGCGGTTTCCGTAATTATTCGCGGAACCAAAACCGAACACTGCGTGTCCCGTGTAGCTGTCATAGGCATTTGGGTCATTATTTGGATAATTACACCAGAACCGGCCATCGGTTTCTGAAACGTCCTGGTTTAAATCCCCGGTACCCGTTCTTGCGGAAACGGAGGAAACACCACTCCAGGAATCCGGATTATTTGCATTATGGTGCAAAATACTGCTTCCGTTTTGCGCATTAACCGCAAAATTAATACCCCCAAACTTACTTCCGGACTCGTCCTGCGTTACAACAACCAGCCCGGAAGGATAAGTGGAAGTACCATGGATACCCCATTTGCTCGTGTCACCGCAAGCACCGTGGTTAGCAAAAGCTTTCTTCGGCGATGCTAAAGAAGCCAAAGCCAGCACAAAGAAAAATGCTATTAAAAAAACAAGTTTATATTTACTCATATTTATCAATAAATCATGACCTGATATTTGCTTCTGGTTTCATTAAGTAACTGGTCCCCGGAACCCTGGTATCCGCTCCCTGCACGCTCAACTTTCAAAATAATGTAGCGAATATCTACCATCTTTGGTTTAGCTTCGGGATTTTCCAGATTTAAGTCGAACCTGACCACAAACGGTTGGGAAATTTCTCCAATCTTCAGGGAATCCGCCAGATTCCGAAGGTCAGGAGACGCCATTAATCCCAGTTTTTCGGCGTAATCATCGGCACTAAAATCTCCGCTTCTTACGGAAGTTGCGTACCTGCCGTTTAAGCCGAACCTCGGGTCTTCGTTCACTTTATTAATTGCATCCTCAAAACTTACTTTTTTATCGGCTAAATCTTTATTGAGTGAGTTTACCAACTCGTCGGCATACTGCCTTTCTTCTTTGTTCAGCTTGGTAAGTTCGGCAGCGGAAAGATCGCTTTTGGCAAACGGCGTTTCTATATACCTGTCAAAATTAACCGCTATGTATTTGCCGCTGCGGAAATTAGTAAGGTTATCGAGAAGCGCATTTCGAAGAAGGTTTACGCGTGCGGCAAGCCTCTTACAGTCTTTAGGATCTTTTCCGCCGATTCTCGTTGTCTCTGCCTTAGTTTGCTCGCCGGATATAATAATTTTTTCATCATTCGCCCATTTATCCAAAACTTTGTTGTCAACAAGAAAATCAAGTGCTTCTTTTTCGCCTAAATTGCATTCATTTGAAAATTTCGAAACCTGCGCCTTACTGATTGCTTCATTCCCGACCCTGGCAACCGGCAGGCCCAGCTTTGGTATTCCCCCGTCAAAATAAAGCCTGCCGGAAACTTTTAAAAGACCGAAAATGACAATAAGAATGGCAAAAATTATAAAAACGGCAGGCAAAATCCTGCTTATTTTCTTTGGCGAAGTCGACGAAGGAGTAGCATTTTGGCTACCACCGGCAGACTGAATCGGGGCAGAAGCAGGCATTTTTTTATACGATAATTAATCGGGGAAAATTTTCCCCCACTTACTCAATTCAAGCGCAACTTGGAAATTAAAGTCAAGCAAGAAGACTTAATAATTACTCATTCGGGTTCCCGAATTCCTGCAAACAGACAATTACGTTCGTAACTCCGTTGTAAAAACCCTGGTAACAACCGGCGCCCGATTCGACTGTACCTGACTCCTCAGACAGAATATTTGCCCTGTGCCCCGGACTGTTCATCCATGCGTTAAAAAGCATGTCAACCGTTCCCCAAACAGGATCACCGGAAGACAGGTTTTCCCCGACGCCCCCATTGTACCCCTCCCTAATTGCCCTGTCAGTCGGACTGCCGTCCAGAAAGTGGTCTGTTGCAGGAAGCAGCTTATTAGTAAAAAGAAAGCTTGCATAAGCCCTTGCAGACCTGTCTAAGGATTCGTTTCGCTCAAGCTCCCAAAGACCATGGCTTACCCTTTGCTGATTAGTAAGCGTAAAAATCCGCTCTGCCCATTCATAATTAATTCCTTCAACAGCCATTGTGATTTCCGGAGTCGCAGACGGAGTAATAAAAGGCGTAATAATCGGTTGAGGCACAAGAATCGGAGGCGAAGTCGGGATAAATGGTGCTTTCGTCGGATTCACAAGTAAGGGTGTCGCAGTGATTGGGGAAGTTTCTGATATATCAAAAGGTGTCGGACTATTAAGTAATGTAACAGTCGCAGTTGGAGTTGCAACCCTTTTCGATGGCTTAACTGTATTTTCGGGAGTCCAAAGGCCTTCTGTCTGCGAAAGAGGCTCGCCGGAATCGCTGCTATTTGCTTCCGCACAATATGCGCCCCCAATAACCACAAGCGAAGTACCGACACCTACGATAACTCCTCTTTTGAAAAAACTTATTTTCCTCTCTGCCATGATTCAGGCAAGCCGTGGCAGCGACTAAATATTAACACAAGAGTCAAAGTGTAAAGTCAAAGTCGAAAGTCAAAGAGGTCAACTATATTCTAATTTTTCCGATAAGCCCCGTTAACATAGCAATAATTTCCTGGCATTCAAGTCGCAGTTTTTCTGCTTTGCTCGCATCAATCTGACCTATTTGCGACAACACCAAAAGCCAGTAATCTGTTTCACCTGCTGATCCTCTTGAAATCTCCAAATGTGAAGCATAACTTTTACCCCTATGGCTATGGAAACCCTCAGCAATATTTGCGGGAACAGAAAACGCCGCCCTGATTGCTTGTTTCCAAATCTCCCAATCAGCAAAACCTTTTTTCCGCACACGGGACAGCCCGTAGATTTCAAGTGCTAGTTTGTGAGATCTTTGCCAAACAATCAGATCTTGATAACTTTTAATCTTATTCTGCACTTTTCACTTTGACTTTGACTGACCTCTCGTGCCACTTCGCGTCACGGAGCCACTTCGTTCCAGGAAAGAGAAGGGGTCCCTAAAGAGGAAAGGAGAATCAGGTATTTCGGGTCATAATTGAACTTTATAGCCGGATCAGTGGCATTATTACATATCGATCCGCAAACCCCTGCCCCGCCCCCTAAAAGCCTTTTTATGTCTGTCTGGTTGGTGTAAACTGCCCCGTTAATAACAAGTTGCGCGCCAATAAAATCCGTATCGCTTGTCTGCGCACGGAAAGTCTGGCCGGCTACATAAATACCGTCGACCCGGGTCACACTTGTTTTGACAAAAACATCACCCCGCACAATAAAAACTAAAGCAGTGGCACTTGGCAGAACAATGTTAGTGTTTATATTCAGGTTCCCGTCTACAAACCAATAATATGTACCGTTTACCGGAACTGTCGAAAATGCGCCCGTGTCAAATATCGCATTTGTGTTGCAATAATTAGCTCCAGCCGAATATGTACTGAAGTTACAAACGCTTGGTTTGACCTTTGCCGTTTCGTAAAAAACCTCTTTTAAGTAAGGATAAACAATCGTCGGCACCTGCCTTTGCGTGTAACCTGTAATTTTCCATCCGGAATTTACGTTTATAGAAACGTTAGCGCCGGCAACCAGATAATTGCTTTGTTTTCCGCTTGCGGGTGGAATCTGGCTAACACTCACTGCGCCCTGGCTTCCTACTCCCCCGCCGCTTCCTTCAAACCAGGATTTGACGATAACCGAATAGGTCCTGCCGCTACCTGTATTTGCCGTACTGTTATTTGTCCAGTTGTAATCAACCGGATTGCAGCTTGGGATCACATAAGCATGTGACGTAAACGTAGCAGGTACAGCCCCGACATCAAACAAAGCATTAACTGTCCTTGTAGTACCTGCGGGTATGTTATCAGGAATAGTTATGTTCAGATTATTACTGCCGACAGTTGGAGCAACGCCTGGCGTGCCTGTGCTACAGTCCGGAAAAGCATTCCCGCTATACGGAATATATGGCCAAAAACCAACGGTTAAACCGGCCGGCGCTATTTTATTGGCACTTGCCGAATTTGTCACCGTAATTGTCGCAGTCGCAATCTCATTAGCGTCATATGTTGCAGGGGTTTTATTAAAACTAGTTATCGAGACCGAAAGGTCAAAACCCTGCACCGTATAAGTTGTCGTCAAAGTATTATCCGCTTCATTTGATTCGGTAACCGCTCCACCAGGGCAAGAAGACGGCCCGGAATCAGCCATCGCTGTAGCCGTTAATGTACCGACAGCAGAGGGAAGTGTGACCGGAACCGTAACAATAGCTGACGAACCTGCAGCCAAAGCAGTGGTTGATGCCGTAAATGAAGCACCTCCACAGCTCAAACTGGAAGCATTCATAACCACTCCAACATTGAAACCAGTACCCGTAGTAACCAAACCGCTGTTCGCAACAGTAACACTTGCATTCTGAGCAGAGCCGATATCACCGCCGGGAATCGTAAAAGCAGACACAACCAAATTCGGACTACAGCTTGGTGTTACCTGCGTTCCCGGCCAGACTGTCGTTCCGGTTCCTCCGTTTGGATAAACATGCGAGCTGAATAAAGCCGGGCTCGTGCTGTTATTTCTGGCAATCACTCTCCACCAATAGGTTTTATTAGCTTGAGGAGTTAATTGGTTTCCAACTGTTACCGGATCGGTATCCCCGCCAGTATCTACAGGCGCAGTACTGCTCCACGTCCAGCTTGCAGCACCCGTAGTCGCCCCGTTTCCCGCTAAAGTCTTAACTCCCCACGGCGAAGGAGAAGAAGCCCCCGTCCAGGCCGCTCCGTTAATATCCACGTAATATTCGGTATCGTTAGTTGCATTATCCGTCCAGCTGAATTGAAGTGCAGGTAAACCCGAAGGACAAGTAATCGTCACTGTCGGGCTGGAAGGGTTAGCAGCCGGCGAACAGGAAGTAGAAGTAGGCGTAGCAAATGATGTACCCGTAGGAGATGTAGTATTGGCAGGGTATTTATGGTTGCTCTGTATATCTCTTATGTTGTAGGCAACCACCCTCCATCTGTACGTAGTTCCGAACGAAGGAGCTATCTGGTTTCCGGTTGTATTTGGATCCGAATCCGGAAAAGACAAAAGATCGCTTTCGGTCGCCGTATTTTTCCACGCAAACGAACTTTGATCGGTGTTGAGATACTTTCCTCCCCAGGTTGAAGCCCACGTTGTCGCATTCCCTCCGGTTGAAACGTCTATTATGTACCCGGATTCATTAGTCGCATTGTCGGTAAATGAAAAATTGACAGTTAAAATCCCCGAAGAACAACTGGAAGAAACAGCTAAACTAGTCGGGTCCGCCGGCGGCGTACAGGCAGAAAGCGCCGGCATCGAAGCTGGATTAGTCGATGGCGCCAGTTGCCCCGTCCCATTAGAATTTGGATATACCCAGGCACTTGTGGAGCTATTGTTTCTTGCCTGTATTCTCCAGTAGTAATTGGCACCGTATGCGGGAGCCGCCGCATTATCAAGTTTCTCGGAAGCAGTGCCCGGATTCTTCCAGGTAAAACTGCTTACGTTAGCGGCAAAAGTCTTAGTGCCGACAAGCGTTGAATAGGAACTGTTGCTGTAAACTTCCAGAAAATACCCTGTTTCAAAAGTCGCATTGTCCTTCCAGGTTAAAGTCACGCTTAAAACCGTGGCAGTACAGTCACCGGTACCCGGCGGCCCAGCCCCCGGATTTGCAGGAACTGCCGTGTTTATCCCAAGCCAGAAATTAAATGTCTCCCCGCCGGGAGTTGTATAAGACTGCGTCCAACTTTGGTTATAAGCGCAGGATGTATTTGCAGTACACGTCCCAACGGTTTTGTCACTCCGCCAGGTAGTCACAACCCATCCAACTGCGGGATTGACCTGAAACTGCCGGAAATAATTTGCATTAACAGGTGTAGTATATGCACCAGCGGCACTAAATGAGGTTGTCCTGTCAGCCATAATAGACCCGTTACCGTTTTCTATTAGCTGAGCTACGGACGCACTAAAATTTGGATTAGTACCTCCAAAAGTCTCCCCGGCATCAAAAACTCCGTCCGAATCCTTATCATAAAAAATTGTCGCATTCATCGTCGAAGTCGTCGCCCTCACACCTAACTTCAAATTCCAAACACCATTGACAGCAGCAAGCCACTGACCAGTAGCAGGGGGTGATCCTGCAGAATATGCACACGGCGGATTTGGCAGTGCATCAGGACAGGCAGGCGCGGCCAACGAAAGATCGCTTGTGTAACTTGTAATAACCCAGCCGGACGCGACTGTAACCTTGTAATAGGTCAAGTTGCCAGCTGTTACCGGCGCTGTTCTTGTACCGCCTGGACTTATACTAGTAGTAATATCAGTACCTGTAGCAGCGCTAAACTCATTTACAGTTGCAACAGACGCACTAAAATTAGGAAAAGTACCGTTATTAAAATTCTCCCCCGCATCTTGAACACCACTGCTGTTTGGGTCCGGAAAAACCGTCAAAACTACGGCAGGTGGCGTACATGATCCGCTCGCTTGTGTCGTAAAAGAAGTAGTTGTGCTGTAAGTGCTATATATACCGGTATTGGAATTGTACGCCCGCACTCGAGAGTAATATGTGGTGCTATATGCGGGAGTCAGTGGCGTACCACTTGTCATCGGGCCAGCAGAGCTCCACCAAAATGAACTCGCATTTACTCCCAAATTTTTCGTAGCTAATGTGCCAAAACCTGAACTAGTCGAAACTTCCAGATAATAAGCAGTTTCATTAGTCGCATTGTCAACCCAATTAAACTGAACCTGTAAAGTGACAAGTGGGCAAGACGGGTTTGCAGTCAAATTTGTTGGTTGAACTACGGTATTGCAGTTAATTGTCGTAAACCCGCTCCATGTTGCAATATCCGACCATAAACCGTCTCTAAATGCCCTTGCCGTCCACGTTTGACCGCTATTGCTCGGAAAACTGTTCCATGTCCAGCTTGTCGAACCACCCGTATCCTGATAAGCCCAGCCGGTTGTCCCTCCGCCTTCATGGGAATTGGCAGTCCAGACTCCGCTTGGATCCCAAATATCCAGCCTGTATACCGCCGGCGCACCGCTAACGGCATTCCAGCTGAATGTTGCATTAACATTAGTCCCGTTGCAACTTTGTGTTGGAGGATTGTTCCTTGTAGGCTCAGGCGGCGGAGTTATGGGCGCCGCGCAGCTGATTGTATTCCCGTTTGTCGCAACACTCCAGATGGAATTATAAAGAGTATGCACCCACCACGTATAGGTTCGCCCGGCCTGGCCACTCCGGCTATAAGAATTTGCAGCAGTCTTTAAATGGTATGTATCCGTCGGCCCGCCTTCACCATCTATCGTATCGTTAACATTTACATCAAATTGGGTATGAACCGTATTATTCCACGAAAAGGACAAATTATTAGCCGCGTCGCACGAACCAATTAGCCCCGAAGGCGCCGCCGGACAGGTAACGTCGACTGTTGCAGTAAAATTAAATGCATCAGTCGTAACCCCGGCATAATTGGCAGCTACAGTTGGGTCGAAACAATCACTGCCCCACGTTACTGTAAGTGGCTGGTTAACCTGCCCCGGTAAATCTGGAACCGTAGCGTTGGTTCCATATCCCGTTGTGCCGGCTGATACATAAATGGGTTGCGTACCACTTGTTGGATAAAACTGAACCAAGCCTCCTGTAGTATTTGTATAGGAATAGTAGTACCAAACATTGACTGGTATGACACCGCCGTTAACAAAAATCCCTTGCACTTTTATGGTTGGGTTTTGGGCGGATGCAAACGGAGCTTGCATCGACTTGATCACGAAAACTCCAAGTACGATAATTAATCCAATTAGAATTTTAGCTTTCATAATTTAAAACTTATAATGATTATCCTCTCCTTCTATCCTTAGAATATTTTCATAATCTTCCGAAAAATTATCTTGTATAAATTTCGCTAGTTTTTCCAGAACACCTTTTAAGACTTTGTTAGTGTTATCTTTTTTATACTCAGACTTAAGCAATTGGAACGCAGCATCGTACTGCGGCCACTGCTCGCTCTCTTCACTGTAGGCTGTAGCATTTTTAAGACTTTGTAAAGTTTTCTTTTTAACAAGTCCGTCCAGTGAATCCAGTTTTTCAATCCTTGTGCCAAGATCAGCAATTTCCGCAGGCGCAGCAGTAAGATCACAGCCATCATCAAGACATAAAATATTAAATTTTTCTTCGCCGTAATTTTCCTGGTAGTTGCTTTTCAAGTAACTTTTTAAGCTCTCAAGCGCTTCCCTGTTTTTTTTGTCAGGGTTTAACAAATACATTTTGGAAAGGATCTCGAAAGAGGTATTCAGCGACTCAAATTGTTTTGTGGGATCATCATCGGTTAAAACTTTTGAATAATTTTCCTCTAACCTGTCTCTCCAAACATCAGACGGGAACTCCAAAGCAGAGGTTTGTGTTTTTAAATTATTAAGAAAAGACTTTAATTTATAATTGTTGAGTGAAAAAGAAAATGGTCTACCCGAAAAAAAATAAAAAGCAGCAACAGCCGCCAAACATACTATAGTGATTACAACCAGTAAAAACAGCCACCTTTTTCCCTTAACACGGGAAACCTGTGGAAGACTTTGTTTATCAGGCTGGGCAGGCATATCAAAAGGTCTCGTTTAATAAACGAGCCCCACACATCAATTGAAGCGAATATTACCAACGCAAGTCAAATAACACTATGGAAATTACTTTCCGGGGGTAAAATATGTTTCTAATAAATCAAGCTTGTAAAATTTGCCACTGCCTATACCGGGTTTGCCGGCCGCATTAAGCTGATCAACCTTACCGCCCTCTCCTAAAGTAAAATCCCTGCATTGATCCAAAGCGGCTTTAATTTCGACACTCCCAGCTTGCTCAAACATGTTTTTTAATTCTTCGCCAACTGCTGTGCATCCATTTAGCACTCCGTTTGCATAAAGCTCTGGTGCAACCCCCTCAAGTCCTTCCTCATTACACCAACCAAGATGTTTGTTCAAAATATCAACTGATTGGAGAGGGTCTGGAAGCGTCGCGCCTCCAAAGCTATTAAGTGCAATATCGATTGATTGAGATAAATCTTCAAAAGTCGGCGCAAGTCCCCATAAGGGCTTTTCGGTTGGTTTCGGGCTCGGTGCTATTTCCGGAGTTGGAACCAGTGTAACTTCAGGAATTTCTCCGGGAGTCGAAGTCACAACGAGAGTATTTCCCGGAGTTGCATCCGGATTAGTATCTGTTTGAGTAGGATTATCCGCAGATCCTCCGCCTCCGCAGGCCACGGATACAGCTAGAGTTGCTACTGCTAAAGCACCTGCCGCTTTTGATACGTTTTTTGGTTCGGTTATACCTCTGAGGTAATATCTCGGAGTTTCTTTCATCGCAGCCAGTATACACTATGGGCCTTCATTTGTCAATCCTCAAATCCCTACGCCATTAGGCACGCAAGGCCTCGCCTTGCGAGGCTAAATAGGTATCCCCAACAAGGAGAGACCTTGTTTTCAACTTGAATAATCTATCTTGCCGCAAAAGTACTGCTCTGATACAATCCCAAATAGTTAATAGTTCGTAGTTAATAGTTCATAGCAGCTCAGGAAATCTCTGACTACCCGCTACCCACTACCTGCTACCAACTACTAACCAGCCAATATGGTCTTTTTTTCCAAACACCGTGTAGCGTTTAGCCTGACAGTAGCCGTTCTTCTGCTTGCAGCTGCCTTAAGTGCGATGTTCTGGGCAAGGGGCTTTAAATTTAATTTTCAGGAAAGAAAACTGGAAAGGACCGGGCTATTAATCGCAAATTCCACACCTACCGGAGCCGAAATTTTCCTGGACGGTAGGCTAACCTCCGCAACCGACACAACCATCGCTTATTTAGAGCCTAAAACCTACAGGATTAAAATCTCAAAAGACGGCTTCACGGCCTGGGAAAAGGATGTGGAAATAAAGGCTGACCTTTCAACGGAAATCAAGGCCCTGCTGTTCCCCTTGGCACCGGAAATAAAACCCTTAACCACAACCGGTGCGACAAACCCTACTCTTTCTCCCGACGGCGTTAAAATCGTTTTTGCAGCAACAGGTGATAGGGGCGGCGTTTATCTGCTTACCATGAATGACAGGCCACTCCCGTTTAGGCAGGACACAAAACTCCTTGCGCAAAATCGGGGCCAAACAGACTACACCAAAGCCAGCTTCATCTGGAGCCCGGATTCCAGGGAAATTGTCGCCCGTTTTGAAGAAAATGGAAACGTCAGCGCGAATCTGCTACTGGACACGGAAAAAAGCAACCAGGAACCAAGGGACGTAACGGCATCACTAACTTCCACACTGAATGCCTGGCAGGATGAGATAAACAGTAAAGCTCAAACACAATCGGTCATTGCCCCGGAAAGTGTAAAAACCGCCACCGCAGAAGCCGCTCCTGCGAATAGTTCCCCCACCCCGTCTCCATTTGCCCAAAAAGCATCCCCCTCTCCGGATATCCAAATAACCCGAAAATCAAATAGCCTCCTAAATTACTATCCAACAGGCATGATTTTTTCACCCGACGAGGAAAAAATCCTTTACAGAAACAAAGAAGGAAATTACAAAGTTTATGACTTGAAATTAAAGAAAGAATATTCGCTTCCGGAATTGGCCGATTTACAAAACATTTCCTGGTATACCGATTCAAGCCACATAGTAATAGCTCAAAAAGATTCAATTTCCTTAATAGATGCTGATGGCAATAACAAAGTTGCGGTTTTCACCGGAAAGTTTGTAAACGGTTTTGTGTTTGCCCACCCGTCCGGCACCCGTCTGGTAATTTTGACCACCTTAACCCAGGCGGAAGGCACCCTGCCAAATTTGTACGCGATCAATTTGAGGTAGTTGCTGCTCGCACAGCAACCGGCTTTGCAACAACCAAAAGCCTTTTCCAGGTTGTCCCCGGCGGATAACAGGTTTGCAAAACCAGCAATTGTTCGGGGATTTTAGCCGTCAGATAATAAACATCCTCCGGCTCCGTAATCTTTTTTTCGGTAACAATATAGTCGTATCTCTTGTTGTTGAAGAAGATTACAACCTTGTCCTGTGGCTCCAAATCTTTTAGTAAATAAAAAACCGCATTAAACCTGGGAACATTGAAAAGCGTATCAGTAGAATGCGCAAAAAGATAGGTAATTCCCGGCTGCCCCGGAAAGGATGTTCCAAGGGCATGGGCAACTCCCCGCTTCAGCGCCTCGTTATAAGTGTTTTTGTTAGTTGTATCCACGTTAGGGACGACCGGAGCGTCCGCCCCAATCTTTTCTACAATTATCGAAAAGTTCGGGTCTTTTGGAATCAATATATTTAAATTAGTGTCTTCTTTGCCAAGCAGGGAACCAAATTTCTGGGTCGTCAAAGTATTTGGAGCGGCTTCGAATTTCTCGCCCTTAAAATTATCAAAAGCATGGCCGACAAATGCCGATGCAACCGGCCAGAAAGTAAAAGCAATTGCGGCAATCGTGCCCAGAACCAAAAAATTTCCGATAGTCCGAATTAAAAGAACCTTTTTATCAACCTGCATAGCAACATTTTAACCTATTTTGTCCTAAATCTTTCGAAGAAATTCGCCCGCTGATTCCGGAGTTGTTTTTATTCTGAGCGAAAAATCTCCGGTTTGACTACACCCCAATGCTTCTTTCAATCTCGGGTATGTTAACGATCGGTTACACTGCACTCCTGCATCGCCACTAAAAAACACACACTCGTGCGTCATATTGGGCAGAATCGTAGCACCGGTCAAATAATCTGTCAAACTAGAAATTTAGTCTTTTGATATAATTCAGAGGCGTTGCCCCAGTAGCTCAATGGACAGAGCAGTCCCGTCCTAAGGGAAAGGTTGTGAGTTCGACTCTCGCCTGGGGCACAAGGAAATTTTGTCGGGAATTTGAATTTATCTATGAACTATTGACTACCTACTACCAACTACCTGCTATTAACTATTTATTGCAGCCCGGGTCTGGCCTGTATTGTTCGGGTACGGCCAGGTTTTTTGAAGAAGAATAGATTACTTTGTAATTGCACAGAGAATCAACGGAAAGCGTGTTTTTTAAGGATAAAACGGCACTATTTCTGTTGAGAAGATACTGATCCAGCTTATCCCCGTTTATAAAAACGTAATAAGTGTCCGAATCCTCGGAATATTCAATCCTGAAATTTTTATTCTCCAGCGGAAACTTTTTATCACCTGCTGCAACAGTCGCAACAACCGGCTTTGCTCCGGGTACGCCTTGGTTCTTGTACTTATCTATTACCTTAGGATAATAAACAAACGCAAAGTAAACCAAAGCAACGGTAAATACTAATACGGAAACTTGTGTAAGAACTTTGAAACTTTTCATTTATCTGATTGCTGCTTCAAACTGCATTAAGGAAAACATCAAAGACAGAAGAGCAAAAACAACAAAAGCCAGTGCAACCGGCGGATCCTCCAAAAATTCCCCAAAGCTGTTCGAGGTATTTTCCCTGGAGGATTTCTTCTTCATTTTTTCTTTTTTGGGCAAACTCCCTACTTAAAGCTTAAAACGCTTTCAATTTTATTGTCAAATCATAAGCACCCGTTTTAACAGTAACAGGCATGGAAGTACCTACCCTTCCACTATGTAAATTGCCGGTGTCTTGTCCAAAAAATAAATAATCTTAAGAGGGGCAGCATTTACCGGAAAATCACCGGGCTTGCCCACGAAAAGAGTTTTTCCTCCTGTATTTTTTTCGTAAGTAAACTTATGAAATTCATAATTATCGTATTTGTTTCGCCCGTCGTCCCAATAACCGGAAACCGTACCGCCTTGCTGTAGGTATTTTTGAGGATCGTATCCCGAATAAAATAAAAAGAAAACATGCGGCCATTCAAGGCTCGTTGATACGATTATTTTGTCGTACCTGCCTTTGCGCTCTTCCACAAACTCGACTGCTTCCCTGCGGCCAAAGATCCAGTTTTCCGAACGTTCATTGGGCAAATGCACATGGTATTGATGAAAAAAATAAACAAAAAGAATTGCAGCAACCACAGAAAACAAAAAACCTGCCGGATAAAAAACGGCCCGGCTTTTTCTGTGCGCATATTCAAAAAAACCATAAATCCCGGCGGCAGTAATTACCGTAATTGGAATAGTCATACCAATTGCCCTGATAGCGTGAGGAATATCCCATGTCACAGCAGGAGGAACAGAGGCAAGAAGCAATAGACCCAGTATCAGAAAAGCCGGTTTTCTGTTCTTTCTCCGGAAAAGAAAATACAGACCGAGGGGAATAAAAATAACCATCCATAAATAAAGAAGGCCTGTCCGCGGGGCATGATGATGCTTTTGTCCTAAGTCAAAAAACAAAAAGTCCGGCGAAAAGTGTGTTAAGTATCCTCTTGAAACTAATTCAAAAGAATTGAATAGCAGCGAGTCATGAAAAAATCTTCTCAAAAGGTTTATCCCAAGCCCGGCATCGTAAAACATTTGTTTTTCGTTATGCACGTATGTGGCGCGGTCATTTAGGACGTTTGTCCCGATAAATCGCACGTGTGCGCCTTTAAGAAAAGTGTCGTTCATGACACTTAAAAAGAACGTTGAGAAAATAACGATGGCCACGACAAACGGTAACTTATTGCCAATAAAACCTTTCCAAAGCTCTTTTCGGTATAAAAAAATGAGAAGCACAACGGTTGGCGGGACAATAACCCTGAAGCTTAAATATGTGTATTGGGCAAGCCCGAAAGAAAGCATCGATAAAATCAGAAACCACCGGCTTTTGCTAAGTCCGTACAAAAAAGTCAGGACGCCAAGTACAAAGAAAAATAATGCGGTATTTGCCTCCGCAGCCATCCGCGAAAACTGGATATTCCACGGCAAAATAGCAAGCAAAAATGAACTAATTAAAGCAATACTTTTGTTTTTCAAAAGTGCAAAAGCAAGCAAAAAAGTAAGAACAACTGTAAGCGACCCCAAAAAAGCGGACGGAAACCTGACGGCAAAATCAGTAAGGCCAAAAACACTCTCGCTGACAACTGTTAAATACATATGGACAGGCAGTTTGAAATCGTCGAGGGACTCAAAATATACAGGCAGGAACTTTCCAAATTCGTCATGCCCTGTTTTTAGTATCGAATACGCATTATATCCGAACGAAATTTCATCCCAGTTTAAAGAGGGCGGGTTATTGGAAAGGTTAATAAAACGCAGGAAAAAACCGCTAAAAACAACACCTGCAAAAAGCAAGTAGAAGACTATTTTCCGCATAGGCTAAAGATTACACCGTTTAAATCTTTTTTTAAATATGAAATAAGCTGAGATTGTTGAAAACCTATCATTATTACTCTTCGAGCGAGATTGAAAGCCGAGTCGAGAAGTTCTCGACAAGCTCGAACAATAAAGGTTTTCAGCAAGATCATAAGCTTTGAAGAAATGAGGCGAGTTTGACTCGGGTCGAAGACCCTGAGCGAACACTTCGATGCTACTCGGTGTAAACTGCTTGACTCGGGTCGAAGACCCTGAGCGAACGATGTGAGTCGAATGGGTCGGGGTGCTGGGAAATACGCTTCGCGTAGAATATCAACGTTTCGTTGATATTGTGAACCCATTTTGTCGGGGAGGGCGGACTCGAACCGCCGGCCTCGCCGTCCCGAACGACGCGCTCTAGCCAACTGAGCTACACCCCGTTTACAGACAGCATTATACCTAATCAGACTCCTCACTTGATACTTAATTCCCAATACTTAATACTGGATACTAGATACTATGTTACTGCCCAAGTCAGTTCGTAGTTTTAAGTTTGTTGTTCGTAGTAAGAAAACTGCCCGCTACCAACTACTCACTACCAACTACCTACTACCTACTACCTACTCGCGCCAACGGCGCTCAGGTTTTACTCTAATCGAGCTGCTTATTGCCATAACGATAATCGCAATAATTATCGGGATAGGCACGCTTTCCTGGACCAAATCACAGGAAAAGGCAAGGGACGGCAAAAGGAAAAGTGATGCAAAAACCATCCAGCAGGGCCTGGAGGAATACTTTCAGACCAACCGCCAATACCCGCTTGCGGCATCTTGCAGCAACGACGCAAGCGGCAACTGGTTATCAGGGTTTAAGAACGTCTTGACCGGTACCCCTACGTACTTAAAAGATGTCCCCAGAGACCCCGCCAACAATGCGGAATTCAAATATTGTTACGAACCGACTACAACTAATTTAAAATATAACCTTTATTTAAGGCTGGAAAACACCGCAGATCCTGACGCGGAGTCTCCCCTTAACCCTGCTCCTCCTCCCGCATACAATTATTCCAACTACAGGCTCACGAACCCATGAAAAAACAAGTACGTAGTTTTGAGTCCGTAGTTGGTAGAAAAAAATCTACCCACTACCTGCTACCCGCTTCGCCCGCGACCCGCTTCGACACGAAGCAAGAGCGAGGCGAGCCCACTACCAACTCGCGCCGAAGGCGCGCAGGCTTTTCCTTAATCGAACTGGTTATCGTCATAACCATAATCGCTATTTTAGTCGGCGCAATTTCCGTTTCATGGGCAAAAGCCCAGGAAAAAGCGAGGGATAACAGAAGAAAGAACGATTTAAAAGGCGTCCAGCAGGCGCTGGACACATACTACGATTTAACCGGTACATATCCGCTATCTATCAACCCTGGAAAAATTACTTGCTATACATACTACAGTTCTCCCGTCTACACTGGTGCAATAAAATCATGGGGTTCAAAATTCTCCTGCATTCAAACCATCCCCGATAGCCAGGAAATAACATTCCTGCAACAGCTTCCAAGGGATCCGCGCAATGTTGCAGCGGCATCTTTGCTGGAATATCATTATTTTATTCCGATGGGTACTCCGGGTACCCCGCCATACAAGTCGTATATTCTCTCGGCCAGTCTTGAAAACACAAAAGACCCGGAAAATACCAGCAATCCCGATTATGTATCCGGAACGCTTAACTGCACTCCGCAGGCCAGCCGCAATTATTGTGTAACAAATCCATGAAAACAAAATTAGTTCGTAGTTTTGAATTTGTAGTTCATAGAAAAAAAACTACCCACTACCTGCTACCCTTCAGGGCGAACCCTCAGGGTGAACCCGCTACCCACTCGCGCCAAAGGCGCACTGGCTTCACCTTAATCGAGCTTCTCGTATCAATCACGATTATCGCAATACTTATCGGCGCAGGCACCTACACATGGATTAACGGCCAGGAAAAGGGGCGCGACGGAAAAAGGAAAAACGAGATTAAGGAAGTCCAAAAATCGTTGGAACTTTATGCCCATCTTTATGGAAAATATCCGAATACCGCAAGCGGGAGTATTCAATGCAATGCGGGAACCGATACAACAACATTATCCTGGGGATCCGAATTTATCTGCGACAACACAACATTTATGCAGAAACTGCCAAAAGACCCTAAAACTACGAACCCCCAATATTATTACGAGTACGGAACTTCGGGTGATACAGGAACTTATAAAATTTCTGCCGCAATGGAAAACGCAATAGATCCCGAAACTTTACCTGCTAACAGACCTTGTACTCCAAATAGCACGTCATATAATTACTGCATACAAAATCCGTAGTTCGTAGTTCGTAGTTCGTAGTTCGTAGTTCGTAGTTCGTAGTTCGTAGTTCGTAGTTCGTAGTTCGTAGTTCGTAGTAAGAATTCTACCCAACTACCCGCTACCTACTACCAACTACCTACTTCCCACTAACTCACCAGCACTAGATAAGAAGCAACTATCGCAATTCCTGCGATAATTAAATATTCAATAATCAGTTTCTTTTTAAAATCGCCTTTTAAATTGTGGTAAACAAAGCCCCAAATGACATAAAAAACCGAAGTTAAGGCAATCACTAAAAAACCCTTTTCGCTGTCAAAACGTGTTCGCCAGTAACCCAAAAGGCCAACTCCTAGGCCGATTATTAATGCCAAATGCGCAATTTTGTCCAAGTTCTTCATGATTTTGCTTAAAGACTAATGTCTAACGACTAACGCTTTAGTCCTTAATCCTTAGTCCTTAGTCATCGTGCTTTTTAAATCACCGCTCCTCCCAAAGCATACCAAAGTGCAAATAAAACAAAACCCAAAATTAACAGATGGGCAAATACGCTGCTTCTCATTTTTAAATGTTCGCGTTTAATAACGGTAAATACTTCCAGTAGAAAAACAAGAAACACAAAGCCGACTAAAAGCATCGAAACAAGTCTTGAAATAGCAAATTTTCTGGATGCCAGAACCGTAGTCTGGTTATCGCCTGCCGGTTCACGCCCGCCGACAGGCGGGCTGTCAACTGCTAACTGTGGACTGACAGCAGGTGTCACCTGAGGGCTTGAAACAGGAGTCGGACTTGGAGCAACTCCGGCTGCGACTCTCGGACTGGTCTTTACTTCGGGCTGGGCACTTGGGGCTGGTGTTGCCTGTACAACAGTCGGCTGGGTCGGAACCTGAGACAGACGTGTTCCGAACATTTGTACAACCAAAGTACCTTCCCTACCCGTTAAATTTCCCCAGGTAACCGCTACACCAATTTCATTAAAGTTTTTGTCCAAAAGGTTGCTTTTGTGAGAAGGCGAATCCATCCAGGCGCTAACTAACGAACCGGCATCCGAAAAATCCCTTGCCAGGTTTTCCCCAGCGTATAAATACCGGTAACCGGAAGCAGTAATGAAACTCCAAGGGGTTTTTCCACTTGGCGAATTATGCGACCAGTAATTTTCGCTAAGCATATTAGCTGCCTTACCAGAGGCGGCAGATGCAAGCGACTCGTTATTGGCAACCGGCGGTAAACCGTTTTCCGCCCGTTTGGCATTTGTTAAAGCAATAATCGCGTCCGGCCCGAAACTCGCCTGCCCTAAAATCCCCGGTGCAGCCAGTTTAATTACAAACAGTCCTGCTCCGAAAACAATGAGCAGCTGCATATAAATGAAGAGCGTAAAAACGGAAACCAGATGGGGATGGTGTTGCTCGCCATTGTCATGGACATGAGGAAAGAAGTGATGATGGAGATTTTTGCTAATCACAATTCCAGTGTATCAAATCCCAAGTTCCAAACTCCAAACAATATTTAAATTCAAATATCTAAAATCAAAAACCTTGAGTTTAGAATTTATTAATTGGAATTTGTTTGATATTTGTTATTTGTAATTTGAGATTTATATTACTTCTCGTCCTCTGCGTAGAGGTAAGGAAAATTTGACACTTCCCAATCAAAAATTTCCTCTTTTTCAAAAAACCGTGCGATTTCCTCTTTCGCCGCTTCCTCACCGTCGGAAACATGGATAATATTGGCGCTGGTGCTCATCGAGTAATCACCGCGGATGGTTCCAACTTCGGCAATCCTGGAATTGGTAGCACCCGCCATTTTGCGCACAACGGCAACAGCATCAATTCCCTCCCATACCATACAAATCAGCGGCGACGACATCATAAAGCCCTTTAGGCCCCCAAAAAACGGCTTATCTTTGTGGTGTGCATAATGTTCTTCCAATAAAGCCTCCGAAGCCGCCACCATCTTAACCGCAGCCAGTTTTAAGCCCTTTCTTTCAAGTTTATGGATAATCTCGCCCACTAATCCCCTCTGTAATGCATCGGGCTTCAAAATTACAACAGTCTTTTGCATTATAGTCAGTATAAAGTATCTAGTATTTTGTATCTAGTATTCATCCGGACATCAGTCTCGCACTTTTGCTAAACCACTAAGTAACTTGCTGCAAACTAGAATATTATCAGCCACCGGATAATTCCCATACTAAATACTGAATACCTCTTTAAATACTCCCCTCCACGCAGTAGTTGTACGAGGTGTTTGTGGGTATTTCTTTACACGTTGCCCCGGGTTTGCTGTAAATTTGAGGATCGTCCTCATTCTCCAAAGTTGTCCACAAAGTAAAAGATTGTCTACTTGAATCAGGGACCTCGTAACGGTACTTGTGAACAACTGCACCGGAAGGAGGAGAAGCAGGCGGTGGTGAAGAAGATGGCTCGGGCGGCGGCGAAGGTACGTCAGGCGAAGGAGTAGGCGGAGCAGCCGATGGCGAGGGCACAGGCGAAGGGTCAGGCGTTGGTGTTGGTATCGGGGCTGGCGTAGGTGTAGGCGAAGGGGAAGGAACCGGTGTCGGGGTTGGCGTCGGTAAAGGTGTGGGTGTGGGTGTAGGCACTGCTCCCCCTACGGCAAAAACCAAATCATCGCGATCGTTATAAGTTCCCGCTGAACAGGATACAGCTGTCGATGTATAGCGAAACTGAGCCCTAACGGCCTGAAGACTACCAGCGGGAAGCGTATAATTTGCAGAAAGGACCTGAGAACCGCCAACGGTGGGAGTAATCGTGGCGATCAGCGTCCATACGGGAGAATTAGCATTCGGAGCATAGAATAAATCCAGCTTATCACTAGAAGGACTTGAAAATGCCCAAACGGTTGCCTCCACTTTAACTGTAGCTCCAGGCGCAAAAAGAGAACCGTCTAAGGTGGAAACCTTCAGTCGGTCGTTGGACTCATCCACATGGTACGTACCCGCAGTACCATCGACGCAAGTTGAATTTATCGTATTGGGTTGATTAGACTCTGGCCCTTTTGCATCTCGGCCAATAACCAAAGCGGCACCCGTATCGCAGCTGCTTGAACCTACAGCGCAGACAGGTGATTTTAATGTGGCGTCATAAGTGGCCACAACATCATTGACACCTGCAACTTCCCCTCTACTTTCCTGCGAAAATTCTCCCCTGCCGCCAAATTTTGGGATTAAATTGGCAAGGGTGGTAATTAACCCTGCCTGCTTTGGGTCACAAGGCATCCTCTTTAAGTATTCAGGTACCATCCCCGAAATCCAGCTCGTGCAACCTCCTTCGGTTGATTCCGCAAAGAAATCCGCTCCAGGATCCGGAAAAGTACCATAGTCAATCTGATACCTAAGAAGCGCCTTTCCAAGCTCCGCCAAGTCACTTTTGCGTACTGCGTCCCTTGCGCTTGCAATGCGCTTGGTCATAACATAAAACCCAATACTTGCGAGTATTGCAAGTATTGCCATAGCAATCAAAAGCTCAATTAATGTGAAACCTTTGTGAACATTAACAAGCTCTCTTCTAGGTACAAACCCTAGAGGCAATTTTTTAGCTTTTTTCAAAGTACTAACTTCTTACTACAATCTATAATCTATACCAGAAAAAGCGCAAAAGCAAAAAAGAGGAACAAGGGAACCGTTTCCTTAAATCTTTAATAATTCCCAGAATCGTGACTTTTCCTTAAAAGAACCGATAACGGCTAAGTTAAACTTGCTATACACTTCTCACTTCTCACTTTGCACTAACCCATCAATTACTTCAAAAAGCCGTTGCGCCGCCAAAGCGTGTACAAATTCATTCGGGTGGGCGTCAAAACGGCTTGCCATGAGTTCTCTTGGTTTTTTTCCGGAAATTAAATCCAGCATGTCAACATACCCGTCAACTTTATTTTCGGCAAAAAATACCTCCAGTTTATTATGGATTACAACCGGGTAATTCTCACCGATTAAGTTGGTGTAAGGAAAAACAATAACAACAACTTTGGAATTATCTTGCTTTATTGCGTCAACAAAATCCTTAAGGTCTGCCTTGTGCCTGTCAAAAGAAACCTCGTTTTCGTATTCTTTTAAATCTACTCCCTGAATCTCGCTAACGGTTTTAGAATACTTTTGCGAAAACCTCCAGTATAAAAACTCCAGAAAATACGATTTTTCCACCAGATAATTTATGGTACCTGCCTTCTGCTTTTTCGCACTTAAAATCTTTGCCCTCTCCGCTGTTTTTTCTTCCGTACCGATATCGTTTGGAAAATACTGCAGAACAACAATATCCAAATCGAAAAGCCGCGCTTTTTCTTTATAGCGGAGTATTTCTCCCCCCGTATCAAGCCCCGGAACACCGAAATTGTAAACTTCGACCTTTTTCGCGCCCGATGCAAACTTTTTTTCTAAAAGATTACCGAATCTGTCATCAACATTTTCAATTCCCGACCCGAAAGTTAAAGAATCGCCTATAACCCCGATCCGCAAAACCCCATCCCCTTTCTTCATTACAAACTCTCTGTCTCTGGAAAAGTCCCCGTTATAGACAACATGCCTCTGGGTCCACTTCGTAGTTACCCTCAGAAAACCGAGGCCGTCCGGCGCATCCCAAACGTAACGGAAATAACCCTCAAAAGCGGAAAAAACAACAACAAAACAAAAAATAATAAAAAATACGGAAACCAGTATATTTTTGTAAAGCTTACCAATCTTACTTTTAAATACGGCAAAAGAACCGGCCAAAAACAAAAGAAATATAACGAGGAGCAAAAAGATATAAAACGAAAAATCCTTTAGAAAGTAAATAAGCCTCAAGGCAAGGTTCATGGGAACATCGGCTAAATTTTAAGGATTTTTTGAAACCTGGCTTTCTCTCTAAAAGGCCCGATGACGGCAAGGTTCAGTTTGCTGTTTGTAAACAAGAACTCCGCGACTCTTTGTACATCTTCTGCCATAACCAAATCTACGGATTTTAAGAAATCCTCCATCGTCCGCACCTTTCCCTCCAAAAGTTCGTCTGTCCCATAACCTGCAGCTATCGCCCTCGAATCTTCCCAGGCCAATATTACCTTGCCTTTGATGTACTCTTTGGCCTTTTTTAATTCTTTTGCTTCAACCGGATGTTTAGCTATTTCTGCAAACTGATCAAGGATCACCTTAATCGCGTCATCGATCCTCTTCAAGTCTACTCCGGCCGAAGCAACAAGCGACCCGGTATCCATGTAGGAATCGTTTTCCGCCCGTACATAATAGGCAAGGCCACGCTTCTCCCGTACGTTCAGAAAAAGCCTGGAACTCATTCCGCCCCCCAGGATAGTTGCCAGAATTGCAGCATTGTATCTGTCCGGGTGCCCAAGCTTAAACCCCCGGAAACCTAAAACCAAATGTGCCTGGTCTGTCTTCTTGTAGGTAACAATCGCTTCCGGCTTTTGCTGGTTTTCGGAAACAGGCAAAAATCCGGCAACGTCATGCGGCTTATGAACACCAAACTTGCTTTTGATTACCGCCAGCGTCTTGTCGCGTACAAAATCTCCGGAAACCGCAACCACCATGTTATTCGGTACATACCTTGCGTCAATGTATTTTTTGAAATCGTCACGGGTCAATTTACGGATAACATCCTTTTCGCCGCCGATATCCCAACCTAAAGGCTGGTCTCCCCATAAAAGCTGTTCGTAAATTTCGGCAACCCTGCGCATCGGAGTATCTTCATATAGGTTTAATTCTTCGATAATTACTCCGCGCTCTTTTTCTATCTCGGCTTCGTCGAACTTGGAATTCCACAGCATATCGGAAAGCATGTCCAGAAGAAGCGGCAGATGTTGTGAAGCACTTTTGATGTAATAACCGGTTGTTTCTTTACCGGTGTAAGCGTTGTAATCGGCTCCGATTTCGTCCAGCGCATGGGAAATGTCGGATGCAGAAGGTCTCTTTTTGGTCCCTTTAAAAAACATGTGCTCCAGAAAGTGGGATATTCCGTTAGTATTTTTCTTCTCGTAACGGCTTCCTGCCCCGCACAAAACTATGGCCGTGACAGACCTGAATGCCGGCAAAGGAGCCAGAATTACCCGCAAACCGTTCTCAAGAATAACTTTTTCGAATCCGTTTTGCATCTTTAACCTTAGAGGCGATTTTAATACTTTTGAAACAAAATATATAGACCGAAAGAAGTTAAGGCTGATTCAAATGTTCAAGCAAAGTCCTCTGCAAATCCATTCTCACCAGATCTTTACTATCTGCAATTGCATCAAGAACGCTAATTGCCGTTCTCAAATCCCCTTGTGTTGCTGCCTCGACTCCAAAGCCCCTGATGTATGCCCCAACTCTTTCTTTAGGTGCATAATCAAGCCGAAGTCTGTAGGAAAAGTAACCTTGCAAATCAGAAAGATCCTGTAAAACTTCTTCAGCAACCATCCAAGGGTCAGTGGATTTTAATTCGATCCAAAACCTGTCAGCATCGTCAAAATGTATTTCAAGTTCGTCAAGGTCTTCCCTTTGTCTAAAAGCGTCGCGCCCAGCTTCGAATAACTCCGTGATCTTTGGATCTGTTGTCGCTTCAGCGTTAGTTTTTCGTTCGCACATGGGTAAAATTCTATTCCTAACGATTACACTTTTCAACCTGAGTCATCTAATTTCGAACTTGTGAGAAATAAGTCCTCTTATTTCGAGCCTGCGAAAAATACATCATCTAATCTCCACGTCTTCCACTTCCCAGGTGTAATCGCTAAAAACCTTGACTATTCCAAAACGCGGTCCCTGAAAGTTTCGCTCGCGTGCAACCGCTCCAATTGTCGTAATCTTGATTTTTTCGTCTTCTGTGTTAAACCGGGCAAAAAAATGGATATCTCCGGAAAAAAATCCGTCTATACTATTTTCACGAAGAATTTTCATAAGCCTTTGCGCCTGATTCGCAACATCCACAGACTGCGCACCCATAATATGTTTACTTTCTGGGTGGAATGGTGTTTTATGCGCAGCAACGAATGTTAACTTTGCCTTTTCCCAAAAAGCCTTATCCAGAAAATCCCATGTCTTTTCACCGAGACCTTTATATATATCACTATTATCAATTAGAACAATTTTAATTCCATTTTGTTCTATTAAACTGTTCGGTTCTCCAAAGACCTCAATAAAATTATTAAGTGGTTCCTCCTTTTTGTCTCTGCTGTCCCAAAGGTCATGATCTCCTGCAGTCACATAATATTTAAAACCAGATTCATCAAAAACCTTTTTCGCAGAAAGTAGGTCCGCTCGTGTGCCTACAGTAGTCCAATCCCCTAATCCGATTACAAAGTTGACACCTGCTCCCTTAGCCTGACTTAAGGCCTTTTCTAGCAGTTGGTTTTCTCCACTGCTATCCGTAACAATTGCAAATCTAAGTATTTCCCGCTTCGGCAAACTTGACGTAAGAATCTCCTGATTCGAAGAACTTTGTTCTGGTCGTATAGAATAACCGATCGCTACTGAAAACCCGATTAATATAAGGAGAAAAAAGAGTTTCTTCACAGCTACATTTTATCAGGTGCATTAATTCCCAGAAGATTAAGGCCCCGCTTCAGAATTTCCGCAGTCGACCGGGTTAAAAACAGTCTCCTTGCAGACTGCTCCGCGCCTGCTTTTAATATCGGCAAATTATTGTAAAGTAGGTTATATTTTTGGGCGACTTCAAACAGAAAACCCGCCACCGAACTAGGGCTAAAGTTCTTTGCGCAGGCAACTACAACATCTTCAAAATGCCCGAGAGCCCTAAGCAGTAAATCCTCTTCAGCACTCAAATCTGTCCAGTCATATACTTTTGCTTTTTGTCGCCATTTTCGAACCTCGCCTTCGGCGGGCCTATTGCCTATTGCCTTTTCGAGTACCGACCTGCATCTCGCATGTGTATATTGCAGATAAGGTCCGCTATTGCCTTCAAGTGATATCGATTCCTCAAACGAAAATTTTGTATCCTGCCCGATATTGTTTTTCAAAAGTGAATATTTAACCGCACCAACTGCAACCGTCTCCGCCAGGTCTTCAAGATCCGAAACAAGACCCTTTTCATCCACAACTTTTTTCGCTTTTTTCTTTGCCTCATCCAAAAGCCACTCCCCGCTAAGCACATTTCCAAGCCTGCTGCTCATCTTACCCGCAGGCATCCTAACCATCCCGTGGCCAATGTGTTTCGTTTTTTCAGCAAGATTAGGCGCAATTTGTGAAAGGGCGGAAAGAAGAACCTTAAAATACTCGTTGATTTCGTTTCCGGTAATAATTACCGAAACGTCGTATTCAAAATCTTCGAATTTCCTCGGCGCCAGGCCAAGCTCCTTAGCCTCATATGTGGGTAGTCCCAAAGAATTAATAAACACTCTGTTGTGAAGCCCGTATTTTTCTCCCGGAAAAATAATTGCGCCCTCGCTTTCTTCAAAAACGCTGCCAAGGTATTCATGTACAAGTTTTGCGCCGTACCCCCCGACTTCACTTTCGAAATAATAAAAATCGAATTTTGTGCCCAGTCTTGCATAAATTTCTTCAAAATGCTCCAGGCTCCATTTTTTGCCCAATCGATATTCTTCCATAGCTTCGCCCTTTTCGTAAATTTCCTTGTTTAGTCCGGTTATTTCTTCTTTTGCCTTTGCATCTTCCTCAAAAGCCTTTGCCCCAACCGCGTACGCCTCCCCCAAAAACTTGATTCTTTCTTTAAGCGGTTTGCCTTCAAGACTTTTGACTTTTGACTTTTGACTTTTGACTTTCTCTCTCATCCCCCAAATGCTCTTTGCAACATGCATGCCTACATCACCTTGGTAATTAGCTCTTTTTACGTTGGCGCCAACTGCTTCAAAGAGCCTCGAAATTGCCTCACCTACACTGTTACTGTACAAATGTCCTATATGGAATTCTTTAAATGGGTTCGGGTCCGTGAATTCGACAATCACCTTCTTATGGGAAAAATCAGTTTCAAAAACTCTCTTCTTGAGTAATTCTTCTACTTCTTTTTGCCATATTTTCTCATGAATCCAAAAATTGATAAATCCCGGCTCTTTAACCTCTAGTTTTTTAATGAGGCTCGATTTTTGCAAACTATCAGCCAAAATCCTAGCAAACTCCATTGGTGATTGATAGATATCGAGGCTAGGATTTTTTTTCACTTTTGACCCATTTACCCCCTCTGGTCCCTTTGTAGCCTTTGCGATTTTTAATGAAACATTAGTAGTAAAATCACCAAACTTAGGGTCTGTCCTCGTAATATCCGCCGCAACGTTCGCAATTCCCGCTTTGACCAAGGCTTCCAAAATTTCTTTTTCTAAAAGCTTTCTAATCATCTTGCCACAAGTTTACAGCGATTTAAAAAGCACTGTAAAGTTATCACTTGCAAACAGGAATATAATTGAGCATGTGAACGAAAGAGAAAGCGTCCCCGGACTCGGATGTGACCCTATTAAGTTAAGCCGGATCCTTGAAGAAATTTTACTGGATTTTAATCAGCTAACACCGGTTTCCGCCGCAGTTGGTGCCCTGATTACTTTTGAAGGAGCCCCTAATCTTAGCAGGGCGGTAAAATGGAAAGACGAGCCACCCGAAAGCCCGCTTCGTCAATACTTCGAAAAAGCAAAATCGTACCTCCTCACTTTACAAAAAATAGAAAGCCAGGCGGAAAACAGACAGTTTCTCAATCCGGAGGATGACCCCGACGAAGCCAATGACGAAGAACCAACATCAAATCTAATTGGCAAGCTGCATGCCTACGAAGACGTTTTAGCAGTCCTGAATAAAATCTTTGGTTCCTGAAAAGAATGGAAGCAGTATCCATTCTCAGCCTCACATAGAGAACAGCAAAAAGGTATAATACCCGCCATGCAGGAAAGAAACTCATTTGAAATTGCCGAAAACGAAGTACCTAACCTGATCGACCAGGTCGTTACTCTTGAGGGAGACGGCAAAGATAAGAGAACTGCAATCGTCAATTCTCTGATCGCCAGAGCAGATTCATATCTCAATGACTATGCCCCACAATTCCTCTGGGCTATAAATTTACCAGAGAAGAAAAAATGGCACTCCACGCCTATATATTCCTTCTTGAAGATTTCCAAATGGAGCTTGAAATTGCAGAATTTTCCGAGTGCCTTCCAAATCCTGTTAAAGAGCAGACTCTGGAAGATGACGTACTGGATTACTTAAGAATCAATAAGGGAGTACCGCAGCAGGAAGTTGACATTTCCGGTATCACGCTGCTTAAACAATCAATCGTTCGCATGAGCGCGGAAAATATTGAAGATGGCGAGAGACCCGAAGAAACAATTGAGAGATTTAAAAAAATACAGAGCGAAAACCCTGTAATCTACGGTTATCTTAAGGCTTTGGAGGACTACGTAAAACTTGCCTACGAATCCGGACTGATAGAGTAATTTACTCCCGGCAACAAGGTCCGTCCTTGTCAAACTATTCAAACTAATCCTCTCTCCCTCTTTAACGCCAAAAACCTGGACACGCCTAGACAGATCAACCTTTTAATATATCTATCAGGCCGGTGATCATTAACCGTAATTACCTCAATCGTCTGCCTTCTTACATCACCGGCACTTTGCGCAAAAAAAGCTTGAACCTGTTCATAACTGCTCTTAATTTGAAAAGGTATCGGCACCTCTTGCAACTGACCATCCGCGTATATTTCAACAATCCCAAATATGTCGATCCCTTTTTTATTATTTTGTTTTTTAGAAGCCGGTTTTACACGAACAAATACACCCTCATCAACTAGTTCTCTAAATAATGCCAAGGCCCGTCTCTCATTCTTCCTCCCCCTGGTAAAGCCATCTTCTCCATGGGGAGGTTCGAATCTCCTTAAATAATTTCTACCTAAAGTTCTTTCGCGTGACATATAGTCGGTTACAACTCTTTATTCGCTTCCTGCTAAGCGCTACATTGTAAAATTATAGCCGTCCATTCTCAACCTTAACCCGGTATTCTCTTCCTTCACTTTCAATTTCTATGACACCGTTTGTATCATTGCGAACAGTTTTTACTCCTTTTGATACCAACATATCCAGCACTTCTTTTGTCGGATGCCCGAAGCGGTTATTTTTACCAACCTGTACTATCGCAATTTCGGGACTAACCTCCTCCACAATCTTTTCACTCGTCCCTGTCTTTGACCCATGATGGGCCACCTTCAAAACCTGGCATTTTTTATCGATCACATCTTCCAGTATTTCTTTCGGAATATCACCCGTAAAATAGGCACAAAATCCGCCGTAATTCAATCTAAAAACAATCGAGCTTTCGTTCGAATCCTTAGGAGGATTCGCTGCCCACTCAACGATTTTATCTGCTCCGGGCCACAAAATATCCATTGACAGGGTTGAACCCTGCCTCGCCGGTAGGCGGGCCTGTTTTGAATCGAATACTACCCTGTCGCCGGCCTTTGGAATATAAATTTTCGCACCCTCGACCTTAATTGCCTTCTCCCACTCGCGATAGAGTTCCGTCATATTCACAACTCCGGTTGTCGCAATCATCTTCACCTTGTAATTTGCCAGAACTCCGACCAATCCTTCCAAATGATCCTGCTGAGGATGGGTATTCAAAACCATATCGATGGACCTATCCCAAAAAGGCATATAAGAAGATAAACAACCGGCCATTTTATCTCCCGGGCCGCCGTCAACAACTATCTGTTTCCCGTCCGGGGTAATAATCAAAAGCCCGTCTCCCTGCCCGACATCGCAGGCGATAATTCTTAAATTTCCAAGGCTAAGGAAATGGAATGTCAATGCCCCTCCCAGAAACAGGAAGGCGGCTCCCGCAAAAATTAATACTCTAGTTTTTAGTTGCACTGTGCGCAAATTTAGAAAAAGGTTTAATAACCGCAAAAAAAGTCGCCGGAAGAATCGCTATGTAGAAAATAAAAAGCAGCCAAATATTTCCTTCGCCGAAATCAATTTGCGAAAAAGGTAATTTAGCAGAAGCAACAACAGCTCTGACAAAAAACGTCGCAGGAATATAAACAAAAAGGGCCAGAACTTTAGCAAACGAAATCCAAACAAAGCCGGAAACAACAAGCAAAAAGCCTCCGATCATAACGGGCGCGACAAGTTCCGCAACAACCAAATTTACAAGCGGGGCAACAAGTGAAATCCGGCCGAAGTAGAAAAGAATAATCGGCGCGGTAAAAATGTAGGCACTGGTAGCAATAGCGGCATTTTGAATCAGAATATCAAAAATAAAGCGGGTGGCAGTAGTGGAAGGGCTTCCGGCAGCGCGCAGGGCTTCAGGTTCGGAGGGTCGAGAAGGCATGGAAGATTTAGAAGACCGAGCACTGACGGGAAGGAAACTACTGACAGGACCCACAACCTTTATCAAATTTCTACCCAAAACAATAATTCCCAAACTTGCGGCAAAAGTTAACTGAAAGGAAATGTCAGCTATCGCCCTCGGCCAGACAATAAGAATAATAAGCGCCGCAATCAAAAGGTTTCGAAGCGCTCCCGATTCCCTTCCCGCAAAAATCGCAAGAGAAGAAGCAAGAACAACTAAAGATGCCCTAACTACCGGCGGCTCAAAACCGGTTAAGGCTGCATACAGAAAAACCACAATAATTGCCAGAATCAAAGAAAGCCTTCTGCCTAAATATTTAACCAGCGAAAGAAAAAGTCCGGCAACGATCATCAGGTTTTGCCCCGAAACGACAACAACATGGATCGTTCCGGTTCTTATCAGCGCATCTCTAAAATCCGGTTCGATATTGTCTATCCCAAGAATAGTCCCCTCAACCAGCGCCGCCTCGCGCGAGGGTAATACCTTTTTTATATTTGCGGAAATTTTCGATTTTGTTCCGGAAAAGTAAGTCGAAAAGCTTCGCTTTCTTCCCAAGAAATCTATTTTTGCACCGTACATCCTACCTTTTTCATCGGCAATACCGGATACTTGCAGCCTGTCCCCTACACGATATCTGGGATATAGGTTTGTATAAACCGAAATATCCGCGAACTTAATTACCTGCCTGTCGTAAGAAACCCTCGGTTCGTTCCTGATGCTTGCGGCAAATTTAATATATTGGTTTTTCGGCAGATTATCTTCTTCGGTAGTAATAAACCGGAGCGCTACAAGTAACCCCAAAGCTACAATTAGTAAAATGTAAGGAACACTTTTCATTACAACCCGCCTAGTGCCTAGTAACTTATTAAACCTTTTATCTGCTCAAAAACCGAAGAACTAACAATTTTTTTACTCACCAGCTCTTCAATCGAAGAATAAGGTCTTCCGGCAATGATTTTTTGTGCAGTCACTTCCCCTACTCTTGGTAATTTATCCAGTTCGGCGGCAGTAGACGTATTGATGTTTATCAAACCTAACGATACGGGATCGTTACTACTGGAACCTGACGATCCCGTATCGTTAATACTAACGACATGGATTTTCTGGCCGTCACTAACTTTTGCCGCCAAATTAAGCTTGTTACTATTTGCATCCGTAGAAAGCCCGCCAGCCGCGAGCACCACATCATTTACCCGCGCGGTTGAAGGCAGTTTATAAAGCCCCGGGTTTTTAACCGCCCCGTCAACATGAACCATTATTTCCGGAATATTTGGATTTGCGGTTGACTCGGTAGAAATTATTTGGATATCACCTGAACCTTCCTGGTTTTTAAAAAGGTAAAGACCCGTCCCGATTGCCAAAAAAAATAAACCGGTGAAAAATATGGAAAGTGCCGCCAAAGAAATTTTGTTCTCTAAGAAAAAATTTTTCGGTTCGAAAGAATTTTGTTCCGGTAGGTCGTAAGCCATGCTTTGTAGGCCGCTATTAGCCCCTTTGCGCCCCGATCACGCAGTTCTTTATTCACAATACCACCATGATGGGGAAATTTAAAAAGCCGCTTGTTATAACTGGAAAAACCGTGGGCATAGTGGCAAAGCTCGTGGGCGATAGTGTAGCGCACGACATCTTCAGGAACGTCATCGTTTGCAAACATTGAAGTAATTGTAATCAAACTTTTTTCCGGTTCTCCCCTTGCCAACCTTCTCCATCCTCCTAACCCTCCAAACCTTTTTTTGACCAGCTTAATCGAACCGAACCGGAACTGCGCTTCCCGGCCGAACTTGATCTGGATAGGATTCGTCAGTTTAACATCGGAAAAATAATTTTTTAGAAGAAATTTAAGTTCGTTTACCAGCCACTCATGATTACGCATAAGCCTAATTTTATCGTTTTTAGGGAAAGATGGCTAGACTGTTACGGGAGCTCGACTTCACGAAAGTCGAATATAGGAGCATCAGTTTCATCAGCAAGTCCGACAATTCCGTCTGCTGCGGCAAAATAAACATCACCTTTTGAATCCTGAATTCCAACCCATAAAGCTTTATCCCAACCGTCTCCAGTATTAGGATTTTCTCCCCAAAATAAAATGGCTTCGCCAACAGACTGATCAAGATCCAATTGGCCTTCAATATGTCCGCCGTCTATATTAAAATCTTCCGCAGGATGCGACCATTCGGTTGCCGGACGGTTTCGTAGATTTACAGGAATTCTCTTACCGTTCTCATCGACAGCTCCGACGGCAATTAAATCATGGACAAACGCACTTTCCGGAGCCGTCCTAAAAAGAAATTCCGCTTTTTTCTGTTCGGTAGTCGGACCATTCAGTCCTTCAACTGTATCAATACCCCAACTTAATATATCACTTGGGCCGACATCAGCTTTTTCCGAAGCGAGTAATCCTCCGGTAATTGCACCGACAATAAGCCACGCCCTTAAAAGCGGAAAATAAGAGTAGTCTTTTTTTTGATGTCTGTCCGTAGCTTGAAGCCTATCGTAGTTACTTCTAACTCTTTCGAGCCTTTCGATTAGCTCCGGTTCAAGTTCAAGCGGTCTTTCTGATGACATATGACCTATAATTTTACAACTTCGAAGCTAAAAAGGCAAGAAGTTGGAATTGAGCATTAAAAAATCAATCCCGGGATATTAAGACGGCACCTGCGCCGAATCTTCTTCCAAAAATATATTGACAATATTCCCGCTTACCTCCAAAACCCCTCGTGCGAACTTTATTTCTTTATGTTGGTTATCCGTAGATTGGATAATAATACTCGAATGAATTGTGCTTATTAAATTCGCATGGCCGGGCAAAACGTCAAAGGGGCCCACTTCATTGAAAAGGCTGATAGATTTTGCTTTTATTTGCATCTCGGCTTTATCCGAAATATGCTGGAATGTCACAATAACGTTAAGTTCTTCTTGCATTTTTAATCCCGTCTAAGGAACCCACATAAAGAAATTTTTCTTCGGGAACATCATCATATTTACCGTCTAAAATAGCAGCAACATCCAAAATCGTTTTTTTCCTCGGCACATACGATCCGCGTCTGCCGGTTTGTTCCTCGGTTACAAAAAGGTTCTGGGTCATGTAATTTTGCAGCTTTCTTGCCCTGTGGTACAAAATCTGATCGTTTTTGGTTAATTCGTATTCACCCACAATTGAAACTATTCTGTTTAGCTGGTTATAACGCTTTAAAGAACTGACCGCTTTTGTATAAACTTCATAGTGCTCCTCGCCGATAATGTCGGCATCCAAAACGCTCGATGACGAAGCCATAATATCTACCGCGGGATATCTCCCTTCACCCGCAACTATCCTTGAGAGAACAACCACCGAATCAAAATAAGTAAAAACCGCCTGCACCCCCGAATCAGCCAAATCGTCTGCAGGCACATAAATTGCCTGCACGGAAGTAATCGCCGCGTTCTTGGTGGATACTAATCTTTCCTGAAACATTCCGATATCCGAAGAAAGGGTCGGCTGGTACCAATCCTCGGAGGGAATACTCCCAAGAAGCGTCGAAAGTTCGTTCCCTGCCTGGATAAACCTGTATATGTTGTCGACAAAGATAACCACATCTTTCTTCTGCTCGTCGCGGGAATATTCCGCAATAGCAGCCGCCGAATACGCAACCCGGAAGCGGTTTGCAGCCCGTTCATTAATTTCACCAAAAACCAATGCCGTTCCTTTAAGCAACCCGGTTTCTGTCAGGCTCATATAAAGCTCGTGCCCTTCCCTAACCCTTTCCCCGATTCCTGCAAAAATTACATTTGTCTTTTTTACAAATTCAACATTGTGGATAAGCTCCAGAATAAGCACTGTTTTTCCCACTCCGCTTCCACCAAATATTCCCACTTTCCCGCCCTTACGAAACGGAGTAAAAAAATCTATAACCTTTATTCCTGATTCAAGTATTTCTTTTGATACTACAAAGTCGGAAAACGGCGGCGGGTCTTTGTAAATCGGCCTTCTGATATCCGATATTAATTCCCGCCCGTCCTGCGGTTCGCCGAAAGCATTAATTAACCTGCCGTTTACGACAGGACCGACCGGAACAGTTATAACTTCACCGCTTGAAATAACTTTTGCCCCCCGGTAAAGAAAAGTTATATCGGACAATGCAATCGCAAATACCGTATTATCACGGCCGGAAGTATAGACTTCCATCTTGACGCTCCGATCGTCCTCCAGGGTCAGCAGCTCGTGCCTGGAAGGTTTTTTCCCGGGAAAAATAATCTCAATTATATTTTCTCTTATACTACTTATTCTTCCGCTCTCGGAAAGTGGCTGTGCGTACGGCATTTAAGTTATCCCGATTATTTCCCCTTCGTTCATTCTCTGGGCAGACAAAGTCACCTGCTGCTGTTTCTGGAACTTAACTTTCCTGTACTTGCCATATTCTTTAAGTAACTGGTTTATAAGCTTCTGCCGTGCCAATTGCTGTTTTGTCCAGTTCCAGCGCCGTGCCGAAAGTTTCGCAACCTGTCCTTCGTACAATTTTTGGTACACACCATTAACTGCAATCCTGTCCTGCAAATACTCCAGTACTTCGTCCGGAGAAGGTTCAAAGAAATATTTCCTTGCCGGTTTAATTATGGTTTTTGGTATTTCCCTGGCAATTTCACTTCTGGTCGCACTTTGTCTAAGCAGCGATTCATTCTTCCCGTGGTAAATCACTATTTTCTGATATTTTGCCACTTCTGCAAAGATTAGTTTCATTTTTTCAAGTTCGGGATGGTCATCGTTTAGTTCCAGATAAATAATTTTGTTCGAAAGATGTTGTTTTTCCATTAAAAGCTTTCCCACTTTTCCGATAATTAAAACGTCGGCATCCAGACTTATTGCATCCTTCAGGAAAGCATCTGCCACATTATTTATTAATTCTCCGTATAATTCCTGGTTTGCGGAAAGAAAAATTAAAAGAGGTTTGGCAATGAGAAAATTGATTTTCCGCTTGGTCACGCTTCCGGGATAAATCTCAAACACTCTTCTTAGTGAATCGTCAATCTTTTTAAGCACCTTGTTGGTCGCCAAAAGCACCTCTTGGGTATGCCCAAGCCTGATAACCGTTACGGCAGTAAGGGTCCGGACAACCGCAATCGTTTCCTGTTGCTCCTCAAGCCGTAGTTTGCTGTAAATTGCCATTTGCCAGACTAATAAGACCTCTCTTGTATTTAAGCAGAAGGTCCGAAAGGGTTTTAAGCGACTTCGTCTTTAAAACTTCCGCTTCCAGGCTTTTTAATAATCCTTTTTTATAAGCCACAACGATATTCTCCTTAATAACATCGGTATCCAGTAAACTTCTCCCTTTCCAGAAATTAAGGTAAAGAGACCCGAACATTACAAGCTGCAGTGCTTTTGGGATGGTAACTTTGGCATCCTGGTTAAAAAAGACTTCAATTTGCTGCCCCAAAAACATTGCCTCCTGATATTGTATCGGGACTTCAACCCCAAAACTCATACTTTCCCTAACTCTATAATACTCATTGAGTCTTAAATTTATCCAAGCCTTCAATTCTTTCTGGACCTGCGATTGCGTCTGGCTCCCGACTCTGGTAACCGAAAGAGTCGAGTTAATAGCAGGATTCCTGCCCGCTTTAAGTTCGTTCACGTCAAAGAAAATATGGCCGTCGGTCATTGCCATCAAATTCGTTTGGATAAAACCCGTTAAATCCCCCTCCTGTGTTTCGGCAGCCGGCAGGCACGTAATACTTGCAACTTTATCTCCGGGAATTTTAACTCTGCCGGTCCGCTCGAGTAGCCTTGCCTGCAGGTGAAAAATATCCCCCGGGTAGGAACCTCTGCCCGGCGTCTTTCTGGCAACAAGCGAAATTTCCCTGTAATACTTTGCGTGAGTAGTCATATCGTCAATTGCAATTAAAACGTCGTGCCCTAAATCACGGAAATATTCCCCGATACTGAAAGCTACAAATGGGGAAAAATAAATAACCCCAGCGGGATCCGAAGACGTCGAAGCCACAATGATAGTATTTTTAATCGAGCCCGTTTGTTTTAAATGCTCCCATATATAAGTTAAATCCGACTTTCTTTTCCCGACACATGCATATATGCAAATGGTTCCCTGTGCAGATTGTGCATCCAGCGCCTGTAGCATAAAAGTTGTTTTTCCGGTTTTTTGATCCCCGGCAATAAGCTCTTTTTGTCCTTTACCTATCTGGATCAGAAGGTCAACAATCGCAACCCCGGTCTCCATTGGCTCACTTACCTTAACTCTTTCAATAATTCCGGGGGCAGGTCTGTCGATCGGCAAAACTGTTGCTTCTCCCCCGATCGGGCCCCTTCCGTCAATTGCAACTCCAAAAGGGTCAATAATTCTTCCGAGCATTGCAGGAGAAACGGCAATTGAGAGTGTTTCGCCGCTTCTTGCAACCTTTTCCTGGTGAAATAAAGACTTGCTCTCAAGCATCAAAACTTCCGCAAGATCCGGCAATACCACCTGGACGATCCCTCTGGTGCCGTTTTCCGTAACCACAACCTCTTTTGGTCTTATTGTCGGCAAGCCGGAAACATAAAAAAGCGGAGTGATAACCGACTCAACGTAGCCAACTTCGGCAGAATCCTTCAGATACTCTTCAAAAGTCCTCATTAGTCGTGAATAAATTGTTCCTTTGAAGATGTTAGAAATAAATCTACTTTCTTGCCGACACTATAATCTGCAAATTTGCCCAAGTATTCAATTTTTAAGCCACCTATAATTCTTCGGTCTACAGCAACGTCCAGTATTATTTTCTTGTTAGCAAGGAGCGAAATTTTATTGTTAATTGAACTCAAAAAAATGGCAGTAGGATCAAAAGAAAGAGTGATTTTTACAAAAGGGATTATTTCCAGATAATCGATCAGGGCGTTCAAAAAGTCGTTCTGCTTGTCATCGGTTGCCGGCTCCAGTCCCCTTTGTTCGATTTCTTTAAAAATTTTTTCCAAATCGGCCGAAATGTATCCTCCCGCCTTAACACTTATTGGCCCTGCCTTGTCACGGAAAAGAAACCTTTTTAACCCCTCAAGTTCTTCAATCAGATGTAAATACCCTTCCCTGTCATTGATAATTCCGGTAAATGGAATAAAAGAGGAGCTATCATAAGGGCTGCTGTTCATGAAAAGAATTTTTCCCGTTTTGCCGCATCAAGTGCTTTTTCGACTAGTTCTTCGTGCTCGTTAGGATTTATTGTTTTCCCTAAAACTTCTTTAGCCGAAGCGGCTATTATTTCAAACACCCGTGCGTTCATTTCGCTGATCCTCTTGTTTTTATAACTTTCCAGCTCTTTCTCGGTTTTAGTAATGGCAGACGCCAGCAAAAATTCGCTTTGCTCAATAAGCGTCTTTTGCTGGTCTCTCATAAAATCGGAAAGCTCACCAACCTGAACGGATGTTTTATCTCTAAGCTGCAACAGCTCATCTTCAAGCACTTTTGCCAGTCTTACGGAAAGCGTGTTTATGACTTTGGAAACCTCATCCGACGCACCTTCTTCTATTTTCTTTGCAATCCTGTTTTTCAGTTTTTTGTCCAGCTTCAGAACCCGGTCCCAATCGTTCTTTTGCGCAAGCTGCGAAAAAACCAGATAAACAAGAAGCCCGATGATTATCAAAAAGAGTCCGGTTAAAACGTATAGATAAATTGCCTGTATGTTCATTAGATCCTAAAATTTATTATAAACTTTCGGGTCCAGAGGACTCGACTTTTCTTCAAGTTTACATAAGCAAAGAAAACATTCATATCGTCAATGCTTTATCCCCCGAAAGTATGTATCCGCTTTTTGCATCCATCCCCCTAAAAACCTACGGTTTTCTGCAGCGAATATAAACTTTCGAGGACTAAGAGTCCTTGATTCTGTTCCCCCAAGTTAATGCTTTATCCCCCGAAAGTATGTAATCACCTTTCTTGCATTGACTCCAAGTACCAAACAATTTTTTAAATCGGCCGAAAGGCAATTATAGCCAGTGCTATTCCAACACCGGAAGCCGCCAAAATGACAACCACCAGACCGGAAACAAGCATTCCTCCGATAATTGTCCTTTTTGCCATTGGGTTCCTTCCCAAAGCCGTTATGCCCGTCGTTAAAAATCTGATAAACGCAAAAGTTGCCCCGCTAAAAGCGAGAAGACCAAATGCCGCAGCCAGAACATATCTAAGAAGCGTCGACAAATTCTGCCCCTCCCCAAGAAGTTGTCTAAGCTGGCCAAAAAATGATTTGTCCGCAAATGGCCCCCCGTAGTACCCGATTGAAATCTCAATGGGGATCTGACCGACTTTGCCTGAGTCGTCATAGGAACCAAGTGCCTTGCCTAAAATGTATCCTTCCGCAATTGCCTTTTGCCCTACACCAACCTCGTCACTTGTAGTGATAAAATCCCCCTCTTTTATCGGCCCAGTGGAAACCTTAACCTTCACCTGGGCAACCCCCCCGTTTGCAATTGGCTTGGTCTTGTCGCCTTTTTGCGAAATAGAAAGTATGGGCGAAGAAACAACTACTCCAAACATTGTAGGCTCATATGCCGTTTTCGACCTTTCCAGACCGTTATCCGTAAAAGACACAATATCGCCGGCAACAGCATCCGCATCAATTACCTCCATATTTACGGCTACCGAACCCAGCTCCTGGGCAAAGGCAGGTTTAACCAGAGCGGAAAAAACAATAAACAGAGCAAAAGAAAAAAGGCGCATACAGTTCAATCTTAACACCGGAAAAAATCCCTATTTATAGAAGTTTAATCTGTTACAAAATTTATTGGCCTTAGGATCGCAGTCCGAAGGACGAGAACCGCAGACTAAGTAACGAAGTTAATTAATCTTTCGGGGACATAAAAAACCTTTTTGACATTTAAAGCTTCAAGTAATTTCTCAATCTTTTCACTTCCCCTTGCTTCTTTCTCCGCTTCCGCTTTAGTCAAACCTCTTTTAATTTCGATTTTACCCCGAACCTTTCCGTCAACCTGAACGACCAGCGTTATGCTGCCGCTAAGAATAGCTTCATCATCGATCGCAGGCCAAGGCTGCTGGTGGATTGACCAGTTCTTAGTACGCTTCGCTTGTAGTTCGTAGTTCATAGGTTTGTCGCTTTTAATCGTTTTACGACTATGAACTATGAACTCAGAACTGTGAACTCTCTGCCAGAGTTCTTCGGCCACATGCGGGCCGTATGGCGCAAGAAGAAGCAAAAAGGTCTCAAGTTCCTGCCTGGAGATACTGTTACCGCGGGTGGCACCGCTGGAAAGGCTCCCGACAGCCCTTCGACTTCGCTCAGGATAAACGCGCAGCACTGCTTGTCCTGAGTCTATCGAAGGAGCGGGAGGGAAAGCGGTGACAGGACCCGAAGCTACTTTCTTTTCAAGAAAGTTAAGCCACTCCATTAAAGCAGCCACTCCTGTGTTGAATTTTATCTTCTCAATATCATCGCCGACTTTCTTTATTGTCTTATGCATCATTCTTCTTGACTCAGCACTTATCTCCTCTTGGGTGGCAAAAGTGAAAGGGCTCCCGACAGCGCGCAAGGCTTCAAGTTGAGAAAGTACAGAAGGCTGAGCACTGGCGGGATGGAAACTTTTGACAGGACCCGAAGAATAGCTCTCCACCAATTTCCAAACCCTTTGATAAAAATTATATACACCTTTAATGCCCGAAGGGTTCCATGAGGCAACAATATCGTACGGTCCCAGAAAAGCAAGGTATGTCCTCACACTGTCCGCTCCATACTTTGCAACTTCATCGTCCGGGTTCACAACATTCCCGCGGGATTTGCTCATTTTAGATCCGTCCGCACCCAAAATAATCCCGTGGTGAATCCGCCTCTTTGCGTATTCTTCAAAACCGACCAGCCCAAGGTCGCGGAAGAACTTCACAAAAAACCTAGAATATAGTGTGTGACCCAGGGTATGCTCCGCCCCGCCTACATAAACCTCCGCCGGTAACCACTTATCTACAATTTTTGAATCAAATATTTCTTTTTCATTGGACGGATCCAGATACCTCAGGAAATACCACGAAGAATCAACAAAGGTATCCATTGTTTCAACCTCGCGAACTGCGTCATGGGCACATATCGGGCACTTGGTCTTAACCCATTCATCAGCAGTTGCAAGAGGAGGTTTACCGGTCGGAGCATAATCAACTTCGTATGGAAGCGTAACAGGCAAATCCCCGAAAGGTACGGGAATTATCTTATAACCGGTTCCGTCTATTTCCAGAAAGTCAATCCCTTCACGCGCGCTTGATATCTTTTGATCACTTTTAAAACAGTTAGGACAGTATATGATCGGTATAGGGGTTCCCCAATAACGTTGTCTGGAAATGGACCAGTCATGTAGGTGGTAATTAGTCTTCTTTTGCCCAAATCCCTGCTTTTCTATATACTCAATAAACTTTTGCTTGGCCACGTCCGGTGCCTTCAAACCGTCAAATTGGCCTGAATTGACAACCCAACCCTGCTCCAAAACATCATCAGCACTCGAAACCGGTGACTGATCACCCGGCGCAGCTCCTATTACTCTGATTATTTCCAGCCCGAACTTTTTGGCAAATTCAAAATCGCGTACGTCGCTTGCAGGCACACCCATCACCGCTCCCGTACCATAGCCGGCAATTACATAATCGGCTACCCAGACAGGCACTATTTTTCCACTGAGTGGGTTAGTGCAATAAATACCCGTAAACACTCCCGTCTTTTCCTTATTTTGCGAAGTCCGTTCGAACTCGGACTTCCTCTTTGCTTTCTCCAGATATTCTTTGATTTCCTTCAATTTGATATTTGATATTTGCTTTTCTTTCGAAAACGCAGCCAATTTGAAATTTAGTAGCTCTGCTACTAACCCATGTTCCGGCGCCAGCACCATATAAGTGACCCCAAAAATAGTTTCGGGAAATTTAGTAAAAACCTTAATCTTGTCATTGCGAGGAGTCACGTTCATTTTAACTGAACGTGACGACGCGGCAATCCCTTTTTGAGATTGCTTCACGGAGTTTACACTGAGATTGCTTCGTTTCGCTCGCAATGACATCGAAGTGTTCGCAATGACAGAATCCGTTGCAACCTGGAATTCAATCTCCACTCCCTCACTCTTTCCGATCCAGTAATTTTGGCTCTCCCTCAATGATTTTGGCCAATCAACACTTCGACTTCGCTCAGTGTCTTCGACTTGGGATTGGTCAGAAATATGGGTGGCAGTTCTGGAAAGGTTCCCGACAGCGCGCAGCTCAACATCGTCTTTTTGACCACCATCTGATTTACTATCGGAGCGAGCACTGACGGGAGGGAAAGAACTGACAGGACCCGCATTTTTCCATAACAGTTTCTCTGCATAATCGGTGATCTTAAGAAACCACTGGCTAACTTCCTTTTGGACGACTTCCGTTTGGCATCGCCAGCACCGCCCTGCCTCTACATTTTCGTTAGCAAGGACTGTTGCGCAACCCGGACACCAATTGGAAAAAGCCTTCCCTTTACACGCAAGACCCGCCGATAGCATTTTCAAAAATATCCACTGGTTCCACCGGAAGTACGCCGGGTCACAGGTTATCACCCCGTGCTCAAAATCACCTACTGTTCCCATGCTCGCAAACTGCTTTTTCATTTTTTCAATATTTGCATAGGTCCATTTCTCCGGATGAATTCCTCTTTTAATAGCCGCATTCTCCGCCGGCAAACCGAAGGCATCAAAACCTATAGGCATGAAAACTTTCTTTCCTTTCATTCGCATGTATCTTGCCAAAACATCGGAAACCGCAAAAGTAAACCAATGGCCCATATGTAAATCACCCGAAGGATAAGGCAACTCAACCAGAAGATAGTATTTACTGCCTACCCCTTCAAGGCTAACCTTATAAATAGCGGCATCGTCCCACTCCTTCTGCCACTTCTTTTCAAATTTATCTGTTTTAAACTCAGTCATGCACCTCTGAAAATAGCAGAATTAGGGTAAATATTCCACTCTACAAAAAAATACCGCAAATTTAAAAAGTAAGGATTATAATTGATCACAATTGATCACTTTGCAGTAAAGAACAATAGCGTGAAAACTACAATAAATTATATCCCGAGCGAAACATTACCATGAAAAGCCTCGTGAAATTTAAGCTATGTTCAGTACAAACTATATCAATATATTATTATATAATTCAAATATAACTTTTCTATACTAAACTACTTCCGGTCTTCAATTCAAGGCTGAACTGGTTTAATAAATCCGTACCCCCTAGTAGTTGTTAATAGACGAAAATATCGTAGAAAATACAAAATAATATTGGAAAAACGGTCTATTTTTATTACTATTGTTAAATAGTTTATACAAAGATTACCATGACAAGCTAATTAGTGCTTTTAGAAAGTTATCACTAACCGCAAAAGACTGTTAATCAGCCTAAAATAAAGTAAAAACATTTGCTATTTATATAATTTCAGAATCGAAGAACCTTGACTATCACATCACCTAAAACAATATAAATGTATAACAATAAGCATCCGGTGTTGCTCATCAACTTTTATACATCTTTACTAACACATAAACAGCCTATAAATATAGACCTTTATTAAGAAACACCTATGTCACATAACATTTCTAAAACCCGGTCTTGTCCTAAAATCATTTGCATTATCCAACTCCTTACCCCACCCGAATATTATCATTATCAATTTTCAGATTACATATCCTGCAAATATATCCTCTTTTGGCGAAACCAGCATATTTAAAAATATTTTTTGACAACCTTTGATTCAATAAGAAATTGTTTTGCACTATTTAGTTAAGTAAAAAAACTTGAAAAATATTCATAAATTTCCAATACAAAAACTTTTTCTCAGTCATAATCTTTAACAAAGTGTTTACACCAATCCGCCTCAGGCGGAGAAGTGGACCAGAGCGGACTCGAACCGCTTACCTCTGCAATGCGAATGCAGTGTTCTGCCTGGTGAACTACTGGCCCTTCACTTCGTTCAGGGTAAACCCTTCCTCCACCGAAGTACTTACACTCATCGAAGTGTTTACACTGAGCCCCGCTTTGCGGGGCGAAGTGGACCGGAGGAGATTCGAACTCCCAACCCCCTCCATGCCATGGAGGTACGCTACCGTTGCGCCACCGGCCCTTCTGTACGAACCCTTCCAGTAAATCCGTCGGAGATGATTATAGTTCGTTTATGCCCAAACTTTCTACCCCTACAAAAAACATTATTTGCAAAGATAAAGAATAACAGCTATATAGACTATTAGAACAACCTAATCTCTATCCACAAATCGCTGGCAGTCAAATGCTAAGTCTGCTATAAAATCGTGCCATTTTAGTTGAAGATATTAGCCGAGAACGCCTTATTAAATCACATTTAACACTTAAGATCAGGCCATGGCTATTGACACGCACAGTATATTATATATTTAATGGAAGTAGAGGTGTACTCCCGTAACGGGAGATGTCGGGAGACATGGGTAAGCAACTTAGGGCATAAGCACAAATGCTTAAATGCCCTACTTCAAAAAACAGACCCCGAAAAACAAACAAAATGAAGTCTTAGGGCAATTCGACCCAAAGGCTCTTTTACCGACTGACAAAATCATTCAGATTGCAAAGAGTCATGGAGTTGATTTCGGCCCCGGTGATGCAAACGAGAGAATCCGCTATTTTATCAAGCTCGGCATACTGCCGCACGTAGTCAGGAAGTCGATAGTCAAAGATAAAAGTCAAAGAAGCAATGGCGCAAGCAACTCTTCACTCTCCCCTTTGACTAATAACTCGACAGTCGGCCATCTCCCCTTTGGAGTAATCAAAGACCTTCTGGAAACAGAAGCCCTAAAGGCCAGGGGTTTGTCCTATCCTCAAATCGCCGGCAGGCTAAAAGAAAGCAGGGAAAAAGAAGAATTAACAGAAGCAAAAACAGTTCAAAGTCCCAAGCCGATAGTCCAGCCACAATCCAAGGTTGTACTCTACCAAAAGGTCGGCTTAACCGAAGGGGAAATTTCAAAAAGGTTTGAAGAACATGAGAAAAAAATCGAGGAAAAAGTACACGAGGAAATCGCAAATTCAATAGCCCCGGAAAAGGAACACGTAGAGCTTATTCCCACGGAAAAAGTTATAGAAGAAGCAAAGAACCTTGGAGTTGATTTCGGCCCCGGCGACGCAAGCGAAAGAATCCGCTATTTTATCAAGCTTGGGATTCTGCCCCATGCTATTCGCAAAGTCAGGTATGACGATCCCATGCGTCTGGGTAAGATCGAAGGCCACCTACCCGCATGGAGCATCAAAAGATTACTTTATATACACAAACTATATCAAAGAGGTATTTCTTATCCCCAAATTGCCGACAAAATCAAAAGGCGCATCCACACGCAGCCCGAGCCGGAACCCGCAAGGGAAAAGACGGCTCCACAAGACAAGCAACAAGAACAGGCCGTAAGCCTTGTTGAATATACGCCCATCCCACTGCACACGCCAAACAAAATATCTTCCGCCTCAATAAAGTACGGCGCTATCTTTCTGGTTGTATTTCTGGTCAGTTCCATGGCCGTTGGCGGAATTTATTTCAGTTCAACAATAAGAAATAAAAACAAAGCAATTTCAGGCGCAATAAATAATTCCCAAAAACTAGGCGAGGTTCTGGCAGCAACAAGCGCACAGCACAAATTTTACATAGATGCGGACACGGAAGTATCCGGAACAACCCTGTTTAAAGAAAATATCACAGCTCCAAATATTATCTATTCGGTTAAAGGCGGAACAGGTATTGCGGTTACCGGTGGTCAAAACCCGGTAGTAAGCCTAGATTCAGATGAAATCGTCACAAGCCTAAACGACGCTTCCGGTGAACTTACTATAAAAGCCTCCGGCACAAATTCTATCTCAACTTCAGGCTCGACCATTACGATAACCGGCTCGGGCCTGGCTTCGGAAGCAGATACCCTTGCCACAGTCACTGGCCGAGGTGCTACAACGAGTACAGCACTTACCCTGAGCGGTTTAGTTACATTTGGATCCGGTTTGACAGTGTCTTCAGGTCTCACTACCCTATCTTCAACCGGAATAACCGGTGCGGGCCTTTCGACCACCTGCGATGCAACCACAGGTAAGCTTGTCTGGTCCTCATCAACAAACCTCTTCTCTTGCGGAACAGACGCTGGAGCGTCCGGCATTACGCTTCAGGCATCCTACGATGCATCAACTTCTCCGGAAATTACGGTTGATTCCACCCGCGGCGCGCTAACTCTGCGCGATGCTTCAAGCGCTATCGGTGCGAACCTCTTCGAAGTCCAGAACAACGGCGGCACAACAAACTACTTTGCCGTAACCTCTTCGGGAATTTCAACATCAGGTGATTTGACTGTAAACGGCAATACGCAAATCGGTAATGCGACCACCGATACTTTGTCTGTTTTCCCCACTACTCTTTCCTTCTCACTGGAAGCTGCCCATACCATCCAGATTGCCGACTCAACCACCGCAAATACAGCAGGCGCAGCCTTAACATTAAAAGGGGCGGCTGGAGTAGGTACCGGAAACGGCGGAGCCCTCCTCCTAACAGCCGGCGCAAGTGGCGCAGGAGCAACCGGCAACGGGGGTGCAATTACACTAACAACCGGCGCTGGCGGTTCAACTTCCGGAACCGCCGGAAACATTTCTTTGGATGTTGGAACCTCCACAAGTTCCCAGGGAACAATAGGGATTGGCACCGCAGCACGAAATCAAACTATAACAATCGGTAACACCAGTAACACTCAACCGATTACATTTAATTCCGGGGTTGTTAGCGGAATCACTACTTCATCTGCCTTCGTTTTCGATGCTTCGGCCTTAACATCCGGAACAGGAGCATACCTCACCTCGGCAACAATAAACACGGGCAAGCTTGTTGATATTAACACCGGCACCACAAACACTCTCTCTTCCGGAACACTTCTTAACATAGCCTCCTCTTCCACTGCCGGTACCGCCTCGGGTGCATCATACCTTCTCAAGCTATCCCGAAGCGGTGCAAATGCAAGCGCATCCCACACTGCCTACGGCGTCTCATCATCGGTCACCAATTCGGGCACTACCGCCACAAACATTGCCGGATATTTTTCTGCAAGCGGCAACGCCGCCACAAGTTATGGAATTCTGATTGGGACTACATCAAGTACTTCTGCAGCCTATGGTATTTACGTAGGGCAAAGTGGTGTAAACAATGGCACAAATTACGGGATTTATACTAATAGCAGTGCCGGCAGCGGCACCGCTACAAACTACGGTATCCGTGTAGGACAAACGGGAAACGGAACTAATAATATAGCAATCAGTACGGACTCCGTTGCCAGCAACAGCGCCGGCACGACAAGCGCCCAGCTTGTTCTGGGAGCAATATCGGGAGCGGGAACCTTCACCACAAATTACGGCATAACAATCGGAACAATTTCACAACCGGGTACTACCAACTATGGAATCAATGTCGGAGCAATTACCTCTACAGGAACCACTAATTACGGCCTTAACATCGCAGCAGTCTCCGGCGCAACTAACAATTACGCACTAGTCACTGCCAGTGGAAACATCAGTCAGACCCTGACAGCCTCAACTTCCGAAAAAGTTCTCATTTCCGCAACGACCAATACAGGCACCGCAGGCGTACTTGATATCGATATTACCTCTGCTACCAGCAACAACCGCGCTATTGACCTTTCCTACACGTCAACTCAAGCAGGCGCGACCAGCCAATATGGTTATTATGGCTCATACACAAATGCCGAAATAGTCTCCACAAATGTCACCCAAAACCACTACGGCACTTACCTAACAACTGCAAAAACAGGTGCCGACACAGCCACCGGACACACTGTCAATGTCTTTGGAATCAACTCAACTACTTCTCTTACTCAAGCTTCGGGTGCAGGCACCGGCACTAGAAACACTTATGGTGGCTACTTTTCGGCAACAGGTGATACCGAAGGCACACAGACAGCCTACGGAATCTATGCAACAGCAGAAGCCAGCTCCGATCTCGAAATCGCCGGATACTTTGACGCTAACGACTACGGACTATGGATTGATGCGGATGTCAATACCGGTACAGGTATATACCTGACAGCTCTGACAGGAATAGTAATGCCTGCAATTACCACCGGGATATTGATTTCGGAAACTATGGACAGTGGTGACATAGGTTTTTCCATACCTGCCCTTTCCAGCGCTACCGGCATAAGCTTTGCATCCACAGGTACCGGCATTGGTTTTACAATGCCGTCATATAGGATAACTACAGGAAGAATCCTTGATTTTTCCGGCTCCGGTACAAGCGATACAGCTTTTACAGGTGATGTTATAAGGATTAACCCGGGTAGAACAGCCAGTTCGGGTACTCTTGATGATACAGGCAGCTTCTTGGATATCGCACGGGCGAACACAACAGCGGGTGCCTCCTTAACTGTCTCGGGAGATTTAGCAACACTTTCTTCGAGCTGTACTCAGTCTTCAGGAACCTGCACTGACACTTCCAATATACTTCAGCTTACTCAAAGTTATGCTGCAGCATCTGGGGCAGTGCTCAATATTTCAGGATCAGGCACGGGTTCAGCCATATCGGCAACGGCTAACGCCATAACAACCGGCACAGGCATCGACCTTTCCGTTAACGGCTTAACAACAGGATCAGGTGTGAACCTCACATCAACCTCTACTGCGGGCACAGCATCCGACTCATCGTACCTGTTAAAGTTTGCAAGGAGCGGCGCCAACGCAAATACAGCACACAACGCGTACGGCATATACGGAACAGTTACAAATACTAATGCAACTTCCGGCACAAATATTGCTGCATATTTTTCTGCATCAGGTGCAACCACTGCCAACTACGGCCTCTATGTTGCCACCGGTTCAACAAGAATATCCCTTGATTGTTCCACCGGTGATCAGTACGTTACCGCCATTTCAACAGGCGTCCTTGCCTGCGGCACAGATAATGATACCGGTGCCGCCCCAAGGCTCGACCAGATAATAGCCGCAACCACTACGGACATAGATAACGATAATGCCAATAATGCAATTCAGTGGAACTGGAATTCGATTTCAACCGAAACGGCCTTTGCTTTTGCTTCAAGTTCGAATTCTTACTCTTCAGGAAAACTCCTAAACGTTGCCTTAACTCAATCAGCAGCCACCGGCACATCAGTTACCGGAAACATCGCCTCCGTTTCTTTCAACCCAACCTACTCAACCGCAGTCACCACCCCGACAATTTCCGGCAATGTCCTTAATATCGCAAGAGCCCCAACCACCAATGCCTCTTTTGCTTCAACTCTAACCGTTTCCGGCGCCGTTCTTGCCGTTTCCGACAACTGCACACAGACAACAGGTACTTGTACTTCATCATCAACAGCCCATGTCGCATCCCTCACCCAGTCCTATGCCGCATCGACAGCTGCGGTCATTAAGGTTGCAAATGCCGGCACCGGATCCGGTATTTACCTTGACATGACAAACGCAGCAGGAACCGATGGAATTTTACTCAATGTTCCCACCGCACTAACCGATGCCATTGACGCCTCAGACCCCGAAATCACCAATGCCCTAAACGTCGGGGCAAACAACATCGAAGGTACGGACGCAACAATCACTTTTACGGATTTCCAGGTAGCCGCAGAAGGCTTAACCACCATTGCCCCAGACGGTACCGGTGTTGCTCTTTCCATCAACCTGCCCAATAACACTACCCAGGGAATCGTCGTCGATGCTTCATCTAACGCCAATACCGGCATCTTAGGTGTTGTTGATCTTAATGTTACTTCCCTCACTCACCAGAACTCTGGTATTAATCTTGCCTACACCTCAACGGCAACATCAACGGGAGTCACCCAATACGGAGCCTACAATAATTTCATCGATACCCAGAACCTAGCCGGTACCAGCCAAACATTTAACTTCTACAGTACATACGGACTAATAACCAAAACCGGCACCGATGCCCACACGACAGCCGGCACAACTAATGCCTACGGTATTACCGGAATAGCATCAAACACTTCTGGTGATACCGGAAACTTAGGAACCAAAAACACCTACGGAGGTTATTTTTCGGCAACCGGCGCAACAGCAGGTACTGCAACCACCACATTCGGTACGGTTGCCGCGGCAACAGGGGGTTTAATCAACTACGGGCTGTATGTCCCGGCAATATCAACGGCTCAAACCGCAAATTATGGCCTCTACATTGCAGGTGCTTCGGGAGCAACAACTAGCTACTCAGTTCTTGTCGACGCAGGGGATTCAATATTTGACGCCAACGTGGTAATCGGAGGTTCAACCTCCAGAACAGAAACACTTGCAAACGCCGGGTTCGTAATGGGTGGCGATGATCTGTTTGTTGCAGGTATGGCCGGCTTCGAAGGCAGCCTGTACACCGACGGCTCGTTCATCGCAGGCGCAACAACCACCCTTGCAGACGGCTCTATAACAGTAAGCGGCACAAGTTTTGATATCGACACAGCAACAGGCGGCGAAATTGCTCTCAACGAACTTGGTGCAGACGTGGATGTCAGGATCGAAGGAGACACAGCCACCTCCCTCTTCGTTGCAGACGCCGCACTCGACGCGGTCCAGCTTACACCGGCAGGAACACGAGCTTCGGCTACTAGCGCAACCTGGGACGCGATTGATGTCAAAGCAACTACAGCCACAATTACAGGCTCAACAGCCATAACAACAGCAACCGGGTTTAACCTGATAAACATCGCCCGGCCGACTCTTTCTGCCGGTACTGCCCTAACAGTCACAAACGCGGCTACATTGTATATAGCCAATTCACCATTAGGCGGCGGAGTAGGCCCTGCAACAATAACCAACGCCTATGCACTCTGGGTAGATGCAGGCACAACAAGGCTCGACGGTAATTTAGTATTAGGCGGCACTTGTACAGGCTGCTCATCAACCTGGGATACAATCGGCGACCCGGCAGGAAACGGCGCAATTGCCATGGGCGCAACAACCCAGACACTAGACTGGGGCACGTTAACCACACAGACAGGGTTAACCCTAACCGGAGGAGCAGCACAAACTTCAGGAACGGTATTTGCAGTCGGTAATGCTTCCACCAAATATGTCCACACAACCCTTAATGACATTGGCAGTTTGACTACCCTTACCCTCGTCGACGAGTCAACCAATGCCAACAACGGTGGTACTTCAAACGCCCTCAATATTGCGTCAACCATAAATACGACAGGCGCAGGAACTAAATCCATCAATGCCATAAACATTGGCTCCCCCACTGTAACGGCTTGCACCACAGGTGCTTGTACTTACACAGGCCTAAATATCGCAGCAATTTCGGGCGCAATCCTTGGCCAGGGAATATCAGTCGGAAACATTTCCTCAACCGGCGCAAATAACTACGGATTACTTTTGGGTACTCTTACAGGAGGCACAACAGGAAATTACCAAATATCAACCGGTGCTCTAACTTCCGCAACAACCACGACCAATGCCCAACTTAACCTCGGCGGAGTGGTCACTACAGGAGGGACAAGCAATTACGGCATAAACATCGGGGCAATTTCAGGGTCGGGAACCACAAACTTCGGCATTAATCTGGCCGCAATGACATCAACCGGCACCACTAACTACGGATTATTAGTTGGCGGAGCCTCCGGAGCGGCTACAACCAATTACGGCATTTACGTTGCAAGCGTTTCCGGCGCAACCAACAATTACGGCATTTTCGCAACTTCCAGCGCAACAACAGGCTCCAATTACTACTTCCAGGCAGGCGCAACAACCGGAACAGGTCTGGAAATAAACGGAAACACGGTTACAACCGGCAATGCCCTGAAAGTTACCGGCACCGGCCTCGCCGAAGGAACCTTGGTCGATCTATCCTTCACCGGTACCATTTCCGGCGCCGGTGCAAATTATGGACTTACCGTTACTCCGGCAATAAGTACCGTATCTGGTTCACTCGCAAGCATTGCGCAGAGATTTATTGGACTAAATATCGCGACTGCAACCGACACAGGCGGCGAATGTACTCCGGGATCAGGTGAAGACTGTCAGGTTTGGGGTCTTAAATTCGGCACAGGTTACGATTCGGATATTGTTCTTCAAAACAACGAAACAATATCAAATACAACCGACGGAACTATTGATTTTAGCGGTAAAGCACAATCGGAAGCTGCGAATATAACAGCAGGGCTTCAATCAGGCTCTGCTCTCAGACTTAACCCTATTGGGTATACGGACCTTCGACAGTTAACACTAAGAAATGAAGACTCACGGGATAATACTGCAACCTCAAGCCTCCAAATGTCACAGGGAACATTTACTGGAAACGGCCAGGACAACAGAGGAATCACCGGTATTGGCTTTCAGCCGGATCTTGTAATAATAGTTTCACCGGAAAAAACTTCCGACATCTTTGTACCCATGTTCAGGACCTCCCAGATGACCGCTGATGAATCGTGCACCTTTCAATTCTCGGCAAATGTGGGTTGCGCATCCAATCAAATCCAATCATTAGACGCAGACGGATTCACTGTGGGAACAGGATACCAGGTAAATCTACCAAGTACTGTGTACCATTGGGTAGCTTTTAAGGACAACGGCAACGACTTCGCAGTTGGCAAGTACACAGCCGAAACCGGCCTGTGTCCGAACGGCACCGGAACAGGAGACGACTGTAATATCACAACTCTGGACGGAGAAACAACCGGAACGGCAATCGGTTTTCAACCGGATTTTGTACAGATCAGAGAGAAAAACAGCACAATTCTGGATTCTTTCAGCTCAGTCTACAGGATCACAGGACAAGCCACAAATGAATCTTATGAAATCGCCACAGCAGGTACACAGGCTAACGAAATTCAGGATTTTGTCGCCGGAGGGTTCCAGATAGGATCAAGTGGGGATGTGAATGAAGCTGCAGACACCTATTACTGGTTTGCATTCAAGGAAGTTGCCGGAATTACTGATGCCGGTAGCTATACCGGCGAAGGCGACGCAAGCTACGACGTAACCGGCCCAAACTTTTCACCGGAAATGGTCTGGGTTAAGAGAAACAGCACTGATCTCAGGGACTATTACAGGCAAAGAACCCAGAGAGGGTCAACCGGCGCGGAAACCGCAACTACCCTGCTTGGGTTTGGTGCAAACTCCATAGACGGGATCGTAGGATTCAACAAAGACGGTTTCCGTGTTGGAGACGGCGGCTCCTATAATCTTAACGCCGCGGATACCTACCGCTACTTTGCCATAAAATCTCCTCCGGTCGGCGGAATTCTTGCAGGAACCTTAAATCTGGATGTCGGAACCTTAGCAACTGGACAAGCAGGCGCCCATTTTTCAACGTCCAGCACCGCTACAACCGGAACTACAACCTACGGACTCTACAACCAATGGTCTTCCTCCGCTATAGTCACAGGCACGAACCAGCAGGCATTCGGTAACTACAACCTTGTTGCAAAAACAGGCAACGACACTTCGTCTGCAACAAGCGAGTTTTACGGACTTTATAGTTCGGCTTCTTATACCGGAACAATGACAGATGCGGGCACAAAAAGAACTTTCGGCGGCTATTTTTCATCAACCGGAGATTCCGAAGGAACGAATTCCTCCTACGGAATTTACACTACTGCCGGAGGAGCGGATCTTAACGCAGGAGTTTATTCGGTTCTTACACCCGCCGCCGCGGCAACAGGAAGTTACGGAATATATTCATCAATTACCCCAGCAACAAGTGGGACAGCTTTTGGTGTCTACTCCCTGCTTTCCGCAGGTTCGGGTACAACCGGTTACGGCCTTTATGTCGATGCTGGCGCAGGCGCAGGCACGGAATACGCAGGAGTTTTCCTGAACGGGGCAGTTGGTATAGGAACAGCCACTCCAACAGAGAGCCGGCTCGGTATTAGTGTGAACACCAGCTCCGGCACAATTGCCGGCATCACCCAAAACGGGGCACAAACAACAGGTGATATTTTCAAAATCATTGCAGACAGTGCAATAGGCTCAGGGTTTAACGTAGTAAGTATTTCTGCTACAGGACTATCCAATGGAAACGCAATTGACATAACCGGCCCAAATGATAATGGCACCTTTCAAAATGGCAACGTCTCCAGTATCGTCACAATAACCAGCGACATTGGAAATGGTGGACGTCTGTTAAACTTGGCAGGTTACTACGATGCAACTGGAACGACAAGCAGCGCTTATGGAATTTACCAAACAATTACCAATGCCCCTGTAAACTTTGCCAATACAGGCGGCACCTACAGCCTTTACTCAAAAATAACCGATTCTTCAGCGTTTGGAAATACACTTTTTGGAAATTATCAGGAAATCGCTTTGTCGGGTAATGCCGCAAAAACCGCTTACGGACAATATGGGTATGTCTCCTCAACATCAACAACTGCAGATAGCCTGCTTGGTGCGGATTTATTTGTCGACCAAAATGCAGCCTCGGCAAGCGGAAATAAAACGCAATACGGTTTAAGAGCCCAGGTAACGAATGACGGCATTACCGATGGAGCCGGCACCCACAACATTTTTGGAGGATATTTTTCGACGATCGGAAACACCGGCGGCACTTCAACATCATACGGAGTCTATACTGCCCCATCCGGATCGGATAACAATTATGGCCTAACTGTAGCTGCCATTTCAACTGCCGGAACGGCCAACTTCGGTGCATATATCGGTAATCTTTCCGGCGCAGCAACTTCAAAAGGTATCGAAATAGGCACACTTTCTTCTGCTACCTCTACGGGAATAGAAATCGGTGCGCTTTCCGGCAACACGGCCGACATCGGTATTTCTATAGGCGCAATCTCGGGAAACGGAACCGGGACAGGTATCAATATTACTAGTCTGGCGAATGTCGGAACCAGCAACTATGGCCTGAAAATAGGAACTATTACCGGAGCTTCAACCGGCAACTTCGGAATTTCGACAGGCACATTGACCTCAACGGCCACAAATAACGCAGGCCTTAATATCGGTTTAATGGATGGACTAGCCTTAAGTAGCAATAATTTTGGAATAAATATCGGGGCAATTTCGACTATAGCGTCAAACGGCGGCAATTATGGAATAAATGTCGGGACAATTTCAGGAACTAATAACAACGTATACGGTCTTAATATAGGCGCGATTTCCGCAGGGAATAATAAATACGGCATCAACATCGCCCAAATTACCAGTGCCACAGCAACAACAAGCTATGGTTTAAACATCGGCGGCTTCACCGCAGCAGCCGGCACAGGTACTTGGGGAATAAACATAGCAGCAAGCGCCGCAACTGCAACAAACAATTACGGTATTTCAATCGGTGCTCTTTCCGGAGCCGGTACAACCAACTACGGCCTCTACTTAGCCGGCGCTTCCGGCGCAACCAACAATTACGGAATTTACGTCGCTGGCGGAGAATCGGTCATAAGTGTTACAACGACCCAAGCAACGGAAAGGCTCTGCGGCACACATACCGATGCGACTGCGGGGGTTTCGATTATAAGAGATTGTAATCCAGCCGGCCAGGCAGACTTGGCAGAATATTACGGTTCCGATGGTACTCTCGTGGCCGGTGAAATTGTTGCACTCGACCCCAACAACCAACCCCAAGAAGTTCTCGACCCTTCAAACGGCAAAAACAGCACCAAGGCATGGGTAGTAAAGTCCGCAAAAACTTATGATCCAGGAACAATTGGAATTGTTTCCACTAATCCGTTCTCGGAGGTTTTAGGAGAAGGGCTTTTTGCAAACGATGAATATCCGGTACCAATTGCACTGACAGGGCGCGTCCCGACCAAAGTTTCGGCAGAAAACGGCCCGATTGCCGCAGGAGACATGATTACCGCCTCATCAACAGCGGGAGTCGGAATGAAAGCAACCAAAGTGGGAAGAACGATCGGTGTCGCACTCGAATCCTTCGCTTGCCCGGAACAAGGTCTCTCCTTGTCAGGCACACAAGGAGAGACCTTGTCGGCATGCCAGGGGCAAATTGTCGTCTTCGTAGAACCTGGCTGGTATTTGGGTTCAGCTTTAGCAAATGGATCCATTGAGACCCCTCCTTCAGCAGAACTTGCGAATGATCCGAATATCCAACTTGCAGAATTACCAATCGACCAGCTCGGCAGGTTAATCAGAAACGGCAAGATGGATGGCCAGATTTTAACCGCCGAGCAGATAGTCGCGCTTATAGATCAAAGAGTCGAAGAAAGGCTATCCGGCCTTCAGGCAGCCGAAAACAAACCAGCAACCCCGGAAGCCAGTAGTTCATCAGCGCTTGCGGACTCCGCCGAAGCCTCAAACTCGGCTCAGCTTGCCCAGGAAAACAACAAGGCGCTTGACGAACTAAATAAACTGCTCTCAACAACTAACTTATCACTGGACACTTTGACTTTGACCGGAAACGCCCGGCTTGCCCAGACGCAAGTTGCAGGCACTTTCTCGCAGGACGGAACTTTAATTATTGACTACGGCAGGCAGATAAACGTTCTTGGTTCAACACTTTACCTTCAAAACGACGGCCTTGCCGGCGGCTGCGACCAACAAGACCAACAAGGAGAGACCTTGGGCTCTACGCAAGGTCTCTCCTTGTGCGGCCTTCTCGTCGATATCGGCAGCGGCAAGGCAATATTCGACAGAGATGGTAATCTCAAAATCCTGGGTTCTTTAGAAGCTAAAAACGTAGAAGTTGAAGAAGTGACTATAAACATTAAAGAAGCAGGCACCTCGACTGTTGGCTCAACAAGTATCGAACCCGGAACAACCAGATTAACGATCGCAACCACCGCAATCCGCCCTGGTGCCAAAGTCCTGATAACACCAACCGGACCAACAAGCGGCAAGGTGATCTACGTCAGCACTAAAAACGATTTTGAAGGGTTCACAGTAGCCGTCGAAAACGGTCCGGCAAGAAACCGCATCGACTTTGACTGGCTGATTATCAACTCAAAACAGGTCTTGAATAAACAAGGTCTCTCCTTGTAAACTAACTGCATGCCTTCTCCTAATACCATAAAAACATATATCGAAAACGGTTACTACCATGTTTACAACCGTGGAGTAGAAAAACGGATAATCTTTCATGACCGCGAAGACTACTCTAAATTCATCTATCTACTCCGAATATATTTAACACCGCTAGACGAACTCCGAACGGAGTTTCCTCTCCTGAGAGGAAACATAATAAATAACAACTTATGCGAACATGTAGATCTTTTGGCTTTTTGTCTGATGCCGAATCATTTTCATTTACTGATTCATCAAAAGAATAAAGATTCAATTACCAAACTAATGAGGCAAATTTCCACCGCTTATTCCATGTATTTCAATAAAAGACATCAAAGGATTGGGCCACTCTTTCAAAGCGTTTTTAAAGCTGCCGCAGTGGAAAATGACCAGTATTTACTCCATCTCTCCCGTTATATTCACCTTAACCCAACCGCAAGAGGTGCCTCGCTAGATGAATTTGAATGGTCTTCTTATCTTTACTACCTTGGTAAAAAGGATGCCAATTGGCTGAATACACAAATTATCTCCGAGTATTTTAATAACTCAAAAAAAGGATTCTCTTACAGAGAATTCGTAGAAGATTATAAAGAACCAATGGAATTACCCACAAATATCGCTCTGGACCCAAACCCTTAGCAAGTTTTTTTACAAGGAGAGACCTTGTTTTTACAAGGTCTCTCCTTGTTTTTAGTATGTTGACAGCATCACAAAATTGTTCTTAATTGGAATAAGAGGTCAATAAATTGAAAGAAAATTTTGTTCAGCTTTCTCATAACCTTATCTTTGCTCTAATTGCAGCCTCGGCCTTTATTTTTCCGCTATTCTTTCTCCCGGTAACATCCGAGTTTTTTGACTTCAATAAATTCACTGCCCTCTTCGTAATTACCCTAACAGGGCTAATTATTTGGGGAGCGCGCATGGTAATCGAAAAAAAAGCAAGTTTTACAAGAACGCCGCTTGATCTTCCTTTAATTATCTTTCTGGTAGTTGTTTTCATTGCATCCCTGTCCTCTATCGACCAATACACTTCTATATATGGTTCTCCTCAAAGTTTTTGGCCAAGCTTTTTCCCGCTTGCAACCCTAATAGCATTTTATTTTCTAGTTGTTTCGAACCTTAAAAAAAGAAAGCAGGTAAACATCATCCTCTGGCTCCTGTGCGCAGCAACCACTACGGGTGCATTAATTTCTATCGCTTCTTACTTCGGTCTGTTTTTCCCTTTTGATTTTGCCCAAATCAGGTCTTTCAATCCGCTCGGGGTTATAAACCGCTTTGCAGTCTTTGAAAGTTTTATCATTCCATTAACTGCCTACTGGGCCATTTTTGAAAAAGAAAAATCCCTAAGGATGGTTGCCCTTCTTTTAACCTTAGTACTGTCCTGCTCTTTAGTCCTGATCAATTTTCTCCCGGCATTTATCGGTTTAATATTTGCCGGTATTTTTTTGGCGGTAAGCTCGTCAAAGACAAAACTGGATAAAGGTCAACAGGGAAATCTTGCGCTTCTTTTCGTATTTATTATTCTATTTTTGGTTATACGCTTTGTCCCTCAGGTTTCCGAAGGTACCCTGAATTCCTGGATACTTAAAAAAGACCCGAGCCTAAGTGCCCAGGAACAGATTAAAACTCCCAAAGAAACTTCGCTTCCTCTTCAGGCATCCTGGGATGTTGCAGCCCAGGCTATCGGCAAAAGACCGCTTTTGGGCACCGGCCCCTCCACCTTTAAATATGTTTACACCCAGCTAAAACCACCATTTGTAAACACAACCGACCAATGGGCAACCAGGTTTTTGAAATCCACTTCGGATATGACCGAATATTTGGCGACAATTGGAATCTTTGGCATGCTTGCCTATCTCTTAATAATAGTAGCCAGTCTTCGTTTTGTGTGGACGCTGACTTTTAAAAGCCAGCACAATGCATTTTATCTTGGTCTGTGTGCGGCAATTATTAGTTTTATAATCTCTACCGTTCTTACTAACTCTTCTTTTGCCACTGTGGGAGGGTTCTTTCTCATAATTGCACTTCTTTCCGCTCTTGCAAAAGCACAGGACGAATCCAATGTCTACGATGTAACGCTGGAGCTTTCCACTCTTAAAAGCCACTTTAGCTGGTTCCCGCTTGGTTCGGAGACCCAGGAAGGCGCAGGAAAAGGCGCAAGATCTCAGCTTATGCCATTATTTTTTATAATTACGGTTCTTATGATAGGAATTTTCGCGGCAAAAACACAGGCGGAGGCTTTTATGGGTGAATATTACTATCGGCAGGCACTGCTCGCATCCCGTTCAAACGACGGTAACAAGACCATCAATTTTATCCAAAAAGCGATTAGTGCAAACCCTGCCGTGGACACTTACCATAGGAGCCTTGCCCAATTCACCCTTAATGCAGCCATAAACCTGACTACAAAAGGCAATTTGTCCGATCAGGAAAAACAGTTACTTAGTCAACTCGTCCAGGTCGCGACCGACCAGGCTAAAATCGCCTCCGGATACCAGATCTTACCCTTAAGGGTTCCCGGCATTGCTGCTGCAAACGTAGAAAACTGGGAGGTACTTTCAGGCATCTATCAGGCACTGATTGGCAGCGTTAGCGGAGCCGACGTCCATGCAACCAATACCCTGACCCAGGCATTGGCACTTGACCCTAAAAACCCGATCCTTCATGACCGCCTTGGCCAGCTTTACCAAAGGCTGGGTAATTTGGATCTTGCCCAAAGAAAATATGAGGATTCAATTTATGTAAAAAACGATTACGGTCCGGGACATTTCCGTTTGGCAAAAATCCTTATAGAAAGAAAGGGTGATGTTCCAAAAATAGTAAACTCCCTGACACTGGCAAAGCGTTTCCTGGATCCGAAGGACCCCGCAATTTCCCAGATAGACAGTGACTTGGATAAATACAACAAACAACTCGCCGAGCTGATCGAAAAATCGAAAGTTGCCGGGGAAAAAACCGAGGCAGAGAAAAAAGACGAAGGCGCTTCTCCGACTCCTTCGCCCTCAACGTCACCTTCCCCTCAAATCTCATCACCTTCTCCCGAACCGTCTCCGGAAGTTAGCCCTTCGCTCTAAACAAGGAGAGACCTTGCTAGAGCTTTCCCAAAATTTCTTTAATGAGATCTTCAAATCCCAGTCGTTTTTCCGCCGATATTACAATCGCCTTTTTTCGCTTCTTGCCGAATGATTTTATAAATTCATTAATCTTTTGAGCATTTACTAAATCTGCTTTATTAAAGGCTATAATTTCCTTTTTCTTAGAAAGTTCCTTGGAGTATTTTTTCAGCTCGTTTCTCACTTTCTGGTACTGTTCCCATAGATCTTCGCTGGATGAAGTGTCGATCAAGTGGACCAGAATCTTTGTTCTTTCGATATGTCTTAAAAACCGGTGCCCCAAACCGCGTCCTTCACTTGCCCCCTCAATAAGTCCCGGAATATCCGCCAGGACCAGCCTATCAGTTCTCAGTTTTCCGTTTTCGGAATTTTGTTCATCAGTTTTCTGTTGACCGGTTAACTGACTGACTGATTGACTATCATCTGATAACCGATAACCGAGAACCGAGAACCGAACTACCCCCAAATTCGGCTCCAAAGTTGTGAACGGATAAGAAGCAATTTCCGGTTTTGCGGAAGTTAAAGCAGCCAGCAGTGTCGACTTCCCGGCATTTGGCAAACCGATCAACCCTACATCCGCAATTAGTTTAAGCTCAAGTTTAAGCGAAAGAATTTCTCCATTTTCCCCTTTTTCACCTCTCAAAGGCCTTCTGCCATATTCATCTCTAAGGTGCGCGTTACCGCGGCCTCCTTGCCCGCCTCGTGCAGCCAAAACTTTTTGACCATCTTCGACAAGGTCGTAAACCTGCAACGCGTCGTGGGTGGCAGTCGTGGAAGGGATCCCAACAGCGCGCAAGACTTCAGGTTGAGATGATCCGGAAGGTTGAGAAGGCACAAAAGGCTGAGCACTGGTGGGAGGAAAACGACTGACAGGACCCACGACACTTATCTCCGTCCCCACCGGAACCTTCAATACCAAATCTTCCCCGTTTGCCCCTTTCTTCATGTTCGAAAGTCCGAAAACTCCGTCTTTTGCCTTAAAATCTTTATTAAAACGGAATGCCTCCAAAGTGTTGAGATCAAGAGTCGCCTCAAAATAGACGTCGCCGCCTCGCCCGCCATCGCCGCCATCTGCTTTTCCGCGCCTCTTTCCTTTTATGTGCATAAAGGAACCGGCTCCGCTTCCGCCATTGCCTGATTTTATAGTTATATTGGCCAAATCAATCATTGGTAAACAGCATTATATCAGCCTCACTTCGCTTCCTGATGTAATGCCTTCAGCATTATAGCGGATTATTGATTTGATTCTACTTGAAATAACAGTTACGCTTAAATTGGGCCTGCCAAATGAAGCAAAACAATGCTCCAAACTTTTTCGAGCGTTTTAAACACCATTTTTCGGAAGAATCCGCTCCCAAAGAAATACTCTATTTAGGATTATTCTTAATAACCGCATTCATTGTTTTGGCAAGCTTGGCCCCTAAGCTGAGCGAAAAACTTGGCAAACTTTCTGCCAAAAAACAATCCCAAAGCGCTCAGGCTGCCGGTATTCCTGCTCCCTGCGGTCAATATGGCGATGTTGACGGTAACGGGCAGGTTGATGTGGTTGATTCGCTTTTGATCAGTAAGTATCTTGGTAATTTAAGCACACCAATTGTGTTTACAGATGCAGTCAAAAAGCGGGCGGACGTTAACGGTAACCTTCAGGTTGATTCAGCAGACCAACTTTTGATCCTGAGGTTCGCTTCCGGCATCAGTTTTACCTTCCCGGTTTGTGTCGACCATGACACTGACGGATTTACAGACGCAGTTGAAAACTACATCGGGACAGACCCTTACAAGAGTTGTGGAACCAATGCCTGGCCTGCGGATTTTAACAATGACAAGAAGGTAACACTACAGGATTTGACTAGCTTTTCGGCACCGGTTGCGCGTCTTAACACTTCAGCAGGAAACCCCAATTACAACCGCAGGTGGGATCTTATACCGGGTAAAGGAGCTTTTCCGAACGACATCAATATCCAGGACCAGACGTCTATGCTTGGTGGCACAACAGGTTTCCCGCCAATGTTCAATGGCCAGAAAGCCTTCAATGGCCCTGCCTGCACGATTACCGACACTCCGGCAGTATCAATCGGTCTCTTTTCCGAGTCGGGAACTCTTATCTCTTCATCAATAGAGGTCGGAAAATCAGTAAAAATTTCCTGGAGTGCCCCAAGCGCTGTTGCCCCTTGCGATGCGGTTTCCAGTCCGCAACTGGGAACATGGAGGGGACAGAAGAAAATAAGCGGTGACGAATCAATAATTGTCAGTACTGCGGGAACATATCAGTTTACACTTACCTGTTATGGAGCAGGTGGCAAAACAGTCACGCCGACAAAAACAGTCACGGCTACTGCGCCCTGCACAGGAACACCTGTATTGGAAGTTAGACCCACAACCGTTGAACGCGGGCAAAACATCGTGCTTTTTGCTTCAGGTTTTTCCAACTGTACTTCTACTGATGTGATCAAATTTGAAAGCAGCAAAGCGGGAGTAACTTGGGATAAACCGCTTGTAAACTGCAATCTGGCGGAAGGAACAAGCTGCTCCGGGTTATTTGCGGCAGACTGGAATCCCGGTGGCCCATATTCCGTGCGGGCACTACTGGATAAAGGAGGAAACGGGTCAATTGATGCTATGTCAAACATGGTCAACTTGACAGTGACTTCGCCTCCCCCACCATGCAACGGCACACCGGTTGTCAGTCTTTCTGACACATTCATCAATCCAGATAAAACGGTAACGGCAACCGGCTCAGGAGTTTCCAACTGCTCCTTACTGGATACGTTTCACTTTCTTATCTCTTCCGACGGTTCGAATTGGGTAGGTCTTTCACCATACTGCACACTTTCCAACGGTTCTTCCTGTTCAAATCCAGGCGCCATCATTTACGGCCTTCCCAATTACGTCGGCGGGCATATTTACAAGGTTAAAGCCATGCTTCAAAAATCAAACGGCCAGAGAATTGATTCGGCACCCATTGACTTGATAGTCAAAATTCCCAACACTTGGGGAGGGTCAAAATACCCGACAAGTGGAGATCTTCCCTCTCCGGAAGTGGCTCTTGAGATTTACCGTGCAAGTACGGAAGAAACAGACGATCCCTATCCCATAGGATACCCTCAAGGACCCTTACCAACCAAGGAGTTCATGTTAAATACTCTTAACAATGCAGCATCAGGTATTTTAGGATTTGTTGCATCTTTTGATAGCGATTTAATAAACAAGCAACGAAACAAATTCGATCAACGGGTTGTGGACTATATGAAAGACTGCGGTTATGACGTCGAAATAAGTGAGCGTATTTCGGAAGATTTAAAATTGGGTACCGATGCTTGGCTTAATGTATTTGGGAAAAAGCTTGCCTTAGACTTTAAAAGAGTACAAAGTGGACTGGGTGCCTTCGCAATGCTCTTCATGCCGCGTCTACCCAACGGGCTATTTGACAGAAGTTGGACAGCGAATGGTGCATTGAGAAGTCAAGGCCAAATCGACAGAATAGCCGATACGCTAAATGACGCTTCTAAAACAGAAAATAGTAAAGGTTTCCCTATTAAAAAACGGGTTATCATACCGGTTGACGGAGTTGACACCCCGGAAAAAATAGCAGGGGGAAAGAAGGGTGAATTCCACTACGAAATCGATAGAGGCAGAATGAACTGTCAGCGTATGCGCGAAATTGTTACCAAAGCCCTGGAAGTGTATAAGCCGGAAATCGATGCAGGCGAAATTGGAACTAAGGATTCAGCAATTTTACAGGAAGCCGTAATGCAAAGGTACGGTGGCCCCGGTTATGTCCCGATTCCGGCAAACAATATCATCCACATCAACTCGACAACGCAAATCGTCAACGGTAAGGTCAATATTCTTAAACTTGCGGAACCGGATAAAAGTGGTGGTCTTTTCTCGAACATATCCTTGTCAGTACCCCGCCCCAGTATCTCGGAAATAACCGCAGCGGCGGGTGCGGGACTTGCAGCTGGCGGAACGTTTGTAATAGCTCAGGGAGCCCGGGTGGCTACTGCCACTACAATTGCCGCAAACTTTGCTATAGCAATGATGCCGGACTATAACTGCGACAACCCGGAAACTAAAGATTACGTAGAACCGTGTAGTTACTGATTCTTAATTAAGCCTGCTTAGAAGCTAAAAGGATTTTCTTCTGAGCGCTAATTGCCCACTTTTTTTCTTCATTCGAGAGTGGTGTTCCTCGATATATACCTTCTTGCCGATACCACTTAAACTCAACTGGTGACTCTAAAATTACAATGCCTCTTTCAACAATTTCCTTATTTGGGTCGTTGATAATTAAAAGTCTCCTGGCTGGTCTTTTTGAACCATTCTCTCCTTCTCTTTGGTAAAAATTTTGCATCTCAAACCATGTCCCTTGTTCATCACTTACTCTTACTACTCCATACTCGAATCCCGGATAAAGAGCTGAAGGGTATCTTAAAGCACCAACCGACAATTCCTGAAATATTTTGTCGTATTCACGGACAAAATTCCGGTTATCTGCTTTTTCCGAATCAGAACCAGCTTCCTGCCTATTCGAAGAACTTGAGATGGCAATAGCAAGCTGACTTTTTGCTTTATCCAAAACCATCCCCCAGTCGGCTTTATTCAGATCCCTGGTTGGTATGCCAGTTCCGTTAATAAAGCTATGTTTCCCACTTTCCTCAGTACCCACACAAACGGCAGTTCCGTTCCATTCTCCAATTTCAGGTTCGAATTTGTCGACATAAAGCCTTAGAGGAGATACTTCTATGCGGGAAAACCAGGGAGCACCTTCCTCGCGGAAATAAACCATAAGCTCCTCATAACCCTCCAGTTCACCCGAACCCAATGATAATTCAACTGAATTCACGCCAACTCTTTGTTTCAAGGCCTCGTCAAGCAGCGGCCTCACATCCTCAAGAAATTTTTCGCTTGATAGTTCCCAGGTTTGCGCTTCCCGTTCCATTTTATCTTTCCTATCCATATATCAATATTATATACTATAAGCCATATAAAATCAAATGGCATTGGATAGAAAAGACCCATGGGTCAGCCTCCTCTCCTGCGGCAATTGGCAAAAAATAAAAAATCAATACGCTTCCCGCAACTATTACCTACCCACCACAAACTCTTGACAATTAACCTGTCTGATTGATACGTTTAGATTACATGCCGATTGAATCCCACAACGCCGGAGAAGAACCGCCTGCAATTTCCATATTAAGAAGGCTAAAGGCAAACGCACCAAAAGATGCCCCGACACGCTTCATAGCCGTATACCTTGGTGTCGGCCTGATAATCAGCTTTCTATTCCTTGCTTCTGTTGCCCCCCAGCTTGGAGAAAAATTAGGTACCCTTTCAGTGCAGAAAAAATCCCAGGAAAGCCAGGCGGCAATCACAAACATGTATCTTAATTCAAACCCGATTACAACAACCGCAACGCCTCTCAAACCTTTAACAATAGTAACCCTCCGCTGGTCAATAACCAGAACATCATCCGGCTTACCCTATTATGCCTCATGCATGGGAAAATCTTCCGGAACCGGAAACAGTCCCTGGAGCGGTGATAAAAACGTCAGTCTTTTAAGAGGCATGTCCTATGTCCAGCCTTCGCAGACAACAACATACACTCTCGAATGCAAAACACGTGATAGAGTGCCAAAAACTGAGACAAAAGAAGTCACAATCCATATTGCCGCCCCAACCGGAAGTTCCGGCACAGAGTCAAGCGCTTCCGGATCCGGACCGTGCTACCCCTACGGTGATGTCAACGGCGACCAGCTCGTAACGGCAAAAGACGCGGAAATGATTTTGCAGTATACTGCCGGCCTCTACCAATCAGATCCTAATAGATATCAGGAACTGAAAGTGGTAGAAATGCGCCAAAAAGAAGCTAATGTAACGCTAAAAAACCTTACCGACACCGCTGACACAGTAAATTCCGTAGATGCTCTTTGGATCCAAAAGTACGTTGCCAATTCGACTACTATTTTCCCTGTCTGTAGGGCTCTCTCCGCTCAATAATCGCCCGATAATTTAACTACTCAAGAACTTTAAGCCCTTTTATTGCCAGTTCAAAATTTGGGTCAATAGTAAGAGCCTGTTTATAGTTAACCTTTGCATCCTCAGCTTTACCTTGTGAAGCCTGACAGCTTGCGAGATTATTAAAAACCTCAGCACTTTTCGTAATCGCTAAAACATCGCCAAAAACGCTTTCGCACTCCCTGAAATTTTGCAGAGTATAGTAATTGTTTCCGAGAATTTTTAACTGATCAACCTCATCACTCGCAAGAAACTGTTGGCGCATTCCTTCAAGTTCTTTTGTTTTAACCAACAGGTCAATCTCATTTTGAATATTTGCTGACGCACCCGGATTAATTGCCCTGCTTTTTTCTAAAAAGTCGATTGCTTCATCATATTTACCCTCAGCCCCAAAGAAAATAGCCGTGGAATGATAAGCAACAGCATATGTCAGTAAATCAAGCTTTTGCTGTTTCAGCTTTAAATTATCCACCGCAAGTCCGCCGTTTCTTAAATCTTTAAATAAACCCCTGCCCTCACCAGTAAGGCTTTCACTGGCCAAATCAGGCTCTACCTTCCACCAAAGCCCGTATGGCCTTATATATGGCTTTAAGAAGCCAAAAAAGCCCTCTTCAAAAGTTCCCTGCAGGATATAAACTTTCCTGTCGAGATTTTTGGCAATCACGCCCAAGATATACTCTTCGGCAGCACCTAAACTCTTGTTTTTTCTGACCTTATCTGCAAAAACACTATTCCCCAATCTACTAAAAATTTCCGGATGGTATTTTTCCCCGTCCCGGTTTTTTTCGTTAGGAAAATAAAGAAGAGTTACGTTCCTAAACCTGTCGTTTACCTCTTGTTCGTATCTGCCGCCGAAATAAAATACATGGGAAACGGTTATTGCTACCGAATTTTCAGGCAAAGTTGATAGTGCGTCCAAAACCATATTCCGGGAAAAATAATTCTTTGAGTAATCATTCACTTTAAAATTGGAAAAAAGGTAAATAAGAATTAAAAACCCTAAAAAAATGGTGGCCGGCAGTTTCTCTTTGCCCAAAAACCGAAATACAACCCTCTCGATTGAAATCCCTGCAAGCAAAATAAAGGGGATAAATGAAATTAGATAAAATTTATTAATCTGGAAAGGGTTATTTTCCCCCGAAGGATCAATTGTCGAAAGAAGAAATAGCTGTATAAATACAAGAATAAGAAAACTAAAGAGCAGGAATAAAAATTTCTTGTCTTTAAATGAACCAAAAAAGCCTGCAAAAGGAATTAAAAAGGGTAATATCACCCCAAAACCGCCAAACAAACTTAAAAAGTAAGAATAGTAATGGTTCCAGGTTTTTCCCAGATGAAATGTCAGTGCCGGATTGGAAAGAAGAAAGATCGATCCGAACTCCTGTCTTCTTACGAAATACCAAAACCCCGAAATCCCTTCCGAATGTCCCCAGTTTATAAGTGGGTCCTGCTGCATCCGGAAAAACATAATAACCTGCGGAAAAAATCCCGAAATAAAGAAAACAATATAAATTAGTCCTCTCTTAAGGTTCGGCTTAAAACCTTCAAGATACCAATAATAAATTGGCACCAAAACAATGGTTATATAAAAATGTGAACTTAAAAGCCCAAGCATAAAAAAGGAGAGAAAGCCAAGGCGCACAAAAAGAAAATAAAAAGAAAGAGAAAGTAAAAAAGTTCCAAAAGTAAATACATCTGCCGCCAGAGAAAATTCCCAGAAAACAGCGTTTACGCCAAGTAGTAAGGCAATTAAAAGAGCAAACGAACGGCTAACCTTAAGTTCAATAAACGTAAGGTATACAAACAGAATTGTTAAAGAACCAAAAATTGCGGAAAACAAATTAGCTTTGAAAATAACCGGGCCATACGGAAAAATGTTAATAAAAAAATGTCCGATGGCAACATATAGCGGAAACCCCGGCGGATGACAAACCCCCCAAAATTTCATACACATGGCAAATTCGGCGCTGTCAATCGGGATATAGGTAGGAGCCAGTGTCTTTAAATAGAGGCCAAAAGGTAAAACCAAAGCAAGAAAAGGGAAAATAAAGCGGCGTAATTTTGTTTTCACCTATACCAATCTAAAGCCTTGAACATAACTTGTAAACCCAAATATTTGCTGGGCTGCCAATAATTGTTATCCTTAATATATAAAGTGCTATGCTTAATGTATATTGAAAAAATCAACCGATACCGTATCGGAGTTGCCGTTTTTTGGCAAATTCAAACAGCACTATAAAGAGCAAAAATCTCATAATTTTCCCCTTATTTTAGGTCTGATTTTAATTGCAAGTTTCTTTGTCTCAGCCTCACTATCTCCAACCATCAGCAGAAAACTCGGAAACCTTTCGCAAAAGAAACAACAACAGGCAGCCCATGCGCAATTGGAAGAGCGAAGCCAATTAGTAGTCTTGATTAATCAGTACCGGCAGCAAAACGGCAAAAGTGTATTACAGGAAGACCAAATGCTGACGAATGCAACCTGCTGGATGTCCCGTTACCTGGCAGATAACGACACTGCCGAAAACCAAATATACGGCACCCATTACGACAATTTCGGAAGGGACCCTACCCAAAGAGCAATCGACTTTGGAATGTATTCTGGCGATTCAGCTGGTGAAAATATCGACGCTTCCAGGTTCACAGCTGATGAAGTTTTCAATTCCTGGAAAAACTCACCGGGCCATGACGCAATAATGCTCTTCGACAATCCACCAACAATTGATATCACCCGCTTCGGAATCGGCGTTGCTTACAATGCAAACTCTCGATACAAAATCTACTGGACAATGGATATAGCCACTTCCCGCTCGAACCAGTTTAATCAGCTAACAACCGTCTCTTCCGACTGTTCTTTCTCCCCGCCCGCTCCTCCGGTAAATCAGTCACCGGTTGGTACCACGGACTCAATTACTAATAGCTCGTGCAGAGTTCAGGGGTGGGCTTATGATCCCGACACGCCCAGTGCAAACGTTGCTATTCATGTATACCGTGACGGTCAGGCAGGTAGTGGTGCTGCAGGTAAATCCACCTATACTGCCAATATTCCCCGGGAGCCCGCCGTTGGAAATCACGGATTTGATATAACATTTGATCCATCGGGCGATGCTTTTGATCAGGGATTCTTTGATGGCGCGACACACACTATTTATGTTTACGCCATAGATACTGCCGGAGGCACCAATCCTTTACTTGGTATGACCAACAATATTTCCAGAAATATTACCTGCAGCCCACCACCATCGCTACCCCCACACTCGAAGGGTGACGTTAATTGTGATAATAAGATTACTTCGGTGGATTCTCTTTTAATCCTTAAGACTGTTGCCGGTATCCCTGTTACTAATACGGCATGTGCAGGAGGCGGTATCGATGAGGTTACGGCACATGTTGACGCGGACTCGGACATTGACGCGGTCGATGCATTAAGGGTACTTCAGCACGTTGCGCTAATCAGGCAAATCGGCAGCGCATCATTTAACAGTGGATTTACCGATTCCGACGGTGATCAGATCGCCGATTCTCAGGAAGCACAATATCCCTGTATGAACCCGAATGTCGCCGATGCAAACGGTGATTATGACGGGGATTCAATTGCGGGTATAGTTTCCATGACCAACATATCGGAGTTTGCCATTGGGACAAATCCGTGTATAGCCGATATCGATGGTGACGGATATAAAGACGGCGCTGAGTTCTGGATTGGAACCAATGCAAGGCAAAGGTGCGGAACAGATGCCTGGCCTTCCGATTTTAACAACGACAAAAAGGTAACGTTGCAGGATTTGACCAGCTTTTCGGCACCGATTGCGCGGCTTAACACTTCTATTGGAAGTCCTAATTACAACCGCAGGTGGGATCTTATACCGGGTAAAGGAGCTTTTCCGAACGATATCAATATCTCGGATCTGACATCCCTGATTGGCGGTACAACTGGTTTCCCTCCGATGTTCGGCGGTACGATAAAGGCATTCAACGGCCCCTCCTGTACGCCGAATTAATTAGTTAGTTTATTAGATCTTATTAGGTATTAGTCCTTAGTCCCTTACCCGCTACCTCCTAACTGACTTCCTTGAAGTTGCCTGCCCTGTATGAAATCGAAGGGTCTCTCTGCCCATTTGACTCTTTATTATCTCGAAAGAAGCCCCAGAGGATTAAGTGCTGCTCCGTTTTGCCTGATTTCCAAATGCACATGAGTTCCCGTTGATCTGCCGGTTGATCCCATCATCCCAAGAACCTCTCCCTTGCCTACACTCTGCCCGACACCGACATAAATGGCAGACATATGGGCATACAATGTTGTATAACCGTTCCCGTGATCGATAAGTACCCTGTTCCCGTATCCTGAAGCATCCGGCCATCCTGCCATAGTAACCCTGCCGGAATCGGATGCCCTAATCGGTCCTCCGCCTAAGTTGGAAATATCCAGTGCAGGATGATACCAGGAAAAGTACTGGGCCATTTCACCGCTGGCCGGCCAGGCAAACTGCCCGCTGGCACTAACCGGCCCAGTCGGGGCATCGGTCTTTGCCAGGTATTGTGTTGGCGCAGGCTTTGCCTTTTCCGGTGGTGCCCCGTCCGGAATAATTAAGGATTGTCCTGTCGAAAGAGTAAAATTGTCACCTACATCATTGAACGGAAAATCCAGAATTGCCTGGGCGTTTGCCCTGTAATTTTTTGCAATAGAATAAATCGTGTCTCCCCCTTCGACTTTGTGTAAAACACCGGAAACAGGCAAAATCTTTAACTCCTGACCTTCTTTTATCCGGCTGTTTTTCGAAAGGCCGTTTTCCCAAAGAATCGTTTCTTCCGAAACGGCATATTCCTGGGCAATTTTAGAAATTGTATCGCCTTGCTTAACTTCGTATTCGATTACTTTGTCTCTGGGTTTATCGGAAATAATTGTAATAGGAGTCACGGAAGAAGAAATCACACCTGCAGAAACTGTCTCGGAATTTGCAGCGACCATGGGATTTGCATCAACCCCCGGATAAGAACCCGAAACAACCGAATTCGGGGATATTATTCCCCCTCCGATTAAGACTATTAACGCAAGAGCAAGTATAGAACCATGGACAAATAAAGACGTATGGGCACCTCGCTTTAAAAGCAAAAGGTCGACAATAAAGTCTTTAATTTCCTCAAAATTGAGGCCTGTTTTTGTGAGACGAAAAATAAAATAAAGGGAAAGAGCCTTTAAAAAGTTCCCAAACTCCTTATGAAGCGGATCGTTATCAAGCATTTAGATTTAATTTCAATTCCCAATTTATAATACCTAATATCCAATGTCCAGGCATTGTCGAAATTTGAAATTTGACTTTACCTAATGTCTTTCGAAAGTCCTTCAAGGAATTCCGAGTTTGATTCGGTCTTTGAAAGCCTCTCGATCATAATTTCAGTACGCTCATCGCCCCCTAAAACCGAAAGCATTCTTCGCATTGTAACTATTTTCTTGTAATCATCTGCGCTGAACAATAATTCTTCCTGTCTGGTAGAAGACCTTTCCACATCAATCGACGGGTAAATCCTTCTTTCGGCAAGGCGTCTGTCCAGATGAAGCTCCATGTTTCCGGTACCCTTAAACTCTTCGTAAATAAGGTCATCCATTCTGGAACCGGTATCGATTAAAGCTGTACCGATAATTGTTAAACTACCGCCTTCCTCGCAGTTTCTGGCTGCTCCGAAAAACCTCTTTGGCGGATAAAGGGCAGCAGGGTCAAATCCTCCTGTTAAGGTTCTGCCCGAAGGCGGAACAGAAAGGTTGTATGCTCTTGCAAGCCTGGTAATCGAATCAAGAAGGATAACCACGTCTTTTCCCTGCTCTACCAATCTCTTTGCTCTCTGAAGCGCTATTTCGGCAACAGTTGTCTGGTCCTCCGCCGGCTCGTCAAAATTAGACGCAAGCACTTCCCCCTTAACCGAGCGGGAAATATCCGTTACCTCTTCCGGTCGCTCACCAATCAGCGCTGCCATCAAGTGGACCTTCGGGAAATTTTCCGATATTCCTCTTGCAATATCCTTAAGAACAGTCGTTTTTCCTGCTTTCGGAGGCGAAACAATCATACCCCTCTGACCCAGCCCGATTGGAGCAATTAAGTCTATCATTCGGGTAGACAGAGGAAGCTTGCCTGTTTCCAGTTTTAATTTTTCATTTGGATAAATTGGTGTTAAATCTTCAAACTTGATTCTCTTTCCCACTTTTTCGGCACCGACTCCGTTAATAGTCTCAACTTTTAAAAGGCCAAAGTATCTTTCGGTATCTTTAGGAGGCCTGCCCAATCCTTCAACTACATCGCCGCCACGCAGGGCAAATTTCCGAATCTGCGATGCGCTGATGTAAACATCTTCATCGCTTGGACGGAATTTAGGACGCAAAAATCCATGGCCGTCACCGGCAATATCTAAAATTCCACCGACCTTCTGGGTTGGAACATCACGGCTGCTTCCGGAATCCATATCAGAATAATTTCTGGAACCGGACCTTGGGGGCTCATAGGCATCAATTGGTGGCCCTTCATCCGTATTATTACCAGAAGCAGAAGCACTTCGAAGATCAATAACCCTTGGCTCATCGACTGCTGACAACTCGCCAGAACCCACACCCGGTTTTCCGTCAGCCGGTACTATTGTTTCTTTTACCTTTATCGATACTTTCGCAGTTGGCATATTTATAAAATTTCTAATCTAAATTGTTAGTTTGCTATGTTGCTATATTGAAAAATTTTCTTACTATTCGCGCACAATCTCAATGCAGCAATCTAACAACCTAACTATTATCTTCGGGAATCATTGAATGAAGCCTGATCCTGTAAAGATCGCCCTCATTCTAAATCACAATTAACCAATTGTCAAACCCTTCTCTTGATAAATTTTCTTAACGACTCTGAACTTTTCTGGAGTAATAAACTTCAAGCTAAAAACATTCCACAGCGAGCGCTTCTTTAAAAGAAAGAGTCGTCTCAGAAAAACAGAAAAAAAAGGCCACAAGCCTGCCCTACTTGTGGCCTAAAATTGTGCCCTGTACCCCGTATGAAACAGGTACAAGGCGGTTTACGCACCTAAGTTCTCTTTCCTCCCCTTTACTAGTCCTTGTGCTAACGCGCCTAATTCCACTTCTTCCTTCTTCTTCATGTTAATTCTGCCTCTCCCAAATCTTGTAAGAGCAAGACCAATAGGTGCAGCCGAAAACATGGAAGCTAGACCAAGAACACCAACACCTGTATCCGGTGTCTTTAACGGAACAGTAGTAACACCTGCGACTGCTGGAGTCACTGATGTGTTTGTAATGTTCACGCTTTGGTTGTTCGTCTGAGTCTGACTCTGGTTATTACTATTATTATTTGTGTTGTTGTTTACGTTTTGAACACAGACAATAACGCTACCCTGAAGCTGTCCCGTAAATCCTTCCGGACAGGAAACAACGTTTCCAACCGGTGAAGGTGATGGACTAACAACAGGTGAAGGCGATGGAACTACACTCGGTGTTGGGCTTGGGCTTGGAACAACACTTGGACTTGGGCTGGGTGTTGCGCTTGGACTTGGGCTTGGAACCGGAGTTGGTGACGCGCTTGGTGATGGACTCGGTACAACACTTGGTGTCGGTGAAGGTGAAGGCTGAACTTCTCCTTTAACCCTTACCAAAAACCAAACTTGTGCGATATAGGCGTTACAGCCTTTCATCTCACCGGCCGGTAAATTTATCCCGCTTGATGCAATACCATCTGCAACAGGAGTGTTGTTATATTCAGGATTTCCATCTCCGTTTAGATCCCAGTTCATTCTTGTCGTTCCCGGAATATAAGCAAGGCTTGCCGCAGGATTCAAAACGAGTCCTACTTCATCTCTTACTTCGGCTGCATTATCAGCCATAAAACGGGCAACGCTTTTACCGTTTGTGAAAGTTCCTTGGGTAAATAGTGCCTGAACTTTAGGGTTTGCAGCGCTGGAACCAACCACCGTGTTATGAAGCTCCATTGAAAATTGGAGTACATCACCGGCATTGCCGTTTGCGCTATCACCCCAGGGACCACTGTCACTTATATTAGCCACCCTGTATCTAACTGTTAAATTAGGGTTTGCAGATGCACATGCCGGTTTAACCGGAGCTGATGCAAAAACCCCTGCAGAAAGACCAAGGACTATGACTAATGTAGCTAGCGTACCTGCGATTTTTTTAGATATTTTTATACTATTCACCCCCCTTCGGTTTTTTTAATTAAGAATTCGAATCAATTATTTTTTGTCTTCGCACTCTTTCCGCTATCTTTTTTTCCTCTTCTTCGTCTTCATCTTGTTTTCGGCCAAACTTAAATGGAGTCATAAATTCTGCAACCCAACCCAGTCTTCCCGTATTAGCACCCGCAAGTGCAGTAGCAGCACCTGCTGCCGCAACAGTCAGTAAGCCGCCAATAATTAAAGGAATAGGAGCGCTATCTTTGCCTCCGGGAAATCCACCGGTTGGAGGCAATACCGCCGGCGTAATAACAGGTGTTTCCGAAGGAACAGGCGTCGGCGTAGGCGTTACTTCAACTTCCTTATTTCTGTTGAGAAGTCTTACTTCGGTAATTCTGCTTTCGTCAACAACATCACAGTCTTTTGCGATTACCGGCTCAAGATCGGCGTCTATTTCACTTAAAGGTTCCTCTGCACAAACTTGTAATCCCTCAGGGTTCTGAGTCATGCTAAACGTCACCGCTTCAACACCGTCAGTTCCCAAATTGAATGACATTACACCCTCTTCGCCGTCCAAAACTCTATCTCTATCTTCATCAATCCATACCTGTACACGTTGATCCAAAGGAATATCATCCTTGTCAAAAATACTGTTTCTGTTAGCATCAAGCCTCTTTTTTACAATCAATTGAAACTCTTCAAGCGGAGGAACAGGTGTCAGTGTAACCTCCGGCGTTGGTGTAGGTGTCGGCGTATCAGTCACATGCGGTGTTGGCGATTCCGGTGGGTATGACGGTGTCGGAGTTGGCGTAGGTGTATCCGTTGGATGCGGACTTGGTGATTCCGGCGGATAAGATGGCGTCAATTCTGGCGTTGGACTTGGCGTAAAACTTGGTGTAGGACTCGGCGTTGGAGTTGCGCTTGGCGTAGGTGTCGGCGTATCAGTCACATGCGGTGTTGGCGATTCCGGTGGGTATGACGGTGTCGGAGTTGGCGTAGGTGTATCCGTTGGATGCAAAGTTGTTGGCTCCGGTTCATTTGACGGAACGCTAGGTGTCGAAGTATCGTCATCATCCGGAATCCCGCCCAAATCCCCTATATCAGGAGTTGCAGTCGGTGTAGGAAACGGGGTCGGGGTAGCTTCATCAGGAATGCCTCCCAAACCTTCGATACTTGGTGTAGGCGTAACGGTTGCCTCACCGGCACTGTTAACCGCAGTCAGGCTAAACCCGTCAACATGGACATTGCCTCCAATGTCACCGCTTCTTGATTGATAATCATCATTATGAGCAGAAGCTGAAGAGTCTGCGCTTTGGGTCCCGCCTGCATCCTGCTGGGAAACTGAATCGTCAGACGCAATACCGGCAGTATCAAGAACACTTACGTCTCCCTCATCAAGTTCAAATGTTAATTCACCCGGATTGACCCAGTGGTAACCATCAGTGTCCCCGTCAATAAATTCACTTGTTACAGACCAGCTTTGCTCCGGAGTTAAACCGAATTTTTCCTGGATTTCCCCATCGACAGAACTTCCCTCGTCGATTGTAATTGCAAGCTTATCTCCCAACTTGTACTTCTCAAAAGCAGTTGTTTGCAAATTTTCATGCCCGGAATCCCCTAAAAGCCCCTCAGAAGCATGATTAGAAGCTCCACTATCCTGCTGATCAGCAAGATCCAGATTGTGATTGGCCCTTACAGCAATTGCGTGCATATCCAGGTGATTATCAAAATCCAGATCCTGATAAGGATTTCCAAGAGGTCCGTCAAATCCGTCGAAATTATCTATTGTTTTAACCGATTGGTTTTGAGGTTCAAATGTATGCTGTGTTCTGTCGTCGGATGCATCAGCGCTGTCCCCTCCTGCTATCATAGAAAGTGTTCCCAAAGCTAAACCACCGAGAACGGATGCAAATATTGGCCTTTTGTATCTTGGAAGACTCCTGAGGAAAGAACCGGTCTCTTTGTCTTGCGAGATCCGGTCAGCATAATCAGGGCCTCTAACTCCGTTTTTGAAGTCTATGACCCTTACTGTGTTTGGTTGTGTTTCGTTTCCGGCAGACATATTATCCTAAGTTTTATAACTATAAGATTATTATTTTATTTATAACCCTATAAGTTTAAGTAATTAACAAAGGCGAAGTCTATCACACCCCACCCTGATTGTCAAGACTATAAGTTATTATAGCTTTATAAATAAATACCTATAATAAGTATTATAAAGCGAATTAACTCATAGAACCAACTCTACATACTTACTTCCTACATCAACTATTGGGCAGAGATATTAAAAAACTGAAGGCAGCTACGCGTAAACATGCGGAATATACACTATATATATAGGCTTGTCAAATAAGTATTATTAATAGTTCTTCCCTAAACTATAACCCTCACTACTTCCCGGAATAGATTGGCATGATCACTGCAAAATCGGTATATGTCTTCAATGATTTATGTAAGTGAAGTTTTCAACACGACCCGGCATAAACATTTAGTCAATTCGGTATGTATTTCTTTGGAATTTATAATGGAGAAGTATATTACCCATTATTTTGCAGAAATAACAGGCATATTTCTGCTTTTTGAGGCTAATTTAGGGGTAAAATAAAAGAACTAAACATTGCCTCTTGACAACAGTGTGAAAACTGTTCTAATCTAAAAAAGGAAAGCAACTTAGCTGCCCTAAGTCGCTTCCCTTACACCTCAAAAGAGCATTGCTATTCGAGTTTCAGTCTGCGGTAGTGATGCTCTTTTTTATTCTTCCGGATAACTTATCAATAAATCATCCGCATTTGTCTAAAAGGGATTATTAATAAATAATTCCTTAATCAAACTCCCGTCTTATACGAAAGTTATTTTCAGCCTGCCAAACGAATTTACACCCTCTTATAATTATTGTCAAGTCAATACTGAGCCCTATAGTTTATTAGCAAGCTCAAAAATCTAAACCTGTAGTATTACTAATAGACAAAAAAGTTTATATTAGACTGTCCCGATAAGCTTAAATGAAGTATACACATCTATACTTAACCTTCTATTCCCGTCACGGGAGATGATATTTTAATCTGTCAGTAAGTCTTTATTCTGAAGCTAAATGATATAAAAAGTTAGAGTTACGTAAGTAAAACCTAAATTGATTTGAGGTACTAATCCCTATTGCCTAATGCCTATTTACCTATTGCCTAATCCCTAGTGCCTAGCCTAAAGCGTAATCAATGGCTTCTTCAAGCCTGTTAAATCTTTCAGGGGTTACAAAATCGGTAAATCCTAATCTTTTGGCTTCGGCCAGCCTATTCTTCGTAAACCCAACGCTTCGAAGTTCTCCGAGTAAACCAACTTCGCCAAAAGCGCAAACCCGCTTTTTTATTGGTTTTTCCCGCACGGCCGAAGCAAGGCAAAGGGCAATTGCCAAATCGCATGCAGGCTCAAGTAGCTTCAACCCTCCGGCCACATTCAAATATACATCCAAATTCGAAAATGGGATTTTTGCTGCCCTGGAAAGAGATGCAATTACAAGCTGCGCCCTGGAAAAATCAAGTCCGGTCACCCTCCTTGTAGGAATACCAAAAATAGTAGCTGTAGTTAGGGCCTGGATTTCTACCAGGATTGTTCTACCGCCCGCCATAGAAGCACAAACTACGCTACCGGGAGCCGCACCTACCTGATTTGAAAGAAATATTTCTGAGGGGTTAACAACCTCTCTCATCCCCTCATCAGTCATTTCAAAAACACCGACTTCGCTCGTCGAGCCAAACCTGTTTTTCATCGACCTCAAAATTCTAAACGCATGCGTACCGTCTCCTTCCAGATTCAATACAGCATCCACGAGATGTTCCAGTACTTTTGGTCCGGCAATATTGCCTTCTTTGGTTACATGACCGACCACCAATATCGGCACCTTCGACTTCTTGGCAAGTATTTGTAATACTTGTGCGCATTCCCGCACCTGTCCAACAGTACCGGCAGATCCGGAAAGACGGCCGGAAGTAATCGTCTGAATTGAATCTACAATAATAATAGAAGGGGATATTTTTATACAGGCAGAAACAATTTCTTCCACCGAGGTAAGCGGTAGAAGATAAATCGAATCAAAAGCGCTTTTAGCCTTCTTTATCCTTTCTGCACGCATTTTTATCTGCTGCGGAGACTCTTCGCCACAGACGTAAAGAATGCAGTTTTCAGTTGACGGTTGTCCCGCTTCGCCCGCGACCCGCTTCGACACGAGGCGAGAGCGAGGCGAGCCGCTCTCGGCTTTCTTACCTAATGAGACTTTCTGAGAACCGGCAATCGCTATCGCAGCCTCCAGGAGTAGCGTACTTTTCCCGATTCCGGGATCTCCCGAAACAAGAATTATCGAACCCGGGACGATCCCTCCTCCTAAAACCCTGTCAAACTCGGAAAAACCGCTGGAAATTCGTGCGTAACTTTGAGGTTTTATTTCCGAAAGTTTAAACAGGTTCTCTTCGACATCCGACTGTGAACCGTGAACTGCCAACGGTGAACTGTTATCTACTCTTGTCTCGACAAGGGAATTCCATTCACCGCACTCGGGACACCTGCCTAAAAAAGAAGGGCTATGGTAACTACATTGCTGACATATATATTCGGAGTAAGACTTCGCCATTTTAGTCAAAGTCAAAGTGAAGAGTGTAAAGTTTTTCGACTTTCGACTTTGACTTTACACTTTGACTATCTATAAAGTACCGGTTTTTCTTTCGCGACAGGAACCAGATTGATTTTCCTCGCCTTAGAATCAACAGATTCAACTATACACTCAACGGCCTGCCCCACATCCCAGTTTTCCGATTGGGGTATTTTAGCAACCGGAACATGTCCTTCTAAGCCTTCATCCAAGCTGATAAAAGCTCCGCTCGGGCTAATTCGATTAACGGACCCTTTAACAGTCTGGTCCCTTGTATATTTCTCCGCAATTTCGGCAAATGGATCATGGGCAAGCTGCTTTATACTTAGGTTCAGACGGCCTAAAGCAAGATCCAGTGATACGACCATTACATCAACCTCCTGCCCAACCTTATACAGCTTAGTCGGGTCCTCCACCTTCTCCCAGGAAATTTCCGAAATATGAACCAGGCCCTCAACCGTTCCCCCATCTTTTATCTTGATCTCGACGAAGACACCAAAAGGCAGCACCGCAGCTATTACACCGGAATGTTTATCTCCTATGCTAATTTTAGAAAGTACTCCCTGAATCCGTTTGAGGTCGGCCGAATCCGTGCTTTTTTGACTGAAAATGAGCCTGTTGGTGTTCCTGTCCAGCTCGATTATCCTAACTGACAATGTTTTACCGATCAAATCGTCTATTCGGCTTGGAACAGCCGAAAGCTGGGAAGCAGGTATAAACCCGCGTATCCCGTTCCATTCGCATATTAAGCCCCCTTTATTTGCCTCAACGGCAGTAACATCAAAAGATTCTTCTGAGTCTCTTTTTTCCTCAAGCTCCCCCCAGCGCTTGTCTGAAGACAATTTTCTAAGGGAAAGTACCACTTGTCCCGCATCATTTTCCGGATAAACAACTACAGCATTAATTGTGTCACCTACCTGTAGCTTGGAAACAATGTCGTGGACGGTATTAAGTTCTTTGCCAAAAATAATCCCTTCGCTTTTAGCACCGATATCAAGAAGCATTTCGGAATGCGTAAGGGATACAACCCTACCCTGAACTTCCTGCCCCCGCCTAAGCGAAGGTATTTTATAACCGGTTGATTGTAATAATTCCTCCATTGTAGGGTTCTTTTTACCTAGTTTGTCTGACGGGATTTTTAGGCCCGCAGTCGAGTCTTGACTCGACGAGGACCGCAAGCTTTGCTTATACCCGGTTGATTGAAGTAATTCTTCCATAGTGGGATTGCCACTATGCGCGGTTTTAGAAGATTCGAAAGAGTCTGTTTTTGTCTTTTTCGGCAACCATACTCACCTTACTTTTTTATAAATTTCAGAAAAAATTCGATTTCTGATGCGGCAAGTATAACACTATAAAATCAAGAAAAAAAGGGAATATAATTAAACAAGACCGTCGGAACCACCTTGCAAATGCAATGGAGGCTCAACATCAACATTTCCAATTTTCTTGCCCGCTTCCCTCACAACTTCTAAAGCTTTAGGCAAAAATTGTTTCTTAGCCTGGTCTTCCCTAAAAGCATCTGTGGCATTTTCCTTCGAAACATTAAAGGCCTGCGTCCATCTCCCAAACGTTTCGTCATCCTCTATAATTCTTGCTCTGCTGTTTTCGTCCAGCTGATCAAAAGTAAAATCATTTGCACCGTGGCCAAACCTCTCTCCGCGGAGTTTATACTCGTATACAAATTTTGCTACCCCAGTTTCCCCCTTCGGTTGAGGCACTTCTATTGACCCTTTATCCGGATGCACGCCGTACGCGCCACTTCTCCCCAAGTCATCAAGCTTCATTGTTGTTCGGAATAACAGAACTTGTCGTCTATCCTCTTGGGAGATTGGAACAGTTATCAGTAAATTCCCCCCTAGAGCCTCATTCTGAGTCTGAAGCTCTTTTGTAAGGGTTTCAATTTGATTTTCTGTGGATTCGGCTTCTGACTGTGGAAACTGTTGTCCTTCTGTATCTTCTGCCACAAATGTAGATTATCTCTTCATGAGCATTTTTGTCAATAAAAAAGCCCAACAAATCAGGCATCGAGCATTAGATTTTCGTAGAAAATCGCAGGGCGATGCTAGTATTTTTCACCATCAAAAAACCCTGCTTTAAACAGGGCTTTATGAAAAATGCTTATCATCGAGCTTAGGATCACAGTTCTGCTCCTCAGAACGAGAACCGCAGCGAGATGTGCACAAAAAAACCTTCCTACTCGGAAGGTTTTAATATAATGCTGGCATCGAGCTTAGACCCGCAGTACGAAGTACGAGGATCGCAGCGAGATGCGCACAAAAAAACCCACCTTGTGTGAGTTGTTTTGTGCTGGCATCGAGCTATTTTGTTGAGCGCAAGCAAGACAAAAATCATCTTGCGAAGCAAGTGATATTTTCGCTTCCAGCTTTGCTGGAATCAGCTGATTGTAAAGAAAAAGATTTTGCGCAGAATTCCCAGCCCTGACCATTAGTTCTGCATTGCAGAACGCAGGGCAAGGCAAAAATTATGCTCTCGAGCTCCCGGCCTTGACCTATCTTCGCATACAGTTGCCCATATACTATTGTCGGCGCTGATATGTTTCACTATCCAGTTCGGAATGGGATGGAGTGGTTCCATATCGCTCTAAAGACCGGAAATTCCAGAGCAAAATCTTTTTAAAGTTCGGAATATATCAGACAAAGTGCTGATATATTTTCTCGCTGGCGCTCAAAAATGGTATGGAGTGGTTCCAAATCGCTCCAGACACCAGCGAAGGAAATTATATATCAGGTTTGCACGAAGTGCAAACCGATATACGTCGCTCTGCGAATGCAGAGGAAGACATATCAATTAAATAGAAAATTTCAAGTCTTTGCGGCTCTTTCTCTCTCAACTTCCAACATATATCTTTTAACTCTGTCTTCCCCAAATGTTCTTTCCATCCACCTGTCGCATTTGTGCATCACTTGTGGGGAAATTGTTACCGGACTGCAACCTAAAGAGGCAACTGCATGATAAACACGCCTTCCTAAACCGTTGCGGACATCCTCTGCTATAGCGTCACTTACAATATGTTCCGATAACTGAGCAAAAGTCGTTATTCTGTTGACGCTTGCGCCAATTTCAAGCGCTGTTTTTTTAGGTTTCCTATGTTCAGGGACAACTCCGTTATGAACAAATTGATCCTTGTAAGTTTCACTACCAACAACAACTCTCGCAATAAATGCTGAAAGAAAAGCTTCGTGGTTTCTCAAAAGCTCCGGCGTTTGAGGAAAAGCTGCAGAAGTTATTTCTGTTGGTAGTTCAGGACTCATGTTCCAAAAAAAACACCCCGAATTCTTCGGAGGTGATAAGCAAGTATACTTGCAAGCTAATTTATAACCTTTTAAGGCTAATTTGTCAAGCTCGATTGGGTCAAGAGGACTCAGAGGGTTATGAAAGTTGAGAGGATAATATTTCTTCCTTCCGAACCTTCTGTACCATCCAAGTCTTATTGACCATCTATTAACGTCCTTAAAACTGAATAGAATGTAATTTGGTATACGATCGATTAGTACGGCTTAGCTGAAAAGTTAGTTTGATAGTCAGTAGTTCGATTGCAGGATAGCAAACCATCCAACTATCCATCTACCTAACTACCTAACTAAACTTAACCCTATATTATGTTATAGACAAACATTACTGCCTTTACACTTGCCGCCTATCAACCAGGTGGTCTTCCTGGGATCTAAGATATCTAGTCTTGGGGCCTGTTTGGCGCTTAGATGCTTTCAGCGCTTCTCAGTTATCAACATAGCTACCCAGCAATGCCACTGATGTGACAACTGGCACACTAGAGGTTAACTCACCACGGTCCTCTCGTACTAGTGGTGACCCCCCTCAAATATCTAACGCTCACACCGGATAGAGGCCGAACTGTCTCACGACGTTCTGAACCCAGCTCGCGTACCGTTTTAATGGGCGAACAGCCCAACCCTTCCCG
>ORJL011175868.1_pt1 | contig 136239 bp, 126 predicted proteins | sample 1779941 | NCBI WGS metagenome assembly ORJL01 (sample SAMEA104232317, study PRJEB22302) | groundwater metagenome | biome: forest; feature: aquifer; material: groundwater | place: USA | collected 2011-08-07 | depth 5.8 m | reverse complement strand
ACCCCCCTGCAACGCCGGGCCCTCGATTTGCTGGGGGTTTCCCTGGCCTTGTAGCCAGACCGACGACACTACCACATCGTCCCCCCTGAAGCTAACTCGTATCTGTGCCATCCCCATTTTCACTTGAAAACTTTGGACTAGAACTTTTCTGCGCCACACCGCTGCTGCCGGGACGCATGCGGGATGGAGTCCCGCAGATAATATCGAAGGTTCGAGTTCAATCCCTGCCGGTGCGCCGATATTCTTGGCACAAACAGAAGGAGGTTCCCGTGGACGCGAGTCACAAGAGAAAGCTGGAGGAAAGCCTAAGAAAATCGACAAGATTCCTGTGGTCGGTTGGGAAGGGCCACAACCAAGAAACAAACTACCAGTGGTTGTGGGGCCAGGGCCTCGTATTTGAGCGGGGTGCATATGCCTCGGTCACTGAACAACTCCTGGACAAGCCAGGCATAGAGAAGCTGGTAACCGATATCATAATACCTCGGGTCAAAAAGATGTTCAGTGAAAAGGATTTGGCTGATCTACGCTGTTGCTGGAAAGCAAACAGGCTGCCGGACATGGCATTTGTCAGGGGTTTCGACTGGTCCGACCTGTGCGCTTTCCTGGAACTCGATGCCAGAGAATATGCATATAACAAACGAAATGTCCCTACAGGATGGAGTGACTTCGCAAAGGTTTGGTTCAAGGAGATAGAATCCCTCCGAAAGCCCTCATGTCGGGTTAGGTATCCTCCTCTCAAGTCTTTTAACGGCGAGGTCCTTGCCAGAACTATCAAGGTATTCGCTGACCACCACAATCCTCGCATCAAGTACGAAGGGATGCATAACGCGATTGACGCGCTTACGGCTTGCAAGTCTCCGAAAGGGAAGGACTACAACTTTCACTTCGATGTTGATTACCGGCATGACGGAATACGCATTCAGAGGAAACAAGGCCGAGGATACCGCACCCTGAGTACAGAGAGGGACAAGATGCAGAGACAAGCAATGCTTGCGGAGCAAACGATCAAGTCGTAGCCGACACGGCACGTTGTTGATGTCTGTGCGGCGTTCCCGAAGGCTATCGAGAGGTTTCGGGGACACCATACTAATCCTAGTGACGCTCCCCGCAGCAAGCTGCGGGGCATCTCATTGCGTTTTTTCAAACATCCGCAGTCGTTCAGGGCTGCGCAAGAGCGTCAGTGTGGCTTTCACTGCAGTATCTCAAGACAGCCATGGACAAGCGTGACGACCTCCTGTCCGGGAGTGCGTATCGAAGTCAGTGGCTGAACTCACCACTTGCCCGCACCCATTCCCCCCGCGTAGGTAGTGTTGAGCTTCTCTCGCGTTTGAGCAGCGCATCATTCACTCAGCATCTTGATTATGTGTTTGGCCAAGGTATCTGCTATCTCCCGATGCCTCGGAATAGGTTGAGATACTTTCGTTTTCGGATTTTGGTACCAATCGTGTTTGCTGCCATGCCGGATCAGGACACAGCCGAGTTGATCGATTTTCTTAATCAGGGCCACCCTTTTCAAGTTACGACCAGTTCGCCACGCCTGCGAACATGAGGTATATCCCCGCTGTTTACGTCTTTGAAAACATCTAAGAGGTTTGCTTTCAACTCTTCAAGGGTCGACCCTTGTGTGCGATAGTCAGGGTAATCCTCAAGCCAGCCAACCCACACACCATCGTCCTGATAATAAATAAACTTCTGCGTCTCCATGCTGCGCCTCTCTCGTCTGACCTCGCTGTTCGCAGCCGCACTGCACGGCATCCGTTAACAGCAGAATTATATCATTTGTCACGCCTTGTCTCGCACAAATCTGCGGCGGCACATTCCCCTTACCACACCAGCACCCGTGTGCTATCCTCCTGAATTAACCCGGCCTGCAGGTTCTTTTTTGTAGATTGCTGAAAAGGTCTACGAACCCCCTGAATCCTCCACGCTTGGGGGACTCAATGCTGTTCAAGCGCTTTGTCGATGACGACTCGTTCCGGAAATGGCTCAGCGATTCGGTGTTTGCGCTAACTTACGCGTGAACAGTACCTAACGTGCATAATTTGCTGTTCGAGGATTGCAAGTACCCACAATGGGTATTATAATACCCCTAATGGGTAATAAGTTCATTGACGAAGATCTGTCATTCGTTGGCCTTTTCGGCAAGACCCGGCGGGGCGTACTGGCGCTGCTCTATGGCCAACCGGATACTTCCTACTACACCAGACAAGTCCTGGACTCGGTTGGAATCGGACGCGGCGCTGTGCAGCGGGAGTTGAAAAACCTCACCGGCTGCGGCGTGATAGTCCGCGAAGTGCAGGGACGGCAGGTATATTACCGGGCCAATGTCCAGTGTCCCATCTTCAACGAACTGAAGGGCATTGTTCGCAAGACCTTCGGCGTCGCCGACGTTCTTCGTCAATCACTTTCGCCCAAGGCGGATCAGATACGCTCGGCATTTATCTTCGGCTCAGTTGCCAGAAGCTCCGACGACAGGAAGAGCGATATCGACGTCATGGTTGTGGGCAGCATCTCCTTTGGAGACGCCGTCTCGCTGTTGTCCACGGCGGAAGAACAACTTGGCCGCGAGGTCAACGCAGTCGTCTATCCTGTTGCCGAGTTCAAGCGGAAGATTAGCGAAGACCAGCACTTCGTCAGGAGCGTTCTCGCTGGTGAGAAGATATTCGTGATAGGAGGCGTGGTTGAGCTTAGACGACTGGCTGAGTAAAGGACTCGTCGCCCTTCACGAACCGTCTGCAAGTGAAATCAGCAACCTGTTGCATATCTGCGACCGTGACCTTGAAAAAGCCGGTATCGTTGAACCTGGTCCTGACTGGCGGCTGAGCATAGCCCACAATGCAGCTCTTCAAGCTGCAACCGCAGCCCTTGCCGCAACCGGATACCGTGCCCGGAAAGAAGCCCAACATTACCATGTCCTGCAATCTCTGGCTTTCACCGTCAAGACTGATGCAGCGCCAATCCGGCAACTGGACAAGTTCCGCCGGAAACGCAATATGAGCGACTACGAGAGGGCAGGTATGGTGACCGAACAAGAAGCCCGCGAAATGATCGCGCTGGCGAAACTGCTTCGTGACGACGTCGAGCGTTGGCTCAAGGCACACCATCCGAAATTGGCCAGCGAGATATAAAATCACAGTATGATTAGGCCGTCTGCTCACGCCCGCTTCGCCGAGATCGCGTACTCGCTCTCCATGGCCAGGACGTATTGCTCCAGGACGGAGATGCTCTCCCAAATTGCGCGCTGTGGGTTTGATTGCAGCGGGAAGGTGGCTCCGCACTCGGAGGCGCCGGTGAGATTGCTTTCCCTATGTTCATACCGGGTTCCCAGGGGTCACGCGCGGCCGCTTGCAAGGACGCGGTTAGGACTGGATACCGGTTTTCGCCGGGCGAGACGCGCCGGCTGAACTTAGGGCCAACTTTCACTTGTGCTGGGAGAATATGTGTGTTATTGTTTTGCTGTATCATGTTTCAATGGCCCAAAGAATAAGGGGGAATCATAATGCGTAATCTAACAAAGCTGACTAGCGGTGGGCAGGTCACTCTTCCCAAGGAAATCAGGGCCAGGACTAATATGCAGCCCGGCGACTTTGTCGAAGTCAAACTCGACGAGGAAGGGCGCATAGTATTGACTCCGAAGAAGCTGGTGGACGCCAGCCAGGCCTATTTCTGGACCGAAGCACGGCAGAAGGAAGAACGCAAGGCAGACGAGGATATTAAGGCCGGCCGGGTGAAGAGATTCATGTCCGCCGCAGATGCGCTCAAATATCTTGAAGACAAAGAATAACAGTGGAAGTCCTTTTCACTGAGCGATTTGAACAGGCATATGAGACACTCACAAAACCCGAAAAACGGGGTGTTCGCAAGGCAATCGCCTTGCTGACCGATAATCCCAGGTACCCCAGCCTGCATGTCAAGAAAATGGAAGGCACGAAGAACGTCTGGGAAGCCCGTCCTTCGAAAAGGCTGCGGATGACTTTTGAGATGGCCGGAGAAGCCATTGTCATGCGGAACTTTGGACTTGAACGTGAATCATCATAGCCACAGGCCAGGCCGCTCCCCGGGACGGCCAAGGGAATGTGGCTTCTTCTCACCCCTTGCGGACAGAACAAAAGAGAGGGGTGCCGTTGAGATTGCGTCAACGAAGCCTCGCAATAGTTAGTGGTCGGGACCCCCTGGACGCCAGTTTGAACAGTTTGAACATTCATTCAGGTTGACTTTGCCCCTGCCGGAGCATACTATTGGCTCGACTTCTGGGACAAGTCTAAATACAACGGAGGTAGTCTCACAAATGACGGCAACAGCAGGCAACAGATCCGTCCGCAACGAGAAGAACTCTAATCCGCGTCATCAGCCTGAATGGGACAAACAGACCGATGTTGTCATAGTGGGGTTTGGTGGAGCGGGGGCCGCAGCGGCAATAGAGGCAGCGGACGCCGGCGCCGAGGTGCTGGTACTGGAAAAGGGACACCGCCCTGGAGGCGCCACCCGTATGTCTGGTGGGGTCATCTACGCTGCCGGGACTTCAACTCAGAAGGCTGCGGGGATAGCGGACACAGCGGAGGAAATGTACAAGTATTGGATGGGAGCCGACAATGGGGCGAAAGACCCTGCCCTGGTGAGAATACTGGCGGACGAATCCGCCGGACTTATGGCGTGGCTGGAAGCGATGGGGGCGACCTGTCCGCCCAAGAACCTTTACTTCTCCGGAGCGGAAGAGGAGTATGCCCACATAACGGCGCCGAAGCCGCGCGGACACATCGTCATCACACAGTCCGATGAACCCCTTCCGCCCCAACATCGGTACTTCGGACAGCAGCATGTCGGCGCCCCGGCTGGACATGGGCGCATGCTGACCAGTTTGCTGGAGCAGGCCGTAAAGGCACGGAAGGTCGAGGTCATGCTGGACACCAGGGCTGAAGAGCTTTTGACGAACTCCGAAAAAGAGGTCATCGGAGTAAAGGTGTCGGCCCAGACCGGGACACTGAATATCCTCGCCAGAAGAGCAGTGGTGCTGGCAGATGGCGGCTTCGCGCGAAACATGGAGATGCAAAAACAGTTTACTCCCAAAGGCCCCTATATCGAGGCTGGCAAGATACTTATGACAACTCATGCCGGGCAAACTGGCGATGGCATCAAGATGGCCATGGCGGTCGGGGCCGATCTCACCGGTATGACATACCTTCACGCACATGCCATGACGTATGTTGCGACGGGACAGCCATCCGCAATCTCTTCAGCCACCCGTTATCCTTCTATCTTTGTCAACAAGATGGGCCGGAGATTCGTCAACGAGGACCGCTCCTACAGCTCGATATCCACAGCGATCGACAACCAGGACTATCTCGCTTTCCAGGTCTTCGATGACGCAGTGATGCAGAAGCAGGAACTCCCGGAGACCAGCCTGAAACGCCTGGCAAGCGCGCCCACCGTAAGGGAGCTCGGGCAGAAGCTGGGAATCGTGCCTGACAAGCTGGAAGATACCATAAAGACATGGAACAAATCCGCCGTCTCGGGCAACGACCCCGAGTTCGGGAAGAAAGGGCCTACCGTGGGGCCGATAACGTCAGCCCCGTTCTGGGGCGGCGAGCTGCTCAGGCGGTTTAACCAGAACTACGGCGGGCTTAAGACCAACACTGAATCGCAGGTGCTCAGCGCGTTGCGGGGAACCCCTATACCCGGACTTTATGCTGCCGGACAAACTACTGGCGGCCGACTTGGTTCGCAATATCCTGGAAGCGGTGCAGCGATATTGAACTGCCTGGTCTTCGGCCGCATCGCAGGCATAAATGCTGCCAGGGAGACCAGGAGAGATTAGGAACAACGGCAACCGTTCGTCCGAAAGGGCTAAGGCGAAACGGTCCTGCTTGAGGCGAAACATCCCGGGAACGGGGCGAAATAGTGTGAATGCTTCCCCGCCCCACCAGCCAGGACGACAAGGAACTGTTCCGGCTTCCAGGTGAGTGGTATCATGCTGTCCGGGCTGACATTACCGTATTCACGAAGGAAGTTCGGCATGCCAGCGCAATGCTGCGGCCAGATTGATAGTGGGATGCGCGCCTGCTCCCAAAGACTCCGCTTGAAGTCTTCCTTGCTCTTCCCCTTCGAGGCGATTAGCTGAGCGTGCTCGGGGGCAAGGGCGACGATCGGGGTTTGCTCCAGGCTGATCGGCGCGCAAGGTCCCCCGACCCCCAGTAGCGGATTGATTATGGTACTCCACCAGCGCATGTGCTGCTCGTAAGAAGCGCTCCAGTGGTCCACGTTTTCGACCGGGGTGTACGTTGCAGATACGGTTACCACGCTCTGGGACTCATCAAAACCCCTGTCGACATGCATCGCTTTCCAGCCAGGCGGCAATTGGTCTTCGTTTTCACCAAACACCCAGCAAACATGGTCTGCGGGTGACCCAAGAGTCGACTTATCAACGGAAGGCGGTCTTGAGCCGCCGACCACATAGCCGACCAGGTTGATCGCGTAGCCGATCGCGGCGTTGGCGCGGTGCCCCTTGCCTGCGGAACCCTGGCCTGATGCCAGGCCTATCTTCTTGACGGCAGGACCATTCACGACGACTACGGTTTGAATCGTAGCTGTAGTGGTCAGCGCACTGAGCCAGCTCGTCTCCTTCGCCATGAGCGCTTCCAGCGCCGCAACCAGGACCGGCATATGATCCGGCTTGCACCCCGCCATTACCGCGTGCGCCGCAAGTAGCTCCACTGTTAGGCTCGCCAGCCTTGGTGGAACGAGACCGATCACTTCGTCAGGCGCCCGGCTTGTCCCGGCCAACATCCGGTTGACGCTCTCAGCAACCGGAGGAATGACGGGAAGGCCGAGAGACCAGCCCTGGTCAAAGAACAGGCTGTTCAAAGATTCTGATGTGCCTGAATATGTGAACCTCTCTGCCGGATATGGTGGAGGGTCTGCCGATATTGATTCCGGCGCCGGCTCCCAGTCCTTCGCCAGTTTCAGTATCTCGGGGAACGCGGTTTCTGCTTTTGACATGACACTGTCGGCAGGTATCGCACCCATGGGGTGGGGAACAGTCGCGAAGCAGAAGTTGGAGGCATTTTCCGCTGCGGCTACTTCTTTCGCCAAAGGGAAGAAGTCTGTGGTGACAACGGTTAGAGTGGGGATTCCCAGGCGCTCCATGTTGAGCTGGTCGACGACCAGCCATGACGTGCAGGCGCCTCAGTCGCCATATGCCGCTATTGAGAGGTCCGGCCCGGCTTCCACGAGCTTCCTTACATATTCCTGGCTCCGGTCATGACTCAGGCTGGTTGCAGCCGTTTCTGGAAATCTCTCCCATGCCTTAATGAACTTTACGCCATTGAACTCATTGGCGAGGAGTTCCGCAATCCGATTCAGGAAGACATCTCCGTTGTGCTTCCCGTTCCATCGGAGGAGTATGGTTTTGCCTTCAAGGGTGCCTGGATGCGGGTTCAGCCGGGTCTTTCCTGCGACAACCATGCCTCCGGGATTCACCAACTCGATGCTTTGAAGCTCTTCCAATGACCATGCTCCTTGTGTCACGGATCATTACCGGGGCCAGGACGGGAGCCCGTTCAGCGAGAAGGCATCTGGCATGAACGGGCTCCCCTGTCAGCTATTGGACGGGCGGAACATCCTTCCTGTACTTATCCCACAGTGCAGGAATCTTGTCTTCAGTCAGCTTGTTCTGGTCAGCTTCTGCAAGCATTGCGTCCCATGCTTTCAGCAGTTTGCTCTCACGATCCAGCAGCTTGTTATTCCAAGCCTCATGCGCGGGCGTCCACTTGCCTATCTCTTTGAAGTAGCGGATGGAACCAGGGTGAAAAGCCAAAGGCACTTTCCCAACATTGTCGAGCACCTTGTCTACGTCACACTCTTCGAGCTTGGTAGCCTTGCTCTTGTAGAAGGGAAACAGCTCGACCCATGCTTTGGTGAGGAAATAGGCCATGTCATCATCAAGGAAGTCATAGGCATCCTGGGGGGTTGGACTGGTAAACCCTTCGTAGGGCGTCGTAATACCAATGCCTTCAGGCGCGATTGTGGGGACTCTCTCAGGAGAAATCGCGTTGAAGCGTCTCCAGCCATCTTTGTCGGCGGCGGGGAGGGGCAACCAACGGATTCCGCCTGACCCTGTAGCAGCCTGCTGGATTCCAGGCTGGAATATCGAGCCAACTATCATGTCAACCTTGCCTTGTGATAGGGAATCGTAAATGGCCGAATAGGCTGGAAGCTCGACTTTCACCACATCGTTCCAGGTAAGACCCCCGAAGGCGAGAGCCGCTTCCATAGAGCTGTTGAAGGCTGCCATGCCAACGACAAAGGGGACTTTCTTCCCTTTCATCTCCTTGAGAGTGGTTACGCCGGAGTTCCCCCGGGTAACATAGCCGATCACAGTCTTGGGACCGCCCGGTATGTTGTAGACCATTCGCATTCGCTGCGGCCCCCACGCTCGTGATGCAAAGTCGAGGATGCCTTCGCGAGAATAAAACGCTGCCGATGAGTAGTTCAATACGTTGGCCAATTTGCTTCGAAGGAGGGTTAACCTGCCAACATCGGAGCCGATGGGCACCATCCTAGAAGGCACACCGAACTTGTCGCGGACAGTTTCAGTAAAGGCGCCAATGAATACGTAGTCATTCGAACCTACGTCCAGGGTGGTGTAGACAATAAGCTTGGGTGTCACCGGTTTGGCAGTCGTGGAAGTAGTTGGGGGGGGTGCAGTAGTGACGGCTGCTGCAGTAGTGGTGGTTGCAGCAGTAGTCGTGGTAGACGTCGGTGTCGTTTTAGAACAGCCGAACGATGCGCTGATCAGGCTCAGCAGTACCACGGCAATCGCGAAGATATATCCCTTTCGCATGCAAAGTCTCCTCTTCCTTACTTATCAAATTTGCTTGTGTGAAGCATTATCCTCGTGGTAAGTGACATATGTTGACTGCATTCAAACATGGCCTTCTGCCCTCGGCATATTACTTCCTATCAACCCATCAGGAGGCACAGCAGAAAGCCAGAAGAACAGGAGCCGAATGATGCTTCATTCGCGGCCCCATGATAGTATGTTGTAACCTCATTGTCAAGATGCCAGAACCACGAATATGGGCGTTCAGCCATGGCCTGATGCTGGAATGTTTTGTGAAATCCGACCTGCTGGCCGCTAATACTCGGTACCGCGCGTTTCTGCATCTGCTTGCGTTGACCGAAAACGAAGGGCTGTCAGGCTTGAATGTTAACAGCGGGATACATCTCAGGTTAACCTTGTTTTGACCGCATGGTGTGGAGAACAGGGTGACGACGGACCTGCTCCACCACCTGGGCCATGGCATATTGACAGGCCATGTATAGTGATATGAGCTTTTCCAGGATATATGGGAGGGTCTAGTAATGGCTGACATAGTAGCCCTGGAGCGAAGAATCAAACGCCTGGAGGACATCGAAGAAATCCGGGACTTGAAGATTAGGTACGTCCTGGCAATAGAACACAGACAGGCCGATGTTTTGAATGACTGCTTCGCGGAAGAGGCAACGGCAGACTTCGGGTCCCGTGTTTTTGACGATAGAGAATCCGTAGTGAGATGGTTCAAGGAAGGGTGGCCTAAGCATTTCCTTCAAATTCACCACGGACACGATCATCGGATCAGAATTACCGGTGACACGACTGCCGAGGGCACTCAATCCCTCCTGGTTATGGTGGGCTTGACCGATGGCAGCACGAAAAAGGCATATTGGGCAGCGTCAACTACTGATGACCAATATGTCAAAGAGAATGGTGAGTGGAGAATTCGGCGAACTGTTATTCATCTTGCCTTCTTCACTGAATATGAAAAGGGCTGGGCTCAGGATACCGTATCCCACGCTTGAATCCCTCACACCAAAGGGAAACAGTGAAGCAGTAGGACAAGGATGGGAATAAGGCACATGGGGCTCCGGGAACAGAGAAAGGGGTGTAAGCAAGAATGATTAACAAGGTTGGCTTCATAGGTCTTGGTATGATGGGAAAACCGATGGCGGCTAATGTGGTGAAGGGTGGATTTGAGACGACGGTTTTCGATTTTGATGCGGAGCCCGTCAAAGAACTGGCGAAGCTGGGCGCTAAGCCGGCCGGCTCAGCCCAAGAGTTGGCCCGGGCATCCGAGGTTGTCATTGTCATGGTACGCAGTGAATCCCAGGTGGAAGACGTAGTTACGGGAAAGGGTCGCGTACTTCAGGGACTGCAGGCTGGCTCCACCATTGCTGTAATGAGCACTGTGTCCCCCGCGCTCGTTCAAAGGCTGGCCAAGGAAGCTGAGAAGAGGGGCGTAGGCTTCCTCGATGCTCCTGTGTCCGGCGTCAGAAAAGTAGCAGAAGGGGGGCTCACAATATTCGTCGGGGGTGACGAAAAGCTGCTCAACCATCACCTTCCTGTTTTCAAGACAATGGGAGAGAATATCTACCACATGGGTGAGATCGGATCGGGAGCGGCGGCAAAACTGGTAAATAATGCCATCTGTATCGCTACCACATGGGCGACTGCAGAGGGATTGGGCATGGCAGTAAAAGCCGGGGCGAATCTGGAAAAGCTGATGGGGGCACTTACGGCAACAAATAGCTCAGCGAATAGCTGGACCCTGCAGAACTGGGCGGCCATAATCGAGATGAAGAAGACTTTCCAGCCTGGCGAAGGACCGATGGCATTGGCAGCGAAAGACATAACCTTGTTCCTGGACGCTGCAAAGAAAGCCGATCATGATGTGCCGATAATGTCCCTCGTGGCCGAGTTTTCTGACCTCAGCAACTTGAAGTGGCCCAGTCCGGAAGGCTGGGTGTGAACGCGCCGACATCGGCGAACGTAAGGAGACTGTGGCCAGTCGCGGCGCCTGCCAAACCGGGCTCGGAGAAACGTGCGTGCGCCTCAGGGTGCGTGAGGTTGTGGAAAAGATGGGAACCTTTGTCCGTTTACCACGATCGTCTCACCGCTGATATGGTCGACCTCATCCGAGGCGAGGAACAGCGCCACAGCGGCCAATTCCTCGGGTTTGGCGAGCAATTTATCCAACGGCGGTTCGTCAGGGTTCAGCTCCCGCCGTTTCACATTGAAGGCCTTAACACGTTCCGTGGCGACACCTGCCGGACTGATGCAGTTTACCCGAATTCCATAGGATGCGAGCTCCAGCGCCAGGCCTTTAGTAAGCCCGATTATCCCGGCCTTGGCAGCGGAATAGTCGACGCCGTTTTGCATACCCTCGACTCCGGCCATGGAAGAGAAGTTGATGATTCTCCCCTTGCCCCTTTCCATCATGTGATTGACGAACGCCCGTGTGCAGTTACGGGCCCCGGTCAAATTGACATCAATTATCCGGTCCCATTCTTCTTTGGTTGACCTGTGGAAAGGACTCAACTTCTCCCGGATAAACTTCCCTGTGGAGCCCCCGGCGACATTTGCCAGAATGTCCACCCTGCCAAATCTATCCAGAGTAGTTCTGGCCATCGATTGGGCCTCTTTGTCCTGGGTCATGTCCACCTTGACCGTGGCTGCAACACCGCCCACGGCTTTGATTTCATCGGCCACTCGGTTGGCTGCCTCGATATCGATATCGGCGAGCATTACTTGAGCGCCTTCCTGGGCAAAGAGCTTGGAAATTGCTTTGCCGATGCCGGAGCCGCCACCGACCACCACGGCAACTTTGTCCTTCAGCCTCATTTGTTGACTCCATTCATCCGACTGCCCAAGAATCGTCCGCTGCCCAAAACTCTATTTCTGTATGAGCTCGACTAATACGTTATCCGGAGCCCAGAAGTGCGCATACTTAATCCCGTTCTGCACCTGTGTCTCGTTCCTGAACTTTATTCCATAGGCCTTGAGCTGTCCCACTGTTTCTTCCATATTGTCGGTGAGAATCCCAAAGTGTTCCAGACTATCGTATGGTTTATCTGCGATTGGCCGCGAAATGAGGATTCTGGTGCCGGTGAGAGTGAGAGACACCATGATCCTGCCATCTGGCAGGTCCCGGACGCCGTCCCTGGTCGCGCCAAGCACTTTCTCATAGAACTCAGCCGTCTGAAGAGGGTCGGGGCTATTCAAGTGAACGTGGTCATATCGGACCTTTGCCATTTCCCTTCCTTCCCGACAACTCAGTGGTTTGCCTTGCGGAAACCGCTGCTGCGCAGTTTCCAGAGCATAAGGAGTTGTCACTCATGTTGGGTCTGGAGCCCCGTCAAGCGTTCGCCCGCTTGACGGGGCTCCTACGCTACGCTACCGGACCGCGGGAATTTCCTTCCTGTATTTTTCCCACAGTGCAGGAATCTTATCTTCGGTCAGTTTGGCTGCGTCGGCCTCTGCAAGCATTGCGTCCCATGCTTTCAGCAGTTTGCTCTCACGGTCCAGAATCTTGGTATTCCATGCTTCCAGTTCCGGAGTCCATCTGCCAATATCTTTGAAGTAGCGTATGGAACCAGCATGGAACGTATATGGAACTATTCCGGGAATATCCAGAACATTCTTCAATTCTGCCGCGGCTAACCTGCCGCCTTTGTCCTTATAGAGTGGATAGCTTTCAGTCATCGCCTTGGTGATGAAATAGGCGGTGTCCTGGTTCAACACGTCATAGGCATCCATGGCCTGGGGCGCGATACCTCCCTCGTAGGGATTGCTCGCCGAAAGACCAGGGCCATTGATGGACTTACTGGGAAAAGTGACCGGCGAAATGGCATTGTATCGCTGCCAGCCTTCTTTGTCCGACCGCGGCAGAGGTATGAACCGGATTCCGCCCGGGCTGGAATTAATCTTGACCACCGCGGCAGAATCGGTTACACCGAAATACATGTCGGTTTTGCCTTCGATCAAGGCATCGCCGGCTGCCGCATAAGAAGGAATTTCCACCTTCACTACGTCGTTCCATGTGAGGCCGCCAAAGGCAAGTATGGCTTCAACCTCAACGTTATGAGATGCCATGCCGATGACGAAGGGGATCCTCTTTCCCTTAAGGTCCTTCACGGTGATGATCTTTGGATCCTTTACAAACGGGCCCTGGGCGACGCCACCAATCACCATGAATAACATGCGCATCTTCTGCGGGCCCCAGGTCCGGCTGCTGTAATCTGCTATTCCTTCCCGGGACTGATATGCTGCGCCGGTCTGGACAGTGGCGTCAGAGCCACCGGTCCGCACTAAGGTCAACTTGCCAACATCGTTGCCGATTGGGATTGTCCTCACGGGCACACCAAACATATCTCTGATGGATTCTCCCATCTGGGCATACATCGTATATCCCAAGGAACCTACGTCCAGTGTGGACCACGATATCAGTTTTGGAGTCGTAGGCTTTGGAGCGGTGGTGGCAACAGATGTTGTAACCGGCGCAGAAGTTGCAGCCTTAGTAGTGGCCGGGTTTGTAGTCGCAGGTGTAGTCTTGGTTGGAGTTGACTTGCCACAGGCGGACAATGCTATGCCCACAGCCAACAAAACGCTCAAAATGATGCCGAATTTCCTCATATCTCCTCCTAGTCGTAACCTGATGTGAACAATATACTACTTTGGCTGGAAGGTCCTGGTCAAATAAACGTCAGCCCATGTCATACCCCCTGTTTGGCCGAGCATCCTGTCGTTCATGGTGAATGCCACTGTTTCCAAAGGGGCCTGCTACTGAAATCATGCGTCCCGCACACGCCACTTGTGCAGCGGTGCATATTCAGGCACTTCAAGGTCAGGGACTTTCTCCAGCTTCAAAAGCCTGGCCACATTTCCCCGGACCATCAGGTCGACCTCTTCCCGGGCGAAGCGATAGCCATATTTCGATGCTTTTTCGGGCAGATTTCTGAACAGGTCCACCCAGGCTGTGTAGCTGAACCCGAACAGGTTGGCCGGCTCTGCCGAGCCGGGACTATTGAAGTCGCTGGCAAAGAGTATCCGATGCGCCCCAATGGTGTCTCTGGCACGGGCAATCTTCTCGATTATGCCTGCTTCATCGTTGGCGAGCCACCGGTTCCACTGGGATAGCTCAACGTAAGTGTTGAGATGGGAGGACGCTACCTCCAGTGCTTCATCAAACCACCTGGGGTACCCGGCATGTGCCAGCCATATTTTCAGGTCAGGGTATTCAGCCTGTACATCGCTCAGATACCTCGGTGGAGCGTGAGTTGAGCCGTTCGGAAAGCCTCCAGCCGCTGTATGACTTACTACAGGGATATCCCATTCGAGGCATCTTTCATAGAACGGACGGAGAATCGGGTCGGTAGGATAGTAGCCGGAGGGGGGATAGATTTTGAGGCCCTTCAGTCCATGCTCCTTGATCGCGCGTTCGAATATCTCGATGGCATCCGGACGACGCGGGTCTGGACCGGCGAAGGCGTAGAGGCGTCCGGGATACCTTTTCTGAAGTTCTCCGTATTGGCGATGCATCTCTGCCACGGGGATTCTTGGCTCTTCCTTCATTGCTATGCTGCTGTCGAGAGCCATGATCACCGCCGCCTTCACCCCTGCCTTGTCCATCGCAGCAATGGTGCGGGAACCATCGGCGTCATTGAGGTTATCGTTTATCTCCCAAACCAGCTTTTCCGGGTCAGAAAACGGTGGCCTGCGGTACGCTGCCCGCCGCGCCAGATACTCTGCACGGCTGTCCGGCCGGTACCCATCTCGCACCAGATGAATGTGAGCGTCAATAATCATGACAACGAGAACGCGATGCGGTGCCCATCGGCTACGGCTTCCATGATATTGCGAGGCCGGACACAGTCTCCTATGAGATGTATTATGGGAGCTTTGCCCCTGAAGGCTTCCAGCAGTTCCGTGTTGGGGCGCGACCCCGCCGCAAGAACAATGGAGTCAGCCAGTATTGTTCTGGAGTTTCCATCCGCAGTTGTAAGGCGCAGTCCGCCTTTGCTTATCTCATGGTAGGTAACGCCGGTGAAGGTAGCTACACCCAGCGAGTCCAATCTTGCCAGGAGTCTTTCCCTCACCGACCTGACCTCATTCGTTGCTAATAATCGCCCGCGCCTCAATACGGTCACCTTCTTCCCCCTATTGGCAAGGAATTCAGCCGTTTCGCAACCCACAAGCTCGCCGCCGATGACGAGTACCCTCTCGCCCACTGAGACCTTGCCTGAGAGCACATCCCCAGCAGCAGCAACAACCCCTTCGTGGATACCGGGAATATCCGGAACCACCGGAACAACACCAGTAGCCAGAATAAGAACTTCAGGACTCAGCCTTCCGATATCGGTAGGAGTGGCAGTACGACCCAACTCAATATCCACGGGGAGGTGATTAAGTTGGCCTGTGAGGTAGTTGGTGAAGGACCGTATGATTTCCTTGTGTGGAGGCAAGGCAGCCAAAAGCATCTGTCCTCCAAGTTGGGCGTTCTTCTCGAGAAGGCTGACCGTGTGGCCCCGGAGACATGCTATCCGCGCAGCCTCCATTCCGGCAGGTCCACCACCTATGATGAGCACCTTCAGCTTCCTGGCCGCAGGCCTGATTGTGAATTCCGCTTCATGACCAACAGCGGCGTTCACGGAGCATCGCAATTTGTGTTCATTGACTATCGCGTATTCCACGCAGCGATTGCAGGCCAGACAGGGCCTGATTTCCGCCATTCTTCCTGACGCGGCCTTCAGAGGAAGTTCAGGGTCCGCGATGAGTGCCCTGCCGATAGCAATGAAGTCCGCCTTCCCTTCGCGCAGTGCCCTCTCTCCGATGTCAGGGGCAATCTTGCCAACAGCAATCACAGGAACGCTGACGGCCCTCTTCATCCTTTCAGCCAGCGGAATCAGATTGCCTCCCGGTTCTGACATGGGCACTCGATTGGCATAAGGGCCGCTATCAGCCCAGGACGAGACATTGATCGCATCTGCTCCAGCCTCTTCCATTAACCGCGCCACTTGCTGGGCCTCTTCGGGGGTGATGCCTCCACCGGGGCTATCTTCCACTCCGCTTATGCGACACCAGGCAGGGTAGCTTCTTCCTATAGTTTGCCTTATGGCCTTCATCGTCTCTACGGCAAACCTGGCCCGGTTTATCAGTGTTCCTCCGTATTCATCCTGTCGCTTGTTCCAGGCTGTCGACAAGAATTGGCCAAAAAGAAAGAGATGGGCCGCGTTCAACTCAACCCCATCGAAGCCTGCCCGCACGGCCCTTTTCGCGGCATCCGCGAAGCGTTCAACCAACCTCCGAATTTCCTCGACTGTCAGTTCCCTGGGCTGGTCAAACCCGGGTCGGGCAACACACGACGGCCCCACAGGCTGTTGTCCCGCAACCGCGATCCTGGTGGCGTGTCCGGCGTGGTGCAGTTGGACCGCAGCCCTCACGTTATGCTTCCGGATAGATTTTGCAAGCTCGGCTAATCCTGAGACAAACCTGTCATCATCTATCCTTAATTGATTTGCTACTGCCAGTCCCAAAGGAGCATCGACGCAGGAAATCTCGACAATAATCAGTGCCACCCCACCTTTGGCGCGCGCTTCGTAGTAGTCAATGAGCCTGCTACTTACGAAACCGCTGTCGGACAGGACGGTGCCCATAGGAGGCATGACGATGCGGTTCTTCAGATGCAAAGTGCCGATCGTGCCTGGTTGGAACAACCCGGGGAACGGTGTTTCAGTTCTTACTTCCTGAAGCACTCCCCAAGCTCCAGCACGGTAGTTTCTATGCCAGGATAGCGTTTTTGCATGATGCCCTTGAACTCGTTTCCCCTGTCACCAAAAACACTGCGAGATACAGGCGCCACACCTTTGAGGAAGTTGGCCACCGCTGAGGGGTCTGGCGCCTTTTCCGGGTTCAGATAGTGGCATGGTATTACCCGCCGTGGTTTGATGAACTCACCGGCGGCATAGGCCGCCTGCTCCGGGTCCATTGTTAAAGCTCCTCCGACAGGCAGGATAGCCAAATCAGGCTTAAAGTACTCCCCCACGACGAACCTCATTTCGCTGGTCAAACAGCTATCTCCTGAATAGTACACTTTGTAACCATCTTCCAGTGTGATGATCATCCCGGCAGGCGGACCGCAAGGCCGCATATCAGGACCATACGTGGCACTGTGAGCGGCCGGAACCAGCGTGACCTTTATGTCCCGCCACGCATAGGTCCCTCCCAGATTCATGCGGACGATATTCTTGATTCCCTGGGACAGGAATATGGCCCCCAATTCGTAGTTGCTGACCACTGTGACGTCCGGGTTGGCGGCAACGATCTCGGTAACTCCGCTGGCGTGGTCAAGATGGCCGTGGCTCACCAGGACCGTATCGATCCTCTTGAGTGTTTCAGGGTCTCTGAATCTCTGCACCAGGGCGGGATTACCCGTAATCCAGGGGTCAATCATCAACACCAGCCCCTTCTCCGTTGTCATCTGAAACATTGCCAGTCCAAGACGTTCAATAATCATTCTGCTACTCCTGGAAGAATCGTTTTGATGTTTCGTTTGCTCAGACGCCGGGAGCTTTCAAGAACTCAAGCACGCCGCGGGCGAATTCCTGTGGCTTTTCCCACATCGCCAGGTTGTGCGCACCCTCAATGACGGTAACCCGGCAGCGGGGTATCAGGCTCCTGGTGGATTCAACTTTCTTATAGAAGGGGTCCTGAGCCCCGTACACAAGCAAAGTGGGACTCTTTGTCAAAGGTAGTTTAGACGGAGTATCGTAGGCATACATCGCTTTGTGCCCGTCCTCGGTCCTTGTGCCCAGACCTGACCTGAGATAATCGGCTAACATTCTCTGCCATTGTTCGGGCTTAAGGTACGGTGTTATCGCAGCCCTGTACTGCCACCATTTGGACAGATGAGACCCATCCTCCGCGATTTCCATCGGTTTGGCTGGAGGATTCGCCTGCCGCGCCTTCTGCTCCGCTCTATCCATGTAGGGACAAGTGGACAGAACGAGCCTGTCGATATGCCCGGGAAATGTCGCCTCCATTTCAACAGCCACTAGCGCACCCAACAGGTGACCAACGACATTTGTCTTCGCGATGCCCAGAGTATCAAGAAATTGGATGACGCTGCGGGCGTAGTCGGGTATCGAACAGTACCGGTTTGGCAAATAGGAATTCCCGTATCCGGGGATATCCATGGCCAAGACAGAATACTCCATGGCAAGGAGCGGTATCACCTCTGTGAACTGGTCGGAGGAAAGGCCTACCTGGTGAAGCAGTAGAAGCGGTTCCCCCGTTCCCTCAAACCGGTAGTGTATCTGCCCATCAGAAGTATCGACATAACCTCGTTTCATATCGCTATGGCTCCTGATGACTTATGCTTCTCAAGGGATTACCACCGCCCTGACCGCCCCGTGAAAGAATGATGATTCATTCGTTGGTGACGATAACACACATCAGGACACCCCGTCAAGGAATGCATTCACTTTTGTTAACCATGCCCCTTGAGCGTCAAAGAACTGCGCAACCCCGGTGTCATTCGTCGTCTTGGACTGCCATTCCAGATTCAAACCAGGGGTAAACAGCACCCGGGTACACCGCAGCAACGGGAGAGGGGCAAAGCACTATTACAAAGATAAGACTGGATAACTCCTGCGGCCCACTGGAACATGCCCCCGCCGGGCAATTCGGCGAGGGCACACTCTCCCATTGGAAGACTACTGTACTGGCAGGATTTCGCTTCGGTATTTGTCCCAAAGAGCTGCCAGTTTGTCCTGTGTCAGACCTTGCCTGTCGGCGTCTGCCAGGCAGGCATCCCAAGCTTTCAGGAGTTTGCTCTCGCGATCTAGGATCTTGTTATTCCATGCTTCCAATGCCGGAGACCACTTGCCCACTTCCTTGAAGAAGCGAATCGAACCCGGGTGGAAGGCGAAACGCAGTACCCCGACGATGTCCAGCACACGTTCCATGCTCCCTGACTCCAGCCTTCCCCCCTTGTCTTTGTAGAGGGGGTAGGCATCAGCCCAGGCTTTCGTCGTGAAATAGGCCATGTCATCGTCCAGAAAATCGTACGCGTCCATTGCCTGCGCCGAGGTTAGTCCCTCATAAGTAACAGTTGCAGATAGTCCGGGACCGATATTAGATACGGACGGCAAATCACCAGGGGAAATTGCATTGAGGCGCTGCCAACCCTCTTTGTCTGCCCTGGGCAAGGGTATAAAGCGTATCCCGCCAGACCCGGACGCCAGCTTCACAGTCGCTGCAGAAGAGGTACTGCCAAAATACATATCGGTCTTGCCGTCCGCCAATGCGTCACTGGCCGCGCCATAGGAGGGCAGTTCGACTTTGACTACATCGGTCCAGGTGAGGCTCCCGAAGGCGAGTATGGCTTCGATCTCGGAGTTGTGGCTCTGCATGCCCACAACGAAGGGTATTTTCTTGCCTTTCAGATCTTTCACCGTGAATATCTTGGAATCGCCCCTGGCAATTGGGCCGCCTACTGTCCCACCGGCGAGCTGATACAACATCCGCATTTTCTGCGGCCCCCAGGCACGATTGGCGAAATCCATTGTGCCCTCGCGTGACTGATAAGCCGATGCGCCCGAAACCAACAATTCTGCGCTCTTCGAGCGTACGACGGTAACCCTCCCTATGTCATTCCCAATCGGCAGTATCCTTACCGGTACGCCCGACTTTGTCCTGACGGCCTCCGCAACGAAACCCGTGTCCGCATATGTCGTGGACCCGATATCCAGCGTTGCCCATGTGAGAAGCTTGGGAGTTGCCGGCTTGGCGGACGTGCTTGTTGCTGGAGCGGTCGTGGGACGAGGACTGGACGTTGTGGTTGAACTGGTAGTAGTAAGACTTGAAGCGACAGTCGCTTGTGATGTTGCCGTCGGCGTGGCCTTGCCACAGGCAGCGAATACCATACCGATAACCAACAGGACGCTCAGAACAACGTAACGTTTACTCATTTCTCCTCCTTGCCCAAATGGTAAATCCCTGTTCACTGTAAGTCCTGGCAAACAAAGAGAGTTGCTTGCATATTATGTCCTCAGGGCGCATCATCCGTGCATGGTGTGCCACCTCCTCTTCCGCTCTCGTAGCAACGCCAACAGTCCCGTTGCCCATTTGCGACTGAATACTCGTTCGCGAGTATAGTAAACCTGCATCACCTTTGTCAAGGTCAGCCAGAAACGTCTGTTGAACGCTCCAAGTATCTTGTAGACGACCCATTGCATCTTTGCAAGGGCATTGGATAAGGCAAACCCGTAAGGATGGCAGGTAGCCTTGACAACACCAGCAGCCTGTAGTATTATCGCCGCGAATGAAGCATCATTCAAGCCTCGGAGGTCAGGCGGTTACTCTGTGGTTCTTTCATCTTTTCTGCACCTTTGAATCTTGATGCCGCCGAAGCCCCAGCCTGGCCGCTCATGCAGGAGGTAGATGTCATTGGAAATACCCAGGCAAGAACTGTTGGGCATGTACCGCAAAATAGTGCTGTGCCGGAAGGTCCAGAACAAGATATTGGAGCTGAACGAGTTGGGCGATTTCTCCGGCTGGCTCCATATGAGAACTGGCGAGGAAGCGATGCCTGCGGCCGTAGGTTCTATCCTGTCAGAAGATGACCTCGTCACTCCTCATCTGGGCTCCGAAAACTGGGCTTGTTGCAGGGGCGTGCCTTTGAAACTCTTTCTTGCCAGCAGTCTATGCAGGCAGGTGCCACACGAGGCGGGTAGCGATAGAAACAGGATGGGGGCGGGCTTCAATATGAGGATACCTCTGACCGGCTCTATTGGCGACGTCCAATGCTCCTATGCCGGCGCTGCCCTGGCAGCAAAGCTGTCACATTCCAAACGGGTAGTCATATGTACGTTCGGCGATGGAGCCGCCGCGCGCGGACCAATACACGAGGCCATGAACCTGGCAGCCGTGTGGAAGCTGCCAGTGGTGTTCCTTTGCATGAATAATCAGTATGCCATTTCGATGCACGTCAGCAAGTCCTGTGCTGCAAAGAACATTGCCGATCGAGCTGCTGGATACGGAATACCCGGAATAGTGGTGGATGGGAATGACGTATTCTCCTGCTATGAAGCCGTCCACGATTATGTCCAGAGGGCTCGCGAGGGCCACGGTCCCAGCCTTATCGAGGCTAAGACCTATCGCTTGAGCCCCCATTTCTTAGAAACTTACCATCGCGGTCATGCCAAATACGATGGAGACCATGAAGGGTACAGGACCCGCGAAGAGGTTGAGGAGGCATGGAAGAACGAACCCCTTGGAAGGTACAGGGGAATCTTGCTCACGAAGGGCATTCTCACGGAACAAGACGTGGAGCGATACGATGCCGATACCCAGAAAGAAGTCGAAGAAGCGGCTGCATATGCCATGAGCCTTCCTCGTGTTGACCCGGGAAAGTGGCTCTCAACGATGAAAGCCTAATTCACATATTCGACAGTATTTGGACGAAGACGTTCATTGGCTCGGACTTGGAGCGGGACGGCATGGGCAAGATTCTCGTCAGCTCGATAGGAGGCTTTGCATGAAGACAAAGGAGATTCTCTACAAAGAAGCTCTCAACCAGGCGATAGCAGAGGAGATGGAACGGGATCCCAAGGTGATCCTCTATGGAGAAGACGTTGGAAGGTACGGCGGTCTTCATGGCGTCACCCGCGGGCTTTGGGAGAGGTTTGGTGGAGAAAGGGTCATGGACACCCCGATCTCTGAGGAGGCACTTGTCGGGTTCGCCGGTGGACTTGGCGCCTGCGGTTATCGCCCGATAGTGGAGATATTGTCTGCGAGCCTCATCACTTGCTGCTTCTCTCCCGCATTTTTTATGCTTGGCTTTAACAAGGAAGGGTGCCCCTCGTTGCCAGTCGTGGTCCGGCTTCCAGTAGGTGTTGCGGGAGGGGGAGATGCCTTCTTCCACAACTACTCCCCTGAATCGTTGTTGATGCAAGCTCCGTACCTGAAGATCGTCGCGCCTTCGACTCCATGCGATGCCAAGGGACTTTTGAAGAGTGCCATAAGGAGCGACCGTCCCGTGATGTTCTTTGAACATCACGCCCTGTACAACACAAGTGGCCAGGTGCCCGTCGAGGAGTATCTGACACCCATAGGGAAGGCAGACATAAAGAGGGCAGGCAGGGATGTCACCATCGTGACATACTCAGCCATGGTGAGAAAATGCCTGGCAGCCGCGGAAGAACTGGCTGGCAAAGGGATAGACGTGGAAGTTGTAGACCTGCGAAGCCTGGTGCCACTGGACGAAGAAGCGATCCTCAACTCGGTCAAAAAGACAGGCAAGTTGGTCATTGTTCACGAAGCACTGGAGCGCGCTGGTCCGGCGGGGGAAATCACTGCCATAGTTGCCCATAAGGGCTTCGCATATCTGCGCGCACCCATCATAAGAGTCACTACTCCCAACGTCGCCATGCCCAAGGACGCCAGAATAGAGGACATCTGTGTGCCTCAGGAGAAGAATATCATTGACGCGGTACAATACGTCTGTTCTCCGGAAGTCCGATCTCACACCTATTCACAGCTCCAGGTAAAGGCTTCACAGCCGTCTTGACGTCGGCGTTACCGAACGGGGTCCAGGAGGGTTTCATGCTTGGTGGATATAACCTCAAGCTGCTGAGAGTAGACTTAACCAACCGAAACATAACCACCGAAGAAATCGACGAGATGGTTTGTCGGAAATACATTGGCGGCGCCGGATTTACGACTTACTTTCTGCAAAAGGAACTGCCGGTCGGCGCGGACGCCTTAGGCCCAGAGAACAAGCTGATTTTTGCCACAGGACCTGCTACCGGGGTCCCGCTCTCAGGCAGCGGCCGCCATTGTGTTGGGGCAAAGTCACCTTTGACCGGGGGAATAGCAAAATCTGAGGCCGGCGGCTTTTGGGGCACCGCCCTCAAGAGAGCTGGCTATGATGCCATCATTGTGGAAGGGAAGGCAAGCAAACCGGTTTACCTCTGGGTGAGCGAGGATCAGGTCAGCATACGTGATGCCTCTCGCATGTGGGGGAAGAACACCAAGGAGACTCAGCAGGCCATAATTAGCGAACTAGGCGATCGCAGCATCCGTGTGGCACTAATCGGCCCCGCGGCCGAAAAGTTGGTCTCTTATGCCTGCATCATGCATGGGTTGTACTGCGCCGCAGGACGAGGGGGCACCGGCGCGGTGATGGGATCGAAGAACCTGAAGGCTATTGCAGTGCGAGGCCATAAGAAGATCGGGGTTGCCAACCCTGAAGGACTGGGCGTGCTCAGAGACTGGCTGGCCGCCAACATGGCAATGGTAAAAGGTTTTCGTGAGTACGGCACTGGTGGAGGCATGGAAGCCTTCGAGGCTATGGGCAATCTTCCGGTACACAATTGGCGCGGCGGGTCGTTCCCTCACGCGAACAAGATCAGCGCTGTGACGATAAAGAAGACCATAAGCGTTGGAATGGAAACCTGCTTTGGTTGCGCCGTTCGGTGCAAGAAGAAAGTGAAAGTCGACGGCCGCTATCACGTAGACCCGGACTACGGAGGCCCCGAGTACGAAGCCTTAGCCGCTTTTGGCTCCAACTGCAACATCGATGATCTGGAGGCCCTGTGCAAGGCAAACGAACTTTGCAACGCCTATTCTCTGGACGTCATTTCAACCGGCGGTTCTATTGCATTCGCAATGGAGTGTTTTGAAAAAGGGCTTCTAACCCTCAAGGATACGAGCGGCCTTGATCTGAGCTTTGGCAATGCCGAGGCGATGCTGGACCTGGTCGAGATGATTGCCAGACGGGAAGGGATTGGGGAACTGCTGGGAAAAGGAACAATGGCAGCGGCGAAGGAAATCGGTGGCGATGCGCTTGCATTCGCGATGCATGTGAAAGGCCTGGAGCCAGGAATGCACGAGCCGCGAATAAAGACAGGGTTCGCCCTCGGCTACATGGTGAACCCCCACGGTGCTGACCACAACTGCAACATCCACGATGATTTCGACACGATAGACCAGAAGAACAAGATAAAGTCTATGGGAATAGTGGAACCGTTGGCGCCGGACAACATCAGTCCCGGAAAGGTGGCCCTGTTCAAGATAATTCATAGCAAGAAGATCATGTGTGACAGCCTCGCGATATGCACTTTCCTGCCATACAACAACTCGCAGTTGGCAAGTATTACCCAGGCCGTTACCGGATGGGAAACAACCGTAGCCGAACAACTGAGGGTCGCGGACAGAATCTTGACCACCGCCAGACTGGTTAACGTGCGCGAAGGTCTTTCTGCCCTCGACGATTCGCTGCCACAACGTTATTATGAACCTAGAACCGATGGCGCCCACTCGACAAAGGTGCTCGACCCTCAAAGAATGGAGAAGGCCAAGCGCTACTACTATTCCTTGATGGGTTGGACTGCCGAAGGGGTCCCAACGCCGGAGAAGTTAGAAGAACTGGGCATCGCATGAACTCAGAAACTGTCGAACGCCCGAGTCTTCAGTTAGGTAACCAAAGGATACACCGGGAGGGACCGCATGAAAGTAAGGATCACTGAATACCTGGACATGGACCTGGAGAAAGAGTTGTGGTTCTGCAACCGCTGTCAGAAAGAGCTTGGCTCTGCCAGGCAAAACTACAAGACTTTCCTGCGAGTACGGCAGAGGGATCCCGGCGAAGTGCATCCCCCCTGTCTCCCCGAACCCTTCTCCTTGTCACCCAACCCTGAGACCTGTCAGATATTGGAGTTTCTTTGCCCTCAATGTTTCGTCCTGGTGGAGGTGGAATACCTGCCGCCTGGCCATCCAATTACCCACGACATAGAACTGGACATCGACTCTCTGAAGGCACGCAGGATGAAAAGGACTGACTGATGTCTCTCCCCTCGAAGCTTCAAAAAGCCGCCAGTCACGATTCTCCTCTCGCGGACTGTGAAATACTTTAGACCCGATTCCTCCGAAGTATGGGCCATCCACTCAACGCCTGAGTCATTCCCAGACTTGGATGCTTGGATGATTCGAGGACTGAACAATCATGGCCAATCAGTTCCTGCGGCCGAAATGTGCTTTTTCACTTGGACCCCGACCTGCGCATAGAGAGCACATGTTGCCGCACAATGACGTAAACTTGCAACCTCCGAGCCACTAGGCCTCCTTTACGACGCAATAGCACAACATCTTGACAACATGCAAGCATTGTGTTAAGATTGCTCCCGACGTTTTCCGAATGAGTATTCATACAACGACGCAGCAGGCAGGAAGAAGAGTGACGTGGCTCGACTGACCAAGTTGTTCCAACCATCCAACATTGGAAGCATGGAAGTCAAGAACCGGCTCATTATGGCTGCCATGGGACATCGCGTCCTTGACCGTCAAGGATACCCCACTCCCCGGTTTATTGACTATTATGTCGAGAGGGCCAGGGGCGGGGTCGGGCTGATCACGGCAGGAGTATTCGGTGTCATGCGCGAGTACCGTTGCCCTCATCAGGCAGCTATCTACGATGACACTTTTGTTCCTGCAATCAAGAAGTTCACGGATGCCGTACATACGCATGGAAGCAAGGTGGCTCTTCAACTGCAGCACCCTGGCATCAGCGACATGACCGTTCAAACAGAGAAGAATATCTCGACATCCGAGGGGCCCGGCGCGGACCAGCCAGACAGGGCGGACTTCGTGGCTCCGTCGGCGATACCGTATATACCGACTGGTGTCACCCCCAGGGAACTGACTAAAGGAGAGATTCTCTACATTGTTGGGTCCTTTGCCAGGGCGGGGAGAAGAGCCAAAGAGGCTGGTGCCGATGCCGTGGAAATTCACGCCGCCCATGGGTATCTGATCAGCGAGTTCATGTCCCGTTTTTTCAACAAGAGAGAAGACGAGTATGGGGGAGATCCTGAGAAGAGGGCAAGGTTCGCCTGTGAGATCATATCCAGGGTACGGGAAAGTGTCGGTCCTGATTTCCCGATTATTGCACGGATAAGTGGCGAGGACCGACTCAGGAGCGGCAATAGCCTTGAAGACACATTGCGTCAGGTCCCTTTGCTGGTTGAAGCCGGGGCCGACGCAATACATGTTTCCGCTGGTTTGAGGTACCTCGCTAACCCTATCCCTTCCTACATGGATAGGCCCGGCACCTTCGTTGCTTTAGCCGGGGCTGTGAAAAAGACAGTTAATGTACCGGTGGTGGCAGTGGGGAGGCTTGGCGATCCCATCCTGGCTGAGCGCGTCCTCCAGGAAGGCAAAGCAGACTTCATTGCACTGGGCAGGCCGTTGATGGCTGATCCGGAGTTGCCGAACAAGGCCAGGGAAGGCCGGCTTGAGGATATTGTAAGATGTCTCTCCTGCAACAACTGCCTGCTTGGACCCAGAGGCGAGAGAACCTCGGCATGCACGGTGAATCCCTCCCTTCTACGGGAAAGGGAATTCGTCGTGAAGCCCGCAGTCGTCCCCAAGAAAGTAATGGTCATCGGCGGCGGGCTTGCCGGCATGGAAGCAGCGTGCATCCTGGCCGAAAAAGGGCACATCGTCTCAATATTCGAGCAGAGTGACAGGCTCGGGGGGCAATGGAACATTGCCTCGCAGCAGGAAGGGAAGACCGAATACGGTGCATTCACCAGGCGTCTGTCCGCACGGTTGCACGAACTCGGGGTGGTTGCCAATACTAACAAGAAGGTGACCTCTGACGTCGTGAAGAAGACGCAGCCGGATGTGGTCGTGCTGGCTACAGGAGCCACGCCTGCCACGCTCGATGTTCCCGGCGCAAATGGCAAGAACGTCGCTCAAGCCAATGACGTGCTTGCGCGGACAGCAACAGTTGGACAGAGGGTTGTGGTCATAGGTGGGCGCTACACAGCAATGGAGACAGCGTGCTTTCTCGCGCAGCAGGGTAAGAATGTTACCCTCGTGACCAGAAGGAACCTCGGTAGAGATGTGAAGCCGTCATACACGTATTTGGAATTGAGAGACAAACTTGTTGATTTGGGCGTCCGCGTGTTCCAGAATTCCCCGGTGCACGAAATCGCCGATGATGGAGTGAGTATTGTTTGCGGGCGCGAATTGATGTTCCTGAAGGCTGACACGGTAGTTCTTGCAGTCGGCGCAAAGCCCGAGAACGGCCTGGCAAAGGAACTGCAAGGTCTCGCCCAAGAAATCTACTCCATAGGCGATTGTATCGAGCCAAGGAATGCAATGGTGGCCATAAACGAGGCTGCGGACATCGCCCTGAAGATATGACCGATGGACGGCGGTTAAGCCAACCGGCGCTTGGACATGATTCTTGCTCTCAGTTAGGTCGGCAAGGATTCTGAAAGTTGTGGCCGTTTATCGTTTTGATTCTCAGGAGGTGGGAGCGGCAGAGCGTAGAGATTCGATATATCAAACAGTCGACATAAGCCTACTTGGGTCACGGTTCCAGACCATAAACTCTCGAAAGTCATGATCGCGGGTCTTTTCAATTACGTCAACCCTATTTCTTGTCGTGAACGAACAAAACATTATGAAAGGGGCGGGCATGAAGGATCTTCTAGGGTACAAGGGGAAAACAGCAGTAATAGCAGGTTGTGCGCCGGGGGGTATGGGAGAAGCAGCCGCCGTCGACCTGAAAGACCTTGGAGCGAACGTGTATGCGCTTGACATCAACAAGGTAACTGCACCAGTAAAGAAATACATCCCCGTGGATATGCTCAACAGGGAATCCATGGATGAAGCAGTAAGACAACTACCAGCCGAGATTGACTGCTTCTTCTGCACCGTCAGGCTTACCGGGCGTTCATCAACACTGCTTGAGACCACTATGGTCAACTTCGTAGGCATCCGGTATTTGACAGAGATGCTCACGCCACGAATAAAATTCGGCGGGGGCATAGCCATTATCGGCTCAACACAAGGCTCCCTATGGCCCGCGAGGCTCAATGTGATCAAGGAGTTTCTTTCGATAACGGAGTATGAGAAACAACGCGCATGGTTGGAAGCGCACAAGAACGTAAACGATGGGTATCCATTTTCAAAAGAGTGTTTGATTGTGTACGCAAAGCTTCGAGCACCGGAACTGGCAAAGAGAAACATAAGGATAAACGTGATCAATCCCGGAGTCACAGAGTCAGCAACGATGCTGGAACTCGCTAAGGCGCATCCCGAATTCAAGACAGAAATACTGAAGATGTACCCGGAAAGAGCGGATGTGGACAGCGAGCGCAGGGGTGGGCTTTGTGATCGCAACGCAAAACCCGAAGAAATGGGTAGACCTTTGATATTCTTGAACAGTAACCTGGCGACTTATATCACTGGTCAGGACATTTACGTTGATGCCGGATGGAAGGGTGCTATTGACATCGGGCTGAAAAGGAATTGGGCACGGCCAGAAAACGATTCGGATTGAAAAGGAAAAGGGCCTGGCCAGCAGAGAGGCAGCGGGTCCTCCTCCTCGGAAGGACGGCCAGATGGGTTTGCCGTCGCATCGGAACATCCGAAGAGGAAGTACCCCATCGCCTGATCTAAGCCAATATCAGAAGGAGGTTTCTAGAGTGCAACAACAATCGAATCATGGACGACTTCTCAAAGGGGATGAAAACCATAGGCGGATGATTTTGCGCAAGACGTGTTTCGTAGTGATTGTCGCAATCATATTCAGTTTGATCGGGACGAGTTTAGGCTGTTCAAAGCGGACATCGACAACAACGACGGCTGCAAAGACTTCAGCTTCTTCAACAACCTCAACGACTTCTTCTTCCACATCTAGATCTAGTGCGACTAAGCCGGCAACCTCCCCCACCTCCGTAGAGCCAGTAAAGATCGGCGTTCTTGAGTCAGTGACCGGACCGTATGCCGTGTACGGTTCGGCCTACCTGGCAGGGCAGAAGGTGGCAATCCAGATGATCAACGATGCTGGCGGCATCAAGAGCTTGGGCGGTGCCAAAATAGTGGCTGCCGTCGGCGCAGGAGATTCCACTGCAACTACCTCTGTATCGGAGATGGAGCGCCTCATAAACTCTGAAAAAGTTGTTGCAATCACCGGGCCAACAGCCACTGCAGAGGTCTTGGCAATGGCACCCCTGGCTGAGCGATACAAAACCCCACTCGTATCACGCACTCAGGACAATAGCCAATTTGAGAAAGGCGCTCGCTATCTGTTTAGCGTTGGACATACTTCACAAACCATCGGCAAACTCGGAGCGGAATTCGTCGATTGGCTAGCCAAGAACTACGGTGCTCCCGCCGATAAGATTGCCGTTGCCTATATGACACCAGCTTGGGACGGGCCCGTGGAGGCTGAAATCGCCCGACTAGCAGAACTCGGGTACAAAAACATAGTACTGAAGGAATCCTTCCCGGCCACTGTAACTGACCAGTCGCCTCTAGTATTGAAGCTCAAGGCCGCCAATCCGAGTCTGGTAGTGTACTTAGGGGCGGCACAGGATGGCATTGCTTTCCACAAGGCATCCTACACCTACGATTACTACCCCTGGCTAGTGTCACAACCGGCATCTTTCGGTCAGGCAAACATTCGGGATGGACTCGGTCCAGATGTGGCCAAGAAGACCCTGGCCCGACCCAACGCGTTTGCCGCCGGCACCAACATACCCACCGACACTTACTCCAAGACAGCCTCGTTCAAAGCATTTCAAGATGCGATTGAGAAAGCGTATCCCGGCAACAAATTCGATCCTTCGATCACTTCTCTGGGTGCAACCCCGGTTTTCGTTCTGGCAAAGGCTCTCGACATGGCAGCATCTCGGAACCCGGACGCGATAGCCAATGCCCTTAGGAAAGTGACCATAGAAGCCCCGAACCCATATCTCGTCTGGGCTGACATGTATCCGCGCCTCGTGATGTCCGATTCTGGCAGAGTTGCGGGCGGCAGCATTCAGGCTGCCCAATGGCCAGACGATCTGTCGTCACCACTACAAGCCATTTGGCCGCCGGAAATTGCCACTGCAAAGCCGAGGGTACAGAAGTAGATCAGGTCAGTAATAGAAGGAGGTCTTCAAATAATGATAAAGAGAATAACCATATCTAAGCGGAAACCGGGCCTTTCCCGGGAGGAATTCATCAAGCACTATGAGGAGGTTCATGCTCCACTCACTCTGAAGCATTTTCCCGTTTTGCGTCATGCGCGCAACTACATCATCGTTCCAGTGGGCGCTGAAGAACCTGAATTCGACTGCATCTCCGAGTCCTGGTACGCCGACGAGAAGGCGCTCCAGGACATTGCTAGAATTCTGGGAGGAACCAGTGCGAATCAAACGGTATCTGCCGCCAACGCCGGTTACACGACCGATATTGGGAAGCTTTTCCGGGACGACACAATGAGTTTTACTGACGGGAACTTCAAGAGTTTCCTTGTCGATGAGCGACTTTCCACGAGATGACTCACAGGAGAACGGATCAAAACGGATTGGAGAATGATTATGCGCAAAACATTTTTCGTGGCGATTGTTATTAGTGTGCTGAGTCTGATAGCGACAAGCTTGGGCTGTTCCAAAACTTCTTCAACCATCTCAACGACTTCGTCTTCTTCGCCGACTATGACAAAGCCGACAGCATCGCCTACTCCCGTAGAGCCGATAAAGATCGGGGCTCTAGAGTCCGTGACCGGGCCATACGGCCCATACGGCTCTACCTTTCTGGCGGGGCAAAAGCTGGCAATCCAAATGGTCAACGATGCTGGAGGCATCAAGAGCTTGGGCGGAGCCAAGATAGTGGCTGCTTTCGGCTCCGGCGATTCCACCGCGATAACGGCTGCTAGCGAGGTGGAACGCCTCATTGCCAGCGAGAACGTTGTCGCAATCACTGGGCCAACAGCCACTGCAGAGACTTTGGCAGTGGTACCGATCACTGAGCGTTACAAGGTGCCGTTGGTGCAAGCCGCCCAAGACGACACGTTATACCAGAAGGGCTACCGGTACTTGTTCGGCATTGCGCCAAGTGCCACAACAGTGGGAAAACAGATAGCTGAGTTTATCAACTGGCTGGCAAAGAACTATGGAGCGCCGACAGACAGGATGGCATTTGCTTTCGTAACCCCTTCTTACCAAGCGTACATGGATGCCGCAATAGCCCGACTGGCAGAGATGGGTTACAGCAACATCGTACTGAAAGAATCCTTCCCTGCCACAGTCACTGACCAGACGCCGCTGGTATTGAAGCTCAAGGCCGCCAATGCGACGATGGTGGTATATCTGGGGGTGCAGACGGATAGTATCTCATTCCTCAAGACGAGCTATAACTTCGACTATACTCCCTGGCTGGTCGCTGGTGCCCCATCTTTCGCCCAGCCTGCGATACGAGATGCGCTGCCTGCCGATATCGCCAAGAAGGTGTTGGCGAGGCCCAACGCTTTCTCCGCCTTCATCAATCTGCTGACGGACGCTTATTGGAACATCCCTTCTGCCAAAGCCTTCCAGGATGTGTTCGACAAAGCGTATCCGAACAGCACCATGGACCGGACATTGGTGGCAAACGGTGCAATGAAGGTATTTTCTCTGGCCAGGGCCATCGACAACGCAGGCTCAAGGAACCGAGACGATATCGCGGCTGCTCTCAGGAAGCTCGTAATTAAGGCACCAGACCCCTACCTTGTATGGCTTGAACTGTATCCAGAACTGAAAATGGGAGACAATGGGTTGACTGTTGGTGGAAGCATCCAAGCAGTTCAATGGGCAGATGACCTGTCCAGGACACAACTCATTTGGCCGGAGTCCGTCGCCCTCGCGAAGCCCAGGGTACAGAAATGAAGCACGTGCGCAGCCAAAAGGATGGGCGAAACCTGAAACGTTGAGGCTGCCGGTGCGGCATCGATCCGTTCATGGATGAATTCTTCAGGCCCATTCTCGGCTGGAACAGACCAAGTGACGTGCGCATTTGGCGATTCTCGCATCGAGCAACCTTGATCGGCACCAGGAACCGTAAAAGAAAAGAGGAGTGTTGAGTTATGCTGAAGAGGATAACTTTGGTAAAGAGGAATCCAAACATGTCACGTGAGCAGTTCATAAAGCATTATGAGGAGGTGCATGTCCCCCTGGCCCTAAAGCACCTTCCTCTTGAGCGCATTTGCCACAACTATGTTATCGTGCCACCGGGTGCCGAAGAACCCGAAATCGATTGCTTTTCCGAGACTTGGTATAAAGACAAGGAGGCACTTGATGCTGTCGCCAGGATTCTTGGCATGCCCGATCTTAAGCAGACAGTGACCGCCGACAATGTCGGATACACGACGGATATCGGGAAGCTGATGCGTGATGACTCCATGATTTATACTGATTGGAAGTTCAAGACTTTCTTTGTCGAAGAAAGAGTGTCCACCAAGTAAATGCCGAAAACAGACCAGTTCTGATATCGTGATGGCATGAGGGGCGAACCCTGCACAAATGGTATCTCCCCTCAAAGAGTCGTCGATCTATTCTTTCCAAGATACGCCCAACGACCTGCAGCGGGGCTGTGTCCGCTATCGCTGTCGGTTACTTGCATGTGAACAGACTGTATGCTACGGCTGAAAAAGAGATGGGCGTCCACGGAGAAGTATGGGCAGATGCGCAAGAATTTGCTGCCACACGTCCAAGGCACGTACAACTCACTCCGGTCGGAAGCTATGTAGTCTATATCACTGAGCAAGACCGAGAATCCAAATAGGGCATTATCCGCCGCACCCAGCAGGAGTTCTGGTAAAACGTGTTAACCTGGTCTACCCATGGCAGATTGGGGCGCCGCGGCGGGCAGCGGCGACTGTTCTTGGGTACCGGACTTTTGAGCAGGACTCTTGACTTCAGGAGGAGAAGCATGACAGATCGCGCGTTTCACGATGCCATAGAGACTGAAGTTGCGGTCATCGGCGCCGGAGGTGCCGGATTGGCGGCCGCCATCGAAGCTCGCCGGGCAGGTGCGGAGGTAATCATCCTTAGCAGAACCGGCAAGATGGCCAACAATACTGCTATAGCCGGTGGCGTGTTCCCTCTGATTGGCACGCCGTTACAGATGGACCGGGGAATACAGGACTCTGCGGAGCTTTTTGCTGAGGACTTACTAAAGGCCAACAGCCGCAGCGTCGATGAAACACTCGTAAGAACAGCTGTGGCCCAAGCCACAACACTGTACGAATGGCTTATCGAATATGGCGTGCGTTTCAAAGACCTTGTGAAATTCCCCGGCCACAGCGTCGCCCGTTGCCACGTTGAGGCTTCGTGGAAAGGCGCAAACGTCCTTGCGGCGCTGCTTACAGCAGCCGAGAAGATGGGCGTGGAGTTACGTCATGGCTTTCCAGCTACCGGGCTAATGCTGGGCGAAAGCAGAGCAGTTGCCGGCGTGAATTGCCGAACAAAGGAGGGGAATGCTATTCAGGTTAGGGCAACAAGGGGAGTAGTATTGGCTGCCGGCGGGTTCGGCAGGAACCAGGCAATGATGCGCCAGTACGCGCCGGAATTCGCAGGTGCTCCGGTATTGAGCGCGGCAGGAAGCACTGGCGAAGGCATAAGAATGGCTTTCGAAGCGGGCGCTTCGCTCGAAAACATGGACAGCATGATAGTACATGCAGCATCAGAGATGAAGAAGAGGCGGACGGTTTTTTGGGGGTTCATACTTGAGGGTGCGATCATGGTGAACAAAGAGGGCGAAAGGTTTGTGGACGAAAGCATAGGTTATGCCAAGACGGCCGCTCCAGTCGCTCGACAGACCGGCGGGGTGGCCTTCATTGTCTTTGACGAAGGAGTTCGAACGAGAGTAGAGAAACTGGACAGCCGGAGGTCGGTCGGAAGTATGGAAGAAGGCAGCGTCATGGAAGACCCGACTGCTGTCGGGCTGGCAGCCAAAATGGGTGTTCCCCCCAGGGCATTAGAAAGGAGCTTGTCGAAGCTTTCGTTCCAGCAACGACTGTATGCTGTCCCGGTGAGGCCATGCGTCGGCCAGACTCACGGAGGAGTAAAGATAAACGAACGGGCCCAGGTAATTGGCAAAGGCGGACTTCCAATACCTAGGCTCTATGCTGCAGGGGACGTCGCTGCTGGTTTAGCAGGAAGCCGAAACGCGGAAACCGGCTGCACCGGCTATTTGACTGGAACTGGCTACCTCGACGCATTCGGCTTCGGTCGTATCGCAGGCCGGAATGTTGCCGCAAGAAGAGTTCTTTGACTATCTTTTGCAGGGACCTGCGCTAGAATCCGTATTTAAGGAGCCCTTGGCCCAATGAAGCTAGATGGACCGATGCACGAAAGTTTGCCGCAGGAAGCGGAGGGGAGAAGCCTTGACAGGCAGCTCGAACATATCAGAAGGTATGGGATGTCCACATCGCCGCCAGATGCCAGGCAGCGTCTATTGAAAGCTCTTGGCATCCCCAAACCCAAAACAACAGGCAGGTACCTGGTCAAATTCGGCTGCCACTTGCCCTTCTCCCACCCCCAGCTTCTGCGGGACTGCTTCAAGATTATTCACTTACTTGGAATCGACTATACCTATCTGGAGAAGGAGTATTGCTGCGGTTCGGTCCCAGTAATGAGAAACAGTGGCACGGAAAGGGAAGAAGCGCTGAGTGCGTGCAAACAATTCATGCAAATGAATTACGATATGGCCCGGCAAAAAGGGGCGGAAACCGTCGTGTACATCTGTCCGGTTTGTATTCACTTCGCAAAGGGTTACTTCCCCACGATGGATGATCACCACATATTTGTCTGGGACTTAATTGCTGAAAACCTGGAGCAGCGAGATTTGAAGATAACCCCAACCGTGATGGGCTACTACGGTGGCTGCGGCGGAAGCCGGTTTCGGGCCGTTTTGCACGGGGCCAAGCCTCATTGGGAAAGATATCGGCAGTTGATGGACAAGATAGAGGGATTGACCATAGTCGATCTGGCAAACGTGTGTTGCACCGCAGGCAGCGAACGGCTTGTGAGAGAGGCCAAATCAAAGAACATTGACAACATAATCTGCCCTTGTGCTGCCTGCTATGGCCACATCGAGGACGTGGGGGATAACAGAGTGCACCCGGTGTACCTCTCAGACATACTGTTGACCGCTATGGAATCCAGTCCAAAGCATCGTACCACCGTTGTCTGAACGAAGCCCCTCTTGCTGCGCAATCACCCCAATTGGGCAAGTTCCGCAGCTTCTACCCCTTTTGTTGATTCTTCAAAAATACGGAGCCAGTTGCTAAATGAACCGAAATCCTTTCTTGCGGAACCCCAGCAAAAAGGAGCTTTTCTCAATGTGCTTAGCGCCAAATGCTGATACTCTAACAGCCTTCCTTCGCTGATATCCTTTTCCCTAATTGCAGACGCAGCAACTGTACCCGCGAACTGCCCTTGTATCATGCCATGTAGAGTTCCGGCACCACCTGATGCATCGCCTACGAACATGAGGTTATCCTTGACAATTCTTTCAAAATAGTCCACTCTTCCGACAGAGGATGCTGCATATCCGCTAACCTCCATTGGATATGCGTTTCTAATCTTCATGGATACAAAGTTATCCGCCCTTTCCTTCAGTTCTTGAAATTCTTTGGGAGACCGAGCGAGGAAGAAGCTTACGCCGTTTTGTTGGGTGAAGAAGCATTTATAATTCAGCAGAGGATCGGAAGATATGAAATGTTCAATGACACCAGCAGATACGTCTGCATTTGCCAGCACATACATGACTCCTGATCGAACTTCCCCTTGCGCGCATAACCCCTGTTCCACTGCGAACCCGCTACTCGAAGACCTGATCCCGTCCGCACATATGAATACTTTTCCGTTGGCCCTCGGCATGGCATCACTGTTTGTTTCGACGCCTACTACCTTCGTTCCACTTCTGGTCAATTTCGTAACTTTGGTCTTTAGATACAGGTGGACTCCAGCCTCAATAGCTTTTGCAGCGATTTCCTTTTCAAGCAAATCTCTCCAGACAAGATAGCCCCCTATTGCGCTTGTTTCGATGAGATCGCCAGATTCTGGATCGCACACCCTGTATTCTTTTACCTTACTCCAAGGGACTGCCTTCCCGACAGCATTGATGACAGATCTGGCGAATCGTGACTCCATTAACCATCCGGTATCATGTCTTGGCCGCCCAATCGATCCGTGCTCTTCGAGAATGGCGACACTGCAACCTCTTGTCGCAGCGGACAAAGCCGCGTAACAACCCGACGGACCCCCGCCTATTACTATTACATCGAACTCGCTCATGCCCTATGTCCCGTCCAACCCGAAAACGCCCACAAAAGCCACAGGGCCTTCTGGACCAAAACCGAGGTTATGGGTTAATCCTGACCTGGGACTGTTTATCTGCCGGGAAGGCTTAGCCGTGTTGAGAACTGTATCTGCCCTCCCCTGAAGCTGCAGATACATCTCGTAGATCATCCGCAGCCCGCTGGCACCAATCGGATGGCCGAAGGATTTCAGTCCACCATCAGGCTGCACGGGCAATTTGCCATCCATGTCGAAAAAGCCGGACTCAATGTCATCCCTTGCCTTTCCCCTGGGGCTGAACACGAGGTCTTCCATGATAATTGCCTCACTGATGGAGAAACAATCATGCACCTCGGCCATACTTATCTCCTCACGGGGATTCGTTATGTCCGCTTCTTTGTAGGCTGCTTGTGAAGCCCGGACAGTAGCCTCAACGTGGGTGTAATCGTATTTTGTGGAATACTTTCCGTCACGAGGGCTTGTAGCAATCTGAAGGGCTTTGACATATACCGGGTCTTCTCTCATTCCTCTAGCTATCGCTGGTGTGGTGATAATGGCCGCCGCCGACCCATCAGTGACACCGCAACAGTCATACAGTCCCAGCGGCCAGGCAATTATGGGAGCACCGAGAATCGTTTCCATAGATATTTCTCTCTGGAAGTGAGCGTTGCGGTTCGAAGCACCATTTCTGTGGCTCTTCCAGGAGACCCTGGCTAACATATGTTTGCCTTCCTCCACGCTCAGGCCATATCGGGAGAAATAGGAAGTAGCCAACATGGCGAAATTGCCGGGCCCCTTCTGCAAGGCCTGCAACATATGTCCAGTTGAGGCCCCCTGCCCGGCCAAACCGCTGACCCCGCTATCTTTGAGTTTCTCAACACCGATAGTCAAGACCATGTCGTAGATGCCAGCGGCCACCGCGTAGCAGCCGTTCCTGAAAGCATCCGAAGCAGTGGCGCAGGCATTCTCCACCCTAGTAACCGGGATATAAGGTAGTCGTAGAGGTTCAGATAGGGTTATCCCGGTTAGCCCTGAACTCGACGTCCCCACCCAGGCTGCCTCGATATCCTCACATTCTATCCTGGCATCCTCAAAAGCAGCGTAAGCAGCCTCCACCAGCAAGTCACCGGCACTGGCATCCCAGCGTTCCCCAAACTTTGTACATCCCATGCCAACAATTGCAACCCTATCTCTGATACTCCCCGGCATTTCTTTACCTCCTTTCGCCTAAGTTTGATTCCTTGTTGGTTTGCATTTCCAGAAATAGTTGTGAATACCCCTGTCAAAAGACATTTTTCTGAAGGTCATCTCTACTGGCATTCCAACCTTACACTCTGCTGGGTCACGGTCGGTCATCTCAAACGAGCCCCTGCCCCCTCCCTCAAAATCGACAACAGCCAGCGTGTTCGGGGGGTCCTGGCTGAAGCCAAGATAGTCCTGGCTGAAAGTAACCACCTTACCCGCCTTGTCAGCGAATCTGTAAGGTTCGAACTCGTCCTTGGCTCTGCACTCTACGCAGATTCGGGCTCGGGTCGAGTCCATGTTGTAAAACAACTGTGGAGTGCCACACTTCCTGCACCTGACACCGTAAAGAGGAAAGGCCGACCCATGTTCCCTCCACAACGCTGACATGGAGGTTGGTGGTCTTTCAGGGCGAGAAGACGGCTCCAGCGCGACCATCCCCCGCCAGCGCAGGTATCTCTCGTAGCTGTCGAGTGCCCGCTTGGTATCGAGATGACGCCTTATCCCTCTCCTGACCCTGATCTTTTCAATCTCATCGGTTACCCTGAGCACGATGGCATCGCTGCCATTTCCATAGCTAACCAGCAGAATCCTATCGCCCGGTCTGGCCTCTTCTAATGCTGCCACAAGGATCATCAAAGGCAAAGCCACCCCGGTATTGCCAACCATGTCAAGAAGCGGCCCCTGAATCTGTTCGGGATTAAAGCCCATCATCCTGCCAAGCTCCCTATGCCTTCTGCCGTGGGGACCATAGAAACAGGCTTTGGCGAAATCCTTCGGGGCCAACCTGTATTTCCTCATCACTCCTTCTGCAGCTTCAACAGGTATCTTCATATACCCTTCATCTATGCCGAACCGGTCTTCCCAAGTACGGACGAAGGTGTCGTCATGTGCTCTCCAGTTATCTGCCAGGTCATCGGACAGCGTGTGGCTGCCTTCAATCTCTACAGCCACTCTTTCGTTTCCCACCAGAAGAGCAGCGCACCCATCCCCAAAGGCCTGTTCATTCTCACCGGAAGCGCCTCCCATGCGCATATCGGCAGCAGTCACCAAAACGCTCCTGGCTGATTTGGCACTCACGGCGTCTTTGGCCAATAGCATGGCAATGGTCCCTGACCTGAGGCAATTTGCGAAATCAGCATTCTGGGTTTCCCTGCGCAGATCGAGTGCTGCGGCCACTATCGTTGAATTATGCCTCTCTTTGTAAGGGGCAGTCGTTGTGGCCATGAACAAAGCGTCGACCGTCTTAGGGTCAGTCCCTGTCAGACAATCGATTCCAGCAGCCACTGACATGGTAATAGGGTCTTCATCATAGCAGGCTATCGCCTTCTCTCCGCTCCCCCCAACGTGACCCCAAGCCCTGTTAATCAGGCTCCGGGGCAATCTGTAATACGGGATATAAGCTCCATATGATAGGATACCTGCCATTCTGCACTCCTTGTCTTCTTTGCCCAACAATATCCCATCTGCGGGCGCTGGGGAAGTCACATCACGTCAACTGAGGCTAAGGTCCATTCAGAGAATAGCCGGAGGGAGTACACACGGCACGACGTACAACTCTTCGCGATACCGACTCCGGCAGCCCTAGTCTGACAGTAACAACAATCTAAATACTGGTGTCACCATCGGGGGCAGGTCATTCTTGAGCGGTCCCCTGCCTGTCCTCTGACATGGTGAGGCACTGGGATTGGTCCGTATGCTCAAATGACCTGCTGTTCTTTCAGTTCAACGATCTTCGGCCAATCGTAGCCGCAGACTTCCAACAAGACTTCTTCCGTGTTCTGACCGTATTGCGGGGCTGCGACGGGCTTCACAGCCGGATTTTCACTGAACTCTATGGGGAATCCAGGAAACTTGATTCGTCCCAACGCCGGGTGGTCCATATCGATAACATATTGGTTGGCTACCACCTGAGGGTCTGAGAACACTTCAAGGCTCGTATTGACCGGGGCAAAAATGACGTCTCCATCTCGCCGGAACAACTCCTCCCACTGAGCATAAGTCTTTGAGGCAAACACTCCATCCAACAGGGACACGAGTTCAGCACGGTTCTTCTGGCGGGCCGCCATTCCGCTGAACCTCGAGTCCTTCTCCAATTCTGGTACCCCAAGCAGGGTGCACACATGAGGCCAGTACCGATCGCTCTGGATGAAAGCGATAGCAATCCACCTGCCATCCCCGCAACGGTACCAGTTCCAAAGTGGGTTCATTGCGCCGGCCCTGGAAGACCTTGGCAACTGCATACCGTGCATGTGGTACAACATCATGCCAACTTCAACCAGGTTTATCATGGCACCGAGCTGGGATACGAACACTTCTTGCCCAACCCCGCTCTTCTCTCTGGCGAAAAGTGCTGACACTACGCCGAACGCAAGGTACACTCCTGTAGCCCTGTCGGACATGTTGCCTGGAGGCGGCATGGGCGGCGTTCCTGCCTCTCCTGTCGCGAACATGGCCCCGGACCTGGCCAGACCAAGCAGGTCATAGCTCGGTGTTTTGGCATCTGGCCCCCTCTTGCCGAAACCGTTGGCCGATGCATAAACAAGCCTGGGGTTGGACCCTTTCAAGCTCTCGTAATCCAAACCTACCGCTTCGGGATTCTGGAAGTTGGTCACAAAAACATCGGACTTCTCAACAAGCCGGCGGACAACCTCATTGCCCCCTGGTTTCTTGACATCAACAGTAATACTCTTCTTGTTTACGTTGACCATCTCGAAGTGGAACTGAACGTCGTGGCCAGCGGGATGCATTAGAGAAATACCCGAAGTGGTCTTGTGGCCTCTCAGTGCATCACCATGCACTCTGTCCTCTATCTTTATTACCTCTGCCCCCATCCGGGCAAGCACATCGGCACAGTAGGGTCCCACATGCCAGTGTGCCCACTCTATAACTCGAATTCCGTCAAGGATCGAATTCATTTGTTACCCTCACCCTCGTGTGCTCCCATACCCCAGGGCCACGGGCCATAATACAGCAAGTGCTCCTCCGCCGGTCTTTGCGTCAGCCAACCTCGCTCGAACTCGGCATACGGCAGGCTTTCCCTTTCACGGCGTTTCTTTTCTTCAGTCCTTAGCGTTTTCGTCGCCACCAAGTCTATTTCCCCCGTGTTCGGATCCAGAGCCACGCCGTACATTGTTCTGGCGACGGAAGCCGACGTAATATCTTTTCGCAAATCATCCAAGACCAGTCCAGGATCGCGTTCTAACGGGTCTCCCCAGCCCCCACCGGAACCTGAAGCGACCACAAACCCATCCCCAGGAATGAATGGCTCCTGGTCCGCCAGGGCGCTCGCGCGGCTTATGAGCGGGATGGCCTCGGCAAGGCTATGGGGCATCTTGGTCTTGTCGTTCTCCACTATGGATTGCCAATCGACTCCGCGCATCTCAGCAAGCGGCATTATCGGGGACGAGTACCCCCCCATCAACCCAACATTCATTGGGAAAGACCCAGTCGCACAACCCCAGACCATTCTGAAGGGATGCTTCCCTCGCAAGATGTAGCCTTCGCTCAATGCGGTCCCTCCTCGGTATTTTCCGAAGCCCGCATGGTCACGCAGAAGCCGCCGGAACAGGATAAGCAGGGGGAACTGCAGCTCGTAGTGCTCAGCATCCAGGCAATCAGAAACGCTGGAAAAACAGAACTGAGAGGCATCCACGCCATCCCAGTTAGGAGTCGCAGAGTTCCCGTTGGCGTTCAGAATCGAAGTGCAACCCCAGCCAAACGGCGTGCCGTCATCATCCATTCCTCCCCCGGCTCCGGCCCCAGGCCAACAAGGCTTGGATGTGGTAACCGGATCAATCAGCCCGCTAGCATAGAAGAGCTTGGATATACAATAATGGATCCCACCGGTTATGTGACTCGTTATTCGGACAACCCCCGCAATAGCCGAATCGTCCGGACAATTCACGCAGGTCCCATACGGTGCCTCGATGCGGATACAAGATAGCAGAGCGCTGCTGACGGGGAGGTCTGCGAAGAACGATTGAAGAAGGTTGCAGAGCAGCCCTGCCCTGATTTGGTGAGGTTTCGAGTTCACATAGGACTGCGTGGCAGGCGAAGTCCCCGAAAGGTCGATGGTTATTGAGTCATTTCGCTTGTGGACTGCGACATGGCTTACCCTCAGTCCTTGCTGCTTTCCGGCTATGTCAAAAAAGACGGGGAAACGCATCGTGCCATCACAAATCTGGCTTATTCTCTTTCGCGATGCTTCTTCCACAACTTTGAGAACCTTATGCAACAGCCCGACCAGGAAGGCGTCGCCTTTTCCCTCGATTACCTCGAGGACCCTTTGCCTTACCCGGTTACATGCCGCCATGCGTGCTCTGACGTCCATCTCGAAGGAAGCCGGCGTACGCACCATGTTACATAGCATTTCCAAAACATCGGTCTTCAGTTCGAACTTCGAGCCCACCTTCAGCGGGGGCATCTTAAGCCCCTCTTCGTAGCGACTTCGGGCGTAGGGCACTTGCCCGCCCGGTTCTGAAGCTCCAGTCTCGATAACGTGCGCCGCGGCCGCAGCCCAAGCTACCAGCTTACCGTTCCAGAAAATAGGCGCGAAATTGATTATGTCGGCATTGTGTATGCCGCCGTAGAGAGCTTCATTACAAATGAAGGAATCCCCGTCCTCGACGCCAACCATGGGGTCATTGCTGAAGTGCTTTACGATGTACTTAGCGGGAATTACTCCCGTTGCCACATGAATGAACGTGCCCGCCCCGGCTATTGCCAGATCCCCAGCCGCCGTGTAGATTCCCACCACGCAGTCGCCGGCCTGCCCAACAATGCTGCTTGAGAGGTTTACCAAGACTTGCTTACCCTCGTCGCAGATAAGCTCCAATTTGGTACTGTATATGGCAAAGTCCTCTGATGAGATGGACTCCCTGTTCTTGATTTCTTCAGCCGTCAAAGGCTCCGGCACTATGCGATCAACTATTTCGCGGTCAAATGGCATGATGCTCTTCCTCGTAGCCCAATCTAGTTCTTCTTCAAATGTCCACAGCGGAAACGATCGAGTGAGAATGAATATTCAGGGGGAACCACTACCGTGGTATCCATAGCCTCCACAATCGCCGGGCCTACCATCCGGTTGCCTGCTCGCAGCCTCGACGAATCGAAAACTGGCGTATCGACAAACCCGCTTTTGGCAGGCCAGAAGACCTTCCGATGTCCCTTCAGAGCTTCGGATGGGTCATCACTCACAACAGGAAACGTGGGTAACTGGAGCTTTTCAGCAGGTACTGTTGCGGTCAGATAGAAATTCTCCACGTAGATATCCATATTCCGAAGGAGAGCAACGGAAGAATACTTTTCCTTGTAGGTCTGCCGAAAAGCCCCCAGGAGCCGGACCACGTCCTCTTCCCTGTTGAGATGAATCGACGGGGCTCTGACTCGGGTCATTGAGCTGAAGGAACCAGAGAACCTCATATCCAGTTCGAGGGCAAGCACCGCGCGTCCGGTATCCACCCCTTCGCTAGCGATATCCTTCAACGCTCGCTCTTTCAGCTTATCGACTGTTGCATTGAAGGCTTCGTAATCTTTGAAATACCCTTTCCTTTCGCTGGAAAGCACCAGGTGCTGCGACGTTTCGTATTTTTGCTTGAGGTCCAGGGTTGCACCACCCAGGGCACAAAAGACGCTGGCGAAAGGAAAGACCAGACACTCTCGTACCCCGAGGTTCATTCCATAATCGGCACAATGCGTCGGCCCCCCTCCGCCATAGGCGAACAAGACGAACTCCTTGGCATCCAGCCCTCGCAGCGCCATTTCTTTGGAAAGCACATTGGCAATGCCATGGTCCAACACGGATCTTATAGATGCGGCTGCCTCCACATCAGTCATGCCCATCTGGCGGGCAATCTTGTCAACCGCCTTATGGGCCAGGGTGGCATTCAGCCTCATCCGTCCTCCCAGGTAGAACCCCGGGTTGATGTAACCCAACACCACATCAGCATCAGTCACCGTGGGCTCAGTCCCACCGAGGTTGTAGCAGGCCGGCCCCGGATTCGCACCCGCTGAGTGCGGACCTACTTCCAATCTGTTGCCCAACGCAGCGTTGATCCTGGCGATACTTCCGCCCCCGGCTCCGATAGTCCTCACGTCAACCATCGAAGCCTCAGTGGCCCACCGGTCTATGACAGGCCACTCGTCATAGAATGAGATACTCCCATCACGGACAATTCCGAAATCGAAGCTTGTCCCTCCCATATCAGTCGTCAGGATATTGGGAAAGCCAAGCGTCTCTCCGACATACTGCGAACCGAACAACCCGGCAATCGGACCCGCACCGAACGTGTCTACCGCCCGCGTCCGAGCCAGCTTGGCTACGCCTCCCACATTGTTTACCATCACCAGTGGCTTCGAGTAACCAAGAGTCCTCAACTCCTCACCCAGCGCTGAAAGTTGGTCGGTCATCTCTGTATGCATGTAAGCCGAGAGTATGGTTACGTTGGCGCGGGGATACTCATGCCATTTAGGTTGGACGTCGCTGGACAACAGCACCGGCATATTGCCGAGATAGTTCTCGGGGTATTCTTCTTGAATAACCTGTCTGACCAACCGCTCATGCATCGGGTTAAGAAAAGACCACAGAAGGCAGACCACGAATCCTCTGACACCTTTGTCCACCAGGCAGCGTATCTTGTCCCGGACTTCGGCGGCGTCGAGTGGGACCAACACACCTCCATTCGAGTCCACCCTTTCATTCAGACCCACCGTAAGGTCAAACGGAATCAGCAACTCTGGTTTGCGGCAACGGTACATATGCCTGCGCTCTTTTGGATGGAGGCCGTCGGCCCACTGGCGCCCTCGGCCAACGAGCATCATATGTTCGTGACCGGCAGTGGTTATCAATCCCAGCCGAGGTCCTTTCCGCTCTATCAGCGCATTCATCGCCAGGGTCGTCGAATACCTGATGACTTCAGTTTCTTCCAGAAGCTGACTCAGGTTCATTCCGACGTTCTTAGCCGCCATCTCCAAAGCTCGCTTGAAGCCAACGGCCAGGTTATGCGGAGTCGTCTGTGTCTTCGACCAATACAGATCATCACGGAAGTGCAGCAGGCAATCCGTGAATGTTCCTCCGATATCTATGTCAAGAGTCGCTTTCATCCGATCGTTCCACCTGCTAACAAGTTCACTTCACCTGTGTCATAACGAGTCTAACACCCGGACAATGGAATGCAAGCTAACGGCTGGGGTGGAAGCGGGTACCTCCCCCTCAGTGGTAATGAAGAATCCTCTTTTTCCTCCAGCCTCAACCATTTGCCGCACACACTCTTTCAATTGGTCTCCATTCTCTAACAGCAAGCCGTCAGCGATGGAACCAGCAAAGCCAACTCCTCTGTGAACGGCCTCATCACAAAGAACTTTGAATGGCACGGTGCTCCCAAATGCAAAAGCCGTCGCTCCGAGAGACAGCACATCGCCGAGACTTTCAGCCTGGACTCCCGGAGCAGATAGGAAAAGCCGCGAATCATAGAATTGCGTCAGGTTGACAATGGTATCCAGGCTCTCTTGTACCGACGCAAAAAGTGACGCATCCTGCACCGGCAACTCGGGATCGATCAAAAGTATGCCATCCACCTGAAGCTCCATGTAAGTTTTGCATAGCCTGAGCACGGCCGCTGCCGACCGATGTGCCCAGACCGCCCTCTGCTCACCGTTTCTCAGCCAACCTTCCTCGCCGGCTAGCCGTCGTGCGAGCGCGAACGGACCACTGACCGTCGCTATCACTGCCGTATCTCTGCCAACAATCTTGTTTAGCCGTTCAAGGACTTCGCGGACTATGGGAATTCTTCCTCGCTTCTCCAGGGGTGGGACTTCTCCCGAGTCCCACCCCTCGCACGCTTCAACCTCCAGCACGGGATCGACTGGATTAGAAACAGCATCGTAGCGGAAAAGCCTCTGACAAGCCTGCAATGAATTGGCCAATCGAGTGGCGGATGAGTACAGTTCTCTCTCAGGAATTTGCATGTAGCGCGAGACCACCGTACCCAACAGCGGGATGAAGGGTGGCCTATCAACCATTTCACCTGCCAGGGCTGCGCGCACACGCTGTTTGGAAGTCAACGGCATGTCAGTTTCTCATCCCTTGTGAGTTTCCAACATGGCATTGTGGTACTTGTCCAAACACATCTTCCAGCCTGGTCGGACAAGAAAGGAGGTGTTGCAGGACTCTACTATGCTCGGGCCAAGGACCTGGTTCCCGCAGTCGAGTCGCTCCCACTGGTATATATTCGTGACACAAGGACTGCTATCCCAGTGAACCGACCTGGACCCTTTCATGGCAGGCCGTGCGTCGCTCCCATGCAATTCTTGCTCAGGAGCCTCGTAGTGGTGGACCGGGACCATTGCTTTCAGGCTAACAACCTCTACTGCATCGCCTGTGCCTACCAGGGTTTTCAGAGCCGTCGCCAAAATGGCACCAAAACCTGGGGTATCGGACTCCTTCTTGAGCGACAACAATTGTACTGCCTGGAGCCCCTTTTTACCTTTCAGGACAACCTCCAGCGTGTACAGAATGGTATCTGGGTCAAAGCCTTCTGTCTGAATATCACGCCTTGCGTTTTTGACCAGGGACTGCACGATCCCGGTCAGAACGTTGCCTTCATCGCCCCTCAAACAATTCAGGTCTATGCTGACTGGACACTCATAGGCATGCACGATGTCCAGTGATGAAGACCCGAAAGCACAGGCAGCGGGATTATAGGAGAAGACCATAATCTTTTCGATTCCAAGCCGGGCGGCATAGCCGCAGCATCGCAGACCACCCCCGCCACCAAACGAAAAAAGGGTCAGCCCTTTGGGTTCCATTCCGTGCTGATGGAGGGCCTTGCGGATTTCTTCGGCTCCGGCATCCTCGGCTGCCTGCACTACGCGCAAAGCGGCCTGTTCTTTCGAGAGTTTCAGTTTCTGAGCCACTTGCTCCTGAAGAGCAGCCTGCGCCTTCTCTAAACTCACCTTGCGCCTGCCCCCCAAGAAGTACTCAGGGTCCAGGTGACCAAGGACAAGGTCAGCATCAGTCACCGTGGCGATGGTTCCGCCAAGTTCGTAGGCCACCGGCCCGGGCAATCCCCCGGCGCTCTGCGGTCCAATAAGGATGCGTCCCGAGGGATCAACCCTTGCGAAGGCGCCGCCACCGCCTCCCGAAGAATCCACTCGGACCATGGGCAACCCCAATGTTACCCCTTCCACGACCGATTCCCGTGTCGTGACAGGTTTCCCTCCACGCACAACGCCTATATCGAGGCTGGTACCGCCTACATCGATAGAGCAGAAATCCTTGATTCCGTAGAGTTTCGATGCGACTGAAGTGCAACCCAGAAGGCCAGCGGTGGGCCCCGAGCCCAAGGTACTGAGGGCGGTGCTCTTCGCAACTCGCGCTACGCCCCCCATGGCATGAGTCACCAGCAATGGGGCGCGATACCCTAATTGCCGAAGGCTGTCTTCGGCTTTGTACAGGTAGCGCACCATATCTCGATGGATATAGGCGTTTGCTATCGCAGAACACACCCGAACGAAATCATCGTGGTGCGATGTAACGTCACTGGAGGCAAAAACCGATACGGAACCCAGGTAATGACGCGGATACTCCTCGTATATAGTGGACTTCACCCGCTGCTCGTGAACCGTGTTGAGTTTTGCGTTCCTGAGACAGACCACTAGCGAGCGCGCTCCAGAGTCCAGCAGACGCTCCACGGCAGCTTTGACTTCTCTCTCGTCCAGTGCTATCTTCACCCGACCCGAAGCATCCACCTCCTCCTTTACGCCGGCAACCATGTTGGATAGTAGTAGCCCCCCGAGCCGGCCTCTCATCTCTTGAGAGGGAGCATACATAGAGTCTTCAAACCCTTCAGTCACCAAAACACCCAGTTTAGGTCCATTCTTCTGGATGAGGCAGTTTGTCCCCACCGTGCTCGAATACCTGATCAACCTTGTCTGCTGAAGGAAGGTCTTAATGTCAAGCCCGAACCGCCCAGCAGCCTCATTGAGGCAATCGAGGAAACACACTGTAAGATCGTGCGGAGTGGTGTCAACCTTAACGATTTCAGAACGGTCGTTGGCGGAGATGAAGCCATCAGTGAAAGTACCGCCGGTGTCGATGTCGACGGTGAATTCTGTCCCTTGAATTATTTCATTGAGCATTTTGTACACCCTACTTGAGGATCAGGACGATGTGTGACATGAAGATCGACGTGCGACTTGGGCTAGGCTTTCATTGACGACAACCACTTCTCCGGGTCCGGGTAAGGAAGTCCCAGTGCGTATGAGGCGGCTTCCTCGACTTCAACGGTGGTTTCAGCGTTATATCTTTCCGCTTCTTGCTTTGTGAGAACACCCATCTCAAGCAATTTCTTTCCGTATCGCCCCAGGGGCTCCTTTTCCCACGCCTCCATAACCTCTTCCCTGGTCCGATAGGATTCATGGTCGCCCTCTGATTTCTCATGCCCCTCATGGAAAGTCTCTTGAAAATGGGGACTCAAGCGATAGGTCTTGGCCTCGATAAGGCTAGGTCCGCGGCCCTCCCGGGCTCTCTCGACACAATCGCGCACCGCTTCATAACAGGCAAATACATCATTCCCATCCACAACGATACCCGGCATCGCGTAACCCACCGCCCGGTCAGCAATGTTTCTCACGGAGCATGAACTTCCAAAAGGCATGGAGATTGCGTATTGGTTATTCATGCAGAGATATACGACAGGCAAATTCCACAAGGCCGCAAGATTCATGGCCTCATGGACCGGTCCCCGTTCCGCCCCTCCATCGCCGAATATACACAAGACTACTCTTCTTGATCCCGACAGCTTTGCTGCCAGGGCTGCACCTGTATAGGCACACTGGACATCGCCTATTACTCCTGTCAATGGTATCCTGCTCTCCAGTCCCCCGATGAGCGAACTGTTGCCGACTTCATTGATCCGGGGCGACTGTCTGCACATGCTGCTTGCCAGGAACAACTTCAAAGGTACGCCCCTGCAGCAAGCCCAGTTTTCATAGCCTGCGGAAGGAGTCACAAGATCATCCGGCAACAGCACAGAACTGGCAGCCGCGGGCATGGCTTCCTCCCCTGTTCTCAAATGCATCCACCCTGGGAAGTCGCCAACCCGATTCAGTTCCAGCAGCTTAGTCTGGAGCTTTCTGGACAACAGCATTCTGCGATACATGTCCAGCATATGTTGCTTCGGTATGTCCAAATGTCCCTCCATCCAGCAACAAGATGTTAACGATGCACAGGGGAGTGAGAGATTATCTCACTCCCCTGGTCTCAATACCCGCTGCAACGTTCAACTGGTATATTCGTTCTTTGATCTGTTAAGAGACCCGCTCTATTTCTGCACCCTAAACTTTGCGGTGGCAATGCTGGGGGGCCAAACTGCCTGCAATTCCTTCATGTCATCAGCCCATTGAACGCCAGTTACGAGCCCCGGGGAAACTATGCCATTGTCAGCCATCGTGAGACGCGGATAATTGTCTGACCAGACGATATACGGGTCCGGAGCTTTTATGTCCACCTTCCTCATCGCGTTAGCGATGTCCTCAGGATTTCGGGAGGCAGCCATCTCAATGGCCCTTGCCAGAACGAAGACTTTCTGCGCGCCATGGGCTACTGCCGTTGGGTTCAACTTGCTATCAGGGTAAAGCTTCTTGAAGGCATCCTGGAAGGCCTTAAGCGAAGGCACCGTTAAATAGGCTTCGCTGTAGATGTCAGAACCAATACCGAAAAGATTGGGGCGGGCAAGAAGCTTCTTGGCATCTGGACCGAGCGCATCGCGCACAGAGGCATCCATGCCAGTAGCAACTGCGACCATCCACGGGTAGTAATCGTAGGCATTGCATGCCTTGAAAAACGCTATGCCATTCGCGGCGGGACCATTATATATCACAAAGTTTACATTAGCAGACTTGAATTTCAGGACCAGTGGCGAATGGTCAGTAACCGTAGATGGGAAGCTGTCCTTCACCACAATGTTCTTGTAGCCCAACTCAGCAAGGCGCGCCACCGCGGTATCCGAGGCCTCCACATAAGTCGGTGTGAGGGTTGCGATGCCAATACGATCTGTCGGCGCCCCATATGTCTTCACCAACGAATCTATCATCTCGGCCTCTGAATTTCCGACCTGCGTTCCATATACCTGTATGCTGAACAGATAGCGGTATCCTTTTTGGAACTGCGTCGTGTCATTCAGAACTGTCACAGCCGGTATCTTGTAACGCTCAAACAACGGTACAGATGCCAGCACCTCCGCTGTCGAGGTTGGCCCCATGATGGCGACAACTTTCTCGGATACGACGAGACGCTCGATTTCAGCGGTACTGGTTGGCACCGTGCTGTCACCTGCACCCTGGGCATATACCAACTTTGCGCCACCGAGGCTTTTGATACCCCCCGCATCATTGATCATTTGGACTGCGACCTTTTCTCCCGCCATGAAGGCGCTGCCATAGAAGGCGATCGGCCCGCTCAGGTCCTCGATCAGTCCGATCTTTATCGGTTCAACCGGAGTGGGCGATGGAGTCGGTTTGGCTGTTGTTGTGGTTGCGGCTGTGGTCGTACTAGCGGCAGTAGACGAAGAAGTTGTTGAACTCGCAGTTGTGGTTTTTGCCGTCGTGGTCGTGGCCACTGGCTTGATTGTGGTCGTTGCAGACTTGGAACAGCCAACACTTGTCGCAATCAAGCTCGCAATCGACACCATGATAACTAAGATAATAGCCCGTTTTCCCATAGATGCCTCCCTTATTTACTTGAATACCGTAATGCTAAGGAGTATGGCTATCAAATCACCTGTAGCCGTTTACGTTATGATGCGTCTGGCACTTGAATAGCACTCAGTCTCAGGGCCAGCAGGTCTTTGTGAACTCCAACGCGCAAAGCACGTCCTTGATGGCTAAGGTATCCCCATTGGGAAGCAGGAACAGCCCGTTGGCCATGCCCATCACCCACAGGTCAAGGCAGTAGGCTCGTTTCAATGCAAAGATTCGGGTGGCACGCCCGGTCCCGGCGATATCGACATCAAGAATACCCTCTGGAGAACGCATGTTCGCATGCCACTTATATGGTACCGTGAACATGCTCCGAGGGTCATACCACGTACCAGTCACGATCAAGTTGGCATCAGCCTTCGGGTTGACTCCGTTGTCGTAAACAAAGTGCCTGCCGTCATCAAGCAGGTGAATAAATCCCCGGTTGACTATACCAGCCCAGGACTGGCCGACAAACTGCAGTCGCTTGTCATAGCCAATGTACACGCACGAATCTGACCTCATCCTCGCTTCCAGATTCAACTGATTCACCGGGTGTGCATGGGTTCCCCGACCATCCTTGAATACGAAAGTCTTCCCCATCGCCTTGATGGTCCCCTCAACGGAGGTATACTGATCGAAGTTATTGCCTTTCTTTGCAAGCTTGTCCGCGTCCTTCATGATGTCATCCCAGTCCTCCCCCTTATACCAGGACGTCTCCCCCACCGCGGTAACCTTGATGTCAAACTCAATCCCTGTGTCCTTGCCTTTGGCGAAGAAGTAGGGTGGAGCACTGACAAACTCCACGTCCTTGATCTTCATCATTACCTTGTCTTTTCCAGAAACGATCTTCAGATCTTCGAACTTGAGGAAATCATTGGGACAAAAGCCATTAACAATAAAATCGTTGTCATGCATCACCCCCTGCTCTTTCACCGGAATCATTACAAATATTGTGCTGAGGGTAGCCGCGTTATCGGCCAGAAAACCTCCGGGGGATTTGCCATCAAGAAGATACGCTGACACAAAGAACATTATGTGATAGCCGTCAACTGTTGCCATTACCAGATGCTGGGGCCAGCCTTCAAATTTGTCCAGGTCCTTGTTCAGCGTGGGGTAGTAGCATTGCTCATGGTGCAAAGTTAGAGGGGCCTTTGGATACACTTGCCCTTTCATGGTTTCCTCCCTTTTCACTTCCACTTGACTGGGAAACTGTGACACAAGTTGTCTGTGGGTCTGCGCTCCCATCGCATACGACGGAGAACGTAATTATCGCCCACCCCTCACCGGTCAAACATCACCCATATGAATGATGCTTCATTCGCGAATGCGATAATACTATACTGTAACCTAGTTGTCAACACATTAGGACAATCAAATTACTCTTCATTCAGGTCCACTATGTTGCATTTGTTATCACCGTGGTGACCAAGAGGCAGCTAATAGTCACTACTCGATTCTGTTCTAGATATGATACTGAACTCGCTTTGGGTCAGCATGGCTTTGAAGTTAACAAATCAAAGCTCTCCCTGGTTACACCCGGTTATGAAGTATCAGTTCAGGGTTATCGGTGATCTGTGCGGTACATCCGGCGGGTTTGACAGGCAGTTTGCCGCGTTATACCATAGGCAACGGTCTTCGGGGCTGAAAGATCGAGGTTTTGGCGCTGATATGAACGAGTGTTCAGTCGTCTCCCTTTCGGCAACAACATTAGCAAGCGGGGCACCTTCCCAAAGGATGGTCCCGCTTCACATTGCGTCACTGGGTATGGCCCACATCAACAAGACTGTCGGCGCTGAGACGCAGATACGGTTCCTTGAAACCCAGACAGGGAGACGCAATCGCCTGGCTCCAGGAACAGGGATCCCCGCTTCTCCCAGGATGACACCCAGTTATGCTTTGACAACCGACTTGCGCAAGGAGAATGAAGAAGAATGGCCGTTGGAATAGTCTCGTACGGTGCCTATATTCCCATCAGTAGATTGAGTCTGGCAAAAGTTAGCCAGATGTGGGGCGGTCAGGCAAGAACGGGCGAAAAAGCTGTAGCCAATTGCGACGAAGACAGCCTCACGCTAGCCACTGAAGCCATTTCAGATTGTCTCACCGGCATCGACCGTCAGTCCGTCGACAGCCTGTACCTCGCCAGCACTACGCCCGTCTATTACGGAAAGCAGAGCGCCTCGATAATCGCCAAGGTCGTCGATCTACGTCGAGAAGTACTCACAGCCGACATCACAGGTTCGGTGCGGTCCGGGACCATCGCTTTCGGGAGTGCCATGGACGGTATCAACGCAGGCTCGGCAACACGGTCACTTGTTGTCGCCTCGGACTGCCGCGTGCCAGCACCTGATTCAGAATTGGAGATGCTGGCAGGCGATGGTTCGGCAGCGCTTTTGTTCGGGAACTCCGATATCGCGGTTGAAATAGAAGGCAGCTATACCATCACCAGCGATTTCATGGACATATGGAAGAGGCCGGAGGACACATATCTTCACACCTGGGAAGACAGGTTCCTGATTGAGTGCGGCTACTTCGACCATGTTAAAGAGGTGGTAAAGGGCCTTTTCCAGCGATATGGTGTAAAACCCGGAGATTTCGCCAGAGTCGTTCTTTATCCTTACGACGCAAGGAGGCACTCCGAGCTGGCAAAGCAACTGGGGTTCGACAAGAGCCAGATGCAGGACCATTTGCTCGCTTCCATTGGCCACACAGGCGCTGCATCAACTCTGATGATGCTGGTGGCCGCACTGGAGGAGGCAAAGGCCGGGGACCGGATCCTTCTGATCAACTACGGCGATGGTGGAGACGCATTCATCCTCAGGATAACTGAACAGATAGAGAGAGTTCGCGGTCGACGCGGCATCAAAAGAAACCTGGCTTCCAAGATAATGCTGCCCAGCTACGGAAAGTACGTCCACTATCGCAACCTGATGGAATGGGGCATAGAGTACTCGCCGCAGCCCCTCGCTTCTCTGGCCATGTCCTGGAGAGACCGAAACATGATCCTGGGCTGCAAGGGCAACAAGTGCACGGAGTGCAGCAACATCATGTTCCCTCCACAGAGGGTATGCAGTTGGTGTCAGACGAAAGACAAGTTTGAAGAAGTGAGACTGTCGGACAAAAAGGGAACTTTGTTCACCTACAGTAAGGACAGCAGCAGTTTGGTTACCCTGGACCCACCAAGTGTAATAGCCATTGTCGACTTCGAGGGTGGAGGGAGGTTTTCCACAGTGATGACCGACCGGGACCCGGACAAGATCGAGGTAGGCATGCCCGTGGAGTTGACACTGAGAAGAGTCCATGAGGCAAGGGGCATACACAACTATTTCTGGAAATGTCGGCCGCCGAGGGCCTGAGGGAGAAAACAATGAGCGAGAGCATCAAAGATAAAGTTGCCATTGTCGGCATGGGATGCAGCGAGTTCGGAGAGCGTTGGGACGCCGGGTTCGAGGACCTGGTGATAGAGGCCGCATATGAGGCCTACGAAGATGCAGGCATTGAGCCCAAGGACATCGAAGCGGCATGGTACGCCAGCACAACCCGTTCGGCAATCGGCGGCGCAGGTTCGACAAGCCCACAAACTGGGATCGGTATCTCATTGCCACTGAAGCTGCAATACAAAGCGGTAACACACGTGCAGAATGCCTGCGGGTCGGGGGAAGATGCAGTAAGAAACGCAGCTTTTGCCGTCGCCGCCCGCGTCTATGACGTCGTCCTGGTCGTTGGAGTGGAGAAGTTGAAAGACCAGGGATATGGCGGGCTCGTCCAAGCGAGCACCCCTCCCCACACTGTATACGGGTTAGGGGGCAGCGGGCCAGGATGGTACGCGCTCGCAGCCACCAGGTACTTCCACAAATACGGTCTATCGCCTACCGAGGGGAAAAGACTCCTGGCAATGATATCGGCGAAGAGTCATCATAATGGGGCTCGAAACCCGAAGGCGCATTTGAAACGGGAGGTGACTGTAGACCAGGTAATGAACGCCCCAATCATCGCCTGGCCTTTGGGACTGTATGATTGTTGCGGGGTCACCGACGGAGCTTCAGCCCTCATCCTGTGTCGGGCTGAAGATGCGAAGCGCTATCGGAAGGACTACGTACTCATAAAGGGTGTCGGGCTTTCTGTCGGTCCTGGTCAGGGTGGCATCAGGACTGACTACGATTACACCTACTGGGATGAAACGTACTATGCCAGCCGTGAAGCCTACTCCCAGGCAGGAATAAAGAACCCTCGAAAAGAGCTTGATCTGGCAGAGGTACACGATTGCTTTTCCATCGCAGAGTTGATCACCGCGGAATCGCTGGGAATCTGCGAGGTAGGCCGTGCCAGAGAGGACATCGAGTCAGGCGCCTGGACACAGGAAGGGGATATCCCCATCAACTTGAGCGGTGGACTCAAGTCATTTGGCCACCCCGTAGGCGCGAGCGGCTGCAGAGAGACTTACGAAATATGCAAACAGCTCCAGGGCAAGGCCCAGGATAGTTCCCGGCAGTTGTCTGGCAATCCACGCATGGGACTGGTACATAACCAGGGTGGAACCCCTGGCAAATTCGCCTGCGCCGTGTGCATATACGGCCTTCCTGAATAGACCATAGAATTGCCAACAGTGCGCAGGCTGTCGATCAATCTGCCTTGATGCCCTGGCAAGGACATGGGTCTATCCAATTCGTCGCTGATGTCATGCCAGGGCTATACTTCAGTTGAGATCTTACGAGACCATTTTTTCCTTTGACTAACTATGGACAGTAGACCGCTTGACCACATCACAGTTCTTGATTTGACACGCAACATTGCCGGCTCCTTGTGCACTAAGCTGTTGGCAGATTTCGGGGCCGACGTCATAAAAGTAGAGAGCCCGGGAGAAATACAGGGAATAAGGGATCAGGCCCCATTTGTTCACGATGAACGGGGGCCAGAACTTAGCCTGTGGTCGCTTTACCTGAATGGCAACAAGAAGTGTGTCACGCTGAATCTCGAAACGGATGTCGGAGTCAGCATTTTCAAAAGGCTTGCCATGAAGGCCAACCTCGTACTTGAAGACTTCGCCCCTGGAACAATGGAACGCCTGGGCCTTGACCATCAAGCACTCATCAAACTCAAGCGCAATCTCTCAATGGTTTCGGTATCCAATTTCGGGCAAACAGGACCATATAAAGACTACAGTGCAGTTGAGATCACTTTCGAAGCCCTTTGCGGAGTGATGTACGGGCTCGGCCCGTACGACGAACCCCCGGTCAAGAACGGGGGTTCAGTCTTCCAATGCATGGCAGGTTTGGCAGCCGCAGGAGCGGTTTTGACTGCCCTCTACGATAGAAATCAAGAGGATGCGGGAACATACATCGATTTCTCGATAGCGGAAGCCATCCTCCATTCAGTGTGCGTGCCTTTTGTCAGGTACACATATACCGGGCAGGTCCAGCGCCGCGAAATGAAATACTCGGGAGACGGGCATGCTGCGATACCAACCACAGACGGTTTCATAACGCCTTTCATCTTCGGTTATGTCGATATGGAGCTGTTGTCACATCTAGTCGAGGAGCCTGAGCTGGCTGAACCCAAGTTCTCTTCATATCACAGCCGGATAATGAACTTGCGCGAATTCGATTCGGTGCTCAAGAGAGCTTTCGCCAGCCATTCCAAAGGGTTCTTCCACACGGCTCAGGAGTATGGGTTCGGCTTCGCGGCTATCGAGAACATCGCAGAAGTCGTAAAGTCACCCCAACTCGCGGCCAGAGAGTTTTTCACTCCAATCGAGCACCCTGTCGTCGGGGAAGTTGGCATTCCATGGCCTCCTTTCAAGACATCGGAGGAACTGGTCCAGTCCACTCCCACTCACATTGTTGGAGAGGACAACCGTAAGATATACACCGAGCTACTGGGCATCAGTGAAAACGACCTGACCAGACTCAAAGCCGAGGGGGTCATATAGCCATGAAAGGCAGTTTGCCATTGGAAGGGGTCCGCGTCCTCGAACTTGCGACGCAGATCGCCGGCCCGTTATGTGGCAAATACCTGGCGCTCGCAGGCGCCGAAGTGATACGAATAGAGAACCCCAAGCGACTTGAGGCTGCCAGGTTCGGAGACTACCCAGGAAACAGGGTGGACGGCGACTTCTGGAACCGGGGAGGAAGGTTCCATGAATACAACACTAACAAGAAAGGGATAGGCATTGACTGGCATCATCCGAAAGGGATAAAGCTGTGCCAGCAATTAGCCGCCATTAGTGATGTTGTCATAGAGAACTTCGCCCCGGGAGTCCTCGAAAAACGGTCCCTTGGTTACTCTTCGATGCGGCAGGTAAGACCGGATATCATAATGCTTTCGAGCAGTGCATACGGGCAGACCGGCCCATGGAGGAGCTACAAAGGATACGGGCCCACGGTCGAGGCAGTGAGCGGCCTGGCCCACATATCCGGCTATCCCCACAGGCATCCGGCAGTAGCAAGGACGGCTATGGTGTCTGACGTCGCAGCCGCCATGTTGGGCTATTACCTGATACTTATTGGCTTGAACCATCGCAAACGAACAGGACGCGGTATGTACGTCGACCTGGCACAGTATTCATTGATAGTATCGCTAATCGGGGATGTTGTGCTCGATGCCAAGGTAAACAATACGGACCCGCAGCGTGAAGGTAATCGCGATCGTCTCATGGCGCCTCATGGCGTATTCAAGTGTCAGGGTGAGGATAAGTGGGTGTCCATCGCTGTAGCGAAAGATGATGAATGGAAGAAGTTGTGCCAGGAGATGGGACAACCGGAATTGGGTGTCGACCGAAGATTCGCAGATACAGCATCACGTTATGCCAATCAGGGTGAAATCCACGCCTTTGTCGAATCGTGGACGGCGAATCTGGAACACCATGAGGTGGCCGAGAGACTTCAGAAATTGGGGATATCGGCCGCCCCGGTTCTTAATGCAAAAGAACTTCTCATCGACTCCCACTTCCGGGCCAGGGGTTGCTTCCACACTGTCGATTTTCCCAGCCAGGATAGCGCACAGGCAGACCGGCGTCTTCACCTGGGAGCACCTTGGCGCATTCCAGGGGCCGAGCGGCAGGTTGGACCGTCGCCGCGGTTCGGGCAACATAATGCCGAGGTCTTCCAGAGTCTCCTGGGTCTTTCTGACGAAGAGTTCGACACTCTGAACAAAGAGGGGGTGATATCTGGCAGTCCTGTGTCCGGATGCTTGCAGACTGGCTCGGCAATCGAACCTATACCCGAGGACGTTTCAAAGGAATTAGGGTTAATCCAGGAATACGATCCGGATCATGAGCACAGGTTAGGCCTGAAGTGAACGCCCGAACCTTTGGGGCCAGGCGTGTATCGACATCCTTATTCTGCCAGCATCACGTGTAGCGGACCAAGCAGGCAGATGCACTACTTTGTCTTTGTCCGTGAAGGCAACGCGACGACCGCAGAGCCTCGATTGGCAACTTTGCCTTCATGGTCTTCGCACCAGATCTCGCACTCGACCAGATTTTCGCCGTCTTTTACCTGTTTGTTTGCTACCTTGCCCCGGTATGTCACGTTCTTGTTGGGATAGAGCATTCCGCGGTAGGAGCACTTTATGCTTTTCAAGTCGCCATCTATCCCGATCCAGTCTTGCAGCATCTGTCCGTGCGCAGAAAACGCCAGCCACCCATGAACGATGACTCCGGACAGACCTCCCGCTATTGCAGCATCCTTGTCATAATGAATTTCGGTGAAATCGCCAGACACGCCGGCCCATTTCACCAATTGCCTGGTGGTCACACGCTTTACCAACTTCGGTACTTCGCTTCCGACTACCACATCCTCAAAGAAGACCTGGTTCTGCATACTTTTTGACTCCTGCTGTGTGTGCTTGAAGATTCGGTGTAGGAGAGTTAGTACTTAATTCCGACGTTCTTGCCAAGGGCTACTAATTCACCGCTCTGGTTGGTGTAGCTCTTCTCGAACATGAAGAAAAGCATCTTGCCCCTGGACGTATCTTTTTCTTCAACACTGACCAATTTGTCGGTCACGCTTATCCTATCGCCAGGCCTGATCGGCTTGAAGTATATGAGTTCATTACCTCCGTTCAGGCCACCAGTGTTAAGCTTGCAGCGCACGCTCCTGACCCATTCTCCGCCTTCGTCCTGTCTCAGCGCAGTATGAAAAGCAGGTGGCGCAACGATCCCGCCGAACCTGGTCTTCTTTGCGTAAGCCTCATCGGAGAAGAGGGGATTAGGGTCACCAATAGCGTCGGCGAATTTCGCTATCCAACCCTTCTCAACCTCGTATACCTTCGGCCCCCAGACATGTCCCACCATTTTTCGCATTTCGTCGGTTATCACAGATTCTTCGTTCATACTTCCTCTGAAACTTTCTGGCTTCTGTACTTCAACCTCTCGCTATGATTGATGGGACGAGGCAGGTTTCACCAAGTCCTTCGCCAGCGTGTTCGGGATCTTGTTCGCCAGATCTTCAACAGTCCAGATACCGGGACCTCCAAAAATCGTCTTCACCGGCTTCAAAGGCCATGAATAAAGCGATATTTCAGATCCACTTACATCGAATACCTGTCCAGTGATGTTGGCGGCCGAGTCGCTTGACAGGAACACTACCATGGGGGCGACTCCTCTGGGGTCTCGACCTGGACCGCCACCTCCCAGCCCATGCTTTTCTCTCTCTCTGCGCGCCTCCTCAGTTAAGGTCATACGCGTGTCCGCATGAGGGAAGATAGCATTGCTTGTTACTCCATATTTTGCCAGAGAATTAGCGCAGACCGAGGAAAGGCACAACATCCCCGCTTTTGCAGAACCATAGTTGGCCTGGCCCTGGCTAACCCCGTAAGAGGCGTTGGATGAAGTGAACACCAGCCGTCCGTATTTCTGTTCGCGCATCAGGGCTGTGGCATGCCTTGTGCAGTAGAAACTGCCATACAGATGCGTCTTAATTACGATATCCCACTCCTGCTCGCTCATGTTGAAGATCATCCTGTCCCGAAGAACTCCGGCGTTGTTCACCAGGATGTCTATCCTGCCGAACTTGTTCACGGCAGTCTTGATTATGTTCTCTCCACCCTGCCAACTGGCAACACTATCGTAATTCGGTACGGCCACACCTCCGTCTTTGACAATGTCTGCAACTACTTTGTCAGCCGTTGAAGTACTTTGCCCGCTGCCATCAGGAGTAGTCCCGTAGTCATTGACTACAACCCTGGCCCCCTCTTTGGCCATAAGCATGCATATTTCACGCCCAATCCCTCCACCACCGCCGGTCACAACAGCTACCTTACCTTTAAGAAACTCGCCCATGGATGGACGCCTCCTTTTCGCTTAGCCTTTTCTATGTCGCACTGGTCGAATATAGGTCTGGCCAGGGTTTCTTTCAGGAATCTGCACACTTCGCGTTTCTTCTTCCGCCTGAACTACCCCTGTCTTCTGCCGTTCGTTGCCAGGGTGTCGATGAATGTGTCAATCCGCGATTGGGTCTGGGACTCGGAGTAATCGCGCTCATCGACAATATCACTCTCAAGGAACAGAGTCGGTATTTTCACATGGTCCTTAAGGACATTCTGGAGGTATATCTGGCCGATTGTGGTAGCCCGGCAGGACACACTGCTGTGCATGACCAAACCGTCTATCCGATATTCTTCTATCCAGTCCAGCAATCGCTGGACGGCGGGATGTCCCGGGCCACACAGTGCCTTCTTATGCAGCATGCTGAATCTATGGAAATACCAGCGGGCCAGCCTCTCCAACGGGTCATTGTACTTATGTGCATCTTCAAACGGTTCGTAGTGACAGTAGCAGGTCTCGATGACAGATACAGCCCCGTGGCTTTCGAAGTAGTTGAAGATATTCATGCTGTGCCAGGGCGGGAGACCGCCACCCCACAGCAAGCGGTATTTCTCCTCCGGCACCACACCGACCTTGTTCTTCACCCTTTCTTCCAGCTCACGATACAGTCCCTTGTAGAAATCGGTTGACTCCTGATATGCGGGGTAATACATCCCCGGCGGGACGCAACTCAACATATCCCCGGTTGGCATGGGACCGGGGATGGCCCGGCGTATCTCATAGCACTTCCACCACCATGTCCGCGTCTGTTCCGCGGTCTGCACCGCCTGCATCAGCCTGGCCTCATCCATCTTCCGACCAAGGGCCTTTTCGATGAAGGCCTTCAGTTTTTTGAGTTCCTCCATCTGATACTTGACGTACCTCTCGCGCACATCGTCAGGGTCAATGTAGTTAGGCGGCACCAGGACTTCAAAGGTCCCATAGGGCACGTTCATGTAGCGCCCCAAGGACTGGTACCACTTGAAACGGGGGTCACATCCGGCACTTGAACTGATAAGCATGGTTGGGTCGGCCATGCCGCCTTCAGGGGCATCTGGAGGTATCATGCCCAACTGCTTACGCTTGATGGCATGTCCAATCCCTGTGCGGACATAGCCACAAATGACATTTGAATACCCTTCTGCCTCTGCAGCGTCGATAAGGGGGCCAGCTCCTTTTTTGGCGGCACACACCGCACCATAGTTCTCAGTGTAGATAGGGACCACATCCATCGCGTACAACATTTCTTCAGCGATTGAAGACGCCATCACCCAGGCTACCGGGGCACCTTGCGCGGCCGCCTCCCTCGCCCTGGCATACATTCTCTTGACAAACTTGTAGGCTTCTCCTGCCGTCTGGGTGGACTTGGTCGCTGTCGTCTTCATGCCGCTCATAGTGTCGTGTTCGCCCCTAACCGATCATCTCCAGGAAAGCCTGGATGCGTGTTTTTAGCTGGCCGATAGCGGCGGAGCTATAGTCATGTTCCAGATGAAGCACTGGATAACCCAGCCCAGTCAAATAGTCCCTTACATCGGGGACGTCAAGCTCTACAGTGTCACAAAAGCGCATCGCACACAAGATAACCCCGTTTACTCCCCACTTCGATGCAAACTCCTTCAGGTAGCCAAAACGTGTCTGCATGTCAGACGCATGGTCTCCGGGGGGCTGACGATAAGTGCGCGCGCAGCGTATCTTGTCCAGATAGCGGTCGGCGAGGCCGTGCATCGGATCACCCTCTTCCGCAACATCGTCCCAAAAGTACTTGGTGCCGATGCAGAGATCGTCCATAACCACGTTCGCTCCGCATTCCTCGATGACACGCACAAATGAATCGTCATCCATTTCGGTCCCGTAGACCAGGATGCGAGCCGGCCTTTTCTGAGGTCCATCAGGTCGACGGGCCGACACTTCCACAATGACTTGCCTCAAAACGTCATTGGCTTCCCGGACTGGAACGGTCATACTTGCCACAACGACCTTAACTATTTCGGTGCCTGAGATCAATGGCGGATCGGACTTTCTCAGTTCATAGAGCCTGCGTAGCAGTCCACGGTGCTCGTTATGCAGGGAAATGGCTTCTCGCAGTCTGTTGTCGGTAAGCTCAGCGCCAGCGAACTTCCCCAGCGCCTGCCGCATACTTTTCAATTCGTCTTCGAAGAACTCGAATGAGGCTGAATCCAGCATATGAGGAACATTCAGATAATGGCTGAAGGGGCGAGGCTTAAAGTAGTTCCATATATCATATATTCTCAGGACCGTATCGCAACTATGCGGTATTACCAGCCCATCAAGAAAGTCGTATTCGCCTTTCATGGCGAGGTCGAAGCAACTCCGCACGAAGGGACACATGATCCGTTCCAAATAGGAATCGGCCACTGTTATCGGCTTGTTGGGGTCACCCATGATTCTGAATGGCACCAGGTCCAAGGCGGTGAACATTTCGACCGGAGGGAAGCAGCACATATACCCGACGACCTTCTTGCCCTGGGATTGAAGTTCCTTCGCCCGCCGTGTCCGGTTCTTATACAGTTGCTCTATCTCAGACAGGCCGCCCGCCTGCTTAGTTTCCCCTGACACCGCCAAAACAATGCTCCTTTCGTTTCCAATGGCCATGATGCGCGGGCAATGTTGCTCTTCCGGGACCGACAGACGTTGGGAATCCTATTGGCCGTTCCACTTCCGCTGGTAGGCTTCCTTAACCTGGGGATTCACCAACCCGAAGGGCCACTGCTTCTTGACCAGCACCGCGACTATCTCTTCGACGGGTCGATCGTATTTTATTCCCATCGAGGTAGGAGACGCACCGGCGGTGTGCGCAGTTACTATGACATTATCCAGCTTCAATATGGCCGCATCAAGGCCTATCGGTTCGGGATCAGTAACGTCAAGGGCAGCCCCTGCGATAACTCCGTCTACCAGGCAATCATAGAGTTCTTGAGTCTTGACAAGAGGCCCCCGTGCGGTGTTGATCAGATAAGCCGTCGGCTTCATTTTCTTGAATTGTTCAGTACCCAGCAGACCCTTTGTGGAAGAATTCAGAGGTGCGTGCACTGAAACGATATCCGATTCCATCAGCAGATTGTCCAGACTGGACCTGATTACGCCATTGGCTATGAACACGCTGTCAGGTGCATGAGGACTATATGCAATGACTCGCAGTCCGAATGCCTTGGCCTTCGGCACCAGCGCCTGGGCCGTGTGTCCCAGGCCAATAAGGCCCAGGGTCTGGCCCTTGAGCCGGCTCAACTTGGGCCAAATGTGCTGCCGAACGTAGGGCGCTGCGACGCTAGTCCATTTACCTGTCCTCACCGCATCGTTCAACGCAACGATCTTCCTAGTGCATGCCAGAATCAGGGCCATGGTGTGGTCAGACACCTCTTCAAGGCAATAGTCTGGAATGTTCACCACCATGATTCCCAGTTCGGTCGCCGCTTGAACATCCACCCCTTCGTAACCCACGCTCGTAGCCTGGATCATGCGACACCTGGGCAAGGCCTTCAGCACCCTTCTCGTCAACGGCTGAAGAGGCGCAGCGCAAATCACCGCATCTGCATCGACGGCAACGGCGATTATTTCATCCTCGCTGTCACAGTGGCGCTTCACCAGAGTGATGGCGTCGGTCTTCTTGCGGAACATCTGTCCATAGTCAGGTATTTCTTTCATTTCAAATACCTGTGCTACCTTCCAGGTCATGCGTCTCCTCCTCAGAGGAACTCCACCGGGAGCGCGGCAATAGAAGTCCCGCGCTAGCTAGCTAGAAGTTCGTTGCTGAATCCCGTCCCACCACATCTGCAAGATGCGCTGTTTGTTCTTTGGATTGCTGGCCAGCCGTTTCCTGATCCGCTCCTTATTCACCAGGAAGAGCAATGAGCCATAGATAAACCAAAGGTCAACAAATGGGTGCTCGTCTTTGAGTTGACGTTTCTCCCTGCCCTCGGTCAGAATATCAATCTGAGTTCGAATCAACTTGTCGGAGATCTTCTCTCTAAAGATTTCCTCGACATATGGCGTGGTGCTGAGGTACAGGAGCAATCTGGCCTGCCGGGGGTTATTCAGCAGGTAGTCGAACAGGGCTGAATAGTAGCTGAAAAAGCGGTCTTGCACGCTACCTGCCGGGGAGTACCCTGCAAACAAAGCCTCAGTGATATCACTCACCAGTTTCTGGTATACGGCATATACCAGGTCCTGCTTCCTTTTGAAGTAGATGTATAGTGTCCCGACGGCAACATCTGACGCCCGTGCGATTAACGACACAGGAACACCACGAATGCCCTTCTCAACTATCAACTGAGAGGTGACTTCAACAATCCTGTCACGCTTGTCCAGCATGTTGAAACCTGTCGGGCTTGACTCCTCTCCGTTCTTAGTGAGTCTCTCTGATTCCTTGACTTCACCGTCACCATTGTGCCTGGTCTTCTTCTTGGAATTACGTACGCTTGTTGTCATCCTTGAAATACCACCACTTTCTCAGACTTGGCCCATGTCAATTGACCCTGAACACCTCGATCGCGAAATCGGGGCACATTCTCCCACAAATCCCACATCCATTGCACTTCTCCGGTGCAACAAACGATGGTACGTTAGCCCCTTGCGAAGAAACCCCCTCGCCAGTTAATGAAAGGCACCCCTTTGCGCAGAACTGAATGCAAAGGCTGCAACCTTTGCAGAGTTGGCCGTCTATGACTACTTCGCCTTTAGCTGGCATCGCTGCTCCTCTACCTGCCCAACGGGCTGGTATCTAGTCTAAACTACGCCTTTGTCCTTCATAGAGGAGATATCTTCCCAGTCGTAGCCTAGCTCCAATAGAACTTCTTCTGTATGCTGCCCCAACTCAGGAGCGGGCATCCTGATGCTGGCAGGCGTCCTCGAAAAATGCAATGGGATGCCAACACTCTTGATCCTGCCCAGTGATGGATGTTCGAAATCAGTGATATAACCGTTCTCCAGGACTTGGGGGTCGGACATTACGTCTTTGATAGTGTTGACGGGGGCATAAATGAGTCCACCAACAGCGGCGAACCGTTCAAGCCATTCCTGCCGCGATTTCGTGGCAAAAACGCAGTCCATAATGTCAATGATGATGTGGCAGTTCTTCGACCTGACCTCCATGGTCTTGAAACGAGCGTCGCTTTCGTATTCTTGCATTCCCATCGCTCGGCAGAGCACTGGCCAATACCTGTCGGCCTGCAGCATGGCCAGGGCAATCCATTTCCCGTCCCCACATTGATAATGGTTGGAAAGGGGATTCCCCTCATGTGTACGTCTGTGCCGAGGAAGCGGCTCTCCCAATTGCAGAGCAGCCGCAATGTCCAAGCTAAGCAAATGGACCATGCTTCCCAACTGGGACACATCCACCTGCTGACCAATACCCAATCGTTCTCGGGCCACCAGCGCTGCGAGCACGGCATAGGCCAGCATCGTGGCACCGGTTTGATCAGCTATGCCTCCCATCATCATCAGTGGAGGCATATCAGGCTCACCAAGCGTACTCATGATGCCCGAACGGGCCAAACCACATCGGTCGAACGCCGGCATGGCAGAGTCAGGACCCTTAGGCCCATATCCGGAGGCGGTAGCGTATATCAACTTGGGGTTGTGTTTGCTGAGGGTGCCGTAATCCAGGCCAATACGTTCGGCCACTCCCTTGCGGAAATTCTGCACAAAGACGTCGGATTTCGCCGCAAGCCGGTATACTATTTCCTTCCCCTCATTCTGCGATAAGTCAACGGTAATGCTGCGTTTATTGCGATTGTTATTATCGAAGTAGAAGTTGCCGGCCGCCCGCTGGGTACTGAGTCCTGCGATCCGGGACATACCTCGAGCTGGTTCTCCAACCCTGTCTTCGATCTTGATTACGTCCGCCCCGAGGTCGCCCAACATCGCAGTAGCTACCGGACCCTGTTGCCAGATCGTCCAGTCAATTACTCGAATACCCTGTAACGGCTGCAATTCCATCACGTGTTGCTCAGGGGTACTTCGTGGCCCCGCAAACCATGCCCCTTTCCGCAACTACCTCTTCTGACCTAACCCACTTCGACCAGGCTGACACCTTTATGCAGCGCCTTCCTGTTCACATCCAACATGTGCTTGTTTCGCCCTGCGCCAAGTTTCTTTTCCAGAAAGCCTTCCACTTCCTGGACCAGGGGAATATCAGCAATCCTGAGATAAGCGCCCAAGAGAATGAGGTTAGCTATGCGTTTGTCGCCCAATTCAAGCGCTGCTGCGGTGGCCGGAATAGAGTACACCTTCACATCCTTACGGATTGCCTTGTTCTGCACGATGCTGCTATCAACAAGCAACATCCCTCCGGACCTGACACGATTTTCAAATGCAGTGGCATAGCCTGCGCTCATGGCTACAGCCACGTCCGGATTGAGCAGAATAGGAGAGTGCACGACTTCATCGGAAAGAGAGACGGTACACTCGCTGGCTCCTCCCCTGACAAGTCCACCGTAGTTGGGGAAGTACACCACGTTCTTGTACCTCATCATCCCGGCCTGGGCCAACATCTGGCCGAAGAGCAGTACCCCTTGACCGCCGAGACCCCCGATCATGACCGTGGACTTAGACACTCTTCACCTCGCTATCCAGGCTGTCCACATTCTTGAGTTCACCAAGAGGGAATTCGACGATCATCTTTTCCTCGATGAATTTCAGGCTGTCCAGCGGGGACAACCCCCAGTTTGTTGGACACGCTGAAAGCAACTCGACAAACCCGTAGCCAATCCCCTTCATTTGCTTCTCGAAAGCAATCTTCATCGCCTTCTTTGCTCTCTGATAGTTTGATGGCGTGTGCAGCGAACAGCGTGCGGCGTACGCCACCCCTTTCATGGACGCGGCCAGTTCGGCAACATGCAGCACGTAACCTTGTTTTCCAGCCTCCCTGCCCAGGGGCGTGGTCGTGCTTCGCATCCCGAGAAGTGTTGTGGGAGCCATTTGTCCGCCGGTCTGACCAAAACAGGCGTTATTCAGAAATATCGTCGTCAGTTTTTCACCACGCAGCATGGCATGCATGAAGTTGCCAATTCCAATGGAAGCCAGATCTCCGTCGCCCTGAACTGTAAATACTGTACATTCCGGACGGACTCGCTTGATTCCAGTTGCCGCCGCAGGCGCCCGTCCGTGGGCCGCTGCCAACCAGTCCAGGTGGATATTTGTATGGAGTGAACCGCTGCAACTGGGGCCTACCAGACCTATTGCCGTTCCACCGACCCCCAGTTCTTCCAGTACCTCTGAAAGCAGCCTTGTCACCATTCCATAATGACAACCTGAACAATACGTAATAGGGGCTTTTGTCATCAAGTGCGGTTTGACTACCACCGCTTCTCTTACCTGGGTCATGACATGCTCCTTATCTCTTCCAGTATCCTTTCGGGATGGATCATTCCAGACGGAGAATCTGAGTGCCTGCCCCAAATGCCGAGAAAGCGCACAGGGACACTTTCAAGGACTGCAGACTCCACGTCTTCTACAAGCTGCCCCTGGCTATCCTCTACGACAAGCACCTTTCCAGCCTTCTGGCCAAGCTTTCTTATCGCGGCTTTGGGAAAGGGCCATAGGGTGATCAACCGGACCACTCCTACTTTGATCCCTTCGTTTCGTGCCATATCAGCCGCCTCCTTAGCCATCCGGGCGCTGGATCCATAGGAAACAAGGAGCAGTGTTGCGTCCTCAGTGCGATATTCCTCGAACCTGACTTCGTTTGTTTCTACCCGCTTGTAGGCGTCCATGTAACGAGTGAAAAGGGCGGGGATGCCCAAGCCATACAACTCGTACATTGGGCGATGTCCTGCGACAATGTGCGAGTGTTTCCCGCCTCTGTTCGCCGTCCCTCTGAGAGCCCAATCCTTTTCGGGCACAGGCCCAAACTCCAGGGTCTTGAGATTGACCGGTTCAGCCATGCGCCCCACTGTAAAGTCAGACAAAACCAGGACTATTATCGAATGCTTGTCGGCCAGGTGGAACGCAAGCTGGACATAATCGAAACAGTCCTGCGGCGACGAGGGCGCCAGTACGATGCACCTGTAGCCGCCATGGCCGCCTCCTTTGGTAGCCTGCCGGTAGTCTGTTTGTCCTGTTTGAATGGTACCCTGCCCCGGGCCCAAGCGGACCACATCAACTATCACACCTGGTGTGAAAGTGGTCGACATGTGGGAAATGGTCTCCTGCATCAGGCTGAACCCAACCCCGGAGGTAGATACCATGGCCCTGCCTCCGGCCGCACAGGCGCCGTAAAGCATGTTGATCGCGGCCAGTTCATCCTCGGATTGGACAAAGGAACCCCCGACCTTCGGCATCTCGCGAGCCATGAATTCCGGTATTTCATTCTGAGGAGTTATAGGATAACCGAAATAATACCGGCACCCGGCGGCAATGGCGCCCCGGCATATCGCCTCGTTCCCGTCGATAAACACAACCTCGTCCATCACTTGTGCCTCTTGAAGTTAGAAGTTAGCCTTACCCACAGATAAAGCCAGCGTATTGAATGATGCCTCATTCAACAGGGATAGTACAATACGATTCCTCGAATTGTCAAAGAAGCTCGTGAATCGCCTTCGCGGCCGCAACATCCCTGCTATTGCAGTGCTGAATCATATCGCCTTTTGACTTTGCAAACTCTCGATCCTTTCTTCGGAATAATGCAGTATCTCGGAAAGGACTTGCCTGGTATGTTCCCCAAGAAGCGGGGTGGGTTCCAGCCGCTGTTGCGGCACGATCGAACCCTTGATAGGGTTACCCATCATCTTGTAGCTCCCGACGACCGGATGAGGCAATTCGACGATCATTTCTCGGGCCAACAATTGTGGATCTTTGACTACGTCAGGGATACCATGCACCGGGCTGCAAACGACGTCGCCCTGACGCATCAACTTGAGCCAGTGCTCGGTGTCGTGATCAGCAAAGAATCGTTCGAGTTCCACGGTCAATTCAGCAACATTCTCAATCCTCACGTCGTTTGTGGCGAACCTGGGGTCGCTTTCCAGGGCGCCAAGACCCACAGCCTCGGAAAATCGGTGCCATGCGTTATCTCCCGGGATTGCGATCGACAAATAGCCGTCTCTTGTCTTGTGGGCGCCCCAGGGGGCGCAGAACCAGTCCCGCCCGCCAAGCGGCGGCGGGTAGTTCCCGTTGGCCAGATAACAGGTGGCGTAGTAGATTAGGAGCGACGCCACGCAGTCAAGCGCTCCAAGGTCAATGGAACAACCTTTGCCGGTCTGTTGCCTGCCCATAAGAGCACTGGTGATGGCGAAGGCGGCGTATATCGACGGTATGGTATCACCAATGGCAAAGCCCACCCGCAACGGCGCCCGTCCCGGTTCTGCGGTCACTTTCATTATGCCGCTCAAGGCCTGGATTACGGCGTCATACGCGGGGTGGTCGCGATAAGGCCCATTCGAGCCGAAACCGCTGAGCGAGCAGGAGACTATGCGCGGGTTTATCGAACGCACTTTCTCATAGTCGATTCCAAGCCTCTTCATCACCCCCGGGCGGTAGTTATCGAATACGACATCACTCACTTTGACCAGATCGTAGAAGACTTTCCGCGCCTCGGACTTCTTCAGATCGAGCGTGAGGCTTTTCTTGTTCCGATTAACAGAAAGGAAGAAAAGGCTTTCGCCCATCACGCATTGAGTAGAGGAGTGTCCCGAGCCTCTGCTGGGGTCGCCCGTCGGCATTTCTATCTTCAACACCTCGGCGCCCATGTCGGCCAGCAACATTGAACCGAATGGCCCCGCGATGGCCCGAGTAAGGTCCAGGACGCGTATTCCCTCCAAAGGTAAGGTCATGACTGTCACCCTCGCTTCTTTCACTGATTGCGCCAAAGAATCTCAATGATGTCCAGTATTAAACTACTTTTTGCTTTCCCATATCTTCAAGCTCTTGTGGCGAAAATCCGAGAAGCCCACAATATATTTCTTCGTTGTTCTCTGCTATCGCCGGGGCCTTTGTTCTCACAGACCCAGGGGTCAACGACAGCTTCACCTGGACTCCGGCCTGCGGCACTGGTCCTATGTCAGGCTGGTCGACCTCTACCACCAGTTCCCTGGCCTTGACCTGAACATCAGACAGCATTTCCTCGATCGTGTTCGCTCTACCACAGGGTATGTGCGCGGCATCAAGAATTCGAACAATTTCGTCCGTTGGCAACTCGGCCGCCCATTCCTGAACAATCTTGTTGACGGCGTCACGATTGACCCATCGTGCTTTGTTGGTGGCGATTTCCTTTACACCGGCGAGATCTGGCTTCCCCATCGCCTTCAGAAGCCGACGCCACAGACCGTCAGCGGCTGCAGATATGACAACCATTCCGTCCCTGGTCTTGTAGGCTTCGGCAGGTGACCCCCAAAAGGCCTGGTTGCCCATTTGCTGCCGCTTCATCTTCAAGAGCTTGGATTCCGCAGCCGCAGGCGTCGCGACAAAGCAGACAGCGGTGTCAAATAACGCCGCGTCAACCATCTGTCCCTTCCCCGTTCTAGCGCGATGGTAAAGAGCGAGCATCGCGCCCAGGGCCGCGGATACCCCGGTTCCATGGTCCACATAATTGACCTGAGACCTTACTGGCGGTCCTCCTGGGAAGCCGGTATAGCTGGGACCTCCTGACATGAACTGTGCGATCGGATCGAAGCCGGGACGCTTTTTGTACGGCCCGGTCTGCCCGAAAGCTGATATCGCAACTACAATGATTGCGGGGTTCACCAATTTCAGTGAATCGAAATTCAGCATGTTCGCTGGCGCGGTATCTGGACTGAAATTATGGACGACCATATCACACGCCTTGACCAGTCGCTCCAGAATCTTCAGCCCCCCCGGGGGTTCCCAGTCCAGCGTGACGGCTTTTTTGTTGCGACCGAGCATATAAGAAAAGGGCACCGTCATTCCACCGGGTAACCAGGGGCCCTTGAACCGGTCGTCGTTGCCGCCCACTTTCTCCACCTTGATTACCTCGGCACCGAAATCCGAGAGTATCTGCGTTGCATAGCTGCCAGCAATATAGCGAGTGAAGTCGAGGACCCTTACCCCATCCAGTACATTTGCCATCTGACCCTAACTCCCCTTGAAGACCGCTTCCCTTTTTTCTCTGAAACTGGCGACCGCCTCTTTGTGATCGTCAGAAGACCCTGCCAGAGCTGAGTTTGAGGCCGCCATGGCCAGATACGTCTCAAAGCTTACCTCAAGGCTCCGGTATAACATTGTTTTTGCCATCCGCACTGCTACTGGAGGAGCCTTGGCGATTCTTCGGGCAAGATCCATCGTCTCTTTTTCCAGGTCCTGGGCAGGGACAAGCTTATCGAGAATGCCAATTCGCTCCGCGGTCTTCGCATCCACAAAATCACCGGTAAACAGGACCTGTGCCGCCTTGCTCACCCCGGCGATCCTCGCGAGAAACCATGCTGTCCCCAACGTAGGAGTAAGCCCCATATGGGTATAAGCCCTGAACTTCGTGTTCTCGCAGCCGAGCCTGAGGTCGCAGGCCAAAGCCAGGTCGAAGCCACCGCCAACTGCAGGGCCATTCACCATAGCAATGGTGGGCTTTTCCAGGTCCCTGAGTGCAATTACTATCTTCTGCCCTCGCCGTACGTCCTGTCTACTTCTTTCAAGCGTGCCAATGTGGCCGGAGATCGCTTTTCCTCCTCCCTCTTGCATATCATGACCGGCCGAGAATGCGCGCCCGGCCCCAGTCATGACCATAACTCTTACGTCGTCGTCCTCGGCCACGTCGCGAAAAGCCGCGATCAGGTCTGGTATCATCGGCAGACTCATCGCATTCAGCTTTTCGGGTCGATTAAGCGTCAGAGTCGCTATGTGGTCCTTCTTGGTCAGCATCAGAGTCTCGAACTGTCCCATTTTTCCCTCTCTACAAACTTCGAAGCCTAAGTCTTTGTCGATGTTAAAGGCGAAAGCGCCAGATCGGCTCCATTATGGCCCTCAAGCTGAAACGACTTGACCCCTGGCCATTTCCATTGCTTTCTCGGCCTCGGCAATCATTCTGCCGATCAATTCCTGGCATGTGGGTATATCTCTTATGAGCCCCACGCTCTGTCCGCAACCGATCGCACCCATTTCGGCATTCCCCTCGATATAGGAAAGCCTGGCTCTTCCTGCGCTTAGCTTTTGGAACTCCTCTGGGGTAGCCTTCTTCCGCTCCAGTTCAGCAAATGCTTCGGTGAGCCCATTCTTGAGATTCCTCACGGTTATTCCCGTAATGTGCGTCGTGACCACGGTGTCCTCTTCGGTCGCTTCAACCATCTTCTTCTTGACATTTATGTGCGCGGGGCTTTCCCGGGTGCAGACGAACCTGGAGCCCATTTGAATGCCGCTCGCTCCCAGACAAAGTGCCGCTGCCAAACCCCTGCCATCTGCAAACCCTCCGGCAGCGATGACCGGTATTCTGACCTTAGAGGTTACCTGTGACACCAGTGGCAAAGTGGCGATATGACCTACATGGCCTCCTCCCTCAGACCCCGATGCAATCACAATGTCAGCACCTTCCTCTTCCACGCGTACTGCCTGCCTGACGCTGCCCACATTGGGTATGCTCAGAATGCCTCTGGGCCGGAGAATCCTTGTCACCAATTCAGTCGTGTGCCTTCCCCGTCCGAACGTCACCGCGGCAACCCTCTCCGCCGCACAAACTTCAAGATTAGCTTCGAGATTCTGGCAGCCTGGTGTGAAGTTCACAGCGAACGGTTTAGAAGTTAGAGCTCTGACCTCTCGTATCTTGGCAACAAGCACGTCCGGCGTGAAGCTGGTCCCCGTCAATGTTCCCAGTCCACCGGCATTGGAAACGGCAGCCGCCAACTGAGGCTCAGCTACGAAACCCATTCCGCCTTGAACTACGGGAAACTTAATCCCGAGCATTTCAGTGATCCTGGTCCTCATAGCACCTTCTTTCAGCAATTCAAAGACTATCGAGAGACTGGCTCTCTCAGCCTTATTCGACAGAGGAGACCTTTGAGCCCTGGACACCCTGTTATCGGGTCCGCCGGGCCCTCGTCAGTAAGCATGTTGACATTGGCTTCCCGCCAACCATGTGGCACGGCAACCATTCCCGGGGCGATCGCCTTAGTGACCCTGGCATCCACTCCAATGCTCCCTCTCTTTGTCTCAACCGTTATCGAGTCGCCATCCTTTATGCCGTATTCCTTAGCTGTGTCTGGATGTATTTCAGCAATTGGCCTTGGAGCAGTCTTTGCCAACCGCGGGATGTTGTGCAGTCCTGAATGAAAATACTCCAGCATCCTCGCGCCGGTTGTAAGCACTAGAGGGTAGTCCTTCGACAGTTCAGGAGAGGATATCGGACTTTCTGGAGCTTCCCGGAACGTGGGCATCGGGTCATAGCCAAGCTGTGCAAGGGGTTCAGAGTACAGATCTACCTTCCCCGAAGGCGTGGGGAACCCGCGCGTCTCATACTGCGTATATTTTATGGTCCCGTATGAAGTTCCTTCAGGCTTTTCCTCGGTAAGGAACTTATATGTCAGCCCTGACGGCTTCAGAAGATAGTCGACAACTTCTTCATCGGTCTCCCAGGGGAAATATTCAGCGTAACCCATTCTTCTGGCTAACTCGGAGTAGAACTCGGTATCCGTCCAGCATTCCCCCACTTGAGAGATCCTCTTCCTGAGCATGATGTAGGGAACACCGACATGCATCCTGTAGATATCGACTATATCGGTCCTTTCAAGGAAGCTTGCTGCCGGCAGCACCACATCCGCCAGGCTGGCGGTGTCTGTCATGAACATGTCCATCACAGCAAGGAAGTCCAACTTCTTCAGGGCTTGCTGCGATCTTCTCGAATTCGGCCAGTTGAGCGCAGGATTTGAGAGAGTTACCAGCATTGCCTTCACAGGGTGAGGCTTGCCGTTCAGGATTGCATCATGCAGAAGACCTACCTGGCTTTCGCCGAACAGCCTGTCAAAAGTCTTGTAGAAGAGCGGGTACTTTTCCATCCCCAAGGGGTTTCCGACCATCTTATCGAGAAACCGGGCGTGACTTACTCGAAAAGAGGGCATGACGGCGAAGCCACCAGGGACATCGAAATTACCAGTTATTGCCTGCAGTATCGCAACCGCGCGGGCGTTTTGCACACCATTTGCATTCTGGTCCAGGGAGTTGCCGCCCTGCACAATGCATGCCGGTTTCGTGGTTGCGAATGTCCTGGCCAGTTCCCTGATACTGGCGGCTGAGACCCAGGTGATCTTCTCAACTGTTTCCGGTGAGTACTTCTCGATGTGCTTCTCGAACTTGTCAAAACCTGACGTCCACTTTTCGACAAACGCCTTATCATACAATCGCTCGGTTACGATTACATTCAATACGCCCAGCAATAGGGCGCAATCAGTGCCCGGCCTGGGCTGCAAATGCAGCCGAGCTTTTTGGGCTAAAGGAATGGCCCTGGGATCAACAACTATCAGGTCCTTCTCTCTCGCCTCGACCCCCCTTTGAATCACTTTTGCCAGTGGGGGATTTGAGTTGGTTGGATTCTGCCCCCAGAGCACCACTAATTTGGCCCTTTGAACATCGGGCACTCCCAGTTTTCCAGTAGTCAAAGCGTAACCTATGACCCTCGGCCGGAAACACATGCTATCAACAGACACAGCATTGGGAGTCCCGTACAGATCGCAGAACCTGCGTATGAGTTCGTGACTGACTACCCCTTGCCTCCCACCAATCATCCCCCTGCATAACACGAACCCCTGTGGCCCGTATTTTTCCTTTGTTTCCAACAGTTTGCCAGCTATGATATCAAGCGCTTCCTGCCAGGAAATCCGCTGCCAGCCACCATTCTGCCTTCTCATCGGATATTGAAGACGGTCGGGGGAATTGACATGGTCCAGTATCGACGCCCCTTTCGGGCACAGTTGGCCGCGACTCACCGGATGCTCTCGCATACCGGTAACTTTGACTACCTTTCCGTTTTCGATATGTACGTCTATGCCGCAGCACGCCGGACACAAAGCGCACGCGCTCTTTACTACGCCGTCCTTAACGCCCGGCAAAGCGCTTAGCTGACCCATTATTTCCTCCTTGCTAGGCACGTGCAATCAAAATCAAATCCCACAGGCGACGCGCGCCCCCTCGTGTACGGCTTCGATTATCCTGCGCGCCCTGACGCAATCTCCCGCCATGTGGAGCACAGGAACCTTGCCTCGCAATCCAGTTTCCAATTCATTATTGGGGACCATGCCCAATGCGAAAACAATCGAGTCGCCCTCGACAAGCCGCGCAGCGCCCTCCTGGTCTCGCACAACTAACCCCTTCTCGGTGACCTCACTGTAAGCTGCCCTGGCCACAATCTCGATATCGAGTTTAGGCCAGAGATCATAGAAGAACCATCTCCTCATCAAGGTCTCCATGTCGGGGGCCAGCCCCTCGGAGGGGCCGAAATCTGAAGTCCTCCTGGTAACCAGTGTCACCTTCTTTCCCTTCTGGGCCAAAAACGCGGCCGTCTCACAGCCCACCATGCCCGCGCCAACCACCACAACGTTTCCCCCTACCTCTGTATCGCCTCTGAGGACGTTGACGGCCATGCAGCAACTCTCCCTGGTCGCGCCAGGTATCCGGGGCAACAGGGGACGCCCACCCGTGGCCAAAACTACTGCATCTGGCTTCTCCTGCAGCACGGCTCTTTCGTTGGCTTCACGCCCCATCTCTACTTTGACAGCGAGCCTGGCCATCTGACCGGTCAAATAGCGTCTCAGTTCGGAGATTTCGCTTTTGAAGAGCGGCGCCGACGCCGCGACCAGGTTGCCTCCCAGGTAATCATTCTTCTCAAGCAGTGTTACCTGGTGACCCCTCAAGGCGGCAACTCGGGCCGCTTCCATGCCGGCCGGCCCTCCACCAACAACGACAACCGTCTTCCTGGAGGAGACTCGCGCGAAATTAAGGTCATCTTCGTAGCCCGCCCGGGGATTTACTGCACATGCAATATGAGCTCGCCACAATTCGAGACCGCAGGTATTGCAGGCTATGCATGTCCGAATCTCGTCGAACCTGCCCTGTGCCGCTTTGTTCGGAAGCTCAGGATCAGCGATGAGTGCCCGCCCCATAGCAATAAGGTCGGCCTTGCCTTCCCTGATGAACCTGTCTGCCAACCTGGGATCGTTGATACGTCCAACACCAATAACGGGCACTGATACTACCTGTTTCATCGCCTGGGCCATATCGATCATGAAGCCCCTTGGGAACGACCCGGGAGCCCTGGCGGATGGCAACTGCTGTGCTATGTACCCTTCCTCTGACGATGCCTTGTAGCCACTTGAAGTATCGATAGCATCGACGCCGTTCTTGACCAACAGGCGCACCAATCCCTGACTTTCCCTGGCAGTTATACCTCCCTTTATTCCCTCCTCGACTGACAGACGGAACAAAATGGGGTACTCCGGGCCCACCTCTTCGCGGATGGCAAGGCAGATCTCCCTGGCAAACCGTGCTCGGCTCTCGGGATCTCCTCCATAGGCATCCCTTCGTTTGTTAGTGAGAGCCGAAAGGAATTGGCCGACGAGGTGCCCGTGTGCTCCGTGGACCTCCACGGCATCAAACCCTGCCCGCTTCATCCTTCCTGCTGCGTCGACGTAGGCCTTCACCAGCGCACGAATTTCCTCAACAGTAAGTTCGTGAGGGACCTCTCCTCCTCGGTGAGGTACAGGCGATGGGGCTAACGGCTGGGTGCCGATGTGTCGCCGGGGGGCCATGCGTCCACCATGGTTGAGCTGAATGGCACATTTCGCGCCGTGCTGCTTGATGGCTTGAGTGAGTCTGGACAACCCTGGAAGAAGACTCTCGTCGTAGAGGGCTAGCTGTATGTGCTCTTTGCCATCGGCCCTGACCAGGGAGCCCTCGACGATGATCAGTCCAACGCCGCCTCGCGCACGCTCGGCATAATACGTGACCACCGCTTCAGTGACACCTCCTGAAGAGTCCGCAAGGGCGGTGCCCATGGCGGGCATCACAATCCTGTTCTTGAGGTCCAGCTTGCGAATTCTTGCCGGTTCAAACAGTTTATCCAGAGCCAAGAAGAGGCCCTCCGTTCAGGTGTCCAAAGCCAGGTTAATGACAACAGAATCACTTCTGACTGAATAGTCGTTCTGTTATGCAGATGGTATATTAGCATACCCCCTTGTAACCTTCAAGAGGATTGAATAGCCGGGTAGCGTGACTTTGAACGTATGAGAGTTGTCCCAAATGAAATCAGTGAAACTTGAATCTCCTGACGCGATAGCCGTATATTCTCACTTGTGTCAAGATACCTGGTCTTCTGCGTTGTCGCCATAACTCTGCTCACACAGAGCACGAGTAGCACAGCAATCGCGGTCGCCTTCCCTCAGATAACATCTTCATACCAAGTGTCCATGACGCTGGCAGGCTGGGTGCTGAGCATATACTTTCTAGCCGCAGTGATCACAGTACCTATTTCAGGAAAGGCAAGCGATGCCCTCGGTCGAAAGCGCACCTTCATGTTCTTCGTTTTGGTTTTCACCGCGGGTTCGGTGCTGTGCGCTATCGCGCCAAATGTGCCCTTGCTCATTCTGTTCAGGCTGATTCAGGGCGTCGGCGCAGGCGGTTTCGTGACTTCAGCATCCGGGATAATAGCAGATGCTTTCCCTAAATCGCGCCAGAGGTCAATCGGGTTGATCGTCAGCATCTACAGTGCAGGAATGGTGCTGGGACCTAATCTTGGAGGGTGGCTGACGGAGGCTTTCGGTTGGAGGTCCGCCTTCTGGTTCGCGGTACCTGTAGGCATTGCCGTCCTGGCTGCAGGAACAGTCCTGCTGAAGAGGGACAAGAAATTCAAAAAAGCCCATTTGGATATCAGGGGAGCCGCACTCTTCGCGGCCTCAGTTGGCTCCGTCATGACTGGCCTAACCAGTCTTGGCGATCGGGGCACTGGGGTGTCCTGGGCAGCGGCAATCGGGCTTCTTGTCTTTGGCGCTGTTCTCATGGCTGTCTTCCTGCGGCATGAAGGCCGCGTGGAGGACCCTGTAATCGACATTGAGTTGCTCCGGGGAGGATCCTTCGCAGCGGCAAATGCATTCAATATCATCTTTGGCTTCAGCTTGGGTGTTCTAACTCTCCTGCCTCTCTATGCGGTGACCACATACGGTGCATCCACCATTGAGAGCGGCTTGATCGTCACCCCAAGGGCAGTGGGCTTGTTAGTCGGTTCAGTTGTAAGCAGCTTCCTGCTGGTACGTTGGGGATACCGCAAGCCGATGATAGTCGGCGTCATCATGATGATCGTGGCCTTTCTTTTCTTTGTACTGAAACCACAAGGTGTCGATGCAACGGGCTTGGCTTTCGGGGGAATGGGGTTCATGCTCGTCGGCGTTACCTTGTCAGGACTGGGCCATGGAGTTGCATCCCCTGCGGCCAACAACGCATGCATCGAACTCATGCCGAACAGGGTGTCCACAATTACCGGCGTCAGAAATGCGTGCAGGAACGTCGGGGCAGCCCTGGGCATCGCCGTTACGTCAGTCTTGTTGGACAGACTGGGCAGCATCACCCGTGGATTCGAGTTCGTCTTCGTGGGTACAGCACTGGTCAGTCTATTGTCCATCCCTTTCATCTTCGCCATGCCTCGCTCACCGTCGGACGTGCCAACAGTCCAGTCGGACAGCAGGCCGGATACTGCGAAAACGGAACCACAATGACATTTCCGATTTGAAGAATAGGAGGGTCACTGATGAGGTATCGTCAGCTCGGAAACTCTGGTCTTAAGGTCTCGGAGATCGGCCTCGGATGCGATACTTTCGGCCAGAGCTCGGCAGGTAATCTCGACGAACAGACTTCAACAGCAATCGTTAATCATGCACTTGAACTGGGCATCAACTACATTGACACCGCAGATGTCTACGGCGGCGGGCAATCCGAGGAGTTCATAGGCAAAGCCGTCAAAGCCAGACGCTCTCAAGTTATCATCGCCACCAAGACTGGCCAGCCCGCGGGCAAGGGACCCAACGAGCGCGGTCTATCGAGGCATCGCATCATGACCGCCGTTGACGCAAGTCTGAAGAGGCTAAATACTGACTATATTGACCTTTATCAGGGCCACTGGCCGGACCCAGCGACTCCCATAGAGGAGACCCTGCGAGCGCTGGACGATCTGGTTCACGCTGGGAAAGTGCGCTACGTCGGCTGCTGCAATTACGCGGCATGGCAGCTTTGTGACGCTCTGTGGACTTCCAGGGTAAACAACCTGCATTCCTTTGTGACAGTGCAGGTGCGATACAATCTGCTTGACCGCGGTATTGAGCAGGAGATCGCCCCCTGCTGCCAGGCCCACGGCATCGGTGTAGTCCCCTGGTATCCTCTGTCGGCCGGATTCCTCACCGGGAAATATCGCCGCGGCGAACCCCCACCTCCCGGCACTCGTTTTGCCGTGGACACCAGACCCGGGGGCCAGGGGCTCTACGCCCAAATACTGAGTGATGCCAACTTCGACAAATTGGACAAGCTACGGGATTACGCCTCCCAGCGTGGCCACGGTGTGGCGGAACTGCCAATCGCATGGCTACTGTCGCGTCCTTGGATTACCACGGTAATCGCAGGGGCAACAAAGGTCGAGCAGGTATATGCTAACGTATCAACAGCCGAGCGGAAGCTGTCAACCGACGAGGTGACCCAACTGGACAAGATTACGCAGCCATAGCCCAGCCGAAGGAACACTCCTGTTTCTGCCGGGAACATGTTGCCTGACCTGTATCGCTACTCGATTTCTCAAGTGCGCAGGCACTCGGTCATCTTTGAACTCCCATCCTAAGTCATGTTATCTGGGTGATCGCTGTATGGGCTCGATAAGAATGCCACCAACCTTGTCGGTGTCGAAGTACGCTGCCCGGCCGAGTGCACCATTTGGGAACTGGAATGTGCTCTTGTAGATGATCCTGTATCCCTTCTCCAGCAGCTTCGCCGCTTCAATGTCGAAGTCATCGACGAAAAGGCCAAGATGGTTGATGCCCTCGCCTTTGGCCCTCAAAAACTCCATCCAATGAGTGCCCTCGGCGACGGGTTCGACCAACTCCAACTGGAGTGGTCCCGACTGAGCTGACGCCACCTTGATCAAGACGGCATCCGGAGGTACAGGTCTGCCGTACAACTCCCTTGAAAGATAGCTTGGCTTTCGGGACTTGAACGGGCCGAGACCGAGACTCTCGTAGTGCTTGATTGCTCTATCCAGGTCACTGACCACGATCCCTATTTGATCAACTCGTGCCCAAGGTGTTTCTTCTGGCATGCCGCCCCTTTCTACATATAGACATTATTGCCTCAGACTGGCAAATGCGTTGAATGCCGTCTATGCCTTTTCGATTTGGACGAGACTGGTATTATAGGCCAGGGCCCCTCCGGGTGAGTACGTGTCACTGGTAAGCACGTTGGCACAGCCCCCTCTGTCTACTCCGTTTTCGTCCGGGTCAAACCAGGCACCATGCGGTACATCAACTACTCCGGGTATGATTCTCTCCGTCACTCTGGCAATGATGCGCATTCTTCCCCTGTCGTTGAACACAAGAACCATGTCGCCATTCTTGACACCCCTGGCCTGGGCATCAGCCGAATTGATCAATACTGCCTGAGACTCAAGCTCCCTCAGCCAGGGGATATTGTCGAATTGCGCATTCGCCCGTCTCTTGAAGTGCGTTGTAACGAGCTGAAGGGGGTATCTTGCTGCCAGAGAGTCATCCCGGCCTTCCCAGGTCTCAACGTACTCCGGTATCGGCGGGAGTTGAGGATTGTCCATGTCTGACAGCCGTTGAGAGAATATTTCGATCTTTCCTGACGGCGTGCGGAAAGGACTCTTCACAGGGTCCGCAATCTGTTTTCTCAAGGCAACGTATGGCTCTGGCAGATTGATCCGATAGACGCCTTTGCTCCTGAATTGTTCGTAGTCAGGCATCCCGCTGTTCCCTGCCATTTCACTCAGCAAGTCCTCTTCTGACTTGTCAGTAAACTCAACTCCCAGCCGAGAAGCCAGGAGCCGCGCAATCTCGAAATGAGATTTCGATTCCCCCAGTGATTCAATGGCCTTCCCGACATATCCGTAGAACGGCAATCCCACTCCGTTTGCAATGTCGTTCCTTTCCATGTAAGTGTTGGTAGGCAGCACAATGTCGGCGAATTTAGCGGTAGGCGTCATGAATTGCTCTTGCACGAAGATGAATTCCACTTTGTCAGATTCGAGTGCATGGACGATTCGGTTGACATTGGGATGGGAAGTTAGAAAGTTACAATTCACTACCGCGACCAGCTTGCAGTCAGATGGGTATCCACCACCCTTTCCCTTGAGGATAAAGTCGGGCACGTCGCAGATGTGAATCCTCGACGCCAGATATCCCAAAGGGGCTCCTTTCGCAGGGGAAGCTGCTTGAGCGTCGACGGGGTTCACAATGGCGGGGCCGGTCTTATAGGGATTCTCCATGCCGATCTTGTAAGGGTACCCTCCAAACCCTGAGGACCATGCCCAACCCGCGGCGTCACCCCCATGAATGCCAACATTGCCTGTCATCGCCGCCAGAGTGATAGCTATGCGGTGATACTGCTCTCCGTAAGCGGTCCTCCCTGGAGCTATGCCAGCCATCAAAGCTGCAGGTTTCACGGTAGCATACAACCGGGCCAGATTCTCAATAGTTGCTGCCGGAACACCAGTCTTGGCCTCCGCCCACGACGGCGTCTTGGATATCCCGTCGTTCTTGCCCATGACGTAGGCTTTGAATTGGTCAAAGCCTATGGTATAGGTGTTGAGGAATTCCTGGTCCTGCAGATTCTCCGCTATCATCACGTAAGCCATCGCCAGAAGCATGGCCCCATCGGTGCCCGGGCGAATCGGTACCCATTGGTCGGCAAATGTGCCGGCGGAATCGGTAAATCTGGGATCAATAGCAATGATCCTGGCCCCGGCATCTTTCGCCCGGGCAAGGTACCAACCCGTATTGGTCCCGGCAATGGTGTTCGCCGGGTTCCAGCCCCACAGAATTATTAGTCTGGCGTTCGGCAGATCGTCCCGGGCGTTGTCCGTCAACGTCGTGCCATAGGTTAGCGACTGGGCATACAGAGCCGCCTGGAAAGAGGGACTTCCCCAGCGTGTAGTACATCCACCAGCCAGGAAGAGTACCTTTCGTGTCTGAAAGATATTGTGTAGATTACCCAGGTCGCCGCCCATAATGAGATACAGAATACTCGCCGCTCCGTAGGTGTCCCTGGCACGCACAATCTCCTTCGCGACTGTGTCGAGAGCTTCGTCCCATGAAATTCGCTCGAATCTTCCTTCGCCACGCTTCCCAATCCGCTTCAGGGGATAGAGGAGACGGTCGGGAGCATAAACCCTCTGCCGATAGGCCCGTCCACGCAAGCAAGCACGAAGCTGCGGTTCTTCACCCTCGTCAGTCTCGATACGGAAGATTACCCCGTCTCTAAGATGTACCTTCAGCACACACGTGCCACCGCAATGACTGGCACATGTGGTGTTGACAATCTGTTCAGTCGATTGCGTCTTGTCGTTTGTCAAATCCGGCATCTCATATTCCATTTTGCGGGCAATGCGTCCAGATATGCGCTTCTCCTGTCTGTAAATAGTATGTTGAATGGCACGTGATGGTCAATCTCGGGGGCAAAGCAATTCGGGGGACGGCCCTGGGAGAGCAAGCTTTCCCGGGTAAAGGGAAAGAGAAAAGCAGGAAGTTCCGGGGAGTTCTATTCACCGCCTGAGGGCTGGACCAGAACAGCCTCGATGATTTTGCTCACATCGTCAATCTCTTCCAGATGCCAAAACAAGTCCAGGGCGGCTTGCGCCTGTCGGGTTCCAAGCACACCCTCAGTCAATCTGAGGAACTTGTCCCCTATTTCCCTGTCGCTCATGGGATTGCCCGGGTGCCCTTTCGGGTTTCTCCCATGCTCCACCACCTTCGTACCGGATCTTCCGGTGATTTCAATACGACAGTTGTATTGAGCGACTCGTCCCGACGAGAACTCACGCGTATAGTCAGGGTCTTCTTCTACAGTGACCTTCTTCAGCAACGCCAATATGCGAGAATCCCGGAAACGTTCTGTCATAAAGGTGTTGTCTGTAATCTCCCCGTCTATGAGGGCAGCTACCACGCAGTAGGGGACGCTGTGGTCCGCTGTTTCTCGATTCGTCGGGTTCCATCTCTCGGGGTCTTCGGGGCTGCCTTTGCTGCCCATAGCCCGCTGGTGCATAAACAGTCTAATCGACTCGATATCTTCAATAGAGATTCTGTTTCTCATTTTAAGAACAGTCTCAACCGGCAAGAGGGCCGGATATACCACTGGCCTCTCCTTGAAAAAAGTGTCCTCTATCCTGAACGGACGGCCTTCTCCACCGAAAGGACCGAGCGCAAAACTCCCGGTCACCTGGTCCCAGAGTCCTGAAGGTCCTTCTATTGGCTGACCGGGACCTGTCATGCCTTTCCAGGCCAGCAATGCGGCAAACACGCCATTCCTAGCCGCGTTGGGGCCGGCGCAAGCCTTCCACATCGACAACTGACCCTTTCGAGTTTGCAGCAGTGAGATGTTGGGCACCAGTGAAAGAGACAAGGCATGAGACATCTGCTCGCCGGTGAGGCCCAATATCTTGCCCACGCCAAGAGCGTAGCCTATCGGTATTTTCGTGGAATAGTCCCAGCCGCGATTGACAAGCTCCGCCGACGCTGTAAGTTGCCCTGTGACCTCATATGCCAGCGTAATGGCAAGGGCCATGGTCTTGCCATCGGCATGCACAGCTTCGCACGCCGCGAGTATTGCTCCGATACCGTCGCTGGGATGCCCGCCGTCTTTAACGTAATAGTAGTCATTGAAGTCAAGAAAGCGGACCATTGTTCCATTGACAAAGGCAGCCATTTCCAGGGATGTCTTCTTGCGAGTGCCCAGCATCGAAGCAGGCATATCGCTGCAGACTAGATACGCGACCTCCCTAGCGATCTTGACCGGCTCAGCGGAGAAGGCTCCAATGGCGCACCCGATAGAGTCAATAAGGACCCTTTTCGTCGCGTGGAAGGCCAAGGGCGTGATATTTCCTGCAATGAGAGAGGCGGCGTAGGCACTAATCCCGTCCGCTGTCTTATCCATGGCATATCCTCTCTTCTGAAAGACCATCCACTCCGGGGCAACTATCCCCGACAGGTTTTCAACTCAAATGAGCATGGACGGGGGACCGGGCGGCGGAAGAGGCAGGCACGTCTGAAGGTGAACGAGGCATCGCGAAAATAAAAGGTATCGTGACCAGGGAGATAAGAGCTATGCCGAGGAAAAACCATTGGAACCCCTGGGCCAGGCTTCCCGCACTGGCCAGGACAACTGAGGCAATTGCGATACCCAGAGCTCCTCCCACGTGTCGCAGGGTCTGTCTCAGCCCCATGATCGTTGATACCCGGTCAGGCATCAACTCTATGCAGGCGTTATTGGCCGCAGGTGCAATGAACCCGTGCCCGAAACCGGACATGCCGATGACGACGGGCATGACGGCAATGCCACTTAATGTAAAGCCGAGCAGGCTGATCTTCTTGAACTCCAACCCCAGCAAGATGGCCGCAGCCACCATCAGCACCGTTCCAAACAGCATCGGCTTTCGATACCCCCAGCGGATCAACATGAAACTGGTGACAAATGACGCCGCCATCATTGCCGCCGCCCGGGGTGTCACGACCAGGCCGCTTTGAATCGTGGAAGCACCATAAACGGTTACAGCGTAGAGCGGTAGCAGAACGAAACCACCGGTGGTAAGCCCAAAAACGAAATTGAACATATTCGATGCCATGAAACGCCTCCCACTGAACATCTCAAGGTCGAGCATCGGTTCAACAGCCCTTCGTTCATGCCGGACAAAGACAATCATGAGCCCCAAACCAAGACCAAATGCTGAGGCGACCGTAAGCCAAGGTATATAGCTGGACTGCCTGCCCACGGTGGTGAGACCGACCATCAACAAAACCAATGCCAGGGCTAGGACTGCGGCCCCTTTCAGGTCAAAAACGGCCTTCAGTCTTTCTCCATCTTTCTTCAGCAAGAACATGCCCGCCGCGAAGGCAACCACGCCCCAGGGGATCGCAAACCAGAAGTTCGACCTCCAGCCGAAAGACTCGGTCAGCCAGCCTCCAACATTTGGTCCTAATACGACTCCGACGGTAGCGATACTGGTAATCAACCCTATGCAACGTTGCCTGGACCTGGGAAAGGTGTCAGCGACAATCCCGGCCGCAGAAGTCAAGAACCCCCCGGCGCCCACCCCCTGAATTGCCCGAAACAGGATAAGCCAATATATGTTCGGAGCTATGGCGCAAAGAAACGCGCCCACAGTGAAAATCACCAGGACCGACATGAAAGTGCGTTTCCGGCCAAGCGCATCGGCCGCTTTCCCGGTTACAGGTATAGAGACGATCATGGCCAACTGAAAGACGCTCAACACCCAGCCGGCCAGAACTATCGACGCATTGAAGGAAGACGTGATCTCAGGGAACGCGACTGCAACCGCATTCGCGCTCGCGCTCTGGACGAGCAAGGTTAACCCGGCAATCCCGAATATCAGATACCTGGACAACAAGAGCAACTATACGATTTAACGTCCGCCAGTTCAAGGCTGGCAGGAGAACATGGAAACCATAGGTACATCTGCGGAGAGCCGTGGTTTCCTCGCGTCTTCCGGGCCGACGCACGTTGGCTATCCCAACCCATCAACTGCTGCATCCCCTGAGAAGAAGAAAACGTGAGAGCAGTCAGGACGGAAAATATGATAGAATTACAAACTCTCTTTGGGCGAAGCAGAGAGGAACACTGAAGAGAATTGAATAATCCTGGCAGGGGAGCCGTAAGGCTGAGAGCCCCATACGCGGGGCGACCCTTATCACCTGATCTCGGTAATTCGAGCGTAGGGAAGTCACCACATTGAAGAGCTTACCTGCGGGTAGGCTTTTTTGTTAACCTGACAAAGAGATGTTGATCAAGATTAACGGGAAACAAACCGAAGTAATAGAAACTCTGACTATCCAGGGCTTGCTCGAGTCGAAGAACCTGCCTGTTGGAGGAGTCGTCGTCGAGTTAAATGGCATTGTGGTGCGGTCAGACGGGTGGCATGGCACATCGCTCAAACCCGGGGATCAGATAGAAATTGTCCGTTACGTTGGAGGGGGCTAATGAGCGACAAATTGACGATAGGCGGGGCCCAACTCGATAGCCGCCTCTTCATCGGCACAGGCAAGTTCGCAGACCACAGGCTGATACCTGAAGTCATCAGGGCTTCCGGCACTCAGGTGGTAACCGTGGCTTTGCGCCGCGTCGACTTCGATACTCCCGAGGAAAACATGCTCGCCTACATCCCCGAGCATGTAATTGCCATGCCCAACACGTCCGGCGCAAGAAACTCGGCAGAAGCTATCCGCATCGCACGAATAGCCAGGGAGGCCGGGTGCAGTAACTGGGTGAAGATCGAAGTCATCAGCGACCAGAAATACCTGCTCCCCGATAATTTTGAGACCATAAAGGCTATTGAAGTGCTTGCGGCCGAAGGCTTCGTGGTGTTGCCCTACATGAGCCCGGACCTGATGGCCGCCAAAAGGATGGCGGAGGCGGGTGCGGCAGCAATCATGCCTCTGGGATCGCCCATCGGCACCAACAGAGGACTGAAAACCAGGGAACTGGTCCAAATACTTATCAATGAAATAGACCTGCCCATAATAGTGGATGCAGGAATCGGGCGTCCTTCGGAAGCGGCTGAAGCAATGGAAATGGGTGCGTCCGCCGTCCTCGTGAACACCGCAATCGCCACTGCGGAAAACCCTGTGCTAATGGCGGATGCTTTCGGACGCGCAGTCGAGGCTGGCCGCAAGGCATGGCTGGCAGGACGGGGCCCCACACAGGAGTCAGCCAGGGCTTCGTCTCCTTTGACTGGGTTCTTGCGATAATGCGCCTGACACATTCCACGAATACACTGTGATTGCAGGATGGCTACAGGTACGAAAACAGAAACATTCTACGACGAGCTAGGTAAGCTCGACGTAGAGGCTTGCCGTCAGGAGCTCGGCCACATGACACCACAAGACGTGGCCAGGGCACTGTCAAGACCGGAGCCGCAGCCACGCGACCTCCTCGCTCTGTTGTCGCCAGCCGCGATCAGTTTCCTCGAACAGACAGCCCAACTGGCACACTGGGGCACGCTCCAGAACTTCGGACACACGATACTGCTTTACACCCCGCTATACCTGTCAAACTACTGCATTAACCATTGCGTGTACTGTGGTTTCAATGCCTCCAACAAATTCGAAAGGCGCAAGCTGGAATTGTCCGAGGTAGAACGGGAGGCAGAAGAAATATCCAGGACCGGGCTCGAGCATGTTCTGGTATTGACAGGCGAGTCCCGCATTCATTCTCCCGTTTCTTATGTCAAAGACTGCGTTTCGCTACTCACAAAGTACTTCTCATCGATATCTATCGAGATATATCCTCTAACAGGATCCGAGTACGCTGAACTGGTCAGCGCTGGAGTTGACGGCCTTACAATCTACCAGGAGGTCTATGACCCGGCAATATACGACAGGGTTCACCCCGGCGGTCCGAAGCGTGAATACCGCTTCCGGTTGGAGGCTCCAGAGCGCGCCGGCAACTCCGGAATCAGGACGATCAACATTGGTCCACTTCTCGGCCTAGCCGATTGGAGGACCGAGGCATTCACAGCGGGGATTCATGCTGCCTATCTCCAAAGAAGATTCCCCGATGTGGAAATCAGTATATCCGCTCCCCGGATGAGGCCGCATCTGGGCGGTTACCAGCCCCAGTTCCCGGTTTCGGACAAGGAACTGGTGCAGGTAATAACCGCACTGCGGCTGTTCCTGCCTCGCGCCGGCATCACCGTCTCGACCCGGGAAAGCCCTGGCCTGCGGGACAATCTAGTCAAGCTCGGTGTGACCAAGATGTCGGCCGGTTCATCCACAGCCGTCGGGGGCCACACTGGTGCAACGGGAGACATTGGCCAATTCGAAATATCCGACCATCGGTCGGTAGGTGAGGTGAAGACAGCAATTTCCCGCCAGGGATACAAGGCGATTTTCAAGGACTGGCACAGTTTGGGGCCAAGGGACATCGCGGGCACAACAAGCCATCCGCAGGCCTAGTCACCGTCCCGATGGACGGCGGATTGCTCCATTGTGACAGTCCCTTCCCGCTTTGCCTCATCCCCGTTACAGCCTTATACTTTTGACAAGAACTATGACGCAAGTGACCGAACGCAACACTTCTCAGCCAAGGGGATCAGTTACCGTCGACCCTGAAAGGTGCAAGGGGTGCACCCTGTGCGTGACTGCCTGCAAGAAGGGTGTGCTTGCCGCATCCACGAACCGAAACGTCAAAGGCTATGTGCCGGTCGAAGCAAAGGAAAACGACAAATGCACCGGCTGCGGACTGTGCGCCTTGATGTGCCCTGACCTCGCCCTCAAGGTGTACCGGCATCGCCCCAGGAAACAGAGCAACAAGGCTGACATTCCATGAGTGACCGGATTCTGATGAAGGGCAACGAGGCCATCGCTGAGGGAGCCATTCTCGCAGGCTGCAAGGCCTATTTTGGCTATCCCATAACGCCACAGAACGAGATCCTGGAATACATGGCCAGGCGAATGCCTGAGGCCGGACGCACATTCGTCCAGACGGAAAGCGAAGTGTCTGCTATCAGCATGGTGTTGGGTGCCTCGGCAGCCGGTTGCCGTGCCATGACATCTACGTCCAGCCCTGGTTTCAGCCTGCAACAGGAGGGCATATCCTACCTCGCAGGATCTGAGTTACCGGGTGTTGTCGTAAACGTCATGCGCGGCGGACCTGGACTGGGCGGCATAATGGGAGCCCAGAGCGACTACCTGCAAGCGGTGAAAGGTGGCGGCCACGGAGACTATCATGTTTTGGTCCTTGCCCCGGCTTCGGTTCAGGAGGCAATGGACCTGACCATGCTTGCCTTTGAATTGGCAGATAAATACCGCAACCCGGTGGTCATTCTGGCCGATGGCTTCGTAGGCCAGGTCAGCGAACCGATATTACTCCGTTCTCCCGCGCCGCCGGCCCCTCCCCGACCGTGGTCAGTAACCGGCGCAAAAGGCCGTAAGAAGAACATCATCCGTTCCATCCGTATCCAGCCCGATGAACTGGAAAGACATAACCTGCACCTGGCCGAAAAATACGCGGGCATGGAAGAGAACGAATTGCGATATGAACCCTACATGACAGAGGATGCGGACATCGTCCTCGTGGCCTACGGGAGTGTAGCCAGGGCCGCAAAGACAGCAATCGAAGATGCGAGAAGTCAGGGAATTCGCGTCGGGTTGCTGCGTCCTATCAGCCTTTATCCATTCCCGTACAAGGTCCTATCCGACCTGGCATGCAAAGCAACGGGCGTGCTGGTCGCTGAACTGAGCCTTGGACAACTTATCGAGGATGTCAGGCTTGCCCTGGGGCCGTCTCTCCCGGTGTACCACGTTCACCGACTGGGCGGCAATGTTCTCTCGGCTGGGGAAATACTTCGAACCGTGACAGATATTTCACAGGGCAAGGCAAAGCCCGTTCAGGGTATGGCATCAGGTTGTCGTCAGTGAAATGAGATGACAGAGCAGACGACTGAATTAGAGACGGTCGCGGCCCGTCCCGAGGCGATGGCCGATGTCCCAACACATTACTGTCCGGGCTGCGGCCATGGCATCGTCCACCGTTTGATTGCCGAGGCCATAGACGACCTCGGCATTAAACAATCGACTGTAGCAGTTACTTCGATTGGCTGCTCAGTTTTCGCATATGATTATTTCGACCTGGATGCGGTAGAGGCCCCGCACGGCAGGGCGCCGGCGGTGGCCACTGCGGTCAAGCGTTGCGACCCCACTCGAACGGTATTCACCTATCAGGGAGATGGGGACCTGGCCGCCATCGGCACCGGAGAAACAGTGCACGCTGCCGCCCGAGGAGAAAACATCACCATTATCTTCGTCAACAATGGCATCTATGGTATGACTGGCGGACAACTGGCGCCGACGACGCCCCTGGGGATAGCGACTTCCTCAACTCCCCAAGGCAGGCAGCCTGGACCGACAGGATACCCGCTACGCATGAGCGAGATGCTGGCAACTCTGCAAGGTGTGGCCTACCTGGAACGGTGCTCCGTCCATTCGCCGGCCCAGATACTCAAGGCAAAAAGGGCGATAAGGCTTGCCTTCAAGGTGCAATCAGCGGGTCTGGGGCTTTCCCTGGTAGAAGTCCTTTCACCCTGTCCTGTGAACTGGGGAGTCACCCCGCAACAGTCTTTGGAATGGCTCGAAAAGAACATGTTGCCCACGTTTCCATTGGGGGCAATCAAGGTGTCCCCACTGGTGAATGCCCTCATCAAAGAGACATCTGATGCTTGAAGAGATTGTAATTGCCGGTTTCGGGGGGCAAGGAGTCATCCTGGCAGGCAAGCTTCTGTGTGAGGCAGCAATGGCCGACGGCATGGAAGTGGCTTGTTCCGTTTCCTACGGCCCGGAGATGAGGGGAGGAACGGCAAATGCGGGAGTGATTATCTCGGACCGCCCAGTTGGGGCCGTCGTGGTAACTCGACCCACCATCGCTATCGTGATGAACAGCCCGTCTTTGGAAAAATACGAGCCCAGAGTCAAGGAGGGAGGACTGCTCATTGTCAATCAGTCCATGGCCGAGAACAAAGCCCGCCGGCAAGATATTCAAGTAGAGTACGTTCCGGCAACCGACCTGGCATCAGATATTGGAAACAAAGACGTGTCCAACGTCGTCATGCTGGGAGCACTGCTGGCTTTGAAGTCAGTGGTGACGCTCAAGGCCATCAAGTCCGCTCTGGACAAAGCACTTTCGAAGACACGCCCAGAATTATTGGAGAACGATTACAGGGCACTAGAAGCGGGTATTGATTTTGTCCGCAATAAGGCCAGTTGAAACTGGACTCTCCTATTCTGGAAACTATCTGCCGCTTGCAGCCCGGGGAGGAGCCGAGGATAATATCTTCCCGGTTGCCTGGCAGAACGAAACAAAGGAAGTCATTGTCATAGCACATCGTAATTGTGAGGGCCTCAGATGATTCTGGAGCGCGTATTTCCTCAGGGCATGGAATTGGTGACCCTTCTCGGCGCTATTGGCATTCTGGCGGGTTCCGTGTTGCTGGGATGGCTGGTCCGCCACGCGCTCATGAAACTGCACGAAAAGGCACAGTCTTCCACAACCACAGTCCTGGACGAGTACCTCTTGTCAGCCCTCGCGAACCCGATACTGGTCGCCGTGATGCTCCTTGGCATCTACTTCGGCCTGGCATACCTCCCTCTTGCGCCCTCGGTCGATCAGGAAACACCGCGTTGGCTGTGGGTCGCCCTGGTCGCTACTGGCGTTATCGCCACGTTGTCCATCATTAACGCTTTGTTCAAATGGTACGCCTGCGAAATAGCAGGCCAGACTAAGACCACGCTTGACGACAAACTGATCCCCGTCGTCAGATCCGGCGTGACGATCATCGGGAGCTTATTGGGAGTCCTTCTGATTTTGAGGATGCTGGGCATACAGCACCAAGGGATAAACTCCTGGTTGGCGGAACATGGAAGCAGAATCCTCATCATGGTTGCCCTGACCCTGGCAGCATTTTTCGGGCTTTCTCGCGCCCTGCCAGTGGCCGTGAAGAAAACGGTCGAGCGCGGGCTTGTCGGACAACCTCCTGATGAGATCAGCAAGAGGTCGGACACCCTGGTGACCGTTCTCGTCACCACAGGACAGGTGCTCATACTTGGTGCGGGTGGGATGATGTTGATGAACGAACTCCTGCCCAGCGGTATAGGGCCTCTGCTCGCCGGAGTGGGAGTGGCCGGGATCGCAATCGGTTTCGGCGCACAAAGCCTGGTCAAGGACGTTGTCAACGGTCTGTTCATAATCATGGAAGGACAGTACTGCGTGGGCGACATAGCAAAGATAGCCGATATTACAGGCAAAGTCGTAGACATCAATCTAAGAAGGACGGTCCTTCGTGACGGAGATGGCACAGTTCATTTCGTGCCCAACGGTGAAATAAAGGTAGCATCGAATTTCACCAAAGGGTTCTCAGGAGTAAACATGAATGTGAGCGTTTCCTATGAAACAGACCTGGACCGCGCCATGGCCTCGATCACTGCAGTTGGAGCCGCAATGGCGCAAGACCCCCTGTGGAGGGACGACATAATCAAGCCTCCAAAGGCGGTCTGGGTGGAAAAGTTAGGCGATTCCGGGATAGATATCAAGGTCACGGGTGAAACCAAGGCGATGAGGCAATGGGAGGTTTCGGGAGAGTTGCGCAAGAGGCTGAAAGAAGTTTTCGACAAGGAGGGGATTGAAATGCCATATCCCCATACGAAGGTCTATTTTGGCGATCCCCCGCTGAACCTGCATCTCCAAGAGAAGCGGAACAGCAAAGAAGACATGGGAGACAGCAAGAAACTTGCCGGCCCGGGCGACCGGTTCCTCAAGGAGGACCAGGCCAAATAAGAGCCAATCTCCTCAAGCCGCAGGCGAAGAGCTGCTGAGTCGCTCCTTAGTGGTGCCCCGGACACAGAGGGCAATTATCGCATGGGGAAGCGCCCCCTTCGGAACGCCGGAAACGTTCCTTCACCTCTTTTGTCGCCTGCTCGGATGTCGGCACCCCGCTCCGCTCGAACCATTTGCATGCTTCGGGGAAGGCCGCCCGGACCTTCTGAGAGGCATCGCCACGGTCATGCTCAACTGATGTCGACCGTCTCTTGGGCTTCTTCTGTTCGTCCATACCCATCCTCGCTCATACTATTTGCGTTGGTTGTCTTCAATTGCGGTGGCTCAAGCGCCTCGACGGTATCCTCTCCACCCCAGCACCCGTTTGAGGAACTACGCATCGAGACAACTGTTCGAAGGAACGTTCGTCGAGATGGACGTTTCTCTTACCGATGAGCGAGCAGTTCAATAAGCTCGCAATCGAGTCAGGCATTGAGGCTCTTCAGCGCGGCCTGCTCGCCGGCGACCCAACCTGTTGAGAATGCTGCCTGGAGATTGTAGCCACCGGTGGGTGCGTCAAGATCCGTAACTTCACCCGCAAAGAAGAGACCGTCTACTTTGCGAGATTCCATGGTCCGCGGATCGATCTCGTCCAGGGCAACTCCTCCCGCAGTAACGAATGCGGTCTCGAGGGAAAGTGGTCCTTCAATTTCAAACGCCAATGATTTCAGCCCGCGGACCAAGCCGGCCCGTGCAACCGCGTCTATTTGATTAGCAGGGGTCGTATCAGGAACTCCGGCGACTCGCAATACCTGTGGCACCATCCGGTCAGGCAAAAGGGCATCCAGCACATTGCGGCAAATCCTTTTTCCGAAGGTGTCGAAGTCCCTTTGCAGCCTTTTTCCCAGGGCCTTTTCATCCAAATCTGGAAAAAGGTCAATCGAAACAACTACCGGACCGCAGGTTAATGCGTCAACCACTGCCAGGCTCAGCAAGAGGGTAGCCGGCCCGCCGAGGCCAAAATGGGTCAGCATTACGTCCCCCCTCCGGCTTTCGATGACGCCCTTTGGAGGTTTGCGGCCGGGGATCCCCCGGCCATAATCGGAGTTCACCAACAAGGGCGGATTGCCTGGATACTCATTATTCCGGAACGCCGTCAATCTGACGTCACGCAGGCTGATGCCTTGCGCACCGGAGATCAATCCTTTTTCCTTCACCACCAACGGGACCAAAGCAGGACGGATTCGCACTACGCTGTGCCCAAGTTTTTCGGCGAACCGGTAACCATCTCCCGTTGAGCCAGTCCTGCAGTACGAAGACCCACCGGTAGCCAACACGACGCACGAAGCCTGAATTGTCGTGCAGCCTGTTATCACTCCATTGACCCGGCCTTCCCTGTGCAAGACCTCTGTCACTGGAGATGTGCCTTGTGTGACGACCTTATACTCAGAGCAGTAACGTTGCAGGGCACGCAATACGTCCCGGGAATCGTCGGAAGCTGGAAAGACCCTGCCATCGGGTTCGGTCTTCGTCTGCACCCCGTAGCGGTCCAGAAGGGCCGTCAGGTCGTTGCGGAAAAAGCGTCGGAAGGTACCGTGAAGGAAACGCCCGTTTCTTCCAAACATCTCGATGAACCGGTCCATGTCCACCGCGTTGGTTACATTACATCTTGAGTTGCCGGACATAAGCAGCTTCTTGCCAGCCCCGGATGTTTTCTCCAGCAGAAGAACGTCGGCGCCGCTTTCGCCTGCGCGTGCGGCGGCCATAAGACCGGCTGCTCCCGCACCGACCACAACAATACGATCAGGCATAGAAGCAGTTTCCAACTGCCGGCGGCGCCACGAGGCAATCAGTAAACTGCTCATTGCATGGGAAATAGGACCTCGTGATGCCTGAGCAACCGCGATTCCGGGATACGCAGAAAATCAGACTTGTTCGCTGCATCAGCATTATCGAAGCCCGGATTCCGGACCAAGTCCAGGATGAGGCACGCGATAAGGTTTCATCGATCACGGGTTCCGATGAAACCACGAGATTCTCACGGCAAAAGCAGAGGTCTGAAAGTGAGAAGAAAGGATGAATCGAATTGCGGCGAAAGTCCCTAACGAATAATCCTGTCGGAAAGGCCGAGCGCCGAGTCGATAATTGCTGAACCACAACATGGGCAAGAGGCTTGGTCTCGAGGATTCCATGTATTCCATCCGCATCGCTGGCAAACGTAATGGTCCCTGATAACGGAATCAGCCCCGCAGTCCTTGCAAAACAACTGGCTGGGATGAAGGAAATGGTTAACGCTGACCGAACACGTCCTCGACAACATTCCGGAAGGCCTCCTCAACGCTCGTTTATTAACTCACTGAGGGAATGCACACTAGGAGTTGATAGGAACTATGTACTGCCACAACCCGTTGGGGTCGACTTTGCACATAATATCACACATACCTGTGCGCTGCAACATTTCTGTAACACACCTTTTCCGTAACTATTATTGCAGCATCGATTCTTGTTCTAACGAGTCCTCAGTCAGAGTTGGTGTTTAGTTCTTTCTTTCGTGCAGGGATTTGATACATAGCCTTGGAACCCTGGTAACCGGCGCGCCGCCTGCACCATATTCCTTCACGTACTGTTTCTGGTCCACCACCCTTCCATCAGGCAGCGGTATCTGTCTCACTGCCATTCCCTCAATCTTCCAGCCATGTTTTCCGGTCAGTTCATTCATCAAGCGGATTCTTGCAGCTATGGGGAGGTCCGAAGGGGACCGGACGTACCTGTGCCAGTCATCAGGAAGCTCTTTGAAATACTGCTGGTGCGTGTCCAAATAGCCTTCCAGGAAAGACATCCGGAACCCCTGAGCAGGCCTGATGTTATGACACATTGCCATGTTTACCGCCTCTTCGGGAGTCTCGGCGGCCATGATCATATGTTTTGGAGAAGGCTCCACAGTCTTCTTTCTTTGCCCCAGTGTTTCATAGGCCCAGTAGCGCTGCCAGTCCCACTTGTTTCCTGGCATGAGTCGCTCCCAATCAAGCCCCGCAATCGGACCCACCACTACCGAAATGCCGGCACGCACGAGTCCAGAAACGATCGCATGCATTCTCTCCGGCAAGGGACCCCAAACTATTGTGATGCAAGCCAGTCGGTCAAACACCGCCGCAACTGTCTCAACGTAGTTGGCGTAGTGTGTTACCCCTGCCATGGAACGCGAATTCTTCAAAGTCGTGGTGGGAAGGAACTGACAGGCCGAGCACCCTCCTAAATTGGCGGCGCATCTCGGTTGGAGCAGGAACGGGTATTTCTGCACAAACCATTTCTTCTCTTCATGAAGATACATATGGGCTACGTCGCCCGCGGTGCACCCGGCTAAAGAGACGATGCCATTGCGAGACGCCAGTTCGTTGGCCATCCATTGCACATCTTCAGGATTCGAGCGTCCACATCCGATTATCCCGAACCACCCGGGGCTGTTACCAGGGCTAGCCGTGGCATCGTTCGCTCCCATCTCGGCGCGCTGGCCGCCCCCCCTTCCACTGCGAAACAGGAACCTGTCTTCCCGCGCCTTCAGCGCGAAAGCAGCGACCATCATGTCTGTAATCGGTATCTTCTCCGGACAAGACTGGTCGCACTTGCCGAAGAGACAACATTTCTTCTCGAGCTCGGACAAAGCCTTCAACCCATGGCCTGAAGCCAGTTCCTTAACTCCTTTGCTGACCATCACTGCGTTGGGGCAGGCGTAGCTGCAAAGGTCACAGTCCTCTCGACACCTCAGGGCCTGCTGTCGAGCGGTCTCCTCATCCATCACATGTTTGCCAGGCCTTGCGTCCGTCGACTGCAAAAGCTTCAGTACAACTCTGGCAGCTTTCTCCAAATCCCTGATCCATACGCCTCGAAGGCCCTTTGCGAGGTCTTCAACGATTCTCTGGTCATCATCGGGCGAAACGTCTTTCAACCCGTACCTATCCGCCGTGCCGGTCCAGATCAGCTTAGAGCCGGTTCTCCTTGCCTCTTCGACAAGGTCGAAACTGAGGCAGCCTTCGCTCTCTACGATAACGTCGAAGGCGCCGGTCCTTAGTACCTTCTTAGCCTTGACCATGGTCCCCACCCATCGAGCCCTTTCATAGAACCGGGGGAGGTCGTCCGCTGCCTGACCAATCCCGCACACCTCAACGTCCTCGCATGCACCGCCAGACCTGAGGAGCCCCACCAGGAGGCAAGCGGAAACGAAATTGTCGCCGATGAAGACTACGGACTTCTTTCCCTTCTCCATAGCCCCCTGCCCAGTCCAGATTGGCGGCGGATACCATGCGATATCACTCAATTCCTGGTTGGCTGCAGTTGAAAAGCCAAATAGTGAAGTCTTTATGGTCTCCAGTATTTCCTGCGCAAGAAGAAGTATGGTACCCGCGTGGAGACTGTGGCTCTCCAGTTCTGCAACACCCGGGCTATCCTGAGTGACGGCCAGCCACGCCTTGGCCAACTGTGCCTCGGCGTAACACAACGCCCGGTCAAGATGGCCCAGATCTCCTGGACAAAACCCACACAGGACGCCTGCCCAGGTGAAATCCGACGTGTCCATCTTACTGCCGAGGTGCACAGTCTTTTCTGGTCCGTAGACACCTTTGGCATAGTCCAACGCCTGCCGGGCGACGGTCAACTGGCCAAGACAACCGCGACATGCCGCAGCCAGGCTGAGCACGGCCCGGGAATTTTCCGAGTTGTGTGGAATGTATTGCTGCGAAACCGCAGTTTGAGATGGGGAGACGGGCATGTCACCGAGGGATATGCGCGAGCAATCAGAGTAAAGAGGAGGCCAGGTGGACAATAGAACATCTCGGTCCCATTCGGCCAGGCCAAGCGCCTGCAAATATGGTGTCAGCTTGAATTCGCGAATGTTATTTATCCGCATCTCCACCGCATCCGATTCGATGGCTGACTTTAGTTCGAGGGGGTCGGACCCGTTCAGGTCGCTGACAACCGAGCTAAGTTTGAACTGGGTCTTATTGCCCACTCTGACGATTAGTTCTCTCCAATCGCTGCCGTCTTGCATACTGTCCCCTCAGTTGTTTCCCTTTCGAGAAGGAGGAGCCCCCGTGACATGTCACGGGGGCTCCTATCAGTTTGATTCATGCGAGGACATCCCGGGCTAATCCACTAGAACTCTTCCTTAAGTTCTTCTTCAAGTACCCAGGCTAACCGCTGCCCCACTATGACGTCCGGCGAAAATCCAGGCAACACGAAGTGAGAGGCGAATGCCCTGTCCTTGGGCCCGCCCACCCATGACCACATGGCCTCCTCGCTTGGATTGTACATCCAGAGCATGAGCCCCTGTTTCTTGAGTTCATAGAAGTTCCTGCCCCTGTTTTCCTGAAGCCATTCCAGCAACAGGTATTCGTTTATGGGAGGAAGAACGACTCCGTATTCCAGGCTTTCTCCCCTGGATGACTTCATCGCGGTAAGTTTGATGCAACCGTCTACCGCCTGTTCGATACTTGGCTCCAGGACAAGCACTATCTCATAGGTCGTAAGGCCTTCCTTGCGCATCACATGGAAGTCAGGCTGAACGAACCCAATGTAATCCGGCTTGAGGAACTCGTATCCCACAGACCGGAGGAACGTTTCGGTGCCCTTGCGGATATCCTCTGCCGTCGCCGCATAGGCCCGGAACGGCCCTTCCGTCACCTTGGGTCCAGCTTCCTGCGTCATAGTGACTTGACTAACTCTTCCAGGTTCTTCCGGTACTCGGTGAACGACGTGGTATTGGGAAGAGAGTGGGTAGCCTCGTCGACAGCCAGATAACCTAAGGCAACCGTCTCTATATCCTTTGCCATGGAGCATAGCCAACCCATCGAACGAGGCGTATAGCCGAGAAATATCAGGGCGTCCGGCCTCTCTTTGATCATCGGCTCAATCCAGGGATCGCGAGTGTACTCCACCACCTCGCCAACCCACATCTTCTTGGTATTGGTGACGCCTCTCTGCTTTAGCCCGACGACGGTATTGCCGCAGGCAGCGATGGTACGCTCCTTCAGCTTCTTGTGCATATCTACAGCGAAATCGAGAAGCTTCTTCTTGGCCTCGGGAAAATCGACCTCGTCGCACAATGCACCAGTGATTACCAGAGGGTTCTTCTTTCCCTTTATGTATTTACCAAGGTCCTTCGGTTTCATAACACTCATGGCAGTCTCCTTTCCTTAGGCCGGATAAAGAAACGAGGATTCTTGGTGTTGGGCAAAGTTATGGCGCTGTATTCCTGGATGAACTGCTTCTGAGGCAACTTCCTGCCGTCAGGATGTGGAATACCTGTGACCTGCAGGCCGTCCAATTGCCAGCCATACTTTGTCAGAAGTTCGACAACCAGTCTCATTCTGGACACCACCGGCAGGTCGGTCAGGCTCCTTACATACTTGTACCAGTCATCGGGCAACTCCTTGAAAGCCCTCTCATGTGTTTCCAGCCATGATTCCAGAATGGCCATTCGCATGATGAAGGGAGTCATGACCATCATCTCGTAGCCGCAAGCCAGATTGACGGCCTCTTCCTTCGTCTCTGCCACCATACAGAGGTGCTTGGGGAACGGTTCCACAACTCTCTTCTTCCTGGTCAGAGCATCATAGCTGTAGTACCGCTTCCAGTCCCATTTGTTTCCGGGCATGAGGCCCTTCCATTTTTCTTCCAGGCCGGACAGTGGACCCACGACAACCGGCTGACCGCTGCGGATAAGGCCTCTGGCGATGGAGTACATTCTATCGGGCAGCGATCCCCAGATAATAGTGCCCGAAACGAATATGGGTTGCGCCTCGTCCACGTTTTCCACATAGTTGGCAACGGTAGTGACGCCAGTGCCGCCGCGTGAGTACTTTACGGTAACCATCGGCAGGGCCATGCAGGCGGAACAGCCTCCGTAGTTGGCCACGGCCCGCGGCTGCATCCAGTAGGGGTACTTCTGGACGAACCATTTTCGTTCTTCGGCATCATAGTAATGGGTGATGTCGCCGACCACGCAACCTGCCATGGATACGATACCGTTGCGGGAGCCCAACTCGTTGGCCATCCATTGTACGTCATCCGGGTTCGTTCGCCCGCACCCCACGACCGCGAACCAACCAGGGCAGTTTCCAGGGAATGCGGTGTAACCGTAGGAACGAATTTCGGAGTTTGTGGCGAATATTCTACCCGCCCTGAAAAGGTATTTATCATTGGGTGCCTTCTGGGCAAAGGCGGCCACCATCATATCCGAGATCGGTATTTTTTCGGGACAGACATGGTCGCACTTGCCGAAAAGACAGCATTTCTTCTCGATGTCCGAGAGAGCCTTCAGTCCCTCTCCCTTCTTCACAGCACGTACGCCACGGCTGACCATTATGGCATTCGGACAGGCATAGGTGCACAGGTCGCAGTCTTCCCTGCAACGCGAAGCTTCTGCCTTCGCCTTGGCTTCGTCCATTACATATGCGCCCTTGCGCTCCGGAGCGCCCTCCAGCACCCTGGCAATAACTTCGGACGCCTTCTCCATATCCTTGACCCAGGCAGCCCCCGCACCACCAAGTATGTCCCTCGCTATGGCATCGGCAGATTCCCCAGACCGGTCTTTAAGTCCCCCGGTGGCATTTGCCCCGACCCAGACTAATTTGGAGCCGGTCCGCCTGGCCTCTTCGATGAAGTCGATTTCGGTGCAGGAATCGCTGCCCACGATCACATCGAATATGCCCGTGCGCAGAACCTTCTTTGCCCTGACCTGCGGGCCGGTCATTCGGGCCCGGTCGTAGAATCGAGGCAGGTCATCAGCCGCCTGACCGATGCCACAGATCTCGTACTTCTCATGCGTACCCGCTGCCTTCAGCCTCTCCACAAAGAGACACATCGGTACGAAATCGTCCCCAACGAATACGACCGCTTTTTTGCCCTTCTCCAACATGCCCCGTCCTGTCCAGATGGGCAGTGGGTACCAGGCCACATCTGCCAGGCTAAGGTTGCCGGCGGTAGTGAAGCCGAAGAAGTTTATCTTGACAAGCTCCAGTATTTCCTGGGCGATCAAGAGCATGCTGCCTGAGTGCATGGCATGAGCTTCGAGTTCGGCCACGTTTGCTTTGCCGTCAGCAGCCGCTGCCTGGGCCCTCTTTATTTGCGCCTCGGCATAGTTCATAGCGGCTTCAAGGCGTTCAAGAGTCCAGGGATGGAACCCGGCCAACATAGATATGAATGTCGCGTCCAGGTTATCCATCTGGCTGCCAAAAGTTATCTTCTTGTCCTTGGGATGCTTCTTCAACGCCCAATCAAGGGCACGCCTGGCCGACCCCATTTGAGTGGCGCAACCTTTGAGGACATCCTTGAGGCTCTCTACCGCAGCGGCCTGTTCTGTCTGGCCTTTGGAAAGCGCATACATCGGCGGATGTATCTTGTTGACTACGTCGATGTCCCATTCCGCAATATCCTCCACATTGGCCAGAGGAGCCAGTTTGAATTCTTCGATGCTCCTTATTCGATGCTCGGGAGCATCCTCTTCCAAGTCCGTGATTAGCCAATCCCACCTGACACCCGGCTTATTGACCACGTGCTTTGTAAGGTCCAAGTCGTATCTGCCCTGTATTCGGGCAACTTTCTTTTCGCCTGTCGTCATGTGCTCTCCTTCCCCTCTTAATGTAATTGAACCGGACGTTTCACCGATCCAGGAAGAAGGGAAAACTTCTCTGGCACATAGCTAGAGAAGCTCCGCTTCTTGGAAACACTTGGGGCAGACCTTGACGTATTTCTCCCCTGCCCAAATCTGGGACACAGGAACTCCGACACTCATGCACCAGGGACCCGTCTCCTGAATATACGCTTCTTTGGTACATTCAGCGCACGTAGGAATGCCGCAAGCGGTGCAGTTGTACCCGGACTCGGCTTTGCCACAAACAGCGCATACTGCCATATTTGGTATTCCTCCTTTTGACCAGGGGTTTCTCAGCTTACAGGGGAACGTAGTCCTCATCGCCTGGCCACATTTCGCCGGTCAAAGGTATCTGTTGAGAAACAGGTTCCCCGTTCTTCCAGAATTTGCCAACGATCGGGTGTTTGATCTTCCTGAGGTGCTCTTTCAAGTCCTTCGGGTCGATAGCGTCATCTTCGGTCGCTATTCTGGCGTAGATTTCTTCCGGTATGAAGCCTGCGAGTTGTTCCTTAAGGGTTTTGGCCATCCACACAATGCGGTCCCAACCACCATCGGCCTTGAGGAACTTGGGGGCCTGGATGGTCTTCAATGCGCAGGCGTAGAACCCGTGGTTCTGCACGCCGCCTGTAGTTAGACCCGCTACCTTAGAGAAAGTCAGCCCCAGTGGTGTCAACCCAGTATATCGTCTCTGAACTATGCCGATTCCGTCGACATCCGGTATATAGAAGGCTACCGCCTCAAAGCACCCTCAGTTGGTTGTCGGATACTGAATACAGCTATTGAGGTATACCTTCCTCGTTCTGCCGCTCGATTTCTCATAGACAGCCTTGTCAACGCCGGTATACCAACCCTTGTGGGCATCCTTGACTTCTTCCTTCTCTACAGGGAAGATGAAGCCCGCCGGGTCTACCTCGGCAAACACCTTCATCGCCGTGTATTCAAGGAACCCGCAGTAGGGTGGCCTTTCCGGAGCGCACACGCAGACATGGGTCGGCGCGATAAGACGGCAAATGGTGCACCCGTAGAAAGTGTCCACCTCATCGTCCGTCACCGTAGTCGCGCGAGTCGCATCGTATGTCTCCCAGTCTTTCTTCGCTTGATCCATCAGCGGAGCAATGAGCTTGACCCCACCCATTTCAGGAGTTGCTATGATCATCTTCTGCTCGATCCGGTCAGCCGTGAGAACCAGGGACTTGATCATGCCTCTAGCCGCCTGGGCAATCTTCTGGAGGCTCATCTTGGGTGCCACCTTTTTCGACACCCTTATCCAGACCTGAGACCGGGCGCCAATCACCATGACACCTTCAATCCAGCCCAAGCCCATAGTCATCGATCGCTCGACCATTGGGAAATACTCGATTGTGAGTGCCGGGCCACCGACACGGATGTAGTAGGCAAACGGGAATGAACTCTCTTCTGGAACCTCGTTCAATTCAGGACCGAGCAGAGTGAATTTGCCATCCGCCAACGTGTCATAGTCATCGACGTATTCAGCGAATAGGAAGCTCGTGTAGTTGAACCTTGGTCCGCCCAGTTCAAGGTACCAATCACCTTTCCTAACATGTCCGCCGAACCGAGGGCCAATCCCGATGTCCTCCATGCCCTCGTAAAACCGGTGGGGTTCAATGGGCAAATGCATTACCCGCCCCTCAGGAAGCTTGACTGTCGACATAGCTTCTGTGTTCCTCCTTTTCTCCCTCTGACTTGTGGTACTACGGTTTGTTGCGACCCCTTCCGGCCTGTTCGATGGACCGGCGCTCATTCCGTCTGTCTCTCTGCCGCCCTCCTGTTGCCTTTAAGTTGGATTCGAATATGACTGCAGATCAGGACCGCTCGTTTTTGGCGAAACAAAAACAGCCCACCGTTTATCACAAGCCTGTTCTCCGGGCTTGACAACGACTACACCGTGTCAGACTGATACCCGCAAGAGTTCTGCTGAGAAGTGCGTTGATGCCGTCCCTGGTCGGATTTGCGATAAAAGTGCGCTGTTCAAGGCGATTGGGACCCCAATTGTTCTCAGCCTCCCATTACCAATTGTATCGCCTGCAAGTCTCTTATAAAGACAAGGAAAGATCAGGATAAGCGAAATATGAGATACGCCGTATCTGCAGAATTATATCCGCCGCCCCCGCGACATGTCAACACTCAGGGAGAACTGTTCCGATGGCGCCAGGCCAACGCCCATTTGCGACGCATTATGTCCTATTGCCACCTCGACGTTCACGCGCCCCAGCCGAGCAAGATACTGGCGATACCCCTGATAGGCCAACCGATAAACGCAAAGACACTCGCGGGCAACACGCTGTCGATTACCATTAGCCCGAACAGTATGAACGGCCCGTAGTGCGCGACCGGTGCCATGGCGCGCGCCATCCTTTCAGGCAGCAGCGTGGTAAAGAAATTGTATCCGTCGAGTGGAGGGATGGGGATGAGATTGAAGACTGCCAGGAGAACGTTGATCAACACGACCGTCTCAAGCAGGGTCAGGAGACCAGAGGCAAGATATGCCCCGGCCAACCTATAGACCGCTGCAACGAATGCTGCCAGTACCAAATTCGCAATTATCCCCGCCAGGCTTACGGCTGCAATACTGAACCTGAGGGGAGGTTTCATTCGACGGATATCTATCGGTACTGGTTTCCCCCAGCCAAAACCCGCCACGAACAGTAACACCGTGCCCAATGGGTCCAGGTGAGCCAGAGGATTAAGTGTTATCCGGCCCATTTGGCTTGCAGTATCGTCGCCCCGTTTGTAGGCGACAAAGGCATGACTGAACTCGTGCACTGTGATGCCGATTAACAGCGCAAAGACCAGCAAAACCATGTTGTAGATAAACTGCCGCGGGTCGCTAGCAAGATCAGAAAGGTGTCCCAGTAACATCTTGTACCCACTTTTGCGCGGCTCGGAGGCTCCGCTTTCGAATCGACAAATGATACCACACGGGGCAACGAAGCGCCCCGCCGCATGTGGTCAATGTTGACAGCCACATTCTGATGTTCCATAATTACACGTTAGCTGAGTGCGAACGTTTTCTATCGCCAATCCGCATGGTAGGCGACGAACTAATCTCGAGGTGTTAGACTAATGCTGAGAATCAGACTCCGCCGCGTTGGCGCCAAACACAGGCCGAGTTACCGTTTGGTGGTAGCCGACTCCCGCGCGCCGCGCGACGGAAAGACAGTGGACATAGTCGGCCATTATTCGCCGATTGACCAACCTGAGAAAGTTGTCGTGGACAAGGAAAAGGTTACGTCATGGCTGGGGAAGGGCGCTCAGCCCAGCGACACTGTAAGGCGCTTGTTGGGAAAGGTGGGTGTCATGGAACCCCTCCCATCCAAAGCCCCCAAGCCGAAGGCGGAAGAGGCGAAACCATTAGCCCCGGAGGCTTCGGGGCCGTCCCAAACTGGTTCGTAGGTCCGGTCGAATCTGGCGTCAGTCCGGACTGAGTCACGAAAGGAGCATAGGATGAAAGAGATCGTTGAGTTCATCGCGAAGTCCATCGTGAATGCTCCAGCGGACGTGGTTGTTACTGAAGAAAGCAGCGAACGTGGAGTGCTCATCAAGCTCCAGGTGGCCAATGAGGACAAGGGGCGGGTTATCGGAAAGCAGGGTAAGGTCGCCGAAGCCATGAGAACGCTGCTTCGTGTTGCCGCAGCAAGGGCTGGTACCAAGGTAACCCTGGAAATCGTCTAGCCCGCATCAGTTCTTCCGGGAATAAATCGACCCCTCTCGTAATGCCGGGGGGGGCCAAGATCAGGCCTATCTTCGTTAACTAACAGCTCCGGCCTTACTGTACTATCTTCCTGCGTTTCACTGATTCAGCAACCTTTATCCTTGTCAGCGAGCGGCGCAGCGCCGCCTCCGCCCTTGCCAGATCGGTCCCCTGCACGCCTTGTTTGATCCGTTCCTCAGCCCGTTTCCTGGCTGCCTCGGCGCGCGACAGGTCTATTTCATCGGCCCTTTCGGCAGCATCGGCCAATATTACCACCTTGTCAGGGCGGACCTCCACATATCCTCCAGTAACCACGATGAATGTCTCTTCGCCGTTCTTCCTGACCATTAGCTGGCCAGGTTCCATCATGGTCATCAGTGGAGCATGGTGAGGCAGTATGCCCAACTGTCCTTCAATTCCCGGAACGACAACTATTTCTACGTCGTCTGAGTATACTATTCCTTCGACCGTGACTATTTCCAGCTTCAACGTGGACATTTGTTGTCTGCCTCTATCCCAACCCCAGCTTCTTGCCCTTTTCTACGGCCTCGTCTATGGTCCCAACGTTCAAGAAGGCAGCCTCGGGAATCTGGTCATGTTTGCCTTCCAGTATCTCTTTGAAACCCCGGACAGTCTCCTTCACGGGCACGTACTTGCCCGGAAGTCCAGTGAATGCCTCGGCAACGAACATCGGCTGCGATAGGAAGCGCTGTATCCTGCGGGCCCTGGCTACCGTAATCTTATCTTCATCGCTCAGTTCCTCTATGCCGAGAATGGCGATGATATCCTGAAGGTCCTTATAGCGTTGCAGAACCCTCTGCACACCACGAGCAACCTCATAATGCTCCTGACCAACTATCAGGGGGTCAAGAATCCTTGAGGTTGACGTGAGCGCGTCCACTGCCGGGTAGATGCCCATTTCGACGATGGACCGCTCCAGCGCCACCACCGCATCGAGGTGGCCCATGGTGGCAACGATGCCAGGATCAGTATAGTCGTCTGCCGGCACGTAGATTGCCTGGAACGATGTCACTGCACCCTTTCTTGTGGTGGTGATGCGCTCTTCGAGTTCACCTACGTCCGTGGACAACGTTGGCTGATAGCCTACCGCAGAGGGCATGCGGCCCAGCAAGGCCGACACCTCCATGTTCGCCAGCACGTAGCGATAAATATTGTCGATGAACAGCAGCACGTCCTGGCCTTCCGTGTCCCGCAAGTATTCGGCCATCGTCAGTCCGGTCTGGGCCACACGTGCCCTCACACCAGGCGGCTCATTCATCTGGCCAAATACCAGCACTGTCTTTTCGATTACCCCGGAAGCCTTCATTTCCCTCCAGAGATCGTTTCCTTCCCTGGAACGTTCCCCGACGCCGACAAACACCGAGAAGCCCCCGTGCTCCGTGGCGATATTCCTGATAAGCTCCTGGATGATGACCGTCTTGCCGACCCCGGCGCCGCCATATGCGCCTACCTTACCGCCACGTGTGAACGGAGTTATCAAGTCTAACACCTTCAGACCTGTTTCCAGCATCTGTGTCGTCGTCACTTGTTCATCCAGGGGTGGGGCCGGGCGATGGATAGGCCACTTAGTGTCAGCCGTCACCGGACCCAGGTTGTCGAGCGGGTCCCCGAAAACATTGAATAGACGCCCAGCAGTTCCGCGCCCTACAGGAACACTAATGGGTGCACCAGTGTCCACTGCCACAGCGCCGCGCCCCAGGCCATCGGTAGGCGAAAGAGAAAGGCATCGGGCCCAATTGTTGCCGATGTGGCTCTGGACTTCCAGGACCAGTTTCTCTGTGCCCTGATGTATCTCTACAGCGTTGTGAAGGCCAGGAAGTTGGTCCGGTGGAAACTCAACATCCACAACGGTACCGATTACCTGGACTACCTTCCCATTGGCCATTTGTTCACCTCTTTGTTTGTCTGCCCGGAGATACGCCTTGCATAGCGTGTCAAGCCATGGCCGCCACGCCGCCAGTAATATCCAGCAACTCCTTGGTTATGGCTTCCTGTCTCGCCTTATTCAGCGCGAGAGTCAAGGAGGCGACCATCTCCTTGGCGTTATCCGTGGCATTGCGCATCGCAACCATGCGCGCAGATTGCTCGCTCGCCGTTGCCTCAAGCACTGCGTGGTATACCTGCATTTCAACGAACCTTGGAAGCAGGTGCTCCAGGACCGCAGTTGGGTCCGGCTCATAGATATAGTCAGCAAGTTGTCCTGGGCCAAGCGGCATCGGCTCCACCGGCAGCAATTGCTCTAGGACAGGCCTCTGCACCACGGTGGTGATGAAACGCGGGTACGAAAGGTACACCACATCAACATGTCCCGAACGATAGTCGTCCAGTGCAACCCTGGCCATCGGAAGTATGTCGAAGAGCTTCGGACGATCCCCTACACCGGCGAAATCCGCACGTACTTCCACGCCATTGCGGAGCATGAACTCTCGGCCCTTCTTGCCGACAGATATTACAGATGTGGGCTTGCCCTCTCTCAATATGAAGGAGGCAGCAGAGCGGTTTATATTGGAGTTCAGTCCGCCCGCCAGGCCTCGATCGGCAGTAATGTGAATCAGGCCGATGCGCTTCACTTCCCGCTTCTTCAGGAACACCGGCACTACATCCGGGTCAGCAGAAATCGAAGCAGCCAGATGGCCGATAACGCTGGTTATCTTTTCAGCATAGGGACGGCCAGCCAGAGCCGCCTCCTGCGTGCGCCTCATCTTGGCGGTGGCGATCATTTCCATCGCCCTGGTTATTTTAGCAGTACTCTGGACGCTCTTTATGCGGCGCCGCAGCACTCGAGGGCTGAGCATTATTCCTCGTCACTCCTCAGTCGCCAGACACTCAACTTATCAGGCAAAAGACGCAGTCTTCTTGTATTCCGCAATAGCGCTCTTCAAGGCCTCTTCAGTCGCTTTGCTGATGTCCTTCTCGGTCGCGATGGCCTTTGCCACTCCGGGGTGAGAGGCATCGATAAAGCGATTGAACCCCGCCTCGAAGACGGCGATCTTGTTGACTGGAACGTCGTCAAGGGCTCCGTTTATCAGAGCATAGAGGATCATTACCTCCCTCTCCATGGCGACGGGCGCGAACCGGGGCTGCTTCAGTACCTCGATGGTCCGCTGTCCTCGTTCCAGTTGTGCCCTCGTCGCCTTGTCCAGGTCTGCGGTGCCGAACTGGGCGAAAGCTGCAAGCTCCCTGTATTGGGCAAGATCGGTCCTGATCCTGCCCGCGACCTTCCTCATCGCCTTGGTCTGCGCGGAACCTCCCACGCGGGACACTGACAGACCTGCGTTGATGGCCGGACGGATTCCCGCGTTGAACATATCCGACTCGAGGTATATCTGACCATCCGTGATAGAGATCACGTTGGTCGGTATGTATGCGGACACGTCACCGGCGAGTGTTTCGATAATCGGCAACGCGGTCAGCGAACCACCACCGAATTCTGGAGCCATTCTGGCGGCACGTTCCAGAAGACGGCTGTGCAGGTAGAATACATCTCCAGGATATGCTTCGCGTCCCGGGGGGCGCCTCAGCAGCAAGGATAGCTGCCGATATGCCCATGCGTGCTTGGAAAGATCGTCGTAGATCACCAGGGCATCTTTCCCTGAGTCCATGAATTCTTCACCGATGGCGCAGCCTGCGTACGGCGCAAGGTATTGCAGAGGGGCGGGGTCGGCGGCGTTCGCAGCCACGATTATGGTATGGCCCATAACGCCCTGGCTTTCCAGTGCACCGATTACCTGCGCCACCTTGGCCGACTTCTGACCGATGGCTACATAGATGCAGATAAGGTCGCCGCCCTTTTGATTGATGATGGCGTCTATGGCCAGCGCAGACTTTCCGGTGAAGCGGTCACCAATGATCAACTCGCGTTGCCCTCTTCCTATGGGGACCATGCTGTCGATAGCCTTGATTCCGGTGAGCACCGGCGTATTAACCGGCTGCCTGGTCACAACATTGGGCGCGATTCTCTCGACAGGCCGGGTCTTGGTGGCTGACAGCGGTCCTTTGCCATCAATCGGCAGGCCAAGTGGATTGACCACGCGGCCCAGTAGTCCCGGGCCGACAGGTACTTCGACCACCTTTCCGGTGGACCGGACCTCATCGCCTTCCTTTATCTTGCCATACTCACCCAGCACGACGGCAGCGACGCTGTCCTCTTCCAGGTTCAGCACCAATGCCATGGTGCCCTCCTTGAATTCCAGCAATTCAGAAGCTTTGGCTCCGCTCAGACCATGGATGCGAGCGATGCCATCACCGACTTCCATGACCGTACCGACGTTCGCGACCTCAGTTGTGGCACCGAACTTTTGAATTTGGTCCTTGATGATTGAAGCTATATCGTGGCCACTAACAGCCATATGAACCTCCGGGGCTGGAACTTCGGCGTGCCCAAGTCATGCCGGGCTACCAACCTTCAAAAGATTTCTTTTCAGCCTGTCAAGCCTGGTCCGTACGCTCGCATCGATTACCTGGTCTCCCATGCGAACAACCAGCCCGCCCAATATGTCCGCGTCAGTCCTTGCCTCTAGAACAACCGTCTTGCCGCTCAGTTTGCCCAACCAGTCCGAAACGAAGCGTTTGTCATCGTCTTCCAGGGGCAACATGGTTACAACCTCGGCATGCACTATGCCTTTATGAGAGTCAACCGTATCCCCGTATATGTCTGCCATTCGGTCCAGGATACCCAACTGGCCAGCCTTAACGACAACGTACGCCAGATTCATCCCCAGAGGACTAAGGCTAGGCAGCAGCTTGCGCAGCAAGTCCTGCTTATTGGCAAATGGGACCCTGGGGCTTTCCAGGATAGCATGGACCCCGGGATAGACTGCTGCGCGGGCGATCAGGCCTATCTCCTCACGCCATTTGTCCATCTCGGAACCCTTGAGGGCGATTTCAAATACCGCCTGGGCGTAACGCCGCGCGGACGCTGTCGTTGCCATTACGGGCCTTTGCCTTATCCTTTCTTGAGACCGCCAGAACCTTTGATGACTTCTTCAATAAGCCGCCGGTGGGACGTCTTGTCGAGCGATTCCTTGACTACCTTCTCAGCAGCGAGCATGGCGATATCGACTACTTCTTTTCTAAGCTCATCGATCGCCTGGTCACGCTCGATTCTGATCTCTGCCTGGGCCCGGGAGACTATCGCCTCGGCTTCCTTGCGCGCCGCAGCCTTAGCCTCTTCCCTGAGTTGCTCCCCGACCTGCTCGGCCTGGGCCAGTATCTTCTGGCCGTCGCGCCGGGCTTCATCGAGGTGGGCCTTCATGCGTTCCTCAGCCTGCAACGTCTGCTGCTTCATTTGTTCAGCCTGCTCCATGGCACCCTTGATCCGTGCAGCACGTTCGTCCAGGGTCTTCGTCAGTCTTGGGAAGGCCAACTTGGACAAAACGAAGAACAGTATCAGGAAAGCCGCCAACTGGGCCAGCAATATTGGCAGGTTTATACCTAGTGCTTCAAGCACCGCAGTCTCCTAACCACCTACCACGAATGCAAGGATGATGGCCACGATCAGAGCATAGATCGCGACTGCTTCGGCAAAGGCGAGCGCCAGGATCATGTTAGTCAGGATAGCGCCTCGCGCCTCCGGATTGCGCCCAAGGGCATTCATTGCCCCCATGCCAACTATGCCGATACCGATTCCCGGCCCGATAGCCCCGAGGCCAATTGCCAGACCGGCCCCCAATACCCTCATACCATCAATATCCATCGTGTGTCCCCCTTTCTCAGACGAGCAACTTATGCTTAATGTTCATGCTTGGTCGTTGCCATCGAGGCGAACACCAGCGTCAGCATGGCGAATATCATTGCCTGGATAAGCCCCACCATGGTCTCCAAACCATAGAACAGCACCGGGACCACGAAAGGCACCAGGAAAAACATGACCAGCAGTAGTATTTCTCCGGCGATCATGTTTCCGAAAAGACGGAAGCTGAAGCTCACCAGCCTCACAATCTCACTTATGAATTCAACTATGCCAACAAATGCCTCGATGATACCCATGAAAATGCCGTTCAGGCCGGCCTTGATCTTTCCCGTGAAGAGGTTGCCAAAGCCTTTCCCCAAAGCCCCGAGATTGACGAACTTCTTCGCATACCCGAAGAAGCCGTTGTAGGAAAAGCCCAGTGCTTCAACGAAGATGAAGGAAGCAAACGCCAGGGCGAGTGTCAGGTTGAGGTCCGTGTTTGCCGCCCGGAGCAAGGGGACCGCGACTTCCTTGCCATCGTGGACCTGGTGGACCTCAATGCTGCCGTAGCCTGGCAACAGTCCAAGCCAGGCGTTGGCAAAGATGAACAGGAACAGTGTGGCAATGAAGGGAAAGAACTTCCGGCCTCGCTCATGTCCCACCACGCCCTCGACCAGGTTAAGCAGTTTCTCGATACCCCACTCGACTAAGTTCTGAAGGCTCCGCCCATTCGGTATCAGCTTCATCTTTCGGGTCGCCGCAACTCCCAGTATGACGAGGACCAGGACGGTTATCCAGGCCGTGAGCATCGTGTTGCTCACCGGGAGCGGACCCAGATGACCGATGACTTCTGCCGGTATCTCGGGCTTAGGAGGCTTGACAAACGGGTCGCTTGCGATCAGCCCGCCAATGACGACGGAGAACAGTGCCAGAGCCGTGAAGGCGATGAGCAAGACCAGCAACAACCGGCCAGAACAACCGAACTTCAACTGGGGTTTTGTCCCTTCCTGTTGTTTTCCTGCATTTCTTTGATAAAGGACCTGAGCATATGGTAGACGCCGACCACAGCGACAATCAGGCCGAGCAACAGGCCTGCAACCGTAAACCATGGCTCGGTCTGATAACGTTTATCTACCAGGCGGCCCAGATAGACCCCTAAGAGGATACTGCCGCCTACAAAACCACCGACGCCCACGAACCTGAGAGCCGACATCCATCCTGGCATTGTTTGCCCACGTCCTCCCGGCGTATTGCGTCAGGGCGGCGCGTAGTATAGCACAGGATGATGGATCGGTCAAAAAGAATCAGATTCCGGGAAACAGTACTGGAGCGGGACAGTACAACAGGTATTATGACTTACGCTTGCCGAAGTCCTCGAGGTCGAGGGTATTGATGAAGTCGAAGAAGGCAGACATGTTCCTGGCTTCTTCTTCGCTTACCGGTGCACCGCCCTCGGTATGGCCTTCCTTGCCTCCAGCCAGGGGCTTACCGGTCTTGCTGTCAAGGAAGATGCCTGCCTTGTCCAGGACAGCTTCATCGGCGTAAATGGGCGCCTTAGCCCGGACGGCCAAAGCAATGGCGTCGCTTGGCCGGGAATCTATTTCCATGTCGTTCCCATCGACCACAAGCGTGATCTTGGCGAAGAAGGTGTCGTTGCGCAGGTCATTGACCAGTATGTGATCGATCCGGGCTCCAAGCTGCCCGATAACCGATTGAAGAAGATCATGCGTCAGCGGACGAGGCACGCTGACGCCCTGGAGTTGCACGGCAATCGCATCGGCTTCAGCGGGTCCAATCCAAATAGGCAAATACCGTTCTGCGGAAGATTCCTTGAGGATAACCACCCGCTGGTAATTCATCATGCTTACGCGGATGCTATCTATATTCATTTCTATCATGCGGCTCCTCCTGCCGACCAGCCCCAATGTTCCAATTCTAATCAGTGAGGGATGGGGTGTCAAACCAACGACCAACTACCAGGACCGATTGAAAACCCACTTCAGACGGCGTTGGATTTCCATCAAACAAGAACAGCGATGTCATACCGGGGACGCCGCATCGTCCGACGAAGGTTGTCAGCTAAACTTGCTTCCCACTATAATAAGACCGGTCTTCCCTGATACATCCTGTCCTTTTGACGGAAAGGTACTTGAGGCAGTTCCCCCAGTTCTGTTGCTTGTCGGCCATGGCAGCTTTCGACGGGCGCTTCCCCGTAAACGGTAAGGACATGTCCTGGCCGCAGGTATTGATTTGACACCGTTCATCCGGAAGGAGGAGATTCCGTATATGGACAAAGGAAGAAGGGTGGTGGTCTGGTTCGAAGAGGTGGACAAGAGTTCTATTGGCATTGCCGGGGGGAAGGGCGCTAATCTTGGTGAAATGCTAAAGGCCGGCATAAATGTGCCTGGCGGATTCATTGTCACTGCAGATGCCTGGGTATCCTTCATTGAATCAGCGGGGATACGGGATGGTATCCACGAAGTCCTGGACTCTCTGGATGAGTCAGACAGCGAGAAGCTCCAGGAAGTAGCTGAACAGGTAAAGCAACTCGTCACCTCAGCCCCGATGCCAAGACACATAGCCGATGCGATCAGGCAGGCTTATCGCAAGATGGGTGAAGGGCGGGTTGCGGTCAGGTCATCTGCCACCGCTGAAGACCTCCCCGATGCCTCCTTCGCTGGTCAGCAGCGCACATATTTGAATGTCGTCGGAGAAGATGATGTCCTCGTGGCTGTTCAAGGTTGCTGGGCATCGCTATTCGAGCCTCGCGCCATCTTCTATCGCGTTCAGCACGGCTTCGATCATTTCAAGGTGAACATCGCGGTGCCGGTGCAGAAGATGGTCCAGTCTGAGGTCTCAGGAGTAATGTTCACCCTGGACCCGCTCACGAACGACCGCAGCAGAATCGTCATCGAGGCGGTCTACGGGCTCGGCGAGGCAATCGTATCTGGCGAGGTCACCCCGGACCTCTACACGATCGACAAAGACAGCATGACCATCATAGACAAGCAGGTCCGTACCCAGGAATGGCACCTCATCGCCAATCCAAACCGGGACGACGGGGAAGCCAATGTCAAGGCTCCGATACCCATGAGCAAGAGGAACACTGCCAAGCTGGCCGATGGCGACATCATAGCCTTGGCCAGGATGGCCAAGAGAATCGAAGCGCACTACCAGTTTCCCCAGGACATAGAATGGGGCCGCGAAGGACCAAACCTTTTTATTCTTCAGTCTCGCCCTGTGACAACAACCGAGAGCAACTTCACGCAGGAGGTTCCGCATCTCAATGGCACTGTACTGCTTACCGGGGTGGCAGCATGTCCTGGAATAGCCTCTGGGCTGGCCAGGCTAATCCCGAGCCCCTCGCAGATACACAAGCTCAAGCAGGGCGAAATCCTTGTTGCTGAAATGACCACTCCGGATTATGTGCCCGCGATGAAGAAAGCAGCAGCCATAATTACCGACAGGGGTGGCAGGACTGCCCATGCTGCCATCGTGAGCCGGGAACTCGGAATACCTTGCGTGGTCGGAACTTCTACAGCCACGGAGACACTGACCGACGGAGAGCTTGTTACCGTAGATGGCTTCAACGGCAAGGTCTACCAGGGGCAAGTCGTGGACCCACGCGCACCTGCGTTGGCCACTACCCCCCACAAGAAGGTCTCCACTAAGACCAAAGTGTACGTGAACCTGGCCGACCCTGACCTGGTGGAGCGGGTAGCCGCCATGGGTTGCGACGGCGTGGGGCTGCTGCGCGCCGAATTCATTATCGCCCACCACATTGGAGAACATCCCCGCTATCTGCTAAAGCATAATCGGGGCAAAAAGTTCACCGACAAATTGACAGATGCCCTGGCCATATTCGCAAAAGGGTTCCACCCGCGCCCCGTGGTGTATCGGACGACAGACTTCAAAACAAATGAATACCGAAGTCTGAAGGGTGGGCGGGAGTTCGAGGACAAGGAAGAGAATCCCATGATCGGCTATCGGGGTGCATCCCGTTATGTGAAGGAGGCCGACATCCTCAGTCTGGAAGTCCAGGCCATCAAGAGGGTAAGGGAGAGTTACCCTAATCTGTACGTCATGATACCTTTCGTCCGCACCATTGACGAAATGCGCGATACCAAGAAACTGCTCGAGGCCGACGGACTGCGCCAATCAAGCGATTTTAAGCTGTGGATGATGGCGGAAATACCGGCAAATGTCTTTCTCATTGACGAATTCATCGAAACAGGCATTGACGGTGTCTCTATCGGTTCCAATGACATGACGCAACTGGTGCTGGGCATAGACCGGGACAATCAGAAGCTGGCCGACAAGTTCGACGAACGCAATCCGGCGGTAACTCGTGCACTGGAAAGGATCATCGTTGCCTGCTCCAACAAGGGCAAGACTGTATCGATATGTGGCCAGGCGCCATCTGTGTATCCCGAACTGACCGAAAAGCTGGTGAGATGGGGAATCACATCAGTGTCCGTGAGTCCGGACATGATCGATACGACGCGGCAAATTATCGCCAATGTTGAAGCGAAATTGACCAGCGCTCCAAGGTCACGGGGAGGTTAGGCAGGCGCTACGCAGCCTCATAGACAGGCGGCATGATTGAATCTTTGGGTGTTCGCCAGCGGACCGAGAAGCGAGAGGAAAGCCTGTCTCCTTTCGCTGCCCAAAGCAAGTTGAGCCGTGGACGGCAGAGATATGAGGAGCCCTGTCCCACCCGGACTGTGTTTCAGCGTGACCGTGACCGAATCCTCTACTGCAAAGCGTTCCGACGTCTGAAACACAAAACGCAGGTCTTCATTGCCCCTTCGGGGGACCACTATGTCACTCGTCTTACCCACACGTTGGAAGTCTCCCAAGTGGCCCGTTCCATCACCCGTGGTCTGAACCTCAACGAGGACCTGGCTGAAGCGATTGCGCTGGGCCACGACCTCGGGCACACGCCATTCGGGCACGTAGGTGAAGAGATGCTGAACAAGCTTTGTCCGGACGGCTTTCACCATAGCGAGCAGAGCCTCAGGGTTGTGGACCTTCTTGAAAATGAAGGCCGTGGCCTCAACCTCACCCACGAAACACGGGAAGGAATCCTGCGACATTCCAAGGCCAAAGCGGATGTCCTCGGACCGGGCTGGGGAGACGCTGGAACCATGGAGGCCGAAGTCTGCAAGATCGCAGATGTGGTGGCCTACATCAATCACGATACGGCAGATGCGATCAGGGCAGGCCTCATAACAGAAGACGACATTCCCAGGAGTGTATCATCAACGCTTGGAAACAGCGTCTCGGAACGGATAAACACCACCATCTGCAACATCATAGAACACTCTTGGGCGGCCACCGGGACCGTTACCTCCACGAAACATCCCTCCATAGGAATGAGTCCAAACATACTCGACGCGGTAAATGCATTCCGGCAATTCATGTTCGAAAGAGTTTATGTACCAAGCGCAAAGAACGAGGACTCTCTTAACGCGATGCGGGTAATCGAGAAACTGTTCCACTACCTGATAGAGCATCCAGATGATTTGCCACAGGAATTTGCGGGCCGCAATGATATTCAGGAGCGCAAAGTGGCGGACTACATAGCCTGTATGACAGACTATTATGCACTGCGAGTGGCGGAAAAACTTTTCTCCAAGAGCATCGACTCAAATCTTCAGTAGTTTGCACGACCGATGACGATAGCAGACGAAATAAAGCAGAAAGCGGACATCGTGGAGACGATGTCGCACTACGGTGTAAAACTGGAGCGCATGGGCCGTAACCTCAAGGCCCTATGCCCGTTTCACTCAGAGAAGCACGGGTCTTTCTTGGTTTTTCCAGACCAGCAAAGATGGCATTGCTTTGGCGCCTGCGCGACCGGTGGCGACGTAATTTCGTTCGTGATGAAGCGGGAAGGAGTAGACTTCGGCCAGGCGATCGGCATACTCGCCGAAAGAACGGGCGTAAAGCTGAGCAGCGCCGGGGCGCAAGAAGAAGCCCTCAGGGACAGGCTGTTCAAAATAAACGCTTCAGCCGCGGACTTCTTCCACCGTTCTCTAACCGCATCACCTTCAGGAGAAAAGGCAAAATCGTATCTTTTCAAGCGCGGGCTCACTGACAGTTCGATCTCGGCCTTTCAACTGGGATTCAGTCCGGATAGCTGGGACGCACTCAAGGCGAATCTTCTGTCCCTCGGGTATCCGGAGAAGGAGTTAATTGACGCTGGCCTGGTGATTGAGCGTGACGGCGGGGGCACGTACGATAGATTCCGCAACCGCCTGATTTTCCCGATACGTGACATCCAGGGAAGGATCAACGGTTTCGGCGGAAGGGCCCTGGACGACTCGAACCCCAAATACCTCAACTCTCCGCAATCGGCAGTCTTCGACAAGAGCAGCATCCTCTACGGCATCAACCTCGCCAGATCGTTCCTGAAAACTGAAGACCGTGCCGTAATTGTCGAGGGCTACATGGATGTCATTATGGCGCATCAACACGGGTTCCAGAATGTGGTAGCTTCGATGGGTACTGCGCTGACCGACAGACAAATGAACATATTGAAGAAGCTTACCAGGCGGATGGCTCTCGCGCTTGATTCCGACGCTGCAGGAGCTGAAGCAACCCTTCGAGGTATCCATGTGATCGACAATGCATTGGATGAGGAAAACGAGGCAAGAGGGGGCAACATCACCCATTCCGGAGCAGAGTCGGAACTCAGCATAGTTGTCCTTCCGCCCGGAAAAGACCCTGACGAAGTAATCCTGGAAGATGCGTCTGCATGGCGCACGCTCATTGACACTGCACTACCGGCAATGGACTATGTTATCAGCATTGCTTCCTCAAGAGTCGACCTGAAACAGCTACAGGGCAGAATATCGCTCGTAAACCAGGTGCTTCCGTCGATTTCCGCTATCCGAGAGCCGGTAAAACGGGCTCACTATCTCCAGAAATTGGCCCATATGTCCAACGCCAGCCCCCAGGACCTCCTGCAAAGAGTGAGCGAAATGAAGGCGGCGAAGGCCAAACATCCAAAACACACCGGGGCCGACACACGAACTGTTTTGGAATTGCCTTTCAAGAGGGATAGCGGAATACAGGAATTCTGTCTGGCATACCTGCTGCAGAACCCGGAACTGAAACCCCATTGTGAAGATCTTCGATTGGACTACTTCCCGGATTCGGCGATGCGCGAAATCGCAGACCAATGGCTGCGCTCCTCGGACACGGTCTCGATGCGGAAAGACCTTAACCCTGCTCTGGCGGACACGTTGGAGATGTTACTGGCCAAGACACTCCCTCCGACAAACCCTGGTCAGAAGCAGCACGTCCTCCTCGATTGCATTCATAAGCTTCGGGAATCCTACCTGCGGGACCGGCAGGCGAGAGAGGCTGATTCCCTCAAAGATATGGATTCAGCCGAAACAGGGTCTGACCTGAAAAGGCTGGAACAGCATGGCAATGCAGTCCCACAACAGCTTCATGAGGTCTTCCGTCAACCCAGGGGAAAGCAAAGGCTGAGGCATCCCAGGGCACCGTAGATATTTTGCCCAGGAAGTCTATCAGGATATAATGGTGCACTCTCAGGAGTGGGTAGCATTATGAAGCAAGGCGAACCCCGCAAGTCCTCAGGGGCCAAAACGAAGAGTGCAGCCAAAGTAGAAACCAAGACAGAACCACCCCCCGAAGATATGTCTGATGAGGAAAATCCTGAAACTGACTTAGCGGAAGAACCAGAACTCGGCGAAGAACCTGAAGAGGCAATCACCCCCGGAAACGCAATCGTAGCAAGCGTGGACGTAGAAGGAGTAACTGCTCTGGCCGGGCCACCCCATATCGAATGGGGGCCGGACTCCAAGGCTATACAGGAAGCCCCACTGCTGGTTGCGGCTGAATCTACTATAACGGACCAGGAAGCGATCGACGATCCGGTCCGGATGTACCTGCGGGAAATCGGCAAGGTCCGCCTTCTGACAGCGAAGAACGAGCGAGGACTGGCTCGGAAAATGGAGGAAGGTCGCACCCGCGATCTTCTTATCAGCACTCTTCAGGACCAGTCCGGCAAGATGCCCTCCGCCACCGACATCACTGTTGCCCTTCTCAAAAACCTGGCTGATTCAGGCAGCCTGTGCGAAGCACTGCGCGAAGTCCTTGGTCTGCCAGCCAACGCCACATTGGAACAAATCGGCTCGGACAAGCGTGTGGTTGATGCCATCAATTCCACGCTGGAAGAGCAGTTGGGCAACAAGCTGGCGGAACTCCTGCAACGCAGCCCGGGAGAAATCGGCCGGGACCTGGTAAACCTCTGGCTTCAAAGCCGCATTCTGCCGATTGAAGTACAGGATGTAGTTGGGAAAAGCACCTCTGCGTCTGACATTGCCAAACTGCTCAATAATCCCGGATTCTTGAATGACCTTCGCTCGCACGAATCCTCCTTGCGGCATCACTTTGAGACGGTGCGTGCTGAAGCTGCCAAAGCCGAAAGACACCTCACCGAGGCAAACTTGCGGTTGGTTGTGAGCGTGGCCAAGAAGTACATTGGACGCGGGATGTCCCTGCTGGACCTTATCCAGGAAGGGAACATCGGCCTTATCCGTGCAGTAGAAAAGTTTGACTACCGCAAAGGCTACAAGTTCAGCACCTATGCCACCTGGTGGATCCGGCAAGCCATTACTCGCGCCATAGCCGACCACGCGCGGACCATCCGTATCCCCGTCCACATGGTTGAAACGATAAACCGGCTGCTGAGGGCGACCCGCCGCCTTGCCCAGGACTACGGGCGCGAACCCACGTTCGAGGAAATTGGCGCCGAACTCGGGGTATCTCCCGAAAAAGTCAGGGAAATAATTAAAGTGTCGCAAGAACCGATGTCACTGGAAACACCTATCGGCGAGGAAGAAGACAGCCATCTCAGCGATTTCATCGAAGATAGAAGTACTCTAGCCCCTGCTGATGCGGCATCCCGGCAATTGCTCAAAGAACAGATCGACGAAGTCCTCTCAACATTGAGCCAGAGGGAGCGCCGGGTATTGCAGCTACGATTCGGGTTGGAGGACGGCCGAAGCAGGACTCTGGAAGAGGTCGGCAAGGAATTCGGCGTGACCCGTGAAAGGATCCGGCAGATAGAGGCCAAGGCGCTGAGGAAGCTGCGCCATCCAAGCCGGAGCCGGAAGCTGAAGGACTACTTAGAGTAAGGGAACATCTGGTTGGCCATTCCGCGCGGCAGCTTGCCTTTGCCTCCCGGCATCATCTTCATCATCTTCTGGACCTGCTTGAACTGATTCAGCACCTGGTTAATGTCCTGGGGAGATGTGCCACTCCCACGCGCAATCCGTTTTCTGCGACTGCCGTCGATAAGCTCCGGGTTCTTCCGTTCCAGGGGCGTCATAGATTGAATGATCGCCTCGATTTGTTTCAGTTGGTCTTCCTGTTCGCCTGAGTTGACCTGCTTCGCGAACTTGCCGAAGCCAGGGACCATCTCCATGAGCTGGCTTATCGGGCCCATCTTCTTCACTTCTTTCAACTGCCACAGCAGGTCCTCGAGGTCGAACTTAGATGCCCGCAACTTTTTGTCGAGTTCCTGGACCTTTTGAGCATCGAAAGTTTGTTGCGCCTTCTCGATGAGACCAAGCATGTCACCCATACCCAGTATCCGGGAAGCAACCCTGTCAGGATAGAAAGGCTCCAGTGCATCTGCTTTCTCGCCGACTCCGATAAACTTTATCGGCACACCGGTTGCCGATCTTACCGAGAGGGCTGCCCCTCCCCGGGCATCACCGTCCATCTTAGTCAGGATTACTCCGGTCAAGCCAACGCGGGTGTGGAATTCCTCCGCGACTCTGACAGCATCCTGGCCGGTCATGGCATCGACGACGAGCAAGACCTCGGTCGGGTTGAGACGAGCCTTTATCTGGCACAGTTCGCCCATCAACTCGTCATCGACATGAAGCCTCCCCTGCGTATCGAGGATGACCCAGGTTGCGGCTATTTCCTCGGCATGCTTCAGGCCTCTCAAACATATGTCTATCGGCTTGCTACTCGGATCTTCGGCATGGACCTGGATATCCAGTTGCTTTCCGAGAGTGACAAGCTGTTCTATGGCAGCAGGACGGCGGGTGTCGGCAGCAACCAGCAATGGTTTCTGGCCGGACCGGCGCAAATGCAGGCCAAGCTTGGCTGATGTGGTGGTCTTGCCTGAACCCTGAAGCCCCACCAGCATGGCAACTGAGGGGGGTCTGCCAGCGGGAGTGAGGAAACTTCCGGTGCCTCCCAGCATCGACACCAGTTCTTCGTTGACCAGCTTTATCATCTGCTGGCCCGGGGTCAGGCTCTGAAGGACATCTGATCCGATAGCCCTTTCGCGAAGCTTCGCGATGAACCCTTTGACCACCTTCAGATTGACGTCCGCCTCCAACAGGGCAAGTCGCACCTCGCGCAGTGCCTCATCCACATCCTGTTCAGTCAGCCTGCCTTTGCCGCTCAGCCTGCCAAGAACCTTCGATAGTTTCTCACTTAACGCTTCAAACATGGTTTCCTATGTTAAACCTTCCTTGCAGACATTTCAAAACGGGTTGTACAATTGATTCATAGCGGGACAAACTTGGGGAGGACACTATGGCCGACAACCAGTCAATCAAGTCCATCCTGGAAACCGCCCTGGAGAGGGAGAAGAAGGGCCATGCCTTCTACCAGAAAGCAGCCCACTCGACCGATAGTCAAAAAGCCCGTCATATGTTTGACTGGCTGATGAGCGTCGAGCAAACTCACATCGACAAGCTGTCCAGGCAATTGGACGCCGTTTCGCGGACGGGCCAACTTACCAAGCTGCAGTATGACCTTCCGAAGAGGGTTGGCGCGTCGGACCTTCCTGAGGTCCCGGAAGTCACTGGCAAGGTCAACCCGGACACCGGGGAATTGGAAGCTCTTTCGCTGGGCATGAATGCTGAGAAGGAGGCTGCGGCCTACTATTCCAGGGCGGCAAAAGAGGCAATCGACCCGGAGGCAAAAGCCCTCCTCGACCATCTTGCCGATGATGAAAAGGAACACCTGGCAGTACTCGAAGAAGAATACAAGTGGCTAAAGAAGTCTGGCGAATACTTCACCATACACCGCTTCCAGATCCCGTCCGCCTAGAATCAGAAATTGATACCGGTCAAACTGCGGCTGCGCAATTTCATGTGTTACGGGGACAACGTGTCCCCGTTATCTTTTGAAGGCATCCACGTAGCCTGCCTCTGCGGCGACAACGGCAGCGGAAAGTCCGCTCTGCTTGACGCAATAACATGGGCCCTCTGGGGGAAATCACGCGCCGATAGCGATGACGACCTCGTGCGACAGGGGCAGACTGATGTCGAAGTAGACCTCGAATTCTCGACCCGCGGGCAGCTCTACCGGGTATTGAGGAAGCACTCTCGCGGGCAGTCCGGCCGTTCAGGTTCCACACTGCTGACACTGCAATCCATATCGGACGGCTCGTCCAGGGATATCTCCGGCAACACCAAGACCGAGACACAGCAGAAGCTCGTCGAGGTGCTTCACCTGGACTACAAGACCTTCAGGAACAGCGCTTATCTGGTGCAAGGCAGGGCAAACGAGTTCACCGTTGCTGACCCTGTCGAACGGAAAAGGGTTCTCGCGGCAATCCTCGAACTTTCCCAGTATGACGAGCTTTGTGAACTGGCGCGGATGAAAGCGCTGGAGAAATCAGGCCATGCGTCGAGGCTCCAGGAGATGGTCACCAGCATCGACACAGAGCTGGCAGGAAAACAGCAATGCCAGGCAGACCTGGGGAACATCCAGTCATTGCTTTCATCTGCCGAAGCCGAGCGACTGGAGGCCGAGCAGGCGTTTTCCGCACTTCAGCAGACCCTGAAAGAATTAGAAATCAAACAGAACCAGTTGAAAGACATGGCTGCCCGCCAGAACGAGTTGCGCACGGACCTCAACCGTTGGGAGAGGCGCGCCGGCGAGCTGTCACAACGAATACAAGGCTATAGAGAAGTGGAAGCGGGACGAGCGGAAATCGAACAGGGCCACAAAAACTTTGTTGGCCTGGATTCAGAAAACAACCGGCTCAACGAGAAGGCACAGCAATTGCTCGGTCTTCAAGCGGCAGCGAGTCGCATTGAAATGGCAATCGAACGGGCACAGAACATCCTGGTGAATGAACACCGCAACCTTCAAAAGAGCTACGAAGACAACAGCAGCAAGGCGAACAACCTCGGCAATCTGGAGCGAGAGCTTAGCCACACAGAAGCGAATCTCAAAGCCTTGCTGCAGACCGAAGAAGCTATTCAGGGAAAGCGTCACCGCCTTTCGACCCTTGTAGCACAGATTGAAAACCTGAAGGCCCAAAACGAAACACTCCTGGCAGGCGCAAAACAGTTGGAAGAGAAACTCAACATGCTGGCATCGCCTGCTGCAAAATGTCCTCTGTGCGAGACTGAGCTCGGTTTGGGCGGCATTGAAAGGGTGCGGAATAATTACCGGGCCGAGCGGGACGAAACACTACAAACATTACGTTCGAACAGGTCCCTGATCGAAGGACTTTCCGTTGAACGCCGCTCTTTGGAAAGTGAACTATCCCGGATCGAGCCGGTCCTGAGGACCGACAAAGCAGCGAAGCAGAACCGGCTGGGACGGCTGGAAAAGGACATCGCTGACGCCCGAGTTGCATCCGAGGCCGCGGCAGAAGAGAAAGTGCAGATCGCGGAACTCGAGCAACGCATGACAACCAGGGATTTTGCACCCACCGAACATAAGTCCCTGGCTGAAGTGAGAGCGCAGGTAGCTGCGCTGGCATATGACCCGGCAAAGCACCAGGAAGTCAAAAGCGCCCTTAAGGATGCGTCTATCTGGGAGACCGGCTGGACGCGGTTGGAGGAAGCGTCGAAAGAATTGCCCCGTCTCACAGAAGAACACGGACGCGTACGCCAGACAACCAGCGAAATCGGCCAACGGATACTCGACGAAAGACAACGGATTGAAGCGCTGGCAAAGGAGCTTGCTGAACTACCGAGAGTGCAATCGGAAAACACGAAGTCCAGGGCTCTGCTGGAGAACCTGGCGCGCAGTGAAAAGTCATTGCGTGAGCAACTTGCCGTGGTGCGGGAACGATTGCGACGTTGCGAGCAACTTGAAAAAGATAGAGAGGGCAAGGTCAGGGAGATAACATCGGCGCTAACAGAAGAAAGCCTTTACCGTCAGCTCAGCGAAGCCTTTGGCAAGAAAGGCATCCAGGCCTTGTTGATCGAACAGGCTTTGCCTCAGATACGAGAAGAGGCCGACCGTCTTTTGAAGAAACTGACCGACAACCGCATGTCCATCGCAATCAATACACAAAAGGAAACCAAGAAGGGAACAGTAGTCGAAACACTGGACATCCAGGTGAGTGACGAGTTGGGTGGTACCCGAAACTATGAGATGTTCAGCGGCGGCGAGGCCTTCCGCATAGATTTCGCCTTGCGAATCGCGCTTTCCCGCCTCATGACCTACCGCTCTGGATCTTCGTTGTCAACCCTCTTCATCGACGAAGGCTTCGGCACCCAGGATGCCTCTGGCCGCGAGAAACTGGTTGAGGTAATCAACTCAGTGCAAAACGAATTCGACAAGATTATTGTAATCACCCACCTCGAAGAACTGAAAGAGGCATTCCCCTCACGCATCGAAGTTTCACGTTCCCCGACGGGATCAGTAATCTCGCTGAACTAGTGTCTGCCCGGAAGCCAGCTTCGCTTGTACCGCTTGTGCCCCACAAGGATATACTATGTATGTCCCTGTGTGGGTCGACAAAGTGCTTTCGATAATCGATGCGTGCCTGTATTGAAACACGCCTGCGACGACTACCTGACTGTCCTCACCGCCACAAAAACCCCAACTCCGATGGAAACCACATCAAAGAATCCGAACCCGCGACCGAAAAGTCCAAATTCGGATATGAGTGGCAAGAAGAACCACAAACCGGCCAAATAGCAGAGAACAACGCCAAACCCGGCTATGACGGCCAGTCCTGTACTACGCTTGCGCCCCGAAGAGAGGAAAACAAATTCCCCGATTCCGTAGCCCACGCCACCGGCGATTATGAAACTGAAAAACCCGGCGAACGGCACGACCGCCCGCAAGATGGCCCAAGCAAAGCCGAAGGCGAGAGCCAATCCTAACCCTGCTCCGGCAGCCCGCAAGTAATGGCGTGCCGACACCGTGAACATTGGAGGCCTGAGCAATCTGGCGCACTCCCGGCATTTCATGCCCACCGGCGTCTCGATCATGCACCTGGGACAGATCGGTTTGCCGCAATTGGCGCAACGGAGGTTAGTCTCAATATCGGGATGAGCAGCACATTTCACGGCGCAGAACTCTCTGGCCCATTCCCCGGTTTCACACACTCCTGGAGGGCAGCTTGGGGAGGCCTGTGCTCTTGCCTCACCCATGCTTCCCGGCTGCGGATATCGCGATCGAACACTATCCGATAGAAGATGACCTTTTTCCATTTGTCATCGGGCAATCTTCGTTTTGACATCACTCTCTTAAGCAGGACTATCAAGAAGAGCGCAAAAAGCCCCGTGATAAGCTCTGGTGGTTCATGAAGCAACCAGGCCGCCACTGGCAATCCGGCCACACCAAGGATTACGCCGACCGGTGCGGCTTTGAAAGCGACCCCGAGCAAAGCGAAAACCGCAAACACAACTGTTTCTTTTGGAGCCATGAGCAAAATGACTCCGCCGAGAGGGGCTATGCCGCGCCCGCCGGAGAAGCCCAGGAATACGGACCAATTGTGACCGCACACAACGGCTACGCCCGAAAGGACCTGCGCTCCCAACTCGAAGCCCAGAAGCCTGGCCGCCGTCACCGCCAGCATCCCCTTTGCAATATCTACAATGCTGACGGCGATCCCGACTTTGCGTGATACGCTGTGCCAGATATTAGTTCCGCCAACCTGGCCGGAACCGCGTTGCCTGATGTCGAAGCCTCGCAGATATCGGGCAGCCAAATAGGCTGTAGGTGTAGAACCAAGGAGATAGGAGGCACCCAACACCACGAGTATCGTCAACATGTCCTCTCCTGGACAGTATCCGGGGAGAGGGAGACTACAGGGAGACTCCCGCCCACCTTCGGGACCAGGAGCTTACCCCGGGCAGGAACACCCGTGCTTCCCAACTCTATCGGGCACCCGCTAAAGTCCATTCGCCAAACAAGTCAGGGCGATGCTCGCGGGCCCGCCCGACAAAAGCCTCCACGCATTCACCTGGGATCTCAGTGTCGCCAAGAGGCGTTTCCCTGTCGCCGCCTAATCCGTGAAAATCACTTCCACCACTTAGAAGAAGGCCCATGGCCTTTGCCATTGAAACGATCCAACCGACGTCGCATGGTTTGTAGCCGTTGTAGTATGCTTCGAGCCCGGCCAGACCCGCCGAAATTAACGGACCAATAATATCCTCAGTACGCTTCGCTCCGAAACTGTGCGGATGCGCCATAATGGCAAAACCGCCAGCCCCTACAATAAGTTTCACTGCTTTTTCTGGAGTTACTTTCTCACGCTCAACGTAGGCGGTACAGTTTCTCCCGATGTATTTGTCAAAGGCCTCGGCCAGCGTTTCAACGTATCCCGCCTCTAACATAGCCTGGGCGACGTGTGGCCGGCCCACAGCCCCTTCGCCAGCCAACTCTCGCACCCTGTCCCAGCGCAGCTTGATCCCGATGTCATCCAGCCTGTCCACCATCCTGGCCCCGCGCTCCAGGCGGCCTTCCCGCAATGACAAGAGTTCCTTGACAAAGGCCGGGTGGCGGTAGTCCATACAATAACCGAGGATATGAACTTCGGCCTCAGGTACATCGGTATTGATTTCCACCCCCGGAAGGACCAGGAGTGACGCATGGCACCGTGCGGTTTCCAGTGCCTCCTGGACGCCCTCAGCCGAATCATGGTCCGTCAATGCCAGGACCGACAGACCACTATTGGCGGCCCGCGCCACTACCTCAGACGGACTCAGTCTTCCGTCAGACGAAGTGCTATGGACATGAAGATCGGCCCTAAGATTCACTCTACTTCCCTTTGGATACGTTGAATGCTGATTGCCTTACCATTCGAGGCTTCGGCCTCCAACAGTATTCCGTTAAGGACAGTCTTTCCCTCTCCAACCGAAAGCCGATGCGGCATCTTAGTCAGGAATCTGTCAATCACGTTGTTGACGTCATCCCCGATAACCGAGTCCACAGGGCCGGTCATGCCAATATCAGTCACATAAGCGCTGCCCCTGGGTAACAGGCAAGCGTCAATCGTGCCAACGTGAGTATGAGTCCCCAATACTGCGGTGACCCTGCCGTCAAGATACCTGCCCATGGCTACCTTTTCGGAAGTTGCCTCGGCATGAAAATCGAGCACCACAATATGCGGTTTTTGGCCGAGGGCAGCAAGAAGACGGTCCATCGTCCTGAATGGGCATTCATAGTTGCCAATGAAAGTCTGCCCAAGCAGGCTCACCACCACTACCCCGGATATCTCGAGGTAGCCACGTCCGGGCACTCCTGGAGGAAAATTAAGGGGCCGGAGGATAGGAAAGTCACTGTCAAGATACGGGATTATTTCCTTCTGCGCCCAGACATGATTTCCCGTGGTGATGACATCGACTTCCGAGTCAAGGAGTTCCTGGGCGGTCTCCGGGGTGATGCCTATTCCGCCGGCAATGTTTTCGCCGTTTGCGATGATGAGGTCGAGACCGAGTTCATCCTTCAACACAGGAAGAAGGATCTTCAGTGCCCTTCTGCCCGGACGGCCGATAACATCGCCTATTGCCAGTATCCGCATGTTGCTCCAACAGAAAGGCTGACGCTGTCAAGAGTTGCTTCTATTTGGCAAAATCCACCGCTCTGGTCTCCCGGATCACGGTGACCTTGATTTGCCCCGGGTACTCTAACGTTTCCTCAAGTTTCTTGACAATATCCCTTGCCAGACGCATAGCGCCCAAGTCATCTACTTCTTCCGGTTTCACAAGGATTCGCACTTCTCGCCCAGCTTGAATGGCAAATGCCTTTTCAACGCCGGCGAATGCTTTCGCCACGCTTTCAACGGCTTCCAGTCGTTTTACGTACTGCTCGACCGACTCTCTTCTGGCTCCAGGCCTGCCGCCGCTTATGGCGTCAGCAGAGGACACAATATATCCCAGGACACTGGTCGACGGCGCCTCGCCATGATGTTCACCCACTGCCTGTGCCACCTCGACCGACCGTTCCCACTGCTTTACCAGGGAAGCGCCGAGGGTGGCGTGGGATCCCTCTACCTCATGGTCGACTGCCTTTCCCAGGTCATGCAACAAGCCTGCTTTCTTTGCCATGCGGATATCGGAACCAAGCTCGGCAGCTATCATCCCTGACAGATGTGCCACCTCGAGGCTGTGCATGAGGACATTCTGACCGTAGCTCGTGCGGAACTTGAGCCTTCCCAACAGCTTCAATAGTTCGGGGTGAAGGCCCTGGACCCCCGCCTTATATGCCGCTTGCTCACCCTCGTTCTTGATCGTAGCCTCTACTTCGGCCTTTGATTTGGTCACGATTTCTTCGATGCGCGCCGGGTGGATTCTTCCGTCAAGCATCAGCTTGACGAGTGCGACTCTCGCTATTTCCCTTCGTACCCCGTCGAAGCTCGAAAGTGTGACCGCCTCGGGTGTATCATCAATAATAAGGTCGACACCCGTAGCTTGCTCCAGTGCACGGATATTGCGCCCCTCACGCCCGATCAGTCGCCCCTTCATGTCTTCGGAAGGGATGGGAACGACGGAGACCGTGATCTCCGGGACAACGTCAGTAGCACACCGCTGCATTACGGCTGTCAATACTGCCTGAGCGCGTTCATTAGCCTCTTCCTTGAGCTTGGCCTCCCAATCGCGGAGCCTGCGCGAAGCTTCTGCTTCGATCTCTTTTTCCACAGCCTGAGCCAACATCTGTTTGGCCTCTTCCGAACTCATGCCCGAAATGCGCTCCAGCTTCTCAAGCTGCCTGTCCTTAATTGAACGCGCTTCCGCCTTGATATCTTCCAGTTCTTTTTCTCTGGCCGCAAAACCGTTTTCCCGCTTCTCAAGACCTTCAAGCTTGCGCTCCAGAGTCTCTTCCTTCTGCAACAGCCTCTTTTCAGTACGCTGCAACTCAGACCGGCGCTCCCTGGCCTCAGACTCTATCGCAGCCCGCGCCTTCATGGCCTCGTCTGCCGCCTCAACCAGCATATGCTGCTTCTTCTCAGTGGCATCAACGAGCATCTTTTCAGCCAGTTTCTGCTTCTCGTCGAGGGTGCGGTTTCCCTTCAGCAGCAGCAGTAAATAAGATACAGCCGCCCCCAAAAACCCCATGAGGGCGGCAATAACAACTGTCAGCAAAACATCTTTCATAATTTACCTTTGTTCACCTCACTTTCCCCACCCAAACTATGACGGCTCTCACACATAGGGAAAACCGACTAAACCTGTTCGGGCTTGTTCACAACTATACCCACTTTCCGAAAGAGGTGTCAAGGGAAATCATATGGAAATGCATAGTATTGAGTCTATGCGAGAAAAGCGCTCATGGGTACTGACCTCCGCCATCCGGGATGCGGTTGCCGGAAGCTGTGGCCCATGCTAAACTGTTGTACCCTCTCAAGTTAACCTCTCAATGGGACAATCCAATCCTTGTCCCGGTCGGCCTGGCAATCGAGCGAGAGGGCTTCACCAGATGAAACATACACCCAAGAACATTACCGAAGAACTCAATAAATACATAGTCGGGCAGGAACAAGCCAAAAAGGCTGTGGCAGTGGCCCTGTGCAATCGGGAGCGCCGGCGCAAGCTGGACCCAGAGACGCGCAAGGAAGTGATGCCCAAAAACATAATCCTTATCGGCCCCACCGGAGTCGGCAAAACGGAAATTGCCAGAAGGATTGCCGCCCTAGTCAATGCCCCTTTCATGAAAGTCGAGGCAACCAAATTCACAGAGGTGGGCTACGTCGGCCGCGATGTCGACTCCATAGTAGCAGAGCTGGTTGAAACGACAGTCTCCAGGGGGTACGAGGATAAGGTCCGCGAGGTGGAATCCCGGGCTGAAAGCCTGGCAACCGAAAGGCTGGTCAACTATGTCTGCCAGCAACTGGCAGAGGCAAAAAAGTCAGGGCTTATCAAAGCCGCCAAAAAGAAGAGGATCGACAAGCAAGCAGCAGCAACCGGCACAGGAACTTCGACTCCCGCTTCGAGCAAGCGGACCCGCCAAATGGTGGTCAGCCTGCTCCAGAATAAGGAATTGGACGACCAACTGATAGAGATAGAGGTTGGAGAGGAAGAGGCTGCTCCGTACTCCGAATATGTGCCAGGCCTGGATGGCGACGAGCCCAGAAACGAGTATCTCGAAACAGGAGAGGGTCTCAGGGCTGGAGCAAACCAGAAGCGGCGCAGGAAGGTATCTGTGAAGGAGGCCCGGCGCATATTGACCCGGGAAGAAGCCAGCAAGCTAATTGACTTCAACCAGGTGGTAGACCATTCTCTGAACGAAATCGAAGAGAACGGTGTCGTTTTCCTTGACGAGTTGGACAAATTGGTCGGGCCACGGATCGATGTGGGCCGCGACGTATCGGGCGAAGGCGTACAGCGTGACCTTTTACCTTTGGTCGAAGGGACCTCTGTTATGACGCGCTACGGCCCAGTGAAAACAGACCATATCCTCTTCATCGCGGCTGGATGTTTCTATCAAAACAAACCTTCAGACCTGATACCTGAATTGCAGGGGCGGTTCCCGCTGAGAGTCGAACTTGACGCCCTCACAGAGGAAGACCTCTGCCGGATATTAACAGAGCCAAAGAGCGCGTTGACCAGGCAGTACCAGGCACTGCTCGCAACCGAAGGCGTCAATCTGACCTTTGACCCCGAGGGTATACGCGAAATGGCCAGGCTGGCCGCGTTAATGAACAGAAGATCGGACAATATCGGAGCGCGCCGTCTAAATACAATCGTCGAAAAGGTGCTCGCGGAGATCAGTTTCACCGCCCCTGAAAGACAAGGCGACTCCATAACAGTAGACTCGCAATACGTGTCCGAGCATATTGGTGACCTCATCAGGGACGAAAACCTCAGCAGATACATACTGTAGGCAGGTTTTCTGCCTGTCCGCTCGTGTCGCCAACCGGGCGGCACACCGTCCTGGTCTGTCCAGTACTTTTTGCTCTTGCTCTTGTAGAATGAGCCCGTGTGTGGTATATTCCACATTTTAGAGTGTCCGTTGGACTCTCTGTTATTGGCGCGGGCGAATACACGGTCAATGCAGGGATAAGCCCTGTCCGGGAACAAATAAGCAGGCGGTCGACGCAGCCTACGGTAAAAGTAGAAAGAGGGAACTTTTGTCAGAATCAAGTTCTATCAAACAACTTCTGGAGGCTGGCGCCCACTTCGGGCACCAAACCAGCCGGTGGCATCCCAGGATGAAGACCTACATCTTCACCCAACGTAACGGGATACATATCATCGATCTCCAGCAGACGGTCACAATGCTGCAGAAGGCATACGACTATGTGAGAGACATCGCCTCTTCGGGCGGAACGGTGCTGTTTGTCGGGACGAAGAAGCAAGCGCAAGAAGCGGTCCAGCAAGAAGCGCAACGTTGTGGTATGGCCTACGTAGGCGTCCGGTGGTTGGGCGGAATGCTCACTAATTTCGGCACGATTCAAGGGCGCATTGATTACCTGGTAAGGCTTGAAGACCGCAAGAGCCGTGGCGAACTGGAGCGCCTTCCAAAGAAAGAAATCATGCAGACGGACAAGGAACTCGCACGCCTCAACCGCGTGATGGGCGGGTTCAAGGAAATGACCGAACTGCCCGCTATTGTTTTCCTGGTCGATCCGACTAAGGACAAAATAGCCCTGGCCGAAGCCAACCGCATGGGAATACCGGTTGTCGCTGTCGTAGATACGAACTGCGATCCATCGGACGTAGACTACCCCATACCTGCAAACGACGATGCCATCCGGGCGATCAGGCTCATTTGCAGCAAGATAGCCGACGCCGTTCTTGAAGGAAAGGCATCCCGAAAGACAGACGAAGATGCCGCTAAGCCTGGGGCAGGCACCCCAGACCTCTCGCAAAGCTACAGCTTCGGCCCTGACGAAAGCGAGCCCGTTGCTGCAGTCGTGGCAACTCCTGCCCAGGAGAAGCCTTCTGAGCAATCCTCAGTCACCACCCCTGCGACAAACCAAGGAGGTTAGCTTGAGCATATCAGTAGAGGCGATAAAAGAACTTCGCCAGCTCACAGGTGCGGGTCCAAGAGACTGTAAGGTCGCATTGGAGAAATCCGGCGGCGACGTGGAGCGCGCCTGCGAGGACCTTAAACAAAAGGGTCTCGCGGTGGCCCAGAAGAAGGCGGAGCGCGTAACGGCTCAGGGCATAATCGAGACCTACATACACACGGGCCGCAAAGTCGGAGCAATGGTGGAACTCAATTGCGAAACGGATTTCGTAGCTCGCACCGACCAGTTCATGAAGCTTGCTCACGACATTGCCATGCAGGTGGCAGCGATGTCACCCTTGTATGTTTCGACCCAGGATATTCCGGAAGGCGCCGAGATTGACCCCGCATCGGCTTGCCTGATGGCACAGGCCTTCATAAAGGACCCGGGGAAGACCATTGATGGGTTGGTCAAAGAGGCCATTGCGTCTCTGGGCGAGAATATTAGGATACGGAGATTTGTCAGGTACGAAATAGGTGCCTGAAAACGTTACGATGGCGCCGCATGGATACGTTCGCGTCCTGCTCAAGATAAGTGGAGAGGCGCTGGCGGGCAAGAGCGGCGCAGTAACCAATCCCGATTTCCTGCGAAACATTGCCAGCCAGGTGAAACATGTCTGGAACTCCGGTATCCAGATTGCCATAGTCATCGGCGGCGGCAACATATGGCGAGGAACAGTTGCGGCAGCGGCCGGCATGGACCGGGCTACAGCCGACTACGCCGGGATGCTTGCCACGGTTATCAACGCCCTTGCTCTTCAAGATGCCCTGGAAAAAGCGGGTGTTGACACCCGTGTGCAAACTGCCGTTACCATTCAGGCCGTAGCCGAACCCTACATCAGGAGACGTGCCATCCGGCACCTTGAAAAGGGCCGGGTCGTCATATTCGCAGGCGGCACTGGAAACCCTTACATGACAACTGACACGGCCGCAGCCCTTCGGGCCATCGAAATCGGCGCCGATGTCCTTCTGATGGCCAAGAATGACGTTGACGGGGTTTATGATTCTGACCCGATGCGTAACCCTTCAGCCAAGAGATTCGAGCGTATCACCCATCGGGAGGCGCTCGAGAAGAGGCTTGAGGTTATGGACGCTACCAGTCTCTCACTCTGCATGGAAAACAATGTTCCAATCGTAGTCTTTGACGTCCGCGCCGACAAGAACATCCAGCGCGCCGCCGAAAAGGAAGAAATAGGCACGCTTGTCTATTCGGGAGGAACAAAGAATGGCTGAACCGGTTCTGATCGAAGCTGAATCCAAAATGGAAAAAACAATCGAAGCATTGAAGAGAGACCTGGCCGGCCTTCGCGGCAACCGGGCTACTCCGGGCCTGCTTCAACACGTCCGCGTGGACTACTTCGGTACGCCCACACCGATAAACCAGGTAGCCAACATTTCCGCGCCGGAGGCCAAGCTGCTGGTCATACAGCCCTGGGACAAGTCAACGCTGGGCGCCATCGAGAAGGCTATTCTGAGATCAGACCTTGGACTGACACCTTCCAATGACGGAAACGTCGTAAGGCTTCCAATCCCTTCCCTTTCGCAGGAACGCAGAAAAGAACTGGCGCGGATGGTTGCGAGAAGAGTGGAAGAGGGACGCATAGCGCTGCGCAACATCCGGCGCGAAGCGCTGGAATCGCTCCGCCATGAGGAGAAGTCCAAAGAGATATCGCAGGACGAGCTGGCCCGTTCTACAAACCTGTTGCAGAAGCTGACGGATGGCTTTATTTCTCAGGCGTCCAAGATAGGAGAGGTCAAAGAGGCCGAACTGCTGGAGACATAGCCGTGCGCCACGAAAAACTGGCCCGCGGACCTGGCAATGACTCCCATCAGGACTTCTCCAAGCCAATGATATCCAATGCAGACAATAGCCAATCTCCTGTTCCCCAGTTGGCCGTAAGCGCCCTGCCAGAACATGTTGCCATAATCATGGATGGCAACGGGCGATGGGCTCAACACCGTGGCAAACCCCGACTTCAGGGGCATCGGGCTGGCACAACAAACCTTCGGCGTGTCATGAAGGCTTTCGCTGAGTACAAAATCAAGTATCTCACCCTTTATGCATTCTCTACGGAAAACTGGGCGCGCCCGAGGAATGAAGTGGAAGGTCTGTTTCGAATTCTGAGCGAGGTAATTGACCGCGAAGCACAGTTCTTGCGCGACCAGGGGGTCAAGCTCAGGCACCTCGGGACTCTGGAAGGCCTGTCTCCGGCAATGCAACAGCGCGTTCAACGTGCCCTGGAGATGACCCAAAGCAACAGTCGCATGATTGTGAGCATTGCCTTCAACTACGGCGGACGAGCCGAGATACTGGAAGCCATTCGTCGCATAATTTCTGACGGACTCGATCCGAAGGACCTCGACGAGGCTGTTTTCTCTCGGTATCTCTATACTTCCGGACTGCCGGACCCAGACCTGGTAATAAGGACTGGCGGGGAAGTGCGATTGAGCAACTTCCTGATATGGCAGACAGCCTACAGTGAATACTATGCCACAACTACCTTCTGGCCGGATTTCGGCAAAGAAGATATCCAGAAAGCCCTGCTTGCTTACAGCCAGAGACGAAGGCGCTACGGGGGACTGACAGAGACTGATGGCGCCGACGAAACGGACTGAGTATTGCTGCGGCAAAGGGTTGCTTCTGCCATAGTCGGCCTCGCCCTCGTAATGTCAGTCCTTTTCTTCGGGGGGCTATGGGGGTGGGCGATACTTGTGGCGGTGGCGGGACTAATCGGGCTGTTGGAGTTCTACGGGTTGGCCGGGCGTACGGGGCCACGCCCTCTCGTACTCCTCGGCTCGTGCCTGGTGGTCCTCCTGATCCTGGCTTCCGCCGCAACAAAGAAACCGGACACTGCGGCCGCTACCATCCTTGCCGGGGGCCTGGTTGCCTCCTTCGTCGCCCTGCTCTTACGTGCTGACAAACGAGACTCGATCATCTCGTTCGCCTGGACATATGCAGGCATACTATATGTGGGCTGGCTTTCACATTACTTGGTCGAGTTGAGACGGATCGAAAGCGGCGTGGAATGGGTGATACTGGCCCTGTTCACTACGTTCGCTGTCGATACCTGCGCATACTTCGTTGGAAAGAAATGGGGGCGGCACCGCCTCGCACCTCAGATCAGCCCGGGCAAGACCAGGGAGGGGGCAGTGGCTGGAATATTCGGAGGGATGGCAGCGGCATGGGCGATCAGTTCTTTGCTGGCGTTGCCTCTAAACAGCATCCAAGGCCTGCTTCTCGGCCTGGTGGTAAGCATGATGGCTCAAATCGGCGATCTGACCGAATCGATGTTCAAACGGGCCGCTGGCGTAAAGGACTCAGGGCGCCTGATGCCCGGCCACGGAGGTCTCCTTGACAGAGTCGACAGCATACTACTTGCGGGCGTTGCAGTATACTATTTTGTCCAGTTATTGTGAGGGCGGCTTGAGCAGTAGACAGGCTTCCCGAAAAGACACCTCTCCGTTGCAAAGATGAAGAATATTGCACTGCTCGGATCCACTGGCTCTATCGGGAGACAAACCCTTGACGTGGTGAGGGCATTCCCCGACAGGCTAAGGGTAATCGGGTTGGCGGCTGGAAACAATACTGACCTTTTCGCCAAACAGATCAGGGAGTTTTCCCCCGCGGCAGTGTGCTCTCCCGCCTTCGAGCATGATCCGACATCCTTAACGGCCCTCGCTAGCCCCGGAGCAAGGTTCTACCCCATGGCCGAAATGGCGGCGATGCCGGAAGTTGACCTCGTTGTCATCGCGACATCCGGCAAGGCCGGCCTTTTGCCTTGTCTGGCGGCGCTCTCGCAGGGCAAATCTGTTGCCCTCGCGAATAAGGAAGTCCTGGTCATGGCGGGGGCAATCCTCACAGCCGAGGCCGAGAGGAAGGGCGGTCACATCCTGCCAGTGGACAGCGAACACAGCGCCGTGTGGCAGTGTCTTCGCGGCGAAAAGGACGCCGTGGCGCGCCTGATCCTCACCGCCTCCGGGGGACCATTCCGAGAATACACACTTCAGGAAATGTCCGCCGTGACCCCGGCGAAGGCGCTCAAGCACCCAACATGGTCAATGGGTCCAAAGGTCACCGTGGATTCGGCATCACTGATGAACAAGGGGATGGAAGTAATAGAGGCCCACTGGCTCTTCCAGATAGGCTTGAATGACATCCATGTTGTCATCCACCCCGAAAGCATAATACACTCAATGGTGGAGTTCGTGGATGGGTCAATAAAGGCCCAGCTCAGTTACCCGGACATGAGGTTGCCCATCCAATTCGCTCTTTCATATCCTGAGAGGTTTCCGGGCCATTTCGTCCCTCGCATGGATTTCAGCAATACGCAGAGTCTCACATTCCAGGAACCAGATTGGCATTTGTTCCCCTGTCCGAAGCTGGCGATTGCCGCGGCGAAACAGGGCGGTACCTACCCATCGGTGCTTTGCGCAGCCGACGAGGTGGCGGTCGACCTGTTTCTCCGTGGCAGGGTCCGGTTCCTCGACATACCAAGGATCGTCGAAACGGCTCTGGAAAGACACAATGGGGGGCGGGCCGAGTCTATTCTGGAAATTGAAGAAGCAGATTCCTGGGCTAGAAGAAAAGCAAGAGAAATAGCAGGTGTAAACGAGTGACAATTCTCCTGAGCGGACTACTGACTGTAATCGTCTTCTTTGCCATACTCGCCGTTCTCATTCTGGTGCACGAAGCCGGCCACTTCGTGGTAGCCAAGCTTTCCCATATCACGGTCAAGGAGTTCGGACTGGGATTCGGTCCGAAGGTTTTCAGCGTGACGCGCGGAGAGACCGTTTACAGGCTAAACGCTATCCCCATTGGCGGGTACGTCAAGATGACCGGTGAAGAAGACCCTACTTTGCCGGGGGCCCTGGCCGGCAAGCCCAGAGGGATACGCGCGCTGGTGCTCAGCGCTGGGGCACTAATGAATATCATCCTGCCAATAATCCTGCTGACGGCCAGCTTCATGATACCTCACCAGACGCTGAAGCAGACAGTACTTGTCAAGGAAGTTGCCGCCGAATCTCCAGCGGAAAAGGCTGGCATCCAGGCCGGAGACGTTATCGTTTCGGTAAATGGAAAGCGGGTGGAAAACCCTTCGGACGTGGCCTACCGGATAGCCCTTGGTCAGAGTTCTGATATACGCTTTGCCCTTTCCGGGGCTGACTCGAAGGTCAGAGAAGTGACTGTCAGGCCAAGGTGGAACCCGCCTGAAGGTCAAGGTCCAACAGGCATCCGGACCGAAGGCAAGGATGGCGTCATACGCAGCGAATCGCTTCCCATCTGGCAGGCTCTT